>OLRY01000001.1_pt1 | contig 533113 bp, 549 predicted proteins | sample 1672541 | NCBI WGS metagenome assembly OLRY01 (sample SAMEA3136697, study PRJEB25190) | human gut metagenome | biome: human gut; feature: human-associated habitat; material: faeces | place: Austria | collected 2013 | reverse complement strand
AGTGTCCGGATATGGAGTGATAGCTGACAATATAATATATAAAGATAAAGCAATGCTGGGAAGAGTGGATACTGGCATTGCTTTTATTTTATGGAAAAGTCTGTTTCTGTTCAGGAACTTACTTCTGCGTGTTCCTATAAGAACAATAAATAATCAATCTATATAGGCAAATTTCAGGCAGAAATACATGAAATTGCAGGAATATACCTATCAGGCAGGCACAAGGAAGTTTATCTATAGGCAGATTGGAAGAAAAAGTGAAGGTTGAATAAGGATTCTGCCTGGATATGTCCTATAAATCAAGTGATAATGCGACTACCTATAGGTATCATGAACAACGAATCAATAATCAGATTAAGACATATTTATACAGAACTAGATAAACTGGTTCTTTTCAGTATTATATTCATAATTAATTGTCTTTAACTTATCAGTTATCTCTTTTTCTGAAACCATATAAGATTTGCACAGTTCCTCTAATGAATTGTAATTGTCTCGAAGTTGTGTATTGACAAAGCTTAAAAGCATAACAGGGTCTTTAGGCATAGAAAAATCCTCCTTATATTGTGTTTTCAGTGATGGCTCTATTGTTGTACTATTTAGTACAGCATGAATATTTTCCCATATTAAGCATATTCTGTAAATGTAAGGCTTGTATATAAAATTGTATTAAAATAAATACATTTATGGTTGCACGAAAACGATTACTATGTTATAATTTTAACAAGCTAAGAAATATACTACTTAAATAACTGAATATTAAATTATGGAGGTTTTGTTATGGGAAAGAAATGGGTGTATTTGTTTACAGAGGGTAACGCAGATATGCGTGAGCTTCTCGGTGGTAAAGGTGCGAATCTGGCAGAGATGACTAATATCGGTCTACCTGTACCACAGGGATTCACAATTACAACAGAAGCTTGTACCCAGTATTACGAGGATGGTAGAGAAATCAATAATGAGATCATGGGACAGATTAACGAACATATTGAGAAGATGGAACAGATTACAGGCAAGAAGTTTGGAGATATGGAGAATCCACTTTTAGTTTCAGTTCGTTCTGGAGCAAGAGCTTCTATGCCGGGTATGATGGATACAATCCTTAATCTTGGACTTAACGAGGACGTTGTTAATGTAATTGCACAGAAATCCGGCAATCCAAGATGGGCATGGGATTGTTATAGAAGATTTATCCAGATGTATTCAGATGTAGTTATGGAAGTTGGCAAGAAATATTTCGAAGAGCTTATTGACAAGATGAAGGATGAGAGAGGGGTTAAGCTTGATGTAGAACTTACAGCGGATGATCTTAAGGAGCTTGCAACACAGTTTAAGGCTGAATATAAGTCTAAGATTGGCAAGGATTTCCCAGATGATCCTAAGGAACAGTTATACGGAGCTATAAAAGCTGTATTCCGTTCATGGGACAACCCAAGAGCTAATGTATACAGAAGAGATAATGATATTCCTTATTCTTGGGGAACAGCAGTTAATGTACAGTCTATGGCATTTGGTAATATGGGGGATGACTGTGGAACTGGTGTTGCATTTACAAGAGATCCTGCAACTGGTGCTAAAGGACTTTTTGGAGAGTTCCTTACTAACGCACAGGGTGAAGATGTTGTTGCCGGAGTAAGAACTCCAATGCATATTCAGGAAATGAGTGAGAAGTTCCCGGAAGCATTTGAGCAGTTTAAGGATGTGTGTGCAACTCTGGAAGAACATTACAGAGATATGCAGGATATGGAATTTACAGTAGAGCATGGCAAGCTGTTCATGTTACAGACACGTAATGGTAAGAGAACAGCACAGGCAGCATTAAAGATTGCATGCGACCTTGTAGATGAGGGGATGAGAACAGAGAAGGAAGCAGTTGCAATGATTGATCCTCGTAATCTTGATACACTTCTTCATCCTCAGTTTGATGCAGCTGCACTTAAGGCTGCAACTCCAGCAGGAAGAGGTCTTGGAGCATCTCCTGGCGCTGCATGTGGTAAGATTGTTTTCTCAGCAGAAGACGCAGAAGAGTGGAATGCAAGAGGAGAGAAGGTTGTTCTTGTAAGACTTGAGACATCGCCAGAAGATATTACAGGTATGAAGGCTTCACAGGGTATTCTTACTGTAAGAGGAGGTATGACAAGCCATGCAGCGGTTGTTGCAAGAGGTATGGGAACCTGCTGTGTATCTGGCTGTGGTGATATTGCAATGGATGAAGCTAATAAGAAGTTCACACTTGCAGGCAAGGAATACCATGAAGGAGATTATATATCTATTGATGGTACAACAGGCAACATATATGATGGACAGATTCCTACGGTTGATGCCAAGATTGCAGGAGAGTTTGAAAGAGTTATGGAGTGGGCAGACAAGTACAGAAAGTTAAAGGTTCGTACTAATGCAGATACTCCTAAGGATGCCAAGAAGGCAAGAGAACTTGGAGCAGAAGGTATCGGACTTTGCCGTACTGAGCATATGTTCTTTGAAGAGGACAGAATTGCAGCATTCAGAGAGATGATATGTTCTGATACTGTAGAAGAAAGAGAAGCAGCACTTGATAAGATTCTGCCATATCAGCAGGGAGATTTCGAAGCACTTTATGAGGCACTTGAAGGTAATCCTGTAACTATCAGATTCCTTGATCCACCTCTTCATGAATTCGTTCCTACAGAGGAAGAAGATATTAAGAAGTTAGCTGAATCACAGGGCAAGTCAGTAGAGACTATTAAGAATATTATTGCAAGTCTTCATGAGTTTAATCCAATGATGGGACACAGAGGATGCCGTCTTGCAGTAACATATCCAGAGATTGCCAAGATGCAGACAAGAGCTGTTATAAGAGCTGCAATCAATGTTAAGAAGGCACATCCTGACTGGAATGTTAAGCCGGAAATTATGATTCCGCTTATCTGTGAGGTTAAGGAATTAAAGTATGTAAAGAAGACTGTTGTTGAGACAGCAGATGAAGAGATTAAGGCAGCAGGAATCGACCTTGAATACGAGGTTGGTACTATGATTGAGATTCCAAGAGCTGCACTTACTGCTGATGAGATTGCTAAGGAAGCTGATTTCTTCTGCTTTGGTACTAACGATCTTACACAGATGACATTCGGATTCTCAAGAGATGACGCTGGAAAGTTCCTTAATGCATACTATGAATCTAAGATATTTGAGAATGATCCATTTGCAAAGCTTGACCAGAATGGTGTAGGTAAGCTTATGGAGATGACAATAAAGCTTGGAAGACCGGTTAATCCGAATCTTCACATAGGTATTTGTGGAGAACATGGTGGAGATCCTTCATCAGTTGCATTCTGCCACAAGATTGGTCTTGATTATGTGAGCTGCTCACCATTCAGAGTACCTATTGCAAGACTTGCAGCAGCACAGGCTGCTATCGCGGAAGAGAAATAATCCAATTTTTGACCATAACACGAGTTTCGGGGCATGGAAGGCGAAAGCTTTTCATGCCCCGAAATGTTTAAAATGGAATATTTTTTTCATTGCCCTAAATCATAATATGTTCTATAATAATATGAAAATATATATTGATTGGAGCGTATTATGGAACAAAAGAAAATCGAACCTATTCGTGATGCCAGAAAGCTTGGTAAAGCGAAGATGCTGATTCTTGGTATTCAGCATATGTTTGCCATGTTTGGCGCAACTATCCTTGTACCTATTCTGGTATCAGGATATTTTCAGGCTGCCTGCGGTGAGGAGCTTACCAGAGGTCTGTCTGTATCAGTAACACTTTTCTGTGCAGGCTTTGGTACATTGATATTCCACCTGTGTACTAAATTCAAAGTACCTGCATTCTTAGGATCTTCCTTTGCATTTCTTGGTGGATTCTACACAGTAGCTAATCTTGACAGCGGTATGTATGCTGGAATGTCAGCTAATGATAAGGCTGCTTATGCATGTGGTGGTATATTTGTTGCCGGAATGCTTTACTTTGTACTTGCACTTATAATTAAGCTTGTTGGAGTCAACAGAGTTATGAAATTCCTTCCACCTGTAGTTACAGGACCTATCATTATATGTATTGGTCTTTCACTTGCAGGTTCAGCTATTACAAATGCTTCAACTAACTGGTTACTTGCATTTGTTGCACTTGCTGTAATTATTATATTCAATATATGGGGCAAGGGACTTTTCAAGATTATCCCTATTCTTATGGGTGTAGTAATTTCATATGTATTTGCACTTATTCTTAATGCATGCGGCGTACATAATCCTGATGGTTCAGCAATACTTAATTTCTCATCAATTGCATCTGCTTCATGGGTTGGAATTCCAAAGTTCCAGTTTATGAAGTTTGATGTAACAGCAATCCTTGTAATGGCACCTATTGCTATTGCAACAATGATGGAACATATCGGAGATATGTCAGCTATTTCGGCTACAGTTGAAGAAAACTATTTAGCAGATCCAGGTCTTCACAGAACACTTATTGGTGATGGTGTTGCAACAGCATTTGCAGGTGCAATTGGAGGTCCGGCTAATACTACATATGGTGAGAACACAGGAGTTCTTGAACTTTCTAAGGTATATGACCCAAGAGTAATCAGAATTGCAGCAGTATTTGCAATTATACTTTCATTCATACCTAAGTTTTCATCAGTTATATCAACTATGCCAACAGCAATTATCGGTGGTATATCATTCATGCTTTATGGTATGATTTCAGCTATCGGTGTAAGAAATGTTGTTGAGAACAAGGTTGACCTTACTAAGTCAAGAAACCTTATTATTGCAGGTGTTATATTTGTATGTGGTTTAGGCTTCGGTGGTGGACTTACATTTACAATCGGTGGAACATCTATAACACTTACAGCACTTGCAATCGCTGCTATAGCAGGTATTCTTCTTAATGCTATATTACCTGGTAATGATTATGAATTCGGTAAGAATCCAGCAGGTGACAGCAGCCGTGGAGTTTATGTTATGAACACAGACTCTGAAAAAGAAGAATCAGAAGATAATAAGTAAATAACAATAAAATTTGGAGGTACTTAATAATGATGGATTTTGAGAATGAGAAGAATATAACAATATTTACACATCCACTTATCCAGCATAAGATTTCAATTCTTAGAGATAAGAAAACAGGAACTAATGAATTTAGAAAGCTCGTTGAAGAAATAGCTATGCTTGAAGGTTTTGAGGCATTATCAGATCTTCCAACAGAAGATGTAGAGATTGAGACACCTATTGAGACTTGTATGACACCTATGATTTCAGGACGTAAGCTTGCAATTGTTCCTATCTTAAGGGCAGGCCTTGGCATGGTTCCTGGTGTACTTTCACTTGTACCAACAGCTAAGGTTGGACATATTGGAATGTACCGTAATGAAGAGACACATGAGCCGGTACCATATTACTGCAAGCTTCCACATCCAATTGAGGAAAGAACTATTGTTGTAACAGATCCGATGCTTGCAACAGGTGGTTCGGCAGTTGATGCAATTGACCAGATAAAGAAGGTTGGCGGAAAGCAGATTAAGTTCATGTGTATCATAGCTGCCCCAGAGGGAGTTGAAAAGCTTCATAAGGCACATCCAGATGTTCAGATATACATTGGACATCTTGACAGAGAGCTTAATGCAGATGCTTATATCTGCCCAGGACTTGGGGATGCCGGAGACCGAATCTTCGGAACTAAGTAAATAATTATGGGCATGTAATTGCTTTGCGCTAAGAGATATGATAGTGTGTAAAATGCGGCTCCCAACGGGAGCCGTTTTTGTAACTTATATTATTTAATTAAGGAGATTTCGATGAGCAAGGAGGAAAACAGAAAGAATTTTTCTAAATATGTATCGCAGAATATTCTCGGAATGATAGGGTTTTCATGCTACGTTCTTGCTGACTCGTATTTTATATCTATAGCAAAGGGAGCAGACGGACTTACAGCATTAAATCTTGTTATGCCATTATATAGTATAATATTCTCAATTGGTGAGATGATTGGTGTTGGTTCAGCTATAAGATATGCAATCAGTAAGATTAAAAAAGATGCAGATGCAGATGATTATTTCTGGAATGCATTAATATGGTGTATATTGTCAAGTATGATATTCGTTTTTGCCGGAATATTCTTTTCGGCAGATATCATGCGTGTTCTAGGAGCTGATGAACATATTGTAGCAGTTGGGAATAATTACACTAAGATATTCATGTGTTTTGCACCGATGTTTATGTGTAATTATGTGACGAATGCATTTGTGAGAAATGACGGAGCCCCGGGAATTGCAATGCTCGCGACGCTTTTTAGCAGTCTGTTTAATATTGTATTTGATTACATCCTTATGTTTCCTATGAAGCTGGGAATGGAAGGAGCAGCGCTGGCAACGGTTCTCTCTCCTGTGATTGGAATGGCAATATGTTGTATACATTTCTTTTCTAAGAAAAGCACAATTAGAATCAGAGTATGCAGGCCATCAGTGAAACTGCTTGTGTCAGGATGCCAGTTAGGCGTATCAGCTTTTGTCGGAGAAATGTCATCAGCGGTAATCACTCTGGCATATAATTTCGTTATACTTGGAATTGCCGGAAATATAGGTGTCGCTGCATATGGTGTAGTTGCCAATATCGCAATTGTGACAACAGCGGCATTTAACGGAATTGCACAGGGAAGCCAGCCACTTATAAGCAAATGCTTTGGTAAGGGTGATAGAGAAGGCTGCTTACAGTTAAAGAAAATGGGATATATAACAGCCTTTGTGCTGGCTGGAATTATGTATTGTATTTTGTTTACATTTTCAAAGGAATTCGTGGCGATATTCAACAGTGAAGGCTCAGAGATGATGGCGGTGTATGCAGATATGGGAGTTAAGCTGTACTTTACAGGCATATTCTTTGCAGGGCTTAATATTGTCGGGAGTGGAGTGTTCAGCGCAACACAGGAGGCAGTTAAGGCAGCGGTTGTGTCTGTGGCGAGAGGTTTTGTGTTCATTCTGGGCTTCGTATTTCTTCTTTCATATCTGTTTGAAATGACAGGTGTGTGGCTGGCATATGCGGCAGCAGAAGGGGCAACATGTGTTCTAATGTTTGTTATGCTTATTAGTGATAGAAGTAAAATGCGAAATAAATAAGTTCTTACGATTAAGAACAAATGATGATTGATTAATTTACATTTATAAAGTATAATATTGCTGGTAAACTTATAGAAATGTAAGGACACAAAGCTAGAAGTCTAAGGCGTATGCTATGATAGTTCAGTTGCAATCGAGACGATATTATATCGTCTTGGTTGCTTTTTTTGTTTTGGGAGAATAATGAGGGGAGTAAATTAATGAATAATACAGCTTATTTAAGTTATATGGTTGTTCTTAGAATGTTAGGTGTTAAGACTAATGATGAACAATTGGAGAAAGTATTTGAAAATACCAAAGATATAGATTTAGAAATAATCAAATCTGCGAAGCAAATGGGATTGAAAGTTAAGATAACGAAGTTTAAAAGGAAAATTATTGAAAAATTAACTGTTCCGGTTATTGCCGAATGCAGAGATGGTAATTATATTTTAATACTTAATAAACAAGAAGATAATTGGATGATACTTGATTCTAAGAATGGATGTCCCACAAAAATATCAGAGACAGAGCTTCTGAGTAAAATCAATGGAGAATGTATAGTAATAGGCAGGAAATCAACAAGTGCCTGTAAGGACAGTGATATATCCGGAAAACGATTCGGATTCAGCTGGTTTATTCCGACAATACTTAAGTTTAAGCGACAGTTTATAAGTATATTAATAGCAGTATTTGTTATACAGATTCTTGGAATTCTTACTCCGCTTATGACTCAGGTTGTAGTAGATAAGGTGCTTACGCACAGAGCAATGAATACACTGTACAGCATCTCTATAGGAATTTTTATCGTATATGTGTATGAACTGATTATCAGCTTATGTAAATCTTATTTGTTTGTACACACAACTAACAGGATAGATGTAACATTAAGCGCAAGGTTATTTAAACATTTATTCTCGCTGCCATTGAAGTATTTTGAGAACAGACGGGCAGGCGAGACTGTGGCAAGGGTCAGAGAATTAGACCAAATCAGGTCTTTCCTTACAGGGACACCTCTGTCATCAATGATTGATTTAGTATTTATTATTGTGTACATAGTCGTAATGTTTTTTTACAGCTTGAGTTTAACTGCTATTGTAATAGCATCAATGCCGGTTTTTGCATTACTTTCTATTATAGTAACACCGCTTTTTAAGAAAAGTCTGGATAAAAAATTTGAGACAGGTGCAGCCGCACAGTCGTTTCTTGTGGAATCTATTAACGGAATTCAGACAATTAAAGCTTTTGCTTTAGAGGGCAAATTTGAAGAAAAATGGGGAGACCTTCAGGCAGATTATGTTAAAGCCGGATATAATACATCAATTATTTCACAAACATCAAGTGCAACAGCTGACTTTATACAACATGTAGTCGATTTGCTGATATTAGTATTCGGAGCGAAAGCAGTTATAGATGGAAGCTTAAGTATAGGACAGTTAGTGGCATTTAGAATGTTGTCAGGAAGAGTAAGCGGACCGGTACTCAGACTAGTACAGCTCTGGCAGGAGTATCAGCAGGCTAATCTGTCAGTACAGCGAATTGGAGATATATTTAATACACCGAGTGAAAGCAAGCCGGAAACAGCTATATCCAATTTGCCAAGATTACAGGGGAATATAAGATTTGATAATGTAAGATTCAGATATAGAATAGACGGCTCAGATGTGCTACATGGAATTTCATTTGAGATGAAAGAAAATAAAATATACGGTCTTGTAGGGAGAAGCGGTTCCGGAAAAAGTACAATATCAAAGCTTGTGCAGCGCTTATACATACCGCAGAGCGGAAAAATAACCATAGATGGACTTGATATTTCACTAATTCAGCCGCAGATGCTTAGGAAGCAGATTGGTGTTGTATTGCAGGAAAATTTTATGTTCAATGGTACGGTTGCATATAATATATCTATACATTGTCCGCAAGCCAGTATAGAGAAGATAATAGAGATATCTAAGATTGCAGGCGCCCATGATTTCATTATGGAACTTGATAATGGCTATGATACAATTATAGGAGAAAAAGGTGTAGCGCTTTCAGGAGGGCAGAAACAGAGGATAGCCATAGCAAGAGCTATTATCAATAATCCAAGAATACTTATATTTGATGAGGCAACATCAGCGCTTGATTATGAATCTGAAAGTATTATTCAGAATAATCTTAAGGAAATATGTAAAGGAAGAACAGTATTAATAATAGCCCACAGATTATCAACACTTGCATCTGCTGATGAGATATTAGTTATTGACAGGGGAATGTTAGTTGAATCAGGGACACAGGATAAGCTGCTCGCAGATAACGGTCTGTATTCACATCTGGTAAATATGCAGAAGCGCGGGGAGGTGGAGTTATGAACAAGTATTTGAAAAGACAGCTCAAAGGCAGAGATGACAGGCTAAGATATGATTTTCTGCCTTCAATGATAGAAATAATAGATAGACCAGCCAGTAAGCTTGCAGGTATAACAATGTATATAATTACTACACTTATAGTCACAACAATTATATGGGCTTATAATGCTGAATTAGATGTAGCCGTAACCGCTGTTGGAAATGTTGACACTGAAAATGCGTTAGTAACCTTAAATGTACCGACTGATGGGTTAATCTGTGAGGTAAATGTAAATGATGGTGATTATGTAGATAAAGGTGATGTAATCTGTACACTTGTTTCAGATATAAATGAAGCGGTTCTTAAAGAATATGAATATAATCTTGAAGTGCTGAAAATACAAAATAAAGTATATCAGGAATTGTATGATAAATATAAAGAAGATGATTATACTTCGTTAGATATAAATGTCGATGAATATGGTAATAATAGAAAGATTGCTGAAGCTATAGTTCTTGAAAATGATGTATTTGTTGATGGATTAAATAATTTAAGCCAGAATGAAATTGATATATTAAAGAAAAAGCAGCTGTTAGCAGTAATGCAGAATATTAACAATATAGAAGCTAAGATTGAAAGTATCAATACACAATTAAAATCAGGACAGAAAAGTGTGCAGGACAAGAAAGTTATTGCTTCGCAAGCCGGTATATACACATCAAAAGATAAACTTTATGCCGGTAAAATGGTTAATGCCGGAGATGTGATGGGATACATAACTTGTGATGATAATACTTATAAATTTACAGCCTATGTTGATAATAAAGAAATAACACAATTAAATGTAGGAAATACAGTGAAGCTTAAGATTTATGCCTATGATGATACAAGCTCTGAATATATTGAGGGGGAGATAATACACATAAGTGATGTTCCTGTGAATATAGAGGGAAAGGGAATGTCTTATCTTGTGGATATAAAGCTCAATAAGATTCCGGATAACATAAAGACAGGAATGGAGGGAGAAATTGATATTATAGTAGGTACGAGAACCGTTATGGATTATTTTCTTGAACCTTTCAGGAAAGGGTGGAATGACAGCCTGAAGGAAAAATAGAATACAAAATGTAAAAAAGGAGAAATATGAACAAAATAAATACAAGAGCAATAAAAGCTGTCCCGATTTATAATGAATCAGGAGAAAAGCTTGATGAAATACATATAAAGGAAACAATAATGCCAATACCAAACAAGAGAGGAGGATATTCTGAGAGGGGTAACTATTACAAAGGCGCAGGAATAGTATACAGAAATCATCTTGAATGTGATAAAAGTATTAATATGGGGGATAAAGTACAAGTTATAGGAAAAACAGGACTTGTATATGAAAATTTGATTGTCTGTTATCCGCAATTAGTTGGGAAGTTCGGCATATTTTCTTTCAGACATCAGCCGATATTCTCGGATTATGAGGGCGGATGCGGACTAAAAGAAAAGCAGCTTGCGGATAACCAGCAAAATTTTGAATTAAATGCCATAGAAGAAATACTAGATATAATTCCGACAGGAATAAAGAATCATAATATATATTGTTATCGCCTGAAAAATGTTAAAGGCAATATATCAGATACAGTCAGTTTAATAAGGTATATTATGGAAAATGACTGGAATACAGCATGGGATAAGAATCTTTGGGAAGATATAGAAAGTTACGGTTATGTAAGAGATATAGCCGATTGGTTTAAGTCGGGAGAATTCAGGTACAAGCTGGGAACAATATATGCGTTAGTGAATTCGTTATATCGTGTTAATAAAACAATGTATGCCAGACTGCTTTTAGAAATATTAGGATTCTATGATTTTGATAAGAAGAAAATGCTTTACATAAGTGCTGAGATTGTCAAAAAATATTGCAAACAATTCACGGATTCAGAATATGATTATAGCCTGAAACAGGATAACTGGTTTGAAGGCTTATATGAGCAGCTTATATCCGGTAAGGCTTGCTGTCATCTGGAAGATGATGATATGTGGAACTGGGTAAGAGAATATTATATTAATAAGTTTAAAGGAGAGATAAAAAAATGAGAGATAAGAAAATGAGAAACAAAAAGATGGGAGAGCAGGAAATGACAGAACAGGTAAAAATGTATTTTAAGCAATTAGAGGAGAAATCAAAAGATAACCCAATGTTAAGAATATATGAGGCGTCAGGATTTATAACAAGATTTTTGGAGCCGATATTTAAAACTCCAAATGGAATTAAAGGTGATGCCTTTTGTTACATGCTTACAACAATGGCAGGCATATCAGTGGCTGTAACTGCAAAAGAAAATTCAGGTAAAAATATGCTTGAAAATATGGGGGATTCTCAATATATATCAAGAACCAAACTTGAAACAAAATCAGGAACATTCTGGATGGGAGATTCTATCAACAAATACTTATATGACAGTCCCCTTTCAGTATGGAATATGGTCATATCATTATATAGAAAGGAGAAGGGGAAATATAATGTACCGGACCTTCAACTGACTATTTCAGAAAATGCAAAAAAAATAGGCAATCCAGATGTGAGAATATGGGATGGCACTTGCAATCCTTATACGGAGATTAATAATGCAAAAACGACATATGAAAATGTAATTAAAAAATTAGAACCATATAAGCTACAGACAGAGGAGTATCCAAGTGTCTTTGCTTTTGCATTAGCGGATATTATTTTAAAAGTGGAGGGCATATTTCCTAAGGATCAGAACTGCCTAAAAATGTCCATGGAAACAATGATGTTTTATGCACATATGGATGTTTAGAAAAGGGGTAAAAATGATAATTACAGAGGAAATCCTAAGAAATCTAGAGTAAAAAAAAGAAAAATTAAGTCCAGAAAGATGTGATGAGATAGATGCGATGAAAATAAAAAATCCGTATTATCCTTCAAGGTATTATTTACCCGGTGAGTATTATAAAGCAGAGCGTGATGAAAGCTATATATGTGCATTGGATGAGCGAATTGCATATACTTGGTAATGGGAATTTGGTCCATTGCCAGTTACAATCAGAGAATCTGGCACATCAGATGACGAATATGTGTATCTATTGTTTATCGGTGATGAATATTTTGAATTAATGTTTGAGTATGTTTCGCAGGAACACTATATTGATGAAACAAATAACAAGGAAATATATCGATATAGATATAATTTAAAAGAAAATTTATATTTAACAAAAAGGCTGGATAAAAAAGAAATAATACAGTTGATTGCAAAACTAAAATGTTTTTATTTAAATTCAACACGTAATAAAATGGGGGAATTTTTTATGGAAGATATAGTATATGAGGAGGAAGAATATAGATGGATGCATTAGAAAGAATAAAAGAGGCGATTAAAAGAAGTAATAAAAGGTATAAAAATATGTATTAGTAAAGGAGAGAGGTAAATGATAATTACAGAGGAAATCTTAAGAAATCTTGAATTAAAAATTGGGAGATTAAGTTCAGAAAGATGTAATGAGATAGATGCAATGAAGATAAAAAATCCTTATTATCCATCATCATATTTTCTTCCAGGTGAGTATTATAAAGCAAAGCGTGATGGAAGTTATATATACGCATTGGATGGACATATTGCCTATACATGGGCAAGGGTATTTGGACCAAAGCAGGTTATTATTAGAGAGTCTGACAAAACATATGATAGTTTGTATTTATTGTTTATTGATAATGAATATTTTGAATTGATTTTTGAATTTATTTCGCAGGAACATTATATTGATGAAACAAATAACAAGGAAATATATAGATATAAATATATATTGAAAAAAAATGCGTCTTTAACAAAAAGGGCAGATAAAAGAGAACTAATATATTTAATCGGGAAGCTACAATGTGGATTTGAAAACATAGAAAAAAATAAAAATAGAATTTTTTTTGAAATAGACATAGTGTATGAGGGGGAAGAATACAAATGGATGCATTAGGAAGAATAAAAGAGGCAATCGCAAATGGCATACAGTCTTCAGAGGATGATTGGGTTGAAGTGTTTAATCAATATAATTTAAGTGGAAGTTCAGATGCAGAAACAATCCAAAATGTGCAAAAGTTTGTAAGTGAAAATTTTTCATTTGCATCTCCGGACGCTGAGGCGGCATATGTGTACTTTGGCAGCGATGGAAAAGTAGCTATGTGGGAAGTTGTGGATAATATATGTTCTAATTCTGATGGAAGAAAAGAATATATAACAAGCACAGAAGCCGGGAAATTATTTAATGATGATGGGTTTAATGAAACTCTTAGAAAATATTCAAATAATAATGGATTATTAAAAAATACAAACGGAATTCAAGAATTATATGAGGGAACGAATTCCAGCGGTGAAATTTCTTTTTATAACAATGGTAAAGAGATTAAGGTGAAGGCGTTTAATGATTACTTTTCGGAAGAATATATAAGGAATATAAGATGTTCTGAGGTTAAGACTATTTTTACAGGTGATTATCTGGCAAAGAACGGTATAGGAAATAATGCGTTCTGTCGAACAGAGCTGAATTTATTGTTAGGAGATAACTGTATTGAGACGATTAATGAAATTGATAAGAATATTATAAAAGAGATTATGGCTGTTGCACCGGAAGAAGAAAAGCTGCAATATGTTACAGATGTATTGAAAATGTCGCAGATGGAAGATATAAAGGATATACATTATGTGATTAATGGAACAGGTGTAGATAAGGCTGTACATATTTCGCCGACAGCAACAGAAGGCTCAACAAGGCTTATAGATACAATTATTGGAACAGACAGCAGTATTAAAAATACAATAGATGACATTATTGATAAACTTGGTTCAAAATTATCAGATAAGGCAGTTTCTGAACTGAAAAAGGCATCAAAAACATCTCAGCAGACTATAACGAAGGTTTTGCTGGAGGATGCGGATATTTTTATTCAGAATTCAGATTTATCTAATTTTGAAAATCTTGTATTTAAGTACGGAGATAATCTTGCGAAAGCGGATGTATCAGATTATGTTAATATTTTAAAAGAAACAAATTTAACTGCAAAAAATATATCATTTTTTGATTATTCATCTAATAAAACTCAGTTAACTATAGAGAATATAGAACATTCAGTGAATAAATCTACAATTTATCTAAATGAGAAGGGAGAAATTATTGGCAGAAGTTATGAGAATACTTTTCTTGATGGAATAGTAAAGGATAATATTCCTAATGAATATATACATAAGACTACAAATGAAATATATTCGGAATTTGCGGATGACGCAGCTATGCGCAAGAAATTAGGGGCAAAATATGATTCATTATCTGCTTCTGAGAAATTTAAACTAAAAGAAATAGATTACTTTGCAAGACTGACAGATGGACTTGATGATACAGCTAAGGTGGAACAGGCTATAGCTGATTATATTAAAGGTTCGGGGAAAACCTTGGGACAGTTGGATGATTTAGACAGGGCATTAATTAATGTAAGTTCCAAGATTAATGTTATACAGGAAAAAACACCAATATCAAGAGTGAATACATGGTTAGAGACGATGCAGAGTTCATCAAAGTTTGCCACTGCCATGAAAGGATTAGAAGTGGCTGGATATGGTGTTACAGTAGTTATTGCAGCATACACAGTATATGATACTGTTAGTCGGGCAAATGCTGCTATTGATAAGGGCAATTATGGAGAGGCTGCCGGAATAGTTGCAGGCTCAAGTGCGAATTTAGCCATAACATTTATAGGCGGAGAGACTTTAACAGCTTCTTTGATGCCGTATTTTGCCGGAGCAGGAATGGCTTGTGCGGGTCCGGTTGGCGCATTGATTGGTGGAATGCTGGCAGGCATTATCGGATTTGGCGCAGCGGCAGGCGGAGCAAAGATAGTTGATGATATTCTTAAGGGAACCGGAAAGTTATGGGATACTTTATTTGGTTCTGCTTCCAGCATGGTACGATATGTAGCTGACCCTCTTGTTCTTGATTTTGATGGGGATGGATTTGAAACTCTGTCTGTTAATGAAGGTGTGTATTTTGATGAAGACAGTAAAGGATTAGCAGAAAAGACAGCATGGGTATCACCGGATGATGCATTGTTAGCAATGGATATTAATGGCAATGGCATGATAGATGACGGTTCGGAGTTATTTGGCACATCAACTAAGCTGACTGATGGAAGTACCGCCGGCAGCGGATTCCAAGCTCTTTCACAATATGATTCTAATGGTGATGGAATAATAGATGAGAGTGATGAATTATATTCAAAGCTGCTTATATGGCATGATAAGAATAGTGATGGAGTAAGTCAGGATTCTGAGTTGATATCATTGAAAAACGCAGGAATTAAGACAATTTCTTTAAACATTGATAATACTGCTGGTAGAAATATATCTGTTGTAACATATGAAGATGGAACAACAACTAAGCTTGGTGAGTTTGATTTTGATGCTCAATACTATAATACAATAGAAAAGACAGATATAGAGGTTTCTGATGAAATAAAAGAACTTCCGGATGTTAAGGCGATTGGTAATGTTGAAAGCCTGCATACATCAATGCAAAAGGATGAATCAGGAATACTTAAAAAATATGTTGAACAGTTTAAACTTTCTGATTCAAGAATAGAAAAGGAAGCTATTGTAACTAATATATTATATTTTATTACAGGTGCTAAAGATGTTGCTTCTAATAGCAGAGGCAGTCAGATTGATGCAAAGATTCTGACGGTAGTTGAAAAGTTTATGGGTAAAGGCTTTGTTGGAACTGAAGGCTCAAATCCTGTTAATACAGCAGCACCTATATTAAATAATATATATAATCATATATATAATACATATTATTGTCTGTTAAATTCTCAAACACAGTTAAGTGATTATATTAATCTTTTATATGTGACAGAAAGTAAAGATGGCATTAACACAATTAATACTGATACATTTAATCAATTTGTTAAGATATGTAATGATAATGGAGCTGATATGTCTGAAATTGTCGGAGAAATGGGAAGATATATCAGGTATGTCAATGCAGCAAATCCGGCAGATTTTGAAGTATATTTAAGAAATTATCTTATATATGATAATTACCTTGAGACTATTTTCGATTGTTGTATTAAGGATGGATATCTTGGGACTGATGACAGTGATAGTATGACAGGAACAGCATTAGATAATATAATGGTAGGTTTGAAAGGTAATGATACTATAAGCGGAGATGCCGGTGATGATTTTATAGTAGGAGGAACCGGAAACGATATACTGAGAGGAGGAACCGGAAAAGACACATATGTAATCAATCTGGGAGATGGACAGGACTTAATAGACAACTATGACCATGCAGGCTGGAAAGATGACAGAATCATGTTAGGAGAAGGAATCAGAGCGGAAGACATAAAGTTATACCGAAACGGAGATGACCTAATCTTAAAGAATAAGACTAATAACGACAGTATAACAATCAGTCAGGCATATGCAGGTAATAGTGGGGATTACTGTGTAGGAAAGATAGAGTTTGCAGACGGGAGCTGGTGGGATAATGAGTATATCATAGAGCATACAAGACATTATGTCGGAACAGAAGGTAATGACAGAATGGCCGGTCTTGGAAGAGGATATAACTACAACCAGAATGAAACCTTTGAAGGAGGAGCCGGAAACGATACAATATACGGAAACGACGGAAATGATATCATAAACGGAGGAAGCGGAAACGACACTCTTGAGGGAGGAAACGGGGAAGATATCATAAACGGAGGAACCGGAAACGATATACTGAGAGGAGGAACCGGAAAAGACACATATGTAATCAATCTGGGAGATGGACAGGACTTAATAGACAACTATGACCATGCAGGCTGGAAAGATGACAGAATCATGTTAGGAGAAGGAATCAGAGCGGAAGACATAAAGTTATACCGAAACGGAGATGACCTAATCTTAAAGAATAAGACTAATAACGACAGTATAACAATCAGTCAGGCATATGCAGGTAATAGTGGGGATTACTGTGTAGGAAAGATAGAGTTTGCTAATATTGCATTGTACGAGATTGATTATACTAATGTTAGTGTGGAATTAATCGAAAGCTATGAACCGATTTCAGAAACAGGCACAGTAGTAGATAGTATGGTTAATCTTGTAGTACAAGAAATGTCAGAAACCACGGCAAGCAATATAATTGATATAAGCAGAATGGCAGAAGATACATCAACCAGTGATACTATCCAGTTATGGGAAGCAAAATAAAATCATAATACAATTTTCCGTTGCTGTTTTCTGGTAATTGTGGTAGAATATCTGCGGACAAAATTATCCTCGATATGAGGGAATATGAAAGGAGTCTATATAATTATGAGCAATATTGCAGACAAATTTGAAGAACTTGGAGTAATTCCAGTAGTAGTATTGAATGATGCTAAAGATGCACTTCCATTAGCTAAGGCTTTAGTTGATGGTGGTCTTCCTTGTGCAGAGGTTACATTCCGTACAGCAGCAGCTGAGGAATCTATCCGTCTTATGCATGAAGCATATCCAGATATGGTACTTGCAGCAGGTACAGTACTTACAACAGAGCAGGTTGACAGAGCTGTAGCAGCTGGTGCTTCAGTTATCGTAAGCCCAGGATTTGATCCAGAAATCGTTGATTACTGTATTTCTAAGAACATTCCTGTTATGCCAGGTATCGTTACACCTTCAGAGCTTGCACAGGCTGTTAAGAGAGGCCTTACAAGAGTTAAATTCTTCCCAGCTACAGCTGCAGGTGGAATTAAGATGATCAAGGCTATGTGCGCAGCTTACACTAATGTAAGAATCATGCCTACAGGTGGTATCAACACAGCTAACCTTGAGGAATTCTTATCATGCGATAAGATCTTCTGCTGTGGTGGTTCATGGATGGTTAAGGGTGATATGATTAAGGCAGGAGAATTTGACAAGATTAAGGATATGACAGCAGAGGCTGTTGCTCTTGTTAAGAAGATTCGTGGCTAATCACCAGTGATTGTTAATAGCAAAGATACATATAAACCCCGTATTCTGTTTTGCAGGATACGGGGTTTTGTACGTATATTATGTTTTTTAGTGAATTACAGATTAGAAAATATATTCTCAATTTCTTCATGGGGAAGTACAAGGGCAAATCTTACATGACCTTCTCCAAGGCTTCCGAAGCTGCTTCCAGGTGTACATAAAACGCCAGTCTTATTAAGAAGTTCCATAACATAATCAGCTGAACTGGTATAGCCGTCAGGAATGGCAGCCCATACAAACATTGTGCCTTTAACATCAGCAGGTTTAAGTCCAAGCTTCTTAATTCCGGCAACGAGAGCATTTCTTCTTAACTCATATTCAGCACGGTTGTCAGCGACATATTCCTGCGGACCGTTAAGTGCAGCAACAGCAGCTTTCTGATATATAAAACTTGTTCCATAGTCAAATTGTGAGCGGACAGTTTTGAATTTGCTTACGATTTCACGGTTTCCGATAAGAAATGAAAGGCGCAGACCAGTAAGATTATAAGTCTTAGAAAGAGAGTTGAATTCAACTCCGACTTCCATAGCACCTTCGTGGCTTAAGAAAGAGCCACCAATCTGTCCGTCATATATAATCTCAGAATATGCGTTGTCGTGAATAATAATGATGTTATATTTCTTGGCAAATGCGATGAGTTTATCGTAGAATTCATCAGGTGCAGTAGCACATACAGGATTCAGTGGATAAGATACAACCATCATTTTGGCTTTTTTTGCAGTATCTTCATCGATAGAATCAAAATCTATAAGATAATCATTCTCTGGGAGAAGATTGTAATAAGCAATCTGTGCGTCACACAGGAATGGTCCAATCTCGAATATAGGATATCCTGGATTAGGAACTAAGCATAAATCACCAGGGTTGCACAAAGCAAGGGCAATATGAGCCATGCCTTCCTGGGTTCCGAATACAGAGGCGACTTCATCAGGTGTGATAACGGTGTTGTAACGGCGTTTGTACCATTTGCATACAGCGTCAAGCAATTCATCAGTATCACCAAGTGAGTACTTGTAATTCTCAGGGTCAAGTGCTGCCTCTGAAACAACCTTCATAACAGATTCATCAGGCTTGAAATCAGGAGTTCCTACAGTAAAGTTATATACCGGCTTTCCCTGTGCAAGTCTGTCATTCTTTTTCTGATTAAGTATATTAAAAATGTTGCTGCCAAAGCGGTCAGCTCTCTTAGAAAATTCAATATTCATATGTATACTCCATTTCTTTAAATGCGTATCTGCATGCATTTTATTCAGACCCGAAATATAGAAAAATTTCAAGCCTATCGAATAAGATACTAGCATAATTAACAAAAGTCAATTTTAAGGTGTATTTTTTGGTGAAAATGTGATAGTTTTATATATGTAAGTAGAAATAAATAAGATATGGCGGTCTGCAAATGTTACATACAGGAACATTAAACGGTAGAATGCAGACAGAAAGGAAAGGTAGAAGATATGTCAGTACAGGATTATCTTAGTGCAGTAAAGATTGGTAAAAAAGAATATCATGCGTGTGTAAATAAGGGTACGTACCCATATCTTCCGGTTTTGGAGGATATTATTGATGAAAACAGTATTGACAGAGAAGTTAGTCTTGGAAGTGACCAGATTCCGTTAAGACTTGTGGTTGGAACATGTACAGCAGGTAGAACTACTGCATTTGCAGACAACTTCATGCCTATACTTGACTGGGGAACAGAATTTTCAGCAAAGTGGGCTTCGCTTAGCGACAGTCAGGTGAATGAAGGAATAAGAGACGATATTAAAGTATATGAGTACATGAATAAGTTCTATGTGCTTGAAGGTAATAAAAGAGTCAGTGTACTTAAATATTTTAAGGCGGTGACAGTAAGTGCACAGGTTATAAGAAAGATACCTAAATACAGTGATGATCCTGATGTTAAGATATATTATGAATTCATGGATTTTTATAAATCTACCAAGTTAAACGATATATATTTCAGTAAAGAGGGCAGTTTTACAACTCTTATGGAGCTGGTTGGAATTACACCAGGAGAACCAATGGATGAGGATGATAAGAAAGACCTTGTTTCGTGCTATCTTAATTTCAGGCTTGCTTATGAATCAAGAGGAGGGGATAAGTTTGATTTTCCAACAGGAGATTCATTTTTACGCTTCATTCATATTCACGGATATGATGCTGTTAAGAAGATGACTAAGTCTGAGATGGCAAAGAATGTCGCCAAAACATGGGCTGAATTCGAGCTTCTTGATGATAACAGCGAAGTGGAACTTAAGATGACGCCGGCAGCAGCACCTAAGAAGAATATATTAAGCTATCTGCTTCCAATGGGTGGAGGAGTTAAGAAGCTTAAGGTTGGATTTGTATATGAAAAAACACCGCAGGATTCAGAGTGGTGTTATGCACATGAGCTTGGAAGACAGTATATTGATGATACATTTGGTGACCAGATAGAAACATATGTTGAGGAGAATGTGATACCGGAGCAGAATGATGAGGCGGCAATCAACAGACTTATAGAGAAAGGATGTGACCTTATATTCGTGACATCTTCGGCGATGAATATGGCTGGACTTAAAGCTGCAATAGCACATCCGTCAGTAAAGATTCTTGATTGTTCTCTTAACATTTCACATAAATATATCAGGTCATATTATGCAAGAATGTTTGAAGCAAAGTTTATAACAGGGATTATTGCAGGTTCAATGGCTGATGACGATAATGTTGGTTATATAGCTGATAATCCGGTTTATGGGGCATGTGCGAATATTAATGCATTTGCATTGGGAGTAAAGTTTGTTAATCCAAGAGCCAAGGTTTACCTTGAATGGAACAGTATTAAGGATAATGATTCAGAGGAAAATCTTGCTAAGAAGAATATAAGCATTATTTCTAATCAGGATATGATTACTCCGGGCAAGAGTAAGAGAAAGTTCGGGTTGTATAAAGCGAGTGATTCGGATAAGCACCTGGCTATGCCTGTATGGCACTGGGGAGTTTTTTATGAAAAGCTTATACAGAGCATTATGAGTGGTTCATGGAGTAAGGATGAGGACGGCGATAATGTAAAAGCACTTAATTACTGGTGGGGAATGTCGGCAGGAGTTGTTGATCTTATATATTCAGAGAGTCTGCCATCAGCAACTAAGAGACTTGTAAAGCTCTTTGAGAAAGAACTTAAGGAAGCAAGGTTCAGAGTGTTTGAGGGTGAATTAAAAGATCAGCAGGGTAATATAAGGGTTGAAGAAGGAAAGCTTATTGATCCGGAACATATAATTACTATGGACTGGCTGCTTGATAATGTTGTTGGCAGACTGCCTCGGTATGATGAACTTACAGATAATGCTAAATTAAAAATGGCACTTCAGGGTGTTGTCAAAGAAGAAGAATAGAAAGCATGCTGCCTGCAGTGGCGGCTGGGGAATTATTAATGAAAATACTTGTGTTAGCGGATGTTGAATCAAAGTACTTATGGGATTATTTCGAAAAGGAAAAATTGGAAGGTATAGATCTTATACTTTCAGCAGGGGATTTAAAGCCACAGTATCTGTCGTTTCTTGCTTCATTTTCAAAAGTACCTATTCTTTATGTGCATGGCAATCATGATGACTGTTATGATATACAGCCACCGGATGGATGTATCAATATTGAGGATAAGATATATGTGTATAAGGGAGTACGTATAATGGGACTTGGTGGTTCTATACGCTATAAGAAAGGAAAGAACCAGTATACACAGAAAGAAATGAACCACAGAATTAATAAAATGTGGCTTTCAATAAAGAAGAACAGGGGCTTTGATATACTGCTTACACATTCACCGGCAGCGGGAATAGGTGACGGACCTGACGAACCGCATAAGGGTTTTGAGGGCTTTAATTATCTGTTGGAAAAATATAAGCCTAAGTATTTCATCCATGGTCATATCCACAAGACCTACCAGATGAAGTTTAAGCAGGAATATGAATATAATGAGAATACTAAGATAATTAATGGTTATGAGAGATATATATTGGAATATCCGGATGCTTAATCTGCACCGTGGCATATTAGCTTAATAGCAAATGTGCCACGGTGTTTTACATATTTTTGACATATTTTCACATGAAATACATAAAAATTATGAATATGGTACCTATTTCCTACTTAACATACATGTACTTTTTGAGTAAAAGTTGCTAATATAACGACATAACCCCTTGCTGGTTAAAGCAAAATGCACAAAAAAATGTATTGAGGAGGAAAATCAAAACATGAAAGCTATTATTAGCAAAGCAGCTCGTAGAAAATGGGCATGGGTACTTGCATTGGTTATGATTGTGAGTATCGTGATTCCTACATCACTTCTTACAGCGAAGGCGGATGTTGGAACAGTTAAATTTATTGATGGTGCGGCAGGATGGTTAGAGTCAGCATATGCACAGTGGACCATTGATAATCAGGCAGAAGGATATACAGCATATATCAAGAAAGCCAGCCAGTCAGATTCTGCTTATGCAAGAATCGACAATGAACTTATCAGAAAGTATAAGAACTACTACAGGGTTGATGCAGTAGGACTTGCGGCAGGTGACTATGTTATTAAGGTAGTTCCTGTAAAGAACGGAAAGGAAGTTACTGACAAAGCACAGGTTACTAAGACACTCAATGTAAGTTCTTATGACAGATCCGGATTTGCATTTTCATCTGAATCAAAATATAAAACAGGTTCAGGTGCTTACAATGAGAATGGAACACTTAAGAAAGATGCAATTGTTCTTTATGTTACTAACGATAATGCAAAGACAATTAAGGCATCAGTAAAAGAGGCAAAGGGAGAGAAGGAATATACAGGTCTTCAGACAATAATTGATGCATATACAAAAAGTGCTAGCAAGGGGATAGAAACAAGAGCACTTGATGTTCGTGTAATCGGATGTGTTACAGATACTGCAATGGATAAGTTTTCAAGTTCATCTGAGGGAGTACAGATTAAAGGAGCTAGTGCTTATTCAAATCTTAATATGACAATAGAGGGTATCGGAGATGATGCAACAATCAATGGATTCGGTTTCCTCTTAAGAAATGCAGGAAATGTTGAGATGAGAAATTTCTCAATTATTAATTTCATGGATGATGGTATTTCTCTCGATACAGCAAACTGCAATGTATGGATTCACAATGTTGATCTGTACTATGGTAAAGCAGGTGGGGATGCTGACCAGGCAAAGGGTGACGGTTCAATTGACATTAAAGGTAATTCACAGTATATAACAGTTTCATATGTACATTTTTATGACTCAGGTAAGTGCTCATTATGTGGAATGAAGAGTGAGTCTGGTCCTAACTATATTACATATCATCATAACTGGTTTGATCATTCTGATTCAAGACATGCAAGAGTAAGAACAATGTCAGTGCATATGTATAACAACTACTATGATGGCAATGCAAAGTACGGTGCTGGTTCAACAATGGGTTCTTCATTATTCATACAGAATAACTATTTTAGAAACTGTAAGAATCCAATGCTTTCATCTAATCAGGGAACAGATGCACTTGGTGAGGGTACATTCTCAGGTGAGAACGGTGGTATCATTAAAGCATATGGAAATGTTATCGTAGGTGCACAGAAGATTATCTATGCAAATGCTGTTTCAGAAACAGGTGATTCTGCAAATGCGGCATCATTTGATGCATACCTTGCAAAGTCAGCAGATGAGAAAGTTCCATCTTCATATAAGACTGTAGCAGGTGCAACATCTTATGATAACTTTGATACAACTAAGGATCTCGGAGTTAAATCAGGAAGTCTTAATAATGCAGAAGATGTACCTTCAGTAGTAACATCTGCAAAGGGAGCAGGAAGCCTTGGTGGTGGAGTGATTTCATGGACATTCTCTGATAAAGATGATTCTGTATATGCCATTGATAAGGAATTAAAGGCAACAGTTACTAATTACAAGAATACAGACCTTGTTTCTGTAGGTGGTACTAATGCGAAGATTGTATCACCAGATCCAACAACAGAAGAAACTAAGGCAACAGAGAGTACAACAAAAGCAACACAGGCAACAACAAAGGAAACACAGACAACAACAAAAGCAACACAGGCAACAACTAAATCAACAGAAAGCGCAACAAAGGCAACTGAAAAGGAAACAACGGGTTCAGATGCAACAACATCATATGATAAGACAAGCCTTTCTTATTCAGGTGCGTATACAGATATCAGTAAGAAGAAAGATGCAGATTTCAAGAATGCAAAATATGTATCATCTTCAAATGAAATTCTTAATGCAATCAGTTCAGCTAAGGCTGGCGATGTAATTATTGTAAAAGAGGGAACATATAAGTTCTCTGATACAATTGTAATTAATAATGCCATGAATGGAAAATCAGGCTCTTATATTATTGTAAAGGCTGAAAGTGGCAAGGAAGTTAAGTTTGATTTTTCAGCACAGAAGCTTGACGGAGCTAACAGAGGTGTAGTTGTAGATGGAGATTACTGGTATTTCCAGGGAATTAATTTCTATGGTGCTGGAGATAACGGAGTATTACTTGCTGGTAATAACAACATTTTTGAAAAATGTGTATTTGAAGCAAACAGAGATTCAGGACTCCAGATTTCAAGATATGACACAACGGCTGCTACTAAAGATTTATGGCCATCAAATAACCTGATTATCAACTGTACATCACATGATAACTGTGATTTCCCTGACCAGGGCGGTACAGGTGAGAATGCAGATGGATTTGCTGCAAAGCTTACATGTGGTGAAGGCAATGTATTTGACGGATGTATATCATACAGCAACTCAGATGATGGATGGGATTTATTTGCAAAGAGTGCAACAGGTCCTATAGGTGTAATTACAATAAGAAATTGCGTTGCATTTAACAACGGAACATTATCTAATGGTGTTCATTATGCTAATGGAGATATGAATGGATTTAAGCTTGGTGGTTCAGGTGTTGGAACTCCACATAATGTAATGAATTGTCTGTCATTTGACAATGGTGCAACAGGATTTACAGATAATAATAACCCAACAGGTCTTACAATTGTAAATGTTACAGCATGGGGCAATGGAAAGTATGCTAAGAAGGGTAACTTCTTATGTTACAGAACATCAAGTGCAGCAATATTTAAGGGACTTGTATCAGCTGGTGCAATTGATTCAGATAAGTTTACTGGTAAAATGGCTGATTCAATATATTACAATTCAGGTAAGTATTATAATCTTTCAGGTTCTTTGTTTACTTCTTTAGTAAGTGGAGATAAGAAGGGAACTGTTGTAACTGACCCTGCTAAGACAGCTGGAATGTTTAAGAACACTGTTAATGCAATTGATATGAGCAAAAATATAGATAAACAGCTTAGAAATGCTGATGGAACAATTAACATGAACAGCCTTTATGAGACAACAGGAAGCTATGCTTCAATGGGAGCAAGATTCAATGTTGCTAATCAGATGATTAGTGTATCTTCAAAGAATTCATCATCTGAGGTAACTAAGCCAGAAGAGACAACAAAGGCTCAGGAAACAACTAAAGCTACTGAAGGCACAACAAAGGAGACACAGGCTCCAACTAAGGCGACAGAGGCAACAACAAAGGAGACACAGACTCCAACAAAGGCTACACAGGCTCCAACAAAAGCAACAGAAGCTTCTTCAGTATCAACAAAGGGTGAAAAATTAATTCTTAATGCTAATGATGTTTCAACAGGAAAGATTAAGAGTTCAACTGTAGTTGATGGTCTTAAGATTGTTGCAACAAGCAAAAAGACTGTAACGGTTGATAAGAGCAATAAGGATTACAAGAATATCAGCTTTACAAAGAGAATCAAGCTTGGCGGTGCAGGAAGCGAATCTGCAAGAGCTATTGCATTTAAGACAGCAGGTGAATCTAAGGTAAAGATATATGCAACAAGCTCAGATACAGATACAAGCAGACTTATTAAGATTATTGATAAGAATGGTAATGATGTAACAAGTACAGCTAAGATACCTGGTTCTTCACTTAAGTCAGTATCATTCAGATTAGATGAGGCAGGTGAATATTATATTGTATCAGAATCTGGTGGAGTTAATATTTATTATGTAGAAGTATCTAATGGTATAGCGTATTAATATTTTGAGAATTTCCCCGCACATAGTGCGGGGATTTTTTTGCAAAAACATTTTATGGTAAAATATACACAAAGACTTGACCTTGACATAGGTTCATAGTTTACAATTTGAACAAATAAAAGAAAGGAATGGTCTTTGTTATGAAAAACAAAAATAGAAGGCTGATCAGTTGTCTGCTTAGTGCAATCCTTTTGCTTGTTATGAGCTTTGGATTTGGAACATTTGCAGGAGCTGAGGAATCAGATTCATCAAAGCCTGTTGTCTGGATTGTGGGAGATTCGACAGTCAGTGCTTTCACAGACAATTATTATTATCCTAGATATGGATGGGGAACACAGATTGATAAGTATCTGGATGGAACTTTTGAGGTAAAGAATATTGCTTTATCAGGAAGAAGTTCAACAAGCTATACAGCGGATAAGGAGTATGGTGAGCTTATAGCTGGAATGAAAAAGGGAGATTTTCTTCTTGTTGGTTTCGGCCACAATGATGAAAAAGCGGAGAGCGGAAGATATACTAACCCTAATGGAGATTATAAAACAGCAGGTTCATTTGCTTATTCTTTATATGAGAATTATATAAAGCCAGCACAGGCAGCAGGAACAACAGTTGTTTTATGTACACCGATTGTAAGAAGAACTGCTGATGGCAACTGGTCTGACAGTCAGCTTCATGTTACAGCTGCTTCAGGAGAGTTTGAAGGAGGAAGTTATCCACAGGCAATCATTAATCTTGGAAAAGATCTTAATGTTCCAGTGGTTGATATGACTTCTCTTACTAAGAAATTATATGATTCATTAGGAGCAGCCGAGACAGTTAATTTACATGCATGGACATCATCAAAGCCAGAAAGTGTAGACAATACGCATACTAATATCTGGGGCGGAACATATAATGCATATCTTGTTACTAAGACAATTAAGGAACTTAATGTAGCAGGACTTGCAGAGCATATTATTGATGCTAAAGCACCAACTAAGAGTGATGTTTTAAAGTCTAATCCTGATTATAAAGAGTCAGAATATTCAAATGATTTAAAAGACAGCGAATTATGGGCTAATGCAGGAATCTTTAAGGGAACTGTATTTGGAAATGTTGGCGGCAATGATAAGATAGCATCTAAATTTAAGCTTGAGAGTCTTGACAATGGTAATATTAATATTGCTGTTAATGGAGCAGGAAAGATAGCAAGTACTGCTGATGGAATTGCTATGTATTATTACAGAGTTCCAGCAAACAGTAATTTTACAATTACAGCAAAGGCGACTGTAAACAGTTTTACATCTAATGATCAGGTATCATTCGGTCTTATGGCAAGAGATGATATGTATGTAGATCAGTATATTAACAGTACAATGGGTGACTATGTTGCAGCTGGTCCACTTAAGCTTACTAAGAAAGATTCTGTATGGAACTGTTTTGCAAGAAAGAGTGGCGCTCTTACACAGGGCGGAACATGTGCTAATGAAATTAAGGCTGGTGAGACATATAACCTTAAAATCGAAAGTAATACAGATGGTTATGCATGTACATTTGGTAATGAAGAAACTATTACAGGTGGTTTTGATTTTAAATTAACTTCTGTAGATTCAGAATATGTATATGTTGGAATGTATGTTGCAAGAAGTGCTGATGTGACATTTTCAGATGTTAAGCTTGTTGTTGATGGTAAGGAGATTACATCTGCAGGCGAACCAGAAAATCCAACACCAGGTGAACCGGAGAATCCAACACCAGGTGAACCGGAGAATCCGACACCAGGTGAACCAGAGAATCCAGCACCAGGTGAACCAGAGAATCCAACACCAGGCGAACCAGAGAATCCAGCACCAGAGCAGCCTGCTAAACCAGAGACACCGGCAGAGCAGCCAGCTACAGATCCAGTGGTATCAGACAATAATGGTGTTGAGACAGGTGATTCATACCATATGGTATGGTATATTGCTGCAATGACATTAACAGCAGGAATTGCATGTGTTGAATTAAAGAGAAAGAAGACATTCGATAAATAAGTTTATAAGAATTTACTTCTCCTAATATTTCCAGAAAAAGCTTCCGGTTAACTGCCGGGGCTTTTTCATTTTTACATTAAAAAATATATTTTTATTAAGAAAAATCTTAAAATATTTAAAAATGGCTTGCATTATCCTATAGGCTGTGATATATTTTCTTAGACACAAAAACAAATGTCCGTCACAGAAAGACAGAACAGAGGGAAGTGTCTTTTAGATTTTACATATTGAAGGAGTTAAAAATGAGCGATAAGTTAAGAGTTGGTATCCTTGGCGGTACAGGTATGGTAGGACAGAGATTTATAACATTACTTGAGAATCATCCTTGGTTTGAGGTTGTTTTAGTAGCAGCTTCAGGACGTTCAGCAGGAAAGCTTTATGAAGATGCTGTTGAAGGACGCTGGAAGATGCAGACACCAATGCCAGAGTTCGTTAAGAAGATGACTGTATATGATATGGATAAGGATTTTGATGAAATTGTTTCTAAGGTAGATTTCGTATTCTGTGCAGTTAATATGCCTAAGGACCAGATTAAGGCTATAGAGGAAAGATATGCTAAGGCAGAAGTTCCAGTTGTTTCTAATAACAGTGCTAATCGTTGGACACCAGATGTTCCTATGGTTGTTCCAGAAATCAACCCAGAGCATCTTGAAGTTATTAAATATCAGAGAGAAAGACTTGGTACTAAGAGAGGATTTATCTGTGTTAAGCCTAACTGTTCAATCCAGAGCTACACACCTGCTCTTAATGCATTAAAGGAATTCGGACCAAAGCTTGTTGTTGCAACAACATATCAGGCAATCTCAGGTGCTGGTAAGACATTTGAACAGTGGCCAGAGATGGTTGAGAATATCATCCCTTATATTGGTGGCGAGGAAGAAAAGTCTGAGAAAGAGCCTTTAAGATTATGGGGTAAGATTGAGGATGGAAAGATTGTTCCTGCAAGTGATCCGGTTATCACATGTCAGTGTATCAGAGTTCCAGTTCTTGATGGACATACAGCAGCTGTATTTGTTAACTTTGAGAAGAAGCCAACTAAGGAACAGATTATTGAAAAGTGGAGAAGCTTCAAGGGAGTTCCACAGGAACTTAATCTTCCAAGTGCTCCAAAGCAGTTCATCCAGTATCTTGAAGAAGATGACCGTCCACAGGTTAAGCTTGATGTAAATTATGAGAACGGAATGGGTGTTTCACTTGGCCGTTTAAGAGAAGACAGTGTGTTTGATTATAAGTTTGTTGGTCTTTCACACAACACATTAAGAGGTGCAGCAGGTGGAGCTGTTCTTATTGCAGAACTTCTTAAGGCACAGGGTTATATCACCCCTAAGGATGCAGAATAATTAAATTCTAATACACATACCAGAAAAGAGATGTCAGAGATGGCATCTCTTTTTACTTGCTTAAAAACCTATTATGATATAAAATTATGAAACGACTTAAAGAGTAAAGAGGGGACATTTACATTGAAGGAAAATTATTTTTATGCAATGCTGTCGAGAATGAAATATATTAACAGATGGGGGCTTATGCAGAATACACGCCATGAGAATCTGTGCGAGCATAGTCTTGAAGTGGCATTCATAGCACATGCATTGGGAATTATCAACAATGAGATATATGGTGGGAATATTAATGCTGAAAGGCTTGCAATTCTTGGAATGTATCATGATGTTACAGAGATAATTACGGGTGATCTTCCGACTCCTGTAAAGTATTACAATCCGGTTATAAGAAATGCTTATAAGGAAGTAGAGCATGTTGCAGAGGAGCAGATGCTCTCAGGTCTGTCATCTGATATAAGAGCACATTATAAGGGTGTGTTATCAGAGACAGAAGAGGAAGAAGAACTCTGGAAATATGTAAAGGCGGCTGATAAGATGTCAGCTTATATCAAATGTCTAGAGGAAAAGAAGTCTGGTAATATGGATTTTGCTGATGCGGAAAAGACAATATATCAGGCTATTGTTGATATGAATATTCCGGAAGCAGATTATTTTATAAAAGAATATATACCAGCTTATATGGGAACTCTTGATGCTTCAGGAGAATAATAATTGTGTAATAGACACAGAAATGAGGGATATAATGGGAAAATCCGTATATATCGCGGAAAAACCAAGCGTGGCGCAGGAGTTTGCCAAGGCACTGCATGTGAACTTCACAAGAAAAGACGGATATCTTGAGGGTGGAGACCATATTGTGACATGGTGTGTAGGACATCTGGTAACTATGAGCTACCCGGATGCATATGATCCTAATCTGAAAAGATGGAGCTTTGACACCTTGCCATTCATACCAAAGGAATTCAAGTATGAGGTTATACCTGCAGTTGCGAAGCAGTTTAATATAGTTAAAGACATTCTTACAAGGGATGATGTTGAATATATATATGTATGTACCGATTCAGGACGTGAAGGAGAGTATATATACAGGCTTGTAAGACAGGAAGCTGGAGTTAAGGGAAAGAAAGAACGCCGTGTGTGGATTGATTCACAGACGGAGGAAGAGATTCTTAAAGGAATTAATACAGCCAAGGATATATCTGAATATGATAATTTGAGTGATTCAGCGTATCTTCGTGCGAAGGAAGATTATCTTATGGGAATTAACTTCTCAAGGGTACTTACGCTGAAATATGGACGCAATATTGCCAATTATCTGCATCTTGACAGGGCAGTTGTATCTGTCGGCAGGGTTATGACATGTGTTCTTGGAATGGTAGTAAGAAGGGAACGAGAGATAAGAAGCTTTGTTAAAACTCCATTCTACAGGGTTATAGGTCAAGCACAGGTTGAGAATTCAACATTTGACGCAGAATGGCGTGTGAGTGATAAGAGTATGTATGCTGGTACGCCATATTTATATAAGGATAATGGTTTTAAGGAAAGGGAAAAGGCTGAGGAACTTGTTAAGTTCTTATCTGATCCACTGCCGGCACAGGGGGTAGTTGATTCTATTGAGAGAAAGAAAGAAACCAAGAATCCACCGCTTCTGTATAATCTTGCCGAGATTCAGAACGAATGCAGCAAGCTGTTTAAGATAAGCCCTGATGAGACCCTTAATATTATTCAGGAACTGTATGAAAAGAAACTGGTTACTTATCCAAGAACTGATGCGAGAGTGTTATCGACTGCGGTAAGTAAGGAAATACATAAGAATATAGGAGGACTCAGGAATTTTCCGCCTGTGAAGGAGATAGCTGAGCATATATTACAGAATAATATGCAGAAGGGGATTGAAAAGACAAGATATTGCAACGATAAAGCAATCACAGACCATTATGCGATTATTCCGACAGGACAGGGGTTTAATAATTTAAAGAACTTGTCAGTTACAGCTGCGAGAACTTATGAGATAATTGTAAGAAGATTCTTAAGTATATTCTATCCACCGGCTATTTATCAGAAGGTAAGTATTACCAGTGATGTAAAGAATGAAAAGCTGTATGCTTCATTTAAAGTGCTTGTAGATGAAGGGTATCTGGGCGTAGCAAAGAACTCATTTGCAAAGGCGAGAAATGACGCAAAAGTAAAGGAAGATGATAGTGCCGATAATAAGGATGATAATAAATGTGATGCAGCTTTATTTGAGGTATTGAAAAAATACAGAAAAGGTTCTACAATCACATTTAATGGGTTTAATATCAAAGAAGGTGAAACATCACCTCCTAAGAGATATAATTCAGGTTCTATTATTCTTGCAATGGAGAATGCAGGACAGCTTATTGAAGATGAGGAGCTGCGTGCCCAGATTAAGGGTAGTGGAATAGGAACAAGTGCTACCAGAGCTGAAATCCTTAAAAAACTTAATACTATTAAGTATATTTCTATTAATTCTAAGACACAGATTATTACGCCTACATTTTTAGGTGAGATAATATATGATGTTGTAGATAATTCTATCAGGCATCTGCTTAATCCGGAGCTTACGGCAAGCTGGGAAAAAGGACTTACAGGTGTAGCAGAGGGGAATATTACAGCAGATGAGTATATGGAAAAGCTTGATGGTTTTGTTTCGAGAAGAACAAGGGCTGTTATGGCATTAAGGAATCAGGCGGGGCTTATAGGACTTTTTAACGAGACCGCTAAGAATTATAAGTAAATGAGTGAAAGGAATTAAATATATGTGCGGAATTGCAGGATATGTAGGGGACAGAGAAAGCGCAGATGTACTTGTAGATGCATTATCTAAGCTTGAATACAGAGGATATGATTCAGCAGGTATTGCGGTATTTGATCATGGTAATATAAAGGTCAAGAAGTGCAAGGGAAGACTTGCCAACCTTGTTGAGAAGATGGATGAAGAAGGAAAACCACAAGGACATGTTGGAATTGGTCATACAAGATGGGCTACGCATGGAGAACCATCAGACATTAATTCACATCCACATGGCAATAAGAGAGTTACTATTGTACATAACGGTATAATTGAGAACTATAAGAAGCTTAAGGATTTTCTTGTCGGAGAGGGATATAGCTTTGCAAGTGAAACAGATACTGAGGTTGCTGCAAAGCTGCTTGATTACTATTATGATGGTGACCCGATGAAGACTATTGCAAAGGTACTGTCAGAGATTAAGGGTTCATACGCACTTGGAATTATGTTCAGGGATTTCCCTGATGAGATATTTGCAGTAAGAAAGGACAGCCCTCTTATTGTTGGCGTTGGAGAACATGAGAATTTCATAGCATCTGATGTTCCGGCTATTATTCACTACACAAGAGATTATTACCTTCTTGACCAGAATGAGATTGCAGTTATTAAGAAGGATTCAGTTAAGATATACGATGTTCATGGTAATGAGATACATAAGGAATTAAATACTGCTGACTGGGATGTTGATGCTGCAGAAAAGGGCGGTTATGCGCACTTTATGCTTAAGGAAATTCATGAGCAGCCAGATTCTGTAAAGAGAACAATTATGCCAAGAATCATGGACGATATGCCTGATTTCAGTGCAGAAGGATTCAATCCTGATAAGTTAAAGAATTATAAGAATATATATATTGTTGCCTGTGGTACTGCAATGCATGCCGGAATGGTCGGTAAATATATAATAGAAAAGATAGCAAGAGTATCTGTAACTGTTGATATTGCATCAGAATTCAGATACAGAGATCCTCTTATTAGTGAAGATGACCTTATGATTGTTATATCACAGTCAGGTGAGACTGCTGATACTAAGGCTGCACTTGAACTTGCAAAACAGGCAGGTGCTGATACTATGGCAATTGTTAATGTCAAGGGTTCATCAATTGCAAGAGAAGCAGATATGGTTGTATATACACATGCAGGTCCTGAGATTTCAGTTGCTTCAACGAAGGCATATATGGTTCAGGTATCAATTATGTATTTAATTGCATTTGAATTAGCTTATGCTAATGGTAAGATGGATGAGGCAGAATGCAGCAGATATACTAAGATGCTTGAAGAAATACCTGAGGTTATTGAAGAAGCCATTGCACTTGAGAGTAAGTGTCAGTTTGCAGCATCCAAGCTTATTAATGCAGACAGTCTTCTTTATATAGGACGAGGTCTTGATTATGCACTCAGTATGGAAGGTTCTCTTAAGTTAAAGGAGATATCTTATATTCATTCTGAATCATATGCAGCAGGAGAGCTTAAGCATGGAACTATCTCGCTTATTACAGAACAGATGCCTGTAATTGCAATAGCAACACAGAAGAATCTTGAGGAAAAGACTATAAGTAATATTAAGGAAGTTAAGTCAAGAGGAGCATTTGTAGTGCTTATTGCAGAACCAGAGCTTGATATTGAGGATGGAGTGGCAGATATTGTTATTAAGCTTCCACAGGCAGACCAGCTTCTTATGCCTATGGTTGCGGCAGTCCCATTACAGCTTATTGCCTACTATACAGCAGTTCTTAAGGGTAACGATGTAGATAAGCCAAGAAACCTTGCAAAATCTGTTACTGTTGAATAATTGATATAAAGAGGATATTTGATATGAATAATGATGCATTAAAGATAAGTAATCTGTATGACCTTAATGAGACTATTGCAGCAAAGGTATTTGAAGACTGTACATATCCATGGGAAGTACTTGCAAAGATTGGTGATTTTATTGTAGAACTTGGCAATTCACTGCCAGAAGATGAATATGAGAAGCGTGGGGAGAATATATGGGTTCACAGAACTGCAAATGTATTTCCATCAGCTTATATTGCAGGACCTGCAATTATCGGTAAAGATGCAGAGGTAAGACACTGTGCATTTATCCGTGGAAAAGCTATTGTAGGTGAAGGCGCTGTTGTTGGTAATTCAACTGAGCTTAAGAATGTAATTCTTTTTAATAAGGTACAGGTTCCACATTATAATTATGTTGGAGATTCAATTCTTGGATTCAAGGCTCATATGGGAGCGGGCTCAATAACATCTAATGTTAAGTCTGACAAGAAGCTTATTACTATTAAAGGACCTGACTGCAATATTGATACAGGTATCAAAAAGATTGGTGCATTTCTTGGAGATAATGTTGAGGTTGGCTGTGGCAGCGTACTTAATCCTGGAACAATTGTTGGAAGAGAGAGTAATATTTATCCGCTTTCAAGCGTAAGAGGCTTTATTCCGGCAGGTTCCATATATAAGAAGCAGGGCGAAGTAGTAACTAAGAGATAATTATGTGAAATTTTTGTTTTATTAATGTAAAAATGTTGTGTCTCACATTGACTAATGCAAAAGTTTGTGAGAAAATAGTCAAGGCTTGGACGACGGCTTCTGGCCGTCGTTTCATTTATAGTAAACACTATGAATTACGAAAGGAGTAATAAGATGATTTACACACAGGAAGTAGAGAATATGTGTCCAGTAGCACAGGGCGTTCATCACGGAGCAGCTCCAGTGCCAACAGAAGGTAAATGGGTACAGAATAAGAAGGTTGAAGATATTTCAGGTTTTACACATGGTGTAGGCTGGTGTGCTCCTCAGCAGGGTGCATGTAAGCTTACTCTTAATGTTAAGGAAGGTATCATTCAGGAAGCTTTAGTTGAGACTATCGGATGTTCAGGTATGACACATTCAGCAGCTATGGCAGCAGAGATTTTACCAGGACTTACAGTTATGGAAGCTCTTAACACTGACCTTGTCTGTGATGCAATTAACACAGCTATGAGAGAGTTATTCTTACAGATCGTTTACGGAAGAACTCAGAGTGCATTCTCTGAGGGTGGACTTGCAGTTGGTGCTGGTCTTGAAGATCTTGGTAAGGGACTTCGTTCTCAGGTTGGTACTATGTATGGTACATTAAAGAAAGGCCCTCGTTACCTTGAGATGGCTGAAGGTTATGTAACAGGTATTGCCCTTGATAAGGACAACCAGATTATCGGTTACAAGTTTGTCAGCCTTGGTAAGATGACAGACTTCATTAAGAAGGGTGATGACCCTACAACAGCATATGAGAAGGCTTGCGGACAGTACGGAAGAGTTGCAGATGCTGTTAAGATTATTGACCCAAGAACAGATGAAGAAGTTAAGTAAGGAGGACAATTAGAATGGCTTTATTTGAATCATATGAGAGAAGAATAGATAAGATTACTTCAGTTCTTAACAGCTATGGTATAGCTAGTATTGAAGAAGCTGAAAAGATTACTAAGGATGCCGGATTAGATGTATATGCTATGGTTAAGGGTATCCAGCCAATTTGTTTTGAAAATGCATGCTGGGCTTACACAGTAGGTGCAGCAATCGCTATCAAGAAGGGTGCAAGAAAGGCTTCAGAAGCTGCTGCAGCTATCGGTGAAGGTCTTCAGGCATTCTGTATTCCAGGTTCAGTTGCTGACCAGAGAAAGGTTGGTCTTGGACATGGTAACTTAGGAAAGATGTTACTTGAAGAAGAGACAGAATGTTTTGCATTCCTTGCAGGTCATGAATCATTCGCTGCTGCTGAAGGTGCTATCGGTATTGCAGAGAAGGCTAACAAGGTTAGACAGAAACCTCTTAGAGTTATCCTTAACGGTCTTGGTAAGGATGCTGCTAAGATTATCTCAAGAATTAACGGATTCACATTCGTTGAGACAGAGATGGATTATTCAACAGGCGAAGTAAAGGAAATCTCTAGAACAGCATATTCAGATGGTCTTCGTTCTAAGGTTAACTGCTATGGCGCTAACGATGTAACAGAAGGTGTTGCAATCATGTGGAAGGAGAATGTTGATATATCTATCACAGGTAACTCAACAAACCCTACAAGATTCCAGCATCCAGTTGCAGGTACATATAAGAAGGAAAGACTTGAAGCTGGAAAGAAGTACTTTTCAGTAGCTTCAGGTGGTGGTACAGGACGTACACTTCACCCAGATAACATGGCAGCAGGTCCTGCTTCTTATGGTATGACAGATACTATGGGACGTATGCACTCAGATGCTCAGTTCGCAGGTTCTTCATCAGTTCCAGCTCACGTTGAAATGATGGGATTAATCGGAATGGGTAATAACCCTATGGTTGGTGCTACTGTAGCTGTAGCTGTTTCCATTGAGGAAGCTGCTAAGAACGGTAAGTTCTAATAAAAAGTAATTGACAAAATATTGGAGAGCAACAGGTGATAAAAAACTGTTGCTCTCTTTTTTAATGCTTGACTTTTAGTGAAAATGTGGATATTCTTTACGGGATATAAAAGAATGAGAGATAATGAAAGGAAGATTATGAATTTTTTAGTTAATAAAATACTTGATGATGGCAGCGTTTCATATGGTCTTACAGGTTCAGGATATGTGGTATTAATAATTGTCTGTGTCTTATTAATGACTATAGGATGTTTTGCAAGAGATAATAATAGTAAACTGAATGTAAAACATATTGCATTTGCAGCAATGGCTATGGCTCTTGCGGTTGCGACTTCCATGATTAAAGTTATTAAACTGCCAATGGGCGGTTCTGTAACACTGTTCAGTATGTTATTCATAGTGCTTATAGGATACTGGTATGGAATAAAGACTGGTCTGACAGCAGCTATTGCATATGGAGTTTTGCAGTTATTACTTGATCCATATATCCTGAATATTCCTCAGGTGCTTCTTGATTATATATTAGGCTTTGGAGCACTTGGGTTGTCAGGAGTATTTTCTAAATCAAAACACGGTCTAGTGAAGGGATATATTATAGGAGTTATAGGCAGATTTATATGTTCATTCTTGTCTGGCTGGATATTCTTTGCCGTGTATACACCGGATTTTTTTAATAGTGCGATACTTTATTCAGTTGTTTACAATGGCTCGTATATTGGGCTTGAAGCAGTGGTAACTCTTGTAGTTATATCCCTACCTCCTGTTAATAAAGCACTGGCATATGTTAAAAATAATCTTGTATAGAATAATTGGATAAATAATATAAAAAACTCATGCAGATTGTGGTAAATGTGATTACTTCAATCTGCATGAGCTTTTTATAAGTCGGCGTGACAGGATTTGAACCTGCGGCCTCGTAGTCCCGAACCACGCGCTCTACCAAACTGAGCCACACGCCGATATTTAAATGTGACTTATATATTATAGCGTATTTATGAGGAAGTGCAAGAGAAAGAATAAAATATATTTATATATATTTATACGATAAAAATAACTGCTGTATTGACTTTAGAAATGATATATGATATATACTATATAAATAATATTACGCAATGCGATAATAAGGTGGGAATGCTATTGCAAATAGGTTTAAGAGTAGTATATAATAAATATATAAGACAAATGAAATCACTCTATCCTTATATGTGGTATTACCTGCCGTAAGTAAAAAGGGGAAGAGTATGGGGAATTTAAAAGAATATTCAAAAGAAATAAAAGAAACAGCAGCTAATCTTAGAATTATAGATGACGCACTGTTTAGATTGATGGGAGAAAAGCCGGGTGTATGTGAAGAAATATTAAGAACGCTTCTTGATATGCCACATTTACAGGTTGTGAAGGTTTCTGTACAGAGTGTGGTCCAGAGCTTTCAAAGAGAAATAACATTAGACGCGTTATGCATGACACAAGATGGAAGATATTGCAATGTTGAGGTGCAGAAGGGAAATTCCAATGATGATATCAGAAGGACAAGATTTCATGCGGCAGCGTTGACAGCAAAATATACACCTAAAGGTGCTGATTTTAAGAATGTTCCAGATGTTACAATTGTATATATATCTGAGTATGATGTCTTAAAGAATAATCAGACAGTGACGCATGTAACAAGGTGTATGAAGAATGATGAAAGTTACGTTCCAGTGAAAGATGGAGAAGATATAATATTTGCAAACACTTGTGTTAATGATGGCTCGGACAAATCAGAACTATTGCAGTTAATGCTTAATAAAGAAGCATTTTATAATGATAAGTTTCCACAGATTAGCAATGCGATAAGCTATTTCAAGGAGACAGAAGGAGGTCAGAGTGAAATGTGCAAGATAGTAGAAGATTATGCTAAAGAATATGCAAAGAATTCAATACAGGAAGCAATAGAAGCGAAGAAACTGGCAGATGAAGCAAAGAAACTGGCAGATGAAGCAAAGAAACTTGCTGAAGAAGAAAAACAAAAAGCTGAAGAAGCGGAGAGCAGAGCTGGCAAAGCAATTGAAAGAAATTATAGATTAATAGTGAATATCCTATCAGGAAGAACATATGAGGAAGCGGCAGACATGTTAGGGATATCGATAGAAGATGTGAAAGAAGCTGAAGCAGCGATAAAGGCTATTGATAAATAATTAGTGTCTGTAGTTGCAATGATGAGTTCTTTCGGACCGGTTGTTGCACTTGATAATCTTGGAAGTACATTGCAGAACACATTTGCAGCAGGAAACAGAGTGTTGGATATTCTTGATGAACAGCCGGTAACTAAGGATATCACAGGTTGTGAGGAAGTTGAATTTAATGGTGCAGCTACTGAAAATGTTACATTCTCATATGGTGAGGAAACTATAATTTCTGATGTATCAATTCCGGTTTTAAAAGCAAGCATTATTGGAATTTCAGGAAGAAGCGGAAGCGGTAAATCAACAATTGCAAAGCTTGACGCAACAGATGAGGAAATAATTGAGGCGTGCAAAAAGGCTTCAGTACACGATTTCATATCAAAGCTTCCTGATGGATACGACACTAATGTCGGTGAACTGGGAGATATGTTATCAGGCGGAGAGAAGCAGAGAATCGGGCTTGCTAAAGCATTTTACATGACGCGCCATTCGTGCTTCTTGATGAGCCGACAAGTAATAAAGTCGAGACAGAATAAACTTGCAAAATGTATCTTAAAAGGGCAAAATATACTCGTATTATTTCATTGATTAAATGTAAGAAAGAAGGATAGATATGGGACACGAACTTACTAAGAATGATATCAAAAAGATGGAAGAAGAGATTGAGTACAGGATACATGAGGTAAGAAAGGCTGCACTTGATGATGTCAAGGAGACAAGGGCTCAGGGGGATTTAAGTGAGAATTTTGAGTATCATGCAGCGAAAAGATTTAAGAATAAGAATGAAAGCAGAATAAGATATCTGCAGAGAACGATTAAGAATGCGACTGTTATTGATGATTCATCAGCAGATGATGAGGTTGGCGTTAATAATACGGTTGAGGTATTGTATGAGGATGATGAAAGTACTGAGACTATTAAGATTGTTACTACAATCAGAGCTGATTCATTAAGCGGTATGATCAGCATAGAGTCGCCTCTTGGCAAGGCTCTTCTTGGGCATAAGAAGGGTGACAGGGTGCTTGTACAGGTAAATCCACAGGTTGAATATTATGTTGTTATCAAGAGTATATCTAATACTGATGATTCTGATGATAATATAACAAGTTATTAATAAATAAAAAAATATATTATTAAGTTGACATAATGGCGGCATGCTTATATAATCTTAGTATACATTTGTTTGTGTAAGATTATTATAAGGGGTGCCGCTTTTGCAGTTTAATGAAGCACAGATTCAGGCTATACAACATAATACAGGACCGTGCATGGTAATTGCAGGACCGGGTTCAGGAAAGACAACGGTTCTTACACACAGGGTGAGATATCTGATTGAGAGGTACGGCGTTAATCCATCAGATATTCTTGTTATTACATTTACTAAGGCTGCTGCTGAACAGATGAAGCTTAAGTTTAAGGGGTTGTCAGAGGGCAGAAACTCTGCAGTGACATTTGGCACATTTCATGCAGTATTTTTTACAATACTTAAGGCAGCATATAATTATTCTGCACACTGTATTATTAAGCCGCAGATACAGCATGAATTCGTGAAAGACCAGATGTGCAGGCTTGAACTGGAGTATGATGATGAGAACGAAGCTGTAGCTGGTGTTTTATCTGAGATAAGCTGTGTTAAGGGTGAAGATGTTAATATAGATGAATATGAGAGCAGATGTATTCCACCACAGAGTTTTAGAATAATGTATAGGGCATATGATGATATGCTTGTAAGAAAACATCTGATTGATTTTGATGATATGATTGTACAGTGCCGCGAGCTTCTGATGCAGAGAGAAGATTACAGGAGGGCGTGGCAGAATAAGTATAAGTACATTCTGATAGATGAATTTCAGGATATTAATAAGGCACAGTTTGATGTCGTGAGGATTCTTGCTGATGAATACAGAAATCTTTTTGTGGTGGGGGATGATGACCAGAGTATATATGGATTCAGGGGTTCTGCTCCACAGATAATGTTAGATTTCAATAAGTATTATAGTGATGCAGTGAGAATTGACATGTGTATTAATTACAGGTCAACGGGCAATATTGTGTTTGCTTCAAGGGCTGTAGCAGAGGAGAATGAGCATCGTTATTATAAAGATATAACGACGTACAATTCACAAGGAGATACTGTGTCTGTATATGAATTTAACAGTCTGAATGATGAGAAAGCATTTCTTGTATCAGAGATAAGAAGACTGATTGATACTGGAATAGCTGCTGATGACATTGCTGTGTTATCAAGAACTAATGTGATTGGGAATATGTATATGTCAAGGCTTGAAAGTGACGGGATTCCATGCTGTGATTATTCGGCAGTACAGGATGTATATGAGCACTGGATAAGTAAGGATATTCTGACATATATAAGGATTGCACTTGGAAGCAGGGAAAGAATGGACTTTCTGCGGATTATTAATAAGCCGCTCCGATATATAACCCGTTCATATATTACACAGCCAGCAGATATTAATGCATTGAAGAGAAGCTGTGAAAGAAATGAACAGATGAGTGAACAGGTGGAAAAGCTGGCATCTGATATTAACATGATAAGAAATATGTCTCCATTTGCGGCAGTTAATTATATAAGAAAGGGTATTGGCTACGATGAATATATAAGAAATTATATATATGAATATAAGGCTGATAAGGAAGAATTATATAATGTGCTTGATGAACTGGCACACAGGGCGTCACGGTATATGAGCCTCTCACAATGGCTTGATGGTATTACAGAATACCTTAAGCAGTGTGATACTCAGCGTAGGAACAACACGGTGGAAGGTGTGCATATGCTTACAATGCATGGCTCTAAAGGGCTTGAATATAAGATTGTGATGGTGATGGATGTATGTGAGGGGATAATACCGTATAATAAGGCAGTTCTTGATGAGCAGATAGAAGAGGAAAGAAGACTTTTTTATGTTGCAATGACAAGGGCAAAAGAAAAGTTGTATCTTCTGTACCCCAAGCAGAGGTACAACAAAGATACAACCCGTTCACGCTTTATAGAAGAGCTTCTTACTGCTCGTTATCCTCTTCTTCGTACAGATCTTCATACTCCATAGCATCTAATTCTTCGTCAAATGCTTCAGATACAAGCTCATATTCTTCATCAGATTCAATATTCTCAAGTACAGGTTCGTTGTCGCCTTCAACCTTGTATCTGTAAAGATATACCTCATCGTTGTCTGCAGCTTCACCCTCAAGTGGAAGAAGTGCGATATAGTCGTTATCTCCAGCAGGGAATATGCGTATTATTGCACATTCACATTCTGTGTTATCGTCAAGCATAAGAGTTACTGTGTTATATTCCTGATTATTATTCTCCATAATGTCTCCGTTCTGCCAGTAATGGCTTTAGTATTTTCTCTACTCTAACAAATATTATGTATAAAAGCAATGAAAATAAAGAAAAAACACTTGCTATTTTATTATGTAAGGTGTATATTATGTATAAGTTAATAATTTAAGTCAAAGGGGACGATTTTAGCAACAACGCTAGGATTGTCCCCTTTTTGGTTAAATTAATAGCATTTACAACGAATATTATAATCTGGAGGTTCACGCCATGGATAAAATCGATAAGAAGATAATTACATTATTACAGCAGAATGCAAGAATGCCATTAAAGGCACTCGCCGAGAATGTTTTCCTTTCATCACCGGCTGTTTCAGCAAGAATTGAGAGACTTGAGAAGGAAGAGATTATTGAAGGATATGAAGTTAAGATTAATCAGTTAAAGCTGGGATATCATATAACAGCATTTATTAATCTTGAAGTTGCTCCTGTGCAGAAACCGGATTTCTATCCATTTATCAAGTCATGCCCTAATGTTGTTGAATGTAACTGTGTAACAGGCAATTATTCAATGCTATTAAAAGTTATGTTCCCAAGTACCATGGAACTTGATACATTTATCGGCCAGCTTCAGAAGTTCGGAAGAACAAGTACACAGATTGTGTTCTCAACACCTGTTGCTCCAAGAGGTATTGATGTTAATCAGGAGATGCCTACAGATAATTAAATTCATCAAAAGTTCATAATTATTTAACCTATTAACACTGTCAGACACTTGCTGTTCTGGCAGTGTTTTTGTTATAATTATCTGAGTTTAAATTTCGTGTTACGAGGAGGTATTATGAGTAAGGCTTCAGATATATTAGATAATGTAAGTAAGGTGATTGTGGGTAAGAGAAATGTTTCAGAACTGGTTCTGACAAGTATTATTGCCGGTGGACATGTTCTTCTAGAAGATGTTCCAGGAACCGGTAAGACTATGATGGCGAAAGCATTTGCAAAGAGCATTGATGGACAATTTTCAAGAATTCAGTTTACACCAGATCTGCTTCCTTCAGATATTACAGGTGTGCATGTGTTTAACCAGAAAGAGGGTGAATTCGTATTCAGAAGAGGTCCGGTATTCGCTAATGTTATTCTTGCAGATGAGATTAACAGGGCAACACCTAGAACACAGTCAGCATTGCTTGAATGTATGGAGGAACATCAGGTTACTGTGGATGGTGAATATTCTAAGTTAGAAGAACCATTTGTTGTAATTGCAACACAGAATCCTATTGAGACAGCAGGAACTTATCAGCTTCCTGAGGCACAGCTTGACAGATTCCTTATGAAGATTAACATGGGTTATCCAAAGAAAGATGATGAGGTACTTATTCTTAACAGATTCTTAAAAGAAGATCCTTCTAAAGGACTTTCAACAGTTGCAACATGTGAGGATATTGCTGTAATGAAGGAAGAAGCGAAAAATGTATATGTTCACCCGGTGCTTATTGATTATATTGTTGAATTGGCAAGGATGACAAGACAGCAGGATAATGTATCAATCGGTGTAAGCCCGAGAGGAACTCTTGGTATGCTCAATGCGGCGAGAGCATATGCGTATGTTGCAGGCAGAGATTATGTTGTACCAGAGGACATCAAGATACTTGCACCTGTAGTATGGGCACACAGAATTGTGTTACAGACAGGTTACATGAATATGGATAATAAAGAACAGATTATAGAACATGTTGTTAATAACACAGCAGTTCCTACTGAAGATTGGAAGAGATAATGAATGTATTATTGATGCTTATTGGTGTACTTATAGTATATCTGGCAATTAAGCTTGTATTTCGTTATAACTGGAATAAGGGGCTGGGTGTCGCTCTTGAATTTGAGAAAAAACATGTTGTAAATGGCGAAACAGTTAATGTTGTTGAGGTTATATCCAACGAAAAACGTCTGCCGCTGCCATGTGTGAATCTTAAGTTTCAGGTGGACAGGGAACTTGAATTTCCTGGAACAGATACTAATTCAAGTGTGTCGGACCTTGCATACCGCAATGATGTGTTCTCATTTCTGGCTAATCAGAGAATTACAAGAAGAATTCCTGTTAAATGCAATCACAGAGGTGTGTTCAAAATATCAGGCGTACAGCTTACATTTGCCGGACCATTTATGAATGAGATTAATGTTCTCAAAGTGGGTAGTACCTGTGAGATAACAGTTTATCCTAAGACTGTGGATAGTAAGAGATTCAGCTTTATAAGAAGCAGAATATCAGGAGAAGCAGAATGTAAGAAATATATGCTTGAAGATCCATTTGTGTTCAGAGGAATAAGAGATTATACAAGCAACGACAGCCTAAAGAATGTGAACTGGAAGGCAACAGCGAGAACAGATAATCTGTGTGTTAATGAATATAATGAGTCAGTTAGCCGTAATGTATGTATTCTTCTTAATCTTGAGGATGATGGAATGCTTACATATGATTCGGTTAATGAAGAAGCAATAAGTCTTGCAGCTTCTGTGGCAGAAGAGTTCATCAGACAGGGAATTAATGTCTCTCTAATTAGTAATGCATGTGATGTTGACACAAAGGAAGCAGTTGGTATAAGAGAAGGAGCAGGAGTTGGACATCTTGGAAGTATTAATACTGTACTTGCAAGAATGGATTTAAAGCTTGAAAAAGAAGAGTTTGCAGCGCTTATTAACAGAACATTTATAGAAAATGTTTCTGTCCAGAGTAGTGACAACAGTGTATATGTTGTTATATCAGCGAGCAGAAGAAAGAAGCTGCAGCAGACTATGCAGAAGTTTGAGAAAAAGTATGGACAGGTTATATGGATTGTTCCATATATGACTGGTGGAGAATACAGCCTTGATTATTGTGGTATCAGACCAGAGGGCTGGGAAGTGAAATAAGTTTATCAGGAGATAACATATGAATGAGTCGGGACAAGTTTATAAGTATAATAAACTGAGAACAATAAGAACATTGACAGATATAATAAGCCAGTGTATTGTAGCGTTCGCATTTTCTGCATTTGTTATATTGGGACTTACGAATAAATCTGACAGTTATATTATTGCAACACTGCTTATGGCAGTTCCGGTTATTATAACTTATGTGGCAAGAAAGAATATACATAAGAATTTTCTATTTATGCTGATTCATGCTGCTTTGCTTATAACAGCCATTATAATTGGTAATGGAGATGCAGAGTCTACAGCATATTTTGTAAGTGTACTTGCTGTGTGTATAAGGTCTGTAAGCATAAGAGTGGCTAATGCAAGAAAAACTGAATATATGAATGAACCGCTTTATGGGAATCAGTTTGCTGATGTGACTCAGGAAGATAAGAAAGCTGCCTTGCAGGCAGGAGAGAGAATGTCACCTCTGTATTGTGTGGTTATGGTCGCAGGAAGTCTTTATGGCGGTTCAGCAGGCAACAGACTGCTTGTTAACTATGAAACAGTATTATTTGTGCTGTTTGTTCTGCTTGCTTTTCTTGCAAACCAGTTAAAAGAGCTTAATTCTCTGTTTATAAGTAATGCTGGCAAATCAGAATTTCCTGCTGAGAGAATTACAGGAATTAACATGATAATGGTCATGGTTGTGTCAGGACTTATGATTCTTGGCATGATTCTGTTCTATAGTGGGGATTATGGCAATATATTTACACTGATTGGTTCAGGTTTTGTAGCAGTTGTAAGGATAGTGCTGAAGCTGTTCTTAAGACTTATAAGAGAGAAAGAAGAAGTCTCTACGATGCCCGAAGATTCCGTGAATCCAGTCACTGATGATGATGTGGTAAAGGGAGATAACGACCTTGCATTTACTGATAATCCTGTTATGAGTGCATTATTTACAGCATTTGCAATAGTTCTTGTAATTGCACTTGTTGTATTTATTGTCTATATGATTATCAGATATGCCAAGAATTTCAAAAAGTCACAGGATAATAATGGTGATGAGATTGAATTCATTGGCAATGACAGAAGAACAGAAGCAAGGATAAAGAGACGTCAGAGAGCAGAAGAAGCTAAGAATATGCCTGTTAATATGCAGTACAGGAAGGCATTCAGAAAAGCAGCAATAAAATCATCAAAGGCAGCCAGGGATTCGGATGGTAAATCACTTGAAAATATGCAGCCACAGGACATAACAATAAACAGAATAACTAACGATGCTGATGCTGCAGACAGAATTACAGCAAGTTATGAGAAAGCAAGATATTCTGATAAGAATATTTCCAAAGAAGAACTTGAATTTATGCTTGACTTTATAAAAAATGACAAGTATAATAAGCGTACATAATAAGTAAATGCTGTGAAGAGGACTATTAGATAGGAACCAGAGTCAGAGAACTGCCGGGTGGTGCGAGGCAGTCGAAGGAACTTATTGAACTCGCCTTGGAGCTGCTACCTGAAATCATTATGAGAAGTAGGAGTAGCCGGAAGCCAACCGTTATAGTGGACAGAATATAATGCAGCACATTTGTTGTACGTATTCAGTGAGTGCATAGCATAGCTATGAAGAAGAGTGGTAACGCGTGAGATTTATCTTTCGTCTCTTTGGGTGGAATTGCCCATGGACGAAAGATTTTTTTATGCTTATCTTTAAGGAAGCCTTTACTTATTAACAATACATATTTATATTTTCAGGAGGTTTTAGGAATGTTTGATTACAGACAGTATGAAAGAGGCTATTTTATGCCACCAGTTAAGTGCAATGACTGGGTTAACAAGGAGTATGTTGATAAGGCACCAATCTGGTGTTCGGTTGATTTAAGAGATGGTAACCAGGCTCTTGTTGAACCTATGAGTCTTGATGAAAAGCTTGAATTCTTCCAGATGTTAGTTGAAGTTGGATTTAAAGAAATTGAAATTGGTTTCCCTGCAGCTTCTGAGACAGAATATGAGTTCTGCCGTACACTTATTGAGAAGAATATGATTCCTGATGATGTTACAATCCAGGTTCTTACCCAGGCAAGACCACATATTATTAAGAAGACATTTGAAGCCGTAAAGGGTGCTCCGAGAGCAATAGTTCATGTATACAATTCTACTTCATTAGCACAGAGAGAACAGGTATTCAAGAAGTCTAAGGAAGAAGTTAAGCAGATTGCTATTGAAGGTGCTAAGTTATTAAAGGAACTTGCTGAAGCTGATGGAGGAAACTTCCTTTTTGAATACAGTCCAGAGAGCTTTACAGGAACAGAACCAGAGTATGCACTTGAGGTATGCAACGCTGTTGTTGATATCTGGCAGCCAACACCTGATAAGAAATGTATCATCAATCTCCCTGCTACAGTTGAGATGTCACTTCCACATGTATTTGCAAGCCAGATTGAATATATGTCTAAGTACATGCACAACAGAGAAAATGTTATTATTTCTCTTCATCCACATAATGACCGTTCGACAGGTGTTGCTGATGCAGAGTTAGGACTTCTTGCAGGAGCAGACAGAATTGAGGGAACACTTTTTGGTAATGGTGAGAGAACAGGTAATGTAGATATTATTACACTTGCGATGAATATGTATATGCAGGGTGTTAATCCTGAACTCAATCTTTCTGATATGCCACATCTTGCAGAAGTATTTGAAAGACTTACACAGATGAAGATTGATGACCGTCATCCATGGTGTGGTAAGCTTGTTTTTGCAGCTTTCTCAGGTTCACATCAGGATGCTATATCTAAGGGAATGCATTACAGAATTGAAAATGATCCTAATAAATGGACAGTTCCATATCTTCCAATTAATCCAGAAGATGTAGGACGTACATATGATTCAGATGTTATAAGAATTAATAGCCAGTCTGGTAAGGGTGGTGTTGCTTATGTTCTTGAACATAACTATGGAATGGTTGTTCCTAAGGCTATGAGAGAAGATCTGGGTTATGCTGTTAAGGATGTATCGGATGTTAATCATAAGGAGCTTTCAGCAGATGAAGTTCTTGAAATATTTGAGAAGAGATACAAGAAATACACACCAGTATTCAAGATTTCTGAAGTACATTTCAAGCAGATTAATGGAATACAGACAGTCGTAACTATTAATGAGAATGGTGAGAAGTACAATGTTGAAGATGGTGGTAATGGTCGTCTTGATGCTGTAAGTAATGCTCTTGCCAGTCATTTTGGAAAGCCTTGTGATATCTTCTGTTATGAAGAACATTCATTAAAGAAGGGTTCTGATTCTAGTGCCATTGCATATGTTGGTATTACAGGAGAGGATGGAAAGAATTACTTTGGTATTGGTATTGACCATGATATCATCAGAGCTTCTATTGATGCGTTAGAGTCAGCTATGAACAGAAGCCTTGAAGCATAATATTTAAATTGAATAATGTGTAATATAACCCATGTCCGGAACGTATACTAGAATGATACTGATTCAGGATATGGGTTGTTTTATTAATGTAGAATTAAAATCCCCCAAAAAGGGGGAAGCAGTACTTTGGTACTAATGCTATTATACGCTTAGAGGGGGAAATATAGTTAAGGGGAAACTATTGGTTCAGACATTTTTGGAGGGATAGTAATGTTTTTTAGAAAACGATTAAGTGGTTTGGATGCAAAGATTAAGAAAACTGCAGTTGGCGTTCTTTTGGTTGCAATAGTTGCAGGTTCTGTGTTTGCTGGTACGTCTTTAAGAGCTGGTGCATATTCAAAAACACAGGATGTCCTTAATGAATTATTAGGAGCAGCAAAACCTTACGGTGTAGTTGCTGAAGAATTTAAGAATGGTAATCACAATCAGACATGTTTCGCGACTAACAAGCTTGTAATAACAGATCAGTGGATGAGTGCATGGCTTGATATGAGCGTTGGAACAACATATATCAAGAGTTTTGATAATTCTGGTTCATCAGAGGTTAATGTGGATAGGAATGCATTTAATAATCTTGTGCTTGGAACTGATTATGATTATGAACCCAGAGAGAATAAATATTATATTAAGGATGCTGACGGAAAAAGAACAGGTGCTGTTATTAATGTTACTAACTGCAAGGATACAATCAATGTTTATTATGCAGAGGATTATATGGATGTAACTGCAGCACTTGATAATGTATACGATAATTTCAAGGCGTATGCAGATACACCAGATTCGGAGGCTGATATAGTTATTGGTGCTTATGATGATAGAAAGATTGATCTTGCTTCATTTAAGAATAAGCAGATTGTAGTGGTAAATATGTATGCTAATAATTATATTGACTGGCAGGGAAAAGAAGTTTCATCTTATTATGGAGAAGGACAGCTCAACATAACAAATAAAGCACAGGGACAGTTTGTTATCATTAATCTGCTTGGCGGTGATGGTGATGCAGACATTAAAAGATTCAGCATTAATGGAAAGAATACAGGCGGATTAACAGATGTTGATGTATCAGACACGGTTATTTTCAATGCTGTTAATGTAACTGGTAATATTAATATAGGTGAGGTATGTGGTATAGTTGTTGCACCAAAAGCAGATATTACTTTAACATCTACATGTAATGGAAGAGTAATTTCTAAGTCATTTGTTAATGTCAATGGACAAATGCATTTTATATCAGATAATCAACAGCAGGAGACGACACAAAAGGAAACAACATCTGTAGCACAGTCTTCAGCAGAAACAACAAAGTCAGAAGAGACAACAACTGCACAGGGAACAACAAAGTCAAACGAGACAACAACTGCACAGGAAACAACAAAGTCAAACGAGACAACAACTGCACAGGAAACAACAAAGTCAAACGAGACAACAACTGCACAGGAGACAACAAAGTCAAACGAGGCAACAACTGCACAGGAGACAACAAAGTCAAACGAGACAACAGTTGCACAGGAGACAACAAAGTCAAACGAGACAACAGTTGCGCAGGAGACAACAAAGTCGAATGAGACAACAGTTGCGCAGGAGACAACAAAGTCGAATGAGACAACAGTTGATGCTGGTAAGGAAACTAAGCCGACAAAACCAGAATCAAACGAAACAACAGTTGCGCAGGAGACAACAAAGTCGAATGAGACAACAGTTGATGCTGGTAAGGAAACTAAGCCGACAAAATCAGAATCAAACGAAACAACAGCTGTTAATGAGACAACAAAGTCAAATGAAACAACAGTAGATTCTAATAAACAGACAAAAGAACATACAACTTCATCAACTCATGTCACAAAGAAGACTGGTGAAGTTGCAGGAGATGAAGAATTAGTTACAGGAAAAGAAGATGAGACTGTTGATGGCTCAAGAGTCAGAAAAACTGGTGAAGTTGCGGCTGATGAAGAGGTTGTAAAGACTGGTGACAATAATCATGTATGGGTATATATTGTGATTCTTGTAGCAGCAGCTGTTATTTCTGGAACTGTTATTGTGATAAGCAAAAAGAGCAATAAAAGATAATAAATGTTAATGATATCAGAGAGGCACAGCAGTAATGTTGTGCCTTTTTTATTGGGGTGGTATTGAAGCAATCTGCTTTTTTATGCTATAATGCAATATGTATGAGTCGAAGTAGGCTTTGAACACAAAATACAGTGAAGAACAAGGAGATGGAAGTTTTATGAAACATTTGATACTTGCATCGGGTTCACCAAGACGAAGAGAATTAATGAGTCAGGTAGGACTTGATTTTACTGTTGTTACAAGTGATGCAGATGAGAATATTAAAGAGATGGAGCCTGAAGATTATGTAAGAGAATTATCTTCTATTAAGGCACAGTCTGTATTAGAGCAATATGCAGATAAAGATGATTCTGTAATCGTTATAGGTGCAGATACTATTGTTTATCATAAAGGAGAGATTCTTACCAAGCCTAAGGATGAAGAGGATGCATTCAGAATTCTTAAGTCTTTAGAAGGTCAGATACATCAGGTGTATACAGGTGTAACTATATGCAGCACACATAAGAATGTAAGTTTTTATGAAAAGACTGATGTGTGGGTATATGATATGACTGATGAGGAAATCAGGGATTACATAAGCACAGGAGAGCCTATGGATAAGGCTGGTGCATATGGTATTCAGGGAAAATTCGCAGCATACATTAAGGGTATTGAAGGCGATTATAATAACGTTGTCGGTCTGCCTGTTGCAAGACTTGTACATGAACTTAAAACATTTTAAGGAGAAAATATATGGTTAAATTCATAGCAAGTGACCTTGATGGGACATTGCTTCTTAACGGAGCACAGAGCGTCGACGAATCTGCTATACAGTATATCAATAAACTTGTTGACAAAGGCGTTATATTTGCACCGGCTAGTGGCAGGCAGATAACGAGTCTTAAGAGACTTTTTGGGGCTGTCAGTGATAAGCTTGCATATATTGCAGAGAATGGTGCACTTGTGGAATACAAGGGTGAAACTATTGGAAAGACTGCGATGGATAGGAAGCTTGCGTTAGAGATAATTGAGGATGTAATTGAACAGCCTAATTGTGAGGTGCTTGTATCAGGAGAACATACGGCATATATTAAGCCTAAGTCTCAAGAATATTATTACAGGATGACCAAGGTGGTCAATTATCATACTACATTAGTTGATAAGTTCACAGACATTGACGAGGATATATTAAAGATAGCTGTGTGTGATATGACAGGAATTAAGAACTCTAAAGAACATTTTATTAACAAATGGAGTGATAAGGCTTCAGTACTTGTATCGGGAGAACTTTACTTAGACCTTATGGACACTAATGTTAATAAAGGAAGAGGAATCGAGCAGGTTCAGCAGTATTTTGGACTAAAACCTGAAGAATGCATGGCATTTGGTGATAATTATAATGATATCGCTATGTTGGATAAGGTATATTATTCATATGTTATGGAGAAAGCTGTAGAAGATGTTAAGAAACATGGGCGTTTCGTAACAGGATGGGTAGAAGGAACATTAAGAGAGCAATTTAAAGAGATAAGATAAGGAGATTTAAGTTATGGATAAACATATTGATGAGTGTGCGAAGGTGTTTTTAAGAGATCAGAAACAGCTTTTCGATGAGCCTGTTGCATATGATTTAGAGGAAGCTAAGGAATTCTTAGAGGACTGTATGGCGGTATACTGCAAGGATATTAAAGAATTAAGAGAAGTGATGGATGATGAGGGAATGGATGTATCTGACTTAAGCAATGATGAGCTTCTTGAGCAGTTAGAAGTATTCAGGCTTGATAATGGCGGATATTTCTTCGTGGAAGGATAGTACAGATGCGTATAAATGTTGTATGTGTAGGCAAGATTAAGGAAAAGTTTTATACCCAGGCAGTTGAAGAGTATTCTAAGAGACTTTCAAGATACTGTAAGCTTGATATTGTTGAACTACCTGATGAGAAAACACCAGATAATGCAAGTGATATAGTCAATGAACAGATTAAGAATAAGGAAGGGGAGAGAATCCTTTCTGCCATTAAAGATGATGCTTATGTATGTGCACTTGCAATAGAAGGAAAAATGCTTGATTCTGTTGAACTATCAGAAAAGATTGAAAGACTTGGAATAGAAGGAACAAGTAACATAACATTTGTAATAGGAGGCTCTTTGGGACTTGCAGATGCAGTACTTAAGAGAGCTGATTATAAGCTGAGTTTTTCAAGGATGACATTTCCACATCAGCTTATGAGAGTTATTCTTTTGGAACAGATATACAGGGCTTACAGGATTATGAAGAATGAGCCATATCACAAATAATTAAAGAGGATAGAATATGAAAAGAAGAAAAAAACCATTTATTATATTAGCAGTTATTCTTGTTGTAGTTCTGTTAGTTGCAGGATATATTAAGTTCTTTAATGGACGTCTGATATATTTCACAACAGGAATGAAGAGCGGTGAGCTTATTAAGACAGCAGGACAGAAGACAACTTATACATGCGAGGCAGATATTCTAATGTCTGATGTGAAGAAGGAATATGAGGAAATGTTTGGCAGTAATATATGGAGAGAGAAAATTGGTGATGCTGATTTTGAAAGCTATATTAAGGACCAGATTAAGAGTAAGTTAATGCGCGTCAAGGCTATGAATGTTAAGGCTAAGGAACGCGGTGTTGTGCTTGGAAGAGAAGAAAAAGATTCTGTGGGTAAGGCTGTTGATGCATTTTACAATGAATTAACTGAATCGCAGATAAGCAGTACAGGAATAACTAAGGATAAACTGAATACAATGTTTACTGAATTTGCAATAGCACAGAAACTCTACGATGACCTTACTTCCAGCATGGATATTGAAGTAAGCGCAGATGAGGCAAGAGTTATTGATATCCAGTATATTGTATCAGATTCAGAGGAAGATATTAATAAAGCATATAATCTTGTGAATTCAGGAAGTTCATTCTTTGCTGTTGCCAAGGAGTACAATGCGGATGGCGAATATGAGTACGAACTGAAACGTGGCGAGATGGATGCAGCATTTGAAAAAGCAGCATTCAATCTGTCTACTGGTGAGATGAGCAGTATAGTTGAGTCAGCAGGCAGATATTACATTATAAGATGTACATCGGATAATGATAAGGCTAAGACTGAGGTTAATAAGTCTGCAATTCTTGAAAAGAGAAAGTTAGAGCAGTTTAATACTGATTTTGAGAAATATGAAGCTGGTATATATATGGAATTTAATAATAGCGAATGGAAGAAATTAAGTATTCAGGATGCGTATACGTTGGGAAGCAGCTTTGAGGATATTTTCAATGCGTATTTTGGAAAGTAAAGAGGAGAGTAATTAATAATGGCAGCTAATAAATATGATGCTAACAGTATATCAATACTGGAGGGCCTTGAAGCGGTAAGAATGAGACCTGGTATGTATATTGGAAGTGTCGGAACAAAAGGTCTTAATCATCTTATATATGAGATTGCGGATAATTCAGTGGATGAACATCTTGCGGGTTTTTGTACACAGATAAATGTAACTCTTAATGATGATGGAACAGCAACTATCAAGGATAATGGACGAGGTATTCCTATCGGAATCCATCCTAAAGCCGGAATACCTGCGGTTGAGGTTGTATTTACAGTACTTCATGCAGGCGGCAAGTTCGGAGATGGCGGATATAAGATATCAGGAGGACTTCACGGCGTTGGTGCATCTGTAGTTAATGCACTTTCTGTATGGCTTGAGGTTGAGATAAGAGTTGATGGTGGTGTGTACAAGCAAAGATACGAGCGTGGAAAAGCAACAGCGCCGCTTGAAAAGATTGGTACATGCAGAAAAAATGATACTGGTACAACTGTTACATTTCTTCCTGATGGAGAAATATTTGAAAAGACAAGATTCAAAGCAGACTCGATAAAGAGCAGGCTTCATGAGACTGCATATCTTAATCCGGGGCTTACAATTGAGTTTGAAGATAAGAGAAAGGGCAGCGAGGATAAGGAAACTTTCCATGAGCCTGACGGACTTAAGGCATATATCAAAGACCTTAACAATGGCAAAGAGACAGTATGCGATATCGTCTACTTTAAGAAGAAGCAGGAAGATATTGAGGTTGAAGTAGCATTTCAGTTTGTTAATGAATTTGAGGAAAATATTCTTGGCTTCTGTAATAACATATACACTCAGGAGGGTGGAACGCATATTACAGGCTTTAAGACCAAGTTTACAATGATTATCAACCAGTATGCGAGAGAACTTGGCATCTTAAAGGATAAGGATGCGAATTTTACAGGTCTTGATGTAAGAAATGGTATGACTGCAGTTGTTGCAGTTAAGCACCCTGCACCAAGATTTGAGGGACAGACCAAGACCAAGCTTGATAATCCGGATGCTGGTACAGTTGTTGCAAATGTAACAGGAGACGAGGTACAGCTTTATTTCGACAGACATTTGGACGACCTTAACGCTGTAATTGCATGTGCTGAAAAATCTGCGAAGATACGAAAAGCAGAAGAAAAGGCTAAGACAAATATGCTTACAAAGCAGAAGTTCTCTATAGACAGCAACGGAAAGCTTGCCAACTGTGAGAGCAAGAATCCGGAGGAATGTGAGGTGTTCATTGTTGAGGGAGATTCAGCTGGAGGTTCAGCAAAGACTGCAAGAAACAGAAGAACTCAGGCAATTCTTCCAATCAGAGGTAAGATTCTTAATGTTGAGAAGGCAAGTATTGATAAGGTACTTGCCAATGCCGAGATTAAGACAATGATTAATTCATTCAACTGTGGATTCTTAGAGGGCTACGGTAATGACTTTGATATTAGCAGATTAAGATATAATAAGATTATTATCATGACTGATGCCGATGTGGATGGAGCACATATTGATACACTGCTTCTTACATTTTTCTACAGATTCATGCCTGAGCTTATTAATCAGGGACATGTATATATTGCTACACCACCTCTTTATAAGGTTGTTCCTAAGAAGGGCGAGGGTGAATATCTATATGATGACAAGGCACTTGAGGATTACAGAAAGAAGCATACGTCAGGAACATTTACACTTCAGAGATACAAAGGTCTTGGAGAGATGGATCCTGACCAGCTATGGGAGACAACGCTTAATCCTGAAACAAGAATTTTAAAGCAGGTTGAGATTGAGGACGCAAGGCTTGCAACTGAGGTTACAGCAATGCTTATGGGTACAGATGTACCACCTAGAAGAGAATTTATATATACGCATGCTAATGAAGCTGAGATTGATGCGTAAAAGCTAAAGGAGTAGAAAATGGCTGAGAAGATTATAAGGACTGAGTATTCTGAGGTTATGCAGAAGTCCTATATAGATTATTCCATGAGCGTTATTACAGCAAGAGCACTTCCTGATGTAAGGGACGGTTTAAAGCCGGTACAGAGAAGAGTGCTGTATGCCATGGACCAGTTGGGGCTTAATTACGACAAGCCTCACAGAAAGTCTGCACGTATCGTTGGTGATACAATGGGTAAATACCATCCACATGGTGACAGTTCAATATATGAGACACTCGTTGTACTTTCACAGGATTTTAAGAAGGGTATGGCTCTTGTTGACGGACACGGAAACTTCGGTTCTATCGAAGGTGACGGAGCTGCCGCTATGCGATATACAGAAGCTAAGTTAAAAAAGTTCACACAGGACGTATATCTTGCTGACCTTGATAAAAATGTTGTGGATTTCGTGCCTAACTTTGATGAGACAGAAAAAGAGCCTGAGGTTCTTCCTGTAAGAGTACCTAATCTGCTTGTAAATGGTGCAGATGGTATTGCGGTTGGTATGACAACTAATATCCCCCCACACAATCTTTCAGAGGTTGTTGATGCCGTATGTGCATATATGGATAATGAGGATATCACAACAGACGAGCTTATGCAGCTCTGCCCTGGACCTGATTTTCCTACAGGCGGAATTGTAATTAATAAAAGCGAGCTTGGTGCAATATATGAGACTGGAACAGGTAAGATTAAGTTAAGAGGCAAGGTTGTATTCGAGCCTGCCAAGAACCGTTCTGAGAAGGACAAGCTTGTTATTACAGAGATTCCATATACAATGATTGGTGCTAACATAGGTAAATTTATATCTGATGTAGTAAGCCTTATAGAAACTAAGAAAACTACCGATATTGTCGACATTTCCAATGAATCTTCTAAGGAAGGAATAAGAATTGTCCTTGAACTTAAGAAGAACGCTGATGTCAAGAATCTTGAAAATCTTCTTTACAAGAAGACCAAGTTGGAAGATACATTTGGCGTAAATATGCTGGCTATCGTTGATGGAAGACCTGAGACCTTAGGTATTAAGGATATAATAAAACACCACATTAATTTCCAGTATGAGCTTGCTACAAGAAAGTACACAACACTTCTTGAAAAGGAGAAGGCTAACAGGGAGATTAAGGAAGGTCTTATAAGAGCATGTGATATTATTGACCTTATTATCGAGATATTACGAGGCAGTGCTAATCTTAAGATGGCTAAGGACTGCCTTGTTAATGGTAATGTTGAGGGAATCAAGTTTAAGTCGGAGCAGTCAAAAAAGCAGGCTTCAGGTCTTGATTTCACAGAGAGACAGGCTGGTGCAATATTAGAAATGCGTCTGTATAAGCTGATTGGCCTTGAAATTCTTAATCTTCAGAAAGAATATGATGAATGTGTCAAGAAGATTGAGAAGTATGAAAAGATACTTGGCAACAGAAAAGAGATGGCTAAGGTTATCAAGTCTGACCTTCTTAATATTAAGAAGGAATATGGTGTTGCAAGAAGAACTGTAATTGAAGACGGAGAAGCTGCTGTATTTGAGGAAAAGAAGATTCCAGAGATGGAAGTTATGTTTATTATGGATAGATTCGGATATGCAAGAACCATTGATATGGCTGCATTTGAGAGAAATAAAGATGCTGTATTTAATGAGAACAAATATGTCATTCCGGTAATGAACACAGATAAAATCTGCATATTTACTGATACGGGAGATCTGCACCAGTTAAAGATAAAGGATCTGCCATTCACTAAGTTCAGAGATAAAGGCACACCGATTGATAATCTGTGTAACTATGACAGCTCTAAGGAGATAATTGTGTACATTACTCCATTTGAACGACTTAAGAATCAGAAAATGCTTTTTGTCACAAGACAGGGAATGATGAAGCTTGTAGACAGTGAAGAATTCCAGGTTGCAAAGCGTACAGTTGCATGTACAAAATTAGCAGATGACGACAAGCTAATCGGAATGTATTCAACAGACGCAAGAGTAGAGATTTATTCAAAGTTCTCACTTGATGGAGAAATCAAGGAAGAAGAGGTTGTCGAGAGCAACCAGAATGTAATTGTACAGACAGAAAACGGAGTGTTCTTAAAGTTCCCATTAACAGACATTCCAATGAAGAAGAAGAGTGCTGTAGGCGTAAGAGGAATCAAGCTTTCAAAAGATGATTATATAGAAGATGTATTCCTGCTTACAGAAGGTGATGAGTTCACAATGGAATATAAGGGCAAGAGTATCAGCTTTGCCAAGATGAAGACGGCACACAGGGATACTAAGGGAACTAAGATAAGAGTATGATTTTAACGGTTGGGGAGTCGAAGAAGTGCTTCACACCATCACAACTAAGGTAAGCGGTCCTAGTGGCTGTAAATGCCGCCATATACAGAGTTTATAACGGTGCTGGAAATCAAACGCGCTTCGCTTGAACGAGATTTCCAGCACCGAACTTTTGTATATGGCGGCATAACACCCACACGGACAGCTTACAATTTAGTTGTGATGGTGTGAAGCACTTCTTCGACATGACCACCGATAAAAAAGTATATTTTTCTAAAATATAAATGGATAGTTAGTTAAATTGTTTTTGGATTGTCGAGACTACATTTGAAAGAATAATTTGACCAGCGAGTTCACTTTGTTAGTCAGAATATGGTATGGGATTATCCATACCATTTTTTTATACTGGAGACATATGGAATGAATCAAAATCGGTAATTCGTGGTGGTAGTGTCTGTGAGTTAAGCGTTAGCGACAACTGCATGTAAGCTTACCGTGTGGGTGTTAATGCCGCTATATACAAAAGTTCGGTGCAGGAAATCTCGTTCAAGCGAAGCGCGTTTGATTTCCTACACCGTTATAAACTCTGTATATGGCGGCATTTACAGCCACTAGGTCAGCTTACCTAAAGTTGGCACTAATGCTTAACTCACAGACTGTACAACCCCGAAATACTATTTAATTCTCTTCCATATATTTATCATAAATAGCAATAACCTTATTCATAACCTCTGGACCAGGAGCTCCAAGAGTAAGTCTCTTATCTACACAAGTCTGAAGGCTGATAGCCTCGTAGATATCTTCATCAAATACAGGGCTTACAGCCTTGTATTCTTCAAGTGAAAGGTCATCAAGTGCAATATTTTTCTCAATGCACATAAGAACAAGCTGACCGACAATACCGTGGGCTTCTCTGAAAGGAACTCCCTTTTTAACAAGGTAGTCAGCAGCATCAGTAGCATTAGTGAAGCCGTTCTTTGCTGAAGCTTCCATTCTCTTGTTGTTGAACTTCATAGTATCAATCATGCCCTTGAAAAGGCTGATGCAGCCTTTGACTGTGTCAAATGCGTCAAATGATAATTCCTTATCTTCCTGCATATCTTTATTGTAAGCAAGAGGAATACCCTTCATTGTTGTAAGGAGGCTCATAAGAGCACCATATACTCTGCCTGTCTTACCTCTTACAAGCTCTGCGATATCAGGGTTCTTCTTCTGAGGCATAATAGAGCTTCCTGTACTGAAAGCGTCATCAAGTTCTATGAATCTGTATTCATTGGAATTCCAGATGCATATTTCCTCAGAGAAACGGCTTAAATGCATCATGATAGTTGATAATGCAGATAAGAATTCAATAAGGTAATCTCTGTCAGAAACAGAATCCATGCTGTTGAGTGTTGGACCATAGAAACCAAGAAGAGAAGCAGTAAGTTCTCTGTCTAATGGATAGGTTGTTCCTGCAAGTGCACCTGCACCAAGAGGGCAGTAATTCATTCTTTCATATATATCGTGAAGTCTGCTTCTGTCGCGCTTGAACATTTCGAAATATGCACCGAAATGATGAGCAACAGTAACAGGCTGTGCCTTCTGAAGATGAGTAAATCCAGGCATGAATGTATGAGTGTTTTCTTTCATGATTCTTAAGATAACAGCCATAAGCTCTTTAAGCTCAGCATCAGTATTAAGAACTTCCTGTCTTGTGAAAAGTCTCATATCAAGAGCAACCTGGTCATTTCTGCTTCGTCCTGTGTGAAGTCTCTTTCCGGCATCACCAATTCTCTCAATAAGAGTAGCCTCCATAAATGTATGGATATCCTCGTATTCATCAGTGATTTCAAGCTTTCCTGATTCAATATCAGCAAGAATTCCCTTAAGACCTTCTACAATCTGCTCACTTTCGCTTTCAGGAATAATTCCCTGCTTGCCGAGCATAGTAGCATGTGCAATACTTCCTTCAATATCCTGCTTATAGAACTTCTGGTCAAATGAAATTGATGCGTTGAAGTTGTTAACAAGCTCATTAGTTTCTTTGGTGAATCGTCCACCCCATAATTTCATTTATAAATCCTCCTTGAATTAAATATCTGTATTTTCTTCATTAAAATTATCTTCTTCATCTTCAATAGAAGAGAGAAGACTGTCAGTAAGTTCATCATCAATATCAGGTGATTCAAGATTCTCGAAATCATCCATATCATCAAGAATAGAACTTTCTATATTATCATCAGACAGTTTCTTAATATCTTTGTTAGTAAGAGACGGATCATCAAGATATTTTCTGATAACTAACGGAAAATGTGCCATATTTACTTTTTCTGCTTTAATAAAGCAGCTGGCAAGATAAATGCCAATCAATATAATAATGCAAAGTGTAGTAATAACGCAACCCAATATTAAATTAACAGGACGATATTTTAATACAACGGTATGAGTTCCGGCACTTACGTCAACACATAACAATGCATTTTCCCAGGCATAAGTGTCAGCTTTCTTGCCATCAATATACACAGACCAGCCACCATCGTATGGAATAGAGAATAATATTGCTTTGTCTGAGGAAGCAGTAAGAGTTCCTGTAAACTTAGTATCAGAGAAATTCTCAACCTGATAGCTTTCTGAATTGAGTTTATTGTAAGCCCTGATGAATTTGTCTTCATCGAGTGTGTATACAGAAAGATTCATTCCGCCGGTATCAGAAGTTACTTCGACAGTATCTGTGTCGTGGACATAACCAATATCAAGAATCCGGTTATTGCTCTTTATATTATTGTAGGTGTAAGTGGTTGTGTTATTAATAGTAACAGTTACGGAATCAACAGATTTATTCGCAACTGACAGGTACATATGACCACTCTTTGAAGGTGTGATAATACAATCGGCTTCAGTAGGGAATGAAGTAGTATATTCAAATACATCACTTATTCCGGTAAGAGATTGAATAAGAAGATTCTGGTTCTCAATACCATTGTTATTCTTAGCCATAACAAGGTCATATGCTGTTGAACTGTTAATCGCATAACCAATAGGAAGTGTGTAATTATTCTTATACACAAATTCACCATCGCTGCCTGTATAATAATTTCTTATATCACTTTCAACTAAAAGTCGGTTAGAAATAGTGTATTTTACAGAGAAAAGAGAATCAGTAACAGCGGTAAGACCATTGCAGCCATATGCATTAGTTGAATTTTCCATTCCTATAAGGTTGTAAAGCTTTGACATCCCTGCATTGCATGTTGATGAAAATGTTGAAACAGTTCTGTAATTATGCCATGCACCGTCATTTTTAGAACGTGCTCCAAAAAGCTTATCCATTCTATAGAATGATGTGTCATTATCAGATACGGTTTTTGTAACAGTCTTTACAGCATCATAATCAAGAAGATATGATGTACGGCTTGTTGTTCCAATACCGGTTGCATCCATATTCATTGTACATTCAATGATTGATACTGAGAATGCAAGCATAAGAACGACAGGAATCTTGAGTTTGGCATTGTTATGAATAAACATTAACAGACCATATATAAGAATAAATATTCCACTTATGTATACACTCTTAAATGAATATTCAGTCTCAGAGTTAATAAAAAGTTCTTCCATAATAAGCAGAAGACCAATTGCAATCCATAATGATGCACCAAGCTGCTTGTTAGTAGAATTCTTAAGATTAATAACAGCTTCATAGCACATTGCAAGCAGGAAGAATATATATATGAATGACTGTCTGCAAGGCAGGCTGTTAGGAAAATGCATACCATGCCATATATAGTTAGGTATATTTAAGTTAAATGCTGTCAGGAAGATAAGCAGGATGACACATTTGCCAATCTTCTCGCGTGCATTGACTTTGCTGCACATAATATAAAGCGGTAGCAGTACAAAAACAGCAACGCCGCAGTATATATTAGGCAGATGGTCCAGTCCTAAATGAACCGGAATGTTGATAAGCTGTCTTGTAAGCATCGATAAGATGCTGAAATAAGAAATAAGCTTATCAGGGAATGTTGTGTCGCTTGAGGCTGAAAGTGAAAATGTATAGAATTCAGGCAGAAGAAGACACGCTACCAGTCCACCGGCAAGCAGTGAATATACACAGAAATTAATAAATTTCTTCACATACTGCATAGGGCTTTTAATACCGTTATAAGCTATCATAAGAACAACATAGTAAATCACTACTGAAAGGCATACCATGATTGCAATATAATAATTAGTAAATATACATAATCCGAGAGTTATGCAATAGAATATGCAGCGGTTCTCATTAACAAGTCGTTCAAGTCCAAGCATGATAAGTGGAATCAGAATAACACAGTCAAGCCACATAATATTCCAGCTGTATGCCGCAATGAAGCCGGACATACCATAGAACATACCGAATATGGCAGCAATTACATGCTTGTTATTATTGTGCTTAGTAAGATAATACGTTAAAGAAAGACTGCTGCCAGCTATCTTAAGTATTATAAATGCATTCATTATCTCTATAGTGTATTTCTGAGGAAAAAGTGCAACGAACCAGTTAGATGGACTTGCAAGGTAATATGCAAACAGAGATGTGAAGTTAGTTCCCATTCCTATATTCCATGAGTAAGTAAGACTTTCACCATTTCTTATCTTGTGCCACAGTTCTGAAAAGAATGGCGCATACTGATGATACATGTCAGACCTCAGATAACATTCGTTTCCCCATGGAAATATGCCTCTTGTATAGTACAGTGCCATCATCATTATAACTGGAAGTACAAAGGCAGCAAGATATGTAAAGTTAGAATTAAGAATTGATTTCTTTGATGAATTCATGGCTTCCCTCCCTTAGCCGGTAATAGTAACATTTTACCAAAGAACGAAAAAAGTGTAAACAATTATAGGCAAATTAGGCTTGTATTCGATAGTACAATTTTGTAAAATAGAAAAGTACGCAAAAGGAATCTCCAAAGGGTAATGCTTAAGGAGAGTGTACATGGAATACAGACAATTATATAAAAAACACAAAAGGGCTGTGCAATACGGAATATGTGCAGTTTTTCTGATTATAACCGGATTGATATATCTGGCAGGAAGAAAGAACGCTTCAGTGTCAGAGAATACATTTGCAGATAATGTCGTATCAAGTAGTATAGAAGACAGCTGGCATATGGAAAGTGAATCATCAGTTGAGGACATATATGTGTATATATGTGGTCATGTTAATTCTCCAGGTGTTGTAAAGTGCCTGAAGGGAACAAGGCTGTATGAAGCAGTGGCAATGGCTGGTGGAGCTGATGATTTGGCTGATATGTCTGCAGTTAATCTTGCAGCACTTGTTGCTGATGGGGAAAGGATATATATTCCGGCATATGGAGAGGATATTTCTGTTATAGAAGAACAGACAGAGGGGATTGTTAATATTAATAAAGCTACAGAAAGTGAGCTTATGACACTGCCGGGAATTGGAAGTTCAAGGGCGGCAGATATAGTAAGATACAGGACAGATAATGGCAGATTCCAGACAATAGAAGATATAATGAAAGTGTCTGGAATTAAGGAAGCAGCATTTAATAAGATAAAGAATTATATTTGCGTATGATAAGATGCATATGCATAGAAAGTAAAAAGGAGTAGATTATGGCAGGCAGAGTTTTAGTTGTTGATGATGAGAAAATGATTGTTAAGGGACTTAAGTTCAGTCTTATGCAGGATTATAGTGTTGTAGACTGTGCATATGATGGTGAAGAAGCTCTCGAGTATGCTAAAAACAATGAATATGACATAATCCTTCTTGATATTATGCTTCCCAAGCTTGATGGATTATCAGTATGCCAGCAGATAAGAGAGTTTTCAGATGTGCCTATAATTATGCTGACAGCTAAAGGCGATGACATGGACAAGATTCTTGGCCTTGAGTATGGTGCAGATGATTATATTACAAAACCATTTAATATTCTTGAAGTTAAGGCGAGGATGAAAGCTATTTTAAGAAGAAATGCTGTGACAGAGAAGAAAGCAGCAAAGAACAATATTATTAATGCGGGTGATATGAAGATAGATTGTGACAGCCGTAATCTGTATATTGCAGGAAGACCTATTAATCTTACTGCTAAGGAATTTGATCTTCTTGAATTGTTAGCAGTTAATCCAGGAAAGGTATACAGCAGGGATAATCTTCTTAAAGCTGTGTGGGGACAGGATTATTCAGGTGACGGCAGAACGGTTGATGTCCATATGAGAAGACTTCGTGAGAAGATTGAAGATAATCCGAGTGAACCAAAGTATGTTCACACTAAGTGGGGAGTAGGTTACTATTTTAATGTTTAATAAGATTAAAAAAAGAAATGACCATAGGAAAATCTTTTTTGACAGAGAATTTGAGTCATTTTTCAGGTTCATAAATAAATATTCAACAAGACAGTTCGCAGTTATGGCGGTAATAGTTGCAACAGCGGTAATCTGTACATTTGAAGGTTTTGAGTATATTTACAGGCAGTCTGTAATTACAAGACAGACTGCGGTTATACAGAATGAAGCGGTTCTTATTGCAGCAGAATATTCTAATTATGAAAGTCTGGAAGCAGCAGAGAATAATGATATGAACAGCAGACTCAGCAGTTATTCGGCACTTAATCAGATAAGAATAAGAATTGTTAATCTTAATTATGTTGTCAGTGTTGACACATATTCTATTGATACTAATAAGACAATTCTTAATCCAAGGGTATTCGATATATTCAGTAATCATAAGAACAGTTCCGGCTATGATAAGAAAACGGGTAATATACAGGCTGCTGTTCCGGTATACAATGATTCAGGTACATTTATAGCCGTTCTTGTAGCTGATCTTGATTACACAGAGATAGATGCAATGTTTCACGATGTGAACAGTCAGAATAATAATATTAAACTGGTTATTATAACAATATGTCTGGCATTACTTATCGTAGGCATATATTTTCTTAACCGGCCTGTAAAAAGGGTGCTTGATATTGTTTCAAATGTAAGTGCAGGGCATACTGATGAAAGAATCCCTGTCAGGAGTTATACCGAAATACGTGAGATTGCAGATGATTTTAATAATATAATGGACAGAGCTAATGAAACAGACCAGTCCAGAGCAGAATTTGTTTCGAATGTGTCACATGAATTAAAGACACCTATAACCTCGATTAAAGTATTGGCGGAGTCTCTTAATACGCAGGAAAATGTGCCAATAGAAGTGTATCAGGAGTTCATGCAGGATATTGTAAGTGAAATAGACAGAGAAAGTAAGATTATAGAAGATTTACTTACTCTTGTCAGAATGGATAAATCTGTTGCAACACTTAATATTACATCTGTTAATATGAATGATTTGTTAGAGATGACCCTCAAGAGAGTTAAGCCATTAGCACAGAAAAAGAATATTGAACTGCTTTTTGAAAGTTTCAGACCGGTTGTTGCACAGATTGACGAAGTTAAGATGACACAGGTTATATCCAACCTTGTTGAGAATTCTATCAAATACAATGTCGAAGATGGATGGGTACATGTTTCACTGAATGCAGATTATCAATATTTTTATATAAGAGTTGAAGATTCAGGCATAGGAATACCAGAGGAAAGTATTAATAAAATATTTGAAAGATTTTACCGGGTAGATAAGGCAAGGTCGCGTGAAACGGGCGGAACAGGACTTGGACTGGCTATTGTAAGAAACATAATTCTTATGCATCATGGAACTATTAAGGTTCATAGTGAGGAAAATATAGGAACAACATTTACAATGAGAATACCTCTTAATTATGTTGAAAACCAGCAGTAATGCAGATGAAAGTATGCCAGTGGACATATTTATAAGCTGTTAAGAATATCAGGATAGGAAAGGAGCAGTTATGATGGGACATGTAAGGAAAGCTATTATGAAATTGACATCCGTTATTATTGTTATTGCAGTAACATTTATAACTGTTTCATGTTCTTCGCAGAAGAAGGGAACAGCATATTCTGTATATTTTCTTAATGAAGACGGAACATCACTAACTGAAGGCAGAGTATACATCGAAAGTCAGGACGCTGTTTCAGTTGCAAATGAACTCCTTGAAAAAATGAATGTTGCAAAAGGCAGACATACAAGCATAATTAAGCCGGTGTCTGTATCGCAGCCAACGGTTGAAATTAATGGAATATACGCAGGTGTCTATTATGACAGCTCTTATTATGGAATGAAACCAAGTACCGAAGTACTTTACAGGGCAGCAGTTGTTAAAGAATTATCACAGATAAGTGATATTCTATATGTTAGATTTTATGTTGATGGTAAGGATGCTGTGTATGAAGATGGAACAATCATAGGAAATATGAGTGATGAGGATTTTGTAGATACACAGGAAGGTGCTATGGCTGATGTGAAGTGGAAGACGATTAATCTGTATTTTGCTAACAAGTCAGGAGATGCCCTTGTAAAGAACAGCAAGAGAATCTGTTATAATAAGAATGTATCTGTTGAGAAGGTTGTAATGGAACAGCTTATTAAAGGAACAACAGAGTCGGGGTGTTACCAGAGTATTCCGTCGAATACCAAGCTGCTTAGTATATCTGTTGTCGACAGGATATGTTATGTTAATCTCAGTCAGGAATTTGCAACTGATATGGTTAATGCAAAGAGCAATGTGACTATATATTCAATTGTTAATTCCCTTTCAGGACTGGAGGGAATTGATGGCGTTAAGATACTTGTCAAGGGAAATTCTAATCTGATGTATAGAGATGCAATTAGCCTTGATACAGTATTTTATATGAATAATGAACTTGTAAAAAAAGATTTATCTGATAATTAATGGTCGTTTCTGGAAAGGATATTATTGAAGAGACCATTTTTTGTGGCAGCAGTTATGAGCATTGCTGCAGTATATTTGTCATTATATGCTAAGTTATATATCGTTATTATAGTGGGAATAATGGTGTTTACCGGATTCCTTATATATCTTAAGAAAACAGGAATTCCTGGTTTTTATGTGATTTTTATCATGATGTTTCCAATTATGTGCCTAAGAACTGAAGTAAGTATGGAAAAGCTATGCTATCAGGGGCAATTGTCAGATAAAACACATATTGCTTATGTAAATGGATACATAGCAGATATTAAACAGTCAGAAAACGGTTATGTGGTGTATATAAGAAATGCCTTTGTTATGCCGGATTCATGGGGCAGGCAGTTTAAAAGCGGTTTGGTAGTATACTCAGAAAAAAGATTTGCCAATCCAGGGGATGAAGTTAAGATTAAAGTAACATTAAAGGATTTTAATATACCATCTAATGAAGGGCAGTTTAATGCCAGAAAATATTATACATCACTTGGATTTAATTATTGTGCAGATTTGTCAGATATTGTGAATATACAGTCTGGAAGTAGTTATATTTCCAGCATTTACAGATTTGCAGATTCCATAAAAAATATTTACCAAAATGTATATTCTGAGCAGAATGCAGGAATTATGCAGTCGATTGTGTTAGGTGACAGGTCAGGGCTTGATGATGATGTAAAGAGAATGTATCAGAAGAATGGAATTTCCCACATTTTGGCAATAAGTGCACTTCATGTTTCGCTTGTTGGAATGTTTATATATGACTGGTTAAAGAAGAAAATTGGCAGAATCGCATCTGCATGTTTTAGTACATTTCTTATTATTTCATATTTGTGCATGACAGGTTATAGTGCATCTGCCAGCCGAGCTGTAATAATGATTCTTGTATATATGCTGGCAGACGTGCTTGGAAGAACCAGTGATATGGCTAATACATTAGGGATAGCAAGTGTTATTCTTCTGTGGATTAATCCATATAATCTTATAAATTCAGCTTTTTGGTTGTCATTTCTTGCCGTGGCAGGAATTATATATATTAAACCCATACTGTCTGATGATAAAACTATTCTTATATATATAAGACGTCCTGATAAAAAGAATGCAGGATTTTTTCAATTAATTTTATTCAGAATCGCAGATTCGGTTATTACAGGCATGTGTGTTACAATTGTGACACTTCCGGTAATTCTTATTATATCTGGGCAGATTCCTGTAATAAGCCTGTTTCTTAATGTTATAGTAATTCCACTTATGTCGTTGATAATGATAAGCGGTATATTTACGGGAATTGCTGGCATGCTATCTCTTGAAGCAGCATATTTTTTTGCGGGAGCAGGTGGATATATTCTTGATTTTTATTATAAGCTGTGCAGTTTGTCATCACATTTTAAATATGCAGTCATTGTTACGGGAACCCCTGATACTGCAAGGGTGTTTTTATATTTTACAGTTTTAATTATATGGATATGTGTACATGTTATATTAATGAACAAGAAGATTGATGCTGTATGTTTTGCTTTATTAGTATGTGTGCTGACAGGGCTTCATTACAATATTGATTCAGATATGAAGATTGCCATGCTTGACGTTGGGCAGGGGGATTCAATTGTTATGCATACTAAGGAGGGCATGAATGTATTGTTTGACGGAGGAAGCACAAGCAAGAAGAATGTCGGGAGATATACCATATATACTTATCTAAAATATTGTGGGGTAAGAAGTCTCGATTATGTGTTTATAAGTCATCCGGATAAAGACCATGTTAATGGAATATATGAATTGATTGAACTGTGTGATAACACATTTGAGATAGGTACTGTTGTACTGCCGGGAATAAGGCAAACTACGGCAGTAAAGAAGCAGGCTGGTGATGATATGTCGAAGTTAGAGAGAACATTGAAAGCTACTGGTATTAATGTTGTTTATGCTGATGCAGGTGACAGTATTAAATCGGGAGAATTCTCGGTTAAGTGTATGCACCCATGCGAGGGTTATGATTACGAGTCAGCTAACGACTATTCTGCTGTATATCTTGTGGAATATGGATATTTTTCTATGCTTATGACAGGTGATGCGGAAAAGAAGGCAGAAAAGTGCATTGTTGAGGATGCCAATAGGATGGCAGGAGATGCTGGTGAATCAGCACGGTTTATGTCAGTTAATATATTGAAAGTCGGACATCATGGAAGTAAGGGGGCGAGTTCAGAAGAATTTTTAAGTTATGTAAAGCCTGAAAATGCATTGATATCTTGTGGGGCAGGTAATTCATATGGACATCCTCATATGGAAACTTTACAGAGATTGTCGGGGATTGGAGCAAAGGTGTATAGGACAGACGAAAGTGGAGAGATTGCGGTGCGTGTCAGGGATGGTTCGTATAAAATTGAGGTGTTTAAAGCTTTGAAAGGATAGAACTGTGAAAATACGTAACAGGTTGTGAGAAAATATTTTTTAACTTGAACCACTTGTACATATCTGATACTATTGTTTAAGATTAGAAACGGAGGCAGCAGGTTTGAAGGTCATAAGTGATGATATTAAGAAGGGTGAATTTAAGAGTGTATATCTTCTGTATGGAGAGGAAGAGTATCTTAAGAAGCAGTATAGAGACAGATTAAAGAATGCTATAGCTGGTGATGATACAATGAATTATTCATATTATGATTCGGATAATGCCAGCGTTAAGGATATAATTGATGTGTGTGAAACACTGCCTTTCTTTGCCCAGAAGAGACTTGTTATTATGGAAAATACCGGTTTTTTGAAAAGTTCTAATGATGAGCTTGCGGATTATATTAAACATATTCCTGATTATCTTGTTGTTGTTATGGTAGAAAAAGATGTGGACAAGCGTAATAAGGTATATAAGGCAGTTGATTCTGTGGGATATATATGCGAGATGAAGCCACAGACAACTGCTACTCTTGAAAAATGGATAGCAGGGCTTCTTGCTAAGGATAATCTTAAAATAAGCAGGGAAGCATGTGATTTGATACTTGATAAGACAGGTGCAGGCATGGATTATATAAGGCAGGAGACAGAGAAGCTTGTGAGTTATTGTCAGGGAAGGGATGTTGTGACAGTAGAAGATGTAGAGAAGGTATGCGCAACACAGACAACAAGTCATATATTTGATATGATAAGTGCAATTGCAAATAAGAAACAACAGCAGGCACTTGATTTATATTATGATTTGTTGGAATTAAAAGAACCTCCTATGAGAATACTTTATCTTATAGTAAGGCAGTTTAACGGAATATTACAGGTGAAAGATCTTATGTCAAGGGGGATTTCAGGTAAAGAGATTGCATCAAAGATAGGAGCAGCGCCATTTGTTGTCGGTAAATATCAGGCACAGGCAAAATATTTTGAGATGAATACACTACTGGATGCATTGAATGAATGTGCTAAAACTGAAGAAGCAGTTAAGCAGGGACGGCTTAATGACAGGCTGGGAGTAGAACTTATTATAATTAAATACAGTAAATAAAAAAGAACCCGGTGCGAGTGGGTGTCAGCACCGGGTTCTTTAAATTATTAAAATTCTTATTAAGCCATTGCGTTAACAGCTTTAGTAATGTGAGATACTTTTCTTGCAGCAGCGTTCTTGTGGAAGATTCCCTTAGAAGCAGCCTTCTCGATCTCAGCTATAGCAACAGGGAGAGCTTCGTTAGCAGCAGCCTTGTCACCAGCAGCAACAGCAGCCTCTACCTTCTTGATATAAGTCTTAACTCTAGACTTAATCGCCTTATTTCTCTCAGCTCTTACCTGACTTGTAATTACTCTCTTCTTAGCAGATTTAATGTTAGCCAATCCGTACACCTCCAAATCATAATTCAATAATAATATCTGTTTCGCATTAAAGCCGGACACGGACGATCTAATGTAAACATACTCACACATTTTATAGTACAAACATCTATATGTCAAGAACCAAATAAAGATTTTGGTATAAAAATTTCATTTTTCTGCACAATATGTTGGGGAGGTGATGTGAAAAATGGATAATATAGTTGTAAGAACTGACCTTGCAGTAGAGGCAAATGAAGAAGCAATGAATGGAACAGGAAAACTGAGGGGGATAAGATTAAGAGAAAGCAATAAATCAAGGATGGGAGTGAAGGTCACAGAATTGCAGGTGACAAATCATTTGGGCGAAGCCGCGATAGGAAGACCCAAAGGAACTTATCTTACTATAGAGGCAGATGATATTGCAAGTGGGGACGAAGAATATGCAAAAGAAGTTATATCGACACTGGCAGGATATATATTTAAGCTTTTAAAGCGTATGAATAAAAATGTCAAACCAGAAAAGATTCTTGTTATCGGACTTGGTAACAGAAATATAACATCGGATTCATTAGGTCCTGAGGTTGTAGATAACATTTGTGTTAAGATAAGTGAGGGCGATGAGACGGGAGTATGCACACTTAGTCCGGGAGTTATGGCACAGACAGGTATTGAAACTGCAGGAATTATTAAAGGCGTTGTAAGTCAGATAAAGCCGGATGTATGCATAGCAATAGATGCTCTTGCTGCAAGAAGTGTGAACAGATTAAATAGTACTATACAACTTTCTGACCAGGGAATTAATCCTGGCTCAGGTGTTGGAAATCACAGAATAGGAATAACAAAAGACAATATAGGTGTTCCGGTGCTTGCAATTGGCGTGCCTACTGTTATAGATGCCGAAGGGATTATTCAGGGGGCAGGAAAAATGTATGTAACCCCGAAGGACATTGATTCAGACATTAGAAACATAAGTATCATAATATCCAAAGCAATTAACCGTGTTGGTGTTCATATTCATGGCTGATGTGAATACAATATAATGGTAATGCAAAGTAAGGAGGATATATGAGTGATAGAAAGTACAGGCCTGTGTATATGTTTATATTCATGGGCTTAATGCTTATGGTAATAATGATGAATTATAGTTTTAATCTAATATATTATATTCAGAACAGAATTTATGAAAATGCAGTTAAGACATTGTTTCCTGTAGAGACATATTTTGAAGATAATTATGATGAAAATGCAGGTTCGGTGTGGGTCGATTCGGAATATATGTTTAGCATGGCAAAGGAGGATAAAAAACCTGCTACACAGACGGATGAGGGGGTCGTGGAGGCAGGCGCTGAAGTTTGTCCTTTGCCTATACAGGAAAATGCAGCTGGAAATGTTTATAATATTGCAGATTTAAATAATTATGATTTTCTTATGAAGTTCTATACAGTCACATCCATCACAAGCCTGACAACACAGATAATGCGTCCGGAGGAATTTCTGGCAAAAGACCTGTCATTAGAGAAAAATGCGGATTCTCCGCAGATTCTTATATTTCATACACATTCACAGGAGGGATTTATGGATACGGTTGAAGGAGATACGTCTACAACAATAGTTGGCGTTGGAGATTATCTAACAGATATACTCACTAATACATATGGTTACAATGTTTATCATGATACGAGTGTGTATGATTATGTTGATGGGAAGCTTGACAGAAGCAAGGCTTATACATATGCAGAAGAAAATGTGACAAAAATACTGAAAGAAAATCCGTCAATTGAGGTTGTAATAGACCTTCACAGGGATGGTGTTCCGGATACTACAAGACTTGTAACCGAAGAAAATGGAGTAACAATGTCAAAGGTAATGTTTTTTAATGGAATAAGCTACAGCAAGGCAAAAGGAGATATAGGCTATCTTTACAATGCAAACAGAGATGATAATCTGGCAATGAGTCTTCAGATGTATCTTTTAGGAGAAGCGTATTATCCGGGGCTGTTACGGAATATTTATATTAATGCATATCGTTACTGCCTGCATATGAAAGGAAGGTCGATGCTTATAGAAGCAGGAGCACAGACTAATACAAGTACAGAGGTTAAAAATGCGATGATACCGGTGGCAGATATGCTTGACAGATTGTTGAGGGGTGAGAAGGCGTATACACAGTGAAGCGAAGTGCATCTTGTTTTTACCTCACATTTTCCCTATAATGGGCGGTGGTGATATTCTGTCGCCCATTCCACCACACACGATAGTGTAAAATGGCATATGAAATTAATGTATGAATGGGGAAAAAACCTATTAAAGCTTCTAAAGGTGATGAAATAGTAGGTTTATTGAGAGAAAATTCTGAGGATAATTAATGCGGATAAAGAAAATTGCCTACTAAATTGATGATTTAAGCCAAAATAGTAGGTCTTTTTGCTGATTAGAACTGTCTGATATTATAGACATATAAGAAAAAGACCTACTAAAAGTGTGAATAGTGTTTATCTAGTAGGCGTTTTAGTTGAAAAGAAGAATTACAAACAAACTAACAATGAGGAAAAGACCTACTAGATTGCTAAATATGATGAAATAGTAGGTAAAGGAGGTAAAATATGAGTAACAACATTTTAGCAGATCTACAGCCACACGCTGTCTTTAAATATTTTGAACAGATATGTGCAATTCCACATGGCTCAGGCAATGTGAAGCAGATAAGTGATTATCTGTGTGAATTTGCACGTGAGAGAAATCTGTGGTTTAAGCAGGATGAAAGTTATAATGTGATAATTAAAAAGCCGGCAAGTAACAGCGAGAGCAAGGCTGCACCTGTTATTTTGCAGGGACATATTGATATGGTAGCTGTAAAAACGAATGATAAGGTTAAAGATATGGAAAAAGATGGTCTTGACCTTTATATAGATGACGGATATGTCAAGGCTGACAGGACAACCTTAGGTGCTGATGATGGAATAGCAGTTGCTTATGCGCTTGCTATATTAGACAGCAAGGATGTGTGTCATCCGCCGATTGAGGCTGTGTTTACGGTAGACGAGGAAATTGGAATGCTTGGCGCAGAGGCAATTAATACTGACTGTCTTGAAGGTAAAATTATGCTTAATATAGATTCTGAGGAGGAAGGAATATTCCTTTCAGGATGTGCAGGAGGAGCAACTTTAAAGGCTTCTTATCCATTGAAAAAATCGGATATGACAGGAACGCAGATGTCTATTAAAATTAATGGTCTTACAAGCGGACATTCTGGAACAGATATAATATGCCAGAGAGCTAATGCTAATATTCTGATGGGACGTATTCTTTTTGACGTTAAAGAATGTGTGAATATTGTAAGCATATCTGGTGGTGAAAAAGATAATTCTATAGCTCCATTTGCTGATGCGGTTATAATGACACAGGAAGCAGATAAGGTCACTGAGCTTCTTAATAATACTGCAAATGTCTTGAAAGAGGAGTATTCGGTTACTGACCCACATCTTACCATCAAGGTGAATTGTGAAGGTGAAGGCAGCACTTTGGCATGTGATGATGCGACAACACAGATGCTTATAAATGTGCTTAATTTTATACCTGATGGTGTTGTTAAGATGAGTAATGATATCAAGGGGTTGGTGCAGACTTCACTTAATCTGGGGGTTGCAGAGCTGGCTGAGAAAACATTTGCAGCAACCTACTTAATAAGGAGCAGTTCGCAGAGTGAAAAAGAATATCTTACTGATAAGGTTGGAAAAATGACTGAATATCTTGGTGGAACTTATGAACTTAAAGGTGTTTATCCAGCATGGGAATTTAAGAAGAATTCTGCAATCAGGGATATGCTGTGTGAATCTTATAATAGACTTTTTAATAAAGAGGCTTTGGTGGAAACAATGCATGCAGGTGTTGAATGCGGTATTATGGCTGCAAAGATTGATGACCTTGACTGTGTATCGTTTGGCCCTGATATAATTGATATCCATACTGTAAAAGAAAAATTGGATATTGCTTCGACACAAAGGACATGGGAGCTTATAACTGACGTTTTAAAACAGTTGGCATGAATAATTGAATAATACTATATATTGTGTTAGTCGTATCTGGTAAAATGAGCTGAAAAAAGCTTTTTTTATACCAGATGCGACATTTTTTATACCAAATGCGACATAAACTCAACAGAACATGACAAAACATATAGAATACTATATATATTGTTGACAGAGATTTGCTATTAATATACTATATTACTTGTACAAAACATTTATTAAATTCCGTGCGCAGGGGGATAGGAAACATTTGAAAGGAAAAGGTATATGGAGTATAAGGAATTTGTGGAATATATTAAGATGAATGCAGGGTATATAGCTGGAGAAGGTGGTAATATTACTATTAATCATGTGATTAAGAATAATGGCTGTGAGATGGATGGGCTTGTTATTATGGAGAAGGGGAAAGACATCGCGCCAACTATATATCTGGACAGCTTTTATGAATTGTATACGAATGGTGAGAATATTAAGAACATAATACGACAGATAGAGGTTATATATGAACAGAATAAGAATAATGTTACATTTGATGTAAATATTCTTAAGCATTTTGACACTATAAAGGACAAGATTGTTTATAAGGTCGTCAATTACAGAAGTAATGAAAAACTGCTCGAACAGGTGCCGCATAAGAGAATACTTGACCTTGCTGTGGTGTTTTACTGTCTGCTTGATAATGAATATGGAAGAAGTGCAACAGCATTAATATATAATAACAATCTGAAAAACTGGAATGTAACTATTGATGATGTGTATAAAGCTGCTTTGAAGAATACACCGGATCTGCTTCACAGTAAGATTAGTTCAATGGCCGCACTTTTTGAAAAATGTGGTGTTAATGTGGATGGAGAGGAAGTTGATTTAAAAGATTATGTTCCGTCTGATATGTATGTGCTTACGAATGAAAGCAAACTGAATGGTGCAGCCTGCATATTATATGAGAATGTATTGTATGATTTTGCGCAGAAGCTGGGAGCAGATCTGTATATACTACCTTCATCAGTGCATGAGGTTATACTTCTTCCTAAGCTTTCGATGTTTGAGAAAGATGAACTTGTTAATATGGTAAAGGAAGTTAATACAGAAGGGGTTGCTGCAGATGAAGTCCTTTCTGATCATGTATATGAATATAATAGAACAGAAAGATTGATAACTATGTAGGGACAGAATAATACAATAATGTACATGATGGGATTCGAACCCACGATCTTCCGCTCCGGAGGCGAACGCTTTATCCAGCTAAGCTACATGTACACAACATATAATAATTTATATGCTTATATACTATACATTATTAAATTAAAACCCGCAACAATTGAATTAATTTTTTTCTTTTGTTAGAATTAATACATCTGTATATTGATTTGAACTTATCAGCAATGAAGATAAGAATTGGAGGAAACATGTCAGAGCGTATTAATAAATATCTCAGTGCCCATGGAGTCTGTTCAAGACGTGAAGCTGACAGAATGATACAGGAAGGACGTATCACAATTGATGGTAGAATTGCAGTTATGGGTGAGATGGTAGAAGACAATACAATTATATGTGTTGATGGCAGGAAAGTTGACAACACCACACCACCACAGGTAGTCATAGCTTTTAATAAACCTGTAGGAATTGTATGTACAACAACTGATAAACAGGGAAAGAATAACATAGTAGATTTTATTGGATATAAGGAACGCATATATCCTGTGGGCAGATTAGATAAAGAGTCTGATGGCCTTATACTGCTTACTAATGATGGCGACATGATGGACAGGCTGCTTCGTTCCGTTAATGGTCATGAGAAGGAATACATCGTTTCAGTTAATAAACCAATTAATAAAGAATTTATAAAGAGAATGTCAGGAGGAATATATCTTAAGGAACTCGACAGAACTACAAGAAAATGTGTTGTGGAAAAGATATCAGACAAGACATTCAGAATAATTCTTACACAGGGGCTTAACAGACAGATAAGAAGAATGTGTGCGGAATGTGGATATAGTGTAACTAAACTGACAAGAATAAGGATTATGAATGTGGAATTAGGGGATTTAAAGACTGGTGAGTACAGGGAACTTGACGGTAAAGAGCTTAATACACTTTATGAGCAGATATATAAGCAGATAGAAACAGTCAACATACAGGCTGATAATTAAGGAGCGGATTATGGATTTATTACAGGAATATTCAGAACTTAAGAAGACGATAGATTATCATATGGATAGATATTACAATCAGGACGAGCCGGAGATAAGCGATTATGAGTATGATAAGCTTATGATAAGGCTTAAAGAGATTGAGAAAGAACATCCGGAATGGGTGACATCTGATTCACCTTCACAGAAGATTGGTGGCACTGTAAAAAGAGAAGCCGGGGTTAAGGTCACACATAATGTACCTATGCTGTCTATTGAAGATGTGTTTTCAGAAGATGCAGTGTGTGCATGGATTGATAAGGTTCATGCCATGCATCCTGACTGCACATTTTCAGTAGAGACTAAAATTGATGGTTTAAGCATGAGCTTAAGATATGTAAAAGAAGCAGATGGGAAGCTGCATTTGCAGTTGGCAGAGACAAGAGGAGATGGTCTTATTGGTGAGGATGTGACAGCTAATGCAAGGGTAGTGGGGGATGTGTTACAGGTTATTGACCTTCCTTATGATTCACTAGAACTTCGTGGCGAAGTGTATATGAGCCATGAAGATTTTGAAAAATATAATGAAGAACAGGAAAAACTTGAGAAAAAAACAGCTGCTAATCCCAGAAATCTTGCGGCCGGAACATTAAGACAGCTTGATACTTCAATTACGAAGAAGCGAGGTCTTAAGATGTTTATCTTTAATGTACAGGACGGACCTGATGAGATTATGGAAAGCCACGGCAGGGGAATGGATATGTTAAAGGCAGCAGGTGTACCGGTTGTATATCATAAGATATGTAAGACTAAGGAAGAGGTTGTCAGAGCAATTGATGAGATAGGAAGAATGAGAGAAGAACTTCCATATGACATTGACGGTGCTGTTGTAAAGATTGACCATATCGCATTCAGACAGGAGTTCCCTGCAGGAAGCAAGTATTCAAGCGGTCATATTGCATACAAATATCCACCGGAAGAAAAGGTTATTGTTATGGATGATATTCTTGTAGATGTGGGAAGAACAGGAAAACTTACATTTACAGGGATATTCCATGATCCGGAAACCGGAAAGCCTGCAAGGCTGTGTGGTACAAGTGTATCAAGAGCGACTCTTCATAACCAGGATTATATTACACAGATGAATGTAGGTATTGGTGGGGAATATAAGCTGTTTAAGAGTGGAGAGATTATTCCTAAGCTTAATGGATGTGTAAAGGCACCTGAGCATGTGTTTGAAGCACCAAAGGTATGTCCTGTATGTGGGGAACCTCTTGTACGAGAAGATGACACAGCAGATATAAGATGTGTTAATCCGTCATGTGCAGCACAGTTGTCAAGAACAGTGGCATATTTTACATCTCTTGACTGCATGAATATCATGGGACTTGGTGAAACTCTTGTTGATGCCCTTATAAAAGAAGGATATATACACAATTATGCTGATATATATACATTGAAAGAACACCGAGATGAACTTATTGAGAAGGGAATCATAGGAAAAGAGAAGAATACTGATAAGCTGCTTGCAGCTATTGAGAAGTCTAAACAGAATACACCAGACAGACTGCTTACTGCACTTGGAATAAGAAATGTCGGCAAGAATACAGCCAAGCAGATTATGAATTATTATGATAATCTTATGGCACTTGCTGATGCAGGTGAAGAAGAATTGCAGAATATTCCTGATATAGGCACAACTACAGCCAAATGTATATATGACTTTTTCCATGATGAAGCTAATATTGAATTAATAGAAAGGTTAAGACAGTCAGGGCTTAATATGAAGATGCCAGAGAAAAAAGAAATATCAGATAAGCTTGCAGGAAAGACGATTGTTGTAACAGGAAGCTTTGATAATTACAGCCGTAAGGATATGGAAGAACTGATTGTTTCTAATGGAGGCAAAGCAACAGGAAGTGTCAGCAAAAAGACTGATTATCTTGTTGCAGGAGAGGCAGCAGGCTCTAAGCTTGATAAGGCTAATTCACTGGGGGTTAAGGTGCTTACGATTGATGAATTTATGGAAATGATAAAGTAGAGAAATAACAGGTTGATAATGTTATATATGTCTAATATAATATTAATAGAAAACAATTTGTTAAAGAAAGATATGGAGGTGATTATGTATGGCAACTTCAAGCATTACCAAGAATTTTGTGGTTTCAGGTAAGAAACAGGTTGAACAATTCGCTGATGCGATTGAAATGTCATATAAAGAATCTCTTTCAGAATCAAGTCCATCTTCTTGCAGATACAGAGAAATACATGAAACAGATGAAGTATACAGAGTAATGGAGAAGTGGAAAAAATTATATGGAGGATGATTTTTTAGTATTAAATATCAGAGAATATATAAAAATGGGAAAAGCTGGAGAAGACATGCTCAGGCAGGTTTTCTCCAGTTTTAAATGTGAGAAAAATCTTGATGTTGAAAGTTTTCTTACAGAACAATCTATAGATTTTACAATAACAATTAAACCAATTACCGTTAATACAGATGAATTTAGTAATACAGTAAGAAGAAAAATTGCAAGGGTAAGTGAACAGAACTCTGATAATGGAAAATATTCGTTGTCAGTATATTTGATAGCACAGTTAGGCAAAAATTATGATGATAGTATTGGAAATACAATTTCGGGAGACAATTTGCTTTCAATTGCGCTTGGAAAAGTAAAAGAACTACAATATATGGCTGGTGGGATGGTTGTTTTTCTAGAATCTGAAAATAAGGATAGATTATTAGATTTTTATGAAAAGCAGAATGGTTTTAAAAGGTTTGACACCAAAGTTACAAAAAAATATAAAGAAAACTCACATACTTTGGTTCAGTTATTAAAGGTGATATGATATAATCAGACAACAATGATAACAGAAAGAAGGAACAATAATGCCAATTAAGATTCAGAGTGATTTACCAGCTAAAGCAGAATTGGAAGAAGAGAATATATTCGTCATGGACGAAAACAGAGCTATTTCACAGAATATAAGACCTTTGGAGATAATAGTTCTTAATCTTATGCCTATAAAGCAGGACACAGAATTACAGCTTTTAAGAGGGTTATCTAATACACCTTTACAGATAGATGTTACATTTTTACAGATGTCATCACATGTTTCAAAGAATACATCAGCTTCACATATTAAGAAGTTTTATCAGACTTTTGAAGAGATTAAGAACAATAATTATGATGGAATGATTATTACAGGTGCACCTGTTGAGAAGCTTGAATTTGAAGAGGTTAATTACTGGGATGAACTTATAACAGTAATGGAGTGGTCTAAGAAGCATGTTACATCAACAATTCATATATGCTGGGGTGCGCAGGCAGGATTGTATTACCATTATGGTATTAAGAAGGAATTACTTTCGAAGAAGCTGTCAGGTGTGTACAAGCACAGGGTTATGAATAGAAAAGAGCCTTTAGTAAGAGGCTTTGATGATGTATTCATGGCACCACATTCAAGATATACTCAGGCAAGCAGACAGCAGATTCTGGATAATCCAAGACTTAAAGTTCTTGCGGATTCAGATGAAGCAGGAATATATATTGTTTTAGGTGATGGTGGAAAAGAAATATTTGTTATGGGACACCCTGAATATGACAGATTAACTCTTGATCAGGAATATAAGCGTGATATTGATAAAGGAATCGAACCTGAACTTCCGGTTAATTATTATCCAGATGATGACTGTAACAGAAAGCCAATGCTTTCATGGAGAAGCCACGCCAACAACCTCTATACGAACTGGTTGAATTATTATGTATACCAGATAACTCCTTATGACCTTAATGAAAGTTATGATAATTACTGTATTTAAGGGATTTTGTAGCTTGTTTACTGGGATTCCTGTGAATGGATAAATTGTCAATATCGTGGCATAAGCTGGCATAATTTGGCGTATGTTGGTGTGATGGTGGAGACAGTTTGTTTTCCGTGGAGACAACTATAATAATATATTATGGATAAAGATGCTCTTTGATATAACTTAATATTAAGACATATAAATAAGTCCATGTACTTGTATTTTACAGGTGTGTGGACTTATTTTAGTGCCTTAAAATTGTAAAAGCATACAAGGATAAGCATCTAATATATATTTATGTCTGTTATAGATTTATAATGGTTGGTCTGAATCTGTAGTGCATAATAAGCACTTTCAAAATAAAAAGGACTACTTTTCAGCAGTCCCTTCAATCTTTATCAAGTGTTCTTTCAATACCATATTTATATACTGACTGAATGACCTATCATCACTCTCAGCCAGTTGTTTGATTCTTTCAATGACATCTTCATCAAGGGTAATACTTACTTTGTTTTTTAATGGTTTCATTCAATCACCTACCTTATGATTAATATACCATTATGTGCTATTAATTATTGATAAGTAGGATAAAGTGTGATAAAGTAGTATTAACTAATAAAGAAGTCGTGTACAAAAGAAAGGAGAAAAGTTATGAAAAAGGAAAATGTTCAGACAGCTTGTCAAATTTTAGCTTGGTTATCAATGATTGGAGGAATTATTTTAGGTATATATCTTGCATATAAGTTAGGAGTTGATATAAATACATCATCATATTTGTATACGGTTAGAACAGAAAGAAATACATTGAAAACAGTATTATATTTTATTTTAGGATTTGGAACGGGATTTATAGAGTATATATTATTTATGGCGTTGTATCATGTCTTGAATAATCAATCAGAAATGTTATATATGCTTCAAAAGCTATATAATGTGGATTCTAAGACTTCAATAAGTGTAAATAGTAATGACCAAGAATTGCCACCACTTTAATAAAAGAGATATGAGGGACGATAAATTATGGGATATAAAAAGTTATCAGATTTATATGTGAATTTTGAATACATGGAAAGTGATATACAGCTTGAAAAAGGAGCGTTACTTTTAAATGATAGTACAAGTGAGATAATTGCACAATTGAGATTCTGCAATTATTCATCTTCAAAATTAAAATCGTTGTATATAGCTGTTGAAAAATATGATGATACTGGGGCGGTATTAGATGAAGGAGAAAGAACACAATTTGCTTATTTGGATCTTAGTATTTCAAAAAATCAGACATTTGGTGATAATGTTGCAGTAGTACTTGATAATGTACTTACTCGGAATATTAAAGTGTATTTGATTAAATATAAACGAGATGAAGAAGTTATTAATGTTGAAAACTCTGAGATATATGATTATGGAGAAGATATGTCGCAGATTAAAATGTTAGCGAACGAACATGCAGAATTATTTGATAAATATTATCCTGATATTAAAACTTCATATACTAAGGTATGTTATCCATTAGATTTAGGCAATATTTGGTTTTGTTCATGTGGTAAGTTTAATCATAATAGTGATATTTGTGTATGTTGTGGGTTGAATAAAAATGAACAAATTGAGATATTGACCAGAAAAAATGCTTATATGCTTAGTGATAGAGAAAAGCAAAAGACGGAAGAAATAAGAAAATCTGCTGATATTAGGTCTAAGAAACAGAAAAAAATATGGTTTGTTGTCACATTAGTAATTGTAATTGTTGTTACGATAGTTGGAGTTGTAATAGCAATAAATAATAACGGAAATATTGAAGTAGACAATGAACCAACCACAGCTGTAATAACTAAATCTTCAACTACAGAAGCTTATAAAGAAACATTAGAGATAATGAATTGTAATTATAGTTATAATTCAAAAAACTATGATTATGTAATTGAAAGTGAAATAAAAAATAATGGAGATTATACTTTGTATGACATTGTTGTAGAATTTATAGTATATGATACATCAGGTAAAGAATTACCAATAAATATTGAATATACAATAGATAAAATAAATCCTCATAAAACTTATACTTTAAGAAAAGAGCTGACATATTATAATACATTTGGTGATAAATTAACAGCAAAAATTAAGACTTATAAATATGATCCACCAGTAAAATAATTATATAAATTATAATATGTCATATATGAAAAAATATGGGGACATGGGAATAACATATTATAGAATATGAAGTTTAATATAATAAAGAGTATCGCAGAACAGAACCAGTATATTTGAAAAATATGTATTTTAACATGTGGATTGGAGTATACATATGGATATAAAACAAATTCAAGAACAGTATTCTAGTTTAAAGTCTCAAATAGATAAGATAGCAGATGAAGTGGAAAACTTAAAGGATAATGAGCGTAAATTAACTTATGTTATAACTGATGAAAAGACGTCTATTGAGCATATTGAAAATACCATTGAATCATTGCAAGAGACTCTTTTGGATTTAAATAGTTTATTAGAAAAGCATGAGGATGAAATATCTGATATATCAGGTGAATTAAAAAATAGAAATAAAAAATTGTCTGATATGAATCAGCAGCTTGCAGATAAGAAAAAACAATTAGATAAACTTATGAATGATGAATTATGTAAAAAATCTCTGACAGTTAATAATAAAAATTCATATTTTGCTTCATTAAAAAAGAACACAAGTACAACACCAATAATCACAGAATATTGCAAAAGTAATAAAGAATTTATGGTGCTTAATGCAGGAATGAGATTGCCAGAATACAAAAAGTTTTCATACATAATTATAAGGAGTAATAAAACAATAGTGGGAATGCAGGAAAATGTACCTACTATGTCTGAAATAAAGAGTGTTGCGGACAAGTCAATATCTGGAGTAAGCATACCTAGAATGCAGTATCTAAAAAATCATATTATAGATGCTGCAAGCAAATATAAAAATCTCACCCCTAATTTAATAATTCCATTATCTGAACCATGCCCTTTGGGTGGTCAATCAGACATTAACCAGACAGGATATGGATGGGAATGGGATTGGACGTATGGGATAGGAGACTATACGGAAGGAACGTATTATGGGGAGATGACAGGTTTTTCTGTAATTGGCATAAGAATAAATAGGTCTGATTATTATTAGAACTAGATGCACTATAGATTTATTATATGCTCAGTTGTTGAAGATTTAAAACAAAGGTGATTAAATATAATTTAAGAGAATAAAGAAAATTATATGATGTGCAAGAAGGAGGGAAGAGTATGGCAGTATTAGCAAAACCGATAAATAGAATATTTGTTATAAAAAAGCGAGAATCCCAAGAGTTTGTACGTGAATTTAATCAAAATAAAGTAACAAAGGATTTTTTAGAATCATGTGAGAAAGCTGGTAAGTTATTTGACAAAAAAGATGTATATATAAATTATGATAAATAAGGTGTATTAGATATTGAATTATCTGGTACGCCGTATTATTTTAAATATAGTTTTAAACAGGAGAGCACAATGTCGAAAGAACAAGTACTAGAAGAATTATTAAAAATGATAAAAGAGGGAAATATTACAGATTACGATGCAGAATTAGCTTCATACCGGGATGAAAAGTATGGTTATAAAGATATAGATGAGAATACACAGAGGGTTAATAATAAAGAATAATCAATACATAATGGACTCGTGCTATACATCACACCCTTTAAAAATCCCCAATCCCATGTTATAATCATTAATCATCAGAAAACGGAGATAAGAACATGAGCGTAGTAACAGAAAAGTCAAAGTGCAGAATTCTTAAATTAGCATCAATGCTTGCGGTAACGATGGGAATTATAATGGCATTTTATGCGTTTTATATTATGTCGGAGCTATATTCATTTTCAGCAACAGAGCAGGGAAAGGCATTATATATGATTGTCAAGCTGCTGAATATAGCATTTATAGCAGTTATTGTGGAAGGAGTTTACTTTGCAATTGCTGGATTTTATGGAATGACAAACATAGGTGCTGTTGATGCTGTAAAAAAAATCAAAGTTTATGGAATTGTTATGACTATAGCAGGAGTTGTTGATTTAATAATAGTATTTGTGGTATCTAAGTATTCAATAACTGGTAACATGCTGATTCTTATATGCCTTCCGGTTGTAATAGGAATTATGTATTTAGGTGGCGCATTTTATAATGAGAAGCTTATAAAGAATAATAATGGTGTGGAAGGTGATGGCAATGATTGATCCGAATGGAATAATGCCGCTTAATTTCTTCAAATACAAGGGTGTGTATACCGGACAGCACAATGGAATGAGATATATGCTTAAGCAGACAGGAGAAAAGCCTGATTTAAAGCTTTCTGCGTGCGTGTGGCGCGGGCCATATGCTTCATGTGCTGTTAAGGAAGAAGATAAGACAACAGAGATATTTGAACTGACAGAAGATGGTCGTCTTGCTGCCGTGGAATGGATAAGGCAGCAGTACGAATCCAGACTTGACTATTGGGAAGCGGCACCGTCTATAAAGGACGCTGTTCCGATTGTTCATGAATAAAGAGAATAATATATACAATGCAGCATATGGCGGCACCGGTAAGCAGGAGAGTGTATTCTTCTGCTTCTTTTATTATAAGACCAAATACAATGCGGCATATAATTCTTGATGAAAATATAGATATGACCGCAATACATAATGGTACAATTATGCTGCCAAATGGGTCGGGTTGGATGTTCAGCTTCTTGTATATATTAAAAATGTAAAGCAGACTCATGCATATGTTGCTGATAAGAACACCATACAGATAACCGGTTATGCCAAGCTTTGGAATAAGCAGAAATACACAGGCAAGCCGGATGATAATTCCGGTTATATTAATTATGAATGTAAGGGCGGTATGTCCCATGCCATTAGTCACGCTTGTAAGGCTGATTTTTAAGTAGAGGAAAGGACACAGCCATGAAAGAATGCAGGTGTATATGTATACAGATTCTTCGTGAAACATCATTGCCCCAAGGCGCGCACCATAGTTAATGAATAAAAATATGCTTATAATGCCGAGACTCAAACACATGGAAACTGTTCTTTTTACTGTCACAGCAAGATGGTCAGACAGGACATTCGAACTTTCATCAGATACCTTTGGAAGAAGCATAAGTGCAAATGAATTAGCTGCCGTACATGGGAAAAGCACCAGAGGAAGAGCCATTCCTGTAAGTATACCAAACTGGCTTATCGCGTTATCTTTGGTCAGTCCATGCATGCACAGGATTGCAGGAATAAGAATTGCTTCCGCACCCTCAAGCAGATGCAGAACAGTCTGATTGGCGTTAATTGGAAATGCATATTTAACAATATATCTGTATTCACGGAGTGAACAGGACAGCTTCTGCGTCATGCTTTTATTATGAATGGAACGGAAAAACAGCGGAATAGCACAGTATGTGGCAGCTGCAAATTCACCGAAAATATTACCGGTAACTGCATCAGCAATTGATATTGTTGATACATTTTTTATGCGGACATAAAGTATAATAGTGCCAATACGCACAAGTTGTTCTACAAGCTGCGAGGAGGCAGGCAGAAAAGATTCCTTCTGACTGTAATAGTAATTAGACAAGCAGTTATGTATGCACATGAATGGCAGAGAGATTGCAGTTATACGGATAATTCCCTCACAGCGGCTTTCCATAAATATGTGATTTGCTATGAAATCACTGAATATAAGAAATAAAAACATAACGGCAATTGAAAGAGAAATAGTGATCTTTAATACGCAGAAAAGCCATTTTAGAGATGGAGATGATGCTGAATATTTTGAAACAGCTACAGAAAATCCACTGCAGCATACTGCAAATGCAAGCGCAATAAGAGGCATGCACATCTGGAAAAGTCCGACTCCTGCAGCACCTGTATAATTAGTGAGAAGTATCCGAAAATAAAATCCGAGCAGTTTTGATAGAACGCCGGCAAATGTAAGGATTATGGCGGATTTGAATATGCCACCTTTTAAGGATAATTTATTATTCATAGCAGATACCGCAGATAGACTTATTAACAATATATGCCCTGCCTGAATACAATATTATAAGGAATTGCAGGGCGGAAATATAATGATATATATGGACAATGCGGCGACAACTGCCGTCAGAAAAGAAGTGGCTGAAGCAATGCTTCCATATCTTTTGGGAGATTATGGAAACCCGTCAGGTGTGTACAGGTTGTCTGAAAAAGCTAAAAATGTTGTTGAGGAATCAAGAGGTATTATTGCAGATATAATAAATGCTGACAGAAATGAAATATTTTTCACATCTGGTGGAACGGAAGGGGATAACTGGGCAGTTAAAGCAGAGAGCCTGAAAAGAAAACAGGGACATATAATAGTAAGTTCAATAGAACACCATGCGGTGACGGAATCGGCACTGTGGCTTAAGAATTATGGAATAGATGTCACATTTGCACCAGTTGATGAGCAGGGAATTGTTAAGCTGGAACAGTTAGAAAAAATGATTAGAAATGATACATTTTTAGTGTCAGTTATGCTTGCTAATAATGAAATTGGAACTATCCAGCCGATAGAAAATGTATGTGAAATTGCGCATGAGTATGGTGCAAAGGTTCATTCTGATGCAGTGGCGGCATTTGGACATATTGATGTTGATGTGAAAAAGCTGGGCGTGGATTTCTTAAATGTAAGCGGACATAAGATATGCGGACCAAAGGGCGTAGGATTTCTGTATGTCAGGGGCGGAAAGCCAGAACGGTTCATGCATGGAGGCGGACAGGAGAACGGACTTAGGGCAGGCACTGAAAATGTAGCCGGGATTGCAGGACTTGCAACAGCAGCAAGAATTGCTTATGAAACACTTTCTGACAGGGCAAGGCAGGAAAAGAGACTCAGTGACTATATGATTAAGAGAATACTAAGAGAAATTCCTTATTCAAGGCTTAATGGAAGCAGGGAATGCCGCGTTACAGGTAATATGAATTTCAGCTTTCAGTATGTTAATGGCGGAATGCTTGTTGTAATGCTTAATAAGCAGGGGATATGCGCGTCTGCAGGTTCAGCATGTACATCTAATTCAGGAAAGCCATCACATGTCCTTCTTGCACTTGGGCTTGATGAAAAAATAGCAGAAGGTTCACTAAGGCTGACAATTAACCATACAATTACACACAGGGAAGCTGATTATGTGGTTGAGTGTATTAAGAAAGATGTTGCCAGACTGCGGGAATTGGCTTAATATTAATATATCAGACAGTTACGGAGGTTAAAATAATATGTGGTACGAAGAAGCGGTGTTTTATCAGGTATTTCCACTTGGATTTTGTGATGGATTAAGAGACAATGACGGGGTGATGAACAGATGCATATCAGAATTTGCAGACTGGATACCACATTTGCAGAAGTTAGGAACTGATGCGGTGTATTTTTCTCCAATTTTTGAGAGCGATTATCATGGCTATGATACAAGGGATTACCGTGTGATAGATAAAAGAATAGGAACTAATAAGAATTTTGCAGAGCTTGTGTCAAAGCTGCATGAGGCAGGAATAAAGGTAGTCATTGACGGTGTGTTTAATCATGTCGGAAGGGGATTCTTTGCATTTAAGGATGTATGTGAGAAAAAATGGGATTCTGCCTATAAGGACTGGTTTAACATCAGCTTTGATAGCAATTCACCATATAATGACGGTTTCTGGTATGAGGGCTGGGAAGGATATTACAATCTTGTGAAGCTCAATCTGAATAATCCTGATGTGGTTAATTATCTTATTGAGTCGGTGCGTGGCTGGGTTGATGAATTTGATATTGATGGAATCAGACTTGATGTTGCGTACTGCCTTAACAGGGATTTCATGAAGCGTTTAAGATACGAAACAGACCAGATAAAGCAGGAGTTTTTCCTTGTAGGAGAAATGCTTCATGGTGATTACAACACAATTGTGGGGAATGAATGCCTGCACAGTGCAACTAATTATGAGTGTTATAAGGGGTTGTATTCTAGCTTTAATTCAATGAATATGTTTGAGATTGCACACAGCATAGAAAGGCAGTTTGGAAAAGAGCCATGGTGTCTGTATACAGGAAAACATCTGCTTACATTTGTTGATAACCATGATGTTTCAAGGATTGCCAGCACACTTACCAATAAAGCACATCTGCCGCTTATATATGCACTTATGTTCGGTATGCCGGGAATTCCATGTATATATTATGGAAGTGAATGGGGATGCGAGGCAGTTAAGGGCAGCGGCAATGACAATATCCTGCGTCCGGCGTTTGATAAGCCAGAATACAACGAGCTGACTGATACAATAAGTTCATTAGGACAAATGTATCATAACAGCAGGGCTTTAAGCTATGGTGATTACACAAAGAAAGTGCTTACAAACAGACAATATGTATTCAAAAGGGAAGCAGATGGAGAAAAAGTGCTTGTTGCAATTAATGCAGATGAGAATGAGTACACAGCGTACTTTGATACAGAATGTGCAGATGCACTTAATCTTATAACAGGTAAGAAGGAAGACTTATCTGGAAAAATAGTTCTTCCACCTTACAGCTTCAGATTTTACAGATGTATGTAGAAGGTGCAGATAAGATACATGTATATAAAATAAGCCTGGGCTCATCATAATCTGATGAACTCAGGCTTTCTTTCATTAAATATTGTGTAGTAATTAAATCCTGCGTTCTTAAGCATATCAGCCACGACATCAAATCTGTAAGCAAAAAACTTAACTTCGTGTGCATCAGAACCTACAGTGATTATCTCTCCTCCGAGGTCGTGATAGATTTTAACAATATCAAGGCATGGATTAGGTTCAGGCATTCCGTATTTAAGACCGGCAGTGTTGATCTCAATTCCTTTTCCTTGCTCAATGATTGTTTTAAGAATTATGCAGATTAAATCGTTAAAATCGTGCCAGTCATATGTGTAAGAATTGGCAGGTATATATCTTGCAATATAATCAAGGTGACCATATACATCAAAGTTGTGACAGCAGCTAAGATTATCAAGAATACTTTCGTAATAAGTTAAAACAGTATCCTTTGCAGAACGTTTCTCCCAGAACTCAGGGTAGTAGGGATCTTCTCCATATACAAGATGTGACGAGCCTATTATAAAATCAAGCTGTTTTGCAGAATCATAAGCATTAACTCTGTCAGCGACGCTTCTCATAAGTCCCTGTTCAACACCTATGTGAATATTGATTTTATCATTGTATGATTCTTTCAGATTCTGGAAATACTTAATGTATTCCGGAAAATCAAGGTCAAACATGACTTTTCCATCTTCTAAAGGAGCATCAAAGTCATTATGGTCGGTAAAACAGATGTGTTTAAATCCCAGTGAAATAGCATTGTTAACAACATTTACAGGGTTCTCCTCTGAATCGGAAGAGAACATAGTATGTATATGTGAATCTGATAACAGCATAGTAATGTCCTCCATCAAATATTAGTCATATGCTTAAATGTCAATATACATTATACATAAACATAATTAATCCGCAATTGATATTTTTGATGTTTATGTAGAACATGTAAACTAATGTAAAATATAGGTAATTTTTCCTTGAAAATGATTATTAGTATTGATATTATTAAGAAGACAGCGTATAAATTCTGATTATGTGAATGCGCATAGATGTAGAAGTACCAACTACGCTGTCCGTCCTTGACTTTTATGCGCAGATAGGAGCTTTCGTGAGTTTTGAATTGATACACATTGTGATTATTCTTCTCGGAGGAATAGCGCTTTTCCTTTTTGGAATGCAGCTTATGGGAGATGGATTAAAGAAAGTGGCTGGTGGCAAACTGGAAGTTATTCTGTATAGATTAAGTAATACACCTCTTAAGGGAGTACTGCTTGGTACAGGTGTTACGGCAATTATCCAGTCATCGTCGGCAACTTCTGTTATGGTTGTTGGTTTTGTTAATGCCGGTATGATTAAAATGAAACAGGCTATCGGTATTATTATGGGCGCAATTATAGGTACATCTGTTACTGGATGGGTATTATGTCTTTCTGATATCAGTGGTGGTGCCGGATGGGTAGACTTACTTTCAACAGAGGTTCTTGCTGCTGTTATTGGTGTTATCGGAATCATGTTTAGGATGTTCTGTAAGAACCCTACAAAAAAGCATATAGGTGATATTATGATAGGTTTCTGTATCCTTATGGTAGGAATGCAGAACATGAGTGCAGCAGTTGCACCATTAAGATCTGAGCCGGCATTTATTGATATGCTTACCAAGTTTTCTAATCCATTTATAGGAATACTTATAGGACTTTTGGTTACTGCCGTTTTGCAGAGTGCATCTGCTACAGTTGGTATTCTTCAGGCTTTATCAGTTACAGGAGCTATTTCATTTTCAGTAGCACTGCCTATTATAATGGGTATTGCTGTCGGAGCTGCCATGCCTGTTATCATTTCTTCATTTGGTGCGACTACAGATGGTAAGAGAACAGCATTTGTATATCTTCTTGTTGATGCACTTGGTGCTTTAATATGGGCAGTAGTATTTTATAGTATTAATCATTTTGTGCATTTTTCATTTATGGACAGAACGATGACAACTGTTTCGATAGCATTTGTGAACTCATTATTCAGAGTTGCAACAGTTGCTGTACTGTTTCCATTCATCAGATTCCTTGAAAAGATGGTATGTGCAATTTTCAAGGAGATTGTTGATGAGGAAGATAAAGATATTGTTGAAATCAGTGTACTTGATGACAGATTTATTGCTCATCCTACAGTTGCTATTGAACAGGCTAAGACAGTTCTTTGTTCAATGGCACATATGGCACAGAAAAATCTTATTCGTTCCATGGAACTACTGGATACATTTTCGCAGGAAAAATATGACAAGATTCAGAGAAGAGAAGATAAGGTTGACAGATATGAAGATAAGCTTGGAACTTATCTTGTAAAGATTACACAGCAGGAGCTTACTTCTGGACAGAACAAGGAGGTCTCAAAGCTTCTCCATACAATTTCTGATTTTGAGAGAATAAGTGACCATGCTGTTAACATATCACAGGCAGCAGCAGAACTGTTTAATGAAAAGCTTAGGTTTTCTGATTGTGCTGTTGAAGATGTTGAACTGATGTCATTAATTATGAAAGAAATAGTTGGAAATGTAATAGATGCATTTGAACAGAACAAGGTTGAATATGCCTATAAGACAGAGCCGTTAGAAGAACTCGTTGACATATATTGTGATGAAATGAAGATGAATCATGTCAAGCGTGTCCAGAAAGGTGAATGTACACTTCATCAGGGCTTTATATTTAATGATCTGCTTACAGATTTCGAGAGAATTGCTGACCATTGTTCTAACGTGGCAGTTGCGATTATTGAGCTTGAGTTAAATGTGTTTGATACACATGAGTATCTTATTAATCTCAAGAAAGATAATGGAACTAATTTTGATAAATATTTTGAGGAATACAAAGAAATGTTTCCTTTAAGTCAGTATTAAGCGGGGATTAGTGTTAAGTAGATAATATTGGATACAGAATTTGTTAAAATTTCGTCAAAATGACTAATTGATAATGAGTTATTATTGAAAAAAGTGCAAAAATGTAAAAAATGGGAAGAAAGCCTTGATATTTTGCTTCTTCTTATGTAAAATACACGGTAGTTGAAATTTTAACAAACTATGTTATAAAAATTCATTTTAGGAGGAATTGTTTTTATGTCAGTAAAAGTTGCAATCAATGGTTTTGGTCGTATCGGTAGACTTGCATTCAGACAGATGTTTGGTGCAGAAGGATATGAGGTAGTTGCTATTAACGATTTAACAAGCCCTAAGATGCTTGCTCATCTTTTAAAGTATGACTCATCACAGGGAAGATATGTTAACTTCGGTGAGGAAGATCAGGTAACAGCTGATGATGAGGCTGGTACAATCACAGTTAAAGGTAAGACTATCAAGATTTACAAAGAGCCAGATGCTAATAACTGCCCATGGGGAGAGATTGGTGTTGATGTAGTTCTTGAGTGTTCAGGATTCTATACATCTAAGGCTAAGGCACAGGCTCATATTAATGCAGGTGCTAAGAAGGTAGTTATCTCAGCTCCAGCTGGAAACGACCTTAAGACTATCGTTTACAATGTAAACCATGAGACACTTACAGCAGATGATCAGATTATCTCAGCTGCTTCTTGTACAACAAACTGCTTAGCTCCTATGGCTAAGGCACTTAACGATTGTGCAACAATCGAGTCAGGTATTATGTGTACAATTCATGCTTACACAGGTGATCAGATGATTCTTGATGGACCACAGAGAAAGGGTGATTTAAGAAGATCTAGAGCAGGTGCTTGCAACATCGTTCCTAACTCAACAGGTGCTGCTAAGGCTATTGGTCTTGTTATCCCAGAACTTAATGGAAAGCTTATTGGAGCTGCTCAGAGAGTTCCAACACCTACAGGTTCTACAACAATTCTTAATGCTGTAGTTGCTAAGAAGGTTACAGTTGATGAAGTTAATGCTGCTATGAAGGCTGCTGCAACAGAGTCATTCGGTTACAATACAGAGCAGATTGTATCTAGCGATATCGTTGGTATGAGATTTGGTTCATTATTTGATGCTACTCAGACAATGGTTAATGAACTTCCAAACGGTGGCTGCCAGGTTCAGGTTGTTTCTTGGTATGATAATGAGAACTCATACACAAGCCAGATGGTTAGAACAATTAAGTACTTCGCTGAATTAAACTAATCATTTAGATTGTTTTTGCCGGAGAATGGTATGACTATTCTCCGGTTTTTTATAAAGCTGTATATGTAGCTATTTTATGTATTATATGGAGGATATTAATATGCTTAATAAAAAGTCTATTGATGATATCAATGTAAAGGGCAAAAGAGTATTATGCAGATGCGATTTTAATGTACCTTTAGATGGAAGCAGAATAACAGATGAAACAAGACTTGTAGCTGCTCTTCCAACAATCAAGAAGCTTATTGCTGATGGAGGAAAGGTTATTCTTTGTTCACATCTTGGAAAGCCAAAGGGACCAGATGCTGCATTTTCTCTTGCACCAGTTGCAAAGAGACTTTCAGAACTTCTTGGTCAGGAAGTTAAGTTTGCAGCAGATGATACTGTTGTAGGCGATAATGCAAGAGCAGCTGTTGCTGCAATGAATGATGGAGATGTTATTCTTCTTGAAAATACAAGATTCAGACCAGAAGAGACTAAGAACGGTGAAGCATTTTCTAAGGATTTAGCTTCTATTGCAGATGTATTTGTTAATGATGCATTTGGTACAGCTCACAGAGCACATTGTTCTAACGTAGGTGTTACACAGTATGTTGATACAGCTGTTGTTGGATACCTTATGCAGAAGGAAATTGATTTCCTTGGAAATGCAGTTAATAATCCTGTAAGACCTTTCGTTGCAATTCTTGGTGGTTCAAAGGTTTCTTCTAAGATTTCAGTTATCAATAATCTTCTTGATAAGGTTGACACACTTATTATCGGTGGTGGTATGTCTTATACATTCCAGAAAGCACATGGTGGTAATGTAGGTCAGTCATTAGTAGAGGATGATTATCTTGATTATGCTAAGGATATGATGAAGAAGGCTGAAGAAAAGGGCGTTAAAATGCTTATTCCTATCGATACAGTTGTAGCTAAGGAATTCAGCAATGATTCTCCTTCACATGTCGTAGAAGCAGGACATCAGGCAGATGATGACATGGGTATGGATATTGGACCTAAGACATGTGAGCTTTACAAGGAAGCTTTAAAGGATGCCAAGACTGTAGTATGGAATGGACCAATGGGAGTATTTGAATTCCCTAATTTCGCAGCAGGAACAATTGCTGTTGCAGAAGAACTTGCACAGCTTAAAGATGCTACAACAATCATTGGTGGTGGTGATTCAGCAGCTGCTGTTAACAACTTAGGATTCGGAGATAAGATGACACACATCTCAACAGGTGGTGGAGCATCTCTTGAATTCCTTGAGGGTAAAGAACTTCCAGGTGTAGTTGCAGCTAACGATAAGTAATTGATTTTACTGACATAGTTATATAATAATATTTTAATCCAGACCTTATTTTTGTTAAGTGGGGTCTGGATTTTTGTTATTTATTTCACAAACTATACTTGAAATATGTACCAAAGTATGCTATTATTTGTTTTACTAGGATAGTTATATCGGAATAATTTAATAGGATTGTCCATATATATGTTATTATGGATAATTTCCTGTGGGGAGGCGTAGAATGAGAAGAAAAGTAATAGCAGGCAATTGGAAGATGAATATGACACCAAGCCAGGCAGTTAAGCTCGTTACTGAATTGAGACCGAATGTTAATAATCCGGATGTTGATGTTGTGTTCTGTGTACCATCCATTGACATTGTACCTGTGGTGGAGGCAGTGAAGGGATCTAATATACATATTGGTGCAGAGAATGTATATTATCAGGAGAAAGGAGCATTTACCGGTGAGTTATCGCCTGAGATGCTTGTTGATGCCGGGGTAAGCCATGTTATAATAGGACATTCAGAAAGAAGAATGTACTTTAATGAAAGCAATACAGTGCTTAATCTCAAGATGCATAAGGTACTTGAACATGGAATTATCCCAATTCTTTGTTGTGGAGAGACACTTGAACAGAGAGAAAAAGGGATTACACTTGATTTCGTTAAAGAACAGATAGTAGAAGCATATGTTGGTGTTACTAAAGATCAGGTGCTTCATACAATAGTTGCTTATGAGCCAATCTGGGCTATTGGAACAGGAAAGGTTGCAACTACAGCGCAGGCACAGGAAGTATGCGGATTTATAAGAACTGTATTCGAAGAGTTATATGATAAAGAAACAGCGGATCAGATAAGGATTCTTTATGGAGGAAGTGTTAATGCTTCTAATGCAGCAGAGCTTTTTGCCCAGCCTGATATTGATGGTGGACTGGTAGGAGGTGCAAGTCTCAAGCCGGATTTTGCGGATATAGTTAATTATAATAAGTAAATAAGCATGAAAAGACCTTGTTTTGATGATAATATTCAAGACAAGGTCTTTGATTTTTTTTACAAATGTGCTATCATGCTATAGGCAATTAATTAGAATACATTTAAAGGAGAATCACATTATGAGTAAAAAACCAGTAGTTTTAATGGTACTTGATGGTTATGGTTTAAATGATAGAACAGAGGGTAATGCTATTGCTATGGCTAACACTCCTGTTATGGATAAGCTGATGAAGGAATGCCCATTCCAGAAGGGATATGCTTCAGGACTTGCTGTAGGTCTTCCAGACGGACAGATGGGTAATTCAGAAGTTGGTCATATGAATATTGGTGCTGGTAGAATTATTTATCAGGATCTTACAAGAATTACTAAGGATATTGAAGATGGTACATTCTTTAAGAACGAAGAATTACTTGAGGCAATGGAGAACTGCAAGAAGAATGATTCGGATCTTCACCTTTTCGGACTTTTATCAGATGGTGGTGTTCACAGTCATTTAAGCCATGTATATGGACTTTTAGAGATGGCAAAGCAGCAGGGAGTGTCTAAAGTATATGTTCATGCGTTCCTCGACGGAAGAGATACACCTCCAGCTTCAGCTAAGGGATTTGTTGAGACACTTGAGAATAAGATGGCAGAAATAGGAGTTGGTAAGGTCGCATCTTTATCAGGCCGTTACTATGCAATGGACAGAGATAATAACTGGGACAGAGTAGAAAAGGCTTATGATTCACTTGTAACAGGTGATGGCATTAAGGCCGAGTCAGCTACACAGGCACTTCAGGAGTCATATGATAATGGTAAGACAGATGAATTCGTTGAGCCAACAGTTATCTGTAAAGATGGTCAGCCACTTTCATTAGTTAAGGCTAATGATTCTGTTATATTCTTTAACTTCCGTCCAGACCGTGCAAGAGAGATGACAAGAGCGTTCTGCGATGATAAGTTTACAGGATTTGAAAGAAAGACAGGATTTATTCCATTAACATTTGTATGTTTCAAGGATTATGATGAATCAATCCCTAACAAGAAGGTTGCATTCAAGAAAGAGATTATTAAGAACACATTTGGTGAATTCCTCGCTAATCATGGAAAGAAGCAGTTAAGACTTGCTGAGACAGAGAAATATGCACATGTTACATTCTTCTTTAATGGCGGTGTTGAAGACCCTAATGTTGATGAGTTCAGATTACTCGTTAACTCACCTAAGGATGTTGCAACATATGACTTAAAGCCAGAGATGAGTGCTCCGGAAGTAGGTATGGACTTAGTTGAGGCTATAAAGTCTGACAAATATGATGTTATTATTATCAACTTCGCTAATCCTGATATGGTTGGACATACAGGCGTTATTCCAGCTGCAATCAAGGCTGTAGAGAAGGTTGATGAGCTTGTTGGAAAGGCTGTAGATGCAGTAAAGGATGTTGACGGAGTTCTCTTCATCTGCGCAGACCATGGAAATGCTGAGAAGATGATTGATTACGAAACAGGAGCTCCACATACAGCACATACAACTAATCCTGTTCCATTCATTCTTGTTAATTATGATGAGAATTATACACTTCGTGAGGGTGGAAGATTATGTGATATCGCTCCTACACTTATAGAAATTATGGGACTTGAGAAACCAGTTGAGATGACAGGTGAGTCTCTTCTTGTGAAGAAGAACTAATCAAAGGGTTGAAATTAATTTGTTGATTTTTCTTGCACAAAATGTTTATTTGTGATAGAATGACCTATGTTGCCGTATTGGCATAATTATGTAATAAAAAGCGCATGATGCGCAGGAATGAGGATGGTATGAATAAGATAATTCCATTGTTTCATATGTCTGTCGGAGATGTATTAAGAATTGGTTTAATGGGAGTATTTGTAGTAATTTGTATAGCTTTAGCAATAATAATTCTTATGCAGGAAAGTAAGCAGAACGGATTGTCAGGAACAATTAGTGGTGCTGCTGATTCATACTGGGGTAAGAACAAGGGCCGTTCAATGGAAGGCAAGCTTGTTAAGATAACCAAGATTCTTGTAATTCTTTTTGTTGTTATAGCAGTTATACTTAATTTTAATTTCTAAATTACGAACACTCTTAAGAAACGGATAATTTCTTAAGAGTGTTTTTGCTTTTACGAGCAATCTGGTAGAATCTGTATATTTAATGGTTAGAAAGGGATATAAGGGATATGGAGAAGGATACATTTAAACAGCGAAGACAGATGCTTGCTGATATGATTCTTAATAATGAACTGTATGTTCCAATGAAAGCTAAAGAAATCGCTATGCTTCTCGATATTCCTAAAGCTAAGCGTTCTGAGCTTATGGAAGTGCTTGACAGTCTTGTTGCAGATGGAACAATAGGTGTATCAAAGAAGGGTAAGTATATGAAGCCTGAAAATGTAGCACTTGTTGGAACATTTGAAAGCACAAGCAGGGGATTTGGCTTTGTAGTAATACCTGACAGGGAAGATGATATATTTGTCAAGGCTAATGACACGATGAATGCTTTCTATCATGATAAAGTCAAGGTTGTGATAACTACAGAGAAGAATGGCGGTAAGAGGGCTGAAGGTAAGATTGTTGCTATTGTTGAGCATGAGATTAAGGAAGTTGTCGGAACATTCCAGAAGAACAGAACGTATGGTTTTGTTATTCCTGATAATGCAAAGATTAACTGTGATATATTTATACCGCAGGAATTCATGAATGGAGCGGTTGAAGGTTCTAAGGTAGTTGCTTCTATAAGTGATTACGGCAGCCAGAGTAAGAATCCACAGGGGAAGGTCACAGAAGTACTTGGACATATAGATGACCCGGGTGTGGACATAATGTCTATTATCAAGGCATATGATTTACCAGTGGAGTTTCCTGAATCAGTTAAGAAGGCAATTAATGATATTCCTGATGTTGTCAGTGAAAAGGATAAGGCTGGACGAGTTGATTTAAGAAATGTTCAGATGGTTACTATAGATGGTGAGGATGCGAAGGATTTAGATGATGCAGTATCTATCTCGAAAGAAGGACCTGTATATCATCTAGGTGTCCACATTGCGGATGTAAGCCATTATGTTACAGAGGGAAGCGCGCTGGATAAAGAGGCACTTAAACGAGGTACGAGTGTTTACCTTGTAGACCGTGTTATTCCAATGATACCGCATAAGTTATCTAATGGGATATGTTCACTTAATCAGGGAGAAGACAGACTGGCACTCAGCTGCCTTATGGATATTGATGAAAAGGGAAATATTGTTGGACATAGAATATGTGAAACTGTTATTAATGTAGACAGAAGAATGAGCTATACAAGTGTAAAAAAGATTCTTGTAGATAATGATACTAATGAAATTATGAAGTATAAAGAGCTTGTTCCAATGTTTCATATGATGGAAGAGGTTGCGGAGCTTCTTAGAAAGAAGAGATTTGCAAGAGGTTCGGTTGATTTTGATTTCCCTGAAAGTAAGATTATACTTGATGAGAATGGCCACCCGACTGATATTAAGCCGTATGACAGAAATGTAGCAACTAAGATTATTGAAGATTTTATGCTTGCCGCTAATGAAACTGTTGCAGAGGATTATTTCTGGCAGGATATGCCATTTCTATATAGAACTCATGAGAATCCTGATCCTGAAAAAATGCGTAAGTTAGCCACATTTATTAATAACTTTGGTTATACATTAAGACTTACTGATGATTTAAGACCTAAGGAGATTCAGAAGCTTCTTTCTGAGATAGAGGGTTCTGATGCTGAGAATCTTATAAGCAGACTGACACTCCGCTCTATGAAGAAAGCTAAGTATACTACTGAATGTGTAGGACATTTTGGACTCGCTGCCAAGTATTACTGTCATTTCACATCGCCTATCAGAAGATATCCTGATCTCCAGATTCACAGAATTATCAAGGAGAATCTTCACGGAGGTTTAAGTCCTAAGAGAGCTGACCATTATGATGCAATATTACCGGATGTTGCTGTCCAGACAAGTGCTATGGAGCGGCGTGCGGCAGATGCTGAAAGAGATACAGACAAGCTTAAAATGGCTGAGTATATGGAACAGTTTGTTGGAGAAACATTTGATGGAGTTGTTTCGGGTGTTACCGCGTGGGGCGTATATGTTGAACTTCCAAACACTATCGAGGGCATGGTTTCTATCAATAATATGAAGGGATTCTATACATTTGACGAGGAACACTATGAGATGGTAGGAGAACTTGGGAACAGAAGTTATAAGCTCGGACAGAAGGTTAAGGTTGTGGTTATAGGCACCGATAAGATACTAAGAACAATTGATTTTGCATTTGCATAGAATAGAATGGAGACTGACATGGCATCAAAAACAAGCGCATCAGGAAACAGACTTATAGCGAACAATAAGAAAGCTTATTTTGATTATTTTATAGAAGAGAAATACGAGGCAGGTATGGTACTTCACGGCACTGAGGTTAAATCAATCAGAGCAGGTAAGTGCTCAATTAAGGAATCTTACATCAAGATTGAGAATGGCGAAGTATATGTCCTAGGTATGAATATTACACCATATGAGAAGGGAAACATATTCAATAAAGATCCTCTAAGACCTAAGAAGCTGCTTCTTCACAAGAATCAGATTAATAAGCTTACAGGTGAACTTACAATTAAAGGTTACACACTTGTTCCACTTCAGGTATATCTGAAAGAGGGAAAGGTGAAGATGGAAATTGGTCTTGGAAAAGGTAAGAAGAACTTTGACAAGAGAGATTCTATTGCAAAGAAAGACCAGATAAGAGATGCACAGAAGGAATTCAAGAACAAGAATCTTAGATTTTAAAAATATTTAGAAATATTTTATCAGTTTTGAAGCACAAGTTAATTGACTTGGCATTATGCCAATGTTAATATAAATAAGCAGGTGAAACTGCTTACACACGGGCTAGTAAAGGTTTCGACGGGGATCTTGAAGCTGGTGAAGCTATCCGCAGGAAAGCGTCAAAATCCAAACTTAAATATAAACGCTAACGATAATTTAGCATACGCTGCCTAATTGCAGCAGTCTGACTTAAAGCACCTACACTTTAAGACCCAGGCTTCGAACATGTAGGAAACGACAGTATCAAAGCTTTGAGATGCTGGTCGTATCATGAAGCTACTAAAGGTGCAAGGGTGTTGATTCCCGTGTACCGGAGGGAATGTTAAACAATCAACTATGATAGTAGAAGAACAGGGGATGGGTTTTCGGACAGGGGTTCGACTCCCCTCTGGTCCATAGGAAAAAGGGAGTGAGGAAGCGTGAGCTTCTTCGCTCCCTTTTTCCTATGGACCAGAGGGGAGTCATATTAATGGATAAAACATGGCGTAGCCGGTTTTTTGGACAGGGGCGCACGAGGTCCGGTGGACCTCGGCTTTGCGCCGACCGGAGCGGAGCGAAGAATTCGACTCCCTTTTGTGGGGGAGGTGGATACACGGTGAATTGGACGTTAAAGCGGAGATACGGCACGAGGAAGTCCAAAAGGGATGAGCAAGAGCGGTGGATTGGATGTTGAAGCGGAGGAAAGGTATGCTGAAGTCCAAAAGGGACGAGCAAGCGTGGCAGATTGGACATTGAAGGAGCGGGAAGGCATAAGGAAGTCCAAAAGGGATGAGCAAGCACGGTGGATTGGATGTTGAAGCGGAGTTAAGGTATGCTGAAGTCCAAAGGGGATGAGCAAGCGTGGCAGATTGGACATTGAAGAGAATGTAAGGTACGATAAAGTCCAAAACACCAGGTACACTTGCCACACAATACTCAATAGCGTAAAATAAGTACAATCACATAAGTAAGGAGGAGCCAGCTATGAACAGAGCTGTTGTTTATTATTCATTATCAGGAAATACAAAGGAAGCTGCAAAGGTTATTGCAAGAAAGTTGGGAGCAAAAATCTTTGAGATAGATTTAGTTAAGCCATTACCTAAGAATACAGTAAGACAGATGCTTGTCGGAGGAATGCAGTCAACATTTGGAAGGAGACCTAAGATAAAAGGTGTTCCTGATAACATAGATTATTATGATGAAATTATATTAGGTATGCCAGTATGGGCAGGAATGCCTGCGTCTCCGGTCAACACATTTATAAAGAATTACGGCGTGGCAGATAAAATTGATGCTGTGTTTACATTCAGCGGTGGTGGTGACAATGACAGATGCCTTCTGCAGCTGTCAAAGAGTCTTAAGAATCTAAAAAATCAGGTTGCGTTAGCAGACCGCAATAGTAATGCTGCAAAGGATAATCAGGAGAAGCTTGAAAAGTTTGTTATGAGTATCAAGTAGAAATTATACAATAATATGGCAGGTTTACGATATTAGTCAGGGGTAGAATATGAGATTTAAAAATGTGTTTTGTACACAATTATATAAAGATACATTTTCTAAAGTTTTAAAAGAAGATGAGTTTACACACGGAGATGAGATTCTGGTTGATATGGAAGAACCAGATGGAGACAGGATATCTTATATTATAATGCACCATGGACATTCCATATCTGATTGCAAGGCATTTGTCACGACAACTGATGAAAATGTTCTAATTGCTGTGTTTGACTTGTGGGGAAAGTTTTATAAATGTTATATCATAAAGAATGATAGTATAAGAAATGTTGAAGTTGAAAATGTTCTTGGCGGTAAGGAGATAAAATTTGATGGTGAATCACAATATGGAAAAATATCTGTAAAAATGGCAGCGGTCAACAGACAGTTTGGCACAGATTTAAAGTTTCAACGGGAACATCTTCAGTTATTTGCGGCGAATCTGCAAAGAATTTCTGAAAATCCTAAGTGCTTTATACAAGATAAAGATCGGGTAAACAGCAACAATAATATTGATAGTGATGAAATAAGCATAGATTTAAGTCTGGTTGAATTGACAGATACTCAGAGAAGACAACTGATAGGTAACAGAAAATTTGAGGATTTCAATCTTGAAAGCCATAATATAAATATTATTTATGGAGTCTATGAAGCTAACAGAGATATTGTATTGACCCTTACAAGCTTTACATCTACAATATTGATCCAAGATGGCGGCGACTATAATTATTGTATTTTGTACAAAGAAAAAGAGTATGGCGTTACATATGGTTTTAACTGGGATGATAAAAAATTAAATGGAATACATAACAGAACACCATTTTGTCAGAATGTAGTTGAAAGCATGGTCAGATATTATGAAGATTCATTTCACGAAAGATCGGAGCTGGAAGAAAATGTTAGAAAAAGATTTGAGAAAGAATATAATATGGAGATACATGATTTCCTTAAATTTTATATAGAAAATGTTATGGATAACTCATAAGAACTACATTTATTTTGTTATGAAGCATAAAGGAAGTAAAAGAATTTGTGCTATAATAAGCATACTAAATATTTACATAGACTGGAGGATACGAACATGGACGAAAATGTAAAGAAAAGAAACGAAGTACTGGCACAGACTGTAATTAATGGCTTACAGTCAAGAAACATGTCAGGATATTATGCAGAGGATAAAGAAGCAGCTTTAAAGCAGGCTTTGGAGTTAATTGATGAGGAAAGCACAATTGCTATGGGCGGTTGTCACAGTGCACAGGAGATTGGACTTGTGGAGGCTTTGAAGGAGGGCAATTACAATTATATAGACCGTTCAAAGATGACTCCAAGAGAGGGACTTCTGGCTTCATATGATGCTGATGTGTTCTTATCAAGTGCAAATGCAATGACAAGTGATGGAATACTTGTAAATATTGATGGCAATTCTAACCGTGTTTCATGCATAGCGCAGGGACCAAAGAAGGTAATCTTCATAGTTGGAATGAATAAAGTCTGTTCAGACCTCGATTCGGCAATGAAGCGTGCAAGAAATATAGCTGCACCAACTAATGCACAGAATTTTGATGTCAAGACACCCTGCAAGACAACCGGAAAATGCTTTGACTGCAAATCACCAGACACATTATGCTGCCAGTTCCTGATTACAAGATACTCACGCCATATCGGAAGAATACATGTAATACTTGTAAATGACACACTTGGCTATTAAAAGGAGACACTATGATTAACAGACTTCATATGGCAATGATTGAATTATATAAAGGAGACGCTAAAAGAATACAGCATTTTTGCAAGGTTCACAGCTATGCAAAGCTGATTGCACAGATGGAAAATGTTGATGACCAATGTCTTTTTATAATTGAAACAGCGGCGCTTACACATGATATCGGGATTCATATATGTGAAGAAAAATATGGTGAGTGCGGAGGAAAACTGCAGGAAAAAGAAGGCCCGGCTATTGCCGCAGAACTTCTTGAAAGGCTTGGCTTTGACAGCGAAGTATCAGAAAGAGTGCAGTATCTGATAGGACATCACCATACTTATAACAAAATAGACGGGATAGATTATCAGATACTTGTTGAGGCAGATTTCTTGGTTAACATATGCGATGATAATCTTACAAAGGATGCAGCATTGAAAGCATATAATAACATTTTTAAGACGGAAAGCGGCAAAAAGATATGCCGGGAGATGTTTGGTTTGTAGATAATGAGAATTAATGTTACAATTAACAAAAATGTGCGTGGGAAGTGGAGTTTATGAGCGATAATAAAAATGTTAATAATAAGGAAAAAGGCTTTGTTGTCGGTGGATATACTTTTAAGACGAAGCAGGAAGCGCAGGAAGCAAAAGATGAGATGAATGCTATTAAGTATCTGTCTGGAAAGACGGACAGTAAAGATCCGAAACAGGTGTATGTGTTGTATAATAAGATAATTGACAGACAGTTATTTTATACATCAATTGGACTAAATTATCTCAAGAATTTACAGCAGTTTCTGTATAATTCACCAGATATTCCAGATGATAAGATTAAGCCGATTCCGGTAAAGAGTGAAACACAGATTGCGATTGACAGAAGACGTGAAAGAAATGAGCATAGAAGTGAGCTGCATACTCTCTCAATTCAGGTGGCAAAGTACAAGAATAATTATATGAGAATTATGATTGTAAATGTGTTTCTTGTTATTGCGTTAATTGCAATGTTTTTTATTCTTAAGACAGGCTCTAATTCTAATGTCATTAATTATGAAGTGAATGTACAGAATAAGTATTCTTCATGGCAGACAGAGCTTGAATCTAAGGAAGCCAAGTTAAAGGAAAAAGAGAAAGAGCTTAATTCAAGGGAAGCGGAGCTTGAATCAAAGCAGTCTTTAAAATCATCATCACAGCAGTCAACAAAGTAGTCATAATATAAATATATGAACAGAGTACACATTTTAAACATATTTATCAGATAGTATATAGATAATTAATTCACCGTGAAAGTGAGGACTACATATGGATAAGATGAAGATTTTAGTGGTAGATGATGAAAGCAGAATGAGAAAGCTTGTAAGTGATTTTCTGACAAGAAAAGGCTATGCTGTTATAGAGGCGGCTGATGGTGTAGAAGCTGTAGATACATTTATGGAGAATAAAGATATTGCACTTATAATTCTTGATGTTATGATGCCAAGAATGGATGGCTGGGAAGTGTGCAGGCAGATAAGAAAGGATTCTAAAGTTCCTATTATAATGCTTACAGCAAAGGGTGAGGAGATGGATGAACTACAAGGTTTTGAATGTGGAGCTGACGAATATATAGCCAAGCCATTTTCACCTAAGATACTTACAGCCAGAGTTGATGCAATTATAAGACGAGCATATGGTGTTGACAGCAACGAGATAATTGAGATTGGCGGAATTACTATAGATAAAGCAGCACATATCGTTAAGATTGATGGTGAAGAGATAGAGTTAAGCTATAAGGAGTTTGAACTGCTTACTTATTTTGTTGAGAATAAAGGGCTTGCGTTGTCAAGAGAGAAGATTCTTAACAATGTATGGAATTATGATTACTATGGTGATGCAAGAACTATAGATACCCATGTTAAGAAATTAAGAAAGAAGATGGGGGAGAAGGGCGATTACATCAAGACAATCTGGGGCATGGGCTACAAGTTTATTGTTGACTGATTCTGCGTATAAGGAAGGCAATTAAAGATGAAGATACATTCAATTAAGTTTAAGATTACACTTCTTCTGGTAGTTACTGTTACATGTCTTGTGGCAATGCTTATTGGGTTTAACAGCATTTTTTCAGAGAAAGTGTATATGAACCGTAAGCAGAAGAGCATGATTAATTCTTATGAGAATGTTAATGAAATCATGCAGAAATATACTGATTTACAGATAGATAAAGATACTATGTGTGCTGATATGGAGAATATATCTACAGCAAAGGGAATATCTGTGCTTGTAGTTGACAGCAGCTGGTGTACCATATATGTAAGTACTCAGGGAGATGATTCAATGATGGAACGTCTTCGTATGAGTATATTTAATGGAGATATTTTTAAGAATAATGGCTCACAGGATAAAGCACCGGAACCTAAAGATCAGGAAGATGATTCAAATAACCCGGCGGACAAGGATGATAAGAAGGAGCATAGAAAGCGTCTGGAAGATATTATTGATATGTCAGGTACATCACTTGTTGAGAACAGGACAATCATAAGTTCCAATGATAATTACACGTTACAGAAGGTGTATGATGAAAGGCTTGGAGATTACTATCTTGAGATATGGGGTACACTTGACAATGGATATTCAATTATATTAAGAACTCCTATCCAGGGAATAAAAGATAATGTAAATATATCGACAACTCTTATTAAGTATGTTGGAGGAGCAATTCTTGCTGTTGGTATAATTGCAGCATTTGTAGTATCAACATATATTACCAGACCGATTAAGCAGCTTTCTAATATTGCTGAGAAGATGTCAGAGATGGATTTCAATGCAAGATATGAGGGAAGTGATAAGGGAGAGATTGGTCTGCTTGGAAAGAGCATGAACAATATGTCTGAGAAGCTTGAACAGAATATTGCAGAGCTTAAGAAGGCTAACCTTGAACTTAAGAAAGATATTGATAAAAAAGAAAAGCTTGAGATAATGAGAACAGATTTTCTTTCAAATGTATCTCATGAGTTAAAGACTCCTATTGCACTTATACAAGGATATGCAGAGGGTCTTAAGGAAGGCATAACAGATGATCCTGAAAGCATGGAATTTTACTGTGATGTTATTATGGACGAGGCAAACAAGATGAATACAATGGTTAAGAGACTTCTTACACTTAATCAGATTGAATTCGGAAATGATGAGCCTGAGATGGAGAGATTTGATATTAATGAGCTTATTGCTTCTGTAGCAGATGCCAATGCAATAAGAGCGGGACAAAAGAATATGAGTATAGTATTTGATAACCGTAATGAGCATAATTTTGTGTGGGCTGATGAATACAAGACAGAGGAAGTGCTTACTAATTATATATCTAATGCACTTAATCACTGTGATGGAAAGCGTGCAATTGAGGTGAGAACTGAAAAATCAGAGAATGGAGGAACTATTACCGTTACTGTATATAATAGTGGAAAGAATATTGCTGATGAAGATCTTGAAAGAATATGGGAGAAGTTCTACAAGACTGATAAAGCGAGAACAAGAGAATATGGAGGTAATGGAATAGGACTGTCTATTGTAAAGGCTATTATGGATTCAATGGGGCAGGAATATGGTGTCAGAAATGTATCTGATGGTGTAGAATTCTGGTTTAATCTTGATTGTAAATCATAATATGATATAATTGTTATCAGTGTATGAGAATAATTTGTATATTCATCATGAACGGTGATAATAATTATAAAGGGAAATTGAGGAAATATATATGAAAAAAGTTATAACAGGTCTGCTTGTGCTTTTGTGTATATCTGCACTCACAGGTTGTGGCAAAGATGATGTAACATTAACCAATGAAGATAATGATCTGGTTGCTGAGTATATAGCGGGAACGCTTCTTAAGTATTCATATGATAATGAATGGAAATATCAGAAGCTTAATTCAGCACAGAATGGTGGAGGTACAATAAGTTCGTCTGGTAAACAGAAACCGTCACAGACACAGTCTGCAATTACAGGACATAATAATACAATACAGACTACTAAGGCGTCAGGTAATTCAGCGAACGCATCAGCAGATTTATTAACAGGGCTGCCAACTGCACTTGGATTTAATGGTGTGACACTTACATATAAGGATTATACTGTGGGAAATCAGTATCCGGCAGAGAATTATGTGGTTTCAGTGCCGTCACAGACAGGCTGTAAGGTTGTTGCTGTTGAGATGACACTTACTAATACAAGTGGTTCAACAGTTAATCTTACATCATCAGGTGGTGTTGTATTAAAGCTCACAGCCGGCTCAACAGCTGTAAGCAATTATGCTTCAATGCTTAAGAATGATATTACAACACTTAAGAATGTTTCACTTGCGGCAGGAGAGAGTAAAGAAGTAGTTGTATTATTTCAGGTAAAAGAAAGCGATGCCAATTCATTAGCCGGTTTGGTTATGTCGGCAACATCATCAGGAACATCGCTTGGTTCATTAACAATCAATTAAGAATGCATAACATTTTCAATGTTGTAAAAGGCAGCTTGTGCTTCATCTAACTGATGAACATAGGCTGCTCTTTTTTCAGGCTTATATCCATCGCCATGTCCATTATATTCAGCATAATATACAGTTTCATGTGATTCAGGCTTATTCCAGTCAGTGAAGCCCTCATCAATAATCTGGTCGGAATATTCACAGTTAAGAAGAACAACCTTAGCATGAATTCTCCAAGGTCTGCTTAAAGCAACGCTTTTAGGCGGACAGTTTCCTGTAAATGTGCAATTATCAAATACATAACCGAAAGCCTGACCTTCATATGTTGAAGGTGCAGTATAATAAGAGTTGATGGGTTCATTCCGGTTTAATGCAAAAAGTGTGCAGTTTTTAAAATAAGCTGTGGCACTTCCGAAAATAAAATCAATTTCACCACATATAAAGCAGTCTTCATATAACTGGTGAACGAGCTTTCTTTCACCGTCTATTGTTGGACCTGTAAAACCACCTGGTTGTTTTTCTTTAAGAGGCAGCGGACCGGTAAATAAAGTGTCCTGATGACCGAGAATTTTACAGTGCTTAAATGTGATGTTGTCACCTTCAGCGTATACAGCTATTGCCTGACCGACATTATCACCAAATCCGGAGCTGTTTTCGAATGTTATATTGCTTGCAGAGAAATTATCGGCATATACAAGAAATGTATAGGAACGGAAAGTTCCGCGCTTAGAGCCGTCAGGCATAATCATTTTTGCATAGAAACCCTCAGTAATAATAGTTTCATCTGTATCTTCACCAATTAAGGTAATATTATTTTTCCGGATTTCAATACGTTCTTTATATATTCCTTTTTTGATAAATATAGTTTCGTTGTTATTATCAGAAACAGAATCAACTGCTTTCTGTATGGAATCAAAGTCACCAGAATTGTCTTTAGCTACCGTAATCATAAAAATGCATACCTCCTATTTTTTGCTATTATAGCACACTGGACATTAATAAATAAAGCGAGTATAATTCCATTCGTTAAAAAAATTGTAGGAAATAGAGATTATGATAAGAATAGTAGAAGATATGAGAGATGTTAATATATATCTTTCATTAAGAAAACAAGTCGGATGGATTAAGTTAGATGAAAATCAGGCTCAGAGAGCATTGAATAACAGCGTGAAAGTATTTACAGTATATGATGATGACAAGCCTATAGGAATGGGAAGAGTGGTTGGAGATATGGCTGTAATAAGCTATATACAGGATTTAATAATAATACCGGAATATCAGAGTAAGCACATAGGAAGCATGCTTATAGAACATATAATAGCTTATGTCAAAGGAATTACTCAGGAAGGCACAAGAATGATGCTTTGTCTGATGTGTGCCAAGGGCAGAGAGATATTCTATGAAAAGCATGGATTTATCGCAAGACCGACACCAGAACTGGGACCGGGAATGATACAGTATATATTACAATAGCATTGTAAAATGTAATGTTAACTGAATGTTAACTTAAAATAATAATAGGTTGACAATAGCTTTTTAAGTGTGTACAATAACAAATGTTGTATTACTACATTTGAAAAGAGGACTTTAACTATGAAAAGCAAAAAAGTTACTATTTATCAGCTGACATTCATGGCTATGATGGCAGCAGTTACATGTATTCTTGGACCACTTTCAGTTCCAATTGGTCAGATTCCAATATCTCTTACTAATCTTGTGATTTATTTCACAGTATTTGTACTGGGCATATGGGCAGGAACAGGAAGCTATGGAATATATCTGCTGCTTGGTGCTGTAGGACTTCCTGTATTTTCAGGATTTGCTGGTGGATTAGGAAAACTTCTTGGACCAACAGGAGGATATCTTATAGGTTTCATATTCATGGCACTTATTGGAGGAGCTGTGATTGAGCTTTCACACAGAAATATTTTTCTTACAATGTTAGGCTGGGTAGTTGGAACTGCTGTTGCATATGCATTTGGTACGGTATGGTTTGTATACCTTATGAAATGTTCAGTCACATATGCACTTACAGTATGTGTATATCCATTTATCGGATTTGATATTGTTAAGATAGTTATTGCAACACTTCTTGGAAAGACAGTAAGATATGCAATAACTAAAGCTGGTCTTATACAGAAAGCAGCATAATAAGTAAAAGAAAAAGGTGTCTCCGGATTAATGGAGACACCTTTTTGAGTACAATGCAGAATTAATTATCTGAGAGTCTTAACATACTCAGCAATCTTCTCATCCTTGCAGTTAGCAAAGAAAAGCTCTTCAAACTTCTCACCTGCAACAGCACCCTTAACGAGATCCTGATCAAGCTCCTTAAGAACTTCTACGAGATCCTGCTTAAGAGTAACAGCTCTTACGCCATCAAGAATCTTCTTGTTTCTCTGTTCAGGAACAACTCTTTCTTTAGGATATCCGCCACCTGGTTCACCCTCGAAAAGCTTTTCAAAGATGTATGTGAGGTTAAGTTCTGCACCCCATCCGAAGCCCTTTGCAAATGGAAGAGCGATAGCGTTACCATCGTTAATCTGCATGAACATATAAGCGTCTGAAGGATCAACAACATGTCCACAGAGAACTCCAGGGAAAGAGTTAAGTGCTAACATAGCACCTTCACCAGTACCGCAGCCTGTTACCACAAAGTCAGCAGCACCGCTGTTTAAAAGAATAGCAGCAAGGATACCGTTCTGTACGTATGTAAGCTGTGCTTTATCATCAGCTGAGTACATACCATAATTATCAACTGTATGTCCCTTGCTTTCTGCAACTTTCTTAAGTGATGCATAAATCATCTCGTTCTTTGCAGCCTGGCTGTTTTCATTAATTAATGCGATTCTCATTATGAAATCTCCTCTTTTCTTATATTCTATATAAACTATAAGCTGTGGGTCTGCTTTTGTCAAATGTGTATACTGAAATAATACATTTACCAAATGCGTACTTATGTGTTATATTATACAGAACGAATTAAGTTGAAAGAGGTTAGATAATATGGCTGAAAATAAAGATTCCCAGGCAGCATTTATGGAGGCTGTTGGAAGCATTAAAGAATATGCCAAGGTTAATGGCAATATTGTTACAAGAGAGGATGTACACAGCTTTTTTAAAGATATGGCATTAGATGATGCCAAGTTCCAGATGATTTCAGGATATCTGATGGCTAATGGAATTAAGATACAGGGTGAAGACAGCGTAGATAATGAATTCCTAAAGCTGATGGAAAGTGCTTCAGATGATAATATTGATGAGTCAGGACAACATATTTCTAAGGAAGAACAGGAAGATAAGAAGGTTGCGGATGATATTGTAAGTCATCTTGATTATGAAGAGGATGAGAAGTATCTGAAAATATATCTTCAGGATATATCAGGAATACAGCCTATGACAGATGTTACAAGATCATATCTTCTTATGAACATAGTTGAGGATAATGATAAAGAATCACTAAAACTGCTTACAGAAAGTTATCTTGAAAAGATTGCGTCATGGATAGAACCATTCAGAGGAAAGGGAGTTCTTGCATGTGACCTTGTACAGGAGGCCAATCTGGCTATGACAGCATATATAGGACAGCAGGAATGGCTTAATAATTATGAGTGGAAGGATAAGATTAAAGAAGGTGGACAGGAAGACCTTCTTAATGTGCTTAAAGAAATTGACGAAGCAGTTAAGGAGCTTATTGAGGGCAGTCTTAATATGCTTATAGATGAACAGACGGATGTTAATATGGTTTCGGGAAAAATTCTCAATAAAGTCAATCTTGTAAATGACTGGGGAACAAGACTTAAAGAAGAATTAGGAAGAAAACCTACGGTGGAAGAAGTAGCAAAGAACATGGGAGTTGCAGAAAATGTGGTACTTGAGGCTATCAGGCTTTCAAGTGAAACAATTGAAGATATCAAGTACGAAAAGACGGTTCCTAAAGAATAACTGATTAATAAAATTAATATATACACGATTTCGAGAAAAATTTAACAATTTTTTATTGATTTTAATTAGGGCATGGTATAGAATTAAAAAGAATTTTGTAATAATTTACAAGAAATTATAAGAAAAGAGGTTTATGTAAGATGGCAAAAATCGATTTAAGCAAGTATGGCATCACAGGTGCTACAGAGATCGTCTACAATCCTTCTTATGAATTATTATTCGAGGAAGAGACTAAGTCTACTAACGAAGGTTATGAAGTTGGTAAGGAAAGCGAACTTGGAGCTGTTGATGTTATGACAGGTATCTATACAGGTCGTTCTCCTAAAGACAAGTACATTGTTGTTGATGAGAACTCTAAGGACACTGTATGGTGGACATCAGATGAGTATAAGAACGATAACCACCCAATGTCAGAAGATGTATGGGCTAAGGTTAAGGACATCGCTAAGGCAGAGCTTTCTAATAAGAAACTTTTCGTAGTTGATGCATTTTGTGGAGCTAACAAGGACACAAGAATGGCAGTTCGTTTCATCGTTGAAGTTGCTTGGCAGGCACATTTTGTAACTAATATGTTCATTAAGCCAACAGCAGAAGAACTTGAGAACTTCGAGCCAGATTTCGTTGTATATAATGCTTCTAAGGCTAAGGTTGAGAACTATGCTGAATTAGGCCTTAACTCAGAGACATGTGTTGCATTCAACATTACAAGCCATGAGCAGGTAATCATTAATACATGGTATGGTGGAGAGATGAAGAAGGGTATGTTCTCTATGATGAACTACTACCTTCCATTAAAGGGTATTGCTTCAATGCACTGCTCAGCTAACACAGATAAGAACGGAGAGAATACAGCAATCTTCTTTGGTCTTTCAGGAACAGGTAAGACAACACTTTCAACAGATCCTAAGAGACTCCTTATCGGTGATGATGAGCATGGTTGGGATGACAATGGCGTATTCAACTTCGAAGGTGGATGCTACGCTAAGGTTATCAACCTTGATAAGGACTCAGAGCCAGATATCTACAATGCAATTAAGAGAAACGCTCTTCTTGAGAACGTTACACTTGATGAGAATGGAAAGATTGATTTCGCAGATAAGAGCGTAACAGAGAATACTCGTGTATCTTACCCAATCAATCATATTGAGAATATAGTAAGACCAATTTCTTCAGCTCCAGCAGCTAAGAATGTAATCTTCCTTTCAGCAGATGCTTTCGGAGTACTTCCTCCAGTATCTATTCTTACACCAGAGCAGACACAGTACTACTTCCTTTCAGGATTTACTGCTAAGCTTGCTGGTACAGAGAGAGGAATCACAGAGCCTACACCTACATTCTCAGCTTGCTTCGGACAGGCATTCCTTGAGCTTCATCCTACAAAGTATGCAGCAGAGCTTGTTAAGAAGATGGAAAAGAGTGGAGCTAAGGCTTACTTAGTTAACACAGGATGGAATGGAACAGGTAAGAGAATCTCTATTAAGGATACTCGTGGTATCATTGATGCTATCCTTTCAGGTGCTATTAATACAGCTCCAACAAAGAAGATTCCTATGTTCAACTTTGAAGTTCCTACAGAGCTTCCAGGAGTAGATCCAGCAATCCTTGATCCAAGAGATACATATGCTGATGCTTCTGAGTGGGAGACTAAGGCTAAGGATCTTGCTGCAAGATTCAATAAGAACTTTGTTAAGTACACAGGTAACGAAGCTGGTAAGGCTTTAGTTGCTGCTGGTCCACAGCTTTAATTTTCAATCATTACAGAGTTTGAATTATGATTATATACCTGCGTCTGAATTGAATTCATTCGCAGGTATATTTGAATTTTTTTGACATATAATATTGTGTAATCAGTAAAGAAGATGTATAATCAATACATCGGTACAGATTACGTATCAATTGAATATTTCCTGGGACGTTCGCAAAACCACATTATTTTGATCCTACATTTCATCGACGGGATTCCTATATCTCCATTCCAATGTCAAGCCTCCTTAGTCAGTGGAAGGCAGCGGTCTGGATGCGGTTGCCCACCTAGCTTCGCTAGGAGTCGAAAGCGTGGGGAGCGGCGTTTTGGGATATTATTAATAGGCTGTCACATATGTGACAGCCTGTTTTTTGCGCGAAAAGCGATGAGAATATAAAATTATAAAAGCGGCCATGCTTGCATGCGTCGCTTTTTATGATTTTATATTCGAGGAGCAACGCGACAATGCCAGAACTTAGTTCTGGCATATAAGCTTTTTGCGCGAAAAGCGATGAGCATACCTAGTTCTAAAACTTCAATTCTCAGCATATACTATCAAGAGCTTGTCTGAACAAGGACACTTAATTTAGTATGGAGAATAGTATATGAAACAGAGAACAAAAATAATATTCTTAGCCTATTCTGCACTGGTGATTTTTATGTCATCAGCATGTATATATATGTCACATATGATTAAATCAAGATATCAGGACACATCGTCAGAAATCAATATTTATAAAAATGTATATGTAACTAATATAGAAGACAACACGATAACTGCCAATATGTATGGTAATATAAAGAAATTCAATAGTGGAAAGATAGCAGAAGATGTAACCGGGTGTTTATGTGATATTACCGTTGAGGATGGAAAGATTGTTGGAGTTAATACCAAGACGGATGTTGTAAGTGGAAAGGTGCTGTCAGTTTCACAAGACAGCGTTGAAATTGAAGGTTATGGTTCTGTTAAGCTGGATGAGGACTTTATTATGTATGAAAAAGAAAACTCATTGATAAGTAATTACAGCAGTATAATTGTCGGTTATGCATTACAGGATTTTATTGTGGCAGATGGAGAAGTCTGTGGTGCTATTAAGAATAAACCTTTGCAGGCTGACAATATAAGAGTAATTATCAAGACAAGCGGATTCAGAGATATATTTTTTAATGAAGCAGTTTTTTGTGCTGATTCAGGAATGATAGTTGAGACTGGTGAAGAATCTTATGAGACAGCACCCGGGGAGACGGTTGTGTTTAATCCGGATACAGAAGACTTTAATGAGGGCAGAATAAAACTAATTCCTAAATCAGGTGAGATACAGTTCCAGTCAGTAAACAGAGGCATAGGAACACCTTCATATGGCGGAACTCTTGAAGTTTCACTGTATGATGAGGGAATTGTTGTTGTAAATGAAGTGGGGATAGAAGATTATCTTAAAAAAGTTGTTCCTAGCGAGATGCCGTCAGGGTTTAATCTTGAAGCACTGAAATGTCAGGCTGTATGTGCAAGAAGCTATGCTTATACGGAACTTTCTAATAACTATTATAGTGCTTATGGAGCGCATATTGATGACTCAATACAGTTTCAGGTATATAATAACTCACCGCGGGCAGAATCAACAGATACTGCAGTAGATGAGACAGCGGGACAGGTGCTATCATATAACGGAGAAGTTGTTAAGACATATTACTATTCAACCTCATGTGGAAGCACAACAGACGTTACACTTTGGGGCAATACAACAGAAAACTATCCGTATTTTGTTGCGGAGTGTGTGGGTGGAGTGGACAGAGGACTTACACTGACAGTAGAATCGGAGTTTAATACATTTATAAAAGGTGAAAATGAGGCTGATTATGATTACGACTGCACCTTGTACAGATGGAGCATGGAGGAATCTGTTAAAGAGATAAGTGAAGGATTTGCACGTTCTACAGGGAAGAATGTAGGAAACATAAAAGATATTGAAGTACTTGAGCGTGTTAATGGAGGAGCGGCAGTAAAAGTTAAGGTTACAGGTGATAAAGGCGAGACAGTGATAGACAGTGAATCAGCGATTAGGGCAGCATTTGGCAATGCAAATGTGGATATGAACACTAAGTCAGGAACGACAAGATATGCTAATCTGCCAAGTACATTCTGTGTGTTTGAGAAGGTGACGGAGGGAAAGAAGCTTACAGGATTTAAGATAACAGGAGGTGGCTACGGACATGGAATCGGCATGAGTCAGAATGCTGCCAATAAAATGGCAGAATCCATGACTTACGCGCAGATTCTGGAATTCTTCTACAGAGGGACTACGCTTACTTTGATTTCTTCCCAAGATAATGTTTGAATATTTTTTCATCATTAATGAAGTAGTTAATCTCTGCACCTATGAATATTATAATCATACAGGCATACATCCATATAAGTGCTATGATAATAGTAGCAAGACTACCGTACATGTATGAAAAGTTCGGTGAGTGGCCAACATAAAGAGAATATAGAGCTGTAAAAAGATACCATCCCAAAGCAGACAAGAAAGCTCCAGGAATCTCTTTATAGAACTTTTTTCCTCTTCTTGATACAAGTGAGAATGCTATAGTAAAGAAGAGTGTGAATATACTTGGAAAGAGAAAATGTTTACTGTTAAATATTCCTCTGAATATCACGACTACATTAGTAAGCTGTGGTATATATTTCATAGTGAAGTTCATAATATTGTTACCAAATACCATAAGTATAAGGCTGGCAATAATAAGAATCATAAATATAAGGGCATAGATACTTGCTCTTATTCTCTGGAAAAGCCAGTTCTTCTGGTTATCTTTTCTGTATATCTGTTTTAATCCACGGACAATAGCCATGAAACCTTTACCGGCAGCCCATATGATAGCAATTGCAGTAATGAGGGTTAATGCAGTTGTTGAATTGTCATATATATCAGTGAGCATTGCCCGGACAATAGGCTGCAGCTGAGTTGGAAGAACGCCGTATATGATTTTTAAAAGGTCTGCCTTGGAAACTGGCAGGAACTTTATAAGGCTTAAAAGACCAATAAAAAACGGGAAAAAGCTCAGCATAAGATAGTAACATGCTGAGGATGCGTAGTCGCCGATGCGGTCTTCAGATATTTTAGTGACAATTCTTTTGATTAATAATATTAAATTGAGCATTTTTATACCTTAATCCTTAATTGAATGTTTTCAAGATATTATATGTTATTTAATAATAATTTAGCAATTACTTGCAAACAGCAGTTATTTTATGTAAAATGTGATACGTGTAATTATGCACAGTAAATATAGCGAGGCAGATATGGGAATAAGTGTTAAGCTTCAGGTGTTTGAAGGACCTTTAGATCTTCTTTTACATTTGATAGATAAGAATAAAGTTAATATATATGATATTCCGATTGCAATGATTACAGAACAGTATATGGAATATGTTGAGCAGCTAAAGAAGGAAGATCTTAATGTGGTAAGTGAGTTCCTTGTAATGGCGGCAACTCTTCTTGATATTAAGTCAAGAATGTTACTTCCTAAGGAAGTGGATGAGGAAGGCAATGAGGAAGATCCAAGAGCAGAGCTTGTTGAAAAGCTGTTAGAGTACAAGCTGTATAAGGCTATGGCACAGGAATTAAAGGACAAGCATACAGATGCAGAGAGAACCTATTATAAGAAGCAGAGTATTCCGGAGGCAGTTGCAGCATATACACCGCCGGTTGATCTTACAGAGGTTATTGGTGATACAACACTTATGCGTCTTAACAGAATATTTGCTGATGTTTGTAAACGTAAGGAAGATAAGATAGATCCTGTACGAAGCAAGTTTGGAAAGATTGAAAAAGAAGAAGTTACCATGAGTGAAAAGCTTGTGGATATTAAAGCATTTATGATGGAGCATGAAGATTTTAGTTTCAGGGAGCTTTTATGGAATAATCCGTCAAAGGTTGCTGTTATAGTAACATTTTTAGTTGTGTTAGAGCTTATTAAGACTGGATTTGTTGAGGTTAAGCAGGAATGCCCGGAGGATGATATATTCATAAGGGTGGTCAGGGATCCTGAGCTTATTGAAGATATAACAGAGGAGTAGAATGATGAGTTTAGAACAGATGGAAGGCATAATTGAGGCTGTGCTTTTTACTATGGGTGATTCTGTGGAAGCAGGTAAGCTTGCAGATGCCATAGAACAGGATGTGGATACAACTGTTAAGATAGTACACAATCTTATGGATAAATATGAATCAGAGAACAGGGGAATAAGAATCATTGAGCTTGAGAACAGCTTCCAGCTGTGTACCAAGCAGGAATATTATGATGCACTAATAAGAGTGTGCAGCCAGCCAAGAAGATATACACTGACAGACGCGGCATTAGAGACATTGTCGATAATAGCATATAAGCAGCCTGTAACTAAGATTGAGATAGAGAATATCAGAGGTGTTAATTCAGACAGAGCAGTAAGCAAGCTTGTTGAACTTGGTCTTGTGAAGGAAGTTGGAAGACTTGATGCACCGGGAAGACCAATGCTTTTTGGAACAACAGAGGATTTCTTAAGGTCATTTGGAGTACAGTCGATAGACGAGCTTCCAACAATCAGTGAAGATATGGTTGAACAATATAAGGAAGAGGCAGAGTTAGAGCTTGCAAGCGAAAGCTTTGACGCAGATAATCAGGAAGATTCTGATGGTCAGATAACATTAGGAATATAGAAAGGAAGTTGACATTATGGAAAGAAAGAATGCATGGAAGAAATATTCAGACGAAGATAAGAACAATGTATTCACATTTGCAGATGAATATAAGACTTTTATATCTGAGTGTAAGACAGAAAGAGAATGTGTAAAAAAGGCTGTAGAACTGGCAAAGAAAGCCGGATACAGAGATTTACAGGAGATAATAGCAGCTAATGAGACAATTAAAGCAGGCGATAAGGTATATGCTGTTAATATGAAGAAGGCAATAGTGCTTTTTAATATTGGAAGTGAACCGATAAGCACCGGTATGAATATACTTGGGGCACATATTGATTCACCAAGACTTGATATCAAGCAGAATCCTATGTATGAAGATTCAGACCTGGTACTTCTTGATACACATTATTATGGAGGAATCAAGAAATACCAGTGGGTAGCAATTCCTCTTGCACTTCATGGTGTTGTTGCATTAAAGAATGGCGAATGTGTTGAAGTTGTAATAGGAGAAGACGCTGACGATGCGGTTGTCGGAGTATCAGACCTTCTTATACACCTGGCTGCTAAACAGATGGAAAAGAAAGGAAGCTCGGTGGTTGAGGGCGAGGACCTTGATATCCTTATAGGAAGCATGCCGGCAGCATCAGACAGTGATAATACAGATGAGGATAAGGAAGAAAAGGAAGCAGTTAAGAAGAATATTCTTGCAATTCTTAAAGAAAAATATGGGATTGAAGAGGAAGATTTCTTATCAGCAGAGCTTGAGGCTGTTCCGGCAGGACCTGCAAGAGATTATGGTCTGGACAGAAGCATGATTATGGGATATGGCCATGATGACAGAGTGTGTGCTTATCCTTCACTTGTGGCACTTCTTAACACACCACAGGTTACAAGAACAGGCGTATGTATTCTTGTAGATAAAGAGGAGATAGGAAGCGTCGGCGCAACAGGTATGCATTCAAGATTCTTTGAAAATATGGTCGCAGAGGTTATGGACAGATGTGGTGATTATTCAGAGCTTAAATTAAGAAGAGCACTTGCTAATTCCTATATGTTATCATCAGATGTAAGTGCGGCATATGACCCTAATTATGCATCAGTGTTTGAAAAGAAGAATTCAGCATTCTTTGGAAAAGGTATGGTATTTAACAAGTATACAGGTTCAAGAGGAAAGAGTGGTTCTAATGATGCTTCTGCTGAATTCATTGGAAAGTTAAGAAAAGTTATGGATGATGCAGATGTGTATTTCCAGATGGCAGAGCTTGGAAAGGTAGATGCAGGCGGTGGCGGAACAATCGCATATATCTTGGCTAATCTTGATATGAATGTAATCGACAGTGGAATTGCTGTACAGAATATGCATGCACCATACGAGGTAATAAGCAAGGCTGACCTATATGAGACATTAAAGGGGTATGAAGCATTTTTACAGATGTAAAATGTTTGTGTTAACGAAAGGACAATAATATGAAGTGGAATAAATATTCAATCCAGACAACTACAGATGCAGTTGATATGATAAGCAGCGCGCTTAATGATATAGGAATTGAAGGTATCGAAATTGAGGATAATGTACAGCTTACTAAGGAAGAGGCTAAGTCAATGTTTGTAGATTTCATTCCTGACCTTCCACCTGATGATGGCAGAGCTAAGGTTAATTTCTACATTGACAGTGAAGAAGATGATGGCTCAATGCTTGAAAAGGTTAAGGCAGAACTTGAAGATTTAAGAATGTTTATTGATATTGGTGAGGGTACAATCACAGAATCAGAGACAGAGGATAAGGACTGGATTAATAACTGGAAGCAGTACTGGCATACATTTACAATAGGAGACTTATTCATTAAGCCTACATGGGAGCCGGAGACAGAGGAGATGAAGGGACATGCTGTACTTAGCATTGACCCGGGAACAGCTTTCGGAACAGGTTCACATGAGACTACAAGAATGGTTATAAAGCAGCTTCAGAAGTATGTTAAAGATGGTGATGAGGTGTTAGATGTCGGCTGTGGAAGCGGTATACTTTCAGTAGTTGCATTAAAATATGGTGCAAAGCATGCATTTGGTACAGACCTCGACCCTAATGCAATTATTGCATCAGAGGAAAATGCAGAGCAGAACAATATAGATAAGAAGCAGCTTGAGGTTATTGAGGGTAATATCATTGATGACAAGGCTGTTAAAGATGCCTGTGGCTATGAGTGCTACGACATTGTGTGTGCCAATATCCTTGCAGACGTATTAGAGCCGCTTTCTACATGCATACATGAGCATATGAAGCACGGCGCTTACTTTATTACTTCCGGTATTATAGATACTAAGGAAAATGAGGTGGCAGAGGCATTTAAGAAGAATCCTGAGTTAGAGATAGTTGAGATTAACCATGATGGCGAGTGGGTTAATATCACAGCAAGAAGGAAGTAGTGTATGTATCATTTTTTTGCAGAGCATGAGAATATCCATGATTCATATATAGATATAGTTGGAAGTGATGTTAATCATATTAAGAATGTATTAAGATTCAAAGAAGGCGACAAGCTTCTTATAAGCAGCGGAGATAATATTGATTATGAATGCAGCATTGCTTCTATGTCAGATGAATATATAAGGGCAGATATACTAAGCAAGGACGAGCAGGGAAAAGAACTGCCTTCAAGAATAATTCTGTTTCAGGGACTGCCTAAGGCTGACAAAATGGAGCTTATAATACAGAAGGCTGTAGAACTCGGAGCATACAGTGTTGTTCCTGTAGCAATGAAAAGAAGCGTTGTAAAACTAGATGCGAAGAAAGCTAAAGCTAAGGTTGAACGCTGGAATGGTATTGCATTAAGTGCAGCCAAGCAAAGCAAGAGAAGTATCCAGCCTGAAGTGACAGAAGTTATGACATTTAAGCAGGCACTTGAATATGCAGGAAAGCTAGATAAGCTTTTACTGCCATATGAGTGCGCAGAAGGCATGGAAAAGACCAGAAAAGTGATTGAAGAAATCGGACATGGAGAATCTGTTGGTATATTCATAGGCCCTGAGGGCGGATTCGACAGGTCAGAGCTTGACGAAGCTGTAAATGCAGGCTGTGAGATAATCACACTAGGTAAGAGAATATTAAGAACTGAGACAGCGGGAATGATGCTGTTGTCAGTGCTTATGTATAATATGGAAGAATAAGCGGAAAAGAGGCAATATGGAAGCATATCTTGATAATTCTGCTACAACGAAATGTGCAGCAGAGGTAGTAGAAACAGCAGTAAAGGTTATGTCAGAAGATTATGGTAATCCATCATCAAAGCATATGAAGGGCGTTGATGCAGAGAAATATATCCGTGAAGCTAAAGAGGTAATAGCAAAGACTCTTAAGTGTCAGGATAAGGAGATACTCTTTACTTCTGGTGGAACAGAATCTAATAACATGGCAATAATCGGAACAGCAATGGCTAATAAAAGAAAAGGAATGCACTGCATAGTATCATCTGTAGAACATTCATCAGTTAAAGAGCCATTCAATTTCCTTGAAAAAGAAGGCTTCAGAATAACATATCTTTCAGTTGATAAAGATGGAATAGTTGATATAGAGGCTCTAAAGGATGCACTTGATGATGAGACAATACTTGTTTCAGTAATGTATGTTAATAATGAAATTGGTGCAGTTGAACCGATTGAAGAAATCGGACATATAATTAAAGATTATAATCCTGATATTGTATATCATGTTGATGCGATTCAGGCTTATGGTAAATATAAGATATATCCTAAGAAGCTTGGAATTGATCTGTTATCAGTCAGTGGACATAAGATTCACGGACCTAAGGGGAGCGGATTCTTATTCATTAATGATAAGACAAGAATCAAGCCTATTATATACGGCGGCGGACAGCAGAAGGGCATGCGTTCAGGAACTGAAAATGTTCCTGCTATAGCAGGACTTGCAACTGCCGTAAAGCTTATATATAATAATGACTTTGAAAGCAAGATAGCACATTTGTATGAGTTAAAGGATTACTTCATAGATGAGCTTGAAAAGCTTCCTGATGTGCAGGTAAACAGCAAGAAGGGTATGGATTCGGCACCACAGATTGTAAGTGCAAGCTTTAAGGGAGTAAGGGCAGAAGTGCTTCTTCATTCACTTGAAGATAAAGGAATCTATGTATCATCGGGTTCAGCATGTTCATCTAACAAGCCGGGACTGAGCAACACACTTGTTGCAATCGGACTTGATAAGGAACTGCTTGATTCTACACTTCGATTCAGCTTCTGCTATGAGACAACAAAGGAAGAACTTGAATACACAATAGAAACACTTAAACAGCTGCTTCCAATGCTTAGGAAGTACACAAGACGATAATTGTGTGAAAATAGATTTTCACACACAAGATTTGTGCTTTGCACAAATCTTGATATGCAAAGGAAAGGCGGAAAACGATGTATAAAGCATTTTTGATAAAGTATGGAGAAATAGGCGTTAAAGGAAAGAACAGATTCATCTTTGAGGATGCCCTTGTAAGACAGATTAAGTTCTCACTTAAAGATGTTGAGGGAGAATTTGATGTAAGAAGAGCAGATGGAAGAATCTATGTTAATGCACTTTCGGACTATGATTATGATGAGGTAATTGAGAGCCTTACAAGAGTATTTGGTATAGTTGGAATCTGTCCTGTAGTTCAGATTGAAGATAACGGTTTTGATGACCTTGCTAATCAGGTTATCAATTATCTTGATAAGGCATATAAGAATAAGAATCTTACATTCAAGGTTAATGCAAGAAGAACAAGAAAGAATTATCCAATGAACTCAATGGAGATTAATATGGAGCTTGGTGGAAGAATTCTTGATGCATTCCCAGAGATGAAGGTTGACGTGCATAAGCCTGAGGTTCTTTTACAGGTAGAAATCAGAGGAGATGTAATCAATATTTACTCTATCGAGGTTCCGGGTCCTGGCGGAATGCCAATCGGAACAGCAGGAAAGGCTATGCTTTTATTATCAGGCGGTATTGACAGCCCTGTTGCAGGATATATGGTTGCCAAAAGAGGTGTACAGATTGAAGCAACATACTTCCATGCTCCTCCATATACAAGTGAAAGAGCAAAGCAGAAGGTAATTGACCTTGCAAAGATTGTATCTAAGTATTCAGGCCCTATTACACTTAATGTTGTTAATTTCACAGATATCCAGATGGCTATATATGAGAAATGTCCACATGATGAGCTTACAATCATTATGAGAAGATATATGATGAAGATTGCTGAAGATTTAGGAAAATCAAGCGGATGTCAGGGACTTGTTACAGGAGAGAGTATCGGACAGGTTGCAAGCCAGACAATGGCAAGTCTTTACTGTACTAACGAAGTGTGTACAATGCCTGTATTCAGACCGGTTATCGGTTTTGACAAGCAGGAGATTATTGATATATCAGAAAAGATTGGCTCATATGAGACATCAATACAGCCATTTGAGGACTGCTGTACAATATTCGTTGCAAAGCACCCTGTAACCAAGCCTAATCTTAATGTTATCAAGCAGCATGAGACTAACCTTGACGGAGTTATTGAGGAACTTTACAAGACAGCAATTGAGACAACAGAAAAAATCGTAATTGAATAAAATAAAACCGCTTTATCTGTAACAGATAAAGCGGTTTATATGTTCTTACACATCATTACTCAACGATGTATGGCTTTAATACGGCAAGGATTGTATCAATATCATTGTCTGCATGAATGTTCAGGTCAATTGGCTTAGAAAGATCAAGACTGAATATACCCATTATAGACTTGGCATCAATTACATATCTGCCAGAAACAAGATCAAAGTCAACATCGAATTTAGTGATATCGTTGACAAAAGATTTTACTTTGTCGATTGAATTTAATGAAATCTTTACAGTTTTCATTAGAATACCTCCTTAAATGTTTTTCTATAAACTATAATATCTATTTGTTAAACCTATGTCAATAAAGAAATGTAACAAAAATTAACAGGAAATGAGGATTAAATTGAAAAAAGTTGCTATACACAGTCTGGGCTGTAAGGTTAATTCCTATGAGGCAGAATCAATGGAGATAATGCTTAGGGATGAGGGGTATGAGATAGTGCCTTTCAGTGAAGATGTTCAGGCTGATATATATATAATTAATACATGTTCAGTGACTAATATTGCTGACAGAAAATCAAGACAGATGCTGCATAAGGCAAAGAAGATGAATCCGGAGGCGGTTGTTGTTGCTGCTGGCTGTTATGTGCAGGCAGACCCTGACGGAGTTAAAAAGGATGAATGTGTTGATATCATTCTTGGCAATAATATGAAGATAAGTATTGTTGAAGCATTAAATGATTATTTTGGCGGTTCGGATAAAACAAGCTATCTTGTTGATATTAATGACAAGTATCAGGAGTATGAATCGCTTAAGATTAACCAGACAGGGGAACACACAAGAGCGTATATCAAGATTCAGGACGGATGCAACCAGTTCTGTTCTTACTGCATAATACCATACGTAAGAGGCAGGGTAAGAAGCCGTAAGCCTGAAGATATAGTAAATGAGGTTAAGACGCTTGCAGCTACAGGTGTTAAGGAGGTTGTTCTTACAGGAATTCATATATCATCTTATGGAACAGACCTTGAGAATATAAGTCTTATAGAACTTATAGAGGCAATCCATGAGATTGAAGGAATTAAGAGAATACGTTTAGGTTCGCTTGAACCAAGAATAATTACAGATGAATTTGCAAAAAGGATTGCCGGCTTAGAAAAGATATGTCCACATTTTCACTTATCATTACAGAGTGGATGCGACAAGACATTAAAGGCAATGAACAGAAAATATAATACAGAAGAGTATTATGAGGGCTGCGTAAAGTTAAGAGAAGTGTTTGATAATCCGGCAATAACTACTGATGTAATCGTGGGATTTCCGGGCGAGACAGAGGAAGATTTCCTTGATACACGCAAGTTCCTTGAGAAAGTACATTTTTACGAAATGCATATATTCAAATATTCAAGAAGAAAGGGAACTGTTGCTGACAAGATGAAGGAGCAGGTAGCAGACACTGTTAAGTCAGAAAGAAGTGCAGTTCTGCTTGCGTTAGAGAAGGCACAGTCACTTGAATACAGAAAGATGTATATCGGAAAAAGGCTCGAAGTTCTTATAGAAGAATTGACAGAAATAGATGGCAGGTCATATTATACAGGATATACAAAGAACTATATAAGAGTGGCAATAGCCGCTGATGAGTTTAAGGATAATCCTGTTAATGATATATATGAATGTATGGCTGATAAGCTTATCTGTGACGGGGTTACTATATTAGCGAGGTGTAATTAATGTCAAGAAAGAATACTAAAGGAACAATATTAGCGATAGATATGGGCAATACTAATATAGTTATTGGCTGCGTTGATGATGATAAAGTAATATTTGAGGAAAGGCTGAGTACAGATCTTTCAAAGACAGAGCTGGAGTATGCTATCAGCTTTAAGAATGTTCTTGAAATCTATAATATAAAATCAGAGGATATCAATGGCGCAATTATATCGTCAGTTGTTCCACAGCTTGTTAATGTTATTAAAGCTGCCGTTGAAAAGGTTGTAGATATAGAGCCTCTGGTTGTAGGACCCGGAGTAAAGACGGGGCTTAACATTCTTATGGACCAGCCAAAGCAGGTGGGAAGTGACTTAATAGTTGATGCAGTTGCAGCGACACATGATTATGGCGCACCTGTTATTATAGTTGATATAGGTACAGCAACTACTATAAGCACAGTTGATGAGAATGGCAATTATATAGGTGGTGCAATCCTTCCGGGAGCAGGCGTTTCAATGAATTCACTTTCATCAAGAACGGCGCAGCTTCCAAGAATCAGCTTTGATGCACCTAAAGGACCGGTTGGAAAGAACACGGTTGACTGTATGAAGAGTGGCCTTATATACGGACATGCAGGAAGTATAGATGGAATTATTGACAGAATAATAGATTGCTGCGGATTCGGAAAGAACGGAAAGCCTGCTGCAAAGCTTGTGGCAACAGGGGGGCTTAGTAAGGTTATAATTCCATTCTGCAGAAATAGAATTGAGACTGACCCTGCACTTCTTATAAGAGGTCTGAAATACATTTATGATAAAAATGTCTAGAATAGTGAACGCATAAGCGGGAGGAGATAATATGCTTAAGGGAAAGACAGTTGTTCTTGGAGTAACAGGCAGTATAGCAGCATATAAGATTGCTAATCTTGCAAGTATGCTTGTAAAGAAGCATGCCAATGTGCATGTTATAATGACTGAGAATGCATGCAATTTTATTAATCCGATAACATTTGAGACACTTACAGGAAATAAGTGCTTAGTTGATACATTTGACAGAAACTTCCAGTTTAATGTTGAGCATGTCAGCCTTGCAAAGCTGGCTGATATATTCCTTGTAGCACCTGCTTCGGCAGATGTAATAGGAAAGATTGCAAATGGGATAGCAGACGATATGCTGACTACAACAATTATGGCATGCAAATGTCCAAAGCTTATATCACCTGCGATGAACACTAATATGTTTACTAATCCTATAGTACAGGATAATCTTAAGAAATTAGAGCATTATGGATATGAAATTATCCAGCCTGACAGCGGATATCTTGCGTGTGGAGATACAGGTGCGGGAAAGATGCCGTCGGAGCAGGTTCTTCTTAATTACATCTTAAGGACAATAGCTAAAGATAAGGATATGACCGGAATTAAGCTTACAGTTACTGCAGGACCTACAAGAGAGAAGTTAGACCCTGTAAGATTCTTATCTAATAATTCCACTGGAAAAATGGGATATGCAATTGCTAAGATGGCAATGCTTCGTGGAGCGGATGTAACACTTATATCAGGAAAAGTAAGCCTTGAGCCGGTGCCATTTGTTAAGATGGTGGATATTGTTTCAGCAGAGGATATGTATAATGCAGTAATTAAGAGTGCTAAAGATGCAGATATCATAATAAAGGCAGCAGCAGTTGCAGATTACAGACCATCTGATGTGAGCGATGAAAAGATTAAGAAAAAAGATGGTGATATGTCAATTCCTCTTGAGCGGACTAAAGATATAATCGGCACACTTGGAAGCAGTAAAAGAGATGGATTGTTCCTGTGCGGATTCTCAATGGAAACAGAGCATATGCTTGACAATTCCAAGGTGAAGCTTACAAAGAAGAATCTTGATATGATAGTGGCTAATAATGTCAAGGTGGCAGGAGCCGGATTTGGAACAGATACCAATGTGGTTACTGTTATTACTAAAGATGCAGTCGAGGAGCTTCCTATGATGAGTAAGGAAGAGGTTGCAGATGCACTTCTTGACAGAATAATGAAAGCAAGACAATAATAAAAAAATAAAAACAGGCTGCCGGTGTTATGATAACTGGCAGCCTGTTTTGCTACATATCTTCACCAAGTGCCTTGATTCTTCCGTAAGTACTTAAAAGATATAAGCCGGAAAGACCTACAAGTGCGTAGATTATACGGTCAACCATAACTGATCTGAAGATAAAATGCACAAGATTAAAGTTGAGGAAACCGATAAGTCCCCAGTTAAGCGTTCCTACAATGGCAATTGTAAGAGCAATGTAGTCTATAGGTTTAGAATTCATAAAATGCCTCCTTAAAATAGCGGATTTGGTTTTGAAATTAGTATGGAAAATGTAAGATAAATCATACTGGTAAAATATGGATTTTGTTGAGAAAAAGTGTAAACTTGACGACTTTAAACCTTGTATCATACTGTCTAAAATGCTACAATTACAGTGTTTGTGAATCAGCACAGATAAAGTGCGGAAATAATGAGGTTTATCATGGCGGGAAAGAAAGTAGTCAGATACAGAAGAAAGCCGAAAGCAGCAGCAATTATATTTGGAATAGTGCTGGTATATATTGTGTGCTTTATAGTTATATATGTTTCAAAAGCAAAGGTACAGACATATGAAGTTGAAGTGGGATCATTAATGAATAATGCTTCATTTACAGCGGTTGCCTTAAGACAGGAAGAAGTCTATAATTCTTCATATTCTGGTGATATTAACTATTATCAGCGAGAGGGAACAAGAGTTATGACCGGTGATACAGTGTATACGGTTGATGAGACAGGAAGAGTTTCAGATATACTTGCACAGTATACATCAGGAGATGGCAATGCACTTTCAGATGAGAATCTTACAGTCATTAAGAATACACTTACTAATTACAAGACTGAGTATGCAGACAGTGGATTCAGTGCAGTTTATGATCTCAAGTCAGATCTTAATGCAACTGTACTACAGTCTATTAATGAGAATATTATGGCCAATCTTGATTCAATTGTAGCAAGCACAGGAAGTCAGGACCTTTTTAAGACTGCAAAGTCAGATAAACCGGGTATAGTTGTTTATTCGGTTGATGGTTATGAAGGAGTTACCGAGGAAACAATTGGCAGTGTTGACTTTAAGAAAAAATCATATGATAAGCAGAGTCTTAAGTCAGAAAAGCTTATTACAGCCTCAGATCCTGCATATAAGCTTATTACAAGTGAGAACTGGACACTTATGTTTCCAATTACACAGTCAGATATAGATAAGTATTCTCTTTCATCTAAGGATACATTATCAATTAAGTTTACCAAGGATAATATTACAGGCACATTTCCATTCAAGATAGTTAATGATGGTAAGAACTCATATGGTGAGATAACATTATCAAAATATATGATAAGATATGCTACAGAGAGATTCCTTGATATTGAGATAATCGTGTCAGGAAAGTCAGGAATCAAGGTTCCGGTATCGGCGGTAACCGAGAACGAATTCTATAAGATACCTAAAGAATACCTCATAACTAATGGTGAAAAGGGTGATTATGGATTCCTTGTAGAACAGAGCGATTCAGATGGTAAGCTGAATCAGGTATTTAAGGCTGTTGATATATATAAGTCAAATGATGAGGCTGTGTATATTAAGAAGACAGAACTGGCAGCCGGCACTGGAATAATCAGGATGGATTCAAGTGACAGGTTCGTTGTAGGACCGGTTGAAAAGCTTAGAGGTGTGTATTGTGTTAATACAGGATATACAGTATTTAAGCTTGTAGAAGTAATAGATGGCAATAATGAATACTACATATTAAAACAGTCGCTTAGTCATGGTGTGTCAATATATGACAGAATAATTCTAGATGCAGACAAGTATTCAGAGAATGAGATGATATATTAAATGCGTTGGTATATCAGATTAATGACATTCAGGAGGCATTATGTTAAAGGATAATCTTATTGAAGTAGAAGAGCATATTAAGAAAGCATGTGAGAAATCAGGAAGAAATCCAGAAGATGTGTGTCTTGTTGCAGTAAGCAAGACCAAGCCCAAGGATATGCTTATGGAAGTATATGACTGTGGAATAAGACAGTTTGGAGAGAATTATGTTCAGGAGATGGTGGACAAGGCAGATACACTTCCTAAGGATATAACATGGCATATGATAGGACATCTGCAGAGAAACAAGGTAAAATATGTTGTAGGACGAGCTGCATTGATTCATTCAGTTGATTCAGAAAGACTTGCCGTTGCAATAAGTGATGAAGCAGTAAAGAAAGGCCTTATACAGGATATTCTTATTGAAGTTAATGTTGCAGGAGAAGAGAACAAGTTCGGTGTAACATGTGAAGAAGCGGAAGAATTTGTGAAGAAAATAGGAGTGCTTCCGGGAATTAAGATAAGAGGATTTATGACAAGTGCACCATTTGTTGAAAATCCTGAAGATAACAGGAAGTATTTTAGAGAATTAAAGCAATTACTGGTTGACATCAATAACAAAAACATAGATAATGTATACATGAATGTTTTGTCCATGGGGATGACTAACGATTATACTGTTGCTGTAGAAGAAGGGGCAACTCATGTAAGGGTTGGAACAGCGATATTTGGAGCCAGGGACTATTCACATTAATATGTTTTGGGGATACTAAAGAAAGTCAGATTATTAGATATAGGAGAGTGTTTATAATGGGAATGTTAGACGGTTTAACTAATATGTTTAAGATGCATGACGATGATGATTTTGATGACGATTACGAAGATTACGATGATGATTTCGGTGATGACTACGATGATGAGAAACCATCAGAAAGAAAGAATCTTTTTGGAAGGAATACCAAGAAAGATACAGTAGCAGACGAAGATGTTTCATATACAGCAGAGAAGCCAAGATTTGCTTCCAAGTCTAAGGTTGTTCCTATGAAGACACAGTCTCCAAGAGGACTTGAAGTTGTTGTAATAAGACCAGAATCTATGGAAGATGCTAAGGAGATAACTGATACACTTCTTACAGGTAAGGCAGTTGTGCTTAACCTTGAAGGAATCCATGTTGAGATAGCACAGAGAATAATAGATTATTCTGCTGGTTCTACATATGCAATAAGGGGTAACCTTCAGAAGATAACTAATTATATTTTCCTGGTGACTCCACCTAATGTAGATATTTCGGGTGATATTCCTGAGATAGTAACAGGAGGAATTGATCTTTCATCATTTAACAAGAATGAAAACAGATTTTAATTGATCTTCACAGCCACCCACATATAATGGGTGGCTGTTTAAGTATAAGGATAAGGGAGAATGTTATGAAGTGTATTAATGTAAAGTGCGAAGGTAAACCAGCATACGATATTGTGATTGAAAGTGGATTCGGGGGACTTTCAGAAGCCTTTAATAAGCTTGAAATAACAGGGAGAAAGTTATGTATTGTGACAGACAGCAATGTAGGTCCTTTATATGCAGAACAGGTAAAGAATGAGCTTGAAAAAACAGGCAATGCAGTATATGTGTATACATTTGCAGCAGGAGAAGAGAATAAGACTCTTGACACAGTACAGGATGTATATGAATATCTTATAGAGAATCATTTTGACAGGAATGACTGCCTTGTAGCACTTGGCGGAGGAGTTGTTGGCGACCTTACAGGATTTTCTGCGGCAACATATCTTAGAGGAATCAGGTTCATACAGGTTCCTACGTCACTTCTTGCACAGGTTGATTCAAGTATTGGCGGCAAGACAGGCGTTGATTTCAGGGCATATAAGAATATGGTTGGAGCATTCCACCAGCCAAAGCTTGTATATATGAACATGTCAGTGCTTAAGTCACTCAGTAAGAGACTTTTTAATTCTGGATTTGGTGAGATTATTAAGCATGGTCTTATTAAAGACAAGGAATATTACAACTGGCTTAAGGACAATGCAGACAGAATTAAGGCACTAGATCCAGATGCACTTGAACATATGATATATGTGAGCTGTAATATCAAGAGAGAGGTTGTTGAGAATGACCCTAAGGAGAAAGGTGAAAGAGCACTGCTTAATTTCGGACATACATTAGGACATGCCATTGAGAAAGAGATGAACTTCTCACTTTATCATGGAGAGTGTGTTGTGCTTGGAATGATAGCAGCACTCAATATATGTGTCGAGCTTGGAACTATAACTGCAAATGAAAGAGATGATGCTCTTAAAACATTTGCATTATATGAATTCCCTGACCATGTCACAGGAATTAAGATTGATGATGTTGTTGCGGTATCCAAGAATGACAAGAAGATGGATGCTGGCAAGGTTAAGTTCATTCTTCTTAAGTCAGTCGGAGATGCTTATATTGACAGAGATATAACTGATGACCAGATGAGAAGAGCACTTGAAGGTGTAATAAGATAAATGTTTAATAACGGAGGCCGAAAGTGAATAATAAAAAGAAAATATTCAATTTGTTATTTTATATTATAGGAATTGTTGTTCTGACTGAATTAGACCAGATTACCAAAGCACTTGCAGAAGCGAGGCTTTTAGGAAAACCGGATTTTAAGATAATAGGCGATGCTTTCGTATTCTCTTATCTTAGAAATTCAGGTGCAGCATGGGGAATGCTAAGCGGTAAGATTAATCTGTTTCTTGTGTTTACAGTTATAGTTATGCTTATAGTAACTTATGTAATTATTAATCTTCCTGCAACAAGAAAGTATATGCCACTTCTTATAACATGTACATTACTTGTATCTGGTGCAGTAGGAAACTTTATTGACAGGGTAAGATTCGGATACGTAAGGGATTTTATATATTTCAAGCTTATTAATTTTCCGGTATTCAATGTGGCAGACTGCTATGTTACTGTTTCAGTTGCGCTGCTTATAATTCTTATTCTTTTTGTCTATAAAGAAGATGATTTCGAATTCTTAAGGTTATCGAAGAAGGGTGATAATAATGAGTGATTCAGTGCAGAATTTAATTGCTGAACCAGAGGATAAGGGGACAAGAATAGATAAATATCTGTCGCAGGAGTTAGAAGATGTGTCAAGGTCACGCATACAGAAGCTGTTAGATGATGGAGATATTACGGTTGATGACAAATGTGTCAAGTCTAACTATAAGCTTAATGGAACGGAACATATCACAATAACAATTCCTGAACTTATTGTGCCACAGATACTTCCGGAAAACATACCTCTGAATATAATATATGAAGATGATGATGTGATACTGATAGATAAACCGAAGGGAATGGTTGTACATCCGGCTGCAGGACATTATACAGGAACAGTTGTCAATGCACTTATGTATCATTGCAGGGATAATCTGTCAGGAATTAATGGCGTTATGCGTCCTGGAATAGTACACAGAATAGATATGAATACCACGGGTGTTATTGTTGCATGTAAGAATGACAAGGCACATAATGATATTGCTGCACAGCTTGCTGTCCATTCAATAACAAGAAAGTATTATTGCATTGTCCATAACCGCTTTAAAGAGGAAGAAGGCACAGTGGATGCACCTATAGGGCGTAATCCAAAGGACCGCAAGATGATGGCGGTTGACAGAAAGAATGGAAAACGTGCTGTTACACATTACCGTGTACTTGAGAATTTTGACAAATACAGTTTTATAGAATGTCAGTTAGAGACAGGCAGAACTCATCAGATAAGAGTACATATGGCAAGTATAGGACATCCGATACTTGGAGATGATGTGTATTGTCATGCCAGGAGTGGATATAAGCTGCAGGGACAGACACTACATGCGGGTGTTCTTGGATTTATACACCCGTCAACAGGTGAATATATGGAGTTCAAAGCACCATTGCCCGAATATTTTGAGAAGCTGCTTAAGGATTTAAGAAATGGAGGTAGCAATTGAGACGAAGGGAATTTATAGATATGATATTGAACAGTATTTCAGATACATTTGATATATACCATAATTACTGGTTTGAAGGTAGAAAGTTTGTTATATATGCTTACAGCTATAATAAGAAAGACAGATTTTCTACAACAGATGATGCCAAGTTATGGGACTCAAAATGCTATGAGCATCTGTTTTTCATTAATTGTGATACGCTTGGCATGAAAGAGCTTGATGATTTATATGATTTTGCTGTCAATAAGATTGAACCGCATTTTGTAAGAGGTGACGGAAAGCTGCCGGCTAAGAATCATATGTATACACATATATCATTTATAATAATCACAAGAAACCAGGTGCTTCCTGATGTTGAGAAGGCACTTAAATCTAAGAATTATAGTAAGAATTATATGTTTGGTGCAAGAGGTTTTTCTAATATCAGACTGGCTTGTGTTACACCGAGCAGATACAGTGTGATATCTAATAAGGCTGGAACTAAGATAGCAGAATTTCTTACAGAGATACTCTTGCATATAGACCATTATGAAGAGTAATTAATAATTATTAAAGATTAATTTAATTATGCTTAATATGTAGATTTTACCACAGAAATAATGTATAATATATCTAAAGTATTTCGTATACAATTGAAACCAGGAGGTAGGAACTATGGATGAGAGAACAGTTATTACTATCGGACGAGAATTTGGAAGCGGTGGACATGAGATAGGCATGAAACTGGCAGAGAAGCTGGGGATAAAGTGCTACGACAAGGAACTGCTTGAACTTGCAGCTAAGGAGAGTGGACTTTGTGAAGAACTTTTCGCATCTCAGGACGAGAAGCCTACTAACAGTTTCCTTTATTCTCTTGTAATGGATACATATTCACTGGGATATACTAATTCATATGTGGATATGCCTATTAATCACAAGGTTTTCCTTGCACAGTTTGATGCTATCAAGAAACTTGCAGAGAGAGAATCATGTGTTATTGTAGGAAGATGTGCTGATTATGCATTGGAAGATAATCCATATGCAGTAAGTGTATTTATCAAGGCAAGTCTTGATGAGAGAGTACAGAGAATTAAGAGAATCTATGAACTTAATGATTCTAAGGCTGCAGATCTTATCCAGAAGACGGATAAGAGAAGAGCAAGCTATTACAATTACTACTCAAGCAAGAAGTGGGGAGAAGCTAAGAGCTACAACCTCTGTATAGACAGTGGACTTGTAGGAATAGATGGCGCAATTGATATGATACTTAAGTTTATTGAATTAAAAGAGAAGAACATGGGCAAAGATATTTAATTCACTTTTAATATATACACGGTTGGTAAGTTATGGATTTTAATGGCTATAAGAGAACGAAGAAGTTTGATATTAAGAGATGGTTTAAGGGAACTAATTCAATCGTATACCTTGTTATACTTGTTGTAATGGTTCTTGGACTGCTGTTTGTGTTAAGAACTGTTATCAGTATGCATAACAGCAATAAGAATGCTGATAATGTATCACAGGAAGAGACCACTGGTGAAACTGATTCATCAGAGACGGATACACAGACACAGACAATTGCAAAGAACCAGTCATATTATATCAGAATAAGCATAGCGAAGCATACGCTGGTTGTTTATCAGCTTGATGACAATAAAGAATTCTCTATTCCTGTTAAGGCTTTTAAAGTGGCTCTAGGACCTAAAGTTGCTCCTGCCAAGACGGCTATATCAGAGAAATCTTTATGGCGTAAGATTACAGATATATATTATGTCAGATACTCTTCAAGACTTGATAATGCTGAGTATCTAAGTACCGCAACATATTACAGCCAGAGTGATAATAATCTTAATCCAAAGTCATACAATGCCATAGGTCAGAATGTGTCGGAAGGTTCAATACTTATGACATGTGCCAATGCCAAGTGGATATATGAGAATTGTGGTGCGAAGACAACTGTTGAGATAGTTGAGAATTTTGATATAAGTTCTGATATTAAGGTTGAAGATATAAACAGAATAGCTGATAATGCATATAGAGACCCGACAGATAATGTGAATGGCAGCAGTAATATACAGAATAATAACGTTTCACAATACAATCAGACACAGGCTGAAACAGAAGCTGTCACGAATGATGACAGACCTCAGGAGACTGAGGCACAGACACAGAAGAATGATTCTCGAGAGACACAGCCGACAACTGTCAGTCAGCAGGAGACTACTGCCCAGTCATCAGAGGCACAGAAGCCGTATGACAAGACCGTGTCAGAGTAATTTAACAACACATTTATAATAACATTTAATCCCTTTTCGCTTTTTATAAAGCCGAATGTATGCTATAATAGGTACATTCGTGTATTTATGAAAGGAAAAGGGATTATTTTATGTCAAACATTATTATTTTAGCAGCAATTATACTTTACCTGGGAATGGTAGTGTGGATAGGTGTAATCTGTTCTAAGAAGAACAGTGATGTAGGAGACTTCTATCTTGGTGGAAGAAAGTTAGGACCTGTTGTTACTGCAATGAGTGCAGAAGCGTCAGACATGAGCAGTTACCTGCTTATGGGTGTTCCGGGACTGGCATACCTTACAGGTCTTGCTGACGCAACATGGACAGCAATTGGTCTTGCACTTGGTACTTACCTTAACTGGCTTATTGTTGCCAAGAAGATAAGATTATATTCACATGGTTATCAGGCAATAACACTTCCTGATTATTTCTCTAAGAGATTCGGGGATGACAAGCATGTAATTACATTAATATCTGCAGCACTTATTGTAATATTCTTTATACCATATACAGCATCAGGCTTTGCTGCCTGCGGAAAGCTGTTTAACAGCCTTTTAGGCTTTAATTATCATACAGCAATGATTGTCAGTGCTGTTGTTATCGTACTTTACTGTACTATGGGAGGATTCCTTGCAGCAAGCACATCTGACCTTGTGCAGAGTATTATTATGACATTCGCACTTGCTGTAGTAGTTATATTTGGAATTGTACAGGCAGGAGGAATGGGAGTTGTACTTGATAATGCCAAGGCACTTCCAGGATATCTTGATATGTTCCATACACATATTGCAGAGACTAATACATCAGGTGATTATGGATTCTTTAAGATTGTTTCAACACTTGCATGGGGACTCGGATATTTCGGAATGCCACATATCCTTTTAAGATTCATGGCTATTGAAGATGAGAACAAGTTAAAGATTTCAAGAAGAATTGCTACTGTATGGGTATTCATATCACTTATTGTTGCAACAGGTATCGGTGTAATCGGTCTTACACTTTCTAAATCTGGTATTATTGATACTTTAACAGGAAGCGAATCAGAGACAATTATTGTTAAGATATCACATTATCTTTCAACATTTAACCCTGTAGCAGCATTTATAGCAGGAATTATCCTTGCAGGTATTCTTGCAGCTACCATGTCAACAGCAGATTCACAGCTTCTTGCAGCTTCATCTGCTATATCACAGAACCTTGCGGTTGAGGTGTTACATATTAATATGTCTAAGAAGACATCAATGCTTGTTGCAAGACTTACAGTTGTTGTTATATCAGTTATATCAATATTCTTTGCACTTGATCCTACAAGCTCAGTATTTAAGATTGTTTCATTTGCATGGGCAGGTTTCGGTGCGGCATTCGGTCCTGTGGTTCTCTGCTCACTTTTCTGGAAGAGAGCCAATAAGTATGGAATTATATCGGGCATGATTGCTGGCGGTGCAATGATATTTATATGGAAATTCGGTATTGCTAAGCTTGGTGGAATATTCGCAGTATATGAGCTTTTACCAGCATTTATATTTGCAACAGTAGTTATTATTGTTGTAAGTCTTGCTACAGGAAAGCCTTCGCAGGAAGTTATGGACAAGTTTGAAGAAGTTAAGAATATGAGCAAATAACTATAGAGAAGGTGCTTTATATATGGGATATACAATCGCAATATGTGATGATGATAAGAATATGGCAGACAAGCTGACAGTTTCATTGAAGAATGAGTTCATGAAAGCAGGCAGGAATGATGTAATCATAGATTACTATGACACAGGCGTGCAGTTACTGGAAGCTCTAAAGAATAAAATGTATAAAGCAGTACTCCTGGACATTAACATGGAGCCGATGGATGGATTTGCTGTGGCTGAGGCTATTGGAAAATCAGGATACAGGACTAAGATTATATTCGTTACTTCGCATGAAGATGTTGTATATGATACATTTGATTATACTCCGTTCTATTTTATCAGAAAGTCAAGATATGAGACTTATGTACAGAGAGTCGTTAAGAAGCTAATCGCCATTGATGGTTATGAAAAGACGATTGTTCTTGATGATAAAGATGGAATTATCAATATTAATTCAGGTGATATAACCTATGTTCACAGTGAGGACCATTATCTTACAGTACATACGGCTGATGGGAATTCCTATGTAATCAGGAAGAATATGATGGAATTCGGACAGGATATAACAGGTACGGATATAGTAAGGGCTCATAAAAAATATATGATTAATTACAGGTATATTTCAAGAATCAACCAGAGTACTAATGAGATTATTATGATTGATGGTGAAACTCTCAAACTTGGAAGAAGCTATAAAGATACATTTATGAAGGGATATATGCAGTACAGGCACAACAGACAGACATATGAATGATATATTGTTAAATATTGTTAATATCAGAATGGCAATAATGATATGTATAGGAGTAATACTTGTAAGAGAGATATATCTGGTACTGAACGGCTATATTGCTAAAGCAGCGTATGTGGTATCGGCACTGGTTGTCATTGCTATAGCAGCTATTACTTATGGCGTGATATATATTGTAAATGTTAATCTTATTATATATAAAACGGGAATGTATGAGTTCACTGTTATAGTTATATATATGACATTGATTGCACTTGTGAATACATTTAAAACAATCAGACATGGCAGTTTTACGAAGATAGATATAATTAATATAGCAGCATATGTTTTGGTATTATGTTTTAATATATATCTGTTAATCAGATTAGGAATTTCTGATGGCGGCAACGATGTCATGCTGATTATGAACATTATAGTGTTAAGTCTGGTGCTTGCAATTATATTCTATAGAACGCTTGTAAGGCTCTATCAGGAGAATTACAAGGGACAAGAGGCAGAACATTTAAGAAATGTAATAGAGTCAGGTGAGGATTATCTTAAAAATGTTCAGGCAATGGATAAGCAGGTAAGAACTGTAAGGCATGATATGAATAATCAGCTTCAGGTTATATATGGTCTGCTTTCACAGGAAAGATATGAGGAAGCTAAGGATTTTCTTAAGCAGTACAGTATAAGTCTTGAGAAAACCAAGGAATATATTCATACAGATAATCCGATATTCAATACGGTTATTAATAATAAGATTGAATATGCCAAGAGTGAAGATATAATAATAACGACAGGTCTTCATAAGACATTAAAGCCTATGCATGGCAACGACCTGTACACAATTATGGGAAATGTGTTAGACAACGCAATAGAGGCTGAACTTAAAGAAGAACCGTGTAACAGGGAAATAGAAATCCGTTCTGTATGGAATGGCAATGATATGATTATAACTGTAGAGAATTATATATCGAAGTCAGTATTAAATGATAATAAAGAGCTTCATACAAGTAAGCAGGACAAGAAATCACATGGTCTTGGAACACAGATTATCAAGAAGCTTGTAAAGAAGAATAATGGAACATGCGATTACCATGAGGAAGGTAATATGTTCTGTTGTGAAATAAGATGGTAATGAAACAGAGCCGGAACAGTTGGATTAATCCTTCTGTTCCGGCTTTTTGCAACTATACTTATAGTCACCATGGTCGTTCACGACAAAGTTGCTGTCGTTCACGACATTGATGTTGAAATGGGGAAGATAGTGCAATACTATATAATTAGCTGTACAAACAAATGTTATGGAGGTTTATTATTATGAAAACAAGAAGAAAAAAACTTGTAAAGAATGTATTTATTTTTATTGCGATGTTTATGATTGTTGGAATGTATATTGTACCAGTTACTTCTAATGCTGGACAGGTGGCAAAAGGATGGGGATTTGCTTTTAATTATGATGGTCAGGAAAGATATACAAATCCTGAGGCTAAAAACACAACATCTTCAGTTAGAATGTACTGTGAATATTCAGATTGTTATAATTCATATTATTACGCAAAAGTATATTCTGAAAAAGATGGAAGTACAAGAGATGCGTCACATGGCTTACAGTATTCATTTTCAGAGGGGGAAACAAAAGACATGTCAAACTGGGTTGTGGAAAATGGTTATGACAGAGCATGTATAAGGCTGACCGGTGAAAATATTGATACAGAATATGGTACATGCTTTGGCGGATTTTGGTGGCCGGATATTTTAGATTAATTTTATAAGTTGTACAGCTAATAAAAGGAAGGGCTAATAATATAATGAGCAAAGTAAAGAAAATTATTCCTAGCTTTTTCTTAATGACTGCGTTGTGCGGATGCACAACGCAGTCCATAGAGGACGCTAAGAATATAGTTGAAACGAAAACATATGCTTACAGATATGAATATGAGACAGAACAAAATGGAGAGGCAATAACACAGTATCACGAAGAAAAACCGACAAATACAGATTACGTTGAAGATACAGAAGAAAATATTTTATATCTGCAAAGTAAAGCAAGCATGCTTAAGTTTATGAAAATGAATGAAACATTTACAAATGGAGATTGTGAATATAAAGTTACAGATGTAATTGCCACAACATATCGTGACTATGCATATGAACTTGTAAATGATGAGTATACCGAAGGAATGATGGACTATCTGAAAAAGATTAGAAATGTTGATGATAATGGCTATTTAACAGATAAAGAGTATAGATTTATCTGGGTAAAACTCAATATTAAATATAATGGAAGGTCATCAACCAAATTAAATATGAGCACATCATTATATGTAAAAAAGAATGATAAACTTGTAAGTTATGGAAGTTATTTAATTGAAAGTAAAGAGCTATGGCTTTTACCGGATTCAGAAGAAAAGGTTGCAGGAAGAGTGGCAGTTAATCCCGGTGAAGAAATGGATATGTGGATATGTTTTAAGGCAAAATATAATAGTGGTTACACATATTATATGACAGGCTCTTTTGGTTATAATGATGACCCGAGATTGTATACGGGAAATCTTATAGAATTAAATATAGAGGATAAAGAATAATGAATATGAAAGTAACAAAAAAATTACTTTTAATAGAATTTAGGAGAGTTTTTAAAAGTAAATTGTTTTATATAAGCTTGATGATTGGAATTATACTGGTAACGGGGGCTTTTATAAATGAAGCTGTTCCACATATGGATATTTTATATGCGTTTGACGGAAGTGCTGCATCATATCCTTTTTCTGTATTTAATTCATGGATTGGAAACTGGATGGGATATGAGCCATTTGCTACGTCATATTTATATGTGTGTATTTTATTGGCATCGTTACCATATTGTCATACATTTTCAAAAGATAACAAGAATCAGTACATATTGCAGTATTATTGCAGAATTGACAAAAATAAAGTACATCTGGCAAAGTTTATTACGACATATGTTACAGGTGGAATGATAGTATTTATCCCGGTATTTCTGAATCTGATTATGACAATGATGTTTATACCAGCATTGAAACCGATTGAGAACGGTATGTTTATAGGGGCGGGAATGACTATATTGTCAAGATTATATTATGATAATGCATTTGTATATGTTGCTATATATATGGTTCAGTTTTTTATATATGGCGGAGCTTTTTCTGTTATAGCACTTGCATTTTCATATTTTTTTGATAATTCATTTCTTGTTATGTTAAGCCCTTTCGTAGCTTTTTTTGGATTGGGAGTGATATCAACATTATGTAGAAGATTGTTTGGATTGATTACTTTTAATCCAAATGTTTTAATGGCACCTTCGCATCTTTTGTATGATATAGAACTAATTCCTTTTATCTGTGAACCGATTGTGATTACTCTAATCAGTGCGTATATTTTTTTCAGGAAGGGAAGAAACAATGAAGCGATATAAATGGGGGATTCTGACAATTATCCTTGTGATATTAATTACATGCATTGGAATGATAATAAGAATAAATGTCTTGTTTCCAAATGCCAAAGTTATTACATATACAAGCGATAATCCAGCTGATTTAGATGGATTGATAATTAAACCGGTTAATTATAAAGTGTATACCATGGAAGAATATTCTGAAATTTCGTCAAGATATAAGAATATTCAAGGGGAAAAAGCGGATAAAAGCAGAGTTGTGGTACTTAATATTTTACTGAAAAATACAACAGAAGATATAATTACATATTATCCATCAGGGAATATGGTGATTGAAAAACTTCATGCACGAAATGGTGTTACATTGCAGGAACCAGATAAGATGACTGTAACAGTTATGCCAGGAGAGGAACTGGAAGTTGGCTTACATGCGTATATTGGACCAAGTCAGTTGGATTATAAATTATTTGATAAGATAGATTCGTCAACGGTTACATTTGTATATTCCTATTATCCGTACAGACAAAGGATAGTATTTAATAAATGAATGAGAAAGCTTGTATTTGATAAGAGGTGAATTTATGGGAAACAGAACGTGGAAAAAGCTGTGTTTTGCACTGATATATTTGATACCGGTTATTATATTCATTAGTACGCTTTCTAAAATGTATAAAGTGTTCTGGAATGTGAACGCATGCATGTCAGATTATTATCTTGCCGTATTTGATTGGAAGACGATTTCTTTCATGGGATTATTCGAGATGATATATGTATCTTTTGTATCTATTGTAATTATTAAAAGAAATATAACTTCGAATAGAATTGTTCTTTACCAGTTAATGGGAAAAATGTGGAGAGACTGCATTAAAAGAGGCATATTAATAACTTTGCTTATTCCAGTGGTTAATTGTCTGATTATAATGCTGACAGGGTTAAGAGAAGGGGCAGTTTTTGGATGCAACTGGAATATTACAGGAAGTTTAGCTAAAACATGGATACCTTATCATGAACTGGCATATGAGAATACATTTGCGGTAATAGTCCTCATGTTATTACTGGATATCTTAAGACTTCAGATTGTTTATGTGCTTTTATGTCTGCTTTACTGGATTACAAGATCGGCTGTGTGGAGTTTTATCATAATATATTTTAATGTATTATTTTTAAGTATAGGTAAAACAGGGCTGTTTGACAGATTTGTGATGTATCAGACGGACATGTACATATATGGAATATCTGTATTTAACAATATAGTACTGCCTGTTATTATCTGGGCGGTGTGTGCAGCAGTAAGTTATCTGACATTCAGGTTTTATAGAAAGGACATGCTTAAGAACTAATGAGATGTTTTATTAATGTATTTAAGGCAGACCTGAAAAGGTTTTGGAATATTGCATGGAAATTATACATAGCATTTGCAGTGTATTCTTTAATGCAGGCTTTAATATTCTTTGCTAATATGAACAAATCAATCAATAAGGGGAGGATAGCAGCAGTGTCGTTAGGCGACAGCCTTATGGATTTCTTTAAAGGAGCTAAAGAGTTCTATCCCGAAAGAAATCTGGCGATGGATATTCCGGTGCTTGAGATATTTGTCCTTTTATTTCTGCTTTTTATTGTTGCGTATTATATTAATTCGGACAGGAGTGCGTTAAGCAGGAGCATAATGATTGCCTCGCGTTCACCAGTGTACTGGTGGGTCAGTAAATATATTATCGCAGTATTAGCTGCACTTGTATATATGGTTCTGATAATTGTAACATTTGCAGTCAGTGGCTTTGCAGTTCTAGGAAATAAGTTCAGTCTGAGGATGCATTTTACCGCCAGAGAGAACATAAAACTCATACTTGGAAGTGAAGATATAAGCTGCAATACCAATGTTGTGTTACTTATGGTTCTGTGTACGCTTAGCTTAATTACTGCATGTATTATAATTCTGCTGGTTTCATATGTGTTTAACTCTATATTTGGATTTATTATTAATCTGTTGTTATTCATATTCAGCATATGTTATATGAAGTGGTTTGGCTTCTATAATTATATGATGATGTACAGAATCCCGCATGTTTATGACAGATGGTATCTTGGAGCGTTATTAATGCTGGGGATAGATGTGGGGATTATGGCTGCTGGAATTATATATTCAAGAAAAAGAGATTTTCTGTAGGAGGAGTAAGTATGTATATTGAATTGAAAAATGTATCTAAGAAAATTAAAGGCATTGATATTCTTGATGATGTCAGCCTTAGAATGGAATCTGGAAAGATATATGGTTTCAGGGGAAAGAATGGAAGTGGTAAGACAATGCTTATGCGTGCAATAGCAGGTCTTATCAAGGTTACAGGAACAGTTGATATTGATGGGAAGATATTAGGAAAAGATGAAATGTTTCCTCCAAGCATAGGAATTCTTATAGAGAATCCTTCATTTATCAGTAATTATACAGGATTTGAGAATTTAAAGACGCTGGCTTCTATCAGAGAACGGATTGATGACGATAAGATAAGGCAGACACTTACGGAGGTTGGGCTTGAACCGGATGATAAGAGAACATTCAAGAAATATTCACTCGGTATGAAACAAAGACTGGGTATAGCGGCTGCGATAATGGAAGATCCGGATATTATTATTCTTGATGAACCTATTAACGCGCTTGATGATTCAGGAACTGAGCAGGTAAGGCAGATTCTTTTAAAGCACAAGCAGAGAGGTGCGTTAATTATTATTGCCTGCCATGATGCTGATGAACTGGAATTCTTATCAGACGAGATTATAGAGATAGCAGAGGGCAGAATACAGCCAAAGAAAGAGAAAAAATAAGAAAAAAAGTTCCTGCAGCAGATATTTAAAAATATCAGACTGCAGGAACTTTTTCTTAATCTTCGTCGTTAATATCTTTCTGTGAGACAGCAGCGGCTATAACTGATATGATAACTACAGCAGCAATAATAGCAACTGCAACACCTATAATTGGTCCGATGAATAACATAAAACTCATAATATTACACCTCTTCGAACATATTTATTATATCCATTATATATCGGAATTATAATATGTACAAGCAATTAAGCATCTTTTTTAGATTCTTTTTCTTCTTTAGCAAGGTTTTTGTTAGCAGTTGAAAGCATAAGCTTGATTCTGTTTAACTGGTTAACTTCGGAAGCACCAGGATCATAATCTACAGCAATTATGTTAGCTTCAGGATATGCTGCACGAAGCTCTTTGATAACTCCCTTTCCTACAATGTGGTTAGGCAGACATGCAAATGGCTGACAGCATACGATATTGCCTACACCATGATGGATAAGCTCAATCATTTCACCGGTAAGAAGCCAGCCTTCACCAGTCTGGTTGCCAAGTGATACGAAGTCTTTAGCGTAATTGGCTGTCTCACTAATCTTAGATGGAGCATCGAATCTCTTGCTTTCTGCAAGTGCCTTGGTTCCAGCCTTTCTGAAGGTTTCAAGTATCTTTATAAGTGTACTTGAAAGAATAGCCCCTTTCTTAGGTGTCTTTAATAATTCATGCTTATATGTTGAATTCTGCATGCAGTAGAGAAGGAATCCCATAAGGTCAGGCATAACAGCCTCTGCACCTTCTGCCTCAAGTAACTCAATAATGTGGTTGTTAGCAGCAGGCATGAACTTAACAAGAATCTCTCCGACAACACCAACTCTAGGCTTCTTGATATCCTTAAGCGGAATATTATCAAAATCCTTAACAATAGCACGGAGGTTCTTATTGAACTCTTTCATATGAACCTTATTTTTAGAAAGCTGCTCAATGCAGACCTTCTTCCATTTTTCATGAAGTGCATTAACTGAACCAGGAACTGCCTCGTAAGGTCTTGTACGGTACACAACATTCATGAAGATATCACCATATTCAACAGCCATCATAGCTTTCTTAAGCATTGGTATGTCATAGCTGAAGCCTGGATTAGATTCAAGTCCCTGTGCACTCAGTGAGATTACAGGAACATCTGGAATACCAGCCTTTATGAGTGCTCTTCTGATGAATCCAATATAGTTGGAAGCACGGCATCCACCACCTGTCTGTGACATAATCACAGCAGTTCTTGAAAGGTCGTATTTGCCTGAAAGAAGGGCGTTCATAATCTGTCCGACTACCATAAGTGAAGGGTAGCATGCGTCGTTATTAACATATTTAAGACCTACATCTACTGATGATTTGTTGTCGTTCTCAAGGACTTCAATATTGTAGCCACATGAATTAAGGGCAGGACCTAATATGTCAAAATGTATCGGTGACATCTGAGGGCAGAGAATTGTGTAATTCTTTCTCATATCTTCAGTAAACTGTACTCTGTGGTAGGCAGATGACTGAATCTTTCTCTGGTAATTCTTCTGTTCACGGACTCTTAAAGCAGCGATTAGTGAACGTACTCTGATTCTTGCAGCGCCAAGGTTATTAACCTCATCAATCTTAAGTACTGTATATATCTTTCCAGACTTAGTAAGTATATCGTTGACAGCGTCAGTAGTAACGGCATCAAGACCGCATCCAAATGAATTGAGCTGGATAAGGTCGAGATTATCTACAGTCTTTACATAGTTAGCAGCAGCGTAAAGTCTTGAATGATACATCCACTGGTCAAGAATGATAAGAGGTCTTTCAACTGTTCCTAAATGTGCAACGCTGTCCTCTGTAAGTACTGCAAGTCCGTATGAATTAATAAGTTCAGGAATACCGTGGTTTACTTCAGGGTCAACATGGTAAGGACGGCCGGCAAGTACAATACCGCGCTTTCCGGTTTCGTTAAGGTAAGCAATTACTTCTTCACCTTTATTTCTGACATCCTGTCTGCAAGCCATCATTTCATCCCATCCGGCCTTGACAGCAGACTTAATCTCTGCGGCAGGAATGTATGATGAGAATTCCTCAACGAGTCTTTTTGATATCTTCTCCTCACTTTCAAATGACATGAAAGGATTTCTGAAATCTATATTTTCTGACTTAAGTTCTTCTACATTATTCTTGATGTTCTCAGCATATGAAGTAACGATAGGGCAGTTATAATGGTTGTTAGTGCCTTCATATTCGTTATGCTCATAAGGTACACATGGATAGAAGATAAATTTAACTCCCTGCTTAATAAGCCACATGATATGACCATGTGCAAGCTTTGCAGGATAACACTCTGACTCAGATGGAATTGATTCAATACCTAATTCGTAAAGCTTGTGGCTTGACTGAGGTGAGAGTACAACTCTGTATCCGAGCTTTGTGAAAAATGTATACCAGAACGGATAGTTTTCATACATATTAAGAACTCTTGGAATACCTACAGTACCTCTTGTAGCCTTTTCTTCTGAAAGAGGTTCATAGTCAAAGAGTCTGTGGAACTTATAATCGAAAAGGTTAGGAAGCTTTTCTTTGTTCTTCTCTTTACCAAGTCCACGTTCACATCTGTTACCTGTGATAAACTGTCTGCCGCCAGAGAATTTATTGATTGTAAGGTGACAACTGTTAGTACATCCCTTACATCTTGTAAGCTTTGTTTCATATGTAAGAGAGTTAATCTTATCTATAGAAAGCATAGATGACTCTGATATACCGTCATATCTTTCTCTTGCAATAAGGGCAGCGCCAAAAGCACCCATAATACCTGCGATATCAGGTCTGATTGCCTGAACGCCTGTAATCTTCTCAAAACTTCTAAGAACTGCGTCGTTGTAGAATGTACCACCCTGAACAACGATATGCTTACCTAAATCATCAGGGTCAGAAATCTTGATAACCTTGTATAAAGCATTTTTAATAACAGAATAAGCAAGTCCGGCAGAGATATCTGCAACTTCAGCGCCTTCCTTCTGAGCCTGCTTAACCTTGGAATTCATGAATACTGTACAACGTGTTCCCAAGTCAATAGGGTGGTTCGCAAATAAAGCAGCCTTGGCAAAGTCCTGAACTGTGAAGTTGAGGGATTTTGCAAATGTTTCTATGAATGAACCACATCCTGATGAACATGCTTCGTTAAGCTGTACTGAATCTACAGTCTGGTTCTTAATCTTGATACATTTCATATCCTGTCCACCGATATCGATTATACAGTCTACTTCAGGGTCAAAGAAGGCAGCAGCGTAGAAATGTGATACTGTCTCAACTTCACCCTCATCTAACATAAGAGCCGACTTGATAAGTGCTTCGCCGTAACCTGTTGAACATGACTGTACAATCTTGGCTTCTGGTGGAAGCTGTGTATATATCTCTTTAATAGCTTTAATTGTTGTAGCAAGTGGTGAACCGTTATTGCTTGAGTAGAATGAGTAAAGAAGATTACCGTCTTCATCAACTAAAGCAACCTTGGTTGTTGTTGAACCTGCATCAATTCCGAGATAGCAGTTGCCCTTGTAAGATGCGATATCAGCAGTCTTAACATGATGAGAGCTGTGACGCTTTGTGAATTCATCATATGCAAACTGGTTCTCAAAAAGAGGTTCCATACGTTCAACCTCGAACTCAAGCTTAATCTTTCCTTTAAGTCTTGCGATAATGTCTTCTACAGGAACACATACATCTTCACTGTAATTCATTGCTGAACCAACAGCAGCAAATAAGTGTGAATGGTCAGGAGCAATGATTTCATCCGGACCTAAGCTTAATGTACGGATAAATGCCTGTCTTAACTCTGATAAGAAATGAAGTGGTCCGCCTAAGAATGCAACATTACCACGGATTGGTTTACCACATGCAAGACCACTGATTGTCTGGTTTACAACAGCCTGGAATATAGATGCAGAAAGGTCTTCCTTAGTTGCACCTTCATTGATAAGAGGCTGGATATCAGTCTTGGCAAATACACCACATCTTGCGGCAATAGGGTATATTGACTTATAGTTCTTGGCATATTCATTAAGTCCCATTGCGTCTGTCTGTAACAGAGTTGCCATCTGGTCAATGAAAGAACCTGTACCGCCGGCACATATTCCGTTCATTCTCTGGTCAATACCGTTAGTAAAGTAGATAATCTTAGCATCCTCACCACCAAGCTCGATTGCAACATCACACTGTGGAGCATAATCCTGAATGGCAGTAGACACGGCTACTACCTCCTGTGTAAATGGTACTTCTAAATGTTTGGCAAGAGTAAGTCCGCCTGAACCTGTGATAACAGGATATACTTCAAACTCGCCAAGCTCAGCCACTGCCTTTTCAAGAAGTGACTGGAGAGTTTCCTGGATATTCGCAAAATGCCTTTCATAATCAGAAAATAAAATATTATTATTATCATCTAAAACAGCGATTTTTACAGTTGTTGATCCAATATCAATACCTAATTTGAATTTGTTCATAACCTAATACAGCTGCAGCTGTCCTCCTTAATATAAATATACAAAGTTACCCATTGCATAGTGACTTTGGTGAAAAAACGCAAAATATGTCATTTTTTATGCAACTCATGCATTATAGAGTAAAATGGAATAAATTTCAATATTAATAGGAAATAATAAAATAGCTTTAATTATTTATGGTGGATATTTTTATTAAAATTTAAGAACTTAAGAGTAAGTTTAATTGACATCATATTGTTTTGTTTATTATAATTTCTTGTATATGATTATGAATTATTAGTCTGTAACATGTGTAAGACTGAAAGGAACATTTTATGAACTGGTTTGCTAAATTTGAGAAAAAATTCTCTAAGTATGCGATTAAGAATCTTATGTTTTACATCATTGTCCTTTATGCAATAGGATTTGTGATGAATACATTTTTTAATGGATTATATGACGCATATTTTTCACTTGATTTTGCTATGATTTTCAAAGGACAGGTATGGAGACTCATCACATTCATATTACAACCGCCTTCTAACAGCATAATATTTGTGGTATTTGTGCTGTATTTCTACTATCTGATTGGTTCGGTACTTGAAAGAATATGGGGCTCGTTCAGATTTAATGTATACTTCTTTACAGGAGTTATCCTTAATATACTTGCATCACTTATTATCTATCTTATATGGGGATTAAGCTTTAAATTAAGTACGAATTATATTAATCTTGCCTTGTTCATGGCATTCGCTATGGAGCAGCCGGATATGGAGGTTTTATTATTCTTCATTATCCCAATCAAGATTAAATGGATGGCAATACTTGATGCTGTAATATTCGGAATTACTATAGTATTCGGATATCTTGTGCCTTTTCTTCCAAGAAATGTATGGTACAGCCTGTATGCAGCAGGTTTTCTTGCACCATCAGCAATTATGTGTTATGCCAACGCAACGGCGGCGCTTGTGTCAATGCTGAATTTTATAATATTCTTCTTCCTGTACAAGAAAGGCCCGGCAAAGAGCAGTACACAGAGAAACTTCGACAAAGCAATGAGAACAGCAAAGAAAGCACAGCAGAATGCCAGAAAAGACTATTGGCAGCAGAATAGTGGCAACACTCAGGGCAATGGTGGTCAGCCATTATATGGAGATAAGTCTAAGGATAGTCAGGCACAACAAAGTCAGGCACAACACGCGAAGCGCGGCGTGCCGAAGCACAGATGTGCAGTATGCGGAAGGACAGAACTTGACGACGAAAACCTCACATTCAGATTCTGCTCAAAATGCGTCGGCAACTACGAATACTGTTCCGACCACTTATATACCCACATCCATGTAACTGGTGATAAAAAATAAATCAGCTTTTCTACCACTATCAGGGCAATTGAAGTGTAGGCGGAGATATATAGATGTGTCATATGCTGGAATTTTTTGAGTCGTGTGATAGTTAAAGCCGTCATCTGCATAGCGCAGTTCAAAAAATCGCGTTCAAGCGGAGCGCGTTGATTTTTTGAACAAAAAAGCGAAGCGGATGACGGCTTTTACTAGCACCAGACGAAAAAATCTGACAGCATATGATACATCTAAATATTGCAGTGTATACTTCCAACACCCCAAAAGCTTGTTAAATAAAAAACTTAGTTGATTTGACACGCAAATATGTTATTATATTGTAGGTATGTGTTTGAAAAGATTTTAATTATTTTGGAGGAAACAATGAAAAAGACTAAGATTATTTGCACAATGGGTCCTAATACTAACGACAGAAACCTTATTAAGGATCTTGCGTTAGCAGGAATGGATATTGCAAGATTTAATTTTTCTCATGGTGACCATGAGGAGCAGGCAGGAAGATTTGCCTTAATTAAAAGTGTAAGAGAAGAACTTAATATCCCTATTGCAACTCTTCTTGATACTAAGGGACCTGAGATTAGAACAGGTGCTGTTAAGGATGACAAGAAGGTTACACTTGTTGAGGGACAGAAATATACATTAACAACAAGACAGGTGCCAGCAGATGATAAGATTAATATGGTAACTTATGCAGGTCTTCCAGAAGATGTTACTACAGGTAATATTATTCTTATCGATGATGGTCTTATCGAGCTTAAGGTTGATAAGGTTGAAGGTACAGAAATTGAATGTACAGTAATTAATGGTGGTGATCTTGGTTCTAAGAAGGGTGTTAATGTTCCTAACGTAAGCATCAGACTTCCAGGCATCACAGAGAAAGATAAGGAAGATATCATTTTTGGTGTTGAGCAGGGATTTGATTTTATCGCAGCTTCATTTGTAAGAAATGCAGCATGTATCGAGGAAATTAAGCACCTTCTCTGGGAGCATGGCTCAGATATCCCAGTTATTGCTAAGATTGAGAATGCCGAAGGTATTGCTAATATAGATGATATCATCAGAGTTGCTGATGGTATCATGGTAGCCCGTGGAGATATGGGTGTTGAGATTCCTGCTGAGGAAGTTCCACACGTTCAGAAGGAAATCATCAAGAAGTGTAATGCTAAGTATAAGCCAGTTATCACAGCTACACAGATGCTTGATTCTATGATCAGAAATCCAAGACCTACAAGAGCTGAGGTTACTGATGTTGCTAACGCTATCTATGACGGAACAGATGTTGTTATGCTTAGTGGTGAGACTGCTAATGGAAAGTACCCATTAGAGGCTGTTAAGATGATGGTTAAGATTGCAGAAAGAACTGAGCAGGAGATTAAGGGACATTCAGTAGAATATTCTAATCTTCACAGCAAGAGAAGCATTTCAAGCGCTGTATGTAATGCTGCAGTTCAGACAGCAGATAACCTTGGAGCTAAGGCTATTATCTGTCCTACAATTTCAGGATTTACAGCAAGACTTACATCTAAGTTAAAGCCAGAAGCTGAGATTATAGGATGCTCTCCATACGATAACGTTCTTAGAAAGATGCAGATTTACTGGGGTGTAAGACCTCTTAAGACTGCTACAGAAGCTTCTACTGATAAGATTATTGAGCATGCATTAGTAGTTTCTGAACATGCTGGATTCGTAGAAGAAGGAGATACAGTAATTGTTTCTGCTGGTATTGCTACATCTTCTGATCCTTCATCTAAGAGAGGACTTACTAACACAATGAGAGTAGTTACAATCTAGTGTTAATTTGATACATTTGTTTCGGAATGAGGCTTGATTTTAATATTCTATTATGTTATAAGTAATACACAATTAATATTACAAAGCGTTGATGGAAACAAGTAGGTTATTACTGAACTTACAGAAAGCAGCCGGTTGATGAGAGGCGCAAGGGTAAGGGTAACTGAATACATTCCGGAGTGGCGAACTGAAAGCATATTTGTAAGTAGGGGCAGCCGGAGTAGCACACGTTATAGTGCATAAGTCCATGCTGGTGGACTTAATGAGGTGGCAGATGCGAGTCTGTCATGAATAAAGGTGGTAACACGTAAGTTCAGGCTTTCGTCCTTTTAAAGAAGGGCGGAAGCCTTTTTTGTAAGCAATGAGCTATGCAAGACAGAATGTGCTTGCACAGATTCTGTCTTATATGGCGAATGCAGATAATGAACAACGGAGCACGGAGTGCGGAAGTTGTGAATTATCAAGGCTCGGGAGCAGCAAAGCTGCGGAGAGACTTGGCTTACAAAGTTGCGCGAGCAGCAATAAGAAAAATGAAAAGAGAGGAAACAAAAATGACACTTTATGACGAATTAGTTGCAAGAGGTCTTATTGCACAGGTAACAGATGAAGCACTTATCAAAGACCTTATTAACAATGGAAAGGCTACATTTTACATTGGATTTGATCCAACAGCAGACAGTCTTCATGTAGGACACTTTATGGCACTCTGCCTTATGAAGAGACTCCAGATGGCAGGAAATAAGCCAATCGCACTTATTGGCGGTGGAACAGCTATGATTGGTGATCCATCAGGACGTACAGATATGAGAAAAATGCTTACACCAGAGCAGATTCAGCACAATGTTGACTGCTTCAAGAAGCAGATGGCAAGATTCATTGATTTCTCAGATGACAAGGCATTACTTGTTAATAATGCTGACTGGCTTCTTAATCTTAACTATGTAGAACTTTTAAGAGAGGTTGGAGCATGCTTCTCAGTTAATAACATGTTAAGAGCTGAATGCTACAAGCAGAGAATGGAAAAGGGATTAAGCTTCCTTGAGTTTAACTACATGATTATGCAGTCATACGATTTCTATATGTTATACCAGAAATACGGCTGTAATTTACAGTTTGGCGGTAATGACCAGTGGAGCAACATGTTAGGTGGAACAGAGCTTATCAGAAGAAAGCTTGATAAGGATGCTTCAGCTATGACAATCACACTTCTTCTTAACTCAGAGGGTAAGAAGATGGGTAAGACAGCTTCAGGTGCTGTATGGCTTGATCCGGATAAGACAAGTCCTTACGATTTCTACCAGTACTGGAGAAATGTTGATGATGCAGATGTTCTTAAATGCATCCGTATGCTCACATTCCTTCCACTTGAAGAGATTGACAAGATGGATAGCTGGGAAGGTGCTCAGCTTAACAAGGCTAAGGAGATTCTTGCTTATGAGCTTACAAAGCTTGTTCATGGTGAGGAAGAAGCTAAGAAAGCAGAAGCTACAGCAAAGGCAATCTTTACTGGTGGGGATGCAGCTAACATGCCTACAGCAAAGCTTGAAGCAGACAGCTTTACAGATGATGAAATTGATGCAATTAATCTTGTGTTTGGAGCAGGACTTGCAACAACTAAGTCAGAGGCCAGAAGAACTATCCAGCAGGGTGGTGTTTCTGTAGATGGAGAGAAGGTAGCAGATATAGCAGCTAAGTTCCCTAAGAGTATGTTCGAAGGAGACGGAGTAGTTGTTAAGAAGGGTAAGAAATCTTTCGTTAAAGTATCTGTTAATTAATTGTTTCCCTGAAAAGGAAGGATTATGAAAAAAGATGAGATTACAAGGGTGAGGCTTTTAAGCCTCGCCGTTCTTATGACTCTGAGTCTGTTTATTCTTCTTGTTCCTATAGGAAGTAATGAATTTGCTCAGATAATCAGTAAAATGAATAATAATGCACTCAACATTCCGGAAAGCCAGAATTCAGTATATAATCTGTATTATTATACAGGCTTTAATGTTGTTTATCAGTTGTTCTTTTCACTTACAATTCTTTTTACGGCAATGTCTGTGGCAGGAATCCTTTTAAAAATCGGTAATACAGGAATTGTTGCATTTGTATCTGCAATATTGAATTTATTGACAGGTATGCTGCTGTTGTTTGCAAGAATATGGGAGTCATCAGTATCCATGCATGCAATGATTGATTCAGTGTATCTTGACGGAGTAGTGAAAGAACAGATTGAGACAACCCAGTTACTTGATAAAGTTCCTGTTCTGTATATCCTTTTAATAGTTCTTGGAATTCTTGAATTATTAATGGTGAAAAGTTCTGGAATTATGCGCATAAAGATGTTCGCTAAGAATAAGAAAACAAATGCTGTAAATTACCTTGTTCCGGCGCTTATAATTTATGCGTGGGCTGGTTTTATAAGACAGGATATATTGTCTGTGATTATAAGAAATTGTGATTCACAAAGAATGACAATTAATGAATATCTTACGGCATATTATATTGGCAATAAAATATTCTTTAACTGGTCATGGATGATAATGCTTTTAATAGCAACCATTATTTGTATAATTATACAATCAGGCGTTATCAAGGGATTAAGCGGCAGGGCAGGAATGTTGGCAGGTATAGGTATTCCGGCACTTGTAACGATAATACCATCTGTTATATATGCATTTAATCCACCGGCACTGTTTGGATATCTTACACTTGATATATCATTATGTGACATGACTGATAACGCATTTTACATGTATCTTGTAACATTCTGCGTGAGCATGACAGCTGCATTTATATTAATATATCTTGTGATAAGCGGAATTCTCGATATGAGGAAGCTGACGTTTATATTCATTATAAATGTCGTTATAAGCGTAGTTCTGATGATTATTGTTTCGGGTAAATCTTCGCTTGCAATCCAGTATATGCCTTGGATTGTGGCAGATTGTGCGTCAGTTATACTGGCAGTTGTAAGTATTGCATTAAAACCAGTGAATAAATAAAAATAATGGCTGAGTCAGATGAGGTGACACCTCAGATTCTGATTCAGCCAATTTTTTATAACTGTTTTATTTTGCTGATGTCCGTGTCTGCAATCATTGAGTAGTTGGTGTAATACACAACGAATCCCGGTTTGGCACCGGCAGGCTTTTTAACTTCCTTCTTTAATACATAATCGACTTCAACTTTTTCCTGCTCACGGCCTTTAGAGTAATAGGCAGCAAGGCTTGCTGCTTCTTCAAATGTCCTGTCAGGAACTTCCTTTCCATCTGTTTTGAGAAGTACATGAGAACCTGGCATCTGCTTGGCGTGAAACCACCAGTCATTACCGTTGCCTGTCTTGAATGTAAGTTCGTCATTCTGTATGTTATTCTTTCCAACGTATATGTCAAATCCATCGCTTGATACAAAATGCATCGGCTTGTTGGCTGTGATTTTGTGCTTTCCTTTAACAGTTCTTTTAATATATCCAGTTTCAATAAGCTCTTCCTTAATGTTAGCAAGATCAGCTTCTGTTACTGAAATCTCAATTGCATTGATAATAGATTCAAGGTAACTTATTTCTTCAGTAATCTCCTGAATAAGACGGATTCCGGCTTCATAGGTTCTTTTAAGCTTGTTATATCTTGCAAAATATTTGTTGGCATTCTCAATTGGTGTGAGAGTGTTATCAAGCGGAATCTTAATTGTAGTATTATCGTAGTAATTAAGTGCTTCATATTCCTTAGAACCTGCAGGAATACTGTAAGCATAGGTTGTAAGAAGCTCGCCGTAGATACGGTATTTGTCTTTTTTTTCAGTGTCCTTTATCTGCTTTTCCTGAATGTCAAGCTTCTTGTATGCTCTTTCAAGATGTGTTGTTACAATTCTTCTTATATCAACAGACTTCTGGTGGATTCGTGTTGCAATCTCTTTCTGTCTGTAATAATCGATAATCAATCTGCTTATAGAATCATATTCTGTGTGGTTGTCATACATAGAAAGCTTCACAGCGGCAAATTCTGCAGGCACACCGTTGTCAGTTACCATATCGGGGTGGTAGATACCATTTCTTACATCAGACATAAGTGCGTCAAATACGTTGTATAATGCATCTTTCATAGGCTCATCAAGGCAGTTGGCAGGGTGTCCGCCATCAACTCCGGCACGGTATGCAAGCTCTTCTGCTATACATGTGCTTATTCCTGTATAGCTTGAAAGCAGTGCCTTGACAACAGGTACAGGCTTTGTAAATACTGTTTCGTCAAAATGCTTTCTGTCAGCTTCAAGCGGATTAATCTTGTCAGAAGTATTAGGAATGAAATAAGGTCTTCCAGGTAAAACTTCCCTGACTGAGCTTGTCTGTGCTGATATATGCTTGATACTGTCTAATATAGTATTATTGTCGTCACATAATATTATATTGCTGTGCTTTCCCATGAATTCTGCGATTATGTGCTTTCTGCACAGGTCGCCAAGTTCATTTAAATGTTCTGCCTCAATATCAATTACACGCTCAAATTTTGGCTGTGTTATAGATATTATTCTTCCGTTGTTCAAATGTTTTCTAAGAAGCATGCAGAAATTCGGTGCAGTAGCAGGGGATGGCTTGTTATCGTCTGTAAGATATGCAAGAGGAAGCGATGCATTTGCAGATAAAACAAGTCTGTACTGACCAGATTGTGTCTTTATTGTAAGCATTATTTCATCGGCTTCAGGCTGTGATATCTTGTAAAGTCTTCCGCCGTTAATTGTGTCGTTTAATTCATTAACAATACTGGATATTGTAATACCATCGAATGCCATAATGTCTCCTTTAATTAATATTCATTAATCTTATTGCATTATATTAACATACTTATTGCTGTAAGTCTTGTTATCTTTCACAAAAATTGGTATACTTTCCTAAGCATTATATGCGAATGGAAGGATAGAAACAATGATTAAAAGTATGACAGGCTTTGGCCGGAGTGAAATTGTTAAAGGTAACAGAAAGATTTCAGTTGAGATTAAGTCAGTTAATCACAGATATCTTGAAGCAGGTATCAAGATGCCTAAGAAGCTTAATGTATTCGAGAGCAGAATGAGAGACTTACTTAAGAAGTATGCAACAAGAGGCAAGATTGATATATTTATTAATTATGAGGATGATTCAGAAAGTCAGGTTAATCTTAAGTTCAACCAGAATATAGCTGATGAATATATGGCTATATTTAATAATATGTCCGAAAAATACAATCTTAAAAATGATATGACTGTTGGAGGTCTTGCCAGATTTCCAGAGGTTATCACAATGGATGAAGTGCAGGAAGACGAAGAGGAGCTGTGGCATTTTATAGAGGAAGCTATGAAGGCAGCCTTAGAACAGTTTGTTAATACAAGAATTCTTGAAGGTGAGAATCTTAAGAAAGACCTTTTAGGAAAGTTAGACCACATGGAGGAGCTTGTCGCATTTGTTGAAAAGAGAAGTCCTGAGATTATGAAGGAATACCGCAGCAAGTTAGAGAGTAAGGTAAAAGAGCTTCTTGGTGATACAACTATTGATGAGAGCAGAATCGCAACAGAGGTTATTATATACGCAGATAAAATATGTGTTGACGAAGAAACTGTAAGATTAAGAAGCCATATCGAGCATGCAAGAAAATGTCTTAACGAGGAAGGCGGCATTGGAAGAAAGATGGATTTCATTGCACAGGAGATGAACAGAGAGGCTAACACAACTCTTTCTAAGGCTAATGACATTGAGATATCTAATGCAGCTATTGACTTAAAGACTGAGATTGAGAAGGTAAGAGAGCAGATTCAGAACATTGAGTAGGCTTTCAATATATTTTTAATGGGTTTTGATTAAATTTACTTGATTGTTTCGGGCTTGTTAGGTATAATAACTTGTGCACTTTATGTGCAGAATGAGGTAATTATATGAGCAAAGGACTATTATTAGTTATTTCAGGATTTTCTGGTGCAGGAAAAGGAACTGTTATGAAGCGACTTTTAGAGCTTCATGATGAGTATTCACTTTCTATATCAGCTACAACAAGAAAGCCAAGAGAAGGCGAAGCTGATGGAAGAGAATATTTCTTTAAGACTGTAGAAGAATTTGAGAAGATGATTGCTGAAGATGCTTTGATAGAGCATGCACAGTATGTTGGCAATTATTACGGAACACCAAAGGCATATGTTGAAGAACAGCTTGATAAGGGCAACAATGTTATTCTTGAGATTGAGATACAGGGTGCCATGAATATCAAGAGAATGTTCCCGGATGCAGTGCTTATGTTTATAACACCACCGTCAGCGGCAGAACTTGAAAAGAGACTCCGTGGCAGAGGAACAGAAGATGAGGCGACAATTAAAGCCCGTCTTTCAAGAGCAGCAGAGGAAGCAGAAGGTGTTGAGGATTATGATTACATAGTTATCAATGATGAAGTCGATTTATGTGTTGGCCGTATTCATGATATTGTGTTATCTGAGAAGATGAAAGCTAAGTATAATCTTGGACTGATTAATAATATTAAAGAAGAATTAAAGGTTTATTCGAAAGGAGAATAATATAATGATACATCCATCGTATACTGAATTAATGGCTGTAATTAACAGTGAGGTTGAAGAGGGCGAGCAGCCTTTAGTACAGAGCAGATATTCAATTGTTAAGGCAACTGCTAACAGAGCTAAGGAAATCATCGATGCAAGAAGCGTTGAGGAGAAGATTGCCAAGGCAAGAATTGAAGCAAGCAACAAGGAAAAAGAGAAAGAAAAGGACAAGGATAAGGTTGAGGAGAAGAGAATCTCTAAGGAAGATGAGAGAAAGCTTCAGGTTGGAACTCCTCTTGTAAGATGTTCAGAGAAAGACAAGCCATTATCAATCGCAGTTAAAGAATTCTACGAAGGTAAGGTTAAGATTCTTGGAAGTACAGACGAGAATACTTCATTATAATTAACAAAGACGGATGTTAAGGGCAACTGCTTGTATGGGCGGTTGCCCTTTTGTGCGAGTAGTGATGAGAATACAAGCGGGAATCACACAATCATGCTTGCATGTATTGTGTGATTATCGCTTGCATTCGAGGAGCACCGCGACAACGACAGAACGAAGTTCTGGAGTATGAGCTACGAGAAAAAATGAGGAGTTTGAAATTTTATGACGAATAGATATGATGAGAAAGAAAGACGGATTCACTGTGCATTTTCAGAAAAATGCGGTGGCTGTGATTATGCCGGGATGAAATATGACAATGAACTTGCAGTTAAGCAGAAGTACATTGAAGAACTTTTTGGCGAATATGTAAAAGTTGATGATATTGTTGGAATGTACAGACCAATATATTACCGCAATAAAGTTCATGCAGTTGTGGGACTTGATGAGTCCAGAAATGTAATAGCAGGAACCTACGAGGAAAACAGCCACAGAATAGTTGATACATCGGACTGTATGATTGAAGATTCACAGTGTACAGACATTATTAAGGATATTAAAGAACTAATAGCTTCATTTAAATATCAGCCATATGATGAAGATGCGGGAAAGGGAATGATTCGACACATTCTTTTAAGAAAAGGATTTTCGACAAAGGAGATTATGCTTGTTATTGTTACAGCAGGAGTCGCATTTCCATCAAAGAACAATTTTCTTAAGGCATTATGTGAGAAGCATCCGGAAATTACTACAATTGTGCAGAATATTAATGACAGGCGCACAAGCATGGTGCTTGGAAAGAGAAATATTGTTCTTAAGGGAAAAGGTTATATCGAGGATGTGTTGTGTGGCTGCAGATTCAGAATAAGCCCGACATCATTCTATCAGATTAACCACCAGCAGACTGAAAAGCTGTACAAAAAGGCAATCCAGCTTGCTGACATATCAAAGAAAGATACTGTAATTGATGCATACTGTGGCATTGGTACTATAGGAATAGTAGCATCTAAGAAGGTTGGTAAAGTTATCGGCGTTGAACTTAATTCAGAAGCTGTGTCAGACGCCAAGATAAATGCTTCAATTAACAATATAAAGAATGCCACATTTGTTAATGCTGACGCAGGAGATTTCCTTGTTGAGTATGCGAAAAATGCAAAGGCAGATGTTGTTATCATGGATCCGCCCAGAAGTGGAAGCACACCGGAATTCCTTAATTCTCTTCTTAAGATTAAGCCAGACAGGATTGTGTATATTTCATGCGGACCTGATACACAGGCAAGGGATATAAAGGTGTTGGTTAAGGGTGGATATAAGGTTACGGCATGTCAGCCTTTTGATCTGTTCCCGCATACGGAGCATGTGGAGACGGTTGTTCTTTTGTCCCAACTGAAACAAAAGCCGGATGATTATATTAATGTCACGATTGAACTTGATGATATGGATATAACATCTGCAGAGACTAAGGCAACATATGATGAGATAAAGGAGTATGTGTTTGAACATAATGCCGGCATGAAGGTTTCCAATCTGTATATTTCACAGGTAAAGAGAAAATGTGGAATTGAGGTTGGGAAGAATTATAATTTACCTAAAAATGAAGATAGTAGGCAACCACAGTGCCCGGAGGATAAAGAGAGAGCAATTGTGGAGGCATTGAAGCATTTTAAGATGATTCAGCAGAAATAAAATGAGTTTGTTCAATCGGAATTTGTAGAATTAGTAAATCTCGATTTTGGGAAATACAAGAATGTGTCTCATTATGGTTTTAATGCGGTTTGTAAGGAGAAACAATATGATAGGGTTTGTTATATGGTCACTTTTTGGAGTGTTTATAATTGGATTAGGAATAAAAGATATGTTTTCTAAGAATCCCGTTGGATTCTGGGCTAATACCGAAACAATAAAAGTAAAAGATGTGAAAGGTTACAATCGTGCGAGCGGACTATTGTTTATAATCTATGGAATCATTTTTGTTATATTAGGAATTCCGCTGTTAGAAGGTCAAAATACACCATACGTTCTGTTGTCGGTTATTGGTGTGATGGTGGAAACAATTGTAATTATGGCTGCTTATAGTTTAGTTATCGTTAAAAAGTATGAAGAGAAGTAAATAACTTATAATTTGTATGTATGGTAAATCTAAACTTCACCGGAATTCAAAAATGGCTCCATTTTGCGCCCCCGTTTTTGAAATCTGGAATCTAAACAAGATTACAATAAAATCAGAACATAAAAAGTGGTGGCAAAAAGCGCCGTCAAAATCGTAAAGTGGGGGCGGAAAGCGCCACCAAAATGATAAAATGGTGGCAAAAAGCGCCACTACATATAATAAACAAAGGGTTCAAGGGAAAAATCCCTTGCTAGAACAGCATTTGGATGGAGACATCTCTAATGCGTATCTAGCCGTCAACCTAAGAAGTATCAAAGCAGCCAAAATAGCAGATTAATCACGCAACATTTCTTGATGGTTAATTAAATTGAATGAAAATTAAACACTGTTCAATTGTGCAATCTATATGAATCTGATATGCTGAGTATACAAAAGCTTTTGAATTTTTTTAGGAGATGAAGCAAATGGATATAGGCGTTGTTATAAAAAAATATAGAAAAGAAGCTGGTATGACGCAGGAGGAGATGGCAAACAGATTAGGCGTGACGACACCGGCTGTAAACAAATGGGAGAATAGTAATTCCAAGCCGGATATTGAACTGCTGGCACCAATTGCGAGATTGTTTGATATTTCGCTTGATACATTACTTTCTTTTCATGAATATCTTTCAGATACTGAAATCGAAGAAATTATCAGGAAGATGGACAGGATGTTTTCAGAAGAAGGCTATGAAAAGACTTATGAATGGGCATTGAGACTTATAAAGGAATATCCGAATTGTAACATGCTTATCTGGCAGACTGCGGTAATGCTTGATGCAAGAAGAATAACGGATAAATGCACGAATCAGGAAAAATATTATAAGCAGATTAACGCATGGTATGAGCTGGCACTACATGATGAGAATGAAGAGATACAGCATCATGCAGCAGATTCCTTATTTGGATTTTATTTACGTAAGAAGAATTACGCCAAGGCAGAAAAATATCTGGACTATTTTTCAGAACACGATCCTATGAAAAGTTATTATCAGGGAAGATTACTCCAGGAGCAGGGAAAAATCAAAGAAGCATATGAGAAATATGAAAATGTTATTTTTTCCGGCTTTAGTACACTTAATTTTGTGCTTTCCACAATGGCTGGACTGGCATTGCGGGAAAATGATATCGGTTATGCGAGATTTTTGTCAGGGAAGGTACAGGCAGTTGCACATACATTGGAAATGGGAAAATATAATGAGTATTCGCCAATGCTTGATATTGTATGTGCAGGGAAAGATGTAGAGGGAACATATAAGGTGGTAAAACATCTTCTTGATAACGTGGGTACTATGTATGATTTTAGAAAGTCCGATTTATATAAGCATATGAAATTCAGGGATATTGATGAAGCTATATTAGATAGTGTAAAAGAAAAACTTCTTGAAGGATTCAGGAATGAGGAAGAATTCGGCTACATGACAGGATATGAACCGTGGGAAAAATTAATCTTTGACAGATAAGTTTTTTTGAAAACTGCCGTTTGGTAAAATCTATTCCATTTTTAAAAGTCTTGCGATAAAATATGTTCTGTGAATCATTCACAGGATTATATTTTGAGGAGGCTTGGCAATGAACAAGGATTTTGAACGCTGCTGCAGCTTTCTTGCAGACATGATTATTAAATACGCACCACAGATAAGAGATGAAGTAGAGATGTGCATGATGATCAAGGATTCAATTGATGACGAGAAAGTAAGCAGGCAGAAACAATTTGACAGATTCTGTTATTACTTAGGTGGAGTAAAACAGCTTCTGGACAAAAAGGCTGCGTAGGCAGCCGGCATCCTGCAGATAATATGCTGTAGGATGCATACATATATCAGGAGGCTTCATTCATGGCGAGTGGAGTCTCTTTTATTTTGCATTGTATAATGGAAAAAGTTATGGTTGAACAGAGGTTGGAATGATGATAAAATTTTGTTGGGACAATAGTGAACACATGTGTTCACATTTCATAACTAAGAAGTAATGGATTAGAGAGGTGCTTATGGCAGATAAAATTGGAACCGATGAATATGGGGAAATACTTATATATCAGACTGATGATGGGCAGACAAATATAGAAGTTAAAATAGAAGATGATACAGTGTGGCTGACACAACAGCAGCTTACTGAATTATATCAATGCAGTAAATCAAATATAAGTGAACATATAAAGCATATATTCGAAGAAGGGGAATTGGATAAGGATTCAGTTGTTCGGAAATTCCGAACAACTGCAGATGATGGAAAAATATATAATGTTGCTTATTACAATTTAGATATGATTATTTCTCTTGGATACCGAATTAAATCAGTGATTGCAACAAGATTCAGGCAGTGGGCGACACAGAGATTAAAAGAATACATGATTAAGGGATTTACGATAGATGATGAGCGACTGAAAGGTAATGGTGGAGGAAATTACTGGAAAGAGTTACTGGATAGAATCAGGGATATCAGATCTTCAGAAAAGGTCTTGTATCGTCAGGTTCTTGATTTATATGCTACGAGTGTAGATTACAATCCTCATAGCGAAGAGTCTGTTAGATTCTTTAAAATTGTTCAGAATAAACTTCACTATGCAGCACATGGTCATACTGCGGCAGAGGTTATATATCAGCGGGCAGATGCAGAAAAGCCATTTATGGGACTTACTTCATTTGCCGGAGAATTACCAGCATTAAAGGATATAGGAATTGCAAAAAATTATCTGGAAGAGAGTGAACTCAAGGTATTAAATAATCTTGTATCCGGTTATTTTGATATGGCTGAAATTAATGCAATTGAGCATAAGCCAATGTATATGGATGATTATGTAAAGCAGCTGGATAGTGTGTTGTCATCAGGAAATAGAAAACTTTTAACCGGAGCTGGTTCTGTAAGTCATAAACAGGCATTGGAGAAAGCGAAAACGGAATATAGAAAATATCAGGAGATTACTTTGACGCCAGTCGAAAAAGCATATCTTGAAAGCATTAAAGTGGTTTTCAAGGAAGTAAAAAGAAAATAGCTTATATAATGAATTGGAGGGCATGTATGAATAAAAAAAATGATATATTAGAGTCTTGGATAATGGTAGAACATTTATCAGAAGGTGACATTAATTTAAAGGACAAAAATATTTTGACATTTAGAAGTTTGCAGAATAGTGATTACTATTCTATGCTGGTAAATGAAATGCATAAGAGAGAGTTTGGAAAATATAAGCATAGTGGGGTTGTTCTTTACTTTGATATTTTTCCATTTCAGGAAGTAGTAGATTTTTTGAGAGAACAATATAAATTAAAACCAACAGAACAAGAAATTACATTAGGAAAGAAATTTTCTTTTGCATTATATTTTGATAAAAAACTTAATTTTATTAATGAAATGACATTTTTGACAGAAAGCTACTATATAAGAAATAAAAGACGAATACCAAAACAACAAGATTTTAATGCATTTGAGGTAGAAAAAGTTAAGAAATTTGGAGAAATGTTTGTATGTTCGAATGATATGAATTATAGAATACATTTTAATAATGCTATATCATCAATTTTAAAAGAAAATAATATTTTAATTGATAATTGTCGAATGCAACTTTTAACAAATATTGATTCAGAATCTACGAATTTACATTCTTTTTTTATAACGGATTTGGAAAAAGCAAAAAAGATACAATCGCATAATCTAGATAAATATATTACCGGAGTTATAACAGAACGTAATAATTTAAATTGCCGTAAAGAGAGTGAAATGTATAATCCTGAAATATTTTGTAGAATTTTAAAACCCAAAAATTATCCTATTGCAAGGTTTCCTGATAATCCTGAATTTTCATTAGCTTTGATGCAGCAGGTGGCAGTCAATTTATCAATAGGATATGATAATGAGCAGATTAGAAGTGTAAATGGACCGCCAGGTACGGGAAAAACAACTTTACTAAAAGATATATTTGCTGAACTTATTGTAGAACAAGCATATGAAATGGCATCTATGTCTTCAAAATATATAAGAGGAACTGATTTGACAAAATATTGGGATAATGCATCTATTGGTAGTGTTCCGAAAACAATAGCTGAGAAAGGTATAGTAGTTGCTAGTTCGAATCATGGTGCGGTTCAAAATATTGTTGATGAGTTGCCTTTGTCGAAAAAAATAGACAAGGAGTTTATAGATGCTATTGTTAGTGTAGATTATTTTAAAGAAATAGCAAATTCATATGTAGAAACAGAATGGATTACAGATGAAAAAGGAACATATGAAAGATTAAAAATAACCAAGAAAGAAGATATGGATAAATTTTGGGGTGTTTTTTCAATTGAGGGTGGAAAAAAAGACAATATGGAATATATAGTTACTGTGTTGAAGCATATTGTTTACCACCTTGAACAAGAATATACACCGAATAATGATATATATTTGGGCTTTATTACACTATATGACAAAGTAAATAATTATCGAAATAAGATTCAAAATGTCGCAGAAAAAATAATTAGTATTAGAAAAATACAATTAGAAATCAAAGAAAAACTTCAAAAATTTGAAAGTAATCTAATTAGAAAAAAGAATGATTTAGAACAACTTGTGTCAGAAAATAAAAAAAAGATAGAAGATATAAAAGAAAAAATAAAAGATTTAGAAAACGATAGAATTAATTTGGGTATGCAGTTACAGGTTGCTAAAATTGAAAATAATAGGATTTTACAGTGCATTGAGGCATTAAAAATTCAGAAACCGGGATTTTTTTCACTACGAAAAAGTAAGAAAGAGTATAGAGAAAAGAATAAGATGTATTCTGAACAATTACAAAGTAGTATTACCAACGAAAGTTTGATTAATGGTAAGCTGATTGAAGTAGAAAGACAAATACAATGTTTTCAAGTAGAAATTGAGAAGATTATTAGTAAGTCAAAAGATGAACAGGTCGCGTTTACAAAATGGAAGCAAAATGAAAGTCTTGAAATTGAGTGTTTGGAAACTAAAGTAGAAAAGATACAAGAAAAACTTAGTGGTATTGAAATAAATAACCTTCAACTAGAATCGGATTATGAAACATTACAATTGAGCAATCCATGGTTTGATATAGAATACAGAAGGTTACAATCACAACTATTTGTTAAAGCAATGGAAGTTAGGAAACAATTTTTGTATGAAAATGTGAAAAATATAAAAGCCGCTTATATTATATGGAGTAAACAAAAAGATTATATAGAACGCAAAAATATAATAGCCGAAGCGTGGAATTGGATAAATCTTACTATACCAGTTATAGGCTCTACTTTTGCAAGTTTCTCAAGAATGTGTGCAAATATGGGGAAAGAAACAATAGGTCATTTATTTATTGATGAAGCAGGGCAGGCACTTCCACAGGCGAGTGTAGGTGCTATTTTTAGAAGTAAATATGTTATGGCAGTAGGAGATCCATCACAGATAAAGCCTGTTCTTACATTAGATGCTAACATTCTTAATATGCTTGGAAAATATTATGGAGTGTCACAGAAATATTTGTCCGAATCAGCATCTACGCAAACATTGATAGATGAAATAAGTCAATATGGATTTTATAAAGATAATAGCAAAGAAAAATGGATAGGAATACCATTATGGGTGCATAGAAGATGTAAAAATCCTATGTTTGATATAGCAAATAAAATTTCATATGGTGGTAATATGGTACAGGGAGAAAAAAAAGATGGGGTTTGTGAGTGGTATGATATTGAGGGATATGCATTAGATAAATATGTTGCAGAACAAGGAGAGTTTTTAACAAATAAAATTAAAAATATGATAGTTGAAAATCCGGATATTATTAATAAACAAAAGAAAGATATCATCTATGTGATTAGCCCGTTTAAGAATGTTGCATATCAATTATCGAAAGAATTAAATAAAATAGAATTTACAAGATATGATAAAAAAGGAAAGCCTACTAATATAGGAACTGTACATACTTTTCAAGGAAAAGAAGCACCTATTGTATTTTTTGTGTTGGGTGCAGATAAAAAATGTATAGGAGCAGCAAATTGGGCAGTTGGAACAGATAATCCTAATATTATGAATGTTGCAGTAACACGAGCAAAAGAAGAGTTTTATATAATTGGTGATAAAGAAATGTACCTATCACTCAATAGTGACGTAATAAATGATACATGTAAAATAATTGAAAAACATAATATGAACACTTCACTTTAATGATGTATTAGAATTGTTTTGATATACAGAAAGGTTGTGATTTGTATGAAAAAACAGCAGAAATGCTATATATACACAAGAGTATCAACTTCCATGCAGGTAGAAGGTTACAGCCTTGATGCACAGAAGGACAAGCTTAGAAAATACGCAGATTATCAGGAAATGTTTATCGTCGGTGAATATTCTGATGAGGGTAAATCTGGCAAAAGCGTGGAAGGCAGACCACAGTTTAAGCAGATGCTTGCGGATATAGAAAGTAGCAAAGACAATGTTGATTATGTGTTGGTATTTAAGCTGTCACGATTTGGAAGAAATGCTGCAGATGTTTTATCGTCATTGCAGAAAATGCAGGATTATGGGGTTAATCTTATCTGTGTAGAGGATGGAATTGACAGCTCCAAGGATGCCGGAAAGTTGATGATATCTGTTTTATCTGCGGTTGCAGAGATAGAACGTGAGAATATTCTTGTCCAGACAATGGAAGGCCGCAGGCAGAAAGCGAGAGAAGGCAGATGGAATGGAGGTTTTGCTCCATATGGTTATCAACTGGTAAATGGTGAACTTATCATTGCAGAAGATGAAGCAGAGATTATTCGCATAATATATGACAAATTTGTCAATACAACGATGGGAATGGCTGCGATAGCCGTATTTTTAAATAACAGTGGTTATAAGAAAAAGCTTCGCCAGAATAACACAATTGAAGGTTTTTCTACATCATTCGTCAAGGGTGTGCTGGACAATCCGATATATTGCGGTAAGCTTGCATTTGGAAGAAGAAAAAATGAGAAGATTCCGGGAACAAGGAATGAATATCATATCGTAAAACAAAAGGAATATATGTTAAATGATGGAATTCATGAGGCAATCATATCAGAAGAAATGTGGAATCAGGCACACAGAAAGCGTCAGGAGACAGGCGTTTTACAGGTAAAAACACATAGTCTTGAGCATGAACATATTTTATCAGGGATTGTTAAGTGCCCTGTCTGTGGAAGCGGTATGTATGGCAATGTAAATCGCAAGAAGCATCCGGATGGAGGCTATTATAAGGATTATTTCTATTATGCCTGCAAACACAGGAAGCTTATGGACGGACACCGCTGTACTTATAAAAGACAGTGGAATGAGGACAGGATTAATGCGGCAGTTGAGGAAATTATCCGCAAATTTGTGAAGAATCCAAAGTTTGAGCAGGAAATCCGTAAGCAGATAGGAAGCAGCATTGATACTTCGGAGCTTGATCGGGAATATGATGGATTAAAAGACAGACTGAACCAGACAACCGGGGCAAAAAACAGGCTTGCTGACCAGATGGATCATTTATCTGTATCCGATAAGAATTATGACAAAAAATATAATGACATGCAGGAACGTTTGGACAAGCTATATGATGAAATCACTGATATTGAGAATGCCATGGAAGAAGTCGAAACAAGACTATATAATATCAGGCAGGACAAAATTTCAGAAGATAATGTTTACCAGTTCCTTTTATTCTTTGATAAGCTGTATGATAAATTTACAGATCTGGAAAAGAAGACATTTTTGAGGAGCTTCCTGTCGGATGTGTTTATCTATGAGGAAGAGCAAAAGGATGGCAGAATATTAAAAGGTCTCCGGTTTAAATTTCCGATATATATGAATGGCAGAAATGTATTGGGTGTGGATTGGGACAACGAGAGTACAGATGAAAACATCTGCTTGCTATCGCGTAAAGTCACAGTTTAAGTGGGCTTCAGGGCTTTTACTGCGAATATGTACCTGTGTTTTTAGCAGGAAAAAATGTATATAGAACCCAGAATTTCAAGGTAGAAAAAATTCGCAGCCGCCTTTTGCAGATTAAAAATAGTTCTACTTTATCCTTGATCATTGGACATGGTGTATATGATGCATTAATTACTGTTTTCGCATCTGCTTTGTTATGAGGTTTCCGACCATTGCCACATGGTTTTGGGATTTGGATTGGAATCTCTTGATTCGATTATAGTTCTATGATATGATATCCGAGAATACGGAAAATATAAAAGGGTATTATAGTATGAACATATATGAAAAAATCTTTGCTAGACTAGAAGAATTACATATGAGCCAAATTGAATTATCACGAAGAACTGGTATTGCTACCAGTACAATCAGCGACTGGCGTAAGAAAAAGATTAATCCACAGGCAGATAAGTTGGTTTCTATTTGCAAGGCTCTAGATATGTCACTTGTGGATTTGCTTTGTGATGAGAAAGTAGTAGAGCAATCAATCGAAACAGACTTTGTGTCTGATGGTCAACATATTATTGAATTATTTAAGAACTCAGATTTAGAAACAAAAAGAAGATTACTAAGATATTTTGAATTGATTGAAATTTGTAGAGAAATCAATCAGGAAAATGAGTCAAAAAATATTAAGCGAAATGTTTCAGTTATTCAGGATGCTGACGGCAACAATATTGTTATGATTAACGATATTGCATTTAAAGGAAAACGTTCTGTAGAGTGGAGTGATGTTGAAAAATATCTTAGGCAGTATGTGGGAGACATTTATCGAATAGCTGAAACAGAAGATATTATTTATATCGGTACAGATCTTCCTGATGAATATTCTGGCTCAAATTACACAAAACATATAAAGGGAACTATTGCTAAAGCGAAAGCCAATGCTGTGCAGGCTATCCCAGAGATGATAGAAATCGCAACATCAAAGACCTTTGAAGACAATAAGAAAAATAAGCACAGCAGACATGCAAAAAATGGATGGTACCGTTATGACACAAGATTTGCATTGCCAGTATATGATGAAAATGGAGATGTTGAGCGATACAATGTATTCAGTGCGAGACTATTAATTAGACATGCATCTTCAGGAAAAATGTACTTGTATGATGTCTTGGAAATAAAAAAAGAAACGAGCAAGTCCTGTCAGGAATAATCCCTACCCGGTGAAAACCCATTTCTTTTTATGATGCTATGGTACAATAAGAAATGATGTTTGTCAATCCGAATAATCGAAAACATTTGCACATACTGAGAATATTGAAACGTTCATACTTTTACGGGGTAAAAATGCTCTTCAAGCGTTCAAAGGGGGGATATAATATATTTTGTCAGGAAGGCGGGCGCAGATATTTACCATACGCATTTACAGAGTAAGGAATTTATATGCTTGCAACAGTTCTTCGTTAAGAATTAGCGGAATAACAGCTCTGCAACTGGAATAAAGAACCAGTTGCAGAGTTTTTTATTATTCTGTTAAATAAATGCATTTTATAAAGTATTATATGTAGAGGCTTCTAAATTAATTGAAAGGGACAGGACGAAATTGGCAGAGGATAAAGGCTTTGAAAAGATAATTGAGCGGAATGGGAAAAGCATTTATAAGATAGCATTTGTCTATATGAAGAACAGGTTTGATGCGGATGATGTGTATCAGGAGGTTTTGTTAAGATACCTTAAGTACAGACCGCATTTTGAGAATTGCGAGCATGAGAAGAACTGGTTTGTGGCGGTTACGATTAATGTGTGCAAATCTTTTAAGACAAGTGCATGGCAGAGGCATAATGTTACGGTTAATGATGATTCATGGTCGCAGATACTTGCTGATAATACGGAATCGCGAGAGATAAGTCAGGACGATACTGTTATGGATGCGCTCATGCAGCTTGATGATGACACCAGACTGATTATGCAGATGTATTATTATGAAGGTTATTCTGTGAAAGAAATATCAATTATGACTAAATTGAAAGAAACATCAGTATATATGCGTCTTAGCAGAGGCAGAAAAAAGATGGGACGAATCTTATCTGAATGGTAACAGGAGGTGGAGCGGAAAATGCGAAGAAGAGTGAAGTTTAATAAAGAAATGTATGTTGCTGCGCTGGATAAGATAAATGTGCCATCAAATGGCTCGTATGCAAAGGATGCACAGCATATAGACTACATTTATAAAGAACGGATAATGAACAATGAAGCTATAGATACAATGGCGGGAGCAGATGTTAATGACTGCATGTATGACAGGCAGATGTTAAAACATGAGAATATGAGAAAGCTTATATTATCATTTGCAATGCTTGTACTTGGAATTGTTATGACGGCAGTTTTTGTATTCCGTATAGCAAGTAATATTTACCTGAAAAATGCGGGGCAGAAATTCACGCTTGATTATGTAGATGAATCGGAATACTGCAGGCGTACAGATGAAAAGACAGGACTTAACAGCTATGACGGGTACGCTTCTGTTATATGGCACAGTGAAAATGTTTATGACACGGTGATGATTTATGCCAAGACATACGGTGAAGTAAGTCTGTTTTATATGTATTCGAGGAAAGATTATGCAGAGATAAGCAGGCTGAACATTACGGTTAATGATTCGTATGTTGATACACTTATGCAGAAAGGCTTTGAGCCGGCAGAGATTGTGGCTTCCGTTAATGGCGATATATCCGGTAAATATGAATTAAAGCGCGGACAATCAGTTGATATATATTATCTGCCGCAAAAGGGCGAGAGTATTAAGTCACTGAGAGTGCCGGAAAAAATAATAAGATATATTGTTTATACGATTGTTGTTCTTATATATTGTGCGTTCTGGTTAAGGAGAGTGATACGCATTGGCATTGAGGAGAAGAGACTGGACAGATCTTTTGCTGCAGATAATTAGCTTTTATGTGATAGCCACAGGAGTAGGACAACTTATCTGGAATGGAAATACATTATTGCGTATTTCCTATATAAATGCATTGTATATTCCGCTTATTGTATTTCTGAAAATGACAAGAAAAATGATCAAATCTAATGTATCAGTACTGCTGATGCAGTTTATGGAAATTATTGTATATAGCATGTGCATTATTGGAATATTAAGCTTTTTCGTGTCAGATTCTTTTAACAGAAATATATATGTATCATCAGCAATCTGTTTTGCATTTGCTGTATATATTACAGATAGAAGATTGAAGAAATCGGACATTGATGGCGAACATATTCCAGCGGTTATAATTGCTGTTCCTGCGGTTATGTATATATATTCATCATGGCAGGGGCTTAACAGTGTACGGATTATGTGGCTTGCATTATCTGTTGTTACATTTGTCTTGTTTATTAATTACCATTTTGAGGACAGGCTGTGCAGGCTTCTTTTTTCGGATGAATACGATGACGGCTTTCCATACAGGCAGGCGGATTTAACAGTATCACTTGTTAAAGACGGTATATGTGTAACTACATTTGTAATTCTGATGATTATACTTGTACCACTGATGAATGTTACGGGGAATCTTAGAACTTATATAAGAAACAGTAATACTGGCATACATGACACATTAATCGAAGATTATGAAATAATAGACGATTCGGTTGATGAGGAAAAGAAAACTGTTCATTATGAAGCATCGGATAATGTTACCGGAGATGAAGAAGTTGTAATTGTTTCGAAGGAGACAGGCAGGGAGAAGATACATTTTAATAAATATGCAAAATATATAGCGGCAGTGGTAATTGTTGTGCTGGCAGTAATTATTGGAATTGAAAGCATTAAGAAGCGGCTGTTTGCACTTAAAGGAAGTTATATTCTTGAACATGATTCATACGAAGATATAATACAGGCTGATAATGAGGAAGATGCTGACAGACAGCCTGAAATTACTCAAGAGAAGGCAGGAGGGGAGGCAGTAATGAATAATGAAATTATTGAAAGAATCCGTCAAAATATAGCAAAGGTTATTGTCGGCAAGGAAAATGTGATTGATTATTATCTGACTGCACTGCTGGCACAGGGACATATTCTGGTGGAAGATGTTCCCGGAACAGGAAAGACTAAATTATCCAAAGCATTTGCAATGAGCATGGGGATGGACTTCTCAAGAATACAGTTTACCGCTGATATGCTGCCTGCTGATATTACAGGACTCAGATTTTATAATTCTAAAGAGGCGGATTTCAGAATTAGAAAAGGTCCGATTTTTTCAAACATTGTTCTTGCAGATGAGATAAACCGTGCAACACCTAAGGCGCAGTCGGCGTTGCTTGAATGTATGGAGGAAGGACAGGTTACGATTGACGGCAATTCTTTCGTGTTGGAGAAGCCGTTTATGGTTATTGCAACGCAGAATCAGATAGAGACTGCCGGAACTTTCGTGCTTCCAGAGGCACAGTTAGATAGATTTATGTTAAAGATTAATATGGGTTATCCGTCACCTGATGATGAAATGGAGATTATTAATAAATATTATAATAGTGACCCGTTAGATGAGCTTGAACCTGTGTGCGCAAGGCAGGATATTATCCGCATGATTAACGAGGCAGGTCTGGTTACGGCAGATGATGAAGTAAGAAGATATATAGTGAAGCTTGTTAATGAAACAAGAAATAACAGCAATATAGCAATCGGGGCAAGTCCGAGGGCAACGCTTGCATTATTGTCTGCTGCCAAAGCAAATGCATATATTAACGGGAAAACTTCATGCAGTATTGATGATGTGAAAAATATAGCAGTTCCGGTACTTGCACACAGAATTAAATTGAAACCAAAGAATCTTACAGGACAGCTTAGCAGTGAAGAGGTGATTAATAATATTGTATGGAATTAATTATTGCAAGTTTTATTGTTTTGGGCTTGTACATGGCAGCAGAGGCTTTGTATGAAAGAAATTGGTATAAAAATGTATATACTGATATCGCATTTGAAAAAGAATATATGAAATATGGAGAGCCGGTTACAATGATAATTGAAGCTGGCAATAACAGCAGAATATATCTGCCGGTTCTGATTATTACATATGAAATATGGCGTAACGGCAGAGTGTTACATTACAGAAAAGAACGGATTTCGCTTAAGAGTAAACAGAAAGTTGTAAGAAAGCATGTTATTACGGATTTGATGAGAGGACTTTATGAAATTAGGAATATAAGAATTATTTCCAAAGGGCTGTTTCTTAAGAATGAGTACCGTGTGGTAAGCGAATGTAAGGCTTGGACAACAGTTTTCCCAAAGGTTGATGATATAAGCATGGATGAAATTCCAGTTGATGTAATTGCAGGAGAGTGCTGCGCAGATACAAGATTATTAGAAAATCCGTATTATTTTATGGGTGTGCGTGATTATGATGATAATGATACATTTTCTAAGATAAACTGGAATGCAACGGCTGCGATGGGAAGAATGATGAGCAGCATATATGAGGATAGGAGAATGTATCGGGTACAGCTTGTATGTGAATTTCCTGACAGGTATGTGATGGATTGTGACGCTATTGCAGAGAAGATGATAACAGTAGTATGTTCGATATATAAAAGCCTTATGGCAGCAGGAGAATATGTTTCTATAATATGTAATGCGGCAGACTGCGTAACTCATGAGCCTGTAGTTATTGAAAATGGAACAGATATAGATATTGTTCTTGAAAGTATGGCAAGAATTGATACTGCCAGCACAATAAAAACCGCCGCCCTGCAGGAAAAGCAAAGCGGCGAAAAACATTTTTATAAATCTCTCAACATATTCAGCTTTTTCATAGCTGGTCTTAATGCAAGATATATGATTGAAGCAACTATAACAGCGATAACTGCATTAACAGATGTGGTTATCGCACCTATTTTGGCAAGTGTTTTGGCAAGGTCCTGAGGCACACCAAGAAGGTATGTCTTATAGAAATATCCGACTACAGGGTCAGCAACAATATTGAATGCCATACCGCATATGCTTGATACAACAGTAGCAACAGTAACATATTTTGCAGAATGTTCCTTAGAAAGGTGGAAGAGCTTATGTGCTACAAAACCAACGATAAGACCGATACACAACTTAAGAATAAATGTCTTAGGAGCGCTTGTTACATAGGCTGTTGACAAATCACTTATTGTCATGCCGATTGCTCCGGCAAGACCACCCCATTCGCCACCGATAAGTAAAGCTGCAAGAACGCAGAATACATTACCAAAGTGGAACATGGTTCTTTCTGTTCCAACAGGAATGTCTATCTTTATAAATGTTGCACCAACATAGCAGAGTGCGGCACACAAAGCAGCCTGTGCAATAACCTTTGCGTCTACAGGCTTTCTCTCTTTCTTTGAAAATGTTCTGTATAATCCGGCAATAAGAATAACAATGCCAAGGATTGTTACAAGAAGTGAAAATGCGTATGCTTTATTACCTTTTACTATGTATGTGTTTACACATAACACAATACCGATAACAAGAATAATAGTACCAATTAATGTCTGGATTAAACCTGTTTTTTTGTCTTTCATAATTATCTTTTTCTCCTTTGATTCATATTTTCAGCAAAGAATAGTACAATTCAGGGCTTATTAAAAGTGCCAGTTTGATAATGTTTTATATGGTCAGATTATGTAAGGGATATGTTTACATTTGCAAAAAATGTGTTACAATGAGGAGTACTATGCAGGAGGTAATGCAGTATATGAAGATTATGTTTGCATCTTTAGGTTGTGATAAAAACCTTGTAGATACAGAGAATATGCTTGGAATCCTTAACGATAAGGGCTTTGAGTTTACAGATGATGAAACACAGGCAGATGTTATTGTTGTCAATACATGCTGTTTTATTGGTGATGCCAAGCAGGAGAGTATCAACACGATACTTGAGATGGCACAGCACAAGGAAGATGCTGTGTGTAAGGCACTTATTGTTACAGGATGCCTTGCTCACAGATATAAGGATGAGATTATCAAAGAGATTCCGGAGGTTGATGCATTTTTAGGAACAACTTCTTATGACAAGATTGCGGAGGTTGTTACTTCAGTGCTTGAAGGTAAGGGCTTTAATGTCGTTGATGATGCCAACAGACTTCCTATTGTTAAAGAAAAGAGAATTATTACTACGCCGGGATATTTTGAGTACCTTAAGATAGCGGAAGGATGCGATAAGCATTGTACATACTGCATAATTCCTAAGGTTCGTGGTAATTTCAGAAGTTATCCTGTTGAGTATCTTGTGGAGCAGGCAAAGCACCTTGTACACAATGGAGCAAAAGAGCTTATACTTGTAGCACAGGAGACAACTCTTTATGGAACAGACCTTTACGGAAAGAAATCACTTCCAATGCTTATACATGAGCTTGCCAAGATTGAAGACCTCAAATGGATAAGAATTCAGTACTGTTATCCGGAAGAGATTAATGATGAGCTTATCGAGGCTATTAAGAATGAGCCTAAAGTCTGTCATTATCTTGATATGCCAATCCAGCATGCAAGTGATAATGTATTAAAGCGCATGGGAAGAAAGACAGATAAGCAGGAGCTTCTTGATATTGTGGCGAAGCTGAGAAAAGAGATTCCGGACATTGCATTAAGAACAACTCTTATTGCCGGCTTCCCGGGAGAGACACAGGCTGACCATGAAGAGGTTATGGAATTTATTGATGAAGTTGAGTTCGACAGACTTGGAGTATTCACTTATTCAAGGGAAGAGGATACCCCGGCTGCAACAATGCCGGACCAGATTGACCAGGATATAATGGATACGTGGAGAGACGAGCTTATGGCTCTGCAACAGGAAATATCCATTGACAAGTCAGCACAGATGGTTGGAAAGACTATTGATGTTATGGTTGAAGGTTATATTGCAGAGGACAATACTTATGTCGGACGTTCGTACAAGGATGCACCTAATGTTGATGGAATGGTGTTCTTTGAATGTGACAGGGAACTTATGTCAGGAGATTTCGTATCTGTAAAGATTACCGGTTCAACTGAATATGATTTAATGGGAATAATGGAGGAAAATGTTTAAATGAATTTACCTAACAAACTTACAATTGCAAGAGTTATTATGATTCCTTTGTTTCTGATATGTCTGTATCTTAACATTGGATGTGGCAAATATATTGCAGTAGGAATATTTATTCTTGCAAGCTTAACAGACCTTTTAGATGGTAAGATTGCAAGAAAGTATAATCTTGTTACTAACTTCGGAAAATTTATGGATCCACTTGCAGATAAGCTTTTAGTATGCTCTGCACTTATTGCACTTGTTGACCTTAACAGAATTGCAGCATGGATTGTTATTATTATAATTGCAAGAGAATTTATTATTAGCGGATTCAGACTTGTTGCATCAGATAATGGTGTTGTTATAGCTGCAAGCTATTGGGGAAAGTTCAAGACAGCATTTCAGATGATTACAATTATTATGCTTGTTCTTAATCTTAATGTACCATTTATGAATATTATTAATACTGTTCTCATATATATATCATTAGGATTGACAGTGATTTCTCTTATTGATTATATTGCAAAGAATTATAAAGTTTTTCTGGAAGGTTCGGGTAAATAATAATGGTTGATTATCTCAGCTGTCTTGATAAGGCTCTTGTTGAGACATTAAAGAACAAATCCCTGACTATAACTACAGCTGAGTCATGCACAGGCGGCATGGTTGCTTCGTCTATAGTTAATATAAGCGGTGCTTCAGACATTTTTAAAGAAGGATATATTACATACAGTAATGAAGCCAAAGAGCGTATTCTTGGAGTTAAACATGCAACTCTTGAAGAATATAAGGCTGTGAGTGCTGAAACTGCTGCCCAGATGGCAGAAGGAGCAGTAAGAATATCTAAGGCAGATATAAGTGTTTCTGTAACAGGTGTAGCAGGTCCTTCAAGAGAGGATGATAAGCCTGTAGGGCTTGTGTATATCGGATGTTGCTATAAAGGTGAGACACATGTTAAAGAATGTGATTTGTCAGGCGACAGGCACACGATAAGGTGTCAGTCTACGAAGGAAGCACTTAAGTTTGTCCTTGATATAATTAAGACTAACAGGTAGAGATTATTGTAATTATTAGTTTTATTATATTATTTACTATATTATTTGCTATGGCGTTGAAGACCTACTATTAAGCTTGAAAGATGGCTTGAGTAGGTCTTTTTTGCTGGGATTAGAGTGGGCTGGAGCGAGCTGGAATATGAAGACCTACTAAGTGAGTGAGATGTGAGTGTTGAGTAGGTTTTTAGAGCCGTATAGGAGGCGTGAATGGGCGAGAAGACCTACTAGATGAGAAAGAAGTGGGCATTGAGTAGGTCTTTATCCTTCAGAATTATCTTTTACCAAGCAGAAATATAAAAAAAGACCTACTACATCATGCAATTCCAAAGATTTAGTGGGTCATCAAGCATAGACACATTGTTTAAAATGTAAAAAAAGACCTACAAAACAAAGAGAATATTGTTTTTAGTGAGTTTTATAACGACATCGGATTCAATATTACAATGAATTGATACAGGTATCATTCGAGAGGTTGTGCAAGTAAAAAAGATTTTGTTAAATTTATGCATAAAATATTATATTAAGATACAATAATATAAAATAGGCGTTTACAAAATATATATAATATGATATATTTTTACTATTCCAGTATACAAACAAACATAACGAATAAATGTTCGAAAGGTTCTTGACAATGCAGACATAATAAGATATTATTTAGAAAACGAACACATGTTCAAAAGGAGAGTTTAAGGTATGGTTAATGAAGATAAGATGAAAGCCCTTGATGCGGCAATTTCTAATATTGAGAAACAGTTTGGTAAGGGCTCTGTAATGAAGCTTGGGGAATCAACAGCTAATCTTAATGTTGAATGTATTCCTACAGGTTCTTTAAGTCTAGATATCGCTTTGGGAATCGGTGGAGTTCCTAAAGGAAGAGTTGTAGAGATATATGGACCTGAATCAAGTGGTAAGACAACAGTTGCACTTCATATGGTTGCTGAAGTACAGAAGAGAGGCGGTATTGCAGGTTTTATTGATGCAGAGCATGCTCTGGATCCTGTATATGCTAAGAATATTGGGGTTGATATTGATAATTTATATATTTCGCAGCCTGACAGCGGCGAGCAGGCACTTGAGATTACAGAGACTATGGTAAGATCCGGTGCAGTCGATATTGTAATTGTCGATTCAGTTGCAGCTCTTGTTCCTAAAGCAGAGATTGATGGTGATATGGGCGATTCACATGTAGGCCTTCAGGCAAGACTTATGTCACAGGCATTAAGAAAGCTTACACCTGTTGTAAGCAAGAATAACTGCGTTGTTATATTTATCAACCAGCTTCGTGAAAAGGTTGGTGTTATGTTTGGAAATCCGGAGACAACTACAGGTGGTCGTGCACTTAAGTTCTATTCTTCTGTAAGACTTGATGTAAGAAAGATTGAGACACTTAAGCAGAATGGTGAGGTTATTGGTAACAGAACCAGAGTCAAGATTGTTAAGAATAAGGTTGCCCCTCCATTCAGAGAAGCAGAGTTTGATATTCTTTTTGGAAAAGGTATATCTACAGAAGGAGATCTTGTTGATCTTGCTTCTAATGCAGGTATTATCCAGAAGAGTGGAGCATGGTTCTCATATGAGGGCAATAAGATTGGACAGGGACGAGAGAACGCTAAGCAGTTCCTTCTTGATAATCCAGAGATAAGAGAAGAGGTTGACAGAAGAGTAAGAGAACACTACGGAATTGTGGACGGTGTTAAGGAAGCAGAAGCATCTGATGATGCTAAGCAGACTAAGGCTAAGAAGAAAGCAGATACAGAAGAGTAATATTAAGGTGGGTTATGGAAGATAATATTGAACTTATTGTCACATCCATTAAAGAACTTACTAAGAAACGCAGGCTTGTATATATTAATTATGAGCCTGCATTTGCTTTATATGCAGCAGAATTAAGAAAGTTTGGAATTAAGGATGGAGAGTCTGTCAGGAAAGAAGCATATGATTCTCTGATAGATGATGTGTTATCTAAGCGTGCAACGGTAAGAGCGATGGCATTGCTTAAGAATAAGGATTATACAAGAAAAGGTTTAGAGGACAAGCTTAGAGATGGATATTATCCTGATATGTGTATAGATTATGCATTAGAGTATGTAACCAGGTTTGGATATATTAATGATGAGCGCTTTGCAGAGAATTATGTTAATTTTAAGGCAGGTAATAAGCCAAGAAGACAGATTGAACTTAAGTTAAAGCAGAAAGGCGTTGATGCAGATATTATCAGCAGGGTTTGTGATGAATTCTATGAAGATAATAGTGATATAGAATTAGAACAGGCAAAGGCATTTGTTGAAAAGAAACATATAGATATAGAGAACGCTGATTATAAAGAGCTTCAGAAGGTCAAAGCTGCATTATATCGCAAAGGATTCAGTATGGATATTATTAATAAAACATTGGATTCTAAGGGGCTTTTCCTTGACATAATCGACAATTGAGTATAATATTAGATTGTTGTATTTTTTGTACAATGAAAACTAAATAAGGAGGTGCTCCTGCGTTGATTCCAATAGTAATCGCAATTATTGCTACTTTAGTGATAGTCGCTCCTATTACTTGGTTTATCTCGTCTAATGCAATCAACAAGCGTAACGATGCAACAATCGGTAATGCCAATGAGAAAGCAAGAGAGATAATAGATGAAGCTCTTAAGACAGCTGAAACCAAGAAAAAGGAAGCTCTTTTGGAAGTCAAGGAAGAGTCTTTAAAGACTAAGAACGAACTTGAGAAGGAAACTAAGGAAAGACGAGCTGAGATAAGCAAGTATGAAAAGAGAGTTCTTTCAAAAGAAGAGACACTTGACAGAAAGATTGAGGCTGTAGAGAAACGCGACTCTAACATTACCAGGAAAGAAGAAGAACTTGGTAAACAGAAGCAAAAGGTTGAAGAACTTGAGAAGAAGAGACAGCAGGAACTTGAACGAATCTCAGGATTGACCTCCGAACAGGCAAAAGAATATCTATTAAAGACTGTTGAAGACGAAGTTAAACATGATACTGCTGTAATGATTAAGACATTAGAAAGCAGAGCGAAAGAGGAAGCAGACAAGAAGGCTAAGGAAATTGTTGTTAATGCAATTCAGAGATGCGCCGCAGACCATGTGGCTGAGACAACAATATCAGTAGTTCAGCTTCCTAATGACGAAATGAAAGGCCGTATTATTGGTAGAGAGGGTAGAAATATCAGAACTCTTGAAACACTTACAGGTGTTGAACTTATCATTGATGATACACCTGAGGCTGTAGTTTTGTCGGGCTTTGATCCGGTAAGAAGAGAGGTTGCAAGAATCGCTCTTGAGAAGCTCATACTTGATGGAAGAATTCATCCGGCAAGAATTGAGGAGATGGTTGAGAAAGCTCAGAAAGAAGTCGAGACATTAATTAAAGAAGAAGGTGAAGCTGCAACCCTTGAGGTTGGTGTACATGGTATCCATCCAGAGCTTGTAAGACTCTTAGGTAAGTTAAGATTCAGAACAAGTTATGGACAGAATGTTTTAAAGCATTCTATTGAAGTAGCACAGCTTACAGGTCTCTTAGCTGGAGAGTTAGGACTTGATGTTAAGATGGCTAAGCGTGCTGGTTTATTACATGATATTGGTAAAGCTGTTGACCACGAGATGGAAGGCTCACATATTCAGTTAGGTGTTGATCTTTGTAGAAGATATAAAGAATCAGCTCTTGTTATTAATGCAGTAGAAGCACATCATGGAGACGTTGAGCCAGAAAGCTTAATTGCTTGTCTTGTACAGGCTGCTGATACAATTTCAGCTGCAAGACCTGGTGCAAGAAGAGAAACGTTAGAAACTTATACAAACAGACTGAAACAATTAGAAGATATTACCAACTCATTCAAGGGAGTTGAGAAATCCTTTGCCATTCAAGCAGGTAGAGAGGTTCGTGTTATGGTAGTTCCTGAAGTCGTTAGTGATTCAGATATGGTAATCATGGCTCGTGACATTTCTAAGCAGATTGAGGATCAGATGGAATATCCTGGTCAGATCAAGGTTAGTATTGTCAGAGAATCAAGAGCTGTAGATTACGCAAAGTAAACTAACATAAACCAAGGCTGTTACATAATGTTAATTCGTTATGTGACAGCCTTTTTTGATTTTAACACACTTAATATAATTAAGCATTTTAAAGAGATGTTTTAAAATATTAAGTTATTTTTAAAAATATTTGCAATTATGAATTATACATTGTAGAATAGAGCATATTGATTATATGCTGATTAGGAGGAAGATTATGCAGTACAATGATATGAGTAAAGAAGAGCTTTTAGCTTTAAAGGAAAGCTTGAACAAAGAGTATGCAGAAGCTAAGGCAAAGGGGCTTGCGTTAGATATGTCAAGAGGTAAGCCATCAGCTAAGCAGCTTGATGTTTCATTAGGACTTCTTGATACAATCAATAGTTCATCAGACCTTAAGGCTTTAGATGGAACAGATTGCAGAAATTATGGTGTTTTAGATGGTATTCCAGAAGCAAAGAAGCTTATGGCAGATATGATGGGAACAACACCAGATCATGTTATTGTGTATGGAAACGCAAGTCTTAATATTATGTATGACCAGATTTCAAGAGCATACACACATGGTATTCTTGGTAATACTCCATGGTGCAAGCTTGATAAGGTTAAGTTCTTATGTCCAGTTCCTGGATATGACAGACATTTTGCAATCACAGAAAGATTTGGAATTGAGATGATTAACATTCCAATGTCAGAGTCTGGTCCAGATATGGGTATGGTAGAAGAGTATGTAAGCAAGGATGCTTCTGTAAAGGGTATCTGGTGCGTTCCAAAGTATTCTAATCCTCAGGGATATACATATTCTGAAGAAACAGTTAAGAGAATGGCTGCACTTAAGCCAGCTGCTGAGGATTTCAGAATTTTCTGGGATAACGCTTATGTTATCCATGATTTATATGATGACAATAAGGATGAGATAGCTGATATCATCAGTGAATGTGAGAAAGCTGGTAACCCTGATATGGTATTTGAGTTTGCTTCAACTTCTAAGGTGAGCTTCCCAGGTTCAGGTATTGCAGCACTTGCTACATCTGCTAATAATATTGCAGATATCAAGAAGCAGCTTACAATCCAGACAATCGGACATGATAAGCTTAATCAGTTAAGACATGTGAGATTCTTTAAGGATATCAATGGACTTAAGGAACATATGAGAAAGCATGCTGAGTTTATAAGACCTAAGTTTGAGGCTGTTGAAAGTGTTCTTGAAGAAGAGCTTAGCGGACTTGGAATTGGTTCATGGACAGAGCCTAAGGGTGGATATTTTATATCATTTGATGCTATGGATGGATGTGCCAAGGCAATAGTTGCAAAATGTAAAGAAGCAGGTGTTAAGCTTACAGGTGCAGGCGCAACATTCCCTTATGGAAAGGACCCTAAGGACTCTAATATAAGAATTGCCCCATCATTCCCAACTCCAGAAGAGATGAAGCAGGCTGCTGATCTTTTTGTACTCTGTGTAAAGCTTGTAAGTGTAGAAAAGTTACTTGAAAACAAATAATTAAATGAATATAATTAATATAAGCTTGCTTTTTATAAGCAAGCTTATTTAATAACCGGGTATATAATAATCAGATGTTATATATTATGATATAGTTGGGAGGATATACATATGGCTAAGATTGGTTTTATTGGAATGGGTAACATGGGATATGCAATGCTTAAAGGTGCTTTGGCAGCATTTTCACCATCAGATATTATATTTTCATCACCAGACAGGGAAAAATGTGAAAGAATATCATCTGAGACAGGTGTAAGATTTGCAGAAAGTAATGCTGAATGTGGCAACAATGCCAAGTATATTGTGCTTGCAGTAAAACCACAGATGTATCCAACAGTACTTAAGAATATTGTAAATGTGGTAACAGAAGAAAGCGTTATTATATCAATAGCACCGGGAATTACCATTGCGTCTATTAAGAACGCTCTTGGAAGCAATATAAGAGTTGTAAGAGCAATGCCTAATACACCTGCACTTATCGGGGAAGGAATGACAGGAGTAGCATATAATGCATCTGATTATTCATTTGATGAAAGAGATGTTATAGATAAATTCTTTACTTCATTTGGTAAGGTTGTTTACGTTGATGAAAAGCTTATGGATGGAGTAGTATGTGCAAGTGGCAGTTCACCTGCTTATGTATATATGTTCATTGAAGCCCTTGCTGATAGTGTTGTAAAGTATGGCATTAAGAGAGATGATGCATATAAGATGGTTGCCCAGACTGTCCTTGGCTCGGCAAAGATGGTGCTTGAGTCAGGAGAACACCCGGCAGTACTTAAAGATAAAGTGTGTTCGCCTGGTGGAACAACAATTCAGGCTGTTTCTGCACTTGAAGAGAATGGTTTCAGAAATGCACTTATCAAAGCAACTGACGCCTGCTATGATAAATGTACAAACATTAAGTAACATTTTTATATAGAAAGGCTGAATATGAAAGAACATATTAAAAGAGTGGACAGAATTCTTAAATATAAGGGTTCAATACTTGATATATATACAGATGTTATAGAGACTCCCGACGGACATAGGGCAGAATGGGATTATATTGACCACAGAGGAGCGGCAGCTGTTGTTCCGGTGTTAGATGATGGACGTCTTCTCATGGTAAGACAGTACAGAGACGCACTTGACAGAGAGACGATAGAGATTCCTGCAGGTGGTCTTAATGGCTGGGATGAGCCGACAATTAATGCGGCGGCAAGAGAACTTGAAGAAGAGACCGGATACAGGTCAGATAATCTTACCAAGCTTGTATCAGTTGTTACTGCGGTTGCGTTCTGCAATGAAGTGGTAGATGTATATCTTGCAACAGATCTTATAAAAACAAATCAGCATCTTGATGAAGATGAATTCATAGATGTAGAAAAATACACACTGGATGAACTTAAAGACATGATATTTGCAGGAACGATACAGGATTCCAAGACAATTTCAGCAGTTCTTGCTTATGATGCCTTGCTTAACCGTAAAAAGAATAATTAAGACAAAGTCTTCATATATTGATTCAAAGTACATTTTGATGGATATATATGAAGGCTTTTTTATTGTGGGTGATTAAGAATGTAAGATTTGCCGCATTAATTATTGCGGGAATTATACTTGGTACATGCTTTATAAAAATGTGGCGCTATGGTGATGTGTTTTCAACTGAATATTTGATTGTATACATTAATTCTGATGTTGCATATGCAAATGTATGGCAGGAGGTGCTATCTTACAGATTAAGGAAGTTCATAACATTGGTAGTATTCATGATTACCCCATTCAGAAAATTGTATGTATACTGGCTGTGTCTATACAATGGATTCTGCCTTGGAATATGTATGACAAAGGCTGTTATGTATCACGGTGCAGGGGGAGTAGTTATGGTTCTGGTATGGCTGTTTCCACATTATCTGTTATATATAATGACCGTTCTCCTTATGTGTCATTATTTTCTAAACAGAATTGACACTTTAAGAAGAACGGTCATTATTGTGAGTATGTCATTGTTACTTACATTAATCGGAACATTTGCAGAAAGCTACATTAATCCCGACATAATGAAAATGTTTTTAAATAAGGTCTGCAATATCGTATAAAAGCTTTTCAGATTCAGTCCATCCGAGGCATGCGTCTGTGATTGATTTTCCATAAACACCGTCGCCAACCTTCTGGTTACCCGGCTCAATATAACTTTCAATCATAACACCCTTAACAAGCTTCTTAACATCAGCAGAGTGATGGCAGCTGTGAAGAACTTCCTTGACGATACGGATTTGCTCAAGATACTGCTTACCTGAATTGCTGTGGTTAGCATCTACAATAACAGCAGGATTCTCAAGATCTCTTGCAGCATACATGTTATAAAGTCTTATTAAATCCTCATAGTGATAGTTAGGAATAGTCTGACCGTGTTTGTTTACAGCACCTCTTAATATTGTGTGTGTAAGAGGATTTCCAGGTGTGTTAACTTCCCAATTTCTGTATATAAATGTCTGCTTAGACTGGGCAGCAACTACAGAATTTAACATAACTGAAAAATCTCCACTTGTAGGATTCTTCATTCCGGCTGGAACATCAATTCCTGAACATACAAGTCTGTGCTGCTGGTTTTCAACTGATCTTGCACCAACGGCAACATATGAAAGAACATCTGAAAGATACCAGTAGTTTTCAGGATAAAGCATTTCATCAGCAGGACTAAGATGTGTCTCTTTCATTACATCAATATGCATTTTTCTGATTGCAACAAGACCGGCAAGAAGATCAGGCTTTTTTTCAGGGTCTGGCTGGTGAAGCATTCCTTTGTAACCTACGCCTGTCGTTCTTGGTTTGTTAGTGTAAACTCTTGGAATAATAATAACTTTGTCTTTAATCTTCTCCTGAACCTTAACAAGTCTTGATGTGTAATCAAGGACAGCAGTTTCATTATCTGCTGAGCAAGGTCCGATAATAACAAGAAGTTTGTCTGATTTGCCAGTGATAACATCAGCAATTTCAGCATCTCTTTCAGCTTTTAATGTTTTTATTTCTTCTGGTACAGGGTACTGTTCTTTGATTTCAGTAGGTGTAGGAAGCTTTGTGACGAACTCGAAACTCATATAATTTTCTCCTTAAAAATGTATATTCAATTAATTACATTTGCATAAAAAACACAATGTATATGTGATTATAACATTTGTTTTCAAAAATGCAAAATAATAATACAGAAAGTATTCTTTGTGGTACAATATATTAAAGATTGTCGGGAGGCGTGGCTATGAATATTAACAGAATTATATGGATAGTTTTAGATAGTGTTGGAATTGGTGAGGCCAGGGATGCAGCTAAGTTTGGAGATGAAGGTGCAGATACATTGGGACATACTGCAGAGGCTAATGGAGGTCTTAATATTCCTAATATGGTAAAGCTTGGAATAGGCAATATAGACGGTGCACATAACCTTGAGCGTTGTGATAATCCCATCGGGTGTTTTGGAAAACTGGCAGAAGTGTCTGCAGGAAAAGACACGACAATTGGACACTGGGAGATGGCAGGAATATATTCTCCTGATCCGTTTCCTGTGTATCCTGATGGATTTCCAGACTGTATTATTGATGAATTTATTAAAAAGACAGGAATTCCAGGAATACTTTGCAATAAGCCGGCTTCAGGAACACAGATAATTGCTCAACTTGGTGATGAACATGTTGCGACAGGAAAACCAATTGTATATACATCAGGAGATTCAGTTTTCCAGATTGCATGTCATGAAGATGTTGTGCCGGTAGAAAGACTTTATGAAATGTGTGAGACAGCAAGACATATCCTTACAGGAAAGAATGCTGTGGCAAGAGTTATTGCACGACCTTTTGTCGGGGAGAATGGCAATTATAAGAGAACACCTAACAGAAGGGATTTCTCACTAAAGCCAAGTGAGGATAATATATTGTGCAGAGTCCGTGATAAAGGGTTTGATGTAATCGGAGTCGGTAAGATTCATGATATATTTGCCGGAGTTGGACTTACAGAGTCTAAGCACACTAATGACAATCAGGATGGAATGGATGTAACACTTGATTACATGAAGCAGGATAATAAAGGAATTATATATACTAATCTGGTTGAGTTCGATTCAACATGGGGACATAGAAGAGATTATAAAGGGTATGCCAGAGGTCTTGAAGAATTTGATGATAGACTCGCACAGGTGTTAGACACTATGAAAGACACAGATATGCTTGTTATTACGGCTGACCACGGTTGTGACCCGACCTATAAGGGAACTGACCATACAAGGGAGTATGTTCCGTTGCTTGTATATGGCAAATGTTTAAAACATGGTGTTAATCTTGGAACAGGTGACACTTATGCTGATATAGCACAGACACTGGCTGAGATTTTTGGCACAGAACCGGTTAAGATAGGAAAGAGTTTTCTTAATAAGATTATGTAGGAGGTCTGCATTATGAGAATGGTTGATATTATAGAGAAGAAAAGAGATGGTGGAAAGCTTACTAAAGAAGAGATAGAGTTCTTTGTTAATGGCTATGTCAGGGGGGATATACCTGATTATCAGGCTTCTGCCCTTCTTATGGCAATATATTTCAGACATATGGATTATGATGAGACTCTTAACCTGACGCTTGCAATGGAAAACAGCGGAGATAAGCTGGATTTGTCGGGTATTAATGGAATTAAAGTAGACAAGCACAGTACAGGTGGCGTTGGAGATAAGACTTCACTTGTTCTTGCACCTATGGTTGCAGCACTTGGCGGCAAAGTTGCAAAGATGAGTGGAAGAGGACTTGGACATACAGGAGGCACGATTGATAAACTGGAAAGTATTCCGGGATTTAACACTTCTTTGTCTGAGGAAGCATTTGTTAAGCAGGTTAATGATATAGGAATTGCAATAACAGGCCAGACAGGTAATCTTGCACCTGCAGATAAGAAGATATATGCGCTAAGGGATGTTACGGCAACGGTCGAGAATATTTCGCTTATTGCAAGCAGTATTATGAGTAAGAAACTGGCTTCTGGTGCTGATGCGATTGTTCTTGATGTCAAGACCGGAAGTGGCGCATTTATGAAAAATGAGGCTGATGCCGTAAGTCTTGCTAAGGAGATGGTTCGTATTGGAAAGGGAGCTGGAAGAAATGTAACAGCACTTATTACTGATATGGACCAGCCGTTAGGATATGCAGTCGGTAATGCACTTGAAGTTATCGAGGCTATCAATACTTTAAAAGGTGAAGGACCAGAGGATTTAACTAAGCTTGTCCTTAATCTTGGAACATATATGGTGCTTGCTGCAAGAGATGACCTTGATAAAGAAACCGTAAGAAAAGAATTGGAGAGAGTAATAAGTGACGGAAGTGCTTTGGACAAGATGGCAGAGTTCGTTAAAGCCCAGGGGGGAGACCCTGACGCAGTATATAACACAGATAAGTTAAAGATATCTGATACAATAACAGAGGTGTGTGCAGATAGCGATGGATACATCCAGTCAATCCAGTCTGAGCTGATAGGAAAATCTTCAATGATTCTTGGAGGCGGAAGGACAGCCAAGGACGATGTGATTGATTTATCAGTTGGAGTTGTGCTTTCTAAGAAAATAGGCGACAAAGTCAGCAAAGGTGATGTGATAGCAAGAATTTACTGTGATAATGCAGACAAGACTAAAGAAGCAGAAACAATGATTAAGGATGCGTATACATTTTCACAGGAATATGTCGAAAAAAATGTACTTATAAAGGGAATAGTTGGTTAATAGTTGTAAATAATTGGATTTTGTGGTATTATAAACACCAAACGGGGCTTTGCCCTAGGTTTGTGAATTGAAAAGGAGAGTTACGATGGAAGTAAGACAGGGTGCTAACGCAAGAGATGTAAAGGGTTATGATACAGAAAGACTGAGAAATGATTTTCTTATCCAGAATCTTTTCCCAGCTGATGATTTCAAGCTTGTTTACAGCCAGATTGATCGTATTATCGTAGGCGGATGTATGCCGGTTAATAAGGAACTTACACTTGAGGCAGGTTCTGAACTTAAGGCTGCATATTTCCTTGAGAGACGTGAGATGGGTATCTTTAATGTAGGCGGCAATGGTTCAGTTATCGTTGATGGTACTGAATATAAGTTTAAATATAGAGATGGTCTTTATATTGGTATGGGTTCTAAGGAGATTAAGTTCAAGAGCGAGGATTCTTCTAAGCCAGCTAAGTTCTACTTTAACTCAACACCAGCACATAAGACATATCCTACAGTATTTATTGATCCAGAAAAGGATATCAAGGATGAGTTCAAGCTTCAGCTTGGTTCTGTTGAAGGATGTAATAAGCGTCTTAACAGAAAGTATATTTTACCAGGTCAGGTCGAGACATGCCAGTTAGAGATGGGTATCACAACTCTTGAGCCAGGAAGCGTATGGAATACAATGCCATGTCATACACATGACAGACGAATGGAAGTTTATTTCTACTTCGAGATTCCAGAAGAAGATATCGTTGTTCACTACATGGGTGAGCCAACAGAAACTCGTCATATCATCATGAGAAGCGAAGAAGCAGTTATTTCACCAAGCTGGTCAATTCATTCAGCATCAGCTACACATGCATATGCATTTATCTGGGGAATGGCTGGAGAAAACCAGGATTTCGATGATATGGACTGGGTAGACATGAAGGATTTAAAGTAATCCGTCAGTACATATTTTACTAAGGAATGTAACCTGTAGAGGGTTTCATTTATAAATTATTATTAGGAAAAGGAGAATTAAAATGTCAGTTAATTTTTCACTTGAAGGTAAGATTGCATTTGTAACTGGTGCATCATATGGTATCGGCTTCGCTATTGCTAGTGGTATGGCTAAGGCTGGTGCAAAAATCGTTTTCAACGATATTAAGCAGGAATTAGTAGATAAGGGATTAGCAGCTTATAAGGAAGCTGGTATCGACGCTCACGGATATGTTTGCGACGTTACTAACGAAGAAGCTGTTAACGCTACTGTAGAGAAAATCACAAAGGAAGTTGGACCAATCGATATCCTCGTAAACAACGCTGGTATCATTAAGAGAATTCCTATGTGCGAGATGACAGCTGCTGAGTTCAGACAGGTTATCGACGTAGATCTTAACGCACCATTCATCGTATCAAAGGCAGTAATTCCTTCAATGATCGAAAGAGGACATGGTAAGATCATCAACATCTGCTCAATGATGTCAGAATTAGGTCGTGAGACAGTATCAGCTTACGCTGCTGCTAAGGGTGGTCTTAAGATGCTTACAAGAAATATTTGTTCTGAGTATGGTAAGTACAATATCCAGTGTAATGGTATTGGACCTGGTTACATCGAGACACCTCAGACAGCTCCATTAAGAGAGAGACAGCCAGATGGATCAAGACATCCATTCGACTCATTCATCGTTGCAAAGACACCAGCAGAGAGATGGTTAAAGCCAGAAGAATTAGCTGGTCCAGCTGTATTCCTTGCTTCAGAAGCATCAGATGCAGTTAACGGACACATCCTCTATGTAGATGGTGGTATCCTCGCATACATCGGCAAGCAGCCACAGTAATCGCGGACATAGATTAGCGGTGCAGATAACAATAAAGGGCTTGAGACAAGTTTACTTGTCATCAAGTCCTTTTTGTTATCTATAGCGCATAGAGCGCGACAGCGCGTGTGGACTGACCGCAGGTCAGGACACGGCACTGCGCGAAAGTAGTGGGACGCACCTGTCCCGTCCATCAATTCCCAGCCGCAAGAGTGAAGCGAGTTGCAGCGTCCGTTTCAGCACAGAGGAATTCTATTGTATATGTGAAGTTATAATCAGTCTGACAGGTTGTCCAATATCCTGTCTTTTAACATGATACCTATAGGTAGTCGTATAAAATGCAACCTTATAGGTAGAAAACACAAGCGTCTATATTTATAATTATATAATAAACCTATAAAACTATTTTAAAATTGTATCTTATAGGTATATGCCCATCTAATCTGATATTAATCACCAAAAATCACCCTAAATCCGTCAAAAAACACCTATAAAGTATATTAAAAAATATAATTTATAGGAAAAGATTCATTTATATGTGTAGAACATGCTTAAATTATTTATAAACAACATATTTAGTAATCAGCCTGATAAACAACCTGAAACACTTATAAAACAATACTTGTAATTATGCCAATCAATGATAAAATCAAGTAAAAGGGGGGATATGCACATGTCAATATTTAAGAAGAACACAACCAAGAAAGAGATAGAAACATCACTCAATGAAATCCAGATTAATCTTGAGAATAATTACAAGGATTTAGCAATTAAGGCTTTCAAAGACTCATCAGAGCTAGTTGAACGGTATCATAATGAGTCTTTGATTGATGAGAAAGCGTATGGTAAATATAAAGGACAGCTTGATGTATTTGCAAAGAGAATGGAAGGCTACAGTCACAGACTGAATGTGAAATATTAAAAAGTATTGAAAGAAATAATAATATATTGTCAAGATATAGATACGTATGTTATATTAAATATGTAGATACAACCATAACCTGACTTGTGAATGGAGGGGTACTATGAAAAAAGTATTTTTAATTGGGTTTACATTGATGTGTTTTGCTTCTATGGCAGGTTGTAAGACAAAGCCGCCAAAGGTTGCACATCCATATGTGCAGGAGTATGTGGCTGGCAGAGAGCATGGCAATGTAAAAGTACAGGATTTTCTTGATCATGGAGAAGAATTTGCAATTGGGGCAGATGAAAATGGAAAAGCGGTATTTAAAGACCCGCAGAAAGCATTTGAGGCGTTAGTAAGGGATTATTCAGATGGTATTAATCTGATTAGGGATGAGTACAAGCTTGGACCAATCACTCCAAGAAATTTTTATGATTATATGACATATGGCTGGCAGGTTAATACTGGCACAGAAGAAAGCAAGAAACAGGCTGCTTTTGTGACTCAGGTTTTAGATATATATGAGAATAGTTATGATTTTGATAAATAGAATATGTTTTAATATAATAACCGCACCGTCGTAAGACGGTGCGGTTATTCGTTAATCCACAACCCTTATAGTACTAATCACAGGCTGTTTACTCTTATCTGTAATCACACCATTCTGATTAGTATCAGTGCAGTCTTTACATATCTTATCGACAATGTCCATGCCGCTCGTGACAGTTCCGAAAGCTGCGTATTGTCCGTCAAGGCTTGGAGTGTCCTTTTGCATAATGAAAAACTGAGAACTTGCAGAATTATTAGCAGAAGAGCGTGCCATAGATATAGTGCCTCTTATATGGCTTATATTATTTTGGACGCCATTTGACTTGAATTCACCCTTGATTTTCTCAGAAGAGCCACCAGTTCCGTCACCATTAGGGTCTCCACCCTGAATCATAAATCCATCAATTACGCGATGAAAAGTCAGACCGTTATAAAATCCTGAATTGGCAAGATTAATAAAATTAGTAACAGTAATTGGGGCAGTATCTGCATCAAGTTCTACCTCAATCGTTCCATAATTGTTTACTTCAATGGCAACATGGTGCTTGCCGGATAACTGAGTGTTTCCATCGGAAGTTGATGAATTACCAGAATTCTGTCTGCCACATGCAGTCAGGCTGAATAAAATACATAATAGGATTATGCTTAATAATAAATGTTTTTTCTTCATTTTAAAATATTCCTTTCTAGAATTAGTGAATCAAGTATAACATTATCAGCCGGTATGTTAAACATCTAATATGCATATAAACAATTAAAATGTATATAAATTTGACTATCAAAATTTCTATACATGTGATACAATTATCAAAGATTTCACAATATATGAGGGGAGATTAATTTAATGAAACTTGAAGTGAAAAATCTTACCAAGTCATTTGGTGAGAAAGAAGTCCTTCACGGCATTTCATTTGATGTGGAAGGCGGCAAGGCATTAGGTCTTCTTGGACGTAATGGTGCAGGAAAGACTACAACTATAAGAATTATTATGGATGTATTTCATGCCAATTCAGGAGAAATATTTCTTGATGGTAAAAAATTTAATCCAAAGGAGCATCTGATAGGATATCTGCCGGAAGAGAGAGGATTATATCCTAAGAAAAAAGTATCAGAACAGCTTGTGTATCTTGGCAGGTTAAGAGGCTTATCTAAGGCTGAAGCTAAGAAGAATACTGATAAATGGCTTAAAAGACTGCAGGTATCACAGTATACAGATGTGAAGTTAGAGACACTCAGCAAAGGTAATCAGCAGAAGGTCCAGCTTGCATCAACACTTGTCTGTGAGCCTGAGATTGTTATATTAGATGAGCCATTCAGTGGACTTGACCCGGTTAATTCTAAGATATTACAGGATGTTGTAACAGAATTGATAGAAGAAGGAAGAATAGTTATATTCTCAAGCCATCAGATGAGCTATGTGGAGGAGTTCTGTGAGGATATAGCAATAATTAATAACGGTGAGATTGCATTATCAGGTGATATTGCAGATATTAAGGCTGAATATGGAAAGAATCAGCTTATAATATCGGCTGTTGGAATGGGAGCAGAAGAACTGGCAGAAAAGTTAAAGACTAGCTGCGAAGATACATTATCTGTAACAGGAATACATAAAGATGGTGTTATAGTAAAGAATATTCAAGAGCTTTCTGGAAATGCACTTATTAAAGAAATTATGAATGCTGATATAGAGATAGCATCATTTGACAGCTACAGACCATCGCTTAATGATATATTTGTAAAAGCTGTAGGGGGTGACAGATAATGAAGAAGTTCGGAGTAATATTCCAGTATGAGATTATGAATTATATCAAGAATAAAAGCTTTATGATTTCTACAATTGTTATAGCTGTTCTTGCTGCAGTGATACTGTTTCTTCCAAGTGTATTTGATATGTCAGGAATTCTTGGAATAAATAAAGATGATACTGATGATACCGCTGATAATACGGAGATTACTGATGTTATCATAATCTGTGATGAAAAAGACATATTTGCGGGAACAGGAATTGTAGAAGGTGTATTAAATGATGTGAAGATTGAAAATGTTTCGTCAAGAGATGCACTTGTAGATAAGATTGAAAATGATGAAAATGTCATTGCTGGTTTTGTTGTAAAGAATGCAACAGATTTTGAATATGTCGTTAATAATAGTGATATGTTTGATGATATGACGCAGAGATTTACATATGCAATGCAGCTGCTAAGCCAGTATAACTATTGTAAGGAGAATAATCTGGATATGGCAGAGATTGAAAATGCTTTTAATCCGGTTATCAATTCCGAGACAACTGTACTTGGAAAAGACATGATGAGTAATTACTGGTATTGTTATGCACTTATAATTATTGTGTTCATGGTTATCATTCTGTATGGAGTAATGGTAGCAACTTCTGTAACACAGGAGAAATCAAACAGAACAATTGAACTTCTTGTAACCAGTGCTGATACTAACAGCCTTTTCTTTGGAAAGGTACTGGCAGGTACATCTGCAGCACTTTTACAGGTTGGAATTATATTTGCAGTAATACTTGGAAGCTATAAGATTAACAGAGACTCATGGGGTGGATTATTTGATAAAATATTTAATATTCCTTCAGATGTGCTTATAACATTTGCGTTCTTTGGACTTGGAGGGCTGCTGTTCTATGTATTCATATATGGTGCAATGGGAGCGCTTGTGTCTAAGACAGAGGATATTAACAAAAGTGCCGGAAGTGTACAGTTTGTTATTATGATTGTATATTTTATAGGATTATCCCAGCTTAATAATGTAGATGGAATTCTTATGAAGGTTCTTTCATTCCTGCCGATAAGCTCATACAGTGCGATGTTTGCAAGAGTAGCACTTGGAAATGTGAGTTTTGCTGAGATAGCTGTATCGTTTGTTATTCTTATTGTAAGCACAATAGCAGTTGGAATATTAGGCTCTAAGATATACAGAATGGGAACGTTAAGATATGGTAATCCAATTACATTAAGAAATGCATTTAAGAATCTTAAGCATGAATAAAAAGAGGGCGGCAAACCTGTAATGGTAAGCCGCCTTTAATAATGCGTTATTATAATTTAACTGTTTCGCCGCCTTTTACTTCAACAATAGTACTATTATTTACTGCAAGCCATACTGACTTAACAGAAGGGTTATGAACATATTCGTTATCAGCAAAGAACTCAAGTCTGTCAAACAATTCGTTGTATTCAACAATATCAGAATTGGTTGCATACCAGATATCATCACGGTTAGCAATCATTTCACAGAATTCCTCAATGATTTCCCAATTATTGTTTCTTTCAAATTCAAAGCTGTGTCCCCAGACATACATCATGTAAAGATACTGTTTTTTAGTAAGTGCCATGAACTTTTTGCCAAAATCAATAAGATTATGATTGTGATGACAGGTTGGAACCCAGCACATATAGTCTTCAGGCATAGAAAAACCATTCTCATCCCCTATAAGCATAGGACCATCGGCATTAGCAGCATAGGCTTCTGCAGCTTTAGTGGCAGCGTATTTATCATTAGTAACTCTTGCATATTTGATGCCAACTGATTTAGCAATATCAACTATACGGTTATCGTAAGAACCATTAGGATATGCAAGACCATATATAGGACGTTTAAATATTTTTTCAAGATTATCCTTATCATCGAGAATTTCTCTAAGGGCATTATAATCGTTAAGTCTGATCATTGTAGGATGTGTAAATGTATGGACAGCAATATCATGTCCTTTATAAAGCTCAGGCCATTCCTCCTGAGGAATTCTTATGGCAGGGTCAATAATACCTGTATTAAGGTTAAAGGTTGCTTTAAGATTAAACTTGTTAAAAAGCTTTACAAGACGTCTGTCCTCAATTTTACCATCGTCATAACTGAAAGTAAGAACTTTGAATTTGCCGCCGGGGAATACTTTATATACTTTATTCATAGTTGTTGTCTCCATATTATATAACTAGTTTAAAATCAACGTTCATATTATATAACACAATTATTTTTATGTCATTCTTTTTTTATAATTAATTAGAATAAATCAGAATGATTAAAATGTTTATTAAAATATTTTACGGATTATGTCGAGTGCATGAACTTTTTTGGGAATACTCTGCTTTGCTTTAAGACTGATGCTGCGGATTGGTTCATTGTTTACATATATATTAATTGTTCCATAAATTTGTGCTGAATTGACAGGTGCAGAAAGCATTTCAGGAATATCTGCCTGTATAGTTACTGAATCATCTTCACAGGCAAGAAATTCAATTGAACAGTCAGGTATAAGTTCACAGAAACTATTTTTTCCTTTGGATACAGGAATGTAAAATGTGTATTCATTATTAAAATATTTCTGTCGGCTGTATTGTTTTCCAAGGGCTATAAGATAACGGGCATCACTCCATTTATAATTCTTATTTGGTGGCCAGCCACATGCAAGCAGGGCGATGCACAGTGTCCGGTTTTTGTCTTTGTATGCACATACATAGCAGTATCCGGCTTTGTTAGTGAAACCTGTTTTTCCAGAGATAATTCCTTCATCAGGATTTAAAAGCCTGTTTTTGTTATTTAGCTGGTAATGGTATCTGCCTGTTGTGTCTGAAATTGTTTTAGAAACAGTCTGTGTTATATATAAAAAATCCTCATTATTAATACAATATGCCATGGTTTTTGCAAGGTCATATGCTGTTGTATGATGAAAACTATAGTTATCCTCGGCATCAAGACCATTAGGTGTTATGTAATATGTGTCTGATAAGAGAATATCATCCGCTTTTTCATTCATAAGGCCGGTAAATATATGAACAAGTATTTCACTTTGTTCATGGTTAATCTCAGAAAGAAATGAGGAATCGTAATTATAATTATTGATAAACGGAGTTTCAGACCTTAAAGAAGGATTTTTACATAGTAAGTAATAAGCAGCATTTTCAGCAATTATTACAGCGGAATCATTATGTGATTCAAGCATAAGTGAGTAGTATAGGTCGTTAATTATGAATTGCTCACCAGTTACGGCGTTAAGCTGTACATCAGGCATGGAAGCTGCGTAGGCGGAAGTTGTTACGACAAAATTCTTGTCACAGTTTTCCAAAGCAATAATAAGAGTCATAATTTTAGTTGTGCTTGCCATGCTTACAGCCGTTGTTTCATTGCTGCCAGAAAGTATCCTGCCTGAATCAGAATCAATAAGAACAGAGTATTTTGAATATAGTCCTGCTGCCTGAGTTGTTACAGGACAGAATATGCAACAAACCAACAACGATAATACGAGTATAATAATTGAAAAATTCTTAAATGATTTCATAGAAATTTAATAAAATGTCTTTCTATGATTATATTAAAATGATTTGAATTTATGAGTGCTATAAGGTATTATTATATATAGATTAATATGTGATTTAATACTGTCTGGAATAAAAAAGGAGAAACTATGGCATATATAGAATTTAAAAATGTAAAGAAAATATACAAAATGGGTGATGTAAAGATAAGAGCATTGAATGGAGTGGATTTTAAGATTGATAAAGGCGAATTTGCTGTTGTATTAGGACCTAGTGGTGCAGGAAAGAGTACTATTCTTAACATCCTTGGAGGAATGGATACATGTACTACCGGGGAAATAACTGTTGATGGTAAAAGAATTGACAAGTATAGTTCGAGACAGCTTACAGCATACAGAAGATATGATATCGGATTCGTATTCCAGTTCTATAATCTTGTACAGAATCTTACTGTCAAAGAAAATGTTGAACTGGCAACGCAGATATGTAAAGAGCCTCTTGATATTGTTAAGACAATAGAAGCTGTGGGATTATCTGACAGAATAGGAAATTTTCCGTCACAGTTATCAGGTGGTGAACAGCAGAGAGTTGCCATTGCAAGAGCACTTGCAAAGAATCCTAAGATGCTTTTATGCGATGAACCTACAGGAGCGCTTGATATTAATACAGGAAAAACCATTCTTAAGCTTTTAAGTGATATGTGTAAGAAGAATGGAATTACTGTTGTTGTTATAACACATAATCAGGCAATTTCAGCAATGGGAGATAAAGTTATTAAGATAAAGAATGGTATCGTTGACAGTGTTGTTATTAATGACAATCCTGTTTCAGTAGACGAGATAGACTGGTAATACTATGGAGGCTTGTACAATATGGGAAAATCAGTGTGGAAAGATCTCTTTCGTGAGATTAAGAGAACATTTGGAAGATTTATAGCTATATTTGCAATTGTTGCTATTGGAGTAGCATTTTTTGCAGGAGTAACAGCATCTTCTAATGATATGAAGAATTCAACGGATAACTATTATGATGATTATAATATGAGTGATTTAAGACTTTTATCATCAATAGGTTTTAATGAAGATGATATTAAAGCTATAAGAGCAGTTGATGGTGTTAAGGGAGTGTATCCTGCATATTCACAGGATGCAGTTATCAGGAAAGACAGCATAGAGACCGCTGTACATATAATGTCAGTACCTGATAATACAGACAGGAATAATGAGAATTACATTAACCAGTTACGAATCAAGGAAGGACGGCTTCCTGAAAATAGCGGTGAATGTGTTGTAAGATATGAAGATACCAAGGATAATTTTTCTATAGGAGATACAATCAAGCTTTCATCCGGAACACAGGATGATATTAATGACAGTCTTAAAGATTCAGAGTATACGGTTGTAGGAACAGTATATACACCATATTATGTTTCTTATGACCTTGGAACTACTAATGTTGGAAGCGGCAGGATTAATTATCTTATGTATATTACGGAAGATGAATTCATGTCCGATTATTTCAATGAAGTATTTGCGACAGTTGATGGAGCAAAGGAATTGGATACATATGGAACTGAATATAAAGATCTCGTTAAAGAAACGGCTGACAGAATAGATAATATTTCACAGAGCAGAATTAATGTAAGAAAAGATGACATACAGGATGTATATGAAGATTCAGTAAATGAGGCAAAAGAGGCTGCCAAAGCGGCTATATACGACCATGTTGTAGAATCACTTACAGAACAGTACAGTAATTATTTTGTAGGAATGGATGTTTCAGCTATTATTGAGCCATATATCCAGCCGGCATATGAGAAAGCACTTGCTGATTATGATTTTAGCAGCATTGAGACGCAGGCTAAGGAAGATTTTGAATCTAAATATGGTGACAGCGATGACTGGAAATGGTATGAGCTTACAAGACAGGAACAGTATTCTTTTAAAGATTATGAATCCAGTGCAGACAGGATGAAAGCCATTGCCACGGTATTTCCAATATTCTTTATAGTTGTATCTGCCCTTGTCTGTCTTACAACAATGACAAGAATGGTAGCAGAAGAAAGGGGACTTATAGGAACATATAAAGCACTAGGATACAGCAAAAAGGTGATTGCATTCAAATATATAGCATATGCATTAATTGCTTCGGTTACTGGAGGAATAGCAGGCTGTATCATAGGTCTTAAACTGTTTCCGCTTGTAATATATAATTCTTGGAATATAATATACCAGCTTCCGCCAATAGTGTACGACAGCCACATATTTCTTTCAATTATAGCCATTACAACCATGGTTTTAGTAACAGTTATAGCAGCTCTTTTTTCATGCTACAGTGAGTTAGAAGAGGTTCCATCAGAGCTTATGCGTCCGAAAGCACCTAAGAGCGGTAAGAAAATCCTTCTTGAGCATATTACATTTATATGGAAACACATGTCATTCACAATGAAGGTTACTATGCGTAATCTGTTCCTGTATAAGAAGAGATTTCTTATGACTGTTGTAGGGATTGCAGGCTGTACGGCACTTATGACAGCAGGCTTTGGTATTAAGAACAGTATAGAATGTCTTATTCATAACCAGTACGGTGAACTTATACATTATGACAGTGTTGCCACATTTACAGATGGGATTACACAGGAGGATATGGATACACTTGAAAGTGACATGTCAGCGGACGTACACATTGATGATTTTCTACTAAACTGTGGTTATTCTGATGATGTTAAGAGCAGTGAAGATACACAGACAGCAGAATATGTCATAGTTGATGATAAGAATGCATTTAAAGATTATGTGACATTAAGAACTAGAAGAAAACATAATGATGTGGCTCTTGGGGATTCAGGCGTTGTTATCACTGAAAAGCTATCTAAAGATTTAGGGGTAAAGAAAGGTGATAAGATTACAGTAACATCATCCGCTGGAAAGCAGACAGAGGCTGTTGTATCAGGTATTACAGAAATGTATGTTAATCATTATGTATATATAAGTACAGAATATTATAATGAACTTTTTGGAAATGTTCCTGATAACAACAGGGTGCTTATAAAGATTAACGGAGATGTAAGCGAAACTGAAAGTTATATGGGCGATGAATATCTTACAAGAGATTATATTAAGGGTGTGAGTTTCCTTAATGCTAATGTTACACGATTTGAAAATATGATACAGTCACTTGACCTGGTAACATGGGTACTTATAATATCAGCGGGGCTGCTTGCATTCGTTGTGTTATATAATCTTACAAATGTTAATATATCAGAGAGAAGAAGAGAAATTGCAACTATTAAGGTACTTGGTTTCTTTGACCCGGAGGTAGGCATGTATGTGTACCGTGAGAATATATTCCTTACATTAATCGGTGGTGTGTTCGGACTATTATTAGGAAGACTTCTTCACATATACATAATGCTTACTGTTGAGATGGATGCAATAATGTTTGGATATGCTATTAAACCGACAACATATATATATTCATATCTTATCACACTGATTTTCTCAGTTGTAGTTAATCTGGCCATGTATGGAAAGTTAAAGAAGCTTCCTATGGTCGAATCTTTAAAGTCAGTAGAATAAAACGGACAGCCCTTTCATATATTGTGAAAAACAATAGTGAAGGGGCTTTTTTTGTATGACGAATCACTCTATAAAATTCTTCCGGATGAATTAATTAAAGATATTGGAATATATGCAGGATTTCAGCATGTCAGGGAAATCCGTCTGCGTACAGGAAGACTGCCTGCTGCCATATGTGATAATGGTGAACATAGAGGTGCGGTTCCTGTAGATGAACATATGATAACAAGGATACTGTCAATAGCAACTAATTATTCATCTTATGCATATGAATCCTGCATGGCAAATGGATTTCTGACAATCAAAGGCGGACACAGAATAGGACTTGGCGGACAGGTTATATGGGAGAATGGTAAGGTAAAGAATTTCTTACATGTGACATTCATGTGTATAAGAATTGCTAAACAGATGAAGGGCTGCGCTGATAATATAATGGATGAGCTTTTAAAAGACGGGTTAAAGCATACTATTATAATATCACCGCCGGGCTTTGGAAAAACAACACTGCTTAGAGACATTATAAGACAGTTATCTGATATATATAGAAAAAATGTGGTTTTAATTGACGAACGATGTGAAATAGCGGCATGTGTAAACGGAGTTCCATGTAATGATATTGGCTGCAGGACAGATGTTTTAGATGGTTGTAATAAACTTACGGGAGTATATATGGCTGTTCGCTCGCTTAGTCCTCAGGTTGTAGCAATGGATGAGATTGGTGGGGAAGATGATATTAAAGCTGTAAAATACTGCATTAAAAGTGGCTGCGCTGTAATAGGAACTGCACATGGAAGCGGTATATATGATACAGATGAAAGACTTGCAGGTCTTTTCGGAAAAAATGGATTTAAGAGAGCTGTAATATTGGAAAAATGTGGGGAGGCAGGAAAATGTCTGGATATATAGGCGGGATATTAATACTTTCAGGCTGTTTTATGTATGGTCTTTCATACAGCCAGAGATTAAAGAACAGGATAATAATATTAAAAGACATGGTAAGAATGCTTTCCGTTATGAATAATCATATTGGATATTCACTTATAGATATGACGCAGATATTTGAACGCCTTGGAGATTTTGACATGTGTTCATATGTCAGGAATTTCACCGGATACATATATGAAGCATTGAATAAATCGGACATTGACACATTTGCATTGATATGGAATGAGGCTGCTGATAAAGCATTTGCAGGAATACTTGGCAAAAGACAGCTGGAGATTATAAAAGAGGCAGGCTCTATAAGCACATTTATTGACAAGGACAGTCAGTTAAAACACATACAATCTGTTGTGTGTGAACTTAATGAGGAACTTGATGTGGTTAAGACTAATGCAGCAGGAAAGATGAAGGCTTATATCGTTACAGGAATATCAGCAGGACTTATACTTGTGATTGTACTTATATGAATCGGAGGTGAAGTATGGAGGTAAGCATAATATTCAAAATTGCAGCGGTAGGCATAGTTGTTTCAATACTTAACCAGATATTAAAGCATAATGGAAGAGATGACCAGGCAGCGCTTACTGCACTGGCAGGGCTTCTTATTGTCATATACTGGATATTACCTTATATACTTGAATTGTTTACTACCATGAAAAAGCTTTTTGAATTGTGATAGGGGGTGGTACATATTAATGTGTTGTCGCTTTCGGTGTGTGCAGTTACAGGTGTGATTCTTGCTCTGGTTTTGAAAAGTACAGGCTCTTCAATGGGGACTTTTGTGTCAGTTGTTCTGTGTGTAGGAACAGCAATGCTTGTATTTAACGGGCTTATATCCGTGTACACAAGAATCAATATGTTTACTGCCGGTATTAATCAGGAATATATAAAGCTGATAGTCAAAGTTATAGGTATATCGTATGTAACAGAAATATCATCAAATATATGTAAAGAAAATGGATTTGCAGCACTTGCGTCAGCTATGGAAATATACGCCAGGATTTCTGTTGCGGGTTTATGCATACCGGTTATAGTAACTCTTTTTGAAATGGTTTCAGAGGGGATTGTCTGACTAAGAAAATAATTGCCTTTATGATAGCGTTTCTGGCGGCGCTCATCATACAGAAAACATATATATATGCACAGGATGAGGATACAGTTAATTATGATTCACTGATAGATGAAGCTGATTACAGTGGCATAGACAGTACGCTTGATGATTATGGCTGGAAGGGGACATCTTTTAAAGAACTTGTCAGGTCGGTTGCCAGTTCGGATACGGATATAGGCTTTAACTTTACCGAAACAGTTACCGAGGCAATTATTTCTAACAGAACAGTTCTGATACAGATATTACTTTTATCTATATGCGCAATGTTTCTTACTGTGCTTGATAAAAATGCATCTGATTCAGCGATGCTTTTTATATCATTCATTCTTATGACGCTGATAGTTGCGGTGTTTATTAATGCAGCAAGGACAGGCTATGAATGTGTTCAGATGTCGGTTGATATATATAAGGCACTCTGCCCGGTGTTTTTTCCGGCAGTTGCATATTCGTGTGGGGCATCAAGTGCTGCAGCATATTATGAGATAATTCTTTTTCTTATGTACATAGTTAATGTCCTTGTGAAAAATGTTCTTATGAGATGCAATTATGTATATATGATATTAGGCATGTTTGATACATTCAGTGAAAAAGATAAGTTTAACAAAATGTGCCAGCTTATAACAAAGATTATAAAATTGTCAGTAAAAGGAATGCTTATGTTTTTTCTGGGACTTAACGGAATAAAAAGTCTGATACTTCCATTAAGCGATTCACTTAAAATGTCCGTTTTATTCAAAGCTGTTTCTATGATTCCTGGCATTGGAAACAGTGCACAGACTGTATCTAAGACAATTGCAGGGTCTGCTGTGCTTGTCAAGAATTCTATTGGTGTGGCTGCGGTTATTGTTATGGCTGTAATAATAGGAATTCCTCTTCTTAAGCTTGTTGTCATGGCATTGTTATATCAGATTCTTGGAGCAGTATTAGAACCTGTGGCAGACAGCCGTATAGTCAAAGCTGTTCTTGTTCTGTCAGGAAGTCTTGAAAATATGATATATATGATTGCTGTCACAGTTGTTCTTATGTGCCTAACAATGGCAATTATATGCTTTGCAACTAATATTAATCTATATGTTTAAATGTGGTAATGTGCAATGACAGGTATTATTAACTGGTTTAAAACACTATTTATTCTTGAAATTACAGGAGAGATTGCATTAAAGCTTGTGCCACCAAAGTATAAGGAATTCATAGCATTTGTAATGAAACTGATACTTGTAATGGCGATAATAATTCCGCTGCTTAATATTAAGAATGCAGATATAAGTGAGATTACGGATGGTATAAGTAATGGATTTAAAACATATTCTAAGGAGAACGATAATGTCTCACAGGCTTTATATAATACTTCAGACAAGAAAATGGCTGAAAAAATTATAAGTGAAGATATCAATAGCACTGCAGCTTCTTACGGTCTGGAAACTGTTTCTGTAAAATGCAGCTTCACATCAGACATGACGGCGGTCAGTATGATAAATGTATATGTTAAAGAAAACAATATTGCAGGCAATGATAATATTGACAGATTAAGAACAGATATAGCTGGCAGGTATGAAATATCTGTAGAACAGATAGATATCAGGGAGGCAGGCGAAAGTGGATAATGGTGGTAAAAATGAAGCATTTTTTACAGGATTACTGAATAAAACAAGGAAAGACAAAATATTTATAGTAATACTGGCAGGGATACTTATGATGGTGATTGCAATGCCAACTAAAAGTTCATCTGCGAAAAGTTATACAACAGGTCCGGTTATATCCACAGGGTCAGAAGATTATGAGAAAAATCTTGGCGAAGAACTACAGCAGATGCTTGAAAATACAGATGGAGTAGGCAAAGTAAAGGTCTTGGTAAAAACAAATGATACAAAAGAGGTTACAGGTGTATTAGTAGTGTGTGAGGGAGGTGATGATAAAAATCTGGTTGCTTATATCACAGATGCGATAAATGGCCTTTTAGGTGTTCCTGTACATAAAATTAAAGTGATGAAAATGTCGGAATAATTTTTTTGGAGGCAGTTTTGAAAAGAGTAAAAAAGAATCATATTATAATTACGGCACTTGCTATAATGATAGCTGCTGCCGGGTATATTAATTATGCGGGTGACCTTGATAATATAATTAAAGTTAAAGATAAAGAAAAGGCAGCTGCGGTTGTAGCTGACAATGTGTCAACAGATAGTAATGAGGCTGAGGCTGCTGACACAGATTTTACAGATGAGCCGGGAACTGTTATACTTACATCAGCAGGAGTTAAGTCAGAGGCTGTTGCAGCTGCTAAGTTAAACAGGGAACAGGTCAGAGCTTCAAGCATAGAGAATCTGAAAAGCATAGCTGATGATGCAGGTATTGCAGAGGATGCTAAGAAAGCAGCAGTTGAACAGCTTGCAAAGCTTGAGAACAATGCTGATAAAGAAACGGCAATAGAACTTTTGTTATCAGCTAAAGGCTTTGATTCATCGGTAGTTACAGTATCTGATACCAATGTGGATGCTGTTATTAATGTATCAGAGCTTTCAGATACAGATAAAGCACAGATTGAAGATATAATTAAAAGAAAAACTGGCTTTGCTGCGGATAAGATAACAATAAATATTTGCAATAATTAGTGTTTATGTTATAATCTTTTTAACTTTGAGTTAAATATGAATATATGGAGGACGGTTATGACAAAAGAGTTTGAAGATAGAGGTACAACTTATTCTATACATGAGAATGTTAATATTGGCGAAGTTAAGGTGGCTGATGAAGTTGTAGCTATTATTGCTGGTCTTGCTGCTACAGAGGTTGAAGGTGTTGACAGCCTTGGCGGTAATATCACTAGTGAAATCGTAAGCAAGCTTGGAATGAAGAATCTTTCTAAGGGTGTTAAGGTAACAGTTGAAGAGTCAAGTGTCCTTGTAGATATAACACTTAATCTTAAGTATGGAACACAGATACCAGCTGTTTCAGCTAAGGTTCAGGATAAGGTTAAGTCTGCAATAGAGACAATGACAGGACTTTCAGTTACAGAGGTCAACATTAAGGTTGCCAGTGTTAATGTAGAAAATTAAATTCAGGAGTTAAAAGATGACAAGATCTACAATGAGGGAGCATATTTTTAAGTTATTATTCAGAGCTCCTTTTATCGATAACAAAGATGAGTATGAAGAGCAGATTAATCTGTATTTTGCAGATGCAGATATGGTAGATGCTTCACATCTTAAGGAAGAAGAATATAATTACATCAAGGATAAGACATTAGCAATAGCAGAGCTTATACCTGAGCTTGATGAGAAAATCGATTCTGTATCTGAGGGATGGCCAACAAGCCGTCTAGGAAAGACAGAGCTTTCTATTATGAGACTTGCTGTGTATGAGATGCTTTATGATGAGGATATTCCTACTAATGTAGCACTCAATGAAGCTGTTGAGCTTGCCAAGAAGTATGGCTCGGCTGACAGCACAGCAGCTTTTGTTAATGGTGTATTAGGCAAGTTAATTAAAGAGTAATGCAGTTTTTGCATGTAAAGAGAGGATATATGGCTGGAGTATATACTGTAAAGCAGGTGAATTCCTATATTAAGAATATGTTTAAGCAGGATTTTCTGCTTAACTCGGTTTCTGTTAAGGGGGAGATATCTAATTGCAAGTATCATACCTCCGGTCATATTTATTTTACTTTAAAGGATGCTGATGCGGCACTTTCTGTCATTATGTTTGCAAGTCAGGCAGCAAAGCTTGCATTTAAGTTAAAGGATGGAATGTCAGTTGTTGTATCAGGAAGAGTTGATGTGTTTGATGCAGCGGGTAAATACCAGTTATATGCTAATACTGTGCAGCAGGAAGGTATTGGAGAACTGTACCAGAAGTTTGAACAGCTAAAACAATATTATGAGGATATGGGATATTTTGCTAAAGAATATAAAAGACCACTTCCTGCATTTACGAAAAAATTAGGTGTTGTTACATCTAAGACAGGTGCAGCAGTTCAGGATATTATGAACATTTCCAAAAGGCGTAACCCTTATATCCAGATTGTACTTTATCCTGCATATGTTCAGGGAGAACATGCAAAGCAGTCAATTGTAAGCGGAATTACCAGACTTGATAAGATGGGGCTTGACTGTATTATAGTAGGACGAGGCGGCGGTTCAATAGAAGATTTATGGGCTTTTAATGAACCTGAGGTTGTAGAGGCTGTGTTTAACGCTTCAACACCAGTAATATCAGCAGTAGGACATGAGACAGATTTTACACTCACAGATTTTGTAGCTGATATGAGAGCACCCACACCTTCTGCTGCGGCAGAGCTTGCTGTTACAGAGGTAGCGGCTGTTGAGAACAGGATATATGAATATGAAAGACGATTAAAGCAACAGATGATGTATTCGTTGTCTGCAAAAAGAGACTATCTGGAAAGATTAAAGCTACAGATGGAATATCTTAACCCTGTCAATCAGATATATGATAAAAGGCAGCGGCTTATGAATATGGAAGATAAGCTGAACATGTTAATAAAAAGATGTGCGGCTGAAAATAGAAACAGACTTCGTCTGTATGCTTCGAAACTTGATGGCTTAAGTCCTTTAAGAAAGCTTGATATGGGCTATGGTTATATTGAGAATTCTGAAGGTAATAGAATTGTATCAGCCGGGCAGGTGTCGTCAGATGACGAGATTACAGTTTATCTTAAAGATGGAAGCATCAGATCTAAGGTTATTGAGGTAGGGGAAGCATGGCAAAAACATTAGAACAGTCATTTGAAAGACTTGAAGAAATAATTGCACAGATGGAAAAATCAGACACAACACTTGATGCATCATTTAAAATGTATCAGGAGGGGATGAAGCTTGTCGAAAGCTGTAATAACCAGCTTGACAAGGTTGAGAAACAAATCATAGTTTTGAATGATGATGGAGAACAGGACGATGAGTGATTTTAAGAATGAATTGGAACAGGAAGTAGAATTTATTAATGATTTAATATCAAGATATCTTCCTGATGAGACAGGACTTGATAAAAAAATAAGAGAAGCTATGAATTACAGCGTCAATGCAGGTGGCAAAAGAGTAAGACCAATGCTTATGCTTGAGGTGTATAAGCTGTGTGGAGGTGATGACTGTCAGGTTGTCTATCCATTTATGGCTGCTTTGGAATGTATTCATTCATATTCTCTTGTACATGATGATCTTCCGGCAATGGATAACGATGATTACAGAAGAGGAAGACTTACAACACATAAAGTATTTGGTGAAGATTTCGGAATACTTGCAGGAGACGGACTTCTTAATCTGGCATATGAGATTATGGCTGAAGCACTTATATCAGGTGAAGGAGATATGACGGCGAAAGCTAAAGCAATGGAAGTTATTGCAAGAAAAGCCGGAATAAAAGGAATGGTCGGTGGACAGGCTGTTGATGTTGAACTTACTGGAAAGGCATTATCTGATGAACAGCTTGATTTTATATTCAGATTAAAGACGGGAGCATTGATTGAAGCTGCATTTCTTGCAGGAGCATATCTTGCAGGCTGTGATGAGAAATCGGCTGACAGGTTATGCAGGGCAGCATCACTTATAGGATTTGCATTCCAGATAAGGGATGATATACTTGATGTGACAAGTTCGCTTCAGGAACTTGGTAAACCTGTATTTTCTGATGAAAAGAATAATAAAACAACATATGTTACTTTATACGGAATGGAAAAAGCTGAGGCAGATGTACAATCTATGTCTGATGAAGCTTTAGATATAATTAAGAGCGTGGGAAAGAATGAATTTTTAGAGGAAATTGTTCTTAACCTTATACACAGAAACAAATAAAGCAGGTGTGTTATGATTCTTGAAAAGATAAATAAACCAAATGATATAAAACAATTATCTCCAATTGAATATAATCAGCTTGCAGATGAAATCCGGAGATTTCTTATAGAAAAGATTAGTAAGACAGGTGGACATCTTGCATCTAATCTTGGTGTTGTAGAGCTTACGATGGCACTCCATCTGGCTTTTAATCTTCCACAGGATAAGCTGATATGGGATGTAGGACATCAGTCTTATACGCATAAGATTCTTACCGGAAGAAAGAATCAGTTTGACCAGTTAAGAAAGTTTGGCGGAATGAGTGGTTTCCCTAAAAGAAATGAAAGCCATTTTGATGCATTTGATACAGGACACAGCTCAACATCAATATCCGCGGGATTAGGACTTGTTAAAGCAAGGGATTTAAAGAATGAACATTACAGTGTCGTATCTGTTATAGGTGATGGTGCACTTACAGGTGGAATGGCCTATGAGGCACTTAATAATGCTTCTTCACTTAAGACTAATTTTATTATTGTGTTAAATGATAATACTATGTCAATAGCCAAGAATGTTGGCGGTGTACCACATATGCTTAGTAATATAAGGTCATCAGATTCATATTATGACCTTAAGGAAAATGTGACTAATACTCTGTATAAGCTTCCGGGTGGAGACCATATTGTAGAAAGAATCAAGAAAACCAAGAGTAATCTTAAGCAGATAATACTTCCAGGACAAATGTTTGAATGTATGGGAATATCTTATCTTGGCCCGGTTAATGGACATGATATTGAGAAGCTTATTAAGGTGTTTCATGTTGCTAAACGAATTAACGGTGCAGTTATCATCCATGTTGTAACACATAAAGGACATGGATATAAGCCTGCAGAGCGTAATCCGGCTAAGTTTCATGGAATAGGACCATTTGATATTGTAACAGGAAAAGAATTGAAATCATCTGATAAGCCGACTTATTCTGATGTATTTTCGGAAAAAATATGCCAGCTTGCCAAAAAGGATAAGTCAATTGTTGCAGTTACTGCAGCAATGCCTGATGGAACAGGACTTAATAAATTCTCCAAGTGGTTTCCTGACAGATTTTTTGATGTCGGAATCGCAGAAGAGCATGCTGTTACGTTTTCGGCTGGAATGGCAGCAGGTGGTCTTAAACCTGTATTTGCTGTGTATTCTTCATTTTTACAGAGAGCATATGACCAGATACTTCACGATGTGTGTATCCAGCATCTTCATGTAGTATTTGCAATTGACAGGGCAGGACTTGTTGGAAGTGATGGTGAAACGCATCAGGGTATATTCGACCTTTCATTTCTGACTTCAATCCCGAACATGACTGTTATGGCACCTAAGAATGGCAGTGAACTTTCAGCAATGCTTGAATTTGCACTGCTTAACTTTAATTCACCGATTGCAATAAGATATCCAAGAGGTCAGGCGTATGATGGTCTTGAAGAGTACAATGCACCAATCAGGTACGGAAAAGCCGAGATGATTATTGAAGAGTCTGACATTGCACTTGTTGCAGCAGGCAATATGCTTATTACGGCACAGGCAGTCAGAGAAAAGCTTAAAGAAAAGGGTTATAATATAACAATTGTCAATGAGCGTTTTATTAAGCCGGTTGATACCGATATGTTGGACAGATTATCAGAGTCTCACAGACTTATAGTTACTATGGAAGAAAATGTTTTGTCAGGTGGCTTTGGTGAAGCGGTCTGTCAATATTATGATGATACATGTAATGATATAGATGTACTTAATATTGCTCTGCCAGATGATTATGTTGAACATGGCAATGTTGATATTCTGCGACGGGAATCAGGTGTTGACAGAGACAGTATTATTGCGAAGGTGCTTAACAGATGGGCAAATGTATTGAATAAGGATAAGAGAAATGAGTAAAGAAAGATTAGATGTTTTATTAGTTAATAAAGGGCTTGCGACTTCAAGAGAGAAGGCAAAAGCTATTATTATGTCTGGCAATGTATATGTTGACGGGCAGAAGGAAGACAAGGCAGGTCAGTCATTTCCTGACACTGCAGTGATAGAGGTTCGCGGAACAACTCTTAAGTATGTTAGCCGTGGTGGTCTTAAGCTTGAGAAAGCTATGCAGAATTTTGATGTGACGCTTGAAGGCAAGATATGTATGGATGTAGGTTCATCAACGGGTGGATTCACTGATTGCATGCTTCAGAACGGCGCAATTAAAGTTTATGCTGTCGATGTAGGACATGGACAGCTTGACTGGAAGTTACGAAATGATGAGAGAGTTGTATGCATGGAGAAAACTAATATCCGTTATGTAACCCCTGATGATGTTGCGGACAGAATACAGTTTTCAAGTATAGATGTATCATTTATCTCACTTACTAAGGTACTTACTCCAGTAAGAAATCTTCTTACAGATGATGGCCAGATAGTGTGTCTTATCAAGCCACAGTTTGAGGCAGGACGTGAGAAGGTAGGAAAGCATGGCGTTGTAAGAGATAAAGATGTGCATATAGAAGTAATCAATAAGGTTATTGATTATGCAATGTCAATAGGATTTGAAATCCTTAATCTTGAGTTCAGTCCTGTTAAGGGACCTGAGGGGAATATTGAGTATCTGCTGCATTTGCAGAAAATTGCAGAACCACAGATAAAGGAAATTCCATTTATTGTAGAAAATGTAGTTGAAAAAGCTCACGAAGTATTGTAATATATATTTAATTCTTTTCGTATACTAAATGAGGTTCAGCATGAAATATTTTTATATTGTTACTAACAGGTTTAAAGATCCTGATGGTGTTAATACAAGAAAGATCGCACATTTTTTACGCTCAAAAGGAGCTGAATGTGTATGCCAGATAGAACAGGAACAGGCATTTAATAAAACAGGTTCATACAGTGATGTAAGACTGGTTCCTGATAATACTGAATGTGTTATTGTTCTTGGAGGTGACGGTACACTTATTCAGGCATCAAGGGAGTTGTCTGAGAAGGATATTCCTTTTATAGGCGTTAACATCGGAACTCTTGGTTATCTTACAGACACAGATATGTCAAGCTTTGAGGAGACATTAGAGAGTCTTCTTAGAGACGATTATGAGATTGACAGACGCATGATGCTTGATGGATGTATATATCGCGGTGAAGAACGCATTTTTTCTGATATGGCACTTAATGATGTTGTAATTAACAGAAATGGTGCTTTAAGAATTATTGATTTTGATATATATGTCAATGGCGAGTATCTTAATACATATTCGGCTGACGGGGTAATTGTTTCGACCGCAACAGGATCGACAGCGTACAGTCTGTCAGCAGGAGGACCTATAATACAGCCGACAGCAAGACTTATAATGGTGACACCTATATGTCCGCATTCACTTAATCAGAGAAGTATTATATTTGCTGCCGATGATGAGATTATGATTGAGATGAAGGATAATAAAAGCTCATCAGGAAGAATGACGGGTTCTCTTAAGAATGACAGCGCAAGAGTTGCCACATTTGATGGAGAAAGCTTCTGTGAAGTTGTAACGGGAGACAGAATTGTTATTACGCAGTCAGAGCGTATATCAAGATTTGTCAAGACAAGCAGAATTTCATTCTTAGAGAGAATAAGGAACAAAATGTAGTTGGGGATAATTATGAAAACAGACAGACATAAAAAGATATTAGAAGTAATTGACAGATACGAAGTTGGAACACAGGAGGAGCTGGCAAAGATTCTGAACGATGAAGGCTATAATGTTACGCAGGCTACTGTTTCAAGAGATATAAGAGAACTTAATCTGTCAAAAGTTTCTGTGGATGGTAAGAGAACAAGGTATGCAACACTTTCAAAGGACAAACCTGTTGCAAGTGATAAATTTTTAACGGTTCTTAAAGAAGGCTTTGTATCAATGGATATGGCACAGAATATTCTTGTAATTAAGACTGCACCTGGAATGGCAATGGCTGTATGTGCAGCAATAGATGCACTGGAATGGAATGAGATTGTAGGTTCTATTGCAGGAGATGATACTATCATGTGTGCAGTAAGGACAGTTAATGATACTTTGCTTGTTATGAACAAGATTAAGAAACTTATTAAGAACAATTAATAGACAGAATTGAAAGGCAGGATATGTTAGTTAATTTACATGTTAAGAATCTTGCACTTATAGAAGAAGAGAATATTGATTTTGATGAAGGACTTAATATACTTTCTGGTGAAACCGGTGCAGGTAAATCTATTATTCTTGGTTCTATTAATGCTGCATTAGGAAGCAAGACATCACCTGATTTTATAAGGTCAGGATGTGAATATGGACTTTCAGAGATAACATTTGCAATACCAGAAGATAAGATTGAACGAATCAAAGAACTGGGGGTTATATCATGCGATGATGGTGAACTTGTTATTTCGAGGAAAATTATGGCAAATCGTTCGCAGATTAAGGTTAACGGACAGTCTTTTACATCAGCCCAGACAAGAGTTCTTGCACATGAACTGATTGATATTCACGGACAGCATGATAACCAGCTTCTTATGGATGAGAGTAATCATTTGTCTGTAATTGATGATTATGATAACAGTATTAATCCACTTCTTGATTCGTATAAAGAATGCTATAAGGAATATACTATATGCAAAAAAGCATATGAAAGTCTTTCTGGTGATGATGAATCAAGGATTAAAGAGATGGCTTTTCTTCAATATGAAATCAATGAGCTTGAATCAGCTGCTTTAAAACCTGGAGAAGATGAACAGATTGAAGCTGATTACCGGAGAATGAGTAACTTCCAGAAGATTGCAGGAAATCTTTCTGAGGTGTCGATGCTGCTTTCAGAAGGTGACAATAATCTTAGTGATATGGCAGGAGCTGCATTAAAGAATATGATAGCTGCAAGCGAATATGATGAATCTTTGAAAGATGACTGTGATATTCTGGCTGATATTGAGAATCTTATATCAGATGTGGCTCATAACCTTTCATCTTATATGGATGATTTTACATTTGACCAGTCTGAATTCAATATACTTGAAGAAAGACTTGATATGATTAATTCTCTTAAGATGAAATATGGCAAGTCGATTGAAGATATATTATCTGTTCTTGATGATAAGAAACAGAAGTTATCTGAATATGAGAATTATGATGAAGTTGTTGCTGCAAGAAAAGCTGAATATGATAGAGCTTATAAAAAACTTATGAATGCGGCTTCTCTTTTAAGCAGCCAGAGAAAGAAAACAGCACTAAATTTTTCGCAGGATATAATAAATGCCTTAAAACAGCTTAATTTTCTTGATGTAAGATTTGAAGCTGAATTTGAAGAGAAAAATCCTGATTCAACCGGAACTGACAATGTCAGGTTTATGATATCAACTAATCCGGGTGAAGATATGAAGCCTCTTGCAAAGATTGCATCAGGTGGAGAATTGTCAAGAATCATGCTTGCTATTAAAAGTGTAATGGCAGAGACAGATGTATCCAAAACACTGATATTTGATGAGATTGATGCAGGAATCAGCGGAAAGACGGCACAGCTTGTTGCAGAGAAGTTAAATACACTCTCAAAAACTCATCAGATAATATGCATTACCCATCTGCCTCAGATTGCGGCAATGGCTGATAATCACTATGTTATTGAGAAGTCTACTAAAGATAATCGGACAATAAGTAACATAACAAAGCTTTCATATGATGAAAGTATAGGTGAGTTAGCAAGAATGCTTGGCGGTTCAAGTATTACAGATGCAGTTGTGTCTAATGCAAAAGAACTTAAGAATATGGCACAGACGGCAAAAAATAATTAAATACATTTTAACTGAATTTACAGTAATACCCTTTTTTAAAAGTATTTCATTGGTCAATACTAATCTTAGAAGGATGGTGGATTGATATGAAGAATTTTAAAAAAGGGTTAATTTATGCCGGGGTTCTGGCATTTTGCATAGGTTTTGGAGCTTATATATACTGTAATTCAATTAAGAAAAAGATTCCAGATAAGCTATATATATATAAGCAGGATAAGGCTGTTTTTTCTATGGACATACCTGTTGTTGGTACTGTATATGACAGCAGTAATAATATATGTGCCGATAATATTGATTTTGGAAAGCAGGTTACAATCCAGTCGGGAAATACCGGTCAGTATTATGTGGATTATAAGCTTTTTGGACTGCTTTCTGTCGCAAGGACACATATGGAGGTAGTCGATGAAAAATACATTTATTCTGGTGGTTTTCAGGTAGGTATATATCTTAAATGTAATGGAGTATATGTTGTTAATACAGAAACAATATGCACATATGATGGGCAGAATGTTGTTCCTGCCAAAGGAAAGATTAATAAAGGTGATTATATAATTAAAGTTAATGGTTCTCAGACAGATACGAAAGAACAGCTTTTACAGGCGGTGTCAGAATCGGCGGGAAATAGTATGGACATAACTGTCAGGCGGGATGGTCAGGAAATTGAAGAGCAGATTATACCTGTGAAAAATGTTGCAGGAGAATACAAAATTGGAATCTGGGTTAAAGATGATACACAGGGTGTTGGAACTGTTACTTATGTGTGTGAAGATGGCACATTTGCCGCATTAGGACATGGAATATCAGATAACGAAACAGGGAAGGTACTTGATATAAAAGATGGCATGATATACAGAACAAGGATTCTGTCTATTGTACCTGGAAAAAATGGAGAGCCGGGAGAGCTTCTTGGTACTATTGATTATAGAGAGGACAACATAGGAAGTATAAGATGTAATACTGATAAAGGCATATACGGTGAAAATGCGTACTCTTTATATAATGAGTATTCACCTGAACTGATGAAAGCAGCCGGGTCATATGAAGCTTCAAAAGGAACAGCATATGTAAGGTTTTATAACAATGGCAGTTTTCATGATTATGAAATTGATATAACAGATTTAAAGTATGGCGATTCTAAGAATATAACATTTAAAGTAACATCAGGAGAGCTTCTCAAGCTGACTAATGGAATTGTTCAGGGGATGAGTGGAAGCCCGATTATTCAGAATGGAAAGATAATTGGGGCGGTCACACATGTATTTGTTGATGATTCTACTTGCGGATATGGTATATTTATTGATAGAATGCTTGATAAAGACTAAAAGAAACTAACAAAGAAAAGGATTATAATACGATGGAAAGAGAGAAATTTGGCAGCAGACTTGGATTCATACTTATAAGTGCAGGCTGCGCAATCGGAATTGGAAATGTATGGCGTTTTCCATATGTTGCAGGCAATAATGGAGGTGGAATATTTGTTTTATTATATATGTTATTCCTTCTTATGTTTGGAATTCCTGTACTATCAATGGAACTTGCAATGGGAAGAGCTTCTAAAAGCAGCATAATAAGGGCGTATCATGAACTGGAGCGACCTGGACAGAAGTGGCATATTCATGGATATCTTGGAATGATAGGCAATTATATACTTTTATTCTTCTATACTACTGTTTCAGGATGGATGCTAGGATATTTTATTAAGTATGTAACTGGTGATATTACAAAAAACACAGACAGTTCACAGATGTTTGCTGATGTAACTGCTAATCCATGGATAATGTTTGTGTGGATGGCAGTGATAGTTCTTATTGCGGTTATTGTCTGCAGTATGGGACTCCAGAATGGTGTTGAGAAGATTACAAAATATATGATGCTTATTCTTCTTGGACTTATTGTTATTCTTGCTATCCACAGTCTTACGCTTGATGGTGCCGGAAAGGGAATGCAATATTTTCTTGTTCCTGATATGGATAAGATAAAAGAGGTTGGTCTTGGAAATATTATTATTGAGGCAATGAGGCAGGCTTTTTTTACTTTAAGTGTGGGAATGGGCTCAATGATGATATTTGGAAGCTATATTGGGAAAGAACGAGCACTTGTAGGAGAGGGAATACAGATTACATTACTTGACACATTTGTTGCAATTATGTCAGGAGTTATCATATTTCCAGCATGTATGTCATATAATATACCAACAGACAGTGGTCCAAGCCTTATATTTGTCACACTTCCAAAGGTGTTCGAACATATGTCAGGTGGAAGATTCTGGGGCGCAATGTTTTTCCTTTTTATGACATTTGCGGCATTATCCACAGTTATTGCTGTTCTGGAGAACATTATTGCATGCAATATGGAAGCTTTTGGATGGAACCGTAAGAAAGCAGGTGTAATTAACCTGTTTATTATAATTATCATGAGTATCCCATGCATTCTTGGGTTCAATGTATTAAGCGGATTTACACCGCTTGGCGCTGGAACTAATGTGCTTGATTTGGAAGATTTTCTTGTAAGCAGTCTTATTCTTCCTATAGGAAGCCTTGTTATACTTCTATTCTGTACGACTAAGCTTGGCTGGGGATATGATAATTATATGAATGAAGTTAATACAGGAAAGGGTATCGGCATGCCTAAGATTTTTAAGTTTTATCTTAAATATATCCTGCCTCTGATTATTTTATTCATTATTATTGATGGTTTGATTTAATAAACAAAAACTGTGTCGAATTTTGTCGAATGCTGAGATATCTTGCGATAAAAAGTGCTTGCAGACTGCTGCTGTAAAAACTATACTAACTATTGTGAAGTTGAAAAATGTCGGATTATTTAATTTTCACATTATGAAAGGGCTTGAATGTATGGAGAGGACTAAAATAGCTATCGCAGATGATAATCAGAGTATTCTGGAGGCATTAAGGAGTGTAATTGATGAGGAAGATGACATGAGAATTGTTGGAACGGCTGATAATGGTGCAGATACCGTGAAAATGATTCATGAGAGCCAGCCGGATGTTGTTTTACTTGATCTTATAATGCCTGGGATAGATGGAATTACTGTTATGGAAAAAGTAAGGGCAGACAAAACGTTAGATTCAAAGCCAGACTTTATTGTAATAAGCGCTATAGGCAGAGACAGTGTAACTGAGGATGCATTTAATATGGGAGCAGCATATTACATAATGAAACCATTTGACAATGAGGTGCTGGTTAACAGAATACGATACATAAGAAATCAGCATGACAAAGTAAGTGTAAAAACAGTGCCAAGAGAACCGGTTTCTATTACAGACAGAAATCTTGAGACAGATATAACAAATATAATTCATGATATCGGGATTCCGGCACATATTAAAGGCTATCAGTATCTTAGGGATTCAATTACTTTATCAGTAAAGGATGCAGAAATTATAAACAGTGTTACAAAAGTACTTTATCCAACTATTGCAAGAAAATACGAAACTACACCCAGCAGGGTAGAGAGAGCTATAAGACATGCAATTGAAGTTGCATGGAATCGTGGTAATACAGATACACTGAATGATCTGTTTGGGTATACTATTAACTGTGGAAAAGGAAAGCCAACTAATTCAGAATTCATCGCATTGATTTCGGATAAAATTCGTCTGCAGTACAATATTAGATAATATTTAATATAAAAATGTTCACATATTTTTCATGTATATTTAATTGTAAAGCCTTGATAAATAGCAGCGTTTATATTATAATTACAAAATCGTAAACGATTTTTAACAATTTTGTAATAATTATTTTAGTTGAGGTTATATATGCGTAAGAGAATATTTAAAGGTTTTGCAGCCGTGTTATTATCATCTACATTAACTGTATCCACAGTATTTGCTGTATTTGCAGATGACGTTGATAAGTTAAAGCAGCAGAAGCAACAGACACAACAGGAATTGGATAATCTTCAGGATCAGTGGGCTTATCTGTTACAACAGATGGATGATCTGGAACTTAAGATGGCTAATAAATCTGATGAAATAGATGCAGCTAATGTAAAACTTGAAGAGGCAGAGAAGATTCAGTCAGCGCAATATGAGGATATGAAGCTTCGTATCAAGTATATGTATGAAGACCAGTCTGTATCATTAGCTGAAGTTTTCCTTACTTCATCAGACATGAGTACAATGCTTAATAAAGCAGTGTATATGCAGGAAGTTTATAATTATGACAGAAACAAGCTTGATGAAATGGCTCAGACTGCTAGTGAAATTAAGGAACTCAAGGAAAAACTTGAAAGTGATAAGCAGGAACTTGATGAAGCACAGACACAGCTTACTGAGAAACAGGCATTGCTTTATAGTACTATTCAGGAAACACAGGCTAAGGCTGATGATGTAAACAGCCAGCTTGAATCAGCTGTTAAGAAAGCGGCAGAAGTTGCGGCTAAGAAAGAACAGGAACGTCAGGCAGCAGCGGCGAAACAGAACCAGCAGATTAATACAACAGTTACACCGGCAAAGGGTGATTCATCTGTAGCAAGTGGTGTTGTTTCACTTGCATATTCACTTCTTGGAGTTCCATATGTAAGCGGTGGAAGTTCACCATCAGGTTTTGACTGCTCAGGATTTACTTCTTATCTGTTCAGACAGTATGGGATTAGTATTTCAAGATCATCAAGTGCCCAGGCATATGGTGGTACAGCGGTTAACGGACTTGCCAATGCACAGCCAGGCGATGTTATATGTTATCCGGGACATGTTGGATTATATGTAGGTGGGGGACAGATGATTCATGCTAATGTTCCAGGCGGTTCAGTAAGGCTTGTTGGTGTTAATTCAATAGGTATGAGTGTAATTGCTATAAGACGTTACTGGTAATATTATAATATATGTGATATAATGAGTGCAGTTTTACAAGGACTGCACTTATTTTTTTATAAATGCATGAAGAGTATGGGATTATAATTAAGAAGAAATGAGGACTAATGTATGAAAAATGTATTGTTGATTGCATCAGAGGCTGTACCATTTATTAAGACCGGCGGACTTGCTGACGTTGCAGGTTCACTTCCTAAGTATTTTGACAAGACTAAGTTTGATGTAAGGGTAATGATACCTAAGTATACATGTATACCTTGGGAGTATCGTGAAAAGATGGTTTATAAGACACATTTTTACATAGATCTTGCATGGAGAACACAGTATGTAGGTGTTTTTGAATTAGAGTGGAATGGTGTGACATTTTACTTTATTGATAATGAATTCTATTTTGGTGGTAATAAGCCATACAGCTGGATTCATGAGGATATTGAGAAGTTTGCATTCTTTAGCAAGGCTGCACTTTCAGCTCTTCCTGTGCTTGGCTTCAGACCAGACATAATTCATTGTAATGACTGGCAGACAGGTCTTATTCCTGTATATCTTAAGGAAAGATTCTCTCAGGGAGAGTTTTATCAGGGTATCAAGTCTATTATGACTATACATAATCTTAAGTTCCAGGGCATATGGGATCTTAAGAAAGTTAAGGATATTACAGGACTTCCAGATGAATATTTTACATCAGATAAGCTTGAAGCCTATGATGATGCTAATTACTTAAAAGGTGGTATTGTATATGCTGACAGGGTTACAACTGTAAGTGAAACTTATGCAGAAGAGATAAAGACACCGTTTTATGGTGAGAATCTTGATGGCCTTATGAGAGCAAGATCTAATGTTTTATCTGGTATTGTTAATGGTATTGATTATGATGAATATAACCCAGAGACAGATAAGAGAATTTACAACAACTATAATCAGGTAACCTTTAGAAAAGAAAAGTGGAAGAACAAGGTTGCACTTCAGAAGGAACTTGGACTCACAGAAGATAAGGGTAAGTTTATGATTGGGCTTGTATCGAGACTTACAGATCAGAAGGGACTTGATCTTGTAGCATATGTTATGGATCAGCTTTGTGCAGAAGATGTACAGTTTGTTGTTCTTGGTACCGGTGAAGAGAGATATGAGAATATGTTCAGACATTATGACTGGAAATATAATGACAGAGTATCAGCTAATATATATTATTCAGAAGATATGTCACATAAGGTATATGCAGCCTGTGATGCATTCCTTATGCCGTCATTATTCGAACCTTGCGGTCTTTCTCAGCTAATGAGCCTTAGATATGGAACAGTTCCTATAGTAAGAGAAACAGGTGGCCTTAAGGATACTGTAGAGCCATATAACGAATATGAAGGTAAGGGAACAGGATTTTCTTTTGCTAATTATAATGCACATGAGATGCTTGGTATTGTTAATTATGCTAAGGATGTATATTACAATCATAAGAGAGAGTGGAATAAGATTGTTGACAGGGGAATGAAGACAGACTTCTCATGGAACAGTTCAGCTAGAAAGTATGAAGAACTTTATAATTCACTTTAATTAAGTGACAGTTTTGTATTTAACGGTGATTTTCTATAAAAGAAAAAGGAAGCTGCGATAAAAGCAACTTCCTTTTTTAATGCAGGTGGCGGGACTTGAACCCGCACGATGTTACCACCGGCAGATTTTGAGTCTGCTGCGTCTGCCATTCCGCCACACCTGCGCGACTTTGATAGTTTATCATAATAAATCTTAAAAATCAAGTAAAGAATACTTGCGTACATAATAAATTTCGAATATTATTTTATTATTGTATTATAATCCTTTTATGGAGGCGTTTATGGATAACTGTAAGGAAATCCAGAGCAGGATAGAAAGCTTTGAACATGGCAATCTGTCACTTAAAGATGAAGAAGCATTTACCAATCATATTCTTAACTGTGCAGACTGTCGTGAAGAGATGGAGATATATTATATAATTTTATATGGATTAGAAGATGATAGTGAGAAAAGAACAGAGAACAGCAGATATAGTGCATATTTAGATGCATTTGATTTTACAGGGCTGGTTGAGCAGAAGCTTAAGGACAGTGAGGCTAAATGTTTGTTTTTAAGACAATGGACTCATTTTACCAGGGTAAGATATATTTTTGTTTCTACAGTTATGGTTCTTACAGCATTGCTTCTTATCATTATTAAATTCTTTTAAAGATGGGAGATTGTTATGGGTGAAAAACTTATATTAATAGATGGACACAGCATATTAAATAGGGCATTTTACGGAGTTCCTGACCTTACTAATGCAGAAGGCATACATACCAATGCTATGTATGGCTTTCTTAATATTTTATTTAAATTTCTTGATGAAGAAAAGCCCGACTATATTACGGTTGCATTTGATTTATCTGCACCGACATTCAGACATAAGGCATTTGATGGATATAAAGGGACAAGAAAGCCTATGCAGCCAGAACTAAAGCAGCAGGTTCCTCTTATGAAGGAGCTGCTTAAAGCAATGAATATTACAGTTGTCGAGCAGGAGGGATACGAAGCAGATGATATTCTAGGTACAATTGCGAAGGAAAGTGCTGCGAAAGGAATAGATGTATCAATTGTTTCAGGTGACAGAGATTTGCTTCAGCTGGCAGATGAGCATATTAAGATAAGAATACCAAAGACAAAGAAAGGTGTAACAGAGGTTGAAGATTATTATCCATCAGATGTATTTAATCTGTATGGAGTTACTCCTCATGAATTTATAGATGTTAAAGCCCTTATGGGGGATACATCTGATAATATACCGGGAGCACCGGGGATAGGACCTAAGACAGCGTCTGCCATTATTCGGGAATATCATAGTCTTGATAATGTTTTTGAACATCTTTGCGAGTTGAAGCCGCCTAAAGCAAAAACATCAATAACTGAGAATATCGAGCAGATTAAGATGAGCAGATTCTTGTCAGAGATTAAAATCGATGTTCCGATTGATTATAAAGTTGAAGATTCTAAAGCAGGTGATTTCTTTAATGAGAATTCATATGAACTTTTTAAGAAGTATAATTTTAAAAATATGCTAAAGAAGTTTGAGAATACAGATATAATTGCTAAAGATCCTGAATGTTATGAATATTTCAAGAAGATATCTGATTTTGCTGAGGTTGAAAATGTATTTAACAAAGCAATGGATATAGCAGGTGGAATTGAAAAAATCGGACTTTCTATTGTAAGAGAAAGTGAACTGACTGCAGTTGGAATAACACTATCAGATACAGAAATATATTATATTCCGGTATCGGGCTTTGTTACAGAGAGTTATCTTGCAGACCGTCTGTCAGATGTTGTAAGCGTGGCTTCTAACAGAAATATAGCATCTGCCAATATTAAAGATTATCTTGATATATTTGAAAAAGACAAGATAAATGGCTATCCGCTTGTTTCAGAAAAAGCATTTATTGATACTGCAATTGCGGCATATCTGCTTCATCCAAGTAACGAAAGTTATGATTATGAAAGTCTTGGAAGAGAGTTTTTATCATTAACATATCCTTCAAAAACAGAACTTCTGGGTAAATTGTCAATTAATAAGGCAGTAAATGAAGCGGAAGACAATCTTATTAAGTATGCATGTCTTTCATCATATGCTTATTACAAATGTGCTGATAAAATTACAGAACAGTTAAAGAGTGAGAATATGTATGAGCTTTTTGAAACTATAGAAATGCCTCTTATATTTGTTCTTTTTGATATGCAGCAGCAGGGCATAAGTGTTGATAAAAAGGCACTTGTTGATTATTCTAAGGTACTTGGCACTAAGATTTTGGTTCTTGAGAAAGAGATATATGAAGCAGCAGGCGAAGAGTTCAATATCAATTCACCAAAGCAGCTTGGTGTAATACTTTTTGAAAAGCTTGGAATGCCTAACGGAAAGAAGACAAAGAGTGGCTATTCAACAGCCGCAGATGTACTTGAAAAGCTTGCACCTGATTATCCGGTTGTAAGTAAGATTCTTGAATACAGACAGTTATCAAAGCTTAAATCAACTTATGCTGACGGTCTTACACAGTATATATCAGAAGATGGAAGAATTCATGGTACATTTAACCAGACAATAACTGCTACTGGAAGAATAAGCAGTACAGAGCCTAATCTTCAGAATATTCCTATAAGAATGGAGATGGGTAAGGCTATAAGAAAGGTATTTGTTCCAAAGAATGGCTTTGTATTCTTGGATGCCGACTACTCTCAGATAGAGTTAAGAATTCTTGCTCATATGTCAGGGGATGAGAAGCTCATTGAGGCGTATAATTCATCAGCAGATATCCACAGAGCAACGGCGGCACAGGTCTTTGGCGTACCGCTCGATGAGGTTACTGATGAACAGAGAAGAAATGCCAAGGCAGTTAATTTCGGCATTATCTATGGAATGAGTTCATTTGGATTAAGTCAGGATCTTAGTATTTCAAGAAAAGAAGCTAAAGAATATATTGAAAGATATTTTGCAAGCTATCCGACTATCAAGACATTTATTGACGGACTCGTAAGTGATGCCAAAGAAAAAGGATATTCACTTACAATGTACAATAGAAGAAGAGAAATTCCAGAGATTAAATCTTCTAATTTCATGCAGCGTTCTTTTGGAGAGAGAGTTGCCATGAATGCACCGATTCAGGGAACTGCAGCTGATATTATAAAGCTGGCAATGATTAATGTATATAATGCACTTAAGGAGCATAATCTCAGGTCAAGACTTATATTGCAGGTTCATGATGAGCTTCTTGTTGAGACGGCAGAGGATGAGGTTGAAACTGTAAAGCAGATTATGCTTGATGGAATGAAGAATGCAGTAAGCCTTAAAGTTCCTCTTGAGGTAGATTTAAAGGAAGGAAAAGACTGGCTGGAGGCACACTAATGAAAGTTATTGGAATCACAGGTGGTGTAGGAGCAGGAAAATCTTCTGTTCTTGCACTCCTTAAAGAAATGTGTTCCTGCGACATTATACAGGCAGACCTTGTTGCAAGAAATATATACCACTCAGGTAATATTGGATTTAAAAAGGTCGTTGATATATTCGGGGAGCAGATTGTAGGAGAAGATGGAGAGATAAACAGACCTCTTCTCGCAGATATTATATTTAAGAACCCTAATAAGAGAATCGTTCTTAACAGCATAATTCATCCTCTTGTAAAACAAGAGATTATTAATCAGATTAATAATCATAAGATAGCAGATGATGTTGATTACTGTTTTGTTGAGGCAGCACTGCTTATTGAAGATCACTATGATATATTCATGGATGAGATATGGTATATATATGTTTCGGAAGATGAGAGAAGAAAAAGACTTGCTGCTTCAAGAGGCTATTCTGATGAAAAGATATCAGACATATTTAAAAGCCAGCTATCTGATGATGAGTTCAGAAAGCATGCAGATAAAGTGATTAATAATGGCGCAGATATTGAAAAAACACGCGCCCAGCTTGAGATTATACTTGGAATATGATACATTATACATAATTTGTTTATTCTAGAGGTAGGGTATGGATAATACACAGTCAAGAAATGAGACCCTTGTTTTTGGTCTTGATATAGGAACAAGAAGTATTGTCGGTGTTGTGGGATACATGGAAAGGAACCGTTTTAAAGTTATTGCAATGGCTGAGCAGAAGCATGAAACCAGAGCAATGCTTGATGGTCAGATTCATGATATCTATAAAGTTGGCGATACAATCAGAAAAGTTAAGAATTCTCTTGAGAATCAGCTAGAAAGGGAACTTTCAGATGTATGCATTGCTGCTGCCGGACGAGTTCTTAAAACTGTTAATTCGTCTGCTGAGTATGAATTTGAAGAAGAAACACGGGTTACACAGGAACATATCTATTCACTTAATCTTCTGGCAGTTGAGAATGCACATAATAAGATTAACGAAAAAGAAGATAAAGCAAGATTTTATTGTGTCGGAAACACCCCTATAAGATATCAGCTTAACGGCTATGATATTAATAATCTTGAGGGGCATAAGGCTTCTAAGATTTCAGTTGAACTTATTGCTACATTTTTGCCGGAAGAGGTAGTTGATGGACTTTATGAAGCTGTTGAATATGCCGGACTTAATGTTGCAAGTCTTACATTAGAGCCTATAGCAGCCATGAATATAGCAATTCCTGAGCAGTACAGGCTTCTTAACATAGGGCTTGTTGATGTAGGTGCAGGAACATCAGATATCTGTCTTACAAAGGATGGCTGTATAATTGCTTATGGCATGATACCTTGCGCAGGTGATGAGATAACAGAGTGTATAGCAAAAACTTACCTTGTTGATTTTAATACTGCTGAAAAGATTAAAATGTCTGCAAGTACTAAGAAAAAAGGACTTGTAACATTTAAAGATATCATGGGTATTACGCAGAAGGTAGATGCACTTGAAATAAGAAATGCAGCAGCTGATGTTGTGAATGCGATGGCAAAGGATGTTGCGGAAAAGATTATTGAGCTTAATGGTGGTAAGCCTGTAAATGCTGTGTTTGTTGTCGGCGGTGGTGGCAAGATACCAGGTTATACAGAAAGAGTTGCCGATTGTCTTGGAATACCGCACCAGAGAGTTGCGGTAAGAGGTGAAGAGGTTCTAACTGCAGTTGATTTTCAGGTTGACAATTTCAAGAAGGATTCATTATATGTAACGCCTGTCGGTATATGCACTAATTATTATACGCAAAAGAACAATTTTGTATTTGTTACTGTTAATAAAGAACGAATAAAGCTCTATGATACAAGTAATCTTACAGTTGTAGATGCTGTTATGCAGATTGGCTTCCCTAATGAAAAGCTTTTCCCAAGAAGAGGAGCAGAGATTAACTTTACTGTTAATGGAAAGTCAAGACTTGTAAGGGGAAGTGCCGGGGAAGGTGCAGTTGTTACGCTTAATGGAAGACCGGCTAATCTTCATACTCCGATTGAACAGAATGATATAATAGTTGTAACGGAATCTACAGTAGGAGAACCGGCAAGCATAACAATAGGACAGCTTGAAGAGTTTAATTCCCAGATAACATTTATAGTAAATGATAAAACTATAGTCTGCCCAAGATTTGCATATGTTAATGGAGAATTAAAGTCAGAGTTCTATGATATTAATGACGGCGACAAAATCCGTATGGAGAACTTCTATACAGTTGCACAGCTTTTTGAGTTTCTTGACTTGGATTATAAGACACTCAATGTAACTGTTAATAATGAACCAGCAGATAAGAATACTAAAGTATATGAGAACTTTACGGTAAGAACTTCTTCATTAGAGGAATATAATGAGAATATTATGGCATCAGAAAAGCTGCAGGAATCAGAAGAAACTGATGATAAGGTAGCAGAAGAACCAGTTATACAACCGCAGGATATAACTATTACGGTTAATGGTCAGAGTGTTGTTTTATCAGGCAAGCCTGATTATATAGTTGTAGACCTGTTCCAGTTCTATCCATTTGATCTTACAATGGTAAGGGGGAATCTTGTATTCTTACATAACGGAAATGATGCTGATTATTCATCGCCACTTAATGATGGTGATGTTATAGAGCTTCGCTGGGAGGATAAATAATTATGAGAATGATGCCGATTGCCAGCGGAAGCAGTGGAAACTGCATCTACCTTGGTACGGAGGACACACATGTTCTTTTTGATGCCGGAATAAGCAGGAAAAGAATTGAAGAAGGGCTTAATACGGCGGGTTTAAGTCTTAAAGATATTGATGCAATATTTGTAACACATGAACATATTGACCATACAAAAGGGCTTGGTGTTATATCGAGAAAAGATGGGATTCCAATCTATTCAACGTCTGGTACAATAGAGGGGATAGAACAGATTTCATCACTTGGGAATATTCCGGATGGCATATTTAATAAGATAAATGCGGATGAAGATATTTCAATTGGAGATGTAACAGTCCACCCATTCCGTATATCACATGATGCTAACGAACCGGTTGCGTATACATTTACTCAAAAATGTGCAGATGGTATAAAAAAAGCATCGGTTGTAACTGATTTAGGGTATTTTGATGATTATGTGGTTGATAATCTGACAGAATCTGATATTATGCTTGTTGAGGCTAATCATGATATCAATATGTTACAGGTTGGTCCTTATCCTTTTTATCTTAAGAAAAGAATATTAGGTAATAAAGGACATCTCTCTAATGAGACATCTGGACAGCTTGTCAATTCCATGCTTCATGATAAGCTTAAGAAAATATATCTTGGTCATTTAAGCAAAGAGAATAACTATGATAAACTTGCTTATGAGACGGTGAAGTTAGAAATTGATATGTCAGATAACTCATTCAAATCTTCGGATTTTGATATAGAGGTTGCAAAGCGTGATGTTTTATCAGGTATTTGCGAAATATAACAGGCGCTTACAAGGTGCAGAAAGAGGAAAACTATGAAAAAATGTGTAATTACTGTTGTAGGAAAAGATACTGTTGGTATTATTGCCAGAGTATGTACTTATCTTGCTGATACAAAGGTTAATATCCTTGATATCTCACAGACTATTGTTTCAGGATATTTTAATATGATGATGATTGTTGATATGTCTGGTTCTACAAAGAATTTTGATAATGTTAATGAAGATCTTAATAAGCTTGGCGAAGATATTGGTGTTGTAATTAAATGCCAGCGTGAAGAAATATTTGACATGATGCACCGTATCTAAGAAAGTGAGGAGACTTAAATACTATGATTAATATTATGGAAGTTACAGAGACTAACAAAATGGTCGAGAAAGAGAACCTTGATGTAAGAACTATTACTATGGGTATTAATCTTCTTGACTGTGCTGGTCCTGATTTAGCTGAGGTAAATGAGAAAATATATAACAAAATCACAACTCTTGCTAAGGATTTAGTTTCAACCGGAGAAGAGATTGCAAAGGAATTCGGTGTTCCTATTGTTAATAAGAGAATATCAATTACACCTATTTCTCTTGTTGGTTCTTCTGCATGTAAGACACCTGAGGATTATGTTACTATTGCGAAAACTCTTGATAAAGCGGCTCATACTGTTGGTGTTAATTTCATTGGTGGTTATTCAGCAGTTGTATCAAAAGGTATGACTAAGAGTGATGAACTTTTAATAAGATCAATTCCACAGGCACTTGCACAGACAGAGCTTATATGCAGTTCTGTTAATGTCGGTTCAACAAAGACTGGTATTAACATGGATGCAGTAAGACTTATGGGCGAGATAGTTAAAGAGACAGCAGAACTTACTAAGGATAAAGATTCTTTAGGATGTGCCAAGCTTGTTGTGTTATGTAATGCCCCTGATGATAATCCTTTCATGGCTGGTGCATTCCACGGTGTGACAGAAGATGATGCAATTATAAATGTTGGTGTCAGTGGTCCTGGTGTTGTTAAATACGCACTTGAGAGTGTAAGAGGAAAGAGCTTTGAGGTTCTTTGCGAAACTATCAAGAAGACAGCATTTAAGATTACAAGAGTTGGACAGCTTGTTGCACAGGAGGCTTCTAAGAGACTCGGTGTACCTTTTGGCATTATTGACCTTTCACTTGCGCCAACTCCTGCTGTTGGAGATTCAGTAGCAGAGATTCTTGAAGAAATCGGACTTGAGAGAGCAGGAGCACCTGGTACTACAGCTGCACTTGCAATGCTTAATGATCAGGTTAAGAAGGGCGGTGTTATGGCATCTTCTTATGTAGGCGGACTTAGTGGAGCATTCATCCCTGTATCAGAGGATCAGGGAATGATTGACGCGGTTAATGAAGGTTCACTTACAATTGAAAAGCTTGAAGCCATGACATGTGTATGCTCAGTTGGTCTTGATATGATAGCTATTCCAGGTGACACACCTGCAACAACAATTTCAGGAATTATTGCAGATGAAGCAGCTATCGGTATGGTAAATCAGAAGACAACAGCAGTAAGAGTTATTCCTGTTGTAGGAAAGGGTATTGGAGAGACAGTTGAATTCGGCGGACTCTTAGGTTATGCGCCTATTATGCCTGTTAATAAATTTGACTGTTCTGCATTCGTGAACAGAGTGGGAAGAATTCCTGCACCAATCCACAGCTTTAAGAACTAATTAAGAATTAATATAAAAAATGCACCGGTTGAATCAGATTAATGGTTCAGCCGGTGTATTTTTATATACGTATTATATTCTGTTGCAGTTCATTCTTCATTACATACCCATACTTTTCATATACAGACTGTGCATATATATCAGAACATGCAAGGTCAAATATAAGTTCTTTTTTATAATCAGCAGCCTTGGTAATGAAAGGTACATCAAGTTCTTTCTTGATGCTTCCAAGATACTGCTGTCCGGTTTTATTAAAACCTAATAATCTTATATATGGTATATTATTGTATGAATCGGACATGAATTTTCTTATTTCAAGAATTATATGCATAATGCAGCGGCATATTCTTGAATATACTATATTCTTTGATTTGACTTTCATTGCAAATTCTGTGATAGTGTCACTTCCTGTAAATGTACCTGCAAATCTGTTTGCGATGTCCGGACTGATATCTTCATATTCAGCAAGTCTGTCAGCAAAGTCAGTATTATTAATGTTACATATCTGCTTAATAAATAACATTTTATGATTAAATATATTACTGAAATCATCAAGAAATAAAGGACAGCTCTTAGAATTGCTTATTTCTTCATACATACCGGCAGTAAGGTATGTTTTTAATCTGTCATGTTCATCTGACATAAGCATTTTTCTTATTCCAAATGCACTTGCATACTCAGCGGTATCTGTGTCGTCATTGTAGCCAGCACCTTCACGAAGCACCGGATAATATGTCATGTTAAGGTTGTTGTAAAGAATTGCTTTTATATATTCAATTGCAAGAATGTTATTAGAACCTGTAATTATGTCTTTGCATTCAGGCAGATATTCCAGAAGAGCAGTCTGTCTTGCCGCAGGGTATGAGAGCCCCTCTGCAAGAGTTTTGTTAAGAATTGCCTTATATTCAGGCGATTCTGATATTATAGTACGGCTTATCTTTGCCAGACAATCTGCATTATCAGTTTCAGCACCAAAACAGATTGAAGCGGCTTTCATTGTATTAAGTGTAAGAACTGCACCTTTAGCAAAATTCTCTGCACTTGATAATGCGTAGTATACAGGTAGTTCAACAACAATATCAGCACCAGCTTTTAATGCAGCACTTGTTCTTGCATACTTATCAATTACTGCCGGTTCACCACGCTGCACAAAATTGCCGCTCATAACAACGATAATACAGTCACCCTGCGAAATCTGTCTTGCTTTATTCATCTGATATACATGTCCTGTGTGTAATGGGTTATATTCTGCAACAATTCCGCATGCTTTCATGTAGTGTCTCCTTTATGTTTTTATTATATTTTACTGAAATCGTACATTTATGTCAAAATTATTGCTGAATTTAGTCAATGTATCGTTTTTAAAACATTTTTAAGTGCCAGACGACCTTGTTTTCGACTAAAAATTGGTATATAATTTTTGTCAGAGTTCAGTATGTTTACTGAAAATTTACTTTTTTATAAGGAGGAGTCATTAATCATGGCATTTATTGACACAATTAAAGAAAGAGCAAAGGCAGACAAGAAGACTATCGTATTACCAGAGTCTATGGATAAGAGAACTTATGAAGCTGCTGAGAAGATTTTAAAGGAAGGCATTGCTAATTTAGTTATCATTGGTACTCCTGAAGAGATCGAGAAGTATGGTAAGGGCTATGACATTTCTGGCGCCACAATCGTAGATCCATTTAACGATCCTAATAAGCAGAAGTATATTGATAAATTCGTTGAGTTAAGAAGCAAGAAGGGTGTTACACCTGAGATGGCTAAGGAACAGATGGAGAAGGATTACATGTACTATGCATGCCTTATGTGTAAATGTGGAGATGCTGATGGAGCAGTATCTGGTGCATGCCACTCAACAGGTAACACAATCCGTCCAGCTCTTCAGTTATTAAAGACTAAGCCAGGTATCAGCTCAGTTTCAGGTTTCTTCCTTATGGAAGTTCCAGACTGCGAATTCGGTGAGAACGGTCTTTTTGTATTCGCTGACTGTGCTGTAAGCCCAGATTATGATTCAGAGAAGCTTGCTGAGGTTGCTAAGCTTTCTTCAGATTCATTCAAGAGCTTTGTAGGAAAGGACGCTAAGGTTGCTATGCTTAGCTTCTCTTCATACGGAAGTGCTAAGCATGACAGAGTAACTATGGTTGCTGATGCTGTTAAGATTGCAAAAGAGAAGTACCCAGATATCACTGTTGATGGTGAGCTTCAGTTAGATGCTGCTTTAGTTCCAGAAGTTGCTGCACTTAAGGCACCTGAGAGCCCGGTAGCTGGTAAGGCTAATACACTTGTATTCCCTAACCTTGAAGCTGGTAACATCGGTTATAAGCTTGTTCAGAGACTTGCTAAGGCTGGAGCTTATGGTCCTGTTCTTCAGGGACTTTCTATGCCAGTTAACGATCTTTCAAGAGGATGCTTCGCTGACGATATCGTTGGTGTAGTAGCTATGACAGCAGTTCAGGCTCAGAATGCATAATTAACATTTTTAAGGAGAATTTTTGTAATGAATATTTTAGTATTAAACTGTGGAAGCTCATCTCTTAAGTATCAGCTTATTAACATGGATGATGAGAGCGTAATCGCAAAAGGTCTTGTAGAGAGAATCGGTATTGAAGGTTCTGTTCTTACACACAAGCCAACAGGAAAGGATAAGTATGTTGTTGAAACACCTATGAAGGATCACAACATTGCAGTTAAGCTTGTTCTTGATGCTCTTCAGGATGCTGAGCACGGCGTAATCAAGTCTACAGATGAGATTGCAGCAGTAGGACACAGAGTACTTCACGCAGGTGAGAAGTATATCGAGTCTTGTCTTGTAACAGAAGATGTTAAGAAGGTTGTAAGAGAGTGCTTCGACCTTGGTCCTTTACATAACCCAGCTAACCTTATCGGTATTGAAGCCGTTGAGGCAGCTATGCCAGGCAAGCCAAATGTAGCTGTATGGGATACAGCATTTGGTGGAACAATGGAGCCAAAGGCTTATCTCTATGCTATTCCTCGTGAATATTATGAGAAGTACGGCGTAAGAAGATATGGTTTCCACGGAACAAGCCACAGCTTTGTTTCTAAAGAGACAATCAAGTTTGCTAACCTTGATCCTAAGACAGCTAAGGTTATCGTATGCCACCTTGGTAACGGTGCTTCAATCTCAGCTTCTGTTGGTGGTAAGTGTGTAGATACTTCTATGGGTCTTACTCCACTTGAAGGACTTATCATGGGAACACGTTCGGGTGACCTTGATCCGGCTATCTTAGAGTTCTTATGCAACCATGAGAACCTTACAATAAGCGAGATGCTCAATATCCTTAACAAGAAGTCTGGTGTTCTTGGTATGTCAGGCGGAATCTCAAGTGATTTCAGAGATCTTAATGCTGCAGCTAACGACGGTAACGAAATTGCTAAGGTTACACTTGAAGCTTATGCTTACAGAGTAGCTAAGTATATTGGTGCTTACACAGCAGCTATGAACGGTGTTGATGCCATTACATTTACAGCTGGTGTTGGTGAGAATGCTGCATGGCTTCGTCCAATGGTAGCTAAATATCTTGGATACCTTGGTGTTGAACTTGATGAAGCTGCAAGCGAGAAGGCTTGTGGAGTAGAAGGAATTATCTCTACACCAGAATCTAAGGTTAAGCTTTGCGTAATTCCTACTAATGAAGAGCTTGCAATCGCAAGAGAAACATTAGCATTAGTAAAATAATTGACATATTCGCGAAAAATATTGAATTTAAGTGAATTTGTTGTTGACAAAGACAGGGAGCATGCGTATAATTGACAAGGTGTGGATTAGCGCATGCTTTTCCTGTGCATAATAGTATGAATTGGAGACAATTATGCTAATTGATTTAAGAGAGCTTTTATCCGGTTCACAGGATGAAAGAATAGAAAAGGTTTCAATTGAATCAGAAAGCTTTGACACTGGAATCGCTAAGTATAGTATACTTGAGAAGCCAGAGTTTGAATTAAGCATTACCAGAATTGGTAAGAATAAGCTTGAGATTAAAGCTGAGAGCTTTGTTGTTCTTGATATTCCATGTGACAGATGTTTAGAGTCTGTTCCTACGAAAGTAGAGTACAGTGTTGATGAAATCGTTGATTTCTCAGACAATGCTGCCGGGGAAGAAGCAAAGGAAGAAAAAGACTATATTGGTGGATACGAACTCGACGTGGACAGATTAGTTTTCGGCGAAATACTGATATCCATGCCGGGTAAGACATTATGTACCCCTGATTGCAAGGGGCTATGTTCTATATGCGGACACAACCTGAATGTCTCAGAGTGTGGATGTGACCGAGAGTCCCTGGATCCAAGAATGTCTGTTTTCAAAGATATTTTAAAGAATTTTAAGGAGGTGTAACATATGTCAATTTGTCCAAAGAATAAATCTTCAAAGGCAAGAAGAGATAAGAGAAGAGCAAACTGGAAGATGGCTGCTCCAAATCTTGTAAAGTGCTCAAAGTGTGGCGCTTTAATGATGCCTCATAGAGTATGCAAGTCTTGTGGTTCTTATAACAAGAAAGAAATCATCTCTGTTGACTAATACTTATAAAAGGGCGTAAATACTGGGCTTGACCGATTTTTGGTCAGTCCAGTTTTTCTGTTTTAACCCAATTTTAACCCAATTGCTATTTTTTGATGATTTAGAGATAAATTATTGGAAATATTAATATAAAATTAATATAAATAAAGAAGAAAATTGCATTTTTTAAAGTAAAAAGCTAAAAAATGATTAATAAATAAAGTAAAAATGATTCTGATATATTTTTTGTGAGGTATATATGAAGCATAATAAGGAAACTAATTTAGAAGAAATTAAAGAGATATCTAAATTAATATGTAAATCAGTACCAATAGAACCGCTTTTAGGAGGAATAATAACTTCACATCCTTTCACTAACACTTGTAACTGGTATAATTCTGAAACCGGAGAATGGCTTGATTTAGCAAATAAAGATGGATTTAATAAATGGACTGATATCTTATTTAACCATATAGATGAAGCTGAAGATGTATGGTCTATTTATTTTATGGTTAATATTCCTTATAAGCTCGCAATGATTAAATATTGGAAAGATGATTTGAGCAAAAAAGATTTTGCCGAACTATTAAAAGATGCTTGGATAATAAGCGAAAACCCTAATGATGATATTAATGTTCCTATCTGTATAATTATTAAATGGTTTAAAGAAGCTGATAAAAAAAGTTTAATGACTAAAGAAGAATTAAAGATATTTAATAGCCTGCCGGATGAATTTACTATCTATAGAGGCGTAGGTCATAACAGAAAAGAAAAAGGTCTATCATGGACTTTGAATAAAGATACTGCGGAATGGTTTATGAATAGATATGAAGGTAAGGACAATCATGTCCTTACCGCTAAAGTAAAAAAAGAAAATTGTCTGGCATATTTTAACAGCCGTGGTGAAAATGAAATAGTAGTAGATGTAAACAATTTATCTACGAAGTCTGATAGATTATAAAATAAGAGTAAAACAAAAAGGACAGGTTTTTATGCCTGCCCTTTTTTATTTATTCAAACCTGTACAGCTTGCTATAAGCAAGATATTATGCTCTTTCTACTTCTGGCTGCTTCTTAGGTGATGTAAAAGGATTAGCCTCTGACATATCAACCTCAGACTTTTCAGCCTTAGCAGCTTCCTTTTCAGCTACAAGCTCCTTATATGGCACATTAGTAGCAAAACCTTCAACAAGAAGTCTTAATGAATCATCCTTAACTACATCTAAGTTATCAAGTCCAAAAGTTGTCTTTTCAGGCTTTTCACCATTACCCTTAAACTTAACATCTTCCATGCCGACATCTCCGTTATTTCTGAAGAACAATACTACCTGCTCATTATGTCTGCCATTAACAGTGATGTTACCATACTTATAATCTGTTATAGCATATACTTCCTGCTTCTCTTCCTGTCCTTCATCCTTTTCAACCATTACTTTAGGTGAATTAGTCTTAAGGTACTCTGAAAGTGACTTAGCAAGCTCTGTAAGTTTTGTATTGTCTCTGTGCTGGATAATATTTACATCATCCTTAAAAAGTGCTGCAACAGCCTTTCCCTTATCATTAAGACCTGTCTCAAAGTCTGCATACTTGATTGTAGCAAAACTTTCCTTTGGATACTTACCGTCCACCTGTGGAAGATTAATAAATCTCTCGCATCTTACATTAGAGATTTCCATTGTAGCATCTTCACCCTTATCAGTCTTTCTTAAATTAAGAACAAGGCTGTCTCTTACACGCTTACCTTCTTCGTTCTTGTATGTAACCGGAACTGAAATAGTAGGAATCTGGACTGGCTTGCCATCATCTCCAAGAATAGGCTCACTCTTACCTGTTTCCTTATTATATTTTTCAAGTGTCTTATAGTCTACTGTGATACGGTCAAAAATCTTTTCGCCGTCTTCATTAAAGTGTGAGCTTCTTAAGTCAGCTTCTTCCATCTTCTTACCGAGTTCATCAGCATAATCCTTAGCTGCGTAAAGGATTGAACCATTACCCTTTAAAAGATTATTCTCTCTTACATTCTTAGAAAAAGTAGAATATGTAAAATCTGCTTTTTCATGTGTTTCATTCTGTGTCTGTTTTGTAAAATTGTAACCCATAATAATTATCTCCTTTTTATTAAAAAAATTGCTTAGTGTGATATGTACAGTTATCACTCAGGCATGTACAGATGCCTATTAAGCTTTGTTTACTTTGTTATTGTACAAAATTTCATTTTTATAGCTTTTACAATAAAGCTCTTTTATAGTTGTTCTTTAATTTTTTTTAAAATTTTTAAGGATTACCAAGCTGTTCATTTTTTGATTTTATTTTTGCCGGTACAGGCTTCTGTAATGCCGTAAGTCTGTTATAATCATCAAGTGTTTTATCAGACGTAAGCTCACATCTGCCACTGTAGTTTGAATATTCCAGTTTAGCAAGTACTGAAGTAGGAGATGAATACATTCCTTCTTCATAATTCCATTCCTTCATTTTTCCGTATTCAGTATCTAAAATTTTCCAATGTGGATTATTATTTTTTTTGCTTAAATCTGTTATTTTCTCATTACCATTAATAGGTACTTCAATTAAAGGTAATTCATTTCCACTGCCTATAGGTTCAAGACTAAGAACTTTATCTGTAAGTCCTCTTAAACCTTTAGGATTGAAATTAAATACTTCTACAGGCTTGCTGTCTATCGTTATGTTTTTATATATTTCTGAAAGATTCTTTGACATTTTACTTAAATCTGTAAATGACATGCTGCTGATACCGATTGCACCGTCATGTCCACCAAAGCCTTCAGTATGACCTAATGCTTTCTTTACATTTTCATAAAGTGAAGGAAAACCATCCATATTACGACCTGAGCCTTTATAACAGTCAGCGTCTTTATCATATACAACACAGATACAAGGTCTTAATGTCTTATCGACAATATCTGAAGCAATAAGCCCGGCAACAGTTTCAGGTGTATCTTCAGGTAAGATATATATAACAATGTTGTCATTATTTGCTTTTACTGAAGCAACAGTCTCTTTTAATTCATCTGATTTTTTAATAGTCTGAGTAATTTCCTTACGCTTTTCATTAATTTCTTTAGCCTTTAGGATGTTTACATATGTTTCCGGTGTTACCTTGCCTGTAAGAGTATCAAACATGAACTGTCCACCATTCATATCAAATGTTTTACTCATTCTGGAAGCACCATTAATCATAGAACCAATATTCCAAGCAAGTTCCTTTGCAGTTGTAATTTTACCGTTTGTATTTATGCCGCATGTAGCAAAGAAATTTCCTAATACATAATTAAAATTGTTCTCATCAGCATTATTAATAACATCAATACCGTTACGCACTAAGAATCTGTTTGTACTATATATATCCAGAAGATTAACACAGTCTGTACATGTTCCTATAGCAGCCATAGCAGTAATGGCATTTAAGTCTTTTTCATCTATCTTTACAGAAAGACGGCTCATATAAGTATCAATAATCTTTTTTGTCAGCCCTGCCGTACAGTAATCAGGTAATTCCCCTGAGCCATCTAAATCAGCCTTCAGATTAAGAAGTCTTGGCTCATTTTTAAATTCTTCTTTAATCTTTTCATCTTCAATGATGTGATGGTCTATAATAATAGTGTCATTGCCTAGAACTTCATCTATGTAATCTAACTGGTTTGAACCCATATCAAGCACAACATAAAGAGTATCCTTTTCAGGTACGATTTTATCTGATATGCCATATCCATTACGTCTGTCGTTAATTTCTGTTTTAACAGGAACATTACAGATGCCGGAAAAGAATTTATACATGTTATAAGCAGAAACAATTCCATCTGTATCATAATCACTTAATATCTTTACCTGCTTATAAGGCTTTTTGCGTAAGCTGTATAAGTGACCACAAAGGTCTAATAGCTTTCTTTCTGTTGTCGGCTTGTCTTTTATCTGTTTTTCAGTTTCCTGTACTTCTTTTATTTTTTCTTCAAGTGTTACATATTTTATATTTTTCATAATTATTACCTCATTTGTCTGTGTAACTTTTGTTCCTGAGTAAATGATAATAAAAATAAAAATTATAAATGTTTTAATGGGGCATTTTTACATATATAAGATGAAAAAATGTATTAAAATATAGTACAAATAGATTAATAAGTAATATAAATTTGCAATATAATATTGACATATACCGTAATAAGGTATATAATATAATCAAAGTTAAGGAAGAAAATAAGTGAAACAGGGAAGAGATAACATAGTAAATGTAAGAAAATGCAATGAGAAAACATATAAATGGTTTTAAAAATAAAGAGAGGGCAAAACTATATGAGTTACAGAACAAATGTAAATGGTAAACAGATTTTTGGCAATAACGAATGGTATGATGAATGGGGCGAATACCTTATAAGTAAAGGCATAAAAATCAGTGATGAAGGTTTATATAAGGGCGAACTTGATGATTTTATGGAAGCTTTAGAGGTCATTGAAAAGATTACAATGAATATTGAAGCTAAAAGACGAGAACGTAAGGAAGCTGGAGGAAAATTTTTCAGCCAGAGTATTTTTGATAATGGAGACATTTATGATAGTCTGGTTAATGATGACGAACATTATGAAAGCCTGTTTGATAAGGAAGTTGAGATTATTAAAAATGGGTATATGTTTCTTCCTATACAGTTTTTTAAAGCGTGTGAAGATATGCTTGAGTATACAGGCATTGATTTAAAGGGCAACCGTACTTATACATATAAACTTAAGGATGGATGCAAGATAAAAGTAACAGCAGGCTGATAAGAAAAGGTATGTATGAGTAAACAAGAGTTTCTTTAGAAGAATGGAGGCAGACATGGAAAAAATTGATAATAATATTCAGTTAGCTTTCTTAGGTGGTATGAAAGTTGGATTAGAAGCATTAATTCATGGACTTGAAGTAGTAGCAGAGAATAATAATGGGCAAGTATCATTTGAGTTTGTTAAAATGGTTTCTGCTAGTACGATAGCTGATGTAGAATTAAAATTATCTAGTATAGAGAATGGGAAAGGTCTTATAGATGCTTTAAATAATAAAAGTGAATGAAATGAGGATTTACAAGGAAAGGAAATATTATGAATAACGGAATTTATCATATAAAGGATAATAAAATTTACAAAATGTCACTAAATGAGCCTATGAGAAAAATTGGAACTGTAGCAAGTGATGAAGTAATTATGAGTATTATTGATACAGTCACAGAATATATGTACTGTAATTATGGTGATTGTTGCATGAAAGATGACATAACATGGGGTGAATTACAGAAAGTGCGTAATGAAATTAAAAGCAATGCAATGGAAATGATAAAAACAAATTTGGATTTAAAATTAACAACTTTATAAAACATGAAGCCAATTGATGAAGATTTTGAAATAGTAGATGATTTGTTAGAAGAATGCAAACAGGAATTAAATTAGATAGGAGTGATAAAATGGAATGTCCGATATGTAAAAATAAACTAGGCTTTAATTGTGGAACATGTATTGAGTGTGGATACAATTATCTGAATGGAAAGTTTGAACATATAAGAGTTTATGTTAATGATTTAAAAAATATTGTTCCGTTGGATATTTTAGAAGAATTGATAGAAGAACATAAAAAATTTAAGAAAAGATGAAACGGAAATTTACTGTTTAGTTAAAAAGGATATAAAGGAGAAATGTATGAGAGTTTTAGTTACAGTATCATGCAGTAAGGCATTTGATAATGTAGAATCAATTGAAGAAGCAGAAAAGCTTTTTAGAAAAGAAGTAAATCATAAACTTAACCCTGATAAAGTCCATCAGGTGCTTGGAATGGATTGTACTGATGATGAAGAAGATGATGAATCTTTATGAATTTAATTATAAAGTCTGCTTTATCAAATATGAAAGCTGTTAATAAGAATTTTGAACGAGATAATTTTAGATAGAAATAAAAAGGTGAATTTATGGAAAGTGAAATTAACATTAAACTTAAATCCTGCCCTTTTTGTGGTGGACATGCAACAATGATATATGATAATCAGGAAGGATATTATATATATTGTGACGACTGTTGTATTATGACTGGCAATAGTTTTGATAAAGAAAAGATAATTAATACATGGAACAATAGAGTAATAAGTAATGAAAGGGAATAATTATGAAAGATTGTGACACACATACAAATATAGGCAGCAGGTTAAAAAAAGTAATAGATAAAGCGGAGAAAATGGATTTAACTTATTTTGAAGATTCAGACGGTAAGCATTGTATATGTGATGTTGACTTTGTTGACAGGTATGATACTTTAGAAGAATTAGAAGAATATCTTGATTTATTAGGCGGGTGAGATAATGATAAAATGCTGTGCTAATTGTAAGAATTGTGTAGCTATTCCAAGGAATAATAGCTATAACGACATTGATTATCTATGTGTAATAAGCAGCTATTTTGTTATAGGTATACATAAGGATATAAACAGGATAAAGCATCTGACTCCGGGTGGCAGAGAACTGGAATGTAAATATGAACCTGAAATATGTTAGAAAATGGATTGTGTGGTAAAAATCCTGTATGTACATCATCTGAAAAATCAAGTTTTCTTGTGGAATTGAAAGGAGATATTTTATGAAATATGCAAATAGATTAACTGATGAAGAATTAAGAGAAGTATATGGCTTATTTATTGATTCAGATGGAAAAATCAATGAACTAAATATTACAAGAGATGAATATTCTATTGGACTTGAGGGATATGTAGAGATTCCTGAATTTGAAAAAGACAGATTGAAGGAAGACGCAAATGCAACTCTTATAATTGATGACGATTATGAAATTACAGATTATGATGTCAAAGTGTATCACCATTCAGGTAATTGTACGCTAGATTATAGAAAATGGATGTATAACAAATTTGGTGATGAATATGCAAGAGATTACTTATTTAATGGCTAAAAAATCTAAGTTTCAAGACAAGAAAGGAGATTGACATGAATTTATTAGAAAGCTATATAAAGGAAATACATTCAGTTACAGATGTTACAGAAGACTTTATGAAGCATTGTGGCTATGAACCTAAAGAGACATTATTTGAAGTAGACTTAACATCTGTATGTTATGGTGTTACTGAAAGAACAAAGAAGATGTTCTGGAAGAGTGAATTTGAGAAAATAAAGAAGGATGGCTATTATATGTCATAAGGAGATAGATTATGAAAATATATTTTGAAGATGGAATTTAATTAGCCTGAGTTTGGAGTGATGAGGTCAGAATTAAAAATAGGAGATGATATTATGGGATATATTAAATGTCCTTTTTGTAGACATAGTGATGGAAATGATGATAAAATATTAAAGCAAGAGGTTATATATGCGAATAATTCAGATTGCCAGATATCAATTGAAAAAGAGTGTGATATATGTGGTAAGAAATATGAAGTTATTGCAGAGTATAAGTTTTCTTATGAAAAATTAGGATATAATGAAGCAGAAGGCTATTAATTTATTTTAGAAAGAAGATGAAATATGTCAAAGAAAATTATATACACGGATGAATTTGGAAATAAGATAGATGTTAATTCGATTGAGGGTATTCATGTTGTACTTAACGACATTTTTGCAACATGCGATAATGAGAACAGTTGTTTATGCGTTAAAGAGAATATCAAAGCGAGCATAGAAAAATGTTATGAAACCAGAAAACTAGAAATTAAAACTGGTAAACCTCAAGATAAAAGTAGTATTTGGTAAGGAAAAAGAAAAGTATTGAATTAAATCTGTATGGCAATAAATAGAGAAGTGATTCCTTTTATACATTGCAATGAAAAAAGATGTAAGAATTATCTGAAGGAGAAAAATTAATATGAATAACAATTCCTTTTCAGAGCTAAGAAGGCTTATACAAAAAGCAAGAAAGAAAAGCATTGAATTAAATGATGCTACACAGGCAGTCTTTGATGCCTTATCGGATGTAGACCTTTGTGTTCCAACAGATGCAGAAAATGCTGATGATTTAGAACAGGCGATTAACTGTTATATCCAATATGGAGAATATTCCATTGATGAACTGTTAGATGAAATAAAACAGCAATATAAAAAGAAGGAAGATTAATATGATTGATATAACTAATGCTAAATGGGATTTATCAAAAGAAGAAAAATCAGTTATTAAGTGGTTTGACGATAATGAATATAATGGGAAAATACTTAAACAGTATGTAAGTAAAACTGTATTTGAAATATCCAAGGATGGCATAACAGATAATTTTGAGCTGCCACAGAGTATTGATGCTAAACAGATTAAGAACTATATGGAACAGTATGAAAAGAATTGGGATGTGCTTTGTGAATTAAAAAAGTTAAGACAGATGAGAAATCAAATAAGATGAGGATTTAATAATGAAAAAAGATTTTTTCAAAAATTTTGCATTAAATATCACTAAAAGAAAGAATAGAAAAATGAAGATAATTGCACCATCTATATATCCATCAAAAAAATATATATACCTTCCTCCGAATATAGACCCCAGTGCAGAATTAATAGTTACTGATTTACGCCCAGATACAGTAGATATAAACATTTTAGAGCAGATAACTGGTAAGAAGATAAAAGTTATAAGGGCGGATTCATAAAGATTAAATAATAAAAATAGATATAAAGCTAAGATAGATGAAAAATCAGCTTGAAAAATAAAAAACAATATCTTTTTGAAATGTCAAACTATATAAAATCATATAAGTATAAGCCTAAGTGTAAACGAAAGGAAAATGCAAAATGAACAATAAATGTATTTTATGTGATAATGGATATGATTTTCGCAAGATTCAGGTTAATGAAATTTTAGGAACAGTCAGTATAGCATTAGCCAGCAGTCTTAATTCTGTAACAAAAAACAATGCTTTTAATTATTGTCCTGTTTGCGGCAAAAAACTGACTAAGAATAATTTTGGTGGAAAAGAATTGCTTTAATAAACTGATGGATATAAGTATAAAATATAAATATAAAAATATAAGTATAAATGAATTAAGCTTATTAAGATAAAAACATTAACAGTACTGGAATAATCATATATAATTGGCTGCAAATACATAATAATTCCTAATTGCACAAGTTTTTAAAATACCATATTGTATAATGTATGTGATTGTGAACTACTCGGAAACAAGTTACCGAGCTTCTTGTTTCAATCACTACTGCTTGGCTGATACTTTGCAGTATTGTCAAGTCTTACACAGTGTCCACAAGCGTTAGGTTCGGCTAGTTCCTAGCCTACCATTATTATAAAGTTTTATGCTGATTTCAATATGCGTAAGCCTTCATTTTTTATGTTGATAGCTGCATTGTGGTCACGATTTATAGTCAGACCACAATCACATTTGTATATCCTATCAGCAAGTGTTAATTTTTTCTGTTTGCCACAACAGCTACAAAGCTGTGAAGATGGATACCATTTATCAACTTTAACAAAATATTTCCCTCTGTTTGCAAGTTTATATTCTAACATATTCAGAAACATTCCATAACCATTATCCATAGTGGCTTTTCCATTGCCAAAAGCTTTATTTGACATAGCTTTCATATCAAGTGTTTCTACACAAACAATATCATACAAAGATTTGATAGTCCAATCAGCATCCGGCTTTCTGTGGATTACAGCTTTTATTTTGCCAATTTTAGGCAACTTAATGTATCTATCATCTATAATAGCGACTGTACCTTTTTGGTTGTTAGTTGTATAGGACTTTCTACTATGCTTTGCAGACTTGAATTTTGGAAAACCATTTTGTCTTTTGCGAGATTTGTCAAAACAATTTTTCAAAGCACTTTGCAGATTTAATTGCACATTAGCAAGAGCTAGACTATCTACTTCTTTCAGGAATGGATACTCAGCTTTATACATAGCAGGTGTCTGCTTTCCAAAGGATTTAGTCTTTTTATAGCAGGCAATCTTATCAGCAAGCATCAGATTATAAACCTTCCGGCAACATCCAAAGGTTTTCACAAACATAATTTTTTGTTCAGTTGTAGGATATAATCTGTACTTAACTGCTTTATTCATAGCCGACAGTTCCTTTGCCTTTCTATATATTTGAGAACATTCTCCTCAGATGTTGAACCAATGGTTTCACAAAAATATGAACCGTTCCATAACTGACCTTTCCATAAATACTGCCTTAATTCAGGAAATTCTTTTAATAATGTATTGCCGCTAATACCCTTTAGATATTTTACTATCTGAGTAACAGATATCTTGGGTGGCGTGGATACAAAACAATGTACATGGTCGCTTTCTCCAACTTTACATTGGATAACGGCAAATCCTTTCTCTTTACCAATATCATTTATAAGCTGATATAATCTGCTGCTTATTTGTGAAGTAAGCACTTTCCGCTTTATCTACATTGCCATTTCATATATGTCTAAGGCTTTATTTTGTGCATCTGATTCTTCATCAGGCATTGCAGGTCTTATAAATGTTTTTTTACCTTTATCATTCTTTGTGTATACATTTAATGTCTGACATTTTTTTAATTCTTTATTCTTACGGTGTACTCTTTGAAGCCTTAATACTGTAATTCCCGGTTCTATAGATGTGTCAAATACTACAGTTACATATTCAGTTTCATTAAGTTTAATTTCATATTTGTTCATATTAAAATTCCCCTAAAATAATACTTTGTATATTTATATTATAATACAATGTATTAAAAATGTCAATGTGAATCGTACAATGTATGATAAAAAAGCTTTTTTATAGTTATTTTTTTATTAATGGTGTATAATTAAAATATAAAAAAGAATTAATAGCGAGGTGGTTGAAATGAAAAATAGAATAAAAGAAATAAGAAAAGGGTCTGAATATGGAAAAACTCAGGATACTTTTGCAAAGTATTTAGGCATACCAAAATGCAATCTATCAAGCTATGAAACAGGAGTGCGTTCTCCATCAAAAGCCACAATACAGCTTATATGTGAAAAATGTAATGTTAATGAAGACTGGCTGATAAACGGAACAGGAGAAAAATATTGTGATAATCATTGTGATAATCAGAATATACCTTTTAAAGATAAAATCCTTTCTTCATTAAATAAATTATCTGACAAAGAATGGGAAGTATTAGAAAAAATATATAAGGAAATTAATTAAACAGGTGATTGAATATTTTAGAACTTGCTGATAAAGTTGTCAAAGCAAAATAAAAGGGGAGTACGCATTGCATATGTTCCCCTTTTTAAAGTAATATTTAATTATTCTTGCAGCCTGAAGCATACCATGTTGTATTGCCGTCCTTGCTTACAACTCTAACAACTTCTCCATTGTTTAAATATACTTTATAGCCATTATCGTGAAGAAGTTCGGCTTCTTCAATACTCATATGATTAATTAAATCCTGTTTTTCATCTGATGTTGCACCTTTAAATAGTTCTAAATATCTCTTTGCTGACATTAACATAAAAATACACCTACCTTTCATTAGATAGGTGTATTGTAACTTATAAATTGTTCATTGACAAGATTAGCCAATCATTTTATTATCCTTCATACGCTTTGCGTATCTTTCTTCATTCTTAACAACTTTTGTAACTTCTCCGTCATTAAGAAATACATCATAGCCGTAATCGTGAAGGAGTTCAGCTTCCTCAATACTCATATGATTAATAAGCTCCTGTCTTTCATCTGGTGTCGCACCTTCAAATAATTCTAAATATCTTTTTGTTGACATTAACATAATTCTTTACCTTCCTTATTATTTATTTTACCTGTAGCAGCAATATGAAATTGCCGCCACAAGGCTTATTTTTTAGTAAATAGGCATCATATCATCATTTATATATTTATTGCCTTCTAACTTATTTGTCTTTGCGTCTTTTGACTTGGTATCCTTATCTCTGTTGTTTTCTTTAACAGTTTCATTATAGATTTCTTCCATAAGTTCTGTTTCAATTCCCCAGCTTGTGTTAAACACCTTATCTATCTGATTAAAGTTTTTCTTTACATCATCATCTATAAGGTCAGGTCGTACAATCTGCTTGCTGTAGTCAATGATACGTTTATATTCGCCATTAGCCTGCTGCAACATTACACCAAATATTTTTCCTTCCCTGTCGAAGTCATATATAAGGTTTTTATCAGTGCCGTCAATATGTGATGATATATAAGTAGTATCATTTTCACTTCTGTATATGTTACCCGGATTAGCTTTCTTAAGAATATTTTCGATTTTATACACCTTATCCATATGTTCTTTCTTAACAGTACCAATCATGGCAACTCTACCATATGTATTATCCATTTTCTCCTGAAGTACATCAGGGTCAATATATAACTGCTTAAGAAGATTTCTAAAAAGTTCTGAATGAATAATCTGCTGATACTTTACATTGTGGTAATCACCAAATTCAATACTGTTAGTTGCTCTATGGAATGTAAGAGCAGGGCGTTCATCACGCATCTTCTTATTTGTAGTAATTCCATTAACTGTATCAGATATTTTAATATCTTTACCAACTTTAGGAATAAACTTAGCTGTAAAATCACCGCCCTTAAGAGGTGAATCAGGGTCATTTCCACCCTGTACATTAAATTCAACCTGACAATCTCCAAGTGTAAAAGTGAACTTATCGTGTACAATTTCACCTTTAAATTTGTAAGTATCTCTAACAAGCTTTATATCGCCTTCAGTGTATTCCTTGCCGTTCTCATAAGCCGGTACTGAAAGAGTATTCTGATAATCTTTTCTTGCAAGCTCATTATTAAGCTTCTTTCTCTTATACATTTCAATCTGGTTCTTACATATTGCCTGCTCACACTGCAATGCATCTTTAAGCTGTATTCCTGCCATATCAATAAGACGGTCAATATCATTAACAGGGCGGTCTGTAATACCATAATGCTGTGCAATTTCATTATCACGGATTTTATCCTCGCTAATAGTACGGATATCCTTACCTGCATATTCCTTCTTAAAATCCTTCATATCCATAGTATCAACTGAGATAGTACCATCCATGTTAGGGATGACACGAACAACATCAGGAATAGCACTGTTTTCCACCGCAGCCTTATTAATAAGCAATACATGATTAGGGTTATCATCATAATTAACCTTAAGTTCATAATTAGTCTTTGCAAAATCAGGAATATCCTTAAGAGCATTAAGTACCTGTTCCTTTGCAATTTCCTGTGATTTGCCAATTTTTTCCGTTACGTCAAGAAGTCTTGTAACACAGTCATTAAGTTCATTAAGCTTCTGTTCATACTCATTATCTGAAACATCAAGGTCATGTATCTTATCATACATTACCTGATTAAGCTTAACCATTTCACCAAGAACTTCTTCATTGTGATTAGCATTTTCATCAATAGCATCAGCCATATCCTGCATTTGTTCTTTAAGCTCACCAAATAATTTAACAGCTTTCTTATCATTTAATAAGTTATCCAGCCATTCTTTTAATATAGCCCATAAAGTCTTTCGTTCTTTTTCAAGTTCTTCAGGACTTACAGGGGCAGTTGTAGTTGTATCTGCCATAGTCTTTACCTTTCTATATGTTTATTTTTAATTTATATTCATAGTTTATCAATTTTTAATTTAATACTTTATTTATATAAGCCTTTTTATAGTTTTTATTAGAAGTTTTTTCAAATATTTTGCCTTGGAGATTGGATTGGGTTTCTGGCTGCCGGTAGGGTAGTGGTTTCCAATTTACATCTTCACAAAGTTTTATGTTTATTTACACTAATAGAGTATTGTACACTGCATACAAGATATTAATGTTCATCAATGCCTATGTTATTTCCCTTTATATGCGTTGAAATATTTTACAAAATTTGTTATATTAATAGTGATAAAGGAAGGCACTCCTTTCTCCACGCTCTCTCCGGCATAGACCAGATGCACCCGTGGGCTGAGAACTTCCTTGATAAATAGGCACTCCATATCCTACGCTCTCATAATTTTCATTAGAAAAGTATTGTACCCGTAGGTCGAGTTCTTTTTATACTAAGCATATCTATTAGGATTTTTAGATTCTTTTAGATATGCTTTTTTAATTCATTTTTAATAAAAGTGCAAAATATCGAATTAAATTAACTCAATATTCTGCACTTCATAATAAATATCTAGCCAACTTTAAGCTGTTCCTGCTGTTTAACCTTATATGTCTGTCCTATGGGCTTTTCAGTTACCGCAGGCTTTGCAAGATAACTTAAATCCTTGGTAGAGCAGTAGTCACATATATTTTCACCAAGCTGTTTTACATTACCTGCAACATAACCTTCTTTTTCCATCTGGATAAAATCCTTTAAGAAGTTATCCACCTCTTTATTACATACTTCTTCTAAATCCTCACCTTTTGATGCATATAAAAATCCATTAAAATCAAGCAACGGATTATCCTGTCTGTCTTTAAATATATTTATACGATATTCCTTATCCTCTTTTAAAAATGTTATGTAGGCACATTTATCAAAACCATATAATATCTTTTCATATCCGGCTTCTGATAACTTAGGCTTTATTGTATTATACATAGCCCAGACTAAGGCGGATTTCTTTGCAACATTACAGTTTTCACCTGTTGCCATTAAATATAAGCTCTTATTATTAGCAAGTGGGTCTTTTAATTCCATCTGGTATGCATCCTGTAATTCACCAAGCTGTTCTTCATGTTCCCTTACATACTCAGCAAAGTTATCTTCCTTATAAGTTTTTCCTGTTATATTAAATAACTTTACATTTTTTGTTGTCTTCATTTCATCTTCAACATCAGCCGGGAGTCTGTATTTCTGCAAAAACTCTGTAAACTTACTTTTATTCTGAATGAATAAACTGATGTCAATTGGTTCTTCTTTATCTACTATTGAAAATGTAAACTGGAATCCTACTATATCTGCTTTGCCATCATGCTCAATTTCTTTATAAAATAACATATTGCTGCCTCTTGTTGACATACACAGCGTATAGTCGTCCAAATCAGGTACTACAGGCTTTATCACTTTATAAGCCTTATTTATATCCTGCATTGTAAGTATCTTAATTCTTGGCTCATGCTCATATTCAACAGCTTTTCCAAAACTGTTTATCAGATAATATTTTCTATCCATATCTGTCACCTCATTTTTTAACAAATCTCTTTATCATATATGTTCTGTTTTTTTACCGCTTTGGGAACTGCATTATCTTCAGCTTTTAGTTCTTTATCAGTTTTTCTTATTTTAGCTTTATCTATATCTGTTAAAGTCTTTTCATATGCCACAACCTTTGCTAAGGTCTGCATAATTTCTTCTATCTTTTCATTACAGTTTTCCAAGTCATTTTCATAAGACTGATATAAAATAAATTTTCGCATAAGTTCTCCCTGTTTAGGAGAGTACTTAACTATGTCGTATTTCTTTCTCAAGTCTTTATAAAGGTCATAAGTTTTTTCTGCTTCTTCAAGCTCATCACCTAACAGATTCCTAAAATAATTTATATTTTCCTTTATCTCTGCCTGTCTTGTATAATATTTCTGATACCCTTCAGCAATTTTTCTTGACATAAGTATACAAAACTGGTCAGGTGCTTCATAATATAAATCCCTTATTTCAGGACTGTATTGTAAGCCTATATTTTTTAATTCACTGCCGTAGAAGTTAAAACGGTTATCTTTTACCTTTTCATCTTCTTTATCCGAATATAGTCTTTCTTCAAGCCCGAATCTGTCAATTAATATTTCACATGCTGTAGGAAAATCTACAGATTCATTCATCATTACAATATCTATAGGGCTGAAGCTCTGGTTACATGCAAAACATTTACATCTGTTGTTCTTAATGCTTGCACTTGGGTTACTATCCCTATGAGCCGGATTAGGGCAGTGTATACCGCCTTTTCCCGGCTGCTGTCCGTAGTAATATTCAATTACATCTCTTATTGGTACGTCTTCTTTTATTTTTTGTGCGTAATACATATTTTTTCCTCTTCTTTGAACCCTTAATATAGCGGCTTGCCCTGTAATCACAAGCCGCTTTAATCTTTACACATCAGTCTGTATTATCAGCCTGCATTTTCGTTTGACTTCACCTGTATATTGGCTTTTCTGTACTGGGTAAAACCATGCTTGTCAATATACTGTGCTGTATTAACGGCAGCTTCAGCCTGTACATTTAAAACCTCATTCTGCTTTTCAATGGCAGATAAAAGCTTTTCCATTGACTTAAGCTGTGTATCCGCTAATTTATTCTGCTCTTTTAATATAACATTCTGCTCTTTATATTCCTTAATCATCTCAGCATTGTTTTTATTCTGCAATATAAGCTGTTCATTCTGGGATTTTAACAGTTCGTTATGAAACTTAAGCTGTTCAACAACAGCAGTAAGGTCAATTACTATATTTGGCTCATGCTTTTCTACAGGCTCATATAATAGAGCTTCATCTGAGGCTTCTTTTTCATCTGATGTATTCGTATCATTTTTTAACGCCTCTGACACATGTGGAATAGCAGCTTCACCTATTTTGGTTACATTACCGGCAACTACATCAACATGGTCATTTTTTAAATTTGAATAAATCTGTCTTACAGTACTGTCTGCATTGTCATTTTCCATCATAGCTGCTACCGGTTCTGTATGATTTTTAACAGCAGATTCAGTTGTATCAGAATCCATATCCTGAAGCTCATCATATGGTACAAATACTTCAGACGGTATATCAGGCTCATTGTTATTAAAGTCTTCAATTTCATAATCAGATGTATCAGCTGTAAAATTAAAATCGACAGTTTCTTCAGTGTTTTCATACATATGGCTGTATTCACCTGAATTTTCACCAAAATCAATGTATTCTTCTGCATTTTCTGTTTTATAATCATCAAATTCAGTTTCTTTTTCAATCGGTGCATCAGTTAAACTGTCTGTATGTTCTGTGTCAATGCTTTCGTTTACAGCAGTTTTGGTATCCTGAATTAAAACAGGTTTTAATCTGCCTTCAATGCTCTTATCTATTTCATTGATAAGTACTGCAACTGTCTTTGCTTTATTAAATGTGCCTGTAAGGTCATAACAAGTACCAAGAGCATTTTTTCTTGCCTCACATACATCTTTTAAACTGAAGTTAGTAGGCAGGGCTATAGGCTCATATAAGCCTTCCATAATGGCATTGTATTCAAATTCCTTAAGAGCCTGATTAAAGTCCACGCATTCCGGATACTTAATCTGTCCTAATGTATCAAGAAATCTCTTTGTAAAATCAGTACCGCTTCCACATACAAGAGTACATGGATACTTTAATAAAAACTCATTAAGACTGTTTACGGCAGTTTCTTTTGAAACAAAATCACCATTTTTATAAGCCTGTAAATCAATACCTGCTTCACCAAAATAATCATAGCTCTTGTTATTTTCTGCTTTAATAATATTCTGTGGAGATGCCGCAATATTAAATTCAAGCTTATCAGCCGGTCTGTATTTACCATCATTATTTTTAATATAGATACATGTAAGCTTGATTATGTCTGCTTCACTAGGTTTAAATCCTGTTGTGGCAATCTGTAATACACAATAATCCTTATTATTCTTTAATGTATCCTGTAATGTGTTTAAGTCCTTCTGATTCTTTACATCTGTCTGTAAATTACTTCTGTTTACAAGCATATCAAACTTATCTTTATAACCTGCATTTGCATATTTTGCTTTGCCTTCTTCAACAAATGCATCATACTCAGCCTGTTTCTTTTTATCTTCAGCCTGTATATGTTCAGCCATTTTACTTACAATATCTTCCTGCTTTCCGATATATGTAATGATATCATTTGCAAGATTTACCTTTTTTACTGATAAATCCTGTTCTGTAAGACTTGGTGCTTTAATATATTTTGATACGCTGTCAAGTGAAAATCTCTTTAAAGAATCATCCTTGCCTTCAAAGTATTCTTTTAAAAGCTTTGTAAAATCAATTACATTTCTGCCATTAATAATGTCTTCACAACCGATTTTTTCAAGATATTTTTTTGAAAAATCAATATTGCTCTGTGCAATCATTACTGTATCGCCAAGAGAAGATAAGAAATACTTAATTTCATTCTGGGTTTCTTCAATAGATTTAACATTTATGCCTTTTACATAATCGTCTTTATCAATGCCTGCTTCCTTAAGTGCATCATAACGCTCATTTTCTAATGCAGCACTTACAGCTGAGTCAGGTGCTTTAACAGTCAGGTTAAGGCTGTAATCTTCAGCATATAATCTTGCTGTTACATCATATTTCATTTTCTTTAATACAATTTTAGTAGGGTAGTGTTCAGTTTCCCCATCATCTATACCTGTTGTTGCAATTCCAAAAATACAATAATCTTTATGGCTTCTTATTGTATCTTCAAGCATTTTTAAGTTTCCATTATTATCCTTTGCCTGTGCAAGAAAAGGATTTGCAAAATTTGACATCATAAGCTTTTCTCCTTTTTACTTTTAATAATTGACTGTTTTTTGATTATATCTTTGTTTCTCATCATGCTTATTTCAAAATCAATATTATTAAGCATAAGCTGGTTAAAAATATTACATACCTTGATTCCCAGATTATCTTCAACCCTTATTAAAAAAGCTGCCTTATCTTTAAGATATGTTTCATCATTGTTCCACAAAGCTTTTAAACCTTTATCAACTTTTACCATATCTTTGTATGTGTTATAGTTAGCTAAATCAAGTTTTAAAGGTTTATCAAGACCTGTATCAATATCCGGCATGTTTTTAGAAGCCGTACTGGATGTAAGTTTTTTTAAATCATCTTCATATCTCATCTGATACAGTTTTTCCATATTTATTATGTTACCTATTCGGTCATAATTAAAAAAAATACGGGCATTTATTTTTTTAAGAGTATTATTCTGCCTTTCAAACATATACATTTTAAGCAGGGGAGTAATGTAACTTTTCCATCCAGTGCCTTTCTGCATTTTAAAATCAATACCTGTATCCTCAAGAAATTTATCAAATGCCTTAAAAAAGTCTTTCTGATTCTTAATGTCGCTTTTTTCAAGCTTTAACTCTTTAAGAACATATGTATTTCCTTCAAGCTCAAGTGTTTTAATTTCTATCTGTTCATCTTTGACATTGAAATATCCATATATAAAATCCTGTATATCAAGAAAATCATCTATGCTGTTACAGAGTTTGCTTATGTTGGTATACTTAAATGTGCCTTTAAGCCCAAAATCATTAATATGCAGAAGTACAGAAGTATCAGCATTGTTAAGTGATTCTTCAACTTTTTTTCTTAATTCAATATATTCATTACTGTTCATATTCAACTTCATTCACCCTGTTTCTCTTGGCATTTTTTACAGCTTTATAATGCATGGAATAATCTTTTCTGTCATTTTCTGTTAATTTATTAAGTCTTTCATATACTTCCAGTCCTTCAATGTTTTCTTCAGCTAATTTTTGCGGATTAAACATAACAAGCGGGTAAGTATCTGTGCCTTTAAGTCCTGTTCCTGCAAGAAGACCTAAATTTTCTTTCTCAAGCATTTTTAAAATCTGTTCATGTGTGACAAACTGAGTGTATGGCTGCAATATTGTGTCAAAATCTTTTGTTATGACAGCCACAGGTTCTTCAAAGCCTTCTTCTTTTGTTTCAAGGCTTATGCATAAATGCTTATCTGAATAAGTTGAAATATTTATTTTTATATCTTTATTTTCAAATTTCATGCCCTTCATGCTCCTTTTTATTTTTCTGAATTGCTTTAGGATTTTTTTCTTCCGGTATCATTTTCTTTAATAAATCCTGTGCGTTGGTATCCCACATAAGCTCATGTACCAGTGTTTCCATGTTTTCTTCATACCAGTTCGTTTCCCTTCCGTCTGGCAGGGAAGCAGTAGTGCTACGATATACAACAGGATTTCCGTTTTTGGAAAGCTGTATTATATGACAGTTAATAGCAGATTTTAAAAGATTAAGTGCATCTATATATCTCATAGGCGGTTTATCTTCAAGTATCTGCAAATCTTTTTTATATACAGGTCGGCAGTCAAATACTTCCTTATACATATCTGAAAATGCCCGGATTAAATTTTGCTGCTCATTCGTTCTTTCTGCATATTTTGTACTGTAGGCAGTATGAATATCTTTCTTATGTAGGTTGTAAAATTTCTTTAATGTGTCTTTATCCATAAATTTCACCACCTGATAATTATTTTTATGTATACATTGTACGAAAAAGGAAATTTAAAAATTGTATGATAAGTCTCTTTTATTATGAGCATGTTAAGAATTTACAATAAAAAAAGACCACTGATTAAACAGCGGTCTTGTAATTTATATTCACTATTTTTGAATAAACAAAAAAGAGCAGACTGATATCTGCCCTTTCCGTTCACGAATTGAAAAATTACAGTATTGTATTTTTACAATTACGCAATACAATATTTAACTATAATATACTGAAAATTATTCTTATTGTCAATAAATAAAACAAATATAATCAGATACGTTCTACAGATTTATTTTTATTTTTCTTAGTCAGTATTACATCTTTATCAGCCGTTTCAGGATTATCAAATCCGGCAAGATGTGCAAGTTTTTTTAAGCCTTCTTCAGATACTTTTAAGTCTTCAAAGGGTGGGGAAGTATTATCTTTATCCTGTTCAGGCTCATCTCCTAAAGCATCCCAGTCTGCTTCAGTCAAATTAAAAGCTTTCATAACCATCTTTTTTTCCTGCAAAGCCATCTTATACATTTTAGCTCTTACAGCTTTTAATTGTTTACAAAGCTTGGCATATTCAGGCGGCATACATTTAACAGCTTCTTTTTTATATTCTTCCTTAATATATTGATAGTTTTCATCTACAAGTCCATGCTTTAAAAGATTTGCCCGAAATTCCGGCTTGTATTCATTGATTTTATCTACTAATTCACTTTCTTTTACCATTAATTTTTCAGTTTTTCTCTGATTCATAATTACTCCCTGCTCATCTGTTTAATGACTTTCTTTTGCATACTTGCAGTAAGTTCTGTCTGCTTGGCATATATTTTAGATAATTCTTCAGATGTGCAGTCAGCTATCTCTCCAAGTGCTGTGTTAAGCTCATCATACATCTTTAGAACATTATCAATGCTATTTTCTTCTATACCAAGCTTTCTGTCAAGTCTTCTTATTTTAAGGTCAATATCTTTATCCTCTTTTTTAAACTGTTCTGAAATACGTTTAAATTCGTGGCTGTCTTTACCATATACTCTGTATGCATTTTTAAGAAGAGAATTTTTTATTCCTCTTCCAAAATCTGTTTCTTTAAATTCAGTTGAATTACGACCAAATATAACAGCAGTAGCAATACCGGTTAATATATCACCTACAACTTCTCTTGGATTATTAAGATTAGTATGAAATATATCTCTGGCTTTTTTATCTATATCAAAATCTGTCTTACGCTTCACAAATCCGACAGCAGCATCCTTTGCCTGTAAATACATTACACTGATTTCCATTTTTTCCCACTGATATGCTAATGATAATGTTTTTCCCATTGCCTTTAAATTCTGCCTTGTAGCCTGTAACTGATTTATTAATGTTTTTCCTACACTACTCTTTATGGCATGTGTTACGTTACTTAAACGGTTCACACAATTTAATAAAAATGTGTTTTCTTTTGAACACCTATTAAAACTAATAGTATTTTTTATTTCATTGTCCAATTTTATATCAACTTCTTTTAATGTTTTAGCAATTTTTTCTACATGCTGTCTGACATCTTTTGTTATACTGTTTTCAATTGCCTTCGTAGTTTTACCAACATCAACTCCATATAATGACTGTAGCTTATCATATGACATATCAACAGTAGTATCTAAAACATCATCCGTAAGCTTAAATGTAACTGTATGACTGTCACGGTTTATAATATAATCCGTACAGATAAAACCTTTAAACCTGTCGTTCGCAATGCGTTCTCCAAGCTTTAAAAATTCCATATCATACTGACGGTTCAAATTATCAAAAATTTCAAGTATGTCCATATTGGTTGCTGCATTAAAATCATCTATGGAAAAATCTTTCCTTGAAATTTTACCATTATATGAATAAGTAAAGCCTATAATGCTTTCTTCTTTGTTGACTGTATAATTTACGCAGTTATAAAAGTCTCCATACATCTTACCTATTTCCTGACCGATAGTGATTAATGAATCATAAGTCTTATCAAATTTTTTTAGTTCATTCATTTTTATTTTCTCCTTTAAAGAAAATCAGACAGAGCCTTAAGAAGCCCTGTCAATTTCCTTTTCCTTTGCTTTTTTCTTAACCTGTGTTTTTGGCTGTTTATCAGCTTCCATCTGCTTATCATATTTATCAGATAATTCTTTAACACAGGTATCTATTCTTGTATATGTCTTTTTTAATTCTTCAAGACGTTTTTCTTTATCCTGTGGAAGATACATTGAAAGATATCCAAAGCTTGTACATTCAGTATCAAGACCTAATCTCTGACAAAATATATAGCTTACGCTTTCCGCTTCAATCTCTTTAATTGATTTTGTAAAATCATAACTTGTTTCGTTATCAAGCATCTCCTGATTATGCATCATGCTGTGTGCTATTTCATGGGATAATACCTGTATTGTGTCAGCAGGTGACATACCTTCCCTTAGCACTATTTTGTTTTGCTTTCTTGAATAATATCCATATGCATTATTTAATATGCCATCTCTTTCAAGTGTGTTAAATGATACAGGAACAGGTGAACATTTAATAAGCGTATCAATAATCTTTTCTGAATTTTCAAAATAACTGTCAATCTGCTTTCTGATGGTTATATCAGGTAATGGTTTATCCTTTTCAGGTTCAACCTGTGATACATCAAATACAGGTGCAACACCATAACCGGATATAATTGTATATGTATCTCCATGTCTGTAATTCTGTAATGTTTCAATAGTAGCAGTAGGAAGAAAACGCTGCAAAAATAATAATGCTTTACCTTCATCATCTGTCTTATACATATGTGGCTTATATATCCATAAAGCTTTTTCATCTTTCTTTATTTTCTGCTCAAATTTATCATGCCATTGTTTAGCACTCATAACAGCACTTGCAGTAGGGCATTGTGAGAAGATAAGTATTTTATTATTCATTGAATATCCGGCAAGATTTGCAGACATTTTAAGAAAATTCTTATAATTTTCACTGTTCATCATGCTTTCAACACCATCAAATAAATTCTGATGTGCTATTTCAGTGGCAGTAGGAGCAGTAACTAAATTAAGTGTTACGGCAACATTTGTTCTGTCTGTAATATAGTTTATTAATTCTTCAGGATTTTTTACATCATAAGTTTTTCCATTATATTCATATTTATCATCTTTAATATCTGCTTTTAATATAATAAAGTCTTCTTCACTTAAAGTTACCTTTAGATAGCCTCTTTTTATCATTTCATTATATGTTATATCTTTTTTATTTTTCATAATTCTTACCTCAAATTAATGACACATTAAATTAGTCAATGTTTAGTCCATGTTTAGTCCAAGTTTTAGTCAAGGTTTAATTTAATGTGCCATTTGATAGTATATGTCTGATTGTTATAAGTCTAATCAAGTTATGCTTATATGGTTTTGTTTAACGAACCTGATTAACTCTGTTGTTTTTATCTTTAAAAGATTCTTCCTTAAATGAAGCTGTGTTAATATTTTTATCATTGTCCTTATCAAGAGCCTTAACATAATCATTCATCTTATAAACAGCTTCTTTGCAAAGCCTTCTGTTATAAGCAGATGTGTTAAGAGGTATATGATTGCTTTCATCATAACTTATTACATTTACAATTGAAGCACTGTTTTCTTTAAGGAACTTATAAACTACAGCAGCATCTGTTTTTGTAAAATCTATGCCGTTTAATTCCTTCATTTTATCAAACGGTATATCATCACCTTCTTCATATGCATATAATGAAGCACGGTCTATCATGCTTCTGAAAAAAGTGTCTATGTTGTTCATAATGCTTAGTTCAGTATTATCCAGCTTGTCACGCATACTGTGTAAATCTACCGTAGTATCAAGAAGTTCATTAAGCAGGTTAGGTGTGTATTTAAACATATTGTCCATAGCATGTTTACCGTTAAGATGGACAGTATTAATAAATACACCGTCATCTATTTCCTTTCCATTCTGGAAATATTTGTCACCCTGCCTGTAGATTTCATCTTTTTTTGGAGCTTCTGGAACTTCTACCTTTACAGGTTCATCAGTGACTTTTTCTACAGCATGTCTTTCAAGGAAATCTTTAAGCTCAGATTCAGGAATGTTATATTTACTCTGTAAGATGTCTACAGCCTGCTTTTCAATAGTTATTTCACCATTATCCATCATTTCTTTAGTTAATCCTTTTACAGTATGTTTAACATCCTCATTTGAGTTATTCATAACAAAGCTATAAGTATCCTTGTCAAGCCTTTCGATAACTTTATCTGTTATCATATCCATAAGAGTGTTTTTGAGTGAAAATTCAAATAAAGAAATCTTAGGAAAATTAAGCTTAGGCTTTTCTCTGTTTGTAAACTTGTTATATTCATACTTTGACATATTAATATATGCTTTAATACCTTCTTTGGTATTTTCTTTAAAAGCATAGCCTTTAGAAGCCATTTCGTTCCATCTGTCCTTAAATCCGTTTACAAACCTGTTGTTAGTTACTCCGAAGCTGATTTTCTCAAAAGTATCTCTTGCAGCTTCTTTAATTGTAGCTTTAACAATATCCCACTTAGGATGTTCTGAATTTCTGATGATTTCATTAATATTTTTGAAATACTCATAATATTCATTATCATAATTAACCTTATCAGGAATTTCCGGCTTATCTTCAAGTTCATCCAAAAACTCAAATTCAAGCATCTCTTCATTATTTTCCATAAATTAATCCTCATTTCTATATTTTTACATATCTGCCTTATAACAACATGTGCTAAAAAGCTCTGACATTGCAGGGATTATAAAGCATATATGTATTTGTGGATATTATATATTTTTTGAATTTTATAAATTGGCAAAGAAGCTTTTTTAATAATTTAGGTTGAAAATTATCAATGCAATAAAAAAGAGTGGCAGTAAACTGTCACCCTTTGTAATAAAATCAGATTTCTTTATCAATTGTATTTTTAGCCTTTGCCTTTGGTGGAAGAGTAATCTGGCACTTGGTAAGGGCTTTAGTCCATGTATCAACTATGTAAAGATTATTCTTATTAAGCTTATACAGTTCATCCTGTATTTCTTTCCAGTTTTCACCACCAAGTCCGCAGCCTATTTCCTTTGGAATAAATACATTGCGGTCTGGGAAAATATCACAGATATAATTAACAGCATTAAGAAGCTTTTTTCTGTCTGTATATATCTCATGTGTATGTTCAGGATTACCATACTTATCCTGACTGTAAATGTTAGCTACAGTTAAATTATCAGTAACCCTTACAAAATCATAACCACCAAATAATCTGCTTGATATACCATGATTTTCTTCAAATACTTTCATATATCTTTCACCAACAGCGGGAAATACTTTATTAATAGCTCCTGATAAACCGCCGCCGATTGCACCACGACAGTTTACCTGCTGACAGAATACACCTTCTGTAATGCCAAAAAGGTCTTTTGTCTGTGTTGCTTTTCCCATTGCCTTTAATGCCTGTTCTGCCTGTAATTTATCTGTAAAAACTGTTGTACCTAAATTATCCTTGAAATAATCAATTTCAGACAGGGTAGTGCGTCCTGTAAGTGTTTCTTCACGGATATAGTTTTCTCCATCCGTATCAGTTAATACATGATATACGGTCTGTCCACGTTTGAATTTTTCTGCATTATCATATGCAGCCATACAGTTATCTAAGATAACCTTTGCAGTAGTAGATGCCGGTGAATCTTCACCAAACATCTTTGTTAATGCATTAAAAAAATTTTTTGTGTTTTCTTTTTGATTATTAAAATCTGTCATAATAAATCTCCTTTATCTTTCTAATATATTTTGCTTTTTATGTTCAGGCTGTTTATTTTCTTTAACAGTTTTTTCATGTTCTTTGACTGCTTCAGTAATATTTTCTTCCATGTTCTTATATAAAAGTACAGTTCTGTCAATCTGTACCTTTAAAGCCTCCATTGAAATATCCATATCAGTAAGAAGAGTTGCTAAAACATCCTTATGTGTTTCAAGGAATGTACTTGCCGTATGAGCAAAGGAAATGGCAGAAGAAGCGTTTTTAATGTCAATTCTGTCCGGTAAAAACTTATTATCATTATCATTAAATACTAAGAATCCTGTACCGGTATGGTCTACATACACAGGTTCAATTACAATAAGTTCTTTTAAAAATTCCTGTTCTTTATGATATTCTTCTGAATCATAAAGATGGGAGAGTGTTTCATCAGGGCGACCTTCCTTATGGTTAATCTGCCTTATTATATCTTCATATAATGATTCAAAAAGCTTATCAGTAAATATATTCTTATCAGGTGCATAATTTAACATCTTCGCACCATTTTTTTTGATGCTTATAAGATTACGCTGTATTGCAAGTGTTTCAGGATTCTTGACATAATCATCAAGCCGCAATAATCTCTCTACGTTTCTTGAATTGTTTCCATAAATATTAATTACATTTTTATCATTAAGTAATTTATTTGATATCTTATTATCCGTATGTAAAATCGTGTCATAAATGATATCAGCTATTCTGTCTTTTGATACATGATATTCCGGAAATACAGTCATAAAGGTTTCAGCATATCCTTTTATTAAAGCTGTAACTATAGTGTCTTCAAGTGCATATGCAAATCCCTTTAAAAATGATGGAGTAGCTTTTTTCATGTCTAAAACATCTGCTACAGCTTTTTCTATTTCTTTATCTGTTGCAGTATGTGTCATAGGTGTTTTTTCATTATCAGAAAGATAATTTTCAGCTTTTTCAACCTGATTAATTCTTTCAGGTTTTTCAATGTCATTAAGTCTGTCTTTAAGCTCTATAATTTCAGCTTTTAAATCATCTCTTTCTCTTATAACCCGCAAATAGCCTTCAGAAAGGCTCTTAAAATTATCTTTTGTATGGTCAAAAAAATCATCTGATAATACAGCTATATCCCTTAGCATTGATAATTCACCCAAGCCTTGATAATACTTGGCATTTTTTATATTGCCATAGGCAAGCTCAGTATATTTTTTATTGTATTTCTGCTGTACATATAATTTAAAATTATTGATGTCTTCATCAATTCTTTTATTCACTTCAGTAATTTTTATAATATTATTATCCATAAGTTTTCTCCTTTTAAAATTAATAAGCGTACAAGCATAAAACATAAAAAGCATAACTTGATAGACTTATATGCTTATATAATCCTTATACGCTTATTTATTTTAAGCAATTGTTTTCTCCGCTTCCTTGTTTCTTGCTTTTGGTCTTTCATATACTTCATCATCCTGCTTATAGATATAAAAATCATCCTGTTCAATTTCTACACCATCCCAGCCTGCAAGATTACTTCCTCTGCCGTCTTCTTCAATGATATAATCAACAAGTCCATCCATATCTATTTTAGCCAGACCATTATCAAGAAGATAACCTATTGTTTTCTTACCAAATTCATCCAAGTACCAGTCAAGTGAATTATCCCAGTCTGCCATTTTTGTCTGTACGGCTTTATCTATAAGGTTATCCTTATTCTTTTCATAGTTTTCATACCATTCTGTAAAATCACAGTTTTCAAGTTCAAGCTGTGTTTCGTCAAGTTCAGCAGTCAGGCGGTTCTTTTCATCTTCAAGGTCACTTAAATCATCTTCAAGCTTTTCCTTATATGAACTGTCTTCTTCTTTAGCGATTTTCTCTTCCAGTTTTTTAATATCAAACTTTACATCATCTAAATCAGAATTAATGTCATCAATTTTTTCGTTAAGGTCAAGATATCTTTGCATATCATTCTTAAAGAAACCATCTACTTCAGCAAGTTCCTGCTGCAATCTATCACTAAAAATGCTGTACAAATGGTCTGTCTCGGATTCGATATCTGTATAGTATTCATAGAAATCTTCTTCCATATATTCATCAAGACTGTCTGTAGGCTCAATGAAATTATCCCTTATATAAATTTGAGCATTAGGAGTGAAGCTTTCTAATCCTAAATCATCCCATATATCATTAATTCTCTGATAAGCTGCATCATAGCTTTCTGAATCCGTAAGTACATTATATGTACCAAATGGAGTATGATATAAAGCACCTGATTTTGAATACGGCTGTTCTTCAATCTTAATATCTCTTTTTTTAAGCTTTGTACCATTTTCTTCATTTAAGTAATCAAGCAATGCCTGCACTTTTTCATCTGTTGTTTCTGCATCAATATTTGTAGCAAACATAACAATCACCTCTCATAATCTCTATTTTTCTTCTTTTCCTGTTCTTTGGATTCCTTGGCATAATAACTTGCCCTAAAGCCGTCATCAGCCTGTCTGTTATCCCAGCTTCTATTTACACCTTTATACAGGCAGTCTTTAATCATATTTACATCTTCTTCAAGAAAAATTTTCAAAAAAGGTCGTCCATTAATTTCTATATCATAAATACGCTTTCCCAGAAGCATGATTGCCTTTTCCTTTTCATAGCTTCGTATATTCTGAAACTCAAGGCTTGGTGAATTAATCGAATTAACAGCCTTTACAGGTATACCACCGGCTCTTTCCCAGTTCTTTAAGTTAGGGTTATAATCATCTATAAGCATTGATATATCTGCATTATCCTTAACAAACTTAGTCTTATCCGCACCAAGAGGGCAGAAGAAGATATTTTCATCTTTGATATAAGGCATCCACTGTTTAATCCATTCATATTTATCTTTAATAGTAGATAAGGCAGCACTGCTTAAAATACAGACATCTTCAGTTTTACTTAATTCCTTTGCCAGTAAAATCATATATGTATGTGGCTCTAAATTCCAAAAATAATGTAAATTAGGGTCAAACATCTGCTCATATGTACACCCACGACCATCCTTATAAAAGTAGGCAAGAGTACCATCCATATCTATATAGATGCTTGGAGTATCCTTTTTCCCATAACTGATAGCAGTTGTTTTATTCCATGTTTTTTCAGATAATGCATTCTCTTTAATTCTGTTTAAAATATTATTAACGTCCATATGTTTCTCTCTCCTTATTCTTAAATGGTTTTAATTCAGTTGTTAAATCAGTAATATCATTAATCAGCCAGTTATCTGATAATCTCTGACAATCCGGATTAACAAGTTTAAAAATTTCTTCCTTTGTAAGGACTTCTTTAATACTTTTAACCATTTCCTGTTTAGATGAATATGCATAAGTAAGAAGCAGCTTTTTTTCATCATAATCAAGCTCATTGTTCATAATTCCTAAAAATTCATATGCGAAGGCAGTTCCAAATGCATGATTTTTTAATCCGTCTGTAGCAGTATCAAGGCAAAGGTCAGAAGAATTAAGAATTTTAATGTAATTCTTAGCTGTCAGTGACAATACATCTGTTATATTTTCATAAGCCTTTGCGTCTTTTAAGAATGTATCATAACGTACTTTGCCATCATTAGAATGGGGCAGGCATCTTATAAAATCATTCAGAGTAGTAAAAGAAAACTGGTATTTTGCATACTGTGTAATATCATTTAGTGTTCCAAGAGGTATAATATTAATAGCCTCCGTTATAGATTCCTGTGTCATTTCTCTTAAATCGAGAAACAATTCTCTTAAACAGTTATCTCTTTTGTTTAAATATTCTTTAATCATAGTTTTATCCACCTTTCATTTTTTAATTTGCCCTGTCAAAAGACTGTTTAACAGCTTTTGTTGTTTTTGCTTTTATAAAAGGAATACCTTTATCCTTTTTTTCAAATGCATCATTTAATCCTTTATAGCCATCTTTAAAGAAGCTGTCTAAATCAACAGATAATACTCTGTGGATATCAATATACTTTTCATCCGGGTTTAATTTATTGCTGTCATATGCCGGTTCTGATATGGCTGTTTCATATGATGCTTCAAGAAGAGTGGAAGGCTCATCAATATGTAAAATTTCACTCATCATTTTTGTATCAGACAAATCATTAATGGAAATCACATTATCATAATCTAATAATGCAGATATTTTTGACCCGCCATCTTCATCAGGAACTAAGAAAGGCAAAGAAAAATCCATAGAAGGAGCTTTAACATACATATAACTGTAATTATTTATAATTTCCTGAGCATAATTTTCCAAATCACTAAAATCAAAATCAAAACACTTATCATCAACGGTATAATTTTCCGGTATGCCTTCATCACGGACAGTATAAGAGTGTTTATTAATATCATCCGCTTCTAAAAATCCGTCATTCTTGAATTTTTTATAACTAACGGTAAATAAATAATCAGCTTTATCCACGCATTCCCTATATTCAATCTGTGCTATAAGTGTTTTTGTAAGCTTGGATGAAAGTGAACTGTCTGCTAATTCTTTAATGTGTTTAAAATCCATAAAAAGACCATTGCCATATACTTTCATAAGTTCTTCATTTGTAAGCCGTACCGAATCATTAAGGGCATTAGCATAAACCTTTAAAATAGAAATAAACATTTCTTCATCTGCTTTATTAAGTTTATCCTTTAAAACTTTTTCACCTGTAACTCTTTTAAGTGCATCTTTAAATTCAGGACATTTTAATCTTTTTATAGATTCATCTGCTTCTTTGATTATTTTTTCACCAAACAATTTATAAAATACCTTTTCATTTCTGATTTCAGATAAATTTCCCCATACTTTATCCTTACGGGCTAATTTCATGCGTTCATTCAAATCATTTATACGCTGATAATAGTTTTGTTTTATAATTTCATAATTCTTGGCAAATCCTGCCGGTAAATCGTATCCACTCATGTCTTTCACCTCTGTTTTTATTCATTAATGAAATTATAGTAAAAGACATAAAAATAACTGCTGTAAAAAAGTTCTTTTACAACAGCTATCTGAATATTTTTGTTCTTTAATTGTATTTTGCATACAGAATGTTGTTTAATAAATAAACAGAAAACATCCAATACCTATGCATAATGTCAGTACCACATTAATCCAAGTAAAAATAACGCTTTCTTTACTTCCACTGTATATTTTGCCAAGATGTAAATGCTTTGCTCCTAACATAAAAGGCACACCTGCCGGATTAAACATATCCAAGAATACATGTGTCAGGCATCCTATAAATAAGCCTGTAATGGGCTTCATAAAAAGATAGGATAAAACAAGCCCTAAAATATAAATGAAAGGGTCGTGAAAGATTCCACGGTGATTTTTTCCTTTTTTCCCAAAGCCTTCACTAATCTTTGCAATGCATGTTGATACCGGAACAGATAATTTTCCCATGTAACTGTTTGGATTATCTATATCCGGAAATATTCCACCTATAAGTCCACCAAGAATTAACAGGGCAGCAGTAGTACTGTTGTTTTCCATACCTAAAGGCAGCTTATCAATATTAAGTGCAAGCATTCCTGTTACCGCACCTGCATAAATAAAATGACAGTTTCCATTCATAATTTTTCCTTTCTTAAAATAAAAACAGGACTTGAATTACAAGCCCTGTTCCTACTGATATTATTGCATTTTTATACTGTTTCATAACAGTTCTGTGGACAGATATTATTAAGCTTTTTAATAATTCCATCCGGCTTTTTATAATTACATGCTTCGTCATAATCAGGTGTATTTTCAAACCATGTATTTTCAATTCCGCCTGTATGAATTTTCTTTACATAGCCCGTATCTCCACTGATTTTGTTTGTCCACTTAATTTTCATTATTTAGTTTCTCCAGTAATGCCTTCAGATGCAGCTTTATTAATTGTGTCATTATAATCAATGTTACTAACTGCTGATGTAGTCTTGCTTGAAATCTTTTTTGTCACGAAAACAAGTATAGTAACTGCTGCTGCAATAGCTCCTAATGCAATAATAGCTTTACCGTAATGCTCAATAATTTCCATTGTATTTTCTCCTTTAAAAATAGGTTTATCTGTTTACATTTTATGTATGTTACTAATTTGATTGATTTCTTAATGTTTCCAAAAATTTGAAAACAAAATCAATCAAATAAAAGTTCGCTTTATGATATTTACCTTTGGTAAATCTAATAAAACAAACTTTCGTAATTTACTTTACTTTTTAGGAAACAAAGCAAATAAAATATTTACTTCACTTCTTTATGTTTTTCATAAAATCAAAAAACATAATCACATTCATTCGTCTGGTATGTGAGATATAAAAAGGCATAATTACAATATTTAATCTGATACATGCTGATATACTGAAGCTATAAGAAAGGATGAGAAAAATGACAGATATAATAAGAAAAGACGGAATAATAATAATTACAATAGAAAATCCTACAAGATTTGAAAATGAACTTATAAATGAATTTGAAAAAAGAAGTCAGGTTAAGGATGAAATAGAAAAACAGTGGGCTACATTCCAATGTCCTGAAAATGCTGTTAAGGCACAATCGGATAATAATGAAACTAACGGGCAGGTATCCATGTTTACGGATAATGAAGAAAATCCATTCTTAAAGGCTGATTATACGGATGATGAAGAGTTACCGTTTGATTAAAAAATAAGGAGAGTTAAGTATGTTATCACAGAAACAAAAATCTATAAAAAATACAATTGTTTATTTATTTTTTATGCTGCTTACCATAATTGCGGCTGTTATATCGGATAATACACATTATTTAAAATTGACAGCAGTTTTTATGATTATTGCTGCTTATTATATTTACCGCCTTATAAGGAAAAAGGATAGTACGGAAAAACCAAAAGATAAGTTAAAAAATCAGCTTAAAAAAACTGAGATAGGTAAAAAAACACTTGAAAAAATAGAAGAAAACAGTGCTAAGAAAAAAATATCAGAGAAAAAAATAAGAAAAACTGCATATAAGGATTACATAGCTTCAGTTGAAGATGAATTTTCAGACGATATTTTTTTGGATGCCTATAATAAAGAAGATGAATAATAATGAAAACAAACCGGTGCTTTATGTGCCGGTTATTTTAATTAGTCTTTTTTATAATAAATAAAATTATCAGACTGATACAATTATTTCATATTAATAATAATAAAGAAGGGAATATAATATGGATATATTTATTACAGAAAAACCCAGTGTAGCAATGACATATGCCAAGGCACTTAAAGTTAAGGGAACTAAAAATGACGGATATCTGGAAGGATATTCACCTGTACTTGGAAAAGATATTCAGATTACATGGGCTGTAGGGCATTTAATTACACTAGGAAATGTAGATGAACAGCGTGAAGGAAAAAAGATAACAGATAAAGATTTTAAACCTGCAAGATGGAGTAAGGATACATTACCAATTATCCCACAAAGCTATGTTTATAAGGAAAATTCAACAACATATAAACAGTTTAATGTTGTCAAGAAACTTTATAAAGCCAAGGATGTTGATACCATTTATTATGCCGGTGATAGTGGAAGAGAAGGTATTTATATACAGGCTCTTATCCGTAATCAGATTTTTAATAAGAAGTTTGATGATTTAACCACTCCTTCCAATGTAAAAAATGAAAAGGTGGTATGGATAGATTCTCAGACTGATGAAACAATCATAAATGGAATAAAGACAGCAAAGCCTTATAGTGCTTATAAAGATATGATAGCAAGCGGATATAAACGTGCTATTGCAGACTGGCTTATAGGAATGAATTTTACGCAAGTGTTTACTCTTACCAGTGGCGGACTTATTGTAGTCGGCAGGGTTATGACACCTACACTGGCAATGATTGTTAAAAGGCAGAAAGAAATAGATGAGTTTGTAAAGACTGATTATTACGGTATTAAATCAGGTAATGCTAAATGGAGAGCTGTGGAAGGAAGCAGATTCTTTGATTCCCCGGCTTTATACAATGATACAGGATTCCTTAAAAAAGCGGATGCAGAAGACTTACAGGCAGAATTTAAAAAGTCAGATACACTTACGGTAGAAGATGTAAAAACTACAAAGAAAACAGAGTATGCACCATTACTTTTCAACCTTGCTGATTTACAGAATCTTTGTTCAAAAACACTTCATATAAGTCCAGACCAGACATTAGCTGTTTTACAGTCATTATATGAAAAGAAATTTACCACATATCCAAGAACAGATGCAAGAGTATTATCAAGTGCCGTAGCAGCAGAAATTAAAGCTAAAACAGGTAAGACAGTTCCTAAGAAGTATGTAGATGACAGCAAGATTACAGACCATTATGCATTAGTACCTACAGATTATTGTACAGGCAGTCATAATCCGGCTTCTTTATCATCTATTGAAAAGACTGTATATGAATTTGTATGCAATAGATTTAAAGCTGTCTTTATGCCACCATATACATATGATTCTATTGCAATTACCTATACAGCTCCTAATGGGGAAAAACTGTTTGAAACAAGAAAACATGTGACTGATTTAGGCTTCAAGGCTTTGTATGGTGAAAAAGATGATTCTGATAACCTTCCGGCAGTGTCTAAGGGGCAGATTATTACTGATGCTCCATTTGAAGTAAATGCAATGGAGACTACACCACCGTCATATTATAATACCGGTTCACTTATACTTGCTATGGAAAAGGCAGGCAAGCTCATAGAAGATGAAGAATTAAGGGAACAGATTAAAACATGCGGTATAGGCACATCTGCTACAAGAGGCGATATTATAAAGAAGCTGGCGGAAAGAGAATATATAAAGATAGATAAAACCCAGAAGGTAACACCTACAGAGGCAGGTAAACAGATTATTCCTGTAATAGCAGCTTTTGATAACCAGCTTGTAAGCCCTGAAAAGACTGCATTTTTGGAAGAAAAGTTATCAGATATTGCAAAAGGTGGATTAAGTCCACATGATTTTGATACATATATTGATGGTTATGTAAAAGATACAGTTAAGAATGTATTAAATAATGTAGAAAAGTCTGAAATACATTTTAATAAGGCTGGTAAATCAACTAAAGAACATAACTGCCCGTGCTGCAATAAGGCATTATCTGAAAGTAAGTTCGGATGGTATTGTAATCCTAAGAAAGACGGATGTGGTTTTTCACTGGATTTCAATGTATTTGAACATAAGATGAAAGAAAGCGATTTGGAAGACCTTATAAATAAGGGTAAGACTAAAGCTTATACATTTACATGGAAGTCCGGAAAGAAGTCTAAAGCCAGACTGATACTTGATAAAGACAATCATAAGACAGGCTTTGAGTTTGTAAATGAAAAAACTTATTCAAAAGGATAAAAAGGCTTAATGTCAATAAATTAAAATAACAAATTTTATAAAATAAGGTTGTATGAAACAGATGTCAAAAAGTTTTATATAACCTTATTTTGATTGGAGATTATTATGAAAGATTTACATGCAAACGGACAGACAAAATTAAAGCTTATCAGACTTACGGTACTGGCTGATAAATTTAATAAGGTTCAGAATGTTATTAAGAGCATTGCTGTAATTAAAAAAGATGAGAAATTAGCAGTATGCATTTATACGCCTTATGACTGCTCAAATAATACTCTTTTTAATTTTTATGGAAACATTGAAAAAACAGTTGGGGATGTATGTGATATTTTCCTTTACAATGACTTGAATGAGGATATGAAAGAAACATTTGATACTGATGGAACAGTGATTTTTGAAACTACGGATGAAAAATAAACAGTTTTACTCTAAAATTATCTACATTTTTATGAGGTGATAGCAATGGTAACAGACAGAATAAAAGCAGACCTGTATACAGCGGCTATGTTAATGGATAACAATGACATGCCGTTTTTAAAAGATTTGGCTGCATATCATACACAGCAGGCATTGGAAAAATGTCTAAAATATTATCTTAATAATATATATGGCATAAGTAAAAAAAGTGAAGAATATTTTACACATAATATAGCAAGTCTTTTTATATCAGTTGATTCATATGACAAAAGCTTTACAGCAAAGCACCGTGAACTGGCAGTACTTTCAAATAAAATTACAGCTTGGGAAAGCATGGGAAGATATTCAGATATGCAGGTTATTGATAATGATATAAGTCTTCTTACAGTTTCAAGGGTACTTGAGCTTACAAAGGATATATATGAAGAAATACTCGAATATGAAAAATTAAATCAAAGCAAAGCCAAGACAAAAGCAAAACATATTAAGAAAAATTTAAAATACAGGGAGGATAGAAATTATGAATGTTAATTGTACATGGGATGATTTATACAGAGCTGCTATGGATAAAGGTTATGGTGAACCGGAGTTAAAGGCTAAGGATACAGCAAGAGGCGAAGTAAGCATATTAATGAGACAATTAGGAGATGACCCTGAAAGATATGAATGTCCTGAAGATGCCATTGAAGATTTCTGTAATAAATATAATGTAACATTTAATGAAGCAGGCAATGTCCTTGATACAGAACTCCCAAAGATATTAGTTATAACTCCAAAGGATGAAGTAGAGCTTAAAGATTATACAGGATATGAAAGTTTAAGAGATACGGTTGAAGGTACAATATCATATTTCCATAGAGCAGACTTTGATAATTTAAAGTCGGATATGATTTGTAATGATGAATTTTTATTAGACGACAGATTCAATGAAGTCAATGCATTTGCCACATTGCTTTCTGGTCAGGTTATATATGGAAATGTTGCGATGATTGTTTATAAAGGACATGGTGAAAACAGAGGCTTTGAATATAAGAATAATGATATAACCTGTGAAGCTATTTCTTTAAAAATGGCACTTGAAAATACAATGAAGGATGGTTTATGCAGTGAAATGTTAAAGCTTTACCATGAAAAATATGACAAGGAAAAGCCTGAGCCTAAAATACAGGTGAAAAACTACAAAGACATTGATGACCTGTTAAGATAGAAAGGAAATAAAATGAAAGTATCAGACATTTTAGATGATAAAACAGTAGGAAAAATATATGCAGACTGTGACAGAAATAAAATTACTGAAGGATACATATATACGCTGTCACAAAAAACACTTGATGAGCATGTAAAAAGCTATGTAGTATCCGGTAACAGTCTGATTATTATAATTTAAAATTTTTAGGAGGAAATTAATATGAATTTAAAAGAAGGATTAAAGAAAGGCATAGATATATATGTTAATGAATATTTTAAACTTGAATTAGGCATGAATATAAAAGATTATACATATGAACTGGACTTTGAAAAAAATTGGGTAGAATTTCATATGCCAGATGAACCACATAATTCATCATGGCTTTGGAGCAGCTATTTTTCTGATATTAATGAGATTAAAGATTTCTTAAACAAAAGTGTAACAGATAGTTACAGGTTCGGTGATTTTGTAAAGAAAGCCTTTTTAGAAGCTAAAATTGAAAAGCTTTACGGAGCAGACATATACGGTAAGATTCAGGCTGAAATCATAAGGGCAGAAAAAGATGGTGTTGAACCACTGCTTACCAGTGAAGACTATAAGGCAATTATTGACCTTATTAAAGAACATAGACAGTCAGAAAAAGAAATGCATGTAAAAAAGCATGGATATGAATATGACATCAATGATGATTATGAAAGGTAATAATTATGGATAGAGAAGAAATAAGAGACAAGATAAGCAGTATAGTATGGCATATAAATAGTAACTATAGTCCATCCGGAGCAGAAACAACGATTATGGAAATTATAGATAAAGTTTGGGAAGAAGCATACAGGGAAGGATTTAAGGCAGCAAAAGAGAAGAATCCTTCTATCGGTGAAGTTCGTATTACTCCTGATTCGCTTGATTTTATTGACCTTATGGAAGATGAGCATACTGATGAGAAAATGCTTTATCTTTATGAAACAGATGAATTAACTAAGGCAGCAGGAATATATACAGATACATGTCATAACGACATTTATCAGGTTAATTTCTATGGTGTTGAATCTAAAGATAATTTTAAGGTTATTGTGACTGTAGCTGTATACGATACAGAAGAATTGAAATTAAGATATCCTGATGTAGCCGGAAATATTCTAAAAATCAGTGATGCAGGAGAAATGGAAGTAGCCTTTAATGATAAAGAGATTGAGATTATAAAGACTGAATTTGATAAAACTGTTGCTGAATATAAAAGAGCAGATAATACAAAAAGGGATAGAATAAAGAAGGAACTTGAATATATCAGAAATCCGAATAGATATATTGATGTTTATAATTCTTATAGAGATAAATCCATTGCATATCCATTAGCTGAATATTTGGATATCAAAGCTTCACAAAGTGGTTTTGATAATTACGAAGATATGCTTAATGAAGGCTTAAAAATTGATTATTCAGGAGAATATATAAAAGAATCAGAAAAAATGATTAAAAGTAATAAGGATAATATAGAAAGGTAAAAAATATGGGTTCATTTAGTTGGTTAAGAGCAAATGTAGATACAGAAAAAGCCAATATAGCAGAAGGAGATAAATTTGCATGTCTTATTCCTAAAGAATTTGGCGGTGGATATATAGAAGACACATATCAGGATTATGGTAACTTAGGAACAAAAGAGGACGGAAGCCCTAAATATGATTTGTATGAACTGTTAGCTTTCTGGAATAATGACAGACCATATTTTCATGGAGCAGGGAAAACGGTAAAAGATAACCTGCATTATAATGGGGATTTTCCAAATCTTAAGGAAATAGATGAATTTACAGATGCAAACAGAAGTATAGGTATAGATATCGGATGCTATGACAGGGAAATAGACAGGCTTAAGTATCCCCTTAAATTAGTAAATGTATCATACGCAAAGAATCATACATATGAAGACTGTCCTTATAAGAGCTTTGGTGATATTGAACAGGGATTTTGTTCATATAACTGGATTAAGCTTACTGAGTATAAAACAGAGTTTACAAGCACAGCACATATTCCACAGGGTTATGCAGACTTAATCAGAGGCAGAATCAGATATCTTGAGGAAAATGATAATTTCAATAAGTGGAAAGAGATAGGTGCATTAGAAACATTTTTAGATGAATGCGTAATAGAAAATCCGAATATAGAGCGATTAAAGAATATAAAGAAATCACTTAATGATGCACAATCTCAAAACTTTTCTGACTGGCTTTCAGAAGCAAAAGAATTATGTAAAAAAGAAGGAATTGATTTTAAAAATTTCCTTGAGCATGATAATTTTGATTCAAAGCAGCCTGATAAAAAAATAAAGAAAAATATTGAAAAAGACTTATAATTAAGCTTATTTGCTTATAAAACCAAAATGTTGTATGATATTATATACAGGTTGTGTACAAAATATCATATAACGGTAGACGGGTTGTTTATATGGTGTTTAATTAATAATTATAACTATAACAGGTATGGTTGTTCATGCCTGTTATTTTTATGCTTTTAAATGGTAATTAATACATGTAATGGTAATATTTTCCAAGAAAAAATAATTTCAAAAACTGTAACATATTACATATGAAAGACGGAATTGTTTTTAAAGTACTATTACGGAGAAAAGTAATGAACAACATAAGGAAAAATATTACATGCATTGAAACAGCAATATTAAAAAAATATGAATTAAAAATCAGTAAAAATCAATATGTCGTATTAATGTTAAAAGATACAGACGGCGTAATAAGCATTGAAACTGAAAGTGATTCAGAAGGTCTGTCTGTTTATGAAAAAAGCAGAAATGGAAAATTTATATGTTACAGACGAATTTTAAACGATAATGAATTAAACGGTTTATGTGAAAGTATCTTAGCAGAGTATTTAACCGACAGGAACATTTAACCAGCAGATAAGAGGAAAAAATATGGAATATATGGAATATAAAACTATAGCAAATAAAGAATTGGAAAATATGAATAGAAACAATATAGGCAGAATGGTAAGCCCACTTGCAGCAATTAAACGTAAATGCCTTGACTGTTCAGCCGGTAATGTATATGAAGCCCAGAACTGTCAGTGTACAGGATGTGCTATCTATCCTTTCAGATTCGGACGTAACCCTTATGGAAATGAACTGTCTGAAGAAGAACTTAAAAACATAAGGAACTGTTATGAAGAATACAGGGCAGGTGAAGTTCATGGCTAGTTTTTATAAATTTAAAAAGACTAAAGTAAGAGGCTTGCTTGTACATAATAACCGAACAGCTGATGACGGACTGCATCATACAAATGAAGAAATTGACCTTTCAAAGACTATATTTAACTATCATTTCAAAAAGGGAAATTATGAAGATGCAAAGGCAAGGATAGGACAGATATACCATTCAGGAAGAAAGGATGAAATTGTAATGGCTGAAATGGTTATTACACTTCCTAAAGATGTAAGAAAAGAAGATGAAAGATATTTTTTCCAGAATGTTTATAATTTTTATGTAAATGATTTTGGCGAAGAAAATATTGTCAATGCCGTTGTACATAAAGATGAGACAACTCCACATATGCATCTTGATTTTATTCCGGTTGTGCAGGGCAGACCTAAAGAGTGTAAGAATAATATTAAACACATAAAAGAATGGGAAGAAAAACATGGTGAAATAACTGAAAAAATATGTTGCAAGGAATGTATTACATACAGATATTTACAGGCAATGCATAAAAGGCTTTATGATTATATGGCAGAAAAGCTTGGATATGAATGTGAGATATTAAACGGTGCAACTGACCACGGTGCAAGAACTGTTTTACAGCTTAAAAATGAAAAGCTTAAAAAAGAAGTTAATGAATTATATAACAAACAGCAGATTTTGATAAGAAACATACAAAAAATCCAGACAGTATGTGATAAACAGCAGTTCGATACAAGATTTTTTGACAGTATATCAGTAATAAATACTGTAGAAAGATTGCAGCAGTTAAATGATTTATATTTCAATATTATAAAATCTGAGCATGAAACACTTCCAAGACAGGTAATTGAACAGATTAATAAAATTCAGAGACAGTTTCCGACTAATCATAACCTTAATCTTATAAATGCCAAGATGACCGGTAATTTAAAGGGTATAACTGTTATTGAAATGAAGCAGGATTTGCACAGGATATTACCACAGCGTAGAATTATAGAAAGCGACCCGGAGCTTGAAATGTATGTAAGTAGACTAAGCAGCCTTACACGCACAAAAGAGATTAAAACAAATAAAGGAGAGTATATACTTTTTCCTACAAATACTCAGACGCAGATATTTGAAAATCTTATAGCATTAAGCAGACTCAGGGAATACGAAGAAATTAATATCCAGAAAATTCGTGATGATGAATATGAAATTTCCTTGCAGATATTAAATGCAGCACAGATTCCTGTAAATTACTACATTCCAAGCACAAGTTTTGAAATTACAGATGGAAGATTAAGACAGCACAGTAAAATTCTTATCTGATTTTGTATCATATATAGAATGAATATTAAAAAATGCGGAAATCACACTTTTTAGTGCAGATGTGGTAACAGGTATACACATCATTTGACCGAGCCTGTTAGCTAAAGACTGTTGCTCTAATTGCGAGAAAACAACGCAACATAAAAGAGATTACATTATAACATGTAGTCTCTTTTTTATTTGTTTTGTTTGTTGTACTTGCATCTACTTTGTAGCTGCATCTACTTTGTAGCTGCATCTATTTCATAGCTGCATTAAAAACAAATCAAATTGGTAACATAAAAATAGTAGGAAGCATATTAAACATACGAATGTGAGGACTACTATGAAAAAGACTAATACAAAAACATCTGTAAAATCTGAAAAAGCAGTAGGACAGAAGAAGGTTATAGATAAAACCGTACAGGACTGTCTTAAATTTGAAGAAGTATATGATGACGGACTTATTAAAGTTGATAAAGATACTTACAGCAAGCTTTATGAGCTTATTGACAGTAACTTTATTACTGAACCGGAAGACAAACAGGAAGATTTGCTTGTTGAATATACAAAATTTGTAAATAAATTCCCTGAAAACGTAGATATTATTCTTGTTATTGTAAATAAGAAGAATACAACAAAAAATCTTGCGGATAATTACCATATAAAGCCTAAAGGTATAAGCACTGACAGATTTTGTGAAGAATATAATAAAATTATAGATAAAAAAATAACAGAAGGACACTCTGATATAGAAAAGAACAAATATATTATTCTTTCAGTAAGGGCAAGAAGCCTTGATGATGCCAAGACTTCTTTTAATACACTTGATATTGAACTTGATGCATCAATGAAGAGAATCAACAAAGTAGGAGTAAAAAAAGTTGATACATTTACAAGACTTTCTTTGATGAGTGAAATTTTAAAAGGCAATCAGCTTGTACCTTTTGAAAAAGAATTTGGAAAATACAAATCAGTCAATATAATTGATGAAGACGGTGCTTCAGCAGAAGAACTTGACAGGGAACTTATGAAAAAGAACGGAATTACACCTAAAGACCTGATAGCACCACAGACTATAGAGAAGTGTTCTAATAAGGGTATTGAATATATAAGACTGGGAGACAACAGAGTTTGCAGAACTTTTTCTTATGTTGACCTGCCACAGTCACTTGATACAAAATTTTTAACAGATACAACAAATCTTCCTTATGAAATGGTAACAACAATAAGGCTTGGAGCAGTTCCAAGAAAAACAGCAATAAGAAATGTAAAAATGATGAATACTTCTATTAAAGCAGATGTTATGAAAGCCAGTAAAAATCTGTACAGGGAAGGCTGTGACCCAAGCCTTATGAATGAGGATTTGGTACAGGCTCGTAATGAAGCAGCACAGTTAAGAAAAGATGTTGTGGTAGACGGTAAAAAGTTATTTTATGCAACCATGACAATTACACTTATTGCAGAAGATGAAGCAGAACTGAAAGACTTGGAAAACCAGTATGTTCTTAAATGCGGAGATTATTCAGTTAATCCTAATAATTTAAGAGGACAGCAGAAACAGGGCTTACTGAGTTCACTTCTTCTTGGAAATAAAGAGATAGCATTTGACAGGGCATTAACATCAGATGACTGCTGTGCATTATTCCCATTTAATATACAAGAGCTTACTGATAAGAGAGGACATTTTTACGGTGTAAATGCCATTAGTAAAAATATGATTATGTATGACCGTAAGAGAAGTAAGCTTGCAAATGGTCTTGTATTTGGTCAGTCAGGTTCAGGTAAGTCTTTTATAACAAAGGGTGAGATTATACCTAATTTACTTGATGGTGATGATGACATGATTATCCTTGACCCTGAAAATGAATACAGGGTTATTGCTGAAGCTTTTGGTGGTAATGTAGTTGACCTAGAGCCTAACTCAGATTTACATATTAATCCATGTGATATGTCTATGGAATGGTCTAATCCAAAGGCAAGTCCATTAGTAGAAAAATGTGATTATATGGTAGGTATTGTTGAATCCATTTTAGGTAAAGGAAGAGAATGTAATTCATTTGAAGTTAATGTTATCCACAGAGCAGTAAATAAAATGTATGAAGAGTATATATCAGTAATGACAGAACGTAGAAATAATGGAGATATCGTAGATATTGATACATCCATAAGCCCTACACTGGTAGATTTTTATGACTGTCTGTTAGCGGATAATACACCTGAAGGAAATAAGATTGCTATGGCAGTTGAACCTTACTGCATAGGCAATTATAACTTATTTGCTCATAAAACGAATTTTGAAAATAAGAACAGGCTTACAGTATTTAATCTTTTATACCTTCCTGAAAAGATGAAGGAAATGGCTATGAAGGTATGTTTATCAAACATCTGGACAACCATTGTAAGAAATAAGGAAAACAATGAAAAATATGGAAAGAGCAAGGCTATATGGGTATACTTGGATGAGTTCCACTTATTCTTCCAGACTGAAAGTTCAGCAACAACAATCATGGCATACTTTAAGCGTGTGCGTAAGTATAACGGTATTATGACCGGTATTACTCAGGATGTAGCAGATTTACTTAAAAGCAGTCAGGGAACAGCTATGTTTAATAATACAGGATTCTTTATTTTCCTTAATCAGTCACCTGTAGGCAGAAGCCAGATACAGCAGCTATATAATGTGTCTGATGCACTTATAGATTTTATAAAAGAAAAGCCTGCCGGAATGGGGCTTATATATAATAACTCAGTACTTATACCGTTTGACTATAAACTGCCAAAGGATAATGAGTTATACAGGATAATGAGTACGAACCCTAATGATGAAAACCGTAAACCGTTACAAACGGCATAAAGCAAAAAGAGAAGGAGAAAAAATCTTCTTCTCTTTTTTAATTAGGCTTTTTTAACATATATATAGATTTTTAATGAACTATAATCAGATTAAGTATATTTAGACAAAAAGGAGATACGGTTATGTTACATATAGTATTAAATAATGATAAAAAGAAATTTATAAATAATGTGGCTTATTTTAAAGGAAAAGACAATTACTGTCTGGGAAACAGTTTTGAAGAAGCAGGTGATGTTATACAGATGTTTTACAAAAAGAATACATATATAACTCAATCTGAAAAAGCTGAGGTGGTGTAAATTATGACAGATGATTCATTAAATAAAATGGTTGAACAGTTTCAGCATAGCAGATTAAAAACAAAACATATTATTGACAGATATAAAATTCCTATTGAACCAGATGAGTTTTTCAGTGAATATGTAATATTTCTTATGAAAAATAAGAACAATCCGGCATATGACAAAATAGATAATTATGAAAGCTACTGTATAAAAATACTAAATCATCTTGCTTTTGAATATAACCAGAAGGAAAGCCTTTTTAGCAATACAAAAGAATACAGCTGGTTTAATACAATGAAAAAAATAAGTGAAGAATACGACATACCATTAATACCTAACAATGCTTATAAATTTGCTGCATTATGTGGAATCCCTTCACTTACAACAAGAAAAGCTTATCAGTTAATTGAAACAGGTGAAGTAGACAATTTAAGATATCTGGCTGACAGGCTTAATAAATATGATTTATATGACAATTTGGAAAAAGAGGAAATATGACTTACGAAGAAATATGTAATGAACCTTTTTTGACTGATACATTAACAGATATACCTAATGAAAAAGGATTTGAAGAATATATTAAAAGCATAAATACAAGCAATATTACACTTGCAGCCTTTAATATATCCGTAAAAGAAATAAATAAAGAATCACGAAAAAAAGGAAATGAATGCTTAAGGGCTATTATAAAAGAATTAAAAAAAGATAATTTTAAAATATTCAGAATGCAGGGAGAAAAATTCAATATTGTATTCTTGCAGAATGAATATGATTATAAAACAAAGCAGAAGTTAAAATTATATTTTGATGTTTCCATGTTTCAGCTTCCATATGAAATATATTATGGGATTGAAACAAATGATAACAGTAATTTTGAAATATTCCGTCACAGAACTGTAGAAGAAATGTACCGTGACAGAAACAGAAAAAACCAGATATCAAAAGTAAATGATATTGTAAAGAAATCAAAAGCACTGCTTAAAATGGAAGCAGACCTGTTAGAAGAAGAAAAAAACTTACAGCGTCTTAAATCAGGAAAAGAAAAAAAGCTTGAAAAAATTATATCAGATAAAGAAAATAGCAGTCAGTTAATACCCGGAAAAGAAAAAACACCTGATAATTTCAAAGAAAACGACAGGCAGAAATACCTTGCAGAAATGTATTTTGCCACAGCCACGGTAAATGCATTAAAAGACGGAAAGTTTACAAGCTTCACTCTGTATATATTTCCAACAAAGCTTATGCCAGCATTAGTTACATTACCTAATATAGTAATAATTGATACCGGTATAAATTATACAACTTATAAAGACTGCAACCATTTCACATATATGGATGTTGAATATAATGTATCAATGCGTTTTACAAGAGAAGGAAAACTTAATTTCAGTATATTCCCAACTGATGAAACAGTGAAAAATAATATTAACATTCACACACAGGAAGGCTTATACACACCTGATAATTTTGGCAAGCTGATTCATTTATCAGATAGTGATATTGAAATTTTCCCTATTAAACAGAACATCCGTAATTTATATGATTTTGCGTATATAAAGAACAATGAAATAATTATTAATAAAAATGGTTTTATTAATGACAACGAAAAAAATATAAGTGTAACAATGGATAATACTTCAATCAATTTAACGGTAAAGGAAGGATAAAAATGAGAAAGAAAATAACTGAATGTAATGATGAGCATGTATTAAATGAATTAAAAGACTGTATTAAGCATTGCCTTAAAAGTACTGTAGTATGCAGCTTAAGGCAGGCTGTTATATCAGAAAACGGCAGAATGAATACAATGAACATGCAGCAGGTGATAACAGACAAGCCAAGATGCAGGGTTCAGATTAAAGATAACCGCTTATATCTTAATATTGAATTTGAAAAAAATGACATAGTAGATATGTTAAAAATTGAAAACATATGGAATATGATGCTTGCAAGAAGCTCTGAAAATTTTATGAATAACAGGGAAAATGATGCTGTTATGGTAATTGAGCTTGTAGGTATGGAACAAATGAGTAACCTTGCTTATGTCATGGCATTTTATGACCCTGTATTTTTAGCAAAAGAAGAAGCCAGACTTAAGCTTGTATATGATATAAGCAATCTTAATTTTGGTATCGAAAATGTTGATTATATTGAAATTTTACAGGAAATTGATTATGAAAATGAAATTGCCAATAAAGAAAAAAGCATTAAGGAAGATGGAGCAGATTTACTTGACAATGTTTTATAGGAAGGAACAGCTATGAGTGAATTAAGTACATTTAATTCGTTAAACAGAGCCGCTACAGGAGTGGTATCCAGTGCAATAGAGCTTGCAGCTGCAAGCTTTATTGATGCTGAAAATAAAGAAATTGATGAAATGTTTGAAAGGCTGAGAAAAGACCAGCCTGAAGTTGAAAATGCATCTGATAATAAATATTCTGATAACCACATAAATAATGACAGACATATTAATAAAACTGAATATAAAAGCCCGATTACAGAAGATAATTCATACAGAGTATCTTTTAAAAATGAAACAGATTTCCAGTCATTCCAGTTACAGATGAAAACTGATAATAAACAGATTATAGCATCCCCTGTAAAGATAGGTGACATATATATAGCGGAAGTTAAAAGGGAAGATGCAGCTTTTATTAATGAATACGCTAAAACCAATAACATTGATATTGTTACTTTTAATGGTCTTGATATTCATACCATGTATTCAGAAACGGGTGGAAGAACTGAATCAGATATAAAAGATAACTTACATGAAAATCAAGGACATGCTATGAGTGGTGTTACAAATCAGCTTTTAATGAATTGTGACACATTAGGTTCAGCTGTATTTTATGCCAGACAAGCTAAGGATTTTGTATATGATGGAAGTTTAACTGAAACTATTGAATATAAATTCAATAATGCAGAAGATATGATAAAGTTTAATGATGCAATGAAAGAAGCAGGCATTGAAACAAGCATATCTGAAAGTGCGTTAGGAAGTTTAACTAAAGCTCCTGAATATAAAATTGAGTTAAATGTTCAGACTAACAGTAATAACAGTACTGCTATAGCTGACAGTATTGATAAGATGAATACTGCTCAAGAAATTTTAGCCTTAAATGGACTTGATGATAAAGTTGCAATAAAGAGACAGGAATTTAATGCAAGACAGCACAGAGGACTTTTAAATGGCGGAGCTTTTGATGATTATGCAAAAGATTTTAATAAATCAATGGCAAAACAGGCTGTTAATCTTGGCTTTGATAAAGATTACCTGACTTTAAATGCAAAATCTGATGTATTGTCAAATATGCTTGACAGGCTTAATGTATCCGAGCTTAAGGACTTGAATGACGGCATTGAAAAATATGTGTCAAAATATCAGGATATATATAAAGTTGATTCATGTATTGTAGTTGAAGGGTATTTAAAAAATATAAAAAGCCTTGATGAGAATGATAAAAAACAGCTTGCAAAAATCATAGGAAAAGCAGTAGAAAAAGACAGTATTAAAGATAAAATAAAAAAAGATAAGAATGAACATATTAAGAAGGAAAATGAAGAAAAAGCAAAACAGGCTGAAACTATTGATAAAATTACAAAACTTATATACGAAAATAAAGTAACAGCTTCAGCAGCTCTTCTTAATGACGCTCTTGGGAAAATGAGTGAAAAAGAACTTGCTGACTTTAATAAATTCTTAAAAAATGAGATAGCAATACCTGATGCAGCAGTAATTTCACAGGCACATCTTGAAAAAATAATAAAAGAATATCTTAAAGATAACATGCGTCTTACAAGTGATGAAAAAAGCTCAATTGCCAGAATAATAGCAGAAGAACTTAAGCAAAAGCCTGACAATGTAAACAATGATTCGGTAACAGACTGTATTAAAAACGAAATAAATGAACGTATAAATACAATAAAAGCTTCTACTATAGATGGTAACATTAAATTATTAAAATCAATTGACAAGCGTTTTAATATGAATCTGTCTGCAAAAAATGCAATTACCCGAAGTGACATACTACAGATTGATAAGAAGTTTTTTGAACTGTTCAGGGAAAATAATATTAATATTTTAGATAAACGTGGCAGAATAGATGTTAATAAAATTAATGAACTTATTAATAATCCTAAGCTGCTTAAAAAGCTTAATATATCCAAAGAACAGCTTGAAATATTTAAAGCAACCGCAGTTAATCCGGGTGGATTTAATAAAAACAGTGTAATGGGTACGATAAGCTCTATAACAAACAAGCTTATGTCAGGAGATGACCCTACAGGCGAAAATCAGAAAACTATGCAGGAAATCAATCAGATGGTTACATCTGCACAGCGTACAAAAGAAGTCGTTAAATCCATTAAAAAAGCAGACCAGATACGAATAGGTGAGAGAAAGCGTATAAGAAATGCCAAAACACCGGACGGCGGCAGTAAACCACATACTACCCACAGCAAGCCTAAGAAAAAAGATGAAGGTTTAGGTGGAAAACTTACCGACAAGCAGATAAAACAGAGCCAAAAAGCTGAAGCAAAGCTTGCAAGCAAAGTGAAATGGGCTGACAGATATGAAAAGTCAATATTTGGAAAATACAATAAATTTAAAAATGAAATTATACAGAAGCTTGCTAAAACACCGGTAGGACAGGCTGTAATGGCAGTTATAAAGAAGGCGACAATGGCAGCATCAAAGGTTATTCTTCCTGCACTTGGAGCAGCGTTAGGTTTATTATTAGCCATTGTAGGTGCAATAGATGTAATAATTATTATTGTATTATGTATTTCAAGCCTTATGGATGCAATTAATCCTGCTAAATGGATTGACAAAGCATTAGAGCCAAACAGCTATGCAGATACAGTCATGTATAATCTGTATGAAATGATGGAAAAGGAAGAAGAAAACTGGGTTAAGGATTTATATGATACCGACAATGTATACAAGAAAAAAGATGATTTACAATGGGGAAGTGCATACACTGATTTAAAAGCATACTGTAACAGCAGCAGCGGAGTTGGTGGCGACTACTTAAAGGCTGAAAAGAATAATGGAAAAACCACAATTACAGTAAGTCCTTTTTATTTTGAAGTGCCTGATGATGTGAGAACAAAAGTAACAAAATTTGAAGATGAAGCTGATGTATTGGTAAGTGCCAACAGGTCTATTTACAGTACAGGCACATCACAGGACGGAGTTAATGTTACAGCACAGTCCGGACACACAAGCAATATTAAAGACATATTGTGTATGATGGATGTTAATTTTAATGATATTAATAATTCAGATGATGAAAGCTTAAAAAACATTCTTGGAATGTCTCCGGCAGGACTTAACTGGGATAACTTTAAAAATAATATAAAAAATGGCTTTAAATGGATAAAAGCAGCAGTATCACAAATCTGGGATGATGATGCTTGGACAAAATTTGAAGAAAGCAAAGGCATAACGGTAAAGTATGATACCTTAAAGAATTATTGCATGACACTGTTTGAAAATTCACATCAGGAATGCTTTGAGCTTGAAGTAAGCTATGATGATTTAGACGATTGTAATAACAAGACAACAGGAACATTTTATTTAGGCTTTAATGGTAATAATATAGGATTGCAGACCATAGATACTACATATGGTGGAAGGTTTAAAAAGTTTATAACAGAGCGTAACTGTGCAACGCACATTACTACTAATAACCTTACAGATAAAAATTCCATGTGTTTAAAAGAAGATATGGGAGACAATAAAGATACATATGATTTTATAAAAAGCAATGACTGCTGGAATGTTACATCAGATAATGAAACAGGATTTACTACATCAATATCAAGAAACGCTTACAGTTCTTCAGTATCAGAAACAGTCTACAGCCCGGATGATACATATTATGAACTGCCTGTATTTCAGGATATAGATAACAGATATGACTACAGGAGCATACTTGAAGATATTATTGCAGACGGAGACAAAGATGAAGAAGACCGTGAATACAGTGGAGAAGAATATGATAATTTCAGAGAAGCATATCAGGATACACTTAATGAAGCTATTGACACGGTGGGCGACAGTTACTTGGAACAGATAAATGAAGATGACTATAAAGACGAAGTAAGAGAAAAGCTTGATGAAAGTTTTGAAAATTATTCTGACAGCTATTATTTTACAAAGAGCAGTACTTTTAACGCCATGAGACATTATTATTATACAATGTCAGATGTTGAATTTACGACTGATGAAGCACCTGTAAATTCAAAAGCTTATTTGCAATGGTATTACTATGATGATGATGATACAGGTGAACGATATTACACATGCCGTATAAGGGCATTTGCAACAAAAAGATATCAGGTAACGGGAAAAGCAGAACTGACACAATACTGTGAAAGAATAGAACAGAACTGTAAAGGACATAAAGCCCAGTATTGCGGTGGTCATGTTAAAGTTGATTCAACAGGCATAGTATATTCAATTACCAATGAGCAGATTGCCATTACAGGTATGCTTGAAAATGATATTGCACCTGTAACAAAAGGATATGATATCGAAGCAAATCTTGGCAGTGAAATTTATGGCAAGCTTGACGGTGTAGATTATTCATCATTAAGGAATGCAACCATAACGGGAAACAGTAATTCTACGGGAATAAAAGACCGTGAAGGCAAAGTTAATATACAGGCTTCTTCATGTTCAAAAGGACTTAATCTTTTGACAAAAACAGGCGACAGTGGCTTCACTACATGGGGAAAATGGGGAAGCGATACAAATACATATACACGGACAATTGACATGAAGCTTGCAAAAGATATTTTTGATATTGACTGTTGTATATTGTATGGAAGAAATGTATTTCCTATAAAGGCAGAAAACTGGCAGACATATGAAGGCTGGACATCTGATAATATGACAATGGTTGTTAATAAATACCTTGGCGACTGGCAGGAATTATACGGTTTTGATATACCTGAAAATATAGGCATGTGTAAAATACCTGAAAAAGATATTGATGCTATAATTGAAGCATTGAAATCTAAATATGGTGACAAATTTACCGAAAGCAGACAGGAAGCCGTAAGATTTGCATTAAGCTGGGTAGGCAGGGGTCAATATAATAACAAGCATCACAGTCATGGCTTTTTAATGGATTCACATACTGGTAAAGTATATAAAAGCCTTACTACAAAAGGTGAATCAGGAACATTTGAATTTAACTGTACAGCAACAGACTGTTCAGGATTTGGTTCATTTTACCTTAACCATTTTGACAAGTTAGACCATGTGGCAGGAACATGGGAATTAAGTAAAACCGGAAGAAATGCTGAAGTAAACAGTACATACAGTAATCTTTTGCCGGGAGATTTGATTCTTAAGGCAGACAGTGATGACCATACTATGATTTTCATAGGTGTGCTTGATAATGATTTGGAACTTAATGTAAGTAACGGGACAAAGAAAGTACTTACTAACGGAAGTACAGATTATAATGTCTGGAATCATCTTACACTGGCAAAAGGACAGCCTATAACAGTTGACTGTGCTGTAAGTGCCAATGCAAGCCATAAAAAAGGAACAGCTACAAGAGACTATAGCTTTACGGTAGGTAATATCTACTTAAGAGGTGCATCAGACGGATATTATAAATCATATGGTGACTGGCTTACAGGCATGAAGATAAGATATTTTGACAATGATTATTAAATACCAGACAAAAGGACAGCCATGATTCTTGATAGAAAAATGACTGTCCTTTGTGTTTAATAAAAATAATGGATTTTTAATATTTAAAATACACTTCCGAATCCGGATTAGAAGCAGCAGACATAAAGCTGTTGACAGTTTTTAAAAATTCATCTCTGCTTGTTTTTTTCCATGTGTACCATTCATCACCAATTACTATATGAGCAATAATTGTATCAGGATTTCCACTGACATAATATCTGGTAGTTGCAGAAGAATCCAGTACAGATAAGGTATTATCGTCATATAAGCTTTTATTCTGCTCATAAGCAAGAGTGTACACCGAATGAAGCCATCCTTCATCATCAAGTGCAATTTTGTATTCTTCAAAAGAACCTGAATCAGAAGCAGGGCTGTAACCGTAACATACCATATTATCATCTATAACGGCAACGACTGAAAATCTGCTGTTGTCAGAAGAATAAGTATAAGTATTAACCCAATACCCTTGTAAATCATCAGCTGTAGCAGGTGTTGGTACAGCATTAGCACTTTTGTATTTTTCAATAAGGCTGTCAACGCTGTCATTATTGGAATTATTTTTATTTTCAGGGATTTTGGAAGAAGCTTCTGTTGTTTTTTCAATTACAGGATTATCTGAAGATATATTTTTATCAGAATTTTTCCCACACCCCAATAATCCGCCTACGCAAAGTACTGTCATTGTAACCATAGCTGCTTTTTTTAAGTTAATCATATGTAATCTACCCTACAATATTTAATTGTATCCTTTCATATTAATATATCCTTATTTTAACATATCTGTTGATTATTTCAATATAATTAGTCTTTATTATTTTTTAAAATAAAATAAAGGTAAAACAAATTGGTAACATATTCAAAGTAGAAAAAGCGAAAGAATTTAGGAGTTTTCTACTATGGATATTAACTTTAAGAAATATATAAAAGATGATGGTAAAAGCAAAATATCTGTTTTTTCGGCACTTCTTAATGGAGTAACTGTAAATAATACATTTAAACATACTGATGAACGCAAATTTGGTTTAAAAGTAGTAAAAGAAATGTGTTTTATAGACGAAAATGCTGAAATAGGCAAGTCTGAAATTAAAGTGCCACATATTTTAGAGCTTAAGGACTTTGAAAATGTTTTTACAATGTACAATTTATATGTTTACACACCGGCAGACAACAAATTCATAATCAATGATTTAAGCATTATAAGTCCTGTGATGTGTATAGATAAAGATTTTATATGTTCAGCAGTTGATATTAATAAACGCAGTGAAATTAAATACGGATTCAATTATTTTTACCAATATGTGATAAACAATCTCATAGAAGTAGATAAATGGAAAATTTCATACAATCTGTCAACTTCATATTTTGAAATATCATATGACAGCAACATTATTTATTACATAGAAAATATAGATAAGAAAACTACATATTCAATCGTTTTGTATTTCTGTGAAAAATACAGAAGTGAAGAAGAGCTTATTGACAAGTACACCATAGACAGATACATACGAGAGGATATATAGCATGAATAATACAGACGATTTTTTAACCGGATTTGATGACTTGGATACAGCAGGTACATCACAAAAAAGTTTTTCATCAGATTTTGATTTTGATGATATTAAAGATATTTCTGATAAAGATTTAGAAGACAGCTTTGATTTTTCAGATAACAAGGATTCTGATAATGAAACTGATGAATTTGACATGCCGGATTCAGATATCAGCTTTGATATACCTGATGAAGAAGAAACTGATTTTAGTGCTTTTGACATGTCTGATATCAAAAACTTTAATTTTAATGAAGATGATGAAGAAAAAGCGGAATTAAAATACAGGGAAAACATTGATACTGAAAGTCCGGATGATTTTTCAGATTCATTTGGCAAAAGCTTAAACAGTTCATTTAACAATGACTTTGAAAATTCATTTGACAACCTTGACAGCTTAAAAACAGAAAGTAATGAAGACGATATTGTAATAACTGACTTTAGTGACGGATATGTATATGGGCTATTTAAACAGCCGCCTGAAAATGCTGCAATTAAGCAGAATAATGAAAAAATAAAGCAGCTGGATAAAGAAATTGAAGAAACCAAAGAAGAAGAGAGAACAATACTTAAAAATGCCCGTGCAGAACAGCTTAATAAAAAGGCTCTTAAGTGTATATATGAAAATCTAGGCAAGGGTTTGGAAGAAGCTGCAAAAGATTATGAAAAGAAAAAGCCTATGATACAGGCTGAAAAGCAGAGCCGTAATATTAAAAAAGTAAAAGCAAACAGCAAAAAGAAAACAACCTATAAAGCGAGAAAAAAAGATAAATATATAATCGGATGTATTTTATTTATAGGTTTTGCATTACTTATGGGGCTTAGAGCAGGTACAGTTAGCAATGAAGATAATAACAGCAGCCCTTTCATGTGTCTTCTAAAGATTTTTACCAAAGATAATTTTACTATCAGTAATCCTGATTTAAAAGTTGCTTCAACAGTATTTTTTATAATGCTTTGTATAGAAGCATTGGCAATATTGTTTGTATACCTTGACAAAGCACAGAAAAAAGCAAGCAGGGTTGGACATGAGCATGGTATGGCAAGAATCGGCAATAAAACTGATTTGAAAAATTTCAGAAATCAGTTTATGGAAAACACAGACAACAACATGCTGTTTTCAAAGCATACAGGATTATCACTTGATAATAAGATGACTAATCGAAGTGCAAATGTATTAGTTATTGGTGGTACTGGTACAGGTAAAACATTCAGATATATCAAGCCTAATATTTTACAGGAAAACTGTTCAATGGTTATAACAGACCCATCCGGAGATATTTTCAGGTCATTTGCACCGTATCTTTTAACTAAAGGATATAATGTTTATATCTTTAACCTTAATAACATGGCACTGAGTAACCATTATAATCCATTGCTTAATGTCTATGACAGTAACGGTGAAATTTCTGAAATACAGGTTGATATCTTGGTAGACCTTTATATGAAAAATGCAAAAGCAGGCAAAGAAAGCGGTGGTGGAGACCCATTCTGGGATAAGTCTGAAAAAGCGTTTATTACAGGTATTATTTATTATATTCTGGAAAATGATGCATTTGCAAAAGAAGATAAATGCTTTAATACGGTACTTAGAAAAGTACAGGAAGCAAAAGCTGAATGTGATGAAAACGGTGAACCACAGGATACACAGCTTACTAAGGAAATCAAGGAATGGCAAGCAAGAATGGAGCGTCAGGGAAGAAGCATTAAGACACCTATTTATTATGATACATTCCTTATTGCACCTGAAAAGACAGCTAATACAATCCTTATTACCACAGCTGTTGATTTACAGATATTTGCAACATCTGATGTAGACCGTATTACAAGATATAATACAAAGTATCCTGAGCTTAATATCAATCTTGATGATATCGCTACAACTCAGAGTTATTTATTCCTTGGTATACCTCAGTCTCATCAGGCTTATAACTTCCTTGTAGCCATGCTTTATTCACAGCTGTATGGACGTTTATATGAGCTTGGTGAACGTAAATTAAGAAATAAATGGCATATAGGCGAATTTAAAGGAATACCTAAGTTTGCACCGTTTGACAGCAAAGAACAGGCTGAAGATTTCTTTAAAAATGTAACAACAGCAAATATAGAAGAGACTGAGTATGTAAATGCAACTAAGATGTATCTTCTTAAATATAAGAATGTGGTTTATAAGAAGAGTATAAGAAGAGAAACCATAGAAGAGCTTATACATAATCTTAATAATATGCAGATTTGGCAGAATGGTGGTGGAGACCCGTCTTTACCAATACACGTTAATTTCTTACTGGACGAATTTAAGAATATTGGCGAAATACCTAATTTTTTAACAATATTGTCAACATCAAGAAAGTATCGTATTGGTAGTCATGTAGTTATACAGGATATCGGACAGATTAAAACAATGTATAAAGACGGAGAACATGAGACATTACTTGCAAATGTAGATACGACCATATTCTTAGGTTCTATATTACATGATGATAAAGAAGCAATACAGAAAATGCTTGGAAAAACTACTATCAGGCAGAAGAGTACAAGCAGTTCAAACAGTGGCATAAGTACATCATATACACCTACAGAAGTAGACCTTTTAAGCTTAGACCAGATATCAGCTATTAATCAGAATGGCAGAAATGACTGTATTGTTATAGTCAGAGATTGTACACCATTTGTAGATGAAAAGCTTAATCTTCTTGAGCATAAGAGATGGAAAGATGTATGTGCAGTAAAGAACTTTGATTTGGAAAGATACTATATTAATAACAATTCGATTGATATTAAACCATAACAATATCTTCGCTTTGCGAAAGCTCAACATCTCCGCAAACGGAGCTGTACAAGTTTATTTATGATTGCATCTACTATGGCTTGTTTATACAAGACATTGGTAGCTGCACTAATAAATAAACTTTATCAACATTTCCACAAAGCAAAACTGTAACAGTTTGCTGTATAAAGCAGAAATATAAACGCTTATACAGCAAACTTAATATGTATAAATAAAAAGGAGAGAAAATATGAAAACTGTATTAGCTGCATTATTTCAAACAATTTTGGATTTATGTACCGGTGCAAACTGGGGTGTGCCGGATTTATTACAGATAACTGATAATGAAATAAACATTGCAAGAACCATGTACAAATATTTTATGGTTATCGGTATAGGCATGACAATTGTATATTTTATTATGGAAATGAATAAACAGTATGCATTACAGGCAAGGGATTTAAACATTAAAACTGTTGGTGTTCCTTTTTTAAAACTGCTTGCGTCAATTGCCGTATTATCTCAGGGAAGTAAAATTATCGGCTGGATATTAAGCTTTAACAACAGTCTTGTTAAATACGCACAGACAAATTTTACCATGACAGGCAGTGGGAAAGGGCTTGCCGATTTAACAGACAAAATTCCGTCAGGCGATAATATAGTAAATGCATTATCATTTATGAATCTGCTTGTATTATTGATACCGGCATTAATATGCTGGCTTATCGGTGTTATTGTGGGATTAGTTTTTAAATATAAGGCTTATGCCTATAAAATAGAAGTAATATTCAGAACCGGTATAGCTCCTATAGCGTTAGGAGATGTATATAGCGGTGAAAACAGTACTGCCGTAAAATTCATTAAAAGATTCTTAGCACTAGGTTTATATGCAATGGCATTTGTAGTTGTAGTAAATATAGGTGCTTCTATGATAGGTGCGGACTTCTTAGAAGGTCTAACCAGTGGTGATACATGGAAAATCCTTGGCGGTATACTTAACTGTTTTGTCGTACCATTTGCCGAGCTTGGTGCTTTAGGTGTTGCTAAACAGGCTTGTAATGAAGTGTTAGGTGTCTAACATTTCTACTTTGTAGAACTGTATAAGTTTACCTTATGATATCAATGCCTCTATTTCATAGAACCATGCTCTAATAAAGCAAACTTAAGTAATGTCTTGCTTACAGCAAGCCTAATATCTTTGCTTCGTAGAGCTCAACATCTCCACAAAGTAGAGCTGTACAAATTTAACAAGAAAATTATAAGAGAACAGAGAATTTTTCTTTGTTCTCTTTTTTTATAACATTATGTATACAGTATACAAATATCCGCTATGTAGCCATTTAAGTTTGTAGTTGCATAAAAAAGTAAAACGAATTTTTTGAAAACATTAAGGAACAAAGAAAATTGCGTAAGTTTGTTTTATTAGGGATGCGTTAGCAGACATCATAAACAAACTTTTATTTGATTGATTTCGTTTTCAAATTTTTAGAAACATTAAGAAATAAAGTGAAGTAAATTACTAAAGTTTTGCTTATTAGGACGGAATGTAATAACGGCATCATAAGTAAAACTTTTATTTGCTTTGTTTTGCTATGCAGTTTTCTACATAGCATTAAAAAACAAAGCAAATTTGTAACATACATAAGGTGAAAGCCAAGAAACAAAGAATTAAGGAGAAAACCTATGGAAATTGCAATAAGCAGAGACATCCGCAAATATAAGACAAAAGATGTCGGTAATTTTTCATTTAAAGAAGCCGGGGTTATCGTCCTTGCTTGTGCAAGTGCATTTATGGTTTTTAAAATGTCAGGAAAAGGTATTGATGAAATAGAATCAGTTATTCCTTTAATGCTTATTCCTATGGCACTTATACTTGTTACTGGTCTGTTTAAGCCTTATGGTATACCATTTCCAAGATATGCACTGATAATTATAAAGGACAAGCTTGAACCTAAGATATACCCTTGGAAAACAGACTTTACATATGAACCGGAAAATTACGGCGAAATATATGGTAATGAATATAAGCTGTCAGAAAAACAGATTCAGACCATTATGCTCCTTAATCAACCACAGCAGGAAGAAAAATCTGCAAATAAGGCTTCAAAAAAGAAGTTATAAGGAGAAAAAGCGTATGAAGACTAAGTTAATGGCAGCTAAAACAAAAGCCAAGAATGGATTAATGAAATGTGCAATTGCAGCATCACCAATACTTTCAATGATGGGTATGCCGGTAATTGCCAGAGCAGATGGCGGAGATGATTTTGGCTCAGTTACAGTATCAACATCAAGTGGTTCAGCAACATCTTTAATGGGTAAAATTATCGGTATCCTTCTTACAATCACAAGATATGTAGGTGTTGCCCTTGTTATTTACGGTGTCTATGAGATTGTTATGTCATTTATGCAGAATCAGCCTGAAGCAAAGACCAAGGGTATTGTCATGGCACTTGCAGGCGTAGTAATGATTGGTCTTAAGTCTATTATTGTCGGACTTGGAATCATTGGATAATAATTTACAAAAATGTAAATATTAAAGTTTAACAGAATGAACAGATGCGGAAAGCTATGGTTATTTTTCGTAGCTGTTCATTTTTTTAAACTTAGCTTAGTACAGACTGATGCATTAAAGGGAGAAACGTATGAAAACTAATAAATATTTTAAAAAAGCCATATCTGCATTACTTATTGTAAGCAGTGCTGTAAGCCTTACTGCCTGTACAAGTCCTTTGAAGAAAGATAAGGAAGAAGCACAGGTAAGCAATCCTGAAATACAGCAGAATGATTACAGAGGCGGTATTATGCGTACAAAAGCATTAAAACAGCTTGTCGAAAATACCATTAATACATGTAAAGAGAAGAATACATCTATAAGAAAAGACAATCCTAATTCATTTTGGGATAGTGAAGGATATAAGGATTTTGTAAGCAATTTTCTTTCATCTTCTGTTATAAATGATACAAAGTGGTTTAATGAAGAAGAAACTTCATTTGATGATATTGTGCAGCAGCTAAGTAAAACTGAAAACAGCTTTACGACAAAAAGAGATGATGGCACATATGCATTAGCCAGTCAGGATATTAAAATTACCAGAGTTGAAAAAGATGAATATACTGTCACAGGCAGGCAGTCATCATTTTCAAAGGGTAAAACCAGCATATCAGGAATAATGAATTGCAGGGCATTATATGACTGTAACCATGACTGGTGCAAAGCATATATGACATTACAGCCTAACAATTCAGATGTGCTGCCTGATATTACAACTAATATTTTTGAATATGCAAGACTTGATGAAAATACATTTGCAATCCAGACAGCGGATGAAAGACTTTACATAAAGCTTGGCGGTAATACCGGTGACAGCATTGATAAAAGACCTGTAGAAGAATTTTATTATTCAAGACTTGACGGAAAAACAGCAACAGCAGATTTTAAATCATATGTTGCTGCAAATACTATAGACAGTAATGGCGATTATGTGCAGGAAAATTATCAAAAAAATAAAGTGTACGAAAATTATCCTTGGCTTAATGAGAATGGAGACATAAGCTATATACACGGCTTATATGACAGCTTATGTGCTAATGTGGATGCTGCAAAGAATAAAGAAAACTGGGTTATGGCTAAAAAGACATCTTCTAATACAGCAACAACTGAAACTGCTACAACATCCAAAAAAGCTTCAAGCCCTTACACGGGATATAAGCAGTACATAACATATAAGAATAATACTCTTACTGTAATAACTTATAATAAGCTTTCAGAAAACTATGAAGAGTTCACTTATAAAAATTAAAATATAAGGAGATATGAATATGTATTATGACACAGATATATATAACATAGAAAATGTAAAAAATGAAAACGATAAAAGCTTTTTAAAAGGCATGGATTATATAGCAGCAAATGTTGTAGACGCAGGAGTTAAAAGCTATCTTAATAACTCAGATAATCCTTCTGCTACGCAGATGGCTGTGGTAAAGGAGATTCTTGAAAATTTTAAAGATTATTTTAAAGATTATATCAAAATTGCAGAGACAGAAATCTGTGCAAGCATGATTAAAAATGCCTGAAACATTATTATATAATTAAGCTTTTTTATAACATTTTTGTCTCTGTTGCAGTTTAATATAATTGTAGCAGAGATATTTTGTTATAAAAAAGAAAAGGAGTTTTTAGAATATGAATAAAATATACTGTGCCGTATATGAACTTGTAAAAGCACACTTTGAAGGCAATGAAGATGATTTTAAAAGAAATTTAAAGGCTATAGCAGACTATTGTGAAAAAGAAGGCAACATAAAAGGTGCAGATGAATTAAGAATGTATCTTGATGCAGTAGTAAAGCTGGATAACAGAACTACAAGAAAATATTTTAAAGAAAATCCTGATGGAACACAGACCGAGATAAGTAAAGAAGAGTATGACAGACTTGTTAATCCGAATCCATTGGATAAGCCTGTTATAGAACCTGTTAATATAGAAAAACCGGTATTTAAACAACCCTTTTCCATAGAACCTGATAAGGAATCTGTGCAGGAGCAGGCTGCTTTTAAAGAAAAACCGGCAGCAGAAGAAAATCCGACTGATGAAGAAAAGTCTGAAAATGAGCCTAAAAAGCGTCATAGAAGGACAAAAGCGGAGATGGAAGAATATAGGAACAGTGATGAATATAAGCAGAAACAAAATCAGCCCAAAAGGCACAGAAGAACAAAAGCTGAAATGGAAGCTGAACGTAATAAACAAAATAATTATGAGCAGTTATCATTGCTCTGATAGGAGAAGTATATGATTTTTCATAATAAAAATGAAGACGAACAGATAGTTGAACTGGAACATAAAAAAAGAGATTATTATAATTATATTGCAAATGAAATTAAAGATATACAGACACAGGCAGCAAGTCTTAAGAATCCTGAAGATAAATATAAAGTATTAAATACATTATTAAAAATAAAGGATATATGTTCAAGCATTCAGAAAGCATATTCCCAGCTTGATGATATAGAAGATGAAAGCATATTTTTACTTAATAATCAGGAAAAAGAAAATGAAAAAAATCAGTATTGTGACGGTATGCAGTTTTTTCAATAATTTTTAGCCAAAGGACTATAGGTACTTATTGTATTTATAGTCCTTTTTCTTTTATTTTCTCTATATACTAATAATCTTATTTAAAGTTTATTCAAATATTTTCACAAAAAAGCTTAATTATAAAAGTTGAGATTTTTACTTTTGTTAAACTGCCTACAATGCTTAGATTTACTTTGCATACCTAATTTGAAGAGCATAGGATTCACGATAAAAGCTATCGTTAGATGCGGACTAAGAATTAGTACAGCGGACTAAAAATTAGTACGCAGTGGCAATATAAACATATTACAAATTGCTACAATTTATTACACCTAAAGCTTGTTTTAAAGCAAGACATTTGGCTTGTAAAAGCAAGACAATTTTATAGTTTGTTTTATATTTAATTTATTTATAGTGCGTAAGCAGCATCATAAATAAATTTGGATAGCTTTGCTTTAGCAAAGATGAGCAGCTATGAAATAGATGCAGGTATCCATAAAGCAAACTTGTACATCTCTACTTTGCGGAGATGTTGAGTTCTACGAAGTAGAGATGTTTCTCCTATGCTGATTAAAACAATTCAGAGCGTGAAAGTTTGAGAATTGAATTAACTATTAACCAAACACTCATAACTCCACATTGAAGCATCTACCTAAAGGTAGATTCTGAACTGTTTTAACGGTTGCCAGACCGGATTAGATTTAATAATAATTATTTTGATAAGTATTTATATTGAAATAGGTCAAAGTTATTAAAAATAATCTATAGAATAACTGGAAGGCGGTTAATTGGTACATACTATACTTCATTTTCACGCTATCCGAGAGGCACAGTCGGTATATAAGGGAAGCATCACACAACTTAACTAATGAATGTGTGCGGCGATATCCAGACCAGACTTAAGACAGTCGTATTAACCATGCTGGATATTTTCGTAAGGAGCTGAAAGGTGAGCGAATGGCTTCGGTATGCCTACACTTAATCAGGTTATGAATAAAAGTTCAAGACTGGATTAAGCAGGGTTAAATTTACGCACCGGTGGAAACCTGTTATCCCTATGGTATTAAGATGAGGGAAGGAGAACACGCAGACTGGAATTGTCGGTTTAATATATAACAAGCATTATATATTGGATACGGATTCGTTACATCCGAAAGGGTCGATTGAGTAGATGACAGTGGAACTCATAGAAAGCGTGCTGATATGTTATTTTACTTTATATAAAATAAGTATATAAGTATATCATGTTATACTTATACAATATAAAGAAAGATAACCAAAATTTATATAATAAGATATAGTCAGTGAAATACTGGAATAATATCATATATATGACATTACAGTAGATATGATATTATACCTGTTTTGAAGAGAAATCTAAAAAACACTTTGCTTGAAAAGTGGTTGGTTTATCTTTAGAGTAGTATATCTATAAATACTCATTTGCGTTTATAAGTACAGTACTGTGAAGATAAATTTAAGATAAACAGGATGTATGTATAGATATAAATTTTAGTATCAGGAAGCACATGGTTGACATAAAAGGGAACAGAAACTTCATTGTACGGACGTTTATGTTTATCTGATATTTTATCAGATTTTTATGATAGGACAGCTTCTTTCTATAATTTATATAGGAGAAGTGCGTCCACAAGTTAAAACATATTCTTATTACCGGACGTTCCAACTGAACGCTTCGCTTTAAGTTTTCATTGCTTTATCAAGATACTAAAAAATAAGAATATGAAAAATCAAAAATAAGTAAATAAATAAAATGAATATAAAAATATACAGTTACAGTTTTTATTCATTTTGTCGCACGAAAGGGCGACAATACATAAGTGCTTCGCACTTATGTATATATCTTCTTTCAAAAAAATTCCATTCCTTCAATTCTAAAAAATCTTTAAAAAATCCAGTTTCAAAAATAAAAAAATCATTCATTTTTGAAAGCAGTATTACATTTTTTAATATGAATCAAATATGTTTTTGCTGCATTAGATTTATATAAATCCTTGCTGAAATAAATGTAATGCATAATTTATATTATTATATATTTTCTGATTCATTATTATTATCCTGCTATATTGTATACAATATACAAGAATAATACAATTTGAATAATATTATATAAATGTATACAGTATACGAAATAAACACATAAATAAGAAAAATAACTCCACACTCATAATTCTGAACTCATAACTAAATAGCCTGTCGGCAACAATCGAAAACTTTCGCTTCCTTAAAGGCTAATCTTATAAAAAGTATATATATCGGTTCTTATTTTTATCCAAAAAGTCATAAAAAAGCCTTTTTATAGCTTTTATAAATTCCTGATTCTTTATAATGCATATAAAGACAGGAGGCAATGCATATGAAATTAAGAGTATCAAAGAAATTAAGCTGCAAGGATGGTTTTTATACATATCTTTTTAGTGATGGATATAAAGGGGCAAAGACTTATGTATTATCAGGGCTGCTTCCTGAATTTCCTAATAATTTATGGCTTGACATCAGTTTTAATGAAAACAGGCTTGTAACTGATTTTGATATAGATTATGCTGCACCCGCTACTATAAAGGTATTTAAAAATAAGGATTTAGACGAATATAAGAAAAATGTAGAATTTTTTAAAAGCATGAAAAATCTTACATGGGAACAGGTACTTGCCGTAGGTGAAGGCAGGGCAGATTTTTATAACATGTTTGACTTTAAAAAGGCTGATAAGGTACATAAGGAAAAGGTTAATAACCCGAAGGATACCAAACGTATTAATGCAATCTTGGATAAGTGTATTGAAAAAGAAAGAAAAAAACGTCTTGCAATGTATTCACTTGAAGAATTGCTTTCCACTTTTATATCAATCGAAGAAGAAGGTGCTTATGACCTTTTAAGATATCCTGATAAGATAAAAAGCCTTATAAACTGTAATAAGCTTACTATGGAAAACCTTAAAATACATGACAAAGATATTAAAGCAGCTGAAGAGTGGCTTAATGAAGAAATTGAGAAACGCAATAAGTCATATTATCCACTTGTAAGGGAAGATGAAATAACTGAATATCTTGCTTCCCACAGTTTTAATTTATCAGATGAACAGGAAGACGCAGTATACAGTTTATGTGATAACAGACCGGTTATTATAACAGGTGGTGCAGGCTCAGGTAAAACTACTGTTATTAAAGCAATAGCAGGCTGTTATGCAAAATATTACGGTGATGATAAGATTCTGCTATTAGCACCTACCGGAAAAGCAAGCAGACGTATTTATGAACAGACACGATTTGCTAATTGCGGAACAATACACAGTAAATTAAGAAAAAGTGACGGATTTATATATTATAACGAAAAGAAGAAGTTACCTTACAGGCTTATTATTGTTGATGAAAGTTCAATGATAGATACGCTTTTAATGTCTGATTTATTAAAGGCTGTGGATACAGATGCCAAGATTATATTTATAGGCGACCATAACCAGTTATATCCGGTAAGCTATGGTGAACCATTTTTTGATTTTTTACATGTATTACCGGTTTACAGACTTACAATTAATTTCAGACAGGGAGACAATGCCATTTCAGAAAATGCTGACAGGGTTCTTAAAGGTCTGCCTCTTATTGAAGGTAAAGGCTTTACTATTAAGCATATCAAATATGAGGATATACCAGAGTATATAGATAAAGATATCCAGAATATGTCACCATATAATGAATTAAATGATGCCATCAATCAGATTTTAAAGAAAGGCAATAATAAGTTTAATGTAGGTGACAATATAGTTACCCTTACTAATAAAGAAGAATACAGCAATGGTGATACTGGAAAAATCATTGCTCTTAATGGTGGCGGAGTAAGCATTCAGATTAACAATCATATTGTTGATATTAAAAAGAAAGATATGTCAGATATAGCATTAGCATATAGTATGACAATCCATAAAATGCAGGGTTCTGAATGTTTAAAGGCAAAATTATTTTTACCTGAAGGAGATTCATTTGTAGATAAACGTATGCTCTATACAGCCATAACAAGAGCAAAAGAAGAAATGGAAGTATATTATTATACTTCCGAAAAATAAACAGAAAGGAAATCTTATGTGGGAATATTTAGATATAATAAATTATAACCTGTTATATGAATATGCAGATGCGGTAATAAATAACAATAAATATATAGGAACAGGTCTTTCAATACCTAATCCTTATGTTGAAACGGAAAGCAGGCAGGATATATTAAGGAAAAACAGTTATTATCTTCTTAATTTTATATTCAGATATATAGCAGGATGTAAAACGCTTGATGAATGCCTTGATTTTATAAAATGTGATGAATATGAAGATTTTAGCAATAAATATTTTACGGAAAAGCTTGCAGGATATATATATATAGGCACAGATGATTACTTTATTAAACCTGATGCAGGAAATATCAGCTGCATAATGGAAATTATATATAAAAAAGCAGATTTTATGGAACAGTTGAAAATTTACAGCAGTAAAGGAATTATAACTGCATCAAAGAGAAATAAACTGGAAAAGCTTATAAAGGTTTGTAATGGTCTTATGGAAAGAGAAACGAAATATGAAAAATAAATTTTTAACATTAATACTGGTAATGTTTTCTATGTTTTTTTTAAGCGGAACAGTATACGCAGAAGAGATATATGATGCCGATAAGGACAGCTCATACAGTGAGTATGGCAGCTTTAAATATAAAATGACAGGCGGAGGAATAAATACTTATGACGGCAATATCTTTTATGGCAGCAGCAAAGATATTGACCAGCTTGAAAATATTATACAGTCTATGGGATATATACTTCTTAATACTGATGCTTCAGATGTTGATGAAAGTATAAGAAATGATATAAAAAATTCAGGAAGATTCTCATATTCGGATTATCTTGATAAAGACAAGCCTTTTTACTGGAATATGCCGCTATATATACCCGGTGACTGGTATACTACTTTTATTAATTGTAATGAAGATGATAAACCTTTTATACTGAATGATTTGTCACTGCTTGCTGTCATAATTGACAGACAGATGATTAAAGACAGGGAGTTAAGCGGTACTGAAGGTGTTATTGATGATGATATACCTGTAGATGCAGCTACAGCAGAAATTACATTTATAAGCCGTGAAGACTGCAATCTTTACTTCTGGGGCGGTATGCAGCTAAGACAGTATTACATACATGTAAATGCAAATGAGCCTAAAACCGTTAAAGTAATACAGGATGTATATGTCCTTAAAGAAATAAATGGAAAAGCATGTAAGGATAAAAGATTTCTTATTCTTAATAAAGATAACAGTCTTGATGATTATGAAGCAGAAATAAATATTGATTTTGATGTGGATAAGACTATTGAAGAAATTGAAAAAGAAGACGGATATATAAAAGAAGAAACCAAAGAAAAAAATATATTTGTCAGGGCTACTGATAGCCTGATAAAAAAGGCAGAAAAAAATAAAACCCTTTCAAGGCTTATAACATGTTTATTGATACTTGTTATCTGTATAGTTCTTCTAATCTTAATATATGAGCATAAGCTTGATGAAGAAGAAAAGAAACAGGATGAGAGGGATTTGGAAAACACTAAGGACAGTGAAGAAAACAGATTCAAGGATTAAAGAAATGTAAAATGTAATAAAAAGTATTTTTTATATATTATTTTTATGAATTTTGTGTTATTCTTTAATTGTAAAATAAGATAAATAAAATTATATGAAGGAATAAGGTGATAACTATGAAAATATATGAATATATAGATTTTTTACTTGATAAGAATAATGTAAAAAGTCTTGTACAGATGAAAAAAAGAAATTATCCGGTGAAAAAAGCTTATGAGCTTGTAAAGCCATATGAGCAGAATGTTAAAGACCTTTCAGCTTTTAAGGTAGCATTTGAAACGGGATATGAACTTATTAATGATGAGCCGGATTGCGTATTTGAGATAATGGCAGAGCTTTATGAAAAGTATGAAGAAGGCTCAGTTATGTATGGTTACACGGCAGTAAAAAAAGAAAAATACACAAGGAAAAAGAAAAATAAAGATAAAGAAAAAATATCTGAAACTTTGGTTGAAGTATATATAAATCCTGATGATGACAGCTTAAAAAATGTATTAAAAAAGCATTTTACCGTTGTTGAAGAAACAGAAGAAAAGCTGATGCTGAAAAAATAATCAGAATATAACTATAAAAAGAACTGTATGCTGTATGTTAGTGTATGGTTCTTTTTTTATGTTGTATAAAACAATACAACATAACACAAAATAACAAAAAAATAATGTAAAATAGTTGACATTGAACAAATCTTATGATATTATATATACAGTTAAAGAAGTAAGAAAAAAGCCTTTTTAAAATATATTATTGATTAAGGAGTGTTATAATGGCAGATACGAATGTTGTTAAAAACTGGGTACTTAAAGTAATGCAGCAAAAAATTACTGAAGGTAAAGGATGTATGCTTAACTGTGCGTTAAATGGCAGGAAGAACCCTGATGGTACATATCCAAAGAGTATGTACATAAATGTATGGATAGACGGTAAGTGCGAATGTGAACCGGATGATTATACAGGAAAGTACATAGAAGTAGATGGAAGATTTACAACAGGTGATTATATATCGAAAAAAACCGGTGAAACAGTGCTTACATTTACAATATTTGCAACTGAAGTCAGAACACATATCTGGACTAATAATTAAGGTTAAATTTTTTGAGAGGGAATATTTTATGGGAAAGAACAAACATTTTTCAAACATTGATGTAGCTATATGTAAGGTAAGTGGAAACAAATATTACAGTTTATCAGACCTTGATGTTGCAGACGGAACAATTGATTTTGATGTAGAAGAACCTGTTGAATCAGATTATGTGATTATACTTAATCCTTGGACTGATAAAATTGTACTTCCTATATCAATGGAACAGATAATTGAACTCAGTCTTGTTAATCAGAAATTTTTAACAACAATCGGCGGACTGGATGATGAAGAAGATTTAATATATCTTATAGCTGCTAAAAAGATATATGCAAACACTAATTTAATGATAATTGAGAATAGTAATGAAGACGGTACTTTTACATATAATTTTTACCGCAACAGATTTTTTATTAAGAATAATCAGCCGACTGTTTCAATCACAAAATAGATAAATTGCATCCGTGGTGTAATAGTAACATGACAGTTTCCACTGTAAGCTGAAGGTTCAAGTCCTTCCGGGTGTGCTTTAAGGATATAACACTTGATATATCTGACAGTACTTAAAGATATTAAAAAGTGTATCGTGAAAGCGAAAGGGAAAATGTGCAAATAAGACCCTTATACGATTGCAATATATCCTTAATAATCTGACTTAGTTTAATGGCAAAACACTGGCTTTGTAACCCAGTAATGTGAGTTCGATTCTCTTAGTCAGAATTATACATATTAAATATTTATAAGGAGCTTTGATATGCCACCAATTATAGAAAATAAAGACTATGCTGTGATAGGTATAGTTGCAGCAGTTATTATCAGTATTATTGTTATAATAAAGCTGATTTGAGTAAACTTAAAAAGCATTGTATAGGACAGATATTAATGTCTTATATGATGCTTTTTATTATGCTGTTAAAACACAAATCTTTTTGCTTTAAATTATATAAAAAAGCTTTTTTATATAAATTGTGATTTCTGACATTGATACAATATACAAAAAGATAATTAAAGGAAGTTAAAAATATGGAAATAACAATCAGTTGTACTAAAAAGCAGGCATTGCTTATACAGGAAGCAATGGAAGAATATTTTAAAATAAGACTTAACCAGTTTGACACACTTGCCAATGCACTTGCGTTTGACGGATACGAAAAGTGTGAGCAGGGCTTTGGAAGGCGTGTGGAAGTAAGACAACAGTTAGATAAGGTATTTAAGGAAGCCGGAGAACTTCATATGAAAGCAACCGGTGAAGATGCATGTCCTAAAGGCTCTGTAGCTGTGAAATCTGATAACTGCATGGATATGATTAATATATATAATGCGTTAAGAATTGCTTTAATTAAAGCTTCTAAGCCTGTAGGAAAGCCGGAAGATGCTGTAACACTTGAAGACCTTGGCATACCGGTTATTTTAGTCAGGAGTGCTGAGTACTGAGTATCAAGTTAGGAGTTGTTTATGAGCGATATAAATGGTGTAAGTATAAAAAAACTTACCATAGGCAGGGAAACAAATGAAGAAAAGAACAGGACATATTTAACTGTAACGGCAAGCATATATCTGTCAGGTAAAAAGCTTGGAAACTGGGAATATAAAAGCATATCTACAGGCGTGGAAAGCAGCAATTTTGATTTCGACTATAAGCTTTTAGAAGAAGCTGCTATGTCACATAAGGTTAAATACAGACCTTTTAAATCGCATGAATTTGAAGATTTTGAAGAGAAAGACGTAACGGAGCTTTTAAAACATGTAGCAGACCTTACAATACAGGAAAATAAGTTTAATGAATATATCAAAGCCGGATATAAGGGTATGTTAGATTTTACAAATGACAAGTACCATTTTTATGAGCCTTTAATGTATGGAGATGCTAAAGAATTTATGCGGCTTAATCCGGGCAAAGTAGCTCATTGTAAAAAATATTGTGGAGATAATATGCGTGTAGATACATATACGGATGTAAAACAGTTCAGCCTGCGTCTAAAAGAAAAAAGCAGACAGTACAGTTTATTTGATTATATGATTATTTAAAAAAGGATGTGAAGCAGTATGAGTATATTTAATAAAAAGAAGGATAAAAAAACTGAAACAAATGAACTTGAGAATATACTTATTGAAATGACTTCACAGCTTAAAAGCTTAAGAGAAGATGTGGGAAAATTACAAAGCTTTGAAAAACGTATAACAGAGCTGGAAGTAAAATATACGGAGCTTAATCAGGAAATGTTAGACCGGTATGATTCATTAACAGAAAACATTAAAAGAACAGACGGCAGAAGAAGAATACATTCATCAGAACAGGAAAATGACGGACTGTTTAACAGCTTTGATTATGAGCAGATGAGAGCAAGATTAAGGAATAAGAAATAACATAAAATAATAAATAAATAACATATAAATGTTGACATTGAACAAAAAGTATGTTACTATATAAGAGAAGTAAGGGAGTACATAATTAAAACAATATGGACAAAATGAACCGAAACTCCCTCCTCGGTTCAGCTTCCAAATTAGTTATGAATAAAATCAATTGCCGGATTTTATCCATACGGGATAAAGCTTAAATTTAATTTCTAAAAATTAAATCGGTAAGCATAAACACTGGACAAATAGTATGCTGTCCTATGTACAGGTTCGATTCCTGATATCCCGTTTAGCTGCTTTTGCAGCAAATATTTCTTATTAAGTATTTATAAGATTATTGGATATATAAAAAAAGGATATTGGTTGAATATATATTCAGTTGTCTTACTAACCAAATAAAAAGCCGGTAAGGCACTCCTTTTTAAGGTTCTTTAGCTCAGCTGGAAGAGCATCCGGCTCATAACCGGAAAGCCTCAGGTTCAAGTCCTGAAAGAACCACTGCTGTATAGCTTGGCACGAATAAGTTATATGGCACTGTTATTGTTATTTGACTTTTTTGTCATGTTTGGAATACAGATATTTGAAAGAACATTTTGCTGAGTGTATCTGTATTGTTCTACTAGCAAATGAAAGTGTTCGGTAGAATCTTCTTTCTTCTCACATAGCTCAGTAGGTAGAGCAACTGACTGTTAATCAGAATGTCGCAGGTTCAAATCCTGCTGTGAGAGCTTAATTCAGTACAGCGTTAAAAGCTTTGAATACTGGATTAACTGACCGAAATCAGATGGTATTTATTTTAGGCGAAGTAATATATTTAAGGAAGATAATATATTATGGATAAAATACACAGGTTCAACTCCTGTGACTGATGAATGGACTGCTTCTTCCGCAGAGCCTTGAATGGAATATGAAGTGACAGCACTTCCCTTTCAAAAATAACTAGGTCACAGCAAAGCCTTGAGGTGGTGATAGCTGTAAAAAATAATCAAAATAGTTGTCGGATATTTTGATTAAGTCTTAAGAATAAAAATTCTTAAGGTAAATCAGTGAAATGGGCGGGAGTGCATATGCGGCTTAATAGGTCGGTACATATCAACCTGATAAAGTTGATAAAACAGAGACAGGAACAAAGATGAACCCGCTTCCTGCTGTAGCTGATTTTTATTGGAATGTGGTCTAATTTGGCTAAGACGCTTGATTTGGGTTCAAGAAATTGTCGGTTCAAATCCGGTCATTCCAACTATTGGCTAGTAGAACAATCGGTAGTTCAGCAGACTGTTAATCTGTGTGTTGTGGGCTAGAGTTCCACTTAGCCAGTTATATCATATTGGTACATAGGGTTTCTCCGTTGCTTGTTTAAATAGTTCGGTCAGGCTACCGGCAGCCAATATGATATTTAAAAAATAGTAAAAGGAGATGGTTAAATATGTTTAGTGACTTTAGAAATTTAATAGGAGTATAAAGGGATTGTAAGCTAACTCGGTAGAAGCGTCTGTCTGAAGAACAGAAGGAATTGGTTCGACACCAATACAATCCATTGGCACTGCTGAAGTGATTGTAAATGCAATTGTCTGAGTTCTTTACAATCAGGTGCGAAACAAAATCAGATAGGTCAGACTATTTCTTCAGCAATACTTATCTGATTATATTAAATAATGCGGGATAGAGCAGCTGGAAGCTCGCAAATGTATTATTTAAGTAAAGGAGAGGTATGTTTCATGGATTCTCCAAAAAATATGGGAAACAAAGCAGAGATAGTTGTTATATCAGAATTTATTAAAAATGATATACCTGTTTCAATTCCTTTTGGACAAAATGAACCATATGATTTAGTAATTGATACAAAATATGGATTTAAGTCTGTTCAAGTAAAACATGGAACTTATAGAAATGGTTGCGTTGTTGTAGATATAAGACATCGAATAGGATATTCTAAAATAGAATATAGTACATATGATGGCAAAGCTGATTATATCGCAATATGGTGCGAAGAATTAAATACTTGCTATTTATTAGATATTAAAGAATGTAATGGAAAAACCAATCTTAGATTAAGAATTGATAATCCTAAAAATAATTCTTGCATTTCAACTATAGTTTGGGCTAAAGATTATGAATTTTCTAATAAAGTTCTTTTACTAAAATAATACATTTGAGGTCACAGGTTCAAGTCCTGTTCCCGCTACTGACTGTTTTTTACAGTTTTCTTACATTATATTTGTTCTGATTTAGTTTAATGGTAAAACATCTGTAGTCAAATACGGAAGACTAGGGTTCGATTCCTTTAAGTCAGAATCGGTGATGCCGGTATTATTATTGAGAACTTGCTTGCAATAATCAGTAATAGTATTGGATAAGCCGTAATTAAAAATAACAGATACCCTAGTGAAGAAGGGCTGTCACCCTGCTAGGACATTCTTAGAGCAGTCTGTATTAAGAAGGATACCTTTTAATATAGGGCTTAAGTGACATTATAATTAGTAAGTTTTACTTATTAAAAAGATGAAGCTTGAAGGTTACGGAAAGTACCAACAGTTAGGAATGGTGTATCTATACAGTTTAATATAATGTCGCAACAGTGTGGGGAGAACAATAGACGCTTGAGAAGAGAAGAACCTTAAGTCTTAGTCCTGTGGTGGGATTGAGCAGCTTAAGGAATACCAAACAATCTCCTTCGCTATGATGTTGTAGAAATACAACTATAACACACAACAGCGGACAAGTAGCCCATAGGCGTGAAATGAGAAAATTGGATGAATTAAACCAATATAAAATTCTGAATGATGGGTGAAAGTTGCAGGTAGAAAATCCTGTCATAGCATTGGGGAGAAATCCTGTGGTAAGAAGTTTAGAGGTCGCTCCTTTAAACTCAGACTTATCATCTATGTAGCATAATAATAGCGGACTGTATAGGATAAGGCGAAAGCCTATCTGTTTTTTATAATATTAGTCCTTTTGGTGAAATTGGCAGACACGCTAGATTTAGGTTCTAGTTCCGTAAGGAGTATGGGTTCGACTCCCATAGAGGGCATTCTTCCTAGTTTAAGTATAATAAGTTTTAATTAGTAAGTGCATGACGATGTTACTGAAGATTGATACATAGTTATACATCAAATTAATTCTTGACTATAGCAGGGATGATTTGTAGAACAGTCTGTCGTTAGCAGAAAGATTCAGTAGAAGTCTGAGGAAGAAATCATGCATATAATTAGGAGAAAAATGCTATGTATTTTGCCTTCATAGTTTAGTGGTTATAACACTGCCCTGTCACGGCAGAGAGACGAGTTCGATTCTCGTTGGGGGCGTTAGACGGTTATGGTAACGAACATAATCGTTAATAAAAACAGGTGACAAAAGTAGGAACAAAACATCTGTTATTGTCTTGAAAATCATCCTACAAGTAGAGACATTTTTTGTGTCACTAGCTCAGTTGGTAGAGCATACGACTTTTAATCGTAGGGTCACGGGTTCAAATCCCGTGTGACACACTTAATCCGGTACAGGATGCAGATAGCAGAATTGTATTGGATATCAGTGGAAATCTGAGTTATTAAGTACAATATGTATTGGAACAGCATATTGTATGATAGCTGTGATAATCAGTATTTGCGAAAAAGAACGATGGGGAAAGCATGTCAGCAGGTGCAGGGTAAGTGTGCATAGCTTATCATAGAGGTTTCAATACCGAAGGGCATGTTTTCGTTCATTTCCCGAAAGGAGAAGATATGTATTATTTACTGGATTATGAAAATATTGGTTCGTTAGGGCTTAAAGGGATTGACAGCCTTACAGATAAAGATATTGTGTGTATATTTTATTCAGAAAATGCTCATACGATTGATTTGGAAGCAATAGAAATGTTTAAGAGTACAAAGGCGGCAGTCAAATACATAAAAGTAAAGAAAACCGCACCGAATTATGCAGATTTTCAGATTGTTACCCTTACAGGCTTAATTTTAGGAAAAGACAGTAAAGAAAAGGTTGCAATTATAAGCAATGATAAAGGCTATGTAGCAGTTATTGATTATCTTAAGGAAGACTGTGTAACAGGAACAAACAGAATAATTGAGCTTGCATCTACAATTGCAGATGTTAAAGGAAGCAACAGAAAAATAGAAAACAATGATTTAAAACAGAATCATAATTTCTATGATATTAATGATAAGAGAGTGAAAAATGTCATAAAAAGAAGTACAAATAAAGGTATGCTGAAATTAAACCTTATTGAAAGCTTTGGACGAATAGACGGACTTGAGCTTTTTAACAGACTTGAAAAAGATTTCAGACCTAGAAAAAGAGTGTAAATGAAAGACCTGATATTAAGACTGACAGATAAAGGAGTGGCATCTATGACCGGAAATAACAACCATATATTTTTAAAAGAACTTAAAGAGAGAGAAAAGATGTCATATGCAGAATTAAGTGAATTAACAGGCATACCAAAGGATACACTTGCTAACTGGATACTTGGCAGGCGTGAACCGCCCGACTATGTTATAAAGCTGCTAAAAGAAAAACTTACGGTATCTAAAGGAGACACATTATGAGAGATTATGTAAAAACATTTATTAATGCTGATGCAGATAAGAAAAAAGACATGATGAATACAATGACAACAGCTGATGCAATAGAATTGAATAAGGCAGGATATTTTCTTACACTTGAAGATGGAAAAGTAACAGATGTTACAAAAGAGACAGTAGTGCGTTCAAAGCATGTAAAAAGAGCAGATGAAATCGAAAAAGCAATCTGATATGAAAGAACATAAATAAATACAATTTAACATATTATAACACATATTTTCGTTGACAAAATGTAAAATATAGGTTTATATTTATTTATAGGGAAGGACATCATGTGAAAGCATCTTGCCTTTCCCTTTTTGCATACTGATAAATAGAAAGGAGTGTTATATATGCGTAAAAAGAAAAAATCCAAGCTTATAAAATGTGAAAATAATAAATATATATATGTATATAATGATTGGGAAACTTTAGGAAGCGTAAAAAGGATTTTAAGTTCAAGTGAAAAAGAAGCAAACGATAAAAAAGAAGCAGATGATATAAAAAAATATGAATACCTTGAAAAATTGAGAAAAGAAGGAACTCTGACAAGTGCCGTAAAATATTATATTCTGGCTTATGTAATAGAAACTTATACATTAAGTGAAATCATTCCTTATAGAAACCGGTGTGAGAAGCGTATATGTGATAATATCGGTTATTTAAAGGCGGATTTAATTACATCAGCTCAGGTAAATGATTATTTGTCAGGTATCACACATCTGTATAATGATTCAGGTCTTAAAAGCATAGCAGCATGTATTAAAGAATCTGTCAGATGCATGACCGATAGGGAACTGGATATTACTGTTCCTAAAAGCAGGCTGAACAACAGATATATTCTTAGTAATGAAGAAAAGAAAGATTTTGAAAAATATTGTATCAGCATTAATAATATAGAAGAAAAAACATTGTTATTTTCACTGTATACAGGAATTAAAATTGCAGATATCATAAACCTTGCATGGAAAGATTATAAATGCAATTCTGTAACGGTTAATAAAAAAATAATTCAACTGGATAAAAAAAGCAGGGATTTAATCAGCCAATTAAAACAGGAAAATCAGGAGAAAATATTTGTAAGAGATGGTCTTCTTTCTGATTCTTATTATTACACACTTGGAAGACATTTGAAAAATATAATTAATTATACAGGTATACCTGATGCTGTTAATTTCTTAAGCCTTAGAAATACCAAAATAATAGAGATGTATAATGAAGGTTTACCTTTTGCACAGATAAATAATAGTATAGGTTTTAATTTTGACAGAGAAAGGCAGGAAATATATAAAGCAAAAAAATATATTGAAAATATTGTAGAAAGCAATAGAATATATGAAGAAAGAAAAAAAGATATTTAACACGCCGTGAGCAAGAAATCCATCACCTATAGAGGTGGTGGGATGAATTGCGATAAACACAGCGTTTGAGACCAGAAAGAGAAGAAAATGAATAACAGAACAATTACAGTAAACGACATTATTCTGAAATATATGAATGGTGAAGAGTATGAATTAAAAATAGTCAATATATATAATGAAAATATGTTTAATTTCTGGGCTGAAATAATGCTTGAAGAGAAATGCGTATTAAAATTATGTACTGTGCATAATGCTGTATTTGCCAGCATATATGATGATACTGATGTGTATATTTTAAAAAGCAAAATGAAACTAAAAAAAGAATGGTTTGATAAATATGATTTTGCTGTGCCGGATGTAATAGATATTGTATACAAAAAGCTTTTAAAAATCACTGAAATATAAATCATTTTTATTTTTTGTAATTAAGACAGGACATAAACAGTGAGGTAATAATATGAAAGTATATGACAGTTATATAACAATCAATATAGACAGTAAAGAAAAAGAAATGCTTAATAAAATTGCCATTAGAAAAGGAAAAAAATTAAGCAGAATGATATATGAAGAATATATAAAAAAGCTGTTGGAAGATGAGAATGAAAGCAAAAAAAGGGAAGAATCGTATAACCAATATCAGGAAGTGATAAAAAGACTGCGTGGATATAATTCAAAAAAAGAACATAAAGAAATGTATGGCATAGTTGTATTTTCACAGGATAATTTTGATAAACAGTATTCAAAAGAAAGCAGAACTTATGTATTCAGTAATAATAATGAAGCATTTTTAAAAAACTCCGACAGTGAGACAATATATGGTTCAAATCTTGACGGAACAGATGTAAATGTAAGAATAGATAAATGTGTAAAAGAATGGATTATTGAAGAAGCTTATATGGCAGAAAGTATTAAAAACGGTTATGATGCAAAGAAGTACATATAAGAATAATTAATATATAAAATTGAAGAATAATTATAATTCTTATGAAAGGACAGCAGATTATTTTGCTGTTCTTTTTTATACAAGTATAAATGAATTACACTTATTTAAAGCATTAGAAAAATCTGAAAGAGCAGATTTTGACAGTGCTTTATTTTTTTGCTTGTTTTTGGAAATAAGCCTTATTAAAGCGTTTATAAAAAGTAATTTTAGTATCATTAAGTAAAGAAAATAAATGCTGATAAGAGGGCAATAGATATGGATAAACAAAAATTTACTTATAAAGTATATGATGCTAAAACAAGAAGCTTCATATATGAAGAGGATTTCACAAGTGATAATCCTTTTAAAGATATAGCAGAACGGATGAGTAAAGAAGATATATCACATGGAAGTCTTTATATCGTGGCAGAAAATGAAAACGGACAGGAAGCTGCATATACGATTGTAAAGAAAAGTGGTACAAAATTCGTTAAGTATGAACATTGTGATTTTCCTTTATCATATATAGATTTTGATATTGAGCCAAGATATCTTACATGTATTGATGAAGTGTATAACCACTATAAGTATTATGAGATAACCTTTGATAAGGATAATTTAAGGACAAATGTAAGATATGGACGTATAGGTGCTGATAAGAATGATACATTTGGTGAGCGTGAATATGATTATCCTTTATCTATGTACTGGGTTAAATATTATGAGAAATTATCAAAAGGCTATGAAGATAAAAGTGAACTAAAGGATTTTGATAACAGGCAGAAAAAAGGAACTGAATATGAACCTGTTAAGGATAAATACTCAAAATCACTTATTGAGTTCCTTATAAGAAAGCAGAAAGACTATGTTGAAAGTAATTATTCAACCGGTGCAGCATTTTCAATGGAAGCTGTAAAAAAATCTGAAAAGATACTGGAAGAATTAAAGGCATATGCTGATTCATCATTTTCAAATAAACAGTTTAAAATAAGAGAACTCTTTAAGGAGCTTGTAACAATATTGCCAAGAAGAATTGCAGATGTATCAAACTATCTTAATTATATAACAGGTTTAAGTTCTGAAGCTTTAATGGAACATATTGAACAGGAAGAAGACCTGCTTAATAACTTTAAGGATTTATATGTTAAAAAAGAAAATGAAGCTGAAGAGAAAGCTGATAATAAAGACATACTTGAAGCTAATAATTTAACAGCCACATGTACGGATTATAAAGACATACATATGATAGAAGATAAGCTTGATAAAGATATGGCGGCAATGAAGACAGTATTAGCTGTTAAAAATAAATATACTAATGACCGTTACATAGCATGTAAAAAAGAAAAAGGCATTGAGAACAGGGGATGTCATTTATTATGGCACGGAAGCCGTACAGAAAACTGGTGGAGTATATTTAAAAATGGTTTAACACTTAATAATAACGCAATAGTAACAGGAAAGATGTTCGGACAGGGATTATACTTTGCTCCTAAAGCTGAAAAGAGTATGAATTATACATCAAGTTTAGGAAGCTATTGGACAGGCGGTAATGATAAAACTGGCTTTATGGCGTTATATGCAGTTGCTATGGGTAAACCTTATGAAATTGACCATGCACTTAGTTCATATTTTACTGAAAAGGATTTAAAGCATGGCTGTCATTCAGTATGGGGAAAAGCAGGAAGACATTTAAGAAATGATGAATGCATTATTTATGATGAAAGACAGTGTGACATTAAGTTTTTACTTGAGGTTGACAGGGAAAGAGAAAAGTATCTTACACCTGAATTTATAAAAGCTGCAAGGAATATAAAACTCAATCAGTTAAAAGCAGATAAAAACGGATTAAGAGCTTATATGAGCTTAAGAACTCCTGACAGTACTTTTAACAGACTGAATATGGATAAAAATAATAAAGTCGAATTTATTTATACTTATGATAACACACTTACAATCAAGGCATATGATAAGGAACTTAAATCAAGTGAAAAGGAACTCAAATTTAATTCATATCAGACTGATTATCTTAAAATGATGTTTAAAGAAAATTTCACTTCTAATGACAGGGAATTTGATATGTTACTTGAAGAAAAACAGAAGGAAGTACAAAAGCCAAAGACTAAAGTAAAAAAGAAAGAGATTGAAATGTCTCTGCTTGCATAAAAACATCTTTGCACGGCTTACTAATGTCTTATTACATAAGCCATATCTTATTACATAAGCCATGTAAGACGTTGGCAAAGCTGTACCAGTTTTACTTATGATAGTAATGCATACTTCGTAGACATTACTCTAATAAGCAAAACTTAGAATCACTATGATAATAAGACTATTTTTAAAAGCGATAAATTCACTAATGTAGAACAAACTTAAAAATGTCTCTACTAACGTAGAGACATTATGATAATAAAATTGTTTTTTAAAAAGTAATGAGTTTATTTTTAATTCAATTCAAAAAACATTAACTATATCATAAAAAGGAGAAAGATATGAAGTATACAAATAAAGATTTTACATGGGATTTTAGTGGTATTAAATCGGAAGATTTATACAGCGAATACAAGAAAGTAAGAATAGGTATTGAAGGAGTATATGCTAATGGAACAGGATATCTGGTTGATAAAACTGCATTTGAAAGAGAGTTATATCCAGAACTTGCAATAGCCGGATATCTGGTTAATTTTTCAAGAACTTATGGTGTCTGTGATGAATTAAGGCTTGTAAGTAAAGACAGTTTAAGAAATAATATACGTCTTAATCCTGAAGCATTATTTAATGTGTATATGCATCCAGAAGAATTTACAGGATATATGAAAGATAGTGATGTTGAAGAAATCACTGAAATTTTAAAGAAAAACAGCTTTGTTAAAGATGTAGAAGTCACATATAAAAAGCCGGTACTTAATCTTACAAATAATGAATATGAAAAGGTCATAAGAGATAATTTCACAAATATCTGTAAATATATAGCACATTTAAAGGAATTAAAATATTCAAATATAGATGCAGCATTTGAATTTGCAAGAAATTATGGCAATATAACATTGGAAGACCCTAAGACTGTTCTTAGCAGTGATACTGTAGAAATAAGGTATATAACAGACTTTTTGAAAAACTTAAAGAGTTTAAATGTAACTATGGAAGATATTTTAAAAAGGTCAGAGGAAAACAGAAATCTGGCAATTTTAGATAGAAACTTGCAGAAAGAATATGAAAAGAGAAGAAAAAATGAAAGGGAGAGATAATTATGTTAATTGATACTCAGAGAATTGAAGATTTTCTAAAAACACATAACTGTCATATAACAAGTAAAGGACAAACCTTAGAAGATAAGATAACTTATGCAGATTTTGCTACAAACAGATATGAAAGTGTATTTGAACAGTTACAGACTGATATCGAAGTTGAAAAAGCTTATGATGCACTTGAGGATGTGTTATTTGTTGAAAATAAAGATGGAGATTTAGTATTAGCCAAACCTTATGAATTTACGATAAATGAAAAGATATATTCATATGAAGCAGGTACACCAAGAGAGCCAATATGGGAAGATATGTTTAAGCTTCATAGTAGGGGAGCAGAGTTTACATATAATACAAGATATGAAGATGCTAATTATGAAACAGTAGAGAGGAACAATAATAAAGAAACTCCTTATATAAATATACTTAACAATCAGGATTTAAAGAAGAAATATGACAGTGGTGAAATAAGAATACCAGATAATATTATGTCAAAATATATGAATGGAAAAACTGTCTTTGTAATAGATAATGAGAAAGAAAGAGATATATTAGCCTATAATATAGCTAGATTCCCTTATACTGGGATTATTCCTGAATATAATTCAAATAATCCTTACTGGTTTAAAAGTAATGATATAGCTTGCGGCAATTTTATGGCAATTCCATTTGAGCTTCGGTTTATGCTTTATACAGATTTTTCAATAATACTTGAACAAAGTAAATATGAATCAATGTGTTTTAAGGATAAAAAAATAGCTGAATATGGTTATGAGTTTAATGATGGCGACCAAATATGGAGTGATACAGCAGAAATTTATAAGACAGATAACGATAACCTTTTTATAAAAAAATATGAAACTGGATATACAAACGAAGTTAAATATTCTGCAATAAGTCTCAATAACTTAATAGAAGAAATTCAACAATTTAAGAAAGACAACGGCAAGGATAGAAGAGGCGGTTGTTTTATTATAAAAGACCTTCCAAATGAATATTATAAAGCAAATATAAATTCTTACATTAAGAATTTTTGTGATGGAACAATAGCGGTTAAGATAAACTCACAGGAAGAATTGGATAACTTAATAAAGCTGGTGCATGAAGAAGATAAAAAAATCAATTGCAGTTTAAGTGACTGCAACGGCTACAATAAAAATTTTCCATATTATTTTATCCGTGAAGCAATGCTGGATGAATCCCGTAATCTGCTTGATGCGGTAGAAGATATGAAATACCTTGATACAAGATATCATAGCTTAATAAATGGAATTAAGCACATAACAGAATATGCGGATTTCAAAGATAAGACACTGCATAATGAAAATAAGCTGGTGAAGAATAAAACCCAGTATGAAAGATAACCACATTTACTGGCAGCTATGAAGTAACACTCATGGCTGCTTTTTTGTTTAAAGAATCAGCTCATAAGGAACTCAGCCGTCTAGCTTTTATGCTGCTTATGTTTACTGACCGCTACAGGCTGTTTATCATTCAGAATATTTTTAGTACTTGCAATACTGAAATTAAGATACAGCTCGTGAAGGATGAAAAAAGAAAATGAAACGGATACACACCTTATAAGCCTGTTTTTAAAAAAATAATATCAATGCCATAATAAGACCTTTTTGCAAAAGTTTTAAAACTATAAATAGATAAAATAATAATAACTTATGAAGCAGAAAGGGATTACAAATTATGGCAAGTATAGAGGAAAAAGTAGAGAAATGTTATAAAAATAAACTTGATACACTTAATGTAAGACACTAGATAACAGACATAAAGAACAGGAATGAAAGGCAGGACAATACAATGTTTGAATGGAAAGTAGAAGACATGGCACTTATGAATGAAAAAAGCAATATATATATTGGCAATGAAAAGATTTATAATGCTGAGAATAAATTATCAAGAGAAGAAAAGATTGAATTTCTTGATAAAATGAATGATGATAAAATAAGTTATATGTTAAAGCTTGCTGATAAGTTTCAGGAAGACAAAGATAAGCTGTCAAAAGATGAATATGGATACTATAAAAATGTATCATTAAGAGCATGGTTAAAAAAGAATGATTACAGGAATATTGTTGATACGAGTAAGCCATATATAGGAAGTATTACTCTTGTAGGCTATGATTCTTTTGGTTGTGGCAGAAGAAATATACAAAATATTAATTTACAGGCTAGATATGATTGTCGTAAAGATTTTGTAGATGAATTATTTCACAGACAGTTAAAGGAATGTGAAAAGCAAGAAAAACAGTATTTTGCTGAATATGATGATTATAACATCTTATCAAGAAAAGTATCTGATTATATGTATAAATACAATATATCATTTGGTAAAGAAATCTGGCAAAGCGGAAACAGATTATTTTTTAAAGACCGTCAGACTGATGATGAAAGAGACCTTACAATGGATGAGCTTAAGGTACTGGAAGCTGCTTTTGAAAAAATAAAAGGTACTATGGATAAAATAATAAAGTCATTACCTGAAATGGATTATTATAATGAATATAAAGCAGATAAAAGTGATAAACAGATTAAAAGAAAGCAGCTAGAGCCTGAAAGGTAACTAATATGGAAGATAATAAATTTACTGAACAACTATCAGGGCATGATACAACAATAACTGAAGATAAAATGGCACATTGTAAAGCCGTGGCAGAACATATGAAGAAGGTTGCCAAGATACAGGGAAAAGATGACCTGACGGCTGATATATATTATGTAGTGGGGCTGCTGCATGATATTGGATACCTAAGAGGCAGAAAAGACCATGAAATAAATGGTGCGGTTATTTTAAAAGCAATGGGAATGAAAGATGAGTATGTACAGGCAATACTTAATCATGGAACTAATCCATATACTTTAAAAACAAATGAGCAGACTGACATATTAATAGCATTGCAGGATGCTGATATGAGTGTAGATAAGTACGGCAGGGATGCAGGCTTTAAGAAACGCCTTGAGGATATTAAATTAAGATACGGTGCTGATAGTGAAGCTTATGATACCGCCACCAAAACAGTTCAGTTCCTTAAAGAAAAATATAATGATGAACAGTCAAAGTCTGTGAAAAGATATAGTAATTATGAAAGAATATAATTTTTAAGTGGTGTGATTAATTTCATGCCACTTTTTTACTTTACAAATGCAATAAAAAAGCTTTATTACAATATTCCCTGATTTTATACCTGTTAAAATTACATTATCAAACAAATAAGGAGTCCTGATTATGAGAAATAATGTAATTGAAATATGGCAGCCAAAATATATGACAGATACATGTTTAATAGCAGCATATAAGGTTAAGGAAGATAACATCATTAAATTTACAAAGGCAAAGCATTTGGAAGGTATGAAATTTAAAATAAGCGGTGATGATATCCGAAGCTGTGAAATTGTTTCCAATGGCAAGATTGACTGTTATAACGTACCTATGAGTATGTTAAAGAGAGTGGATTAATGAGATGCGGAGTATGTGGCACAGTTATACCTTTTACTGATATCCTGTGCCTTAAATTTGGAAAAGTAAAAGACGGGTGCATCTGCAAATACTGTAAAGAAAAAACAGTAAAGATAATTCCATTTAATACTTTAAGTTTATATGATGTCAAGCAGCTTATTATTTATAATTTAAACCTTAATGAAGAACTAAACAGAAAGCCTTTTAATGCCACATCAGAACTTGGCATGTTAAAACTGGATGAGATTAACAGATATTTAAAAGTGGTTGAAAGCAGACATAAAGAAATGACTGTAAGAATGAAAGATATTACTGATTTAGCACTTGATTTATCAAAGCCAGTGGTAAAAGGAAGAAATATATCAGGTGACATAATATTTTCCATGAGGCTTAATAATGGTTTAAATATCACTAAAAGGATTAAAACAGGTGTAAGAATAGATTACAGTATCATAGGCAATAAAATCCAATACAATGAGCCGGGTGAACTTATAGTTATGAAATGTCTTATAAGTCAGGTTTATGAAAATATGTCATCAGAACTAAAGAAAAATATATATGAATATAATGCTTGTAAAGATATTGAAAATGATTCATTCACCACACAAGGCAGTATAGAACGGATAAAAGCATTAAGCCTTTTTGGACTGGATGATAAATATACCGGTGATGAACTTAAAAGCAGATACAGATTACTTATGAAAATGTTTCATCCGGACAGTCAGACAATTAATAACAGTATATTAACAGATTATACAGAAAGGATAAATGCAGCTTATGAACTGCTGAAAAACAATTTATGAAAAAATATATAACAGGTCTTATTTTAAATATCCTATTAATACTTTTTCCTATAGGTTTATTAACTGCCGGTGTAATGACAGGACAAAATATATTTTATAAATTAGGAATCATTTCCTGTGTAATAGCTCTTATGTTAATGAAACAGTTTGATTTTTTATTAGCTGAAGGAAGACAGGAAGTTGAATATGATGAATTTGGAAGAAGTAAAAGAAAAAATATTAAAACTCTTTCAAGAAAAGAACAGGATGCAATAGATTTACAGAAGCTAACTGATATGGAAAGGATTCTTAGTACCAGCCAGCTAAAAAAAATGACCAAGCAGGGAAGTAAAAATCCTGATGAGGACTTAAAAAAGCTTACCGGATTATATCCTGTGAAACAGAAGGTAAAAGAAATAGAAGCAAGATATAAGTTTGAACAGCTGCATGGCAGGCTTGGAAAAATTCCGGCAACATGCAGGCATATGGTATTTTATGGAAATCCGGGAACAGGCAAAACAACTGTTGCAAGGATAATAACCGGCATTCTTTATAAAAATAAAGTAATAAAGAAAAATAAGTGTATTGAAGTTGATGGTAATTTCTTAAAGGCAGGAGAAGAAACAGCAACTAAGGTTAAGCTTCTTACCCAGTTGTCATTTGACGGAGTGCTGTTTATAGATGAAGCGTATACATTGGCTGATGGCTTATATGGAAAAGAAGCTGTAGCTACTCTTATAAAGGAAATGGAAGACAATAAGGAAAGATTTGTATGTATACTTGCAGGCTATACAAAAGAGATGGATAAAATGCTTGACAGCAATACAGGTTTTAAGAGCCGTATTAAGGAGTATATAAATTTCCCTGATTATACCACGGAAGAAATGAAAGCCATTTTTACCAATATGGCAAATGATATAGGCTTTATTGTAACTTCTGATGCACTTGATAATTTTGAAATACGTTTAGTTAAAGAAAAACAGCTTAAGACATATGGTAATGCGAGAACAGCAAGAAATCTTTTGGATGAGGCAATTGATAAACATACATTAAATTATGCTGAAGAAAAAATATCAGAAGAAGATAAGTTTAAACTGCTTGGCATTGACATAAATGTCTCTATTTCATAGAGCCATGACAGTTTATTTTATGATACTAATATCTTTGTTAAAACAAAGCTATCCAAGTTTGCCTTATGATACTAACATTTCTACTTCGTAGAACTGTACAAGTTCATTTTATGATATTTGCCTTTGGCAAATCTAATAAAGTGAACTTAAAAATTCGGTAAATCTAATAAAACAAACTTCGCATCCTAATAAAATAAACTTAAAAACACTATAATTATAGAATCACTTTTTCAAAATGTCTCTGCTAAAGCAGAGCAATGTCTTTACACATAAATGAAAGGATATATATGAAAAAACAAAATGATACATTTTTAACCACCTACAAAGCCTTGGAAAAAGAACTTACTGATATGGGGCTTAGTATAAAAGATTATGAAGACAGGCTTGTTAATGATGGGAATACAGATGCAGCGGATAAATTAAGATTATGCCGTATGATAAGAAACTATTTATCACATCACGCTGATGGGGATGAACTTGTTACTGTAAATAACAATTTAAGTGCATTTATTAAAGGTTTAATAATAATGATTAATAATACAAAGCTAAAGGCAAAAGATTCATATGTACCGGTAAGCAGAAGTAAAAGACTTATAAGAAAACCTGAAAGTGTCAGGGATATCATAGATGAATTTAATAAGCATCCAAAGGAAAATATTTTGTATGTTATCAGTGGCGATAATAAGCTTTTAGGACAGATAAACAGTACAGATGTACTAGCAGTTTTGTATTCTATAAGCCGGTTAAGTGATTTAAAGAAAACACCGGCTGATAATCTGATTAAAAAAGCAAATGTGGTAACTGTTGATAAGGATACTGTTTTATCAGATATAAAGGCAGACTATTGTATAGTGATGAAAAATAAAGATGAAATACTTGGCGAAACATCTTGCTTACAGCAAGCTGTGCAAGTTTAGCTTATGATGCCATTCTTATGCATGTCCTAATAAGCTAAACTTAAAACCACTATAACTATAGAATCGTTTCTAAAAGGGTAAAAATTACATTTTATTTAATTTTAAAAAATTATAAAAATAAAAAGGAGAAAAAAGAGATATGAGAATTGCAAAGAGAGATGGAATTTCATTAGAAGAAATAAATAATATGTTTAAGTATGGTCAGGAAGTCAAGACAATAAGAGCAGATGTGACTTATAAAGGTATTATAAAGGAGATTTATCCGCATGTGCTTGTATGTGAATGTACAGTTGTTAATTCAGATATTGATGAAGTCAGAATTGGACTTAAACGTACATTAACAATAAATAAAATAAGCTTTATCGGTGAAAAAGCAAATTCATATATTTAAAGGAAATAAAAAATTATGGACTATATAGAACACGGGCTTGCAGTACTTGCAATTATTATGTATTTTTTTAACGGACATAAAAAGCTTGGTACTTATTCAGAAAAATTATTTAATGCATATCTGGTTGTTAATATGCTGTATCTTTTTTTGGATGCAGCATTGCTTTTATGTGCTAAAAAAGCATTTAATACAGATATTTTATGCAGGATACATACAGCAGCACTTGTTGTACTGATATACTTTATGCTTTTATATACACTAGCTGAGACAGGAAATTTAAAACAGAATGGAAAATTGTATATTATAAATGCAGGAGTACTGATTATAACTCTTACGCTTGTATTTGTTCTGCCTGTAAAAAATGCAAGAGGATTGTCAGTGACAGCAGGACTTTTAGTGTCTCTTTATTATGTGTGCTTTATTTTTATAACAGGTATAATAAGAAACAATGTAATGACAAAGAAAAAGATTAAAACAATGATGTTCTGGATATTGCTGTGGTATTGTGCAATAATAACAGAACTTAAGTTTTCTAACACACATGTTACAGGATTTGCAGGATTTATGGGAGCATTGGCAGTATTTTTTGAACTGGAAAATCCCCAGACAAGGCTTGACAGATGTGGTCTGTTTAATCTTGCAGCCTTTGAAGAATATTTTCTTTATCTGAAGGATAACGGTAAAAAATGTAATCTGATATTTTTAAAGATATATGATTTATCACATGACGAAAGCCTGAAAATATCAAAGCTGATAACGGATTATCTTCTAAGCCTTGAAATTGGTTTATGCTTTAAAAAAACAGAATGCAGTTATATTATAATTGTTCCATCAAACGTATCAGTTAAATCTGTTTATGAAGATGTAAGAAAACATGTAAAAACGTGTGTAAAAGAAATAATGAAGGAAAGGGCTGATGAGTTTTATCCTTCTTTTACCATTGTTAAGGATGCTGAGATAATCAATGAAGCAGCCAGACTGTTAAAACTGGTAGATGAGCAAAAAGAAGGAAAATTAAAAAAGAATGATACATATTCAGTTATGGATAAAAATGATTTTAAATTGCAGGCTGAATATGAAAATCTGAAGAGTAAAATAGAAAAAGCTGTTAATGATGACAGGATTACAATTTTTCTACAGCCTATATACAGTACAAAAGAAAAAAGAATAATTTCAGCAGAAGTCCTTATGAGGCTTATTAATGAAAATGGAGAAGTTCTGCCACCGTATAAGTTTATAACAGCAGCAGAAAAATCAGGGCTTATCATACAGCTTGAAAGCATTGTATTTAAAAAAGCATGTGAGTTTATTAAAACACATGATATGGATGCTCTTGGGCTTAAGTATCTTGAAATTAATCTGTCTGTAAAAAAGGGTGAAAGTAAAAAGCTTGTAAAAGAATATGAAGAAATTGTCAGGGAATACGGCATTGAACATGAAAAAATAAATCTTGAAATAACTGAATCTGCTTCACTTAATGAAAAACACAGCCTGTTGGATAATATGTCGAAATTTATTGAAAAAGGAATAAAATTTTCGTTAGATGATTTTGGAAGCGGTGAAAGTAACTTGAATTATATAATTGATATGCCAGTATCCATTATAAAATTTGATAAAGATATGACAGATGCATATTTTAAATCGGAAAAAGCAAAAATAGTTATGGACAGTGCAATTAATATGATACATAAGCTTGGACTAAAAACAGTTGTTGAAGGTGTTGAAACAAAGGAACAGTTTGACGCAATGTTAAAAATACAGACTGATTATATACAGGGATATTATTTTAGCAAGCCTCTTGATGTTAATGATTTTGTAGAATATGTTTTAACATCTGAAACAAAAAAATAAAGCATATTATTTGACATGTGTATTTACATGTGATATATTAAAAATATATTATAACGCTGTATACAAATAACTTTGTTTAAGAGGAATTAATTATGTTAATGATTATAACAGGAAAAAGTGCAAGTGGAAAAGACACCATAAAGAAAGAATTAGTAAAAAAGGATTATGAGCCTGTATTAAGCCTGACTACAAGGCAGCCAAGAGAAGGTGAAAAGTACGGGTTAGATTATATATACACAGTAAACGAATATTTTGAAAGCTTATTAGAGCAGGATAAATTATATGAAAGCAGAAAAGCAGGAAATATATATTATGGTACATTAAAATCAGACCTTGATATGGTAAAACATAATCCTGAAAAAAATTATATAATGATAAAAGACCTTGAAGGTGCTGAAGATATAATTGACTATATAGGGCAGAAGAATGTATTTGTCGCATACATAGATGTATCAGATGATATAAGAAAGAAAAGAGCATCTATACGCAATGATTTTTCTGAAGAGAAATGGAATGAAAGGCTTGAATCGGATAATAAGCAGTTCACACATGAAAATATAGACAAAGTAGTTGATGTAATCTTTTATAACAATAAGGATATGGACAATCTGGTAAAGGATATAGATGAAACTATGAGCAGGATAAAAGCTAATATATCAGTACCAAAAGGAAGATTCAGAGACACATTTGATAGAGAACTATAAAAATTAAATATATAACCTAAAAAAGCCTTTTTGCAATATTTTGTAGAAGGGCTTTTATTATAATGTAAGTACAAAAAATAATAGGAGTAATTATGACCGTTTTAAAGCCGGTGTGATTAGGAATCCTAAATTATTAAAAAACAGAATGAAAAATATTGAAAGGTAAATGATTATAGCTAAAGGAGAGAAATATGTTAAATAAAGAAGTATTTGAAAAGTATGGAACAGAAAACTGGGTTATAGAAGAAAACTTATGTTATCTTTTACAAAAGTATGCGGAAAAGTTAGGAGTCTCAAATCCATATAATCCGGTAACATTTGTAAAGGATTTTATGAAAGAAGAGACTTATGTAAATACTGAATATGCTGAAATGAGTGCCATTGATACGGCAAAGAAGAATATTGTAGCTGATTATATAGAAGGGGAATATAAAGAATCAACAAATAAAAGCTTCAGGAGAGATTCTTATGCAGATAAATGTAGATAAAGAAGATATAATTAATATGATAAAAGGCGGTGGAACTCATGGCAGTTATTCATGGCTTAACTGGCTCGAAAGTAACGGTTATGCCCGCTACTATGACCAATATGGTAAAATGGACTGGAATGAGGAAAATCTTCGTAAGCTGAGTATAGAAGAATTATATGAATTATATATAGATATGAAAACTAAAGATAAGTGTGATAGACCATTTCCGGTAAAAGAAACTGATGAAACTGAAGGAATGGCGACAGCTGCACTTCTTCAATTTTTGAATAAATAATATTATTTTTATTTCTAAATATTATAAAAAGACTTTTTTATAATATAAAGAAAGCAAGCATATGATAAACTCCACATGTACTAATAAGTAAACAATTAATAAAACAAAAAAGGAAGGATTTTTAAAGATATCTCTTTAAAAAGCAAGGTAAAAGAAACATGGGAATTGGAATTACTATTGGAGTTGTAGCAGTTGTATTAATTGCGTTATTATTTGCAAGTTATATTAAAGCTCCGACAGACAAGGCACTTATTGTATCAGGACTTAGAAAGACACCTAAGTATGTAATTGGAAGGTCATCACTTAAGATACCATTTTTACAGAGAGTTGATAAACTTGATTTAAAGATGATTTCCGTTGATGTTAAGACAAAGGAATCAGTACCAACAAATGAGTATATCAATGTTAATATTGATTCTGCTGTAAAGATTAAGGTTGGTTCATCACCTGAAATGCTTGGAAAGGCTGCAAGTAACTTCCTTAATAAGAACTCAGATTATATCAGAGAATCAGTTGTAGATGTGCTTGAAGGTAATGTTCGTGAAATTATAGGACAGATGAAGCTTGAGGATATTGTACAGGACAGAAAGTTATTTGCTGAAAAGGTACAGGAGAATGCTGCTCCTGATATGGAAAGAATGGGTCTTGAAATTGTAAGCTTTAATGTTCAGAATGTTACTGATGAAGGTAATGTTATTGAAAATCTTGGTATTGACAGGGTTGTAAGTATCAGTAAGTCAGCACAGATATCAAGAGCTGAATCAGAAAGAGATATTGCAGTTGCAAAGGCTAATGCTGAAAAGCAGGCTAATGATGCAAGGATTGAAGCTGAGACAGCTATTGCAGAAAGAAACAATGAACTTGAGATAAAGAAGCAGGAATTAAAGAGAGCAGCAGATGTCAAGAAGGCTGAAGCTGATGCGGCATATGAAATCCAGCAGCAGGAACAGAGAAAGACAATTGAAATTACAACTGCCAATGCTAATATTGCAAAGCAGGAAAAGGAAATTGAATTAAGAGAAAAGGAAATCACTGTTAAAGAAAAGACACTTGATGCTGATATCCGTAAGCAGGCTGAAGCTGAAAAGTATGCAGCACAGCAGAAGGCAGATGCAGAACTTTATCAGAGACAGAAGGAAGCAGAAGCAAAGCAGTTTGAAATTCAGAAGCAGGCTGAAGCTAAGAAATCACAGGCAGAAGCAGACAGATTTGCTAAGGAACAGGAAGCTGAAGCAGTAAAGGCACAGGGCTTTGCTGAAGCAGAGAGTATTAAGGCTAAGGGTGTTGCTGATGCTGAAAGTATTAAGGCAAAGGGATTAGCTGAGGCTGAAGCTATGGAGAAGAAAGCAGATGCCATGTCTAAGTATGGTAAGGCTGCCATGACTGAAATGATTATCAAGGTACTTCCAGAGATGGCAGGAGCTATTGCAAAGCCATTAGAAGCTATTGATAAGGTAACAATTATTGACAGTGGTAATGGTGAAACCGGAGTAGGTTCATTCAGTAGTAATGTACCGTCAGTACTTGCAAAGACAATTGAATCCGTTAAGGAAACAACCGGTTTTGACCTTACAGAAGTCATGAAGGCTAATACATATGATGCCAAGACTACTAAGAATGTGAATTTTACAGGACTTCCGGAAGATGCTGACCCGGAGATTAAGGTAACTGTAAAGAGTGTTCCTGAAAAGGTATCTAAAACAGAAAAGAATAAGTAAAAATAATATTGGTGTTCTGTGTTTTACAGAAACTAAAGGACAGGTTGAAAATAATCAGCCTGTCTTTTTTAGGCTTAATTATATAAATATGTTTTCTTGAATTTTGTATAATGAAATAAATCAAATATATAAGGAGAGAAACGAATATGGTAGAAGTAATAAAAGAAGATTCATTTGCAAAAAGTGATATAAGATTATTAATGAACGATAAAAACATAAAGATAACTGAATTATGCAATCCTACAGGCAACAGACTGGCAAGAGAAAAAGAATATAAGAATTATAATAATAAGCATATAAAAGGCAAAGATGATACAGTATTTCTTACAAGAGCTTATATATTAGAAGAAGAGTTTCCTAGAGATAAATGGTGCTTAGACTATGAAAAGCAGTATGAAAACAATAAAGATAAGAATGTAATTAATGATGCAGAAATACTTGCTAGAGAAAGTGATATGCTAAAAAGAGCAGGCTTTGTGGATATTAATGAATTATCAGGCTTTGAATATAGCAGATTGTTTGTATATCCAAATGCAGCCGGTAAGGAAGTAATTGATAAGGTCTATGGTGATGATGAAAGAAAAAAGCTGTTTGCCATGATTGAAACGACAACTAAAAATGATATACAAAAGATAATAATGGATTTTGATAATGACATTATAGACATCAAAGAGCCGAGAGATGAACAAGGTGAGCCGGACTATTATGGTGAGTTTGAGTTATCCCTTCCTAAAGGCTATAAAAAAACAGGACTTGAGATGCCTGTACTTATGTGGATGAATGATTATTGTGACTTTGAAACACTTTTAGAAGAGTGTAAAGAATATGAAAATGATATAAATGAATTATTAAAGCAAAAAACAGTTAAGAAAAATTTAGAAGATAAAGAGATGTAAATACACATGTGTAAGGATAGGTGTAAAAGCCTATCCTTTTTATTTTTTATTGAATACTATACTCAAATAGGATACCTGCATCTTACATGTCTTGTATAAGCAAGACATTGATAAGCTGCTTAAATTTACTTTATGATATTTACCTTCGGTAAATCTAATAAAATAAATTTGGCATCCTAATAAACAAACTTTATTGCAAATTATACTCAAATAGGATACAATATAGTCAGTTAAGATGTTATTATGGAAGGGAAAAAAGGAAGAAGGGGAAGATTATGACGATAAGAGAATTAAGGAAATTAACAGGAATGTCACAGAGCCAGTTTGCAAAGAAATATGATATACCACTTAATACATTACAGCACTGGGAAGGCGGTTATTCAGAACCGGCAAAATATTTAGTAAAGTTAATAGAAAGTACAATATGCAAAGATAGAAAAGTAATACAGGGAAATAATACTAAAGAAGGAACAATGTATTATTATGATGAGCTTAATAAGCTTGTATATGATAATAAGGGCAATTGTTTAAGTCTTGAGATAGACCTTGATGCTACAAGTGAACATAATTTAGGTTTATATCTGGATTTTATGTTTGAAGATTATTATAAAGCAAAAAAAAGTTTTGAAGCCCATCTTGATGCAGATAAAAAATCGGATGAAGATATTATATGGGAAAGATTATGGTAAAGGATGTGATTATATGAGTAATGGAACATATTATTTAATGCATAAAGATATTCCAGTTGCTATTATGCAGCTTGAAGAAGATGATATTAATGCCAAGCCTTATAAAGTAACAATTAATACTAAAAACATAGAACATCTTCCAATAGGTGCTAGGATGAATAACATGAAATTTATTGAGTGGTGGCAGGATAGAACTATACCCAAAACGAGGCAGGGGGCTAAGAGTGCGTTAGAAAGGCTTGGATATAAGTCTGTTACCAATGCTATGATTGACAATCTCGCCTTGAGCCTTAATGACTGTTATTGGATAAAGCCATTAGATTCAGACCTTACATGGAAGGATGTTAATTTATTCTCCAATAAGTTTGAAGACAGATTTGGCGAATTAACTTTTAATAAAGATTCCGGCTTGGATTTAAGAAATAAGACTAAATTTAAGTTTGCTGTATCTCAGGGAGAAGTACAGAAAAAATGGTGTATAGACAGTCAAAACAGACGTTATATGGTAAAAGGCAATTATGGTACATCATATCAGCAGAGTATTAATGAAGTATTTGCGACTAAATTACACGAAGCTCAGGGCTTTGTGAATTTTACACCATATTATTTCACTAAAATTGAACTGGAAAATAATATGACTGGACTTGGCTGCTTTTCTTATAATTTCTGCAATGAAAATATTGAAAGCATTTCGGCATGGGAATTATTGCAGACTGTTAAAATAAAGCAGAATATGTCATTATATTATCCATTTAAGCAGATATGCCTTGAGATGGGAATGAAAGAAGAAGATTTCGATTATTTTATAGATTATGAGATAATGACTGATTTTCTACTTACTAATACTGACAGACATATGAATAATATAAGTATATTAAGAAATCCTGATACACTTGAGTTCTTAGGCTTTGCTCCTATCTATGACAGTGGTAATTCAATGTTTTATTCAGTACCTACAAATAGACTTAACAATGTACATCTTGGTCAGGATAAGGTACATTCATTTATTACATCACAGGAAAACAGACTATTATCATATGTAAAAGATAGAAATGCAGTAGACTTATCAAAACTTGATGATATATCTTTTTCAATATATGAGAAAGATACTGAACCGGACAGAAGCATAATACTTGAAGAAATGTTTTATAAGAAAGCTGAAGCTTTAAAAAGTTTTCAAAAAGGTAAAAATATATGGAAGCCTAAAACTGTACAGATTGAACATTAAAAATGTCTTTGCACGACTTACTAATGTCTTATTGCATAAGAATAAGTCTAAATCAGCAAAAAAATAATTAAAGAAATTATAATTTTTATTAAAACATATTAATTAGTCCTTTTTACAGCTTTTTATTAAAGTTGAAATGCTAATATAAGTTTAAGAAAAATACAGAAAGGACTAATAAAAATGATTAAGAAAATATTAGCAGCAGCACTGGCAGCTGTATGTCTTATAGGTACAGGATGTGATTATTATAAGCAGATGCCTATTGAAACAGGTGAAACAAAAGCACTTACATTACAGGATAAAATTAAAGGAACATGGTATTATAAAGAAGAAACAGAATATAATAAAAATGCTCTTAATCTTGTTAAAATTACAGAAAATGAAGTATATCTTATTATAAGCGGGCAGATTTATACAAAATATAGTTATAAGATTCAGGAAGACACCCTGATTATGTTTGCAGATAATCTATTTGGTGGTACAAGTTCAACTGCAATGAAGGTTGAAGATGTAAGCAGCACTGTTATGACAGCTAAGACAGATGGCGAAACTGTAACGCTTTTTAAAGCTTCTGGAATGCCTGATGTATTAAACGGTTATTATATAGCATGTGAAGACAGTGGTTCAGACATGGGTGCATCTATACAGTTTTTATTTAATAATGATACTAAGACCGGCTCAGTTAATGAACTTGGTAACAGTCTTTTATTTACATATGAGGATACCGGCAGTACTTTAAAAATATCATTTGACAAAGGTGTATCGGATGATGCGGCTAAAAATATGGCAGAAATGCTTACAGGTATGCAGTATGATGGAAACAGTATTATCCTGAATAAAAAAATAGCAGATAACCAGCTTATTCTTTCCAGTGAAACAGTAAAACTTGTCTGTGATTATATTCCTTTTTAAAATTATAACAGCCTTCGGACTGTTATTTTTTTCATTAAAAAGCTTTATTACAATATTTTAAAAAACGAAAAAAACTATAATAAAGAAAAATGTAGGAAAGGAATTTTGATTATAATGAAATTATCAGATATATTAAAACTATATGATTTAAGTATAATGAAAGATACAAATGGAGATTATTATATAAAAGATAATGCAGAAGCCTTCCATAGTCTTAAAACATGGACATATGCAGGCAATAATCTGCTTAGTGTAATTGATATGATTCCAGATAGTCTGATTGAATCAGAAATAGATGATATATTTGACGGGTATTTATCTGATGAAACAATCAGAAAGGTACTAAACGGCAGAGATGTTCCAGAAACAGCAGAAGATGCAGTTAAATTTCTTGAAGCAGTTAAGGAATATGCAGATGAAGATGTAGAAGATGAATTAAATTTGTTAAGAGCAATTGCAGACCCGGAAAAGCATGTAGAAGATGATATTAAGCAGCAGTTTATAACTAAAGAAGATTATATGGAATACCCTGATTTTAGATTTAATTTTACGGATATAGGACAGGGTGTTGGATATAAGGCAGACATATCAGGATATAACTGGAAAGATATACCTGATGATGCGATTCTTTATATACCGGAATGTTATGCCGGAACTTGGGGATGCAAAGCATCATATGTATATACAAAATCAGATTTAGAAAAATGCATAAATGACAGGATAATGGATGATGAACATTTCGTAGATGCTGAAACAATGTATGATGAACTGTCATGGGAGATGCCGGAAGACTTCTTAGACGGACTTGATTTTGATTACAAGAAAATAGCATATTGCATAGGAGATAAGCTGTATTACAACCTTAACGAATTTGATAGCCCGGCACATTCACTTTTAGTTACGGTTACTGAAGTAAATGAAGATAATATTGTCTGTAAGGACAGTACTGGAATATCATATATGTTTGATGAAGATATGCTTGATTGTCTTACGAATAATCCTATATATCCGGTTAAGAAAATTAAAATAAAAGATTCTTTTGAAAAAGATATCTAAATGATTAAGGCAGGGAATTTTCTCTGTCTTTTTTATATGTATTTTTAAATTTTTTTAATGGTACGTTAAAAAGGCTTTTTTAAAATAGTTGAAAACAAGAAAAATAGTAACATATTAACATAAAAGAATATAAAACAAAAAAAGGAAGGAATTAATTTTATGTTAGAACCAATGACATTACACGAACTTGAAAATTTTTTAGGAGCATTAGCCGGTGTTGCAGAACCTTCTGAGATTATTATTGAAGAAATTCCGCTTGAAAAAGTAAAGCACTGCAATCACTGTAACAATTGTAAGACAGCTCCAAAGCAGCAAACCGAAGCATTGTCACCTGTGAAGAATGTTATTTTTGATGCACCTTACACAACTGTTATATGGAAGGATGGCACAAGAACTATATCAAAGTGGCATGGTGAAGGCTTTAATAAGTATGCAGGTTTTACCGCATGTATTGCCAAGAAGTATCTTGGAACATCACTTTTTAAGCAGGAACTTTCAAGGTGGTGCAAAGATACAAAGGAAGATATGAATAAAGATGCATCCGGTTTTTCAGAGTATTTAAAGGCAATTGATATAAGATGAAAAGAACCAATTATACAGTATTAAAAATAGTAGCAGTACTTACCATGATTGCAGGAGATATGGGATATCTGCTTATACATTATTTAAGTGATACATGGATAATGATTATGGCTGCGGTGGGAAATTTATCTTTCCCACTGTTTGCCTTTATGCTTACAGAAAGTTTTTTAAGATGCAGGAATAAGAATAGATACAAGTATAAATTAATTACACTTATATTATTAGCGGTATTAAGTGAAATACCATTCAACATATTTGTATCAGGCATGTGGAAATATCCTTTTAAAAACAATGTGTGTTTCACACTTTTTTTAGGATTCCTTATGCTCATATTGCTTGATAAAGACTGGCTGCAAATATGCAGATATTTTAAAAAGCATAAGAAGCTAAAAAAAATATACAGTTTTTTAATTAAAACAGTAATAACAAGTACATTTATGCTTGTAAATTATTTGTTGTGCAATGATTATTCATATACAGGAATACTTCTTATAGCACTTTTTTATTTGTTTAGAAATCATAAGCTGTTAAGGGCGGTACTGCCACTTTTAATACTTATTATATCTGAAGCAAATATTCTTTATATACCGGTCATTATTGATATGATTCTAATAGCAATATATGACAGCAAAGATGTAAATATGCCAAAGCCTTTTAAATACGGATTAAGATGTATATATCCGGTGATGTTAAGCATTATGGCAGTCATAAGTAAAATAATTTAATTACAATGGAAGGATTAAATATTATGGAAAAAGAATTTTATTCAATCAGAGAATTACAGACAATATTCGGATGCGGCAGAAATAAGATATATCAGATTGTGAGAACAGAAGAGTTTCCTAAAATTATGATAGGAAAGAAAATCTATATACCTATTAATGAATTTAATGAATGGAAGAAAAAGCATATAGGAGCAAAAGTATGATTTTAAAAGAATACTGTGATAGATTAAAAAACATATTGGAAGAACACGAACAGGTATACACAAGGATAGCACCTACTTTTATATGGCTGTATGACATTAATACAAAGCCTGTAGGAGCGATTGAAGTTACACCGTATGGAGCATGTAAGGGAATCAATTTTATTGACAAGGAAAAGGGCATTATGGCAGGTAAAAAAATGCCTGAAGAAAAAATAAAAGAAATACAGGAAAAAGAAATAATTTCAGTAAACGGTGGCAGCAGATATGGTTTTTTGGAAATGTATTTAAAGGAATGATGATATGGGAAAAATGATAGCAATAGACGGAAGCACAACTAAAACCGGAATAGCTGTTTTTAATTTGAACAGCAAAAAACTTTGTATGCATACTGTAATAGCACCTGATAATATTGTAAAGCCTCTTTCAAAGAAAGACAGAAAAGGATTAACGAAAACTCAGCTAAAAATCAGGCAGAGACAGATAAAGAAAGAAAATATCGACTACCGCATATCTGAAATGATTAAAGAGCTGGATAAGGTGTTTAATGACTATATGCCGGAAGTAATTGTTATGGAAGATACATATGCAAATAAAGATATGTATGCATATAAAAAATTATGTCATTTGCAAGGGCTTGTCCTTAGTTATTGCATAACAAAAAAAGTAACATTTATATTAAAACCGCCTCAAAGCTGGCGGAAGGATTTAGACTTTGAAATTACTGAAAATGGGATGCAGCATACCAGAGAAGATTATAAACTTATGTCTGTTAAATACATTAAGGATAAGTATGGTATAGAAGTGACAGATGATGAAGCTGATGCGATATGCATAGGAGACAGTTATTTTGCATCAGTGCAAAGAGACCAGCTTTAAACAAGTTTAATTCATTTATTTATACTTGTTTATACTTGTATACTTATATACTTATTCATACTTATGTATTCGCATATAAGTTTATGCCTTCAAACATTCTGAATGGTAAATATATTTTGATACTATAAAGGAGCTACATATGTTTGATAAGAAAAATAAAACATCTGATACAAAAGAAAATTCAACAGACAAGGAATTTGCAGCATTAAAAGAAAAAGACAAAAACAATCAGCAGGATAAAATGTCTATTGAAGAATTAATTAACAACATAAAAGATACATTATTTATAGAACTTACAGAAGAGATGAATGATGATTCCATTACTGATATAGAATGGGATGGTGACTGTCTATGGCTTAAACAGATAGGCATAGGATGCTATTTATCACCTAAAAAGTTGTCAAAAAATTATGTTGATAACTTGGCAATCCGTTTAAGTAATATCATGGGAAGAAATTTCAATCAGGCAAACCCTGTACTGGAAGCAGATACAAAAACACTCCGTATATCAATTACACATGAAAGCAGAAGTGGGAAAAAATCAATTACAATCAGAAAGCTGCCGGTTATAATGAGATACGGACATGAAGATTTGGTAAATGCAGGAACTATTCCTGAAAAGCTTCTGAATCTTTTAGAAAACTGTGTAATAGCACACTGCACCGTGCTGATAGGCGGTACACCACAGGCAGGAAAGACAGAACTGCTTAAATACCTTACCAACTTTATACCGGCAAATGAAAAGGTTATGACAATTGAAGATAATTCAGAGATTCATTATAAGGAACTTCATCCAAATAAAAACTGTACGCCGTTTATCGTTGATAAAAGATTTGGATACTCAGAGGCTATCAAGATGTCTTTAAGGCATAACACCGACTGGGTACTGATTTCAGAATCACGAGGCAAAGAAGTTAAGGAACTGATTAACGTACTCAATACAGGTCTGCATTGTATGACAACCCTACATCTTGATGAAGTAAGTGATATACCTGACAGATTATTTAGTATGCTTGAAGACCAGAAGAACAGCAGATTTATTGATAACGTATATAAATACATTGATGTTGGACTTGTAATTGCTGTTGATAAAAAGCAGGAAAGAAAAATTATTGATTTTGGTTTTTTTGAGCGTAATGAAACAGGCAATCATTACAGACCTTTTTATAACATAGATGACGGAGTAATTCCTGAAAAGGACATGCTTCCTGAAAACATGAAGAAGATATTTAAAAGGGCGGGAATAGATAATCCATATGAAAGACCAAAAGCTTATGCAGGAGCAATACCGGTAGAAAAGGAAAGGAGTGCTGAGTAATGGAAGGAAATATAAAAACAACATATGATAATGATAAAAAGCCTAATCTGTTTGAAGAAAAACTGGTGCAGATATTACATTATTTTTCATTCAAGCAAATGAAGAAAGATATCTATGATTACGGATACAGCATTTCACCTTTTAAATATTTCCTTGGATTTGTGGTCGGAATAATTCTTGTTGCAGCATACTGTATATTCAGTAAGCTTGATTTTGTATACATAATATTTGAAATTGTACTTCTGATATGCCTTATGCCATTTATAGTAAGAACGAAATTTAAAGGAATGTATCAGGAAAAAAGATTTAATGAAGTTGATATATACCTGCATCAGATGATTTTTTCATTTCAGAAGCAGCCTAAAATATTATCTTCATTGGAAGATACAGAGAAGGTAAGTATAGGAAAGTTAAAAAATGTAATAAGAAAAGCAATAATCTGTTTAAGACAGACAGAAGCAGCGGATGCATATGAAGAAGCTCTTGATATCATATACAAGGCATATCCAAATGACCGAATAAAAAACTTAAATAAGTTTATGATACAGATTGAAAGACAGGGCGGTAATTATGGAACTTCACTTGATATTCTGCTAGGGGATATTGATAACTGGGTAAACAGAACATATAAGGAACAGACAACTGTTAAAACAATAAAGACCACGATTGTTATAGGAACAATAATAAGTTTTATTATTTCCAGTGCAAGTATGATATTTTCAATGATAATACATTACAATGATACCATGTCAATTATGAGTTTAGGAAATCTTGAAGACATATTATTATATCAGGTAACTACTGCTATATTTATAGCCGCAAGTATGCTGTTTTTAATATATGCCTTTACAAAATATAATTATGACTGGATTACAAAATCGGTTGATGAAAAAAGTGTTCTAAGAAATTACAAAAACGCAACAGACTTCAATCCGACAGTTTTCAGAATAAAAAGCATTCCTGTATATCTTGTATTTGCGTCTGTGTCATTGTCAATGTTTTTTATTAATGCAGTACCGTACAACAAAGGAATATCTGTATTTTTAGGTATATTTACATTTTATCTTATAATCAGTCCGTCATTTACCAAAAAGAGTGCTTATAAGATAACACAGAAAAATATACAGAACTCATTTTCAGAGTGGTTGAGAGATGTATCAATTAATCTTCAGAGAGAACCGTTATTATCAGCTGTAACAGACAGCTATGAAAACTGTCCTGTCGCAATAAAGCCGGAGCTTGAAATATTTATCAGACGAATACAGGAAGAGCCTACGGCAGTTGAACCGTATTATGAGTTCTTGGCTAGATTTCATTTAACTGATGTATCAAGTGCCGTGCGAAATCTTTATTCATTGTCAGATATGGATGATGAACGTAAGGAAGAAAACCTTGGACAGCTCACAAAGCGTAATTATGCAATAATTAATGACAATGAGATAAAATCAATGAATGACACAACATCTGCAATGCGTTTTTCTGAATACATACCAGTGTTTATTGCATGTGGAAAGCTTGCATTTGATATTATGAATCTTTTGGAATGTATGATGTAAAGGAGTGAACAGATTTATGGATGAGATTATAGAGCTTTATGGAGATTTTATACTTGGAATTATGGGGCTTGTAACACCGATAACAATATTTTCATTTGCATTATTTAAGGTGCTTATGGCATAGGGGGGAAGAAACAATATGGGTGAAATAATTGATGTATATGGTGATGCAATAAAAGTATTTTTTGGAGTAGCATTAGCAGGCGGTTTAATGGCTGCCTGCGGCTACCTTTATGGACAGACAATTACAAATGTATTTACGGCATTACTAGGCTAATTAAGCGGAAAAAGGAAGAATAATTATGAAGATAGTATTAGAATCAAGCATATATGCCATATTTCTTGCAATCATATGTTTTATAAGCTGTGACCTTATAATGATGAATATGAAGGTATCAAAGGTAAATGAAGATGTACAGTATGTAGAAAATTATATTGAAGCATATGGAACAGCAGAAACAGAAAATGATAAAAAAATATATGTATGGTATAAAGCAGATGAAAACGGAAATACAGTATATGAAACTGTAAAAAGTAACGGAAAAGATGTAACAAGACCGGCAGTATTATATAAAGGCATGGCTGCGGATTCATATGAGGCACAGTATAAGGCTTATATCAACAGCACTGTAAAAGCAGAATATAGAAACAACATAAATACCAAAGGTATTCCAATGCTTAAGGAAGACGCTCTTGCAGCTTTGCAGGATGTATTAAAGAAAAACGGAATGGAGCTTAATATAAAGTATATAGACGAAACAAATTCATATGTGTATATGGAATATACGGTAAGCTACAGGCTGTCGAGTGGATTCATTAAATATAATAAAGTACATAATTATACAGGGATTGCAAGATTTTCAGCGGTATAGAATTAAGCGACCATTAAAAGGAGAAGAGTATGAAACTTATTATGACATCAGGTGGGCTTATAGTGAGCATAATGCTGATAATTTTTATACATTTAACAGTAGTAAGTGACAATATTATTGAGCATGAAACAAGCAGCTCACTTAATTCAAGTATGGATTACGCATATGATAAAATGATGGATGATTATGAAGATATAAGCTTTGTAGAGTATTATAAATCGCCATGTTTTGTATGGTTTGACAGTGATGGTTTTATTGAACATATATCTAAGGATAATACATATAATAATGCTACGGGTACATATTATGAAAAAGGTGAAGATGTTCTTACAGATGATTTAATGAAAAAATTCTGTGAAATACTACAGAGCCGTATAAAGAGTGAAAATTCAGAACTGACAGTACAGCTTGTGTATAGGGATTTTGATACCGGTACAATGCAGATAAGGGTAATTGAAAAATATACAACACCTGCACATGTAACTAAAAGCTGTTTTTTTGAAAAGACATATAGCTTGGTATAAATAAGAAGGCTGTCTGATTATTACAGACAGTCTTTTTTAAATTATTAACAGAAAATCTGTTTTTAAATTATAAAGAGCTTTATTTTTATAGCTTGTAAAAGCTCATAAAAAACTGTATGATTTAAAAGAAGAGATTGAAAACAAGAAATTAAATTAATTATAAAATTTTATTATTTTTGTTGACATATACCGTAATAAGGTATATAATATAATCAAAGTTAAGGAAGAAACATTCATAAACAAGTGAGGTAATTGATATGAGAAAGAACATATTTAAAACAACAGTAATAGCAATGGCAGTACTTACAGTAGCCTTTGGAATGACAGCTTGTGGTAATAAAAAGGCAGGTAACACTGATGCTACACAGGTTAAACAGGAACAGCCAAGTGTAGCTGATAATAATAATACAGCTAAGACAAAGACAGGCATTGTAACATTTACAGCAACAGATACAGACGGTAATACTGTAACACTTGAGGGTAAAGCAGTAGTACAGGCAGATGGAAGTGCTGAAATAGAAGTTACTGACAATGCAGGTAATAAGGTGACATTCACAGGTAAGGGGAATGTTAAAGATGATAAGATTACTGTAACAGATGTGAAGGTAAAGGATGCAGGAACACTTGTAAAGGCAGATGGTACTGAAATCAAGATTACAACAGATACTAAGACTGAGAAAGCAGAAGAAAGCACTGGTAGTTCAGAAACTTCAGATGTAAAGGTATCAGAAGATGTAATTAAAGAAGTAGAGACAGCTAAGGAAGAAGAAAGCAAGGCTGATAACAATGTAATTGTAGGAGATAATACTTCAGACAATAAGACTGATGTACCTGAACAGTCAGATAATGGTAGTTCAGATAATGGTACAGTAGAACCTACACCTGAACCTACTCCAGAGCCACAGCCTACTCCTGAACCAACACCTACACCAGTTGAACCTGAACCACAGCCAGAACCTACTCCTGAGCCAACACCTGAGCCAGAAGAACCTGATGTGCAGACTAAAACACCAGTATATTGTATGATGAATTTCAGAACAAGTGACGGATATGAAGATACAGAAGGTGGAGTTGGTGAATATATTTTTAAGAAATATATTAACGGTGAAATCACTGAATCAGAAGCAGAAAGCCTTATGCTTAACGGAGCATTAATTAATATTAAGGTAAGATATGATGACGGTTCAGAAGAAATAATTGATGAAATTAAACCTAAGTCAGTGAAAATGTATATTATAGATGATGATGAGGATGAAGGGGTTGGAAGCTGGCATATACCCGGATACACATATGTAGATTATTCTCGTTGGAGTACTTTACATGCTGAATATTATATCCTTATCTATTATGATATCTGATGAATAAATAGAATAATAATGAAACAATGAGACTGTCATAAATGCAGATTGCATAAATGGCAGTCTCTTGATAAAAAGATAATAGCAAAGGAGAATAACATTATGAGAAAAGCATATGGGAATATTATTTTAGAAGAAAGAAATTGGTAACTATACAGAAGTAGCATTTACTTATCTCAGACCATGATAGGCAAAATATATAAAACAATAAGTAAGGGGTTGTGAATCATCATAGCCCTTTATTTTTATATATGAGGGAATAATATTGTATAAAAAAATAATAAATAACACAAAATAACAGTATCTATTATTTATAACGTATGATAATATAATAGTGAAAAGAAGTGCTTATGGAGGTGATTGACATGATTAAAAGAAATGTTTTACCTATTAGAGTAGAATTACCTGTTATATCAGCAGAAAAAAGTGATTCTTTTATAAGGTTAGCAAATAAAACAAAATTAAGTAAACAATCATTAAAAAAATGTGCAAATACTCTTAATAAGTTTAATCGTGTAAAATGATGAAAAATAGAAAATATATAGATGATTTTAATTTTAATATAAGGATTTTTTCTGAAAAAGATAGGATTCTTGCTCAATCGTTTAATACTGGAAAAGAATATCCAGAAAAAGGAATTGGCGACTATCTTAAGTCTGATGAAATTTTTAAAGATATGGCAAGTAGTGATGCAATAACATACATTGTAACATGCATCAATAAGATTAATGACACAGAAGAAATAGTTGCATATTTTTCTATAACGTCTTCATCTTTACCATATTTTTATAGAGATATTGATGATTCAGGAAATTATGTTATAAGCGATATTTTATGTGGAATATCAGCAATAAAAATTAATATGTTTGGAGTTGATTGTAAATTTCAAAATGTATTTTATAAAGATAGTATTGAAGAAAAGCCTGTATCAGCATGGATTTTTGAAGCTATTATTGGTATGATTGATGAAATGGCAACAAATACATTGGGAATAAAAGCAATTTACCTTCATACATTGCCTAGTGCTAAAGATTTTTATTGTAAAAATTATATGAAGCCCGCAGGAAGTTATTTTTATCCATTAAGTGATAATGATGATGAATTAGAAATTCTCTATACACTAATTAGAGAAGTAAAAGGATTAAATGGTAAATAATATAAATTTTTGGCTGTCTGATTAATTTCAGGCAGTCTTTTTTTATGCTCTGAACAATAAAAAAGCCTTAATGCAACACATAAAGATACTAAAAAATGTAACATAACTATTATAGGCAGATATTTTTACATAAAATTCATCAAAAATGATTATAGTGTCTGTCATATATAAGATGTAGTAGTTGTAGGAAGATATTTTTAAAATAGATATGTAAATTTATCCCTTAAAAAATAATATCTTACACTATTATAATACAGGCTTAATATAGCCAAGTCAGCTAAGAGAAAGACTTAGCAGGAAGGAGAAAGAGAGATTATGAAATTAAAGAGAACTTTTAAGACACTGTTAATGATAATTGCAACAGTAATGAGTGTTGTATCAGGTATACTTATTGATTCAGGAACACTTGCATATGCAGCCACGACTTATACCTTAACGCTTAACTGGGATGATGGCGTTGAATGGGTTGCTACTGATAAAGATGGTATTTACAGGTGGGAAAAAGGCGGTTCAAAGACATTTCAGGCAGGTTCTAAGGCTTATACTTATGTCAAGCTTAAAAATGGTGCAACAGTCAAATCATTCTTTTCAAGGCAGGAAAATAAAGACTGGACTGATTATACATATACGTCAGGAAGCATATGCTATGATACATGGACAATGTACAATAACAGAAACGTGGACATATATACATCTGTATCATCTTCAGCAGATGTGTCTTATGACTGGGATAATCTCGTAACAGGCTCAAAGCATTATCATTCAAGCAATGGAAATGAAGCATCTTGGAGTAATTTAAGGGATGACCTTGGAAGGTCTCCTGCACCGATTTATTCAATTTACTATAAGCTACAGGAAAATAGGTACAGGGAAACCTGCTATGGAGATAATCAGGAAGATAAAGACTTCGGCGGTTATGAAATAATGTTAAGGACAGAAGACAGCCATAACAGTTATTGGTATGGACAGTCCTCATATGCAAATGGAGATAGATTTGACGACTGGTACAGGGATGAATTTGAAGGAATAAAGCTTTCAAATCTTGCAATTGTACCTGTCCAGATAAAGGGAGATAAGTTCTTACAGATTAACATAAGCGTTAAGAACACCAATTCATATGCAAAAGAAATATCACTGGCAACATGCAGTGATATACAGGTTGCAGATGATGATAATGCAACTACATTCTTTAATGGTAACGGCTTTACAATGACAAACATGTACTGTGAAACATCAGACAATTATCATGGTGGCACAATTCCTGCGGCAACACTTAATGTATATGCGAAGGATGTACCGGGATATGTAACTGATGCGGATGCAGTATATATAGGACATTTTGTATACAGAAAAGAGCATGTATGGTTAAACAATGTACTTGGTGATAAGGCAACGAATTATAACAAGTATAAGCATGGCGGAACATCAGGAGAAGGTGAATTGGATTCAGGTTTTTCAATTGCATGGAAGAACAGAACAATTGCAGCAGGTCAGACACAGACTTACAGCTACATCATAGGCATAGGAAAGTACAATTCAGATAATAAGATAACATTTAATGCAAATGGTGGAGAATTAAAGACTCCGGGAACAAGCATCAATAACCCAAGCGGAAATTACAGTAATAAAGTTACGGTAACATATGGTACAGATACATATTCATCAATGAGTAATGATATACCAGAAAGAGCAGGTTATACATTTGACGGATGGTGGACAACACCTAATGACAGCAATGCAAGCGTAATGGTATATGATGCATCAGGAAAATGTAATAATGACTGTAATTATTGGAAAAATAATCAGTGGCAGGGAACTAATGATTTAACCGTATATGCACACTGGAAAGCAAACACATATACAGTACGTCTTAACACAGGCGATATCCCGTCATCAGAATTGACAAAACTGACAGAAACAGCATCAACTGAAGGATGGACATGGAATGAGAACGGCAGATATTTTTCAAAGGCATTTGTACAGAATGAAAATAATTACCTTCCGGGAGTAAATAAGTTCTTCAGTGCTAATAATTATGAATCAGTAGGCAGTAAAGTAACAGACAAGTATTTTGTACAGGATAAGACAAAGAATCCTACCAAGGTATTGTATAACTGGTGGACATCAGCATCAGGTGGTACTGATATAGGCAGGGGAAAAAAGATTTATAACAACTTGTATGAGATATCAAAGGACAACAGTGGAATTGTTAATCTTTATCCGCACTGGATGGGATATACAACAGTGTTTAATTACACAGACAATGCCCCTGCTAATACAGCCGGTCTAACGGTAACAATCAACAACAGCATTAATGATGGCATGGATAACTGTCTGTATCAGGTATATGGAAGCTGTTTCTTTTATAAGGGAACAGACGGCGAGTATCACGATTATGAAGGTACAAATCCTGACTTAAAGGTAACAGCAAGTATTCCGGACAGTAACGGATATAAATACATCTTTAATGGCTGGCATCATAAAAACTGGAATTACCTTACAGATGGATTAGGAAAGCTTACATATAAGAATAATTATAATATCGGACAGGGTAAAACTTCATACAGTTTATCACCACATTTTTCAAGAGTAGGAATTAATTATAACGTAAGACTTAACGCAAATGTACCTGATACAGAAAGTACATTACAGGTACTACATCAGAATGGAATATCATCATACATTTACAACAGCACTAGCAGATACTTTTCAAGAGAACTTACATATGATGATTCGCAGGATATGTTATCACCTGACGTATATTCACTTAAGGGATATCATTTGGTAAGCAGAAGTAACTGGTATACGGAAAAAACAGGTGGTAATACAGTATCAGCACCATGTAATAATACGAAGACTGAATATCCTGACTGGACTGAGAAAAACTGGAATCTTACAACAACAGATAGAGCAACAGTAGACCTGTATGCAAGATGGCAGGCAAATAATTATAAGATAGCATACAACTTAGATGGTGGTACATATGGTACATCACATCCGACAAGTGCAGACTATGACACAATAGTAACAATAGATAACCCGTCAAAGGCAGGTTATACATTTACAGGATGGACAATTACAGGGTATGACAGTACTGCTTCAGGACACAATGCATCTGCATGGACAGAAGAGACTGGTACATCTTATAAGAATTTAACTGCAACAGACGGAGCAACAGTTACATTTACTGCTACATGGAAAAAGGAAGCTCCTAAGACAGCTAATTTACAGACAACAGGTGATGTGGGAATAAAAACAACGTCACATGCTACAAAGACTGTTGTAAACATTGGGAGCAGTGTACAGGTAAGTGCAGTTCTTAATACCGGTTATGTATTTAAGGGATGGTACAATGGAGATGTTAAGGTATCTGATGATTTAAGCTTTGTATATACAATGCCTAATAAAGATACGGTACTTACAGCTAAGACAGAGATTAAATGGTATACAATGACATTTGACCCAAATGGCGGTATATTAAAGAATCCCGGCAATAATCTTTATAATGCAGAGTGGAAGAATGGAAACACCGTGTCAGTTGGATGGAATATAAATGACTTCTGTTACATGAATGGTGATATACCAACACGAAGAGGCTATAGATTTACAGGCTGGTATCTGGGAAGCGAAAGCGTATATAATAAGTACGGAGTAGCAATAAAAAATTCAAGCCTTTACAGTTACGATACAGATTATCATTGGAGATATGACGGTAATGTAACTGTAAAAGCAGGATGGGATGCTATAAATTACAAGATATCATACAAAGTAGTCACTGGTGCAGGAAGCATACCTTCACAGACAGTACATTATGGTGATTCATTCACATTGGCAGATGGAAATGCATTTACATATACAGGGCATACATTTAGTTACTGGTATGTAAGACGAAGCTCTGATAAGAAAGTATTCTGTTATGATGGTAACTGGCATACTACAGATGGAAGTGACTTGTATGGTTCAGATGTTTCAAACTGGTATCCGTATAATAATAGTGGACTTACATTTGAAATGAATGATTCATGGATAAGAAGTGACATAGATGCAGATGAAGAATTTGTTTTCTGGGGATTCTGGGCAGCAGATGAATATAATATCATTTATAACTTAAATGGTGGTACATTAAATGGTAAGACTAATCCAGATACTTATAATATAGAAACACCTACATTTACACTTAATAATCCAACAAGAACAGGATATATATTTGCAGGATGGTGTGAAAGTAAAGATACATCATATGTATATAACAGAAATGCTAATGAAGTTATTAAAAAAGATGAGTCAGATTCAACATCCTGCTTTATCCCTGAATGTTATGCGTCTTTAGATTACGCACCAGTATTTGACCCTGCATATTATCTTGCAAAATATCCGGATTTAAAATCGGCATACGGAGATGATGCAAATAAAGCATTAAGCCATTTTGTAAAGTACGGAATGAAAGAAGGTCGTCAGGGTTCAGCAGAATTTGAAGTGAATGCATATAAAGCCAAGTATAAAGATTTAAAAGATGCGTTTGGTGATAATTTGCCGAAATATTATATACACTATATACTGGCAGGCAAATCAGAAGGAAGAACGATATCACAAGCATCAATTAGTATATATCAGGGAAGCATAGGTAACAGAACTTATACTGCTACATGGACACCTATTAATTATACAATCAACTATGACCTTAATGGTGGAACAGTTGCGGTAAGTAATCCTACAAGTTACAATATTGAAACACCTACATTTGCTCTTAATAATCCTATCAGATTAGGATATGTGTTTGCCGGATGGACAGGCAGCAATGGTACTACACCACAGAAAAATGTAAGTATATATAAAGGCAGTACAGGAAACAAGTTTTATAAAGCTAACTGGACAGCGGCAGATGTAGGATATACCGTTAATCATTATGTAATGGATATAAATGGTAATTATCCAAGTACACCTACAAAGACAGAAAGACTGTCAGGATTTACGGATACTTCAGTTACAGCAAAAAGATTAAGCCTTGGAAACGGATTTACTTATCCTGATGTACAGACTGTAAAAATAAAAGCAGATGGAACTACGGTAGTAAAATACTACTATACAAGAAACAAATATACATTAGACCTTAACGGACTTATAAATGGAACACTAAGGGGAAATCTTGTAGACGTAGTAAAAAATCCGATAACAGGAGCAGAAGACAGACACACAGCCGGTACAGCGGTTGTTACTGTAAATGGAACTGTTGTAGGAAATAAAGTTACTGATTACTGTAATGAAGTTTACTATGGAAGCAGTATAAGCATTATCACAACAGCTGAAAGCGGATATAGTATTATTGATAACAGTAATGTAAACTTTAAAATGCCGGCTGAAAGCAAAACTGTAACAGTTACAATAAATGCAAAAGATACCAAGTATCTTGTAAGGCACTGGAAGAAGAATGTTAATACTGACAGTAAGACTTATAATGAAAACAGTTTAAATGACAGCAATTATACAATGTATGATGCTGAATATTTAAGCGGCAAGGCATACAGCTGGGTAAAGCCTGTTGTAAGGACACTGGAAGGATTTACATATAAAGGAGTTCTTCCAAGTGAAGGAACGGCTTATGTGAAGCCTGACGGTACAACAGTAATTGATGTGTATTATACAAGAAATACATATACAATAAATGGTGGTAACGTAAATGCTAATGTTGAATATGGTAACGGAATAAGCAGTGTAAGCGGATTAAAGACATATGAATATGAGCAGAAGGTAACGCTTACGGCTAATTTAAAAACCGGATATCACTGGCATGGTACAGATAAATGTGCTTCATCAGGTAAGTATCCTACAGGCTGGTATAGCAGAAACAATTCAGGTGTTGACGATATCTTAACAGACAATACAACATATAATTCACAGACAATTAAGTTTAATATGCCTGCAAAAAATGTTTATCTTGGAGTTAAGGCTACAAACAACAGCTATACGGTTGTATATAATAAAAATCAGCCGGTAGAACCTAAGTCAATAAGTAATGTAACAGGAAGCACTGAAAGCCAGACATTTATTTATGATGAGAGTCAGAATTTAAGGAATAACGGATTTACTCTTACAGGTTATACAAGAAAGTCAGGCTGGATGACAAAGCCAAGTAAGAACGGTAATGGAACAGCAGATTTTTCTTACGGACAGTCTGTAAAGAACCTTACAACTGTTAATCTTGGTACGGTTAATCTTTATGCAATATGGGAAGACAATGCACCGGAAGAGATTAATATAAGCAGTACAAATAATTTTGCAGCCGCACAGACAGTTACACTTACAGCTAGGGATTACGGAAGCGGTATAGATTATATAAGCTTTGGAAAAAATGAAAAATATGAAAAGGTTACATGTAACACTGATGGTTCAGTAACATTTACAAGAAAAGTAAATGCATCAGGTACTTATATATTTAGTGTTAAAGATAAGAATGGAAAGGTAAGCAAAAAGACCATTACATTTTATCAGACAACATTAAATACAAATAAGAACAACATTGTATCATCAGACGGAAAAAATGTAATTGAATCAGATTTTACATCAGTACCGGAGACCTTGAGTACAGACATTAGTATTAATGAAGCAGGAAAGAGTATTACACCTGTAACTAAAAGAGATGGTGTTGATTTCCTTGGATGGAGTACAGACAGAAAAGGAAAGACAGGCATCATAAGTATTAAGGCTGATGATAATAAGACCTATTACGCCGTATGGAAAGATACAAAAAAGCCTGTAGCAGTGCTTGAAGATGTGACAAGTAATTTATCCGCATCACAGACCATTACGTTTAAACTGTATGACACAGCAGAAGGAAAAACTAATACAGGCTCGGATATTGCGGGATATTATATTGGAACAAATCCTGATGCAAAAAGCAATACAAAGAAAAATGTAACGGCTGATAAAAATGGTACATACAGTGGCAGTGAAACAATTACACTTAATGGAGAAACCACATATTATATTTTCCCTTATGATAAAGCAGGAAATATAGGTGATACCATTAAGCTTAAGAGTACAGGAAATAACAATACACCTGAAATAACACCGGGTATATTGTTCCACCGTGTTGATTTTAATGCTAATGGAAGTACTGACAGCCCTGCAACAGTGAATATACCATATGTGGTTATACCACATGGAAGTACAATAACAATGCCAACAGCATACAGGCTTGGATACCATGATTATACAGGCAGTGATGAACAGACAGCCGATAATGACGGTAAGACATCTTACTGGGGTACAGACAGTAAGGCAGTAACCGGATTTAATACGCTTAAAGTCACTAAATCACAGACATGTTTTGCATTATGGAAAGCCAATAAATATACCATTACATTAGTAAGCAATAAGCCAGACACTAAAAATGGTTACAGGGTAAATTCAACTTATTCACCGGAAAACGATACAAAGATAACTGTTACATTTGATGAAGTAATACCTTTCAGCAAAGCAAAGAATCCTGAAATTACAGGATGGACATTTAAAGGCTATGCTTTTAATGAATTGAGTACTTCAGATAATAATAACAGCAAAACTGTAGTAAGCACTAATCAGAAATTCGGATTACAGTTTGTAAAAGATTGGTATAAAGATGCCGGAAAGACATTTGAGAATGTAAGTGATATAACGCTTTATGCAGCATGGAGTGAAAACAGATATACAGTAAATTACAATACGACAGGTGGTACAGCACTTAAACTTAACCGTATAACATACTGGTATGAAGATGAATTTTCACTTCCTGATGCAACAGGAGATTATTATAATACATTTATGAAGCTTGAAGACAACAAAAAAGCAGTCACAACATACCGTCCGGCACATCATTTTGTTATGTGGAAATGTGTATCAGATGAAAACAGCAACGGTGATGTATACAGTTCAGGCGGAAAAGCTGTAAGACTTGTATCAAAGAATAATGGTGAGTGTACTTTAAATGCGGTATGGAAACAGAAACAGATAGTTACACTTAACATTACAAGTGATACATTTAAAGAAAGCATGACTAATGATTATGCAGCACTTGCAGATGCAATGTGGGCTGAAAAAGGTACTGGATATATAAAAGACCAGACAGCCATTAAGGAATACACATTTACAAAAACAAGTGATATAAAAGAAACCAAGTAACACATGAAAAGGACTACCGTATCAAACTGGTGCGGTGTCCTTTTTTTATAAACAGCAATGATTGACATATCCTTTAATAAGGTATACAATATATTAAAATAAACGCATGAGGTGAATAATAATGAGTATAGAGACAACAAAAATAGTAAAATCAAATATAAACAATTGTATACCTAAAAGCACAGGAGAAAAAATAAAAGAAATAAGGAGCATTACAGGGTTATCACAGGCAAAATTTTCTAATGAGTATCATATACCATTAAAAACACTTACACAGTGGGAACAGAACTGTGCAAAATGCCCGGACTATGTAATAGAGCTTTTAGAGTTTAAAGTAAAGTATGATTATTCAAGATAGGAGTTTTAATATGGAAGAATTAAATGTAAAAGTAGGAGATAAGGTATTAGTATCAGGCAGGTATGCTACTGATGACTTTATAACGGAAGTAGAAAAGGTAACGCCTACAGGTAGAATACGAATATCTGATAGAAGTTCTACCCAGTTTGATAAATATGGCAGGGAAATGGGTACTAATCTTTATTATTCACATAAGTTATCCATTCCTACTAAGGAAGACTATAAGCGTGTAGAGAAGAATAAGCTTGCAGGAAAAATTATATATAGCATCAGGTCACTTAATACTGATAATCTTTACAATCTTGATGTAAAAACACTTACAGTTATTAAAGCAGCACTGGATTGTATAGGAGTTGAAGACGAAAAGATAAAAGAAGGAAATCTTAAGCAGATTTCAGATACACTGGCTGCAAAAAATGATAATTGTAAAACCAAACATAAAGATATAGAAAGATAAAATCATCCGGCAATAGTTGGCTGCTTCAAAATTAACCATATAAGCATTGTATAAGGCTTTAAACCTTATATGATGCTTTTTTTATACTTAAAAATATTCCTAAAATCTATAAAAAGTCCTTTTTGCAACTTTTTAGAAGCATGTGATTGTTACAATATATATGAATTAAAAATAAAAGTAGTCATAGGCTGCTTAGAATAGGAGAAATATATGAGAGACAATCTTTTAAAATTTACAGACAGCTTCAATGATATCAAATCAGAAGTAACAGCAATTGCAGATACAGAAAACTCATATGAAGTAAGAAATGCTACAGGCAGGCTTAACAGGGCAGCTAATTATTCACCATATGGGCTTGTAAGTATGGGAAGACTGGTTAAGTTTCCACCTGATTTTGTAAAGACATTAACAGACAGTGATGAAACACTATCAGAGCTTGTTATTGAGAACAGGATTAATAATTACTGTAAGAATGGCAGAAGCTTCACTGTAAGGGAATATAACGGTAAGATTTGCGGTGCGGTTACAGATAAGTATGCGTTTTTTGATGATAAGGAAGTAATTGATATTGTAGAAAACAGCAGATTATCTGAAATGAAGTATCAGGCACAGGTAAGTCCTGAAAGACTTCATATAAGAGCAATTGATGATGAAGAGTTTTATATTCCTAATGATAAATCACCTTTAAGATTTATGTATTATATTGATAACAGCAATGTAGGCAGGAGTTCTTTCAAGATTAACTTAGGAATTTACAGACAGGTATGTACAAACGGTATGATTGTAAGTCAGAAGGATTTTGTAATCTGTAAGCATGTTCATAAGGGAACAAAGGGATTCAGTACAGATGTTGACATGACCTTAAAGGCAATGGATGACAGAAAAGAAACCATTAAGATGCTCGTTATTAATTCAGCACTTAAGGACAGTTCAATAAGCAAGATTAAAGAAGATTACAGACTTGAATATCTTTCAAAGAAGCTTAATCTTCCAAAGAAGGAAACCGGAAAGGTAATAAAGCTTTTTAATGAAACTTATGATGGAAAGACTAAGTGGGGGCTTACAAATGCCATAACAGAGTATGCGAGAGATTTATCAGATATTGATAAGCGTGAGTATCTTGAACGTCAGGCATTTATAGTGGCTTAAGATTTGAAAGGCGGGCAATTAGTGAAAAATAAATGTTATATGCCAGTGGTTGTATTATTACTTGCACTGGCATATCCGACAACTAGACAACCTGATAAAGTAAATTGTATGGCAGTCGATTTGGATAATTTCACATCAGCAAAAATAAATGAAGAAGAAACAGTTTATGTGGCAGGTAATGAAAATGCTGAAATAATCGAGCCGGAAGATGATACGGGAAATGAAGAGAATACATCAGATTCCTCAGAGGCAGATGTAAGCAATGAAATATCATCCATAGATATTGATGAAGAAATATATAAAGCAGTTGTAAAATATTCAGTTGAGTATGAAATAGATGAAAAGCTTATATTAGCGGTAATAAAAACTGAGAGTGATTTTAACCAGTATGCTTTAAGTTATGCAGACTGTAAAGGATTAATGCAGTTAAATGATGTATTTTTTAAAGAAGAAATGGAAGAATTTGGAATAACAGATGTATATGATATTGATAGCAATATACATCTTGGAACTTATTATATAAGAGATTGTATAAATAAGAGTAATGGTGATATAAAACTTGCTCTTATGATGTATAACGAAGGTTATTCCGGTGCATTACAAAGCTTTAAGAAATCCGGCTACAGCAGCTATGTACAAAAAGTATTAAGCAATATTTTATAAAGGGGAAAACATGTTAAGAGAAAAAATATTAAAGGATATGCTTCCGGTGGCAGTAAGTGCAATTATTACTTCTGTATTAATGACAGTATATGCTTTATGCGTGAATATTTTATAAAGGATGGAAAGATAAATGAAAATGGATATAACAAACGGACTTAATAATTGTAAGGTATATGCATATCTTCATGGAAGAAAAAAACTTGTATATACAAACAGTATGGAAAATTGTGAAAAATATTGTGAAGAACGAAACTATAAATTTATGGACAATGACGGTAATTTATGGCAGTTACAGATTGATGACAGTGAGCTTTATGAGGAGTAAAAATGAAAGAAATAAGCATATATGATATTTATGAACAGACAGCACAGAAAATTAAAGATAAGTCACGTTTAACAGAAACCATATCATCTGTAATGGCGTTAATTAATACGGTAGCATTTAGCCTGATTCTTTATTTTGGAATACATAGAAAAAGCATTGTAATAATATTATGCATATTAACAGGATTTGCAGCAGTATTTTTTCTGTATGATTTGTATTTGACAAAAGCATCAGATAATAAAACAATAAGCAGGCTGTTTTATTCAAAGCCTAAATTAAGAAGTGCCAAGATAGTAAGTTTTACGGATGACAAGAAAATAAGAACGGTGATTATTAATGACGGCATTAATAATAATGATTACCCTGTTTATTTAAAAATTACTGATGCAGTTACGATAAAAGAAATGAAGCCGGGAGATAAGGTAGAAGTTTTATCTTATCAGGAGTATTTTGGAAGCACATCAAAAACCCGAAAGGTACTTGTAATAAACGGTACTGTATTATAGGAGAAATTATGAAAAGTAATGTAAAATATTCAGATATACTTGCAATGTCTATGGAAAGCCTTTATGAATGGTACAGTGAAGACTTTATTATGGAAATCCCTGATATAAAGGATTTAACTACTCAGGCAGACCTTATAAGCCATATGCTTACGCATTTTGCCAACAGCTTTGTGTATTTTGATTGTATGGCAAGTATGTTTGAAAGTGTGGTAAGACAAAATAAGTATGTAAAAGCAGAAACAGATACAAAAAAGAATGATGTGAAGCTTCTTATAAATAAAAGAGATGCACTCATACATTTTGCAGACCAGATGAAATTCTGTTATAACGCACTCAGCAGACAGTGTACTGTAAAGATTGAAAGTAATAAAGAACTTAATATGTTAAACAAAGCGTGATTAAAATATTTTAAAATTATGTAAGAAAAAATAATATAAAAAGTGATAAAAAGGACTTTATATAACAAGTCCTTTTTTTATTTATTCTAAAATTAAACTGTAACGATAAATGAATTTATTAAATAAGTTTAGTTAAGGAATAAAATTATGCCAGATATAAAAACATTAATTCAGAATATAAAAATAAAAAATAATTTATCAAGAAATGACTTGGCAAAAATACTTGGAGTTTCATCTGCTACAGTAAAAAGGTGGGAATATGGCACAATGCCATCATTTGATAATATAAAAAAGTTACAGAATATGTCAGACAGTTGTAACAGCAGACATATTAAAGCCCCAAAAGCATATGCAGCTGATATTAAAAATGCGTATGGAGTAAAGCCAGCCGACAGTGTAGATTCAGCTTCCAAGGCAGTATTAAGTGAAAAAATAACAGCAGATACACTTAATGATGAACAGTCAGATATTTTTAAAGAACTTGTAAATGGGAAAAATATATTTCTTACCGGTAATGCAGGAACAGGCAAAAGTTATCTGGTAAAGGCATTTAGTGATTACTGTGATGAAAAGGAGATTAATCTTGTAAAAACAGCTCCAACCGGAATTGCTGCAAATGAGATAGGCGGTGCAACACTTCATTCACAGTTTAAACTTGATTTAGGCATACTGATAAATAAGCCCAGATGGAAAAGTATATATGATTTTCTACTGGATACAGATGTACTTCTTATTGATGAGATAAGCATGGTACGTCTGGATACATTTGATTATCTTGCACAGATACTTATGCTTGCAGATAAAAAAAGACATGAAGACGGTAAGAAGGATATACAGCTTGTTTTTGTAGGAGACTTTTATCAGTTAGCACCGGTAATAAATAAAAAAGCAGAAGAGGATAAGATTCTTGAGCAGCATTATGGCTGTGATATAGGTGACGGCTACGCTTTCCAGAGTAAATACTGGAAGATATTTAACATTAAATTAAGATGCCTGTTACAGATTATGAGGCAGGATGATAAGGATTTCTGTAATGCACTTGATAAATGTAAAACAGGTGATAATACATGTATACGGTATTTTTCAGAAAATACATCAAGAGAAGAAAATGAAGGTATATGGGTATGTGGAAAGAATGATACAGCACGAAAGAAAAATGAAGACGAACTGGAAAAAATTAACAATGAACTTTTAGTATCTGAAGCTGAATACAGTGGAGATGTAACAAAGGCTGACGGACTTGTAGAAGATAAGTTTATATACAAGATTGGTGCAAGAGTAGTAATAACTGCTAATGACAGTGCAGGCGAGTATAATAACGGTTCACTTGGCACGATTACAGGCACTAATGGCATAGGCAGTGGATTATTTACCAGTGTCATTACCGTTAAGCTTGACAATGGACATACAGTAATGATTGAAAAGAAAGAATCAGACAAGTATAAGTATGAAGCTGTTGAAGAAGAAAAAGAGATTGAAGTAAAAAATAAAGATGGAACTGTAACAAAGAAAAATGTAACTGAAATAAAGCTAAAAAAGAAAAAGACCGGAAGTGCAATGCAGTTTCCATTAAAGCTTGGATATGCAGTAACGATACATAAGTCGCAGGGTCAGACGTATGATGCTATGAATTTAAAGCCTGAGATATTTGCAAATGGACAATTATATGTAGCTTTAAGCAGATGTAAAAGTGTAAATGGTATATATGTAGAAGGATATTTAAGTAAACGTATGGTAATGGCTTCTATGGAAGTTGTTAAATATTACAGCAGCCCTGAAAGCTATAATTTCTTTGATAAGGGTGAAGAAATGACTGAAATTGTTATACCGCTTAAATATAAGGAAAAAATAGAACAGCTTATTAAAGAATGGAACGAAAAAGATAATGCAAACACCGCTATTAAACCATTATGGAAGTTTTCATAAAATTACATATAAAAAATATTTTTTCTTCTTTTTACATAAAAAGGATTTTTTATAATAAATCTGATTTTAAAAAAATATAAAATGTAATCAGAAAAAAGAAAGGAAGTTTGTATGATAATAAGACAGAAGGAAAAACTCTATAACACAGGCTGGATAATCTAATTTATAAATATAGGAGAAAAAGATAATGAGAAAAATCAAAAGAATAATTTCAGCTGTAATATTAACAGTAGGTATTTTATCGCTTACCGGATGTGAATTTATGAATAGTAAGGTACAGAGTATGAAAGGAAGTATATCAGGTAATGAATATATAGCATCCTTTTATTCAAACGATGGAGAGAAGTTTATGACAATGCATGGAGAACGCATTGATTTAAGTCCTAACACTGTAAGGGAATATGACTATGTTGACGGCGGATATAATAAGGTGCTTTCTTCAGTTGTAACAATAACTATTGACGGTAAGGAAGTTGAAAACTGTGGTAGTACAGCAATCTTTGCAGAAGAAGGATTAAAGCCGGATGTAGACTTTACTATGAATAATATAAAGAACATCAACAGTAGTTCAGATGGCAGTGTAGGGAAAAGTACATTTGTCGCCGGTATTGTAAACAAGTATAAGAATATGTTTGGTAAGTCAAGAGTTGTAGTAATTCAGTCACAGCTTGGAGACCCTATATGTGCTTATTCAGGCGACAGCGTTTTCTATGAAGTATGTGAAGACCTTCCTAAGACAACCAAGTTATCAGTAGATGGCAAGGCATTGTACATTCATAGAGCTAATTTTCAGATTATAGATACATCACTGCTTAACTAAGAAAGGAGAAAATAAGCATGAGTACAGAATTATACACTGTAATTATTCTAATAATGTTTTTTGGAGCAATGTTTCTAACTATGATTTTTTCAATACATTTTGAAGATGTATTAATATATTTAATGTCCGGTTTGATTTCTAGTGTTATTGCATTTATAGCAGTTATACCGGTAATGTCTTTTGATGAGTTTTCTCATACATCATCAACATCACAAATTTCAGTACAGGAAATAAATAAAATAAGTCCAAAGGATAACTCTGACACATTATTTAATGTCACATATACGGATACAGAAAATATTGACAGAAGGATAACTGTTAAAGAAATAGTTTACGATTCAGATACTACATATATTGAAAAGGCAAGAAAAACATTTATGTTTCTTTATGAAGATAGTTATGTATTACATGAGCCACAGGGATTTATAAATAATAATTAAGGAGAAAAGATTATGAGTTTAACAAGATTTACAAGTCTTATCATTATGATATTTGGTATGGTAATGTTTATGCTAACCCCATTAGAAGGAGAACTTAAAAAATCTATAAAAAAGATACTGTTAGCAGTTTTGGGTGGAATAATCGTTTTAATACTTATATTAGGAGCTGGATTACAATACGTTCCAAAGGTTAAAACAGCGGTTCAGAATATATCAGACGATTATAATTATGATACAGAAAAAGACTTATTAACGTATACAGATGAATCAGGTAATCAGTATAAGATTCCCATAAGTGAAATAAAAAATGATGCTGAGAACGGTACTTACATAGAGAAAAACAGAAAGGATTTTTTATTTATATATAAATATGAAAATGTATTGCATATAAGTAAGGATTAATTAAGGAGAAAATTATGAGATTGATATTAACCTTTGTCTTTTTAGGGGCATTGATTGCCGGAGTACTTACAATAACAGGAATTGCAACAATATTTACCAGTAATTCTAAAAATACCAAAACGGAAGTTGTTTTAACAAGTATGTGTTTATTGTCTTGTATAATTTTTACATCAGGATACACACTTCCTGTAAATCATTATAAGACAGCAATAAAGAACAGTATAAAAGCTGAGTATGGAAATGTATATGAGTATGACTATTGTTATCTTTTGGATACAGGCAGCTTTATATATAATAATAATAACTATGATATTGAAACAACTAAAGATATAGATAGCAATACATATATTAAGGTAATAAAGGCTGATGATAATAATAATATTGGTGAAAGTTTGAATTTGCCATTAAAGAATAAGTAGAAAGGAAAATTATGATGACATTAATTGAGTATGAACAGTTTTTAAAGGATTTTGATATTCATTATAGGGAAACTGATTTTGGAATAGATAATACATTTTCAGAATGTCTTTTAAAGCAGACTTCAAAAAATTGTATAAACGAATTTTATAATAAGCGTCACGATTTGATAAATCGTATAAATGAAAACACGGATGATACTGAAAAAATATATCAGTATAGAATTGCAGCATTATTAATATATCACATAAACGAACATCCAAGTACATTATTGAAAATAGCAGAAGAATCAGATTTAGATTATTCCTCAATAATGAAACTTGGTGATGCTTATAGGGATATGGGAATATCATTTGATTCCTTATATTAAATGCTAGAAAAAATTATGATTAAGAATAAACAGAATAAAATAGAAAAAGATTAAGGAGAAAATATTATGAGTGTTGATACACTATATGTAATGGTAGCTATTATTGATTTAATTATATGTATTACACTGGCTTATATTGGACTCAGTAGAGAAATGAGTACTGTTAAATTTTTTGGCTTATTGACTTTAGCTACATGTCTTAGCTTATTTATTGTTATAGTGTCTGCTGAAAACATTAAGCGTACTGACAATATTGATACATATAATGTTTCTGTGGCATCAATACAGAATATAGAAAGACAAACAAGCGGAGACAGAGTTAAATATACAGATGATTCTGGTAATAAGAATAAAGTTGTAATTAGTGCTACAGCGTATGATTCTGATAAAACATATATAGAAATGAAAAGATATAAGTGGTGGTTCTTATACGAAGATAAGAATATTTTACATATGGGATTAAACTATGAAGATATTCAGAAGAATATAGAAAAAGATTAGAGGATAAAAAATATGGATATTTACACTTTTTCTTCAATATTAGATGTTGTTTTTTTAATAAGTATTGCAATTATGATATTTCTTTCAAATGAAAATCATAATAAAGCAGCTTTAATGGTATTTATTGCTGATATTATCATATTGATTTTTTCAGTAATAGCTTCAGGCAGAATAAAAAAAGGAAATAACTTTGAAGCCTATACAATTCCGGTAACACATATACAGGAAACAGAAAAAAAAGAATGGGGCGACAACATAATAAGGATTACTGATGATACAGGCAGTGAAAAAGAAGTTGCAATAAATGAGACAAAGTATGATGCAGATTCTACATATGTGGAAATGAAGAGATTCAAGTGTCTCTTTATCTATAAAGATAAAAATGTACTGCATATTAAAGCAAATTAAGGGGGATATATGGAAGAAATAAGAAGGAAGAAGGAGAAAGATATGAGTACTATAAGTAAGAAGAAATCATTCTGGAAAGAATTTTATAAATATTATAAAGATGATATAAAATTTGTATTAACTATATTCGCTGCTATTGCAGGAGTAGTTTTTATATCTTTTATCGCTATATTTTCTTCTCATTTATTTGATGATTTTTTTCGAGAAGCAGATTTTATTTCAAAGGTTTTATTTATTATTTTAGTTACAGTGATAATAATAGCGATGTTTAGTTTTGCAGGATTTGCCGCACTTATAACATCCCATGCTATAATTTATTTTATAAGCCAGACAAAGGCAATAAAGCAATATGTATATCTTCCTTTAACTGTTGATGAAGTAAGATTAATGATTGATGAAGGAGTTATAACAACTGATAAAGATTATACATATTATCTTACTGATAAACTCACATATAAGTATTCCGGAGATAATCATTGTCTAAAATTCACAGATGAAGATATGGAAAAGATTATTAATACATATGAAGAGGTATTTAATAAGCCTCTTATACTGGACAGTGAATATTATAAAAAAAATAGGTATTCATGGGTTCCTGATTCTATTCCTGATGTTATATGGAGTACAAGGTGTCCTTTTAATTATAAAGATGAAATAGATAAAATCTATAGAAAAGATGGTAGAGAAGCTGGGGCTAATCCTGTTGTATTTGTTCATAAGGATAACTCATTTGAAAAAATAGAAAATGCTAATTACATATATATTGATAATGAATAAGGAGAAAATATTATGAATGTTAATATATTTTTAATACTAATGCTTGTTTTAATAGGAATTGTAGGAATTGTGATGTCACTGTTATTTACATCAAAAAACACAGAAAATATGGATTTGGCAATTATTATATCATTTGGTCTTTTTAGTGTTATTGTCATAAGCTTTATGGCAATATCTGTCAGCCAACTTTATAAAGCTAAGAATATTAATACATATAATATTGAAGTAGTACAAGTACAAGATACAGATAAACAGGATTGGAGTGGCAAAGCAATTAAATATACAGATATTGCAGGCAATGAAAATGAAGCTGTAATTAGTGATACAAAGTATGATACAGATTCAACATATATAGAAATGAAAAGATATAAGTGGTGGTTCTTATATGAAGATAATAACGTATTACATATTAAGTTAAATCAGGAGAAATAAGATATGCCTATAGAAGTCAGTTATATTATTGCATTTGTGATATTTGAATACTTAGCATGTAAATTATCGAAAAATAGCAAGAAAACTCCATCCAACTAATGTCGGTTGTGAGTAGTTCATCCTACAATAGAAAACAAGGAGATTATTATGGAAGATAAAAAATACAGATACAGTGTTTGTTTAATGGCTGAAGAATATTCAACAGGATATGTGGAGCTTACTAAAAAGGAAGCCGAAATTGTCAAATATGCAACTAATACATCTAACTGGAAAGACAAAGAAATTGAGCCTTATAGTGGATTTTTTGGTATAGATACAGAACATCCTGAAGAGATAGAAAAATAAATATTTTAGGAGATTATTATGGAAGAGATTATTAATGAAGAGTATGAAATATTCTTAGAAGATATGGATAGAGGAATAACCTTTGACAGATTTCTTATGGTTGATAATTATGAAGATGAATACTCACACAATGAAATTGCTGAAGCAATGAATGTCTTAGCATCCCGTATAAGAAAATGGCTGCATGAAAATAAGCCGGGGAAGTACATAGTATCAGTATCGCCTGACTACTGTATATTCGTTATGACTGTTAAGGAAGCACAGATGCGTAATGTAAGTACCTGTACATTACTTAGTATCGTTAAGTAAAGGAGAAAGATTATGAGTATAGAAGTGATAAGTTTTATATTATTAAGAATAATGCCTGTTATTTTTATAATTGGCTTTGTTTTCTATCTGGTAAGTGCATTTAAGTATCATGATATTGCATCCCGATATCCGCTTAATGCAGACTGGATTCCTTATGAATGTAAGGCGAGCATATGTTTAGCCGGAGTAATTTTATTGATGTGCGTGGATTTATTGAAGATAAAGAATTTAGCTATTCTTATAGTGATATTGGGTCTTACAATTATATTACTTATATGGATTATATTTACCAATGTTTTTTATAACCATGAAGAAAAGAACAGACTATATAGAGAATTAATATATGTCTGGAATCAGGAAGATTTAACAGACTTTCAAAAGCATATGAGCCGTGAAGAACAGATTGCATTCTTAAAATCCATTAAGAAGACACGGACCATCAGATTAAATGAAAAGGAAGAAAAGATATATGATGAAATACATTTAATTGCTGATGATGCACAATTAAAACTTTTTGAACCAATACTTAAGAAGGAGAAAATAAGATGATTATAACTATATTAATAAATGTAGTCTTTGTTGTTTCATTGATTATGCTTAGTTTTTATTTTGTGACTGCAATCAGATACGATATAACTTTTATTAATAAGGCATATATGTCCTTACTTATAGGAACATTGCCGGTAGTTGTTAATATAGGCTTTAAAAATTCTATAGCTACTGTGATAACCTTGTTAGTCAGTGTAACGGCTCTTATATTGATAGCTTTTACAAAATTTTTTGAGAAAGAACATGAAAAAGAAATTCTTTATGATTGTTTGCTTTATGACATATCACAGGATGATTTAAAGAAATTCAGACATATGAGCCGTAATGAACAGATTGCTTTTCTAAAATCTGTTATTACAACTGTAGAATCAGCAGAAAAGGAAGAGTCCACTGATGAGAACGGTAATAAGGTTATTACAACCAAGACAGTAATACAGAAAGTACCTTTAATTGAAAATGATGAAGAATTAGCAGAGTATGAACCAATCCTTAGAAAAAAATAAAGTATGGAGCATTTATTATGACACTTACAGAAAATGATGCTGTTGTGTTTCTTGAATCAATGCGGCATCCGGATGAAAAACAGCAGGCAAAATTAAAAGAAATATCTAAGAATATAACCTTAAGAAATATTTCTAATGGGTATGAAGCTGATATAAAGAATTTGGATATGTCTTTTTTAAGAGAAAAATAATGACATTTAAAGAAGCTAGAAAAGAAGCAAGGAAAATAGCACAGCGAACCGGATATTGGGGATATATTTTTAAGGATAAATAATCTTCCAATTAATTTTGGATAACATAGTGATTAAAAGTTAAGGAGAAATTATGAGTATAAATATTGAATATAAAATTAAACCATATTTTACAAAAGATACTCTTATGTCATTTTTGTGCAAAGATATTAATTATATAGATACAGATAAGGCTAAAAATTATGTAGAAGAATATTTAAGTAAAATTCCTGTTCAGATATTAAAAGCGTTTGATAGTGAAAATTGGAAAATAATAATAACTAACGAAGAACTAAAAGAGAAGTTTGGATTCACTTATGATATATACGGAGTAACTGATTATGATACCAAAACAATCTATACATATGCGTCCGAAGATGCGATTCAGTATGGATTAGGTCATGAAATAGGACACTTTGTAGATATGTATATGGGAGATTTATCTCAAACTTTAGAATGGAACAAATTAGTAAAAACAATTAACCCTCAATATACTCCTGCATATTATTTTACTTTAGGAAATAATGAAAATAAAGGACTTGAATATTTTGCAGATAGCTTTTTGCTCTACATAAATGACAAATTGTTATTAACCAAGTGCAGTTTGGAAGTAAGCAAATTTTGGGATAGATTATTCGATTATTTGGATGATATTTTAAAAGTAATTTCAGAAAATACAATTAAAACTAATATTTTCACTTCACCATCTAATTATTGGAACTTATCAGATTAAGTGAATATACAAAATAATTATAACAGTCTGTATAAGAAACAGGCTGTTATTTTTTTTGCACTAAAAATATTTTTTCTTGCTGTTATATAAAAAAGTCTTTTTATAACATTTCTAATTTAGTTTCAAGTTAAAATTATAGCATCAAAAGAAGGAGACAATTATAAAATTATTTAAGTTAGTACATTTACACTACTTAAATATAATATAGTATGGTTTTTACACTATTTAGATAGAAAATAATAAATGGAGGCTATTTATGAAGATTATTATACTTTCGTTTGTTGTAACTTTTATGGTAATAATGCTGTTTAAATCAACTATTGATTTAATTGACAGAGTAAAAGAGAAGTCATTTCTATATAGGTAAAAGAGAAGTCATTTCTATATAGTCTTATTGAGCAATGCACTGATTGCAGCCATGATGAGATTATTGCCTTTAAGAAGCAGTTATCAAGGGAAGAACAGATAACATTTTTAAAGTCACTTAAGTATAAGGAGTCTTATAAGGATGGATTCCTTATTACAGAAGAGACAGATTTTAAGGTATATAAACCAATACTAAAAAGGAGATAAGTTATGAAATTTGAGAAAAAGAAATCATTTTGGAAAGTTTTTTTAGATGAGTGTGCAGGAGTAATATTAGTCGGAGCAATTATGATATACATTGCCTTATCTGCCATTATAGGAAATCTGATATTGCCATACATAAATAATGGAAAAGAAATAAATCCATATATAGAAGATGTAAGCAGTAAGTTTACAATATTTTTAATAGAAACAGTCATAGGTGCTATATGGCTATTTGGCGTAATTTTCATGCTGTTAATTGCTTTTGCTATTATAGGCGTAATTGTAATAGCAATAGTAACCGGAATAACACATATAATAGCCGTAAAACGATATACATATCTACCTCTTACAGTAGATGAAGTTAAAGAAGCTATAAATGCAGGATTATTTAAAGATACTCCTGAAAGCTATATAGATTATCTTACAAAACAGATGAAGTATTTTGATAGCAGTATAACCTTTTCAGTAAATGATATGAAAATGATAATAAAAACAGTAAAGGAAATATGGGATAAACCATTTAAGCTTAATAAAGATTATCTTATCAGGAATAAAATAGAAAGTTATGATTATTTCCCATTTAGATTTAGGGATGACAGAGATGATTTATTTCAGTTAAAGAAAGGCAAAACAGTAACTTTTGATATGGATGAAGGCTCTTTGATTCAGACTATTAAGTGAAAAACTTATAAGGAATGTATGTAATAAGAGTTAAAAATGTGATTATAATTGGGAGTTTTTATGACAGCAAAACTTAAATTAAATTTTACAAGAAGCAGATATTTAGAAATTGATTTTGAAGATGTTACAGATGAAAAAATCATCACTCATAAAAAGATGAAAGTAACAATGAATCTTGCTGCAATTGTTTTTATATTAAGTCTTATTGTGAACTATATAAGTACTTCAATACTTGCAGATATTTCATTAATTTTTATAGCTACTTCTATGTTTACATTATGTTTGATTAATATATATTATCAGGGAAATATAAATTACTTAGATAAGATAATACCATTTATTGATATCATTAATATGATAGATACTGAAAAAGATATATATTTTTCATATGATTTTTCAACACTTAAATATTATAAAAAAGGCGGTATGTTTTCTACATATAAATTGCCTGTAGATAAGATAGAATATTATGATTCCAGAAATCTTAAATTAACATATGATGAAAAATTGAAAAAAATCATTCTTTATCTGCCATATCAATGTGCATAATAGCAGCTATATATTAAAGTAACAAAATAATAATAAATTAAAAGGAGAACACAGCATATGAATAAGGATAATATTTTTATTTTGGTTATGCGTATAATATTTGGAATTATGTATATTGCAATTGTAGCAGCATTGATATGGGAAATTGTACAAGTGAATAAAGGTTTTTCAAAAGAAACTACAGAAGAAGTCCAGCTTTACAGTATCAGTACGGATAAGGAATATGAAGGTTCATTTGTATTAGGTTCAGGAAGTATTGATTCACAGGAATACATAACTGCTTACCGAGTTACAGAAGACGGTGGTAAGAAGTATTTCAAGATGAACAGAGATAAAGTAACTATCTATGATACATTAAACAATGATGAACAGGCTTATGCCATGATAAAGAGAGCTTCATTAGGAATTAAAGAAATTAAACTGTATGTTCCTAAAAATACAATTGAAAAGGAATTTAATCTTAGCTTGTAACGACAGCTTAATATAAAAAAGGAGATAACATATGATTCAGATTAAAAATATTTTATGTGACTTGGCAGATTATGCTTATAGGGATAATCCCAAGCTTGAGCAGTATAAACATTTCTACATAGAAGTAAGCAATGAAAACAGAAACTCTTTTCATGGCGACTATAATGAAAGGACGCATCATATAAGAATTTTTAATGCTTATCGTGATGATGCAGCTATTATTGCTACAACTATCCATGAATTAGCACATCATATTGATACATGCAACAGAGGCAGGTCAGACCATAGCAAGGAGTTTTATATTGTTTTTGAACATCTGCTTAAAACTGCTCTGGATATGAAGTTATTTAATAAAGAACAGTTCTTGGCAGCTACGGCTGATGCGTCTGATTCCGGTAAAATAAGAAACATGATTAAAGATTATGAACCTGTATCAGTTGGATATAAAGAAAATATATCAATCATAAGAGTACACAACTGCTATGATATAAAAAATGAATTAAAGGAAAGAGGCTATCATTATAATAGCGTGGAAAAGGCGTGGGAGACTGAGACCAGTGATACAGCGGCGGAAGAAAGATATCTTAAACACCTAAAGGCTGATATTTCATATGATGTGAGCAATAATTTTATGTCTTTTAACAGAAAGAGCTATATATGTGCAGGGCAGGGAAGCTATGATATTAAGGACTATTTAAAAGATAATGGATTTTTCTTTGATAAGAAAATTAAGGCTTGGAAAAAGGAAGGCAATTCTAAAGATTTAGCTGTATATAGAAGAGAATATCCTAATGTACAGTGGAGCATAATCTAAGCATAAACTGACTGCATATTCTATAATGCATTAACTTCCTTTTATGAAGACGATAACAACAAAGATATTCTTAAAACATTTCTAAAAACATATTGCATCACTGTTTAATATAAACTTTTAAGACATCTGTTTTTTAACAGGTGTCTTTTTGCATTCTAAAAAAATTATTTATTTTTATTTTAAAAAACTATAAAAAGGACTTTTTATGATATTTGAAAATAATAAGAATGATAAACTATATACATAAAAGAAACAAAAAATAACTTATATTATGATTCCATTAAAGGGGCAATTTTAAATACTAAAAAGTTATAAAGGAGAGAAATTATGATGTATTTTATAATTGGAGTTATTATGCTTGCGATAGGAGTTTTTATAATTTTATTCGGATTAATAAATGATGGAATAGGAGAAGCACCATGTTATATTACCAGCTATTTAGGATGGATAGGCATGTTTTCAGGAATGCTAATAATAGTAATAGCATTGTCAGATAAAAGCAATAATGAAAATAAGACTATAAATGAAAACAGTACTGAAATTGAAAATGTTACTGAAACACAGATGGAATCAGCAGCAAATAGTACTATAAAGGTTGCATTGATGCAGAATTATCCTGAAGCTGAAATAATCAGTAATAAGAATGATTTACAGCATGGTATTTTTGTTTATAACAATGAAAATTATAGCTTTGAAGTAGAAGATAACATTTTATTCATAAAGCAGGATAAGAAGCTTATTAAATACATCTATTTGAATTAAAGGAGAACTTATGAATCCGGTAGGAATTATGTTATTAGGTGCATTTATTTGCATGGGAAGCACAATTGCTTTATATGTGATTAATGTAATTAATTTAAAAGACAAGCTGATACCAACATCTTTGCTAAAGCAAAGCTGTTTACTAAGCAATGTAGTCTTAACGATAATTTTGGCTTCCAGTTTAGTTTTTTCTGTATCAGGCTGCTTTAAGGCAATTAAAGAAAAAATTAATTATGCAAAATTTTTTAATTCGGTATGTCTGACTACTGAAGAAATGGAAAGGAAATAAATATATGAAGTTTACTACATATTCAGAAGCACATTTAAAAAGTCTGAAAAAAGATGAATTAATAGATTTATACAGACAGCTTGAAGATAATTTAAAGTCTGAAATAGCAGAAAATGAAACGACAATGAATTATATAAGAGCTGCCAATATAAAAATAACTGAACAGCATAAGAAAGACATTATAAAGGCAAGAAAAGAAGCTGTAGAAGAGTTTGTAAATTTTATAAAAGAACAGATGCCTTTAGATATATGTAGTGGTATGGAAGCCTGTGAAGAGATAAACAGCCTGTATGAACGGTTTTTATTTAAAAAGTGAATAGAAATACAGACGATTATGAAAGGTAGTGAAAATTGTGTTTGGAACGAGAGCAGCAGATGTTAAAAAGAGAAAATAAGATAAGAAGAGTGTCTTATAGTGTATGGATATTAAATGTTTAAGAAGGAGAGTTTTATGAAATGTCAATTTTGTAATGTAGAAATGGTATATAAACCTAATATGAGAGGATTATATAGTCCGGGTATGGACCATAATATGAATGCTTTAATTGTTAATTATACAGAAGAAGTAGAAGAAGATTGTTTAATTTTTAAAATAAAAAGAAAAAAAACTCATACGATTGAGATAAACCCTAAATATTATGTGTGTCCTAAGTGCGGACAGATTATAACAAAGATACCGGATGAAATGATAGATGCTGTAATTGAAGCGGAGATTTAAGTTATGAATAAAAGACAGTATAAGAAATCAAGAAAAAAGATAAATAAGGTCTGTATATTGGATGAGTTCTTCTTATTAGATTTCACTCCTGAAGAATATCAAAACTACCTTGAAGATATTGAAGAATACTCCTATAGGCATCATAGATATAAGCATTATAAAGATAAGATATCAGGAGTAATAGACTTTAGCTATCGTCCACCTGTAAGTAAAAGATATAGTGTACAAGAAAGTATAATTAAAGATATAAGAGCATGTATTCAACAATGCTCAAACAGAAAGGTAGAAGTGTAAAAAAAATGTACTTTCGGAATGTAATGTAGAAAGAAAGGTAATACATAATGAACAGTAAAGAATATACAAAATGTAAGAAATGCGGTTGTTTACTTGCTGAAAAAAACATTAAAAAGGGATTATGTGATGAATGTCAGGAAAACAGGAAGAACATCAGGAATACTATTGTTAAAATTATAGCTATTGTATTTATTGGAATTGCTTTAATTACAAGTATGGCTGTTATCTATTTTCATATAAACAAGAAATATCCTGTTACTTATGAAGATTGTGTTATGCAGGTGGTTGATAAAAGAGAAGAAACAACTTATCGGTATTCAGGAAAAGCAATTGTTCCTATTACAAAATATTATCTTCTTTTTGATAACGGGAAAGAATTTCGTGTATCTAAGTATATATACAATAAAACTGATATAGATGATGGCATAATCGTTACTTATACATATCGAAATAATAACATTGAGGACATGCAGATAAAATATCAAAATTAAGGAGAGATTTTTATGAAGAAAAGTGTGGAAGATATAATAAATAAGGCAGTAACAAATGTATTAACAGACAGAGATATTATAGGCAAAAATATAAAAGAGACTTGTAAAAGAGTTTATGAACAGGGATATAAAGATGGATTTAATGAAGGATTCAAATGGAATTTAATAAAAGATAAGTTGCCAAATAATAAAGCCGACAGGATAGTAGCTATATATTTTTGCGAAGAGAATGTTAATGAAGATTTTGAAGATACAATAGTAAAAACAGGCTATTATCATAACGGCGAATGGTTTGTAGAAGGTAGACCATTATATTTTGATGGTGATTATGGAGAAAAAGTTATCGCTTGGGCTGATTTTCCTACATATGATGATTAACAAGGAGAAAATATGGACGGGTTAATTATTAAACATAAATGGCTAGACCTTATTTTAAAAGGTCAAAAGACAATAGAAGTTCGTGGAAGTGATACAAAGAAACAGGGAGAAACAATTTATCTGTTAGAGAGTGGAACTTCTAAAGTAGTTGGTACATGTAAAATAGCTGCGACATATCCTATAAGCTGTTCTGATTGGTCAGAAGAAAGAGAAAATCATTGTGTTGATATTTCATATAATGACCTTAAGAGAAGATATCCTAATCCTTATGCGTGGGTACTTAAAGATGTACAGCCTTTGGATAAAGAGATGTATTACAAACATCCTAAAGGAGCAGTTATATGGGTGAAAAATGTCTCTGTTAAAGCAGAGCAATGTCTTTGTTAAAACAGAGCCATAGCAGTTTGCCACATGATGCTGTCGCTACACTCCATCTACAGCAAACTTAAAAGCACTATAATTATAGAATTATTTCTAAAAGAGTAAAAGATATAAGGAGAATAAATACATGAGTGATTATAGATATATGAGAGTTATCCGCTGTAAGGTGGATATGAATAAGATAGGAGTATCATCCATTTGGGATTTAGAGGATAAGTTTCCTGAATTGTTTGATATAAGTTTGCCAAGGTACTTTGCAAAAGCTCCTGTAGAAGAAGAGAACTATTTGGATTATGTTCTTGAATCAAAAGTTAGTTATGATGACGGAGACTGGGGAAAAGCCAGATATCTTACGGATAATGAAGCAGTTAAGTATCTTGCTTTATTCAGTCAGATATATCCTGATGTAGAAATAAAGGATTTAAGAGCTGTGGAGTTTTGTTGGTATGATTGTTCTGAAGCACCATTGTATTTTAATGTTGCAGAAGAAGAATGGTTATAGGGGGATTAAAGATGGTAAAAACAATATGTATGCAGCCATACACATTAAGAGAACTGATTCAATCTTTTATGGAAAATAATCCTACATATTACGGTTGCATATCTATATATCATTTTTTTAATAAAGAAAAAGCTTTTTGTGAGATGGGAAAGATAAAAGAAATTAGTAGCATTAAATATTATAAATATCAGGATAAACCGGTTAAGTATTTTAAAATTGGCTATTCTGATTTAAAAGTATGGATTTAAAAGAAAGGAACTATATGAAATTTACTAAGAAAGAGATTATGGATGCCTTTCTATTATTTTTAGATGATGCTCTCCCAGTGTTTGACTGTAAAAAGATAGAGATAGAAGGAAATTCTGATTGTGACAGATGTGATATATGTATGATGAAGCAGTATTTATACAGGGTTAAATCCGGAGAGCTTCCAAAAGCTGCATATCAAAATAATGGAAGAGACTACCCTAAGATAAAGTGAGGTATGAAGCATATGAAAATAAGAGAATTAGCAGATTATTGTAAGAGTATAAATATAAATTGTGATGAATGTATACATAAAAAGAAATGTGACAATTGGGAAGAGGTTATTGCTTATGCATCACCTGTAATGATTGTAGATATGGTTGATAAAAATAAAGATGTTGAAGATGAATGAAAGGACACCAGATGATAGATAACTATAAGGCTTCAGAGCTTACAGACAAATTAAGTGCAGCATTTGGCAATGTAAAAGAAGAGAAGGTTTCAATATCAAAATATAATGAATCCACCCAGACCTATTATGTGAATGAAGCACTGGCAAAACAGCATGTAAGGCAGATAAGCAAGGAAGATATAAAGACAGTGGAAACAAAGAAGACGCTGGATAGCTGCATGAAGGAATTAGAAAAGAAGCTGCCTAATAAAGATAAATGGCACTCAAAGAGACCAAGGAGCAGATAAAATGGTTAATAATAGGTAAAATTAAAAGGGCAGCTTTATAGCTGTCTTTTTTTACTTTTAAAACCTATAAAAGCCTTTTTATAACGGTTGAGATTATTAAAACTGATAAACTGTAATAAAAAAGAAAAAATAAAAAAAGGAATACATACATGAAAGACGCAAAATCAAATTATAAATTGTCAGTTAAACTCATTAAGGATTTATTTTTACTTATATTAGAGATATTTATTGTGCTTGTTATAGCAAAAACCGGATTATTGGGTGAAAGTTTAGGCTCAATTCTTATTTTGTATTATGGCACATCCTGCATAATATCTATGATAGGAAACTATAACGAAAATGGAAACGATACAAATATTACCATGCGTGATGATTCTGATGAGTGAATTTGATAATAAGTATATAAGTATACAAGTATAAATGAATTACACTTATTTAAAGACAATAACATTATTAAGACATATACATAAAAGCTTTATTATAAATTAAAAAAAGCTGTGAAATGTTATATTAAATGTAGCAATAAGAATAGGAAGGATAGATTATGATTGTTAATATAGATGATTATAGTATAGCTGAACTAATTGAAATGAAATTCGGACTTAAAAAAGGTCAGGAATTTAAACTTATAGCAGACCCGATTCTTCATAAATATTATGCTGTTAAAGCTGATGAAGACGACATAACATACTGCTTTAAAGATGGTCAGCTTTTACATAAAAATGAAGTTGATTACGACCATTGGTCAGAATGGTATGGCTTTAATGAAAAGCAGCTTGAGTTAATCGTAAGTGGTATATATACTCCCGTATCAATTGATAAGTGGAATGAAATACAAGAAAGTAAAAAAAGACAATTTGAATTAGATGAACAGTATAAGAGAAATGCAGTTAAAAAATATCTTAAAGACTATGCAGATAATAAAGGCTGGAAACATATAAAAATTTTAGATGAAAAAGATGGCTTTGATGACTTTTATCTGCTAATAGCTTATACAGATGAAACTATGACCGCTGAAATAAAAGACCCTGATAACGGTATGATGATGTTTTTTAATAAAAATGATTATAAGGATTATAAAGAAATGTCTAATGCAAAACTTTATTCAGATGTGTGTAGTAAGGACAAAAAGATTTCAAAAGCTCCTGTGCATAACGAAATTGAGAAATAGAACAAATAAGTATAACTTGGGTAGACTTATAAAAATGTGAGGTAATGATTATGGAATATAGTCAGGAAATGATTGATAGTATTAAAAATGCAAGTTATAAGCAAGGACATGATATTGGATATAGTGAAGGTGTTTTGGAAACATATATAAAAATGCAAAAAGACATTATAGAAAACTTAAAAAAAGCTAAACATCAAATATCATTAAATAATGAAGCTTTAGAAATATACAGACAGGCTATAGATGATGCAATTAACATAGTAGGAACAGCCAGTTTTAAAGAAATTTCAAAAAAGAATGAAATATATATGTAAATCCAAAAAAATGCGAGGTAATGATTATGGAATATAGTAATAAAGAATTAAATGAAATCAGAGAAGCAGGATATAATCACGGATATGATGTCGGATATAATGAAGGATATTATGACAGTATAAAAAACATTATAACCGAAATAGAAAAATTATCCCAAAAAAGATGCGAAATAGATTTACGCCATACTAAAACTGAATGTGATAAGGGCTGGGCTGCGGGAGAAATGAATGCATTCCATATGATATTAAATCATATCAAAATTTTAGAACAAGAAAATATTAAAACATCTAAAAGAGTTATAGGCTATGATGATTGTGGAAAGCCATTACATGAAGGAGACTTCTGTACATTTGATGTAAATGCATCAGATTGGAAATTTAAACCGGATAATATACGAAAATCTGGATTAGCTACTTTAGAAGGACAGATTACATATAATGAACAGGATAAGTGCTATGAATTAAGTATTGATAATGATTATTGTCCTGTCTTATACTTCCATGCAATAGAACCGGGAACATTAAAATTAAAAGAATCTAAGGAACAGACAAAGGAACAATCTTTTAGAAAAAACAATAAAGAAATTGAAAGGTAACAGGTGGAAATATGAATGTAATGGTATGTTTTAGGAATGGAATTAGTGCTGCAATAGCATCTTCAGCTAGTGCTAAGTTACAGCATTTAGAATTAAAAACAAAAAGCCTTGAAGAATTAGGATTAAATGTTGAACTTATATATTTGGACAAGAACGATTTAAGCAAAGTATTAGAAAAGGAAGACATAAAGCCTGATTACATTTATTTATATGAAGATGAGAAAAATAATGAAAAAGACATAAGAGAATTTATAGAAACCAATTATCCAAATATCAATATAATTTCTTACAATAAAGAAAATAGTATACATTATGATGAACATGCTCAGACTTATATATTAGATGAATTAATTCTGAATAACTTAAAGATTGAAGAAAAGTATATAGTTAATACCCTTGCACTTATTCAGGATTTACATGTAATCAAAATGTATATGACGGAACTGGATAATATACAGGCTTTAAAACATGATAATATACATATTTTTGATAGTGAAAAGGAAGCTGATGTATTCATATTAGATTTTATCAAGGAAAATATTCACAGCCTTGAGACTGGTATTAACCAATTAAAAAAAGACTTGGAAAGAAAAGAAACACTGTTTAATAGATGGGAAGTAATTCTTAAGCAAAAGGAACAGGATTTTGTTAATAAATATAAACCGGATGTAAAATCTAAGAAGAACATTGAAAGAGATATGTAAAGTATCATAAGGCTGCTATTTATAGCAGTCTTTTTTATTATCTAAAAAAGCTTTATTACAATAAAAGCAAAAACAATATTTCGTATAATTCACTTAACAAAATAAAAGGAGCAGCTATATGTTAATTGAAAAGAGAAAAAGAGAATTTAGTAATGGAACAGTATATGCATTATTAACAGAAGACGGATATCCCCTTGAAGTAACAGACACATTTTTACCTGATTATACAAAGATGGCAGTAAATGAAAACACAAATGCCCTGCATGAAAAAGAGCTTGGAAGTAGAAAAAACAGATGGATGATAGGAGTAAGCTGTATGAGTGGATGCCCTGTAGGGTGTAGATTCTGTGCAACCGGCAACTTAAAAAGATTCCGTAATTTAACAGCAGATGAAATTGTGGAACAGGTTGAATTTGTAATAAATAAGAATCCTGGCTTTAATCCTGATGAAGCTTATGAATTTAAGATTAACTACACACGCATGGGTGAACCATTTCTTAATATAGAAGCTGTTAAAGAAGCCATAAGAATAATTGATAGAAGATTCAAGCATGTACATCACTATATAAGCACCATAGGTATTAGGGGCAGTGATTACAGCTTTATAAAGGATAACATAACCTTACAGGTATCATTACATTCACTGGATGAAGAAAGAAGACATAATCTGATTCCTATAGGCAGTCTTTTAAGCATAAAAGAACTAGGACAGATAAGAACTAAGAGTAATTTAAAGACAACAGTTAATATGACACTTGTTGATACGAAAGACTTTGATATAGATAAGCTTAAAAGATACTTTGACCCTGAATATTTCTTTATCAAGTTAAGTCCTATAAATGAAAATAATATAAGTGAAAAGAATCATATGGGTAAAGGAATTATAAAGAGTACTAATCTATTATAAGGGGAAATAATGAGCTGGACAAAAAACATACAGTTTAGACATAGTACATGCTATGACTGTAACGGAAAGAACACAGAATTTAATGATAATGTTATAGATGTATATATCGTTACAACAAGACAATGTAATGCAGCATGTAAGTTTTGTGAATACCATACAGGAAATATAAATCTTGATACTGACTGGATTATAGAAGCCTTTAAGGAACTGTCAAGGATTGCCACTGTCGGAACAATACATTTTACCGGTGGGGAAACTACTCTTTGTGTTACTGATAAAATGGTTAAAATCTGTACTGAAGCAAAGAAGATATTTCCACTGGTTAAAACATCAGTTAATACAAATGGAAGCAGGCTTAAAGACCTTGAAGGAATTGATGTACTGGACAATATAGCATTAAGCAGACATCACTATGATGATGAAATTAACAATCAGATATTTGGTATAAATACAGCAGATACAGATATTTTGGATAGCTTTAAGGATAAACATAAGCTGCATCTTAGCTGTAATTTAATTAAAGGTTATGTAGATAATGAAGAAGAGATAAGAAAGTATCTTGAGTATGTATCCAAGCTTGGAATATATGATATAGGTTTAGTAAGCCTTATGAAGATAAATAAGTACTGTGAAGAGCATTTTGTTGATTTTAATAAGCTGGATTTAGAAAGAATAAATAATCTGAAGCGTACAAGATGGTATTGTAACAGCTTAGATAAAATGAGTTGTTCCTGTAAATGTGAAAATTATCTTTATATGGCAGAAAATTATAATCTTTTGTCAGTGTACCATAGGCAGGCGATTAAATTAAAAGGCATAGAAGAAATAAGTAATTATCTTGTTTTAGAAGATAAAAAAATTATGCAGGGCTTTAATGGAGCTGTTTTAAACAAGTTATAAATTTCAAAAATGATAGAATTAAATCAGAAAAAATAAGAGAGGTAGAAGTTATGGCGAATGTGAAGAATTTGAGCTTTCTGATAGGTTCATATAAGGAAATGACAAAGGCTTTTGGCTTTAATGATAAAACAGACCAATTTTTTATAAAACAGATGAATGCATTGTCAGGTATAGCCCAGATTGACTATAAAGACGTGCAAATGATACAGCAGATTACCGGTATCGGAACTGAAAAAACAAAAAGTGAAAGAACAAGAAGCATTGAAAGCTTTGTACATGCAATGAATATAATGGAAGGTTCAATTATAAACTTAAGACCTACAATGCTTTTTAACATGTATCATAATAAGGAAGTAAATGAAGACTTATATAAGATTATAGGAAAGATATATGGCATTAATACAAGTATTAGTTTAGATGAATTAGAAGAAAAAGAAGCTAATAATGCCTTTGGAGTACTTCAGGATTCTAAAATGAGCAGTAAAAATGATACAGACTTAGATAAGTTTATTAACTTCTGCAATAAAATGTATAAAAAGTTTGATATTAATGCAGGAATCAGATGTAAAAACCCAAATTGTATATGTTCATCAAACCCTTATTATATATCATGTTCTTTTAAAAGACTTAATGAAAGTTTATCAAGCATGTATCAGTATCTAACATCTATGAACGAAGCAGATGAAACAGAAGAAGTCTATGTCAATTATAGTGATGGCTGTCATGGCGGCACAAGAACCGATTTAGCAGCCACTAAAGAACTAGGAAACTTAAATATAGATTATAAAAAGGCATGTGATGAGTTAAGAAAAGAAATTGCAAAAGAAACCAATAAAAATAAATCAGTAAATGAAGAATATGAAAGATAGGAAGGTAATGATTATGGAACAGATTATAAGAGAATTAAAGGAAAACGGATATGATTATGCAGTAGCAATTGCTACAGAGGCAGAGATAAATGCAAAGGCTGCATGTGGACAGTTATCAATTATAACTGAAGACGAAGTGTAAAAAGAAAGGCAGTAAGACAACGTACTTTCGGAATGTAATGTAGAAAGAAAGGAACTGATAATTATGGATATGAAATATACAATAACAATTCCAAAGGAATTTAGATATGATTATATAAGAGATAAATTTAAAGATACATTTGAAAGGTTACTGGCGGATATAGAAGGCAAAGCTGATGATACAACATTAAAAAAAGTGAATCAGCTTGAACAGGCATTTTTAACATCTGAAGCTACCGCTAATGATAAAGTAACTGTTTTTCTGCCATTTGAGGATAAGCCTGAAGATATTTTAAAAGCAGCTTCAAGTAAATTAACAACAATCTATCCTTATCTATGTGGCAGATATGAAAGAGAAACTATTGATATGTTAAACACAGCATTTAAAGATGCCGGTATTAATATTAAGGAGAAAACTATGGAGATAAATATGACTGGATTAGAACGAATAAAAGAAGAAAGTAAAAAGAATGAAAATTTAAAGCAGCAGGAAGAAGAACTGCGAAACAACAATGAAGGATATGGATACAAAAGAACCGCCTTTGAAAACATTAAGAAGTATTTTGACACATTAAATGAAGTGTTAAAAGACACTGATATAGGTGATTTCAATATTCCTTTAGAAGATGGACTAATAACATATAAACATTATAAGAGAAATGTCCGTACATTAGGTGGAACTGGATATAAGACTGAATATCAGAATGAATTTGGCTATCAAAGAGCTATTATAAGCTTTAATAAGACATATGGAAAAAATGATGAAGGTAATCCTAACCTGTTTGCAAACAATGGGCTTTTTTCAAAAATAGCATTAAATTGGGATGAAATCCAGAAAATAATTGAAGAAGACATTACAGAGCGACTTCAGAATAGAAATGAAGAATTAGAAGCATATAAAAAACTTTCTAATACAAATAAAAAGAATAAAGCTAAAGATAATTATGAAATAGGATTTTAAGATTAGTCAGGAGAAATAATATGATTATAGATATGACCGGATTAGAACGAATAAGAGAAGAGACCTGCAAAAGTGACCTTTTACAACAGCAGAAAGAAGAAATGTATAACAATACTAAAGCTGAATATAGAAAATACCAGAAAAGTGCTTATGACAGCATAAAGGCATATTTTGATACATTAAAAACCATATTGGATAATTCTGATTCTGATTATTTAAAATATAATAAGATAACATTCGATATAAAAATTAAAGAATTACACATGATATATAGTTATTCAAAAAACAGTATGCAGGATTTATCCTATTATAACGGCAATTGTGGATTAACTTTTCGGGATTCATATGAAACAGTAGAAAGAAATCATCCTGAATATTTTGAAGATTTAGGCTTTTTTACCAGAATAGCGGAAAAATGGAATTATATACAGGCTTCCTTAGAACAGGAGATTATTACTCGTATAAGTCTTCAGAATGACTTAAAGCAGGATGAAATAAACAGATATAAGGAAAATATAGAGAACTATAAAAAACTCTCAAATGAAGAAAAAGTAAAAGATAACAAACAGAAAAATTTATATGAGGTAGACAGATGAGTAGCAGTTTAAGAGATACAGTAGAAGAATTAAATTATATTTGGAAACATATTAATGAATTTTTATACGAAAATGGAAAACCGACATTAAGACATGGTAAGCCGGGAGTACTTATTGAACATACAGAACAGGAATACATTGATTTTTTAAATGGATTAGCTCAGGATTCTTTAGAAAGCTATCGTGATTTTGCAATTGAATACGGTTGGATAGATGCCCCTGTTCCTAAATCAAAATCAAATGATAATTATGATGATTACGGAAGGTAATGTTATTATGAACAATTACGATTTAGCAGTACAGATTGCTAAGAAAGTAAATGAAATTGGCGGAGCTGCTTATTTTGTAGGTGGGTATGTAAGAGATAAACTACTAGGTATTCCAAATAGAGATATTGATATTGAAATACATAATGTAACACCCTATATATTAGAAAATATATTAAAAGAACTGGGAGAAGTCCAATCAAGAACCGTAGGGAATAATTTCGGGATATATAACATAGATGGTTATGATTTGGATATATCTTTGCCTAGAAAAGAGAAAGCTACCGGAAAAGGTCATAAGGATTTTGAAATAGTAGTAGACCCTTTTCTTTCCTTAGAAGAATCAGCAAAAAGAAGAGACTTTACTATAAATGCTTTAATGGAAGATATACTCACAGGGGAAATTAAGGATTATTTTGGCGGACTGGATGATTTACATAATGGTGTCATAAGACATATAGATGATAAAACATTTATAGAAGACTCGCTAAGAGTATTAAGAGCCTGTCAGTTTGCAGCAAGGTTTAATTTCACAATTGCTCCTGAAACAATTTGTCTTTGTAAGACTATGGATTTAAGTACCCTGCCTAAAGAACGAATTGCCGGGGAGCTTAGTAAGGCACTTTTAAAGACAGATAAACCTTCAGTATTCTTTGATAATCTTTATGAATGTAAACAGACAGAATGGTTTAAGGAAGTATATGCTCTTAAAGGTATCAAGCAGAATAGTATGTATCATCCTGAAGGAGATGTGTATATGCATACCATGTCTGTATTAGACCAGGCTGAAGAGCTTTTTCCTACAGGTATAGACAATCCGGACAGGTATTTACCATTTATGTTATCAGCCTTATGTCACGATTTTGGCAAGGTAAATACAACTGAAATAAACAGTAAAGGAAGATTATGTGCATTAAATCATGAAATAACAGGTATTCCGATTGCAAATGATTTTCTTAACCGGATTTATAACAATAAGAGCTTTATCAAGTATGTTGATAATATGGTTGAATATCATATGAAAGCACATAGCTGTTTTAATAATCGTTCAAGAACAAGAACCACAAATCTAATGTTTGATAAGCTGTTATATCCAAAAGATTTTATTTTGTTAGTGTATGCAGATAGCACAGGGCATGATTTAAACAATCTTGATAATAAACAGTTTAATATGTTTTTAGAAAAAGCGATGATGGAAATTGGGTTCTTAACAGACCGATATCTTGATTATAGCAAGAAAATATCAGAGCCACATATCACGGCTGAGGATTTAATTGATATTGGACTTAAGCCATCACCACTGTTTAAAATTATACTTGATAAGGCTTGGGATATGCACCTTAAAGGAGTAAAGAAGGAAAATGTATTAAAGCAGATTGCAGGTGAACTTGACGGAGAAGATAAAATGCAGCTTTGCAAAGCTGTTAAACAATCTGATTTAAAGACAAAGCATCTGACAGTAACAAAAAATAAAAATATTTATAATAAAGAACTATAAAAAGGCTTTTTTATAATAAATGAATGCTTAATAAAAGATAAAATGTAATTAAGAAAAGAAACAAAGCAATTTTAGAGAGTTTCAAATTAAATTACATTTTATTTTTTTAGGAGTGTTGAACATGACAAAGACAGTTTATATTCGTGGAAAAAAGTTACAGAATTTATTGATGGAAAATAATATCACACAGAAAGATTTTTGTCAGATGCTAGACATACAGATGTCTGAGCTGTCAAAAATGATACATAATAAACGTACTGCACCTGTTGATGTGGTAAATAATATGGCAGAGCTTTTATCAGTAAAACCAGACAGCCTTATTAATACTAATAAAGAAATAAAAAATACATATAGAAAAACCAAATCTATTGCCGGTATGAAATGGAATAATGATTTTTATAAAAGAAGGCTTATACAGTGCGGCATGTATCAGTATGAATTATGTAACCGCATAAAAAGAGATGGTTCAATCTTTTATTTATATGCAAGTGGAAAGAGTAATCCAAGTGTAGATACAGTTTTAGAAATTTGTAAGGCATTGAAGTGTTCTTCAAAGGACTTGGTAGGATTAACAGAAGAAGAAATTAATAAGGCAGCAGGAGAGCAGATTTTTACCTGTCATTATGGTACTTCAGTAAAAGATACAGTAGGCACAGATACAGCCAGACCGGATGAAGAAAACATAACAGAAGAGAAATCCGAAGTTCTCTCCAAGGCTGAAACTTGTGAAGATAATGAAAATGCCATATGGTTTGATTCAGAAAAATATAAGAACTTTGAAAGCTCCAATGTAATAGATAACATTGAAACAATCAATAAGAACCTGCTTGCAATGGTAGAAGACCTTGGTATGGCAAATTCAGTGTTATTAAAGAAGATGGATGAGCTTATGAGTATGAATGTTCATTTAGCAGAGCGTATAGACAGCCTTGAAAAGAGAACATCAATCAAGTCTGTATCACAACCTGTAAAATCTTTTAAGCCTAACAGTTCAACACTCTGGGGAAATAATACATGTAGTGAAGCTGAAATGAAAGAAATCATTAAGTCAGAAGTTAAGAACTGCACTGTTAAAGAATATAAAGATAAGATTTATAAATTAGCTGCATATATGGCAAAGAAAGAAAACAGTATATCAAATGCAATACTTAGTAAGAGTTATACGCAGTTCACAAAAATATATGGACTTGCCCCTGATGCATTAAAGAAGGAAACCGGAATGACATGTACAATTGATGCGATATATGCCAATCCATTAAGCAGGGAGATTTATTTTAATATGATGTGTACAAATGCATCACATGCTTAAGTCAATTTTGTTATAAGAGTTTTCACATAGCGGAACAATTGTTATTCAGTAAAAGGAGAAAAAATGTATGAGAAATGGTAACAGATTATACACATACAATCAGTCTTTAGATAAAACACAATTTGAAGTGCGTATGCCAAAAATTTATAATGACAAATATCAGTTAGAAGTAAAACATGAAATTGCAAGAATATCTGATAAAATCAAAACTTTAAAACGTACTGAACGTAAAGCTCATCAAAACGACCAGAAAATATATGAGTTCATGGTTGATTTAGACTTTTGGAAATCAGAAATGGCTAAGTTTGATAATAACCAGACGCACAAGCTACTTAAATCACGCAAATCATATGATGATAAATACCTATATGACTTTACAATAGATTATATCAACAAACAAATACCAATTGATGAATCACACGGCAGATATTCATACATTACAAAAGAAGAAATTGCAAAAGTTCTTAAATGTAAGCCTTCAGACTTAGATAAGACGTTCATGCGATTAAACCGTGAAGGTATATTATCACAGGCAAAACACAGAAGAATGCACGATACAGCCAGATATGGCAACATCGAAGAAACCCTAAGCTGCGATTACGGAAACTCTGACTGGATACCAGATGCGTATGATATTCTAGTGAAAGCACCTGTATTGACAGCATAATATGTAGCATTCTTAAAATAGATGACTGAATTTTACAAAGAGGTATGTAAACAATAATTAAATGTAAAAATAATCAGCTACAAATACAAAGAAGAAACTGAAAGAATTGAGAGGTAATCAGAATGAAATGTGACAAGTGTAATAATGCCAATATCTGTTTAGACCATATCGAATTACCTAGCCTTATTGGGTGTACGAGTGGAATACCAGACCATAAAGTACCCACCAACGCTGATAGAATAAGGAATATGTCGGATGAAGAACTAGCGGAGTTTATGCAGAAAATGGAATACACTTGCTTTGTAGATTTTATAGGATATGCAGATAAAGGTTGCGGGCGAAATGAAATTTCTTGCAAAGATTGCCGAGCAAAAGCACCAACAATACTTGAATGGCTTCAATCAGAAGCAGAATAGGAGATAAACGGTTATGAGTTATATAATGCTTCATACATATGCAGAAAGAGCAAGGAAAGCTAATGAAGACCTGATGAATCATGTATTTGATGAAGAAAAAGCAAAAATAGAAAGGTCTGTTCTTTATCACGGAAAAGAAGTCTTTATAAATAATTTAGAAACTGAAAAAATATATAAACATATAAATGAAACCAAATATGGGTATGGTTTAGCAATTGATTATTTTAATGTGGCATTATCTTTTTCTAAAATAGACGATAATCCAACCGGCTATGTAGTTTTAAAAATAAAGGATGAAAAAGAACTTTTAGCATTTAAAAAAGCCTATGACGAAGGGGAAGAAATTAATCTGGATGAATATATATATGATGATTATTCCTCATGGAAATATATCTCTTGGAAGTAACTTTATCGGCTGAAGAAGTGAAGGATTTGTTATATACGGAAATTGTATAAGTTATAAGAAAGGAATAAATTTTGAAAATTATGAAAAATAAATATCAGAAATTACATAGAATTGTAATCGGAAGAAGTGGTTCTGGAAAATCGTTTAGTATTTTATCAAATATAAAAAAAGATAAGAAAATAAATATTATATGTTATCCAGAAGCAATAAGTGCTTATACAGGTGTTTACGAAAAGGCATTTCCAGAGATATTTTTAAAATACAGACAAGATGCTATAGCTACAATACAACCACACATAATAGACATCAATGAAAATATATTATTAAAATGCAATGTTCATTATAATCCAAATATATTTGAACTTATTGAGTGGGCTAAACAAGATGGTGAAGACTTAAGTAGATATCGTTTTGTTATCCTTGATGGTTTGTGGAATCAATTAAATCAGGCTGATAAAATTAAGTATTTTTTATTACTATCAGAGCTTAATGCAGAAGTAGTTATTGAAATATGCGATATAGATGAATTACTGGAAACAATAATAAGAAATTATAATTCAAAAATAATAAATAATTATTGGACAATTTCCCTATTAAACTAGAATAGGTAAAGAGAAGGAGATAATTATGGAAAACTCAAAAAATAAAAAAACTAAAGATGATTTGACTTATCGTTATTTTGTTGCTTTTTCTCATAGCTGCGGCTTTGGAAATATATTTTTAACACTAACAGAACCAATGAATACATCTGAAACAATTAATCAGGTGCATGATTACATAGAAAATAATAATAATGTCTCAGATGTTGTTATATTAAATTGGAAAAGAATAAGAGAAGGAGATAATTATGGAAGATAAATACTTATCAAAGGCAAGGAGGATTGACAATGGAGATTGGCTTGTTGGCTATGTTGTAAAATATGGGTATACAGGAAAAGAAAAATATTATATAGTTCCAAGCTATGCTTCTGATTTATATGCTATTGAAGTAGACCCATCTACTATCTGCCGAAGCATAGGCTTGAAAGATAAGAATGATAATCTAATTTGGGAAAATGATATTATTCATAAACCATCCTATACAGATTATGACGCTTATGCTAATTCAGAAGCATATACTGGGCGTATTCAGTATGAAGATGGCGGTTGGTCTGTAGAAATTACAAAGCCTGATGGGAATGTATGCGTATCCCCTATTATTGAGATGATTGCTTATTCAAAAGATATAGAATATTGTGAAGTTATTGGCAACATATTTGATAATCCTGAGTTAAATAAAAGAGAAAAGACATATTGTTGTAAAGATAGTAATGATTATGAGAGGTAAGTATTATGATAGATAAGGAAAGAGTATTAAATGCATTAAATGATTTTAGAGATGAGTATGGCACATCATTTTCATCTTGTTATACGGAAGAAACGAGCATTATTGAAGATGCCCTTGATATGTATTATGAAAAGCTTAAGGAAGATAATTATTTAGAGAGGTAAGTATGTTTGGAGAAGTTTTTAATAATGAGATAAAACTAAAGGAAGATGAATGTTGTATTGTATTCGATTTTGGATGTTATTTTCCATATGAAGATGCAGACCATCTTTTCTTTGATTTTGAATTTGATGGACAGATATTTAATGATAAGGTTATCAATCACAGATATCCTAATAAATCATATCAGACTATTACAAAGAAATACGGCAGGAGATTAAGTAAGGTTGGATATCCATATATTTTCAAACTGGATAATCAGAGGCTTAAAATGCTACATGTAAAAATAGGACTACAGGCAGAAGGTCTTAAAGAGCAGCATATAACACTTAATGTTCCAATTGAGACACATATGACAAAGGATAAGCCAGCATGTGCATTAACTTTACATTATTTCTTTGATAAAAATGAATTTATTTTTGAAAGTGATGAATGGGCTGAAGGAGTATGGCATTCTCACGAATGGACTAATTCTGACAAGAAAGAAACCGAAGAAAAAAGATTTAATACAGAATATATAACTTTTATGAATCAGCCATGTAAAACAGGAGACCTTGATATAACTTATGGAGATATAATAACACCATATGCTTCAAAAATAGATGATTTAATTGTTACATAAAAATCAGTTAATGAAAATAAAAATAAGGAAGGCAATATAACATGAGTAACAGACCTGATATCACAAAGAAATTATCATTATCCTTGGAAAAGCATCTTAATCCAAAGAATGATACACGAATATACATGGCAAAAGAATGTACATTTGATTATGCTACTGGTATAAGTAAGCGTGTAGATTATTGCCAGTTTAAGCCGGTAAATACATCTGTATCCGGTATCGAGAAGGGAGATTTCTATTGCTATGAGATTAAATCATCTGTAGAAGATTTCCATAGTCCAAACGGACATAATTTTCTTGGAGATTATAACTATTATGTTATGCCTGAAGAGGTATATATGCTAGTTCAGAAGGAAATTCCTTTTGGAGTTGGTGTATATATCCCTGATGGGATTAATAAAGGCGGCTGGTATAACTTAAAGGCAGTAAAGAAAGCCCGAAAAATTAACAGAACCAGACCTTTAACAGAGATACTATTTATGATGTTTCGGTCAAGTAATAGGGAATTATATAAATTGAAAGAAGGTAAAGTAAATAAAGCATGGGTAACTGTAAAAAGAAATGTCCAATAGCTATAGCAATAATAGTTGCCATTTTATAAAGGAGAATAGACATAATGGTAGATATTATGGATTTAAGCGAATATATAATATATTACAGTAATATTAAAGACTATGGTATATCATGTCTTAAGCTTCAGAAGATATTGTATCTTTTACAGGCTGAATGGTTAATTACAAGAGATAAAAGATTATTTGCTGATAAAATAATTGCATGGGATTTTGGAGTAGTCGTACCGGAAGTATATAGAAAATATATACAATGGGGTGGTCTTGATATACCTCCATCTAAAGATAAGTCTAATATTAATAGATTTAAACTGATGATATCTAAAAAGGACTTAAAACTTATTAATGATTTGCTTGATTATTTTAAAGACTATTCAGCAGTTCTTCTTACAGATATAACATGTAAACAAGCTCCTTGGATTGATGCTCATGTTTACCATCAGAATAATGAAGTAACCTGCGATTCAATCAGAAACTATTTTTTATCTGATAAAGATGAAAAGCCAAAAAGAAAGAGCTTAAAAAATATACATGATATTGAAGAAATAAAAAGATAAGATTAGATAGGAGACCAGCTATGAAAGAAATGAGTATTGATAGAATTATAGAAAAGGAAACTAAGTATTTTAAAGAGGAACAGCATAAATATGACTGTTACATGGATTTATCAGATGAAGGAAAAAGAACATGGAGTGAAGGCAAACAGGCTAAATATGAAGCTGAATATCACAGACAGATTATTGAAAAGCTGATGAAGCTTGCAGAATATGAAAGAATACATGAATTAATGCCTGATAAAAACAAAGTCATAATCGAAGCTGAACTTTCTGATAGTCAGGTAGAAGCATTAAATGATAAAAATATAGATATTTCTGAACCTTTTGCGGCTAATGTAACACTTGATTATGGAGATGAAGTAATATATTGTGCCGGTAAAGTACAGTCTTTTTATAAAGCTGAAAAAAATCAGGAGAAAAAGAAACCTGAAAGAAATCAGGAATACGAAAGGGATTGAAAAAGGAGGGTAATTATGGGGTGTCCTGAAATCAGCTATAATAAAATGTGTTATGAGGCTGATAGAAATATCAGAAATAAAGAAAAGATAGATGATACTGTAGATATAAGAGAGATTGAAAAGCGGTTAAAAAATGCAGTACATGACGGTATGTTCTATTACAATTGCGGAATTGCAGTTGCAAATATTATGAATGAAATCATGGACGAAGATAATATTGATGGCTTTAATGCAGCGTTAGGTGGTATGGTATCTTTTGAATCCTTAATAGGCTTAAGGAACAATAAAGACTTATTTATTAAAACGGAATGTACAGTTGGTGATACTGTATATGTACCATTCAGAGACACAATACAGGAAATGATAATTATTGGTATTATATATGACGGTACTATTGTCTATTATAAGTGGAATGTAAAAGACGATAAAGGCATTTACCCTTGGCTTGATGGTTTTCCTGAACATAATCTTGGAAACACTGTATTTTTAACCAGAGAAGAAGCTGAAAAAGCAAATAAAGGGAAGCTTTTATGAAAATAGTTTTTTTAATATTAGCTGCTCTTATGTTTGGTTATGCTGCATATCTGTTCTTGATTCAATTTAAAATACATGAACCGGAATCAAAATTAACCGTAAAATGCATTATTGCCTTTGCAGTTTCAATACTGTTATTTATATTTTTTTACTCTAAACTGTAAAAAAGGCTTTTTTACAATATATTCAAATAATAAATAATATAAGATGTAATCATAAAAATAAAAGCATGATTGCATCTTATTTTTTATATCTGAAATAAAGGAGTTAATATGAAAAACAGATTGTATTTTGACACAGAAGAGTATGACAGATTTTTTAATACAGTTGGGCTAAGAGACAATACACCGAATAAGCAGCTTGTAAGGTTTTATAAGTGGTGTTATGATAATGAATTTTTCAGAAACATAACAGATGATGATATATCAGAATATTACATATATAATTACTTACCCTGCTTAAAAAATAACGGAATATGTATAGGCGGTTATCCTTGGGCTGATGGATTTCTTATAGGGATTGACCCAAGTAAATGTTATGAAAAACCTAACAGAAGTTCAATACTTATAGAGTTCCCAATTACATCCAAGCGTGAAGAGAACAAGCTTTATAGGCTTCTTGATACGATTGTAGATGATAAGCAGAGGCAGACTAGAGACTGGAAGAAAGCAGCTAAAGAGTTATGGAACGGAGATTATGCAAGGTTTTAAATACTTGTTAGTTTACTGGGATAAATAATAAGAAAGGGAAATTAATTATGAGTGATGAATTAAAAGATATTTTAGAAGCATCTGACCGTTATAAGAATTTTACATTACCTGATAAACCTGCATGTTTTAAAGATATGTTTAAGGGTAGAGATTTTGATGCAGTACAGCTACATTCTACTCAGATTATTGATATCGGAGATGGTAAAAAAGACATTGTTGGATTTTGCGGTATCTTTAAATGGACTGATGGTAAGATTTATTCTCTTGATGGAGATATTTATTATGATGATTTCAAAGTAATAGGCTTTGAAGAGTTTCAAAATATACCAATGGGCGTTAATACCGGCATTGATATATTAGTTTATTGAAAAAACAGTTGATATATCAGAATTTATAAGAAAGATTAAAAATAAGCAAAAATAATTTATAGGAGATACAATCAAGTATGAAAAAAGTGAAAATAAGTAAACATATGAAAACAAAAGCGGAGAAAATATTAGTTATAGGAAGTTGCGGAAGTGGAATAGAGAGCAGACTATTAAATCACAATCCGAAGCAGATTAACAGATTTGTCATCTATCAGAGCATAGAAGAAATGAAAAGAGCAGAGGATGATTTCTATAATTATAACTGCATCATAATATTTTCAGCTTTATTAATATCAAAAAAAGATGATATGGATTATTATAAGGATTTTTTGCTTTATAGAGTTGTTTGTAAAGATAAATTAGCTGCTTATATTCCACTAGGTCTTGGCTTAAATGAGATTATTGTATTTGAAAAAGGCATAGATGGATATTCAGTATATGAAAAAGAAAAATTAAAGAGCAAATTTTTAAGTCAGGTAGAAGAATCAGTTCAGATTAAAGCTAAAGAAATATCTACCGGAAAAGTTATAGATTTGAACCCTAACATAAATGATACCTATTTTGATACACTTATTTGTAATAAGTTTAAGATAGGTGAGCTTGTATTGGTCGAAGGAAAGCTTCCGGATAAATGGAAATGTACAGATATTTAGAAAGGAACTAATATGCACAAAAATGAATGGATAGAGATATCCCGAATGAATAAAAATAGAAAATTGGAAAGAGTTCAGGTATTATCTTTTGGACATTTTTATGTTATTAAGCTGAGTAAAAACTATTTTGCTGTATGTGATATAGATTTTAATAAAGAAATCACATCCGGTACTACCTTAGATAATGCTTCAAAAAAAGCCAGACTATTACAGACAGGGTATGAAATGGGCTTTGAAGATGCAGGAATGTATTAAAAAAGACAAATAGAAAGGAATTTATATATGAAGAATACAGATAGTAGATTTTTATATAAGGCAAAGAGAACAGTCAACAATGAATGGGTACAAGGCTATATTTTTAAAACTGGAGAACGCTATAAAATTCTTCCGACAGATTTTATTAGTCCTGCATTATCTGTACAGGAAGATACAATATGCCAGTGTACAGGTATGGAAGATAATAATTATAAGCTGATTTTTACAAATGATATTGTTGAGTTTCAGCATAGAAAGAATGATAAGAACCCTGACAGATACCTTTTGTGGTGGAATAAGGAAATGAGTGCTATGACAGCAATTGATGCAAATAAGTGTGTATATAATGGATATGATTATACAGGCTTAGATGTATATAGTTCCATTCCTCTTATGGTACAAGACCCTTATGGAGATTTTTATGATATCAAAGTAATTGGAAATATTATCGACAATCCGGAGCTTGTTAAGGTTAAAGAAGATTATTCAAAGTCTTTCTTAACAAAAGATGCGAATAGAAAAACAGATAAGAATGACATTGATTTAGAGTTTTAATGGTGGGTAATGTGAATGAACTTACTATTACATACTTTGTTAGTGATTATTTGTATAAATAATATCATTACTAAAAAGAATAAATTATCTAAGATTTTATGGACTTTATCAGGATTATGCTTTTCGATTTGCGTTATATTAGACATCATACAGATGGTTTAGTATTTTTACATCTATTTTTAATAAGGAGATTTAACAAAGCTTGAGCAAAGAAAGGAATTACTGATGAAAAGAAAATTTTTAATTATTATATGTGGATTAATATTATGTTTTGGATGCGTAGGATGTGCAACAGAAGGAAGCAAAGATTATAATACACATTCTAAACTGATAGCTATAGAAGGAGAAAAGGACTTATATTATTATTCCACAACACATATAGTTTATGTAGTCTTTAATGAGTATGCCGGTGATGCCGGATATGGTTATATGTCACCATATTATTCAGAAAATGGTAAGTTATGTACATATGACACAGAAAAGAAAATGATTATTGAAATAGACTAAACTGGGCGGATGTTTCAGAGCAGATAAAAAGTGTTTTTACAGACACAGATGTTGAGATTTTAGTATGTAAGAGGTAATAATATGGCTATTTATATAACAGGAGACATACATGGAAATCCTGTAAGTTTAGGAGTAAACAGCTTCTATGAGCAGAAGAAGTTCGATAAGGATAATAAAGATGAAAATATAGTAATAATCTTAGGAGATTTCGGACTTGTATGGAATAAAGATGGCGAAGATAAGAATGAAAAATACTGGCTTGACTGGTTAGAAAGTAAACCTTTTACAACAGTATTTGTAGACGGTAATCACGAGAATTTCAAACGATTATATACATATCCAATAAAGAAATGGCATGGTGGGAAAGTACATGAAATAAGACCAAATGTATTACATCTTATGCGTGGAGAAATCTTTAATATTGAAGATTTAAGTTTCTTTGCCTTTGGGGGTGCAAGCAGCCATGATATACAGGATGGAATATTAGAATTTGATAATTGGATAGATAAAGCTAAGAAACTGGATAAGCAAGGCAAATACATGTATCGTGTAAGAAATTTGTCATGGTGGGAAGAAGAACTTCCAACAGAAGAAGAAATGCAGCATGGATTAGACATACTAAAACAGCATGATAATAAGGTTGACTATTTACTTACCCACAGTCCATCCACTTCAGAGCTTATATTAATGGGTGGTAAAGGCTTATATGAATCGGATATATTAACAGACTATCTTGAAAAGGTAAAAGCTGAATGTGATTATAAGAAACATTTCTTTGGACATATGCATGTAAATAGAGCTATTAATGAAAAGGACATATGCTTGTATGAACAGATGATAAGAATAAATTAATAAGGAGATAATATATGAATGTATATGAATTAATCAAAGAGTTAGAAAAGATACCTAATAAGCAGCAGAAAGTATTCATAAGGGAAAATAACATGATGCTTATTCCTGTAGAAGCTGTGTGTACGCTGGATGATAACTGTGTTGGCTTACTGGGAGATTTATTTAAGAAGGATAAAAAAGCCTGATTAATACAAATCATACTTTTTAAAAAGGTAAAATGTAATTGTACTAAACGATTGCATTTTATTTTTTTTACTTAATATATTGACATGTACCGTAATAAGGTATATAATATAATCAATGAATGAAGTAAGTGTTTAGTTTAAAGGGAAGTGGTTATATGAAATGTCCAAACTGCAAAAAAGAGATGAAAATAAAAAGAGAAACCGGATTCATACCTGACTTTAGCGGAACAGCAGATTACGACCTATATTATGATTATAATATATATCGTTGTCCTAATTGCAAGATAAAATATAATGAAGACAGAAAAAATGACAAATGGGAAATACCTAAAAAACTGCTGCCAACTGAAAAACAGAAGAATACGATTCTCTTTATCAACAACAGATTAGGAGAAAATTTTGAAAGCTTAACAAAGAGACAATGTTGGGAAATCATTAATCAAAACTTTGATAAAGCTAAAAATACTCCAAAGCCTTCAAATTATGACTATGATGATATAGATGAATTATATGGAATATCAGAAGAATTTTATTATTAGGAGAAGAAAAATGGCATATCGAAATTATTATATTATTTATGAAGATGAAAATGATATTAAGCGAACATATTTCACGGTTTCAAAAACAGCACAGGAAGCTGTCAATGAATTAAGAAGACGTAACGAAGAAATCAGGATAATAATAGTCGGGGAAACTAAAAACGACTGGGAATAAGGGAGATAAAAATATGTCAAGCAGAGTATATGATTTTTCAAATAATTACGATTGTGTAACACAAAAGAAATGCCCTAGATGTGGAATAATTTATGACTTAGAACCTGAATACAAATATGAATATGATAACTGGTATTTAGGTGATTTTGGATGTCATAGTCCAATAGAGCATAAAACTTTAATAGGTTATAAAGATGAGGGCTGTCCACATTGCAGAGAAAGAAAAAACAGAGCTATAGAAGAATTTGAAAAAAGGTTAAAGAAATGTCCTGCATGTGGTAAAGCTAAAATATGTGAAGATGATGGAAAATATTGTATACAGTGTAATTGCATTGTAACTAATAAGCAGGTAACAATTGAGTGGATTCCTTCTCTTGTTAGTGCTTGGAATAAAATACATTAAGATGAGGTGACAATTATGGATAAATGGATGTATGAAAGAATAACAAAAGAAAACAGTGAAAAGTCTACAGAAGAACTTACACAAGAAATTTTAGCACTTGAAGAAATCGAATGTAATGACAGATGCTTTGCTAATCAGTGCGAAGCAGGTAATGCTATAGCAAATATTAATAAATTATTTGAAGCATTAAATACTATGGAAAACGTACCTAATTCTGTTCGTTTAATAATAGAAAATGCAGAAATCAGTTGGGAATATATTACTTCTGGAATTGCTGAAATGAATAATGATTCAAGACGTGAAGCTGCATTAAAAGATTTTAAAGAGAGAGTTTATTATGGAAGCTTATATAACCATTGCCGCAACATATCAAACTTAGAACGATAATTTTCTATAGAAAGGATATATTAATATGCCAAACTTTTCAAATAACTATAATAAAGAAACACAGAAAAAATGTATTGATTGCGGAATAGTATATAATTTAGCACCGGAATATGAATATAGCTGGATTGTAGACTATGGAAAGCTTGAACTTAAAAAATATATCAAAAAATATAAGGATGAAGGCTGTCCTTATTGTAAAAAGATAAAAGAAGAAGAAATCAGAGAATTTGAAAAAAGGTTAAAGAAGTGTCCTGTATGTGGTAAAGCTAAAATTAAAGTTTATACTACAGATTCTTATAAAGATTGTTATGGCATATCCTGCGATTGTGTAAGTACTAGAGCTAAGTTTACATATGAATGGATACCAAGACTTATAGGCATATGGAATAAATCTCATTAGAATATGAAAGCACCTTGCAGATGTTATTCTTGCAGGAAAAAGAAGCACTAAAATTCGCATTTACTAGAAAAATGGAGGAATAAAAAATGAACAAATCAAACATTAGAGTATTCGGAGAAATAAGTATTGCACATGTGGAAAAGAGAGGTTTATTTTCATATGCGGTTGTAAGGGATTTTGATAAAAAGGTACTTGCCAAATCTTTTTCATTTAGAAAATACAGATACGATACTATTCGTACAATGTATACCGGAGAATATTACGCAACAGGTGATTACATATTGGTTGCTGACACTGTAAATGGAAACAAAGAAATTTATAGATGGCATAGAAGCTAAGATTTCTTGATAAGATTGGGGGTAAAAATCAATGGAAAACAAACCTTATGCAATAGCAGTACGGATTTATGAATCAAATGGAATAACAATGGCAGATATTAAAACTTCTCTTCGTGATGGTTTGGGAATAGAAACAATCACATGGACAAAACCAAATGAAAGAGAAAGATTCTTTTATAATGGCTACACGTTGATTTATGATGAACGAATCAAAGATATAAAACCTTTTGAAGAAATTAAATAAGTCTTATGATGAAATATGAGGTATAAAGATGATTAAAACTGTTGGAGATTTACGAAAAATTTTAAACAACTTAGATGATGATTATAAACTTGATATCAGAATTATGAAAGAAATTCCTGAAGAAGAGCTTGCAGGCAGAAGCTATCCTTATCCGTGGGAGATGATTGATGGATATTTAGAATTTCAGGATATTGGATATTCTGATAAAGAGCTTTGCATTGGCGTTTATGAAAAATAAGGTAAAGGATATAGTAGACATTATAAAAACAGGCGGCTTAAGTTAAAAGGGGTTTAAAGTTATGAATACTTGGAAAGATAAAATAGAAGAAATTATAGCTAATGGTGGAACTGATTCAGATATAGAAGAATATTTATATAAACATCCAAACTTTAATGTAGATGAAGTATGGGCTTATATAGAACAAAAGAACAATAAGAAAGATGATAACTTAAAGAAAGCTATGAACTATTATGAAAGGTAACTGTTATGAAAAAAACAAAAGATTATGAATCATTCTTTGCAATGTATAAGTCAAAAGATATTGTTTATCCAAGTGCAGTAGCAAGATATTTTGGAATAAACATAAAAGCTGCTTATGAAGTTTGTGAAAATAGACTTAATAAGGATTTAAGAAAGCTATATATGATTAAATGTCCTGTATGTAATTGTACATTACCGGATAGGTTTTATTCTATTGTTGATATAGATAGAGAAAATGAATATGTATGTAATAACTGTGATACAGTTTTTAAGATTAATCTAAATAAAGATATATATGTATATTATGAGAAAACAAAAGGAGATTTATTATGAATAAAGAAGAAATGTGTGATTACCTTATATCTACAGGCTTATATAGGAAAAAAGGATTAGACCTTTCCTATGCAAAGGATATGATTGATTCAGATAAAACAATACCCATAAGTGATTTAGTTAAAAGATTCATTGGCATGGATAAGTATTATAAAGGTAACCCGTGGAATATCAGACAAATATTAGCCAATATCGACATAATTATTCCGGTAGAGGATAGAAAATAGATTATAGCACTTAGTTTAGAAATATCTACTAAGTGCTTTTTTAAATTAATCCTTTTTATAAATGTTGTGTTTTTCTATTGTGATACACTAAAAATATAAAAAGAAAGGAATAAATCACTATGAATAGAAACGGAATTAGCAGCTTAGGAGACAATGGAATATGTATACCATTAAGTAATCCTGTATATGATTCATCTGAATCACATGAACATGATGAATTGCAGCATTATAAAGACTTAGAAAAGAGATTAAAAAATAAATATGGCAAGACTGGCACACTTAATAAAGTTGTAGATATACTTGAAGACTTACCATTTTTAGGAGATACAGTATATGGCATATTCAGACAGACTAAAATTATACCTTTAACAATTACCGGTATTACATTTAATGAATTTGGTATTACATTATCTGCTAAAAATGAAGAAGAACTTGGATATAGTACAATAACTTTAATGACAGATAATACCGGTACAGAATGGTATAAGACTTATGAAGAAGCAGAAAAGAGTGTTAAAGAAATTTTAGCAAGCCGTTTATTAAACAAAAATGATAATGACTTAGAACGCTAGAAGGAGATAGATTATGGAAAGATTAACAGGAAGAGATGCATATGGAGACATTGTAGCAAATGAAGAGATGCAGATAATAGCATCAAGAGGTCCTACATATGATGACTTACATAATATTATAAATCATCTGGCAGAAAAGTTATATGAATATGAAGATTTAGAAGAAAAGGGCAGGCTTACTAAGCTACCTTGTAAAGTAGGAGATGATGTTTATTACATCTTAGGTATTCCAAATGAAACACCATGTGCAATAGATAAGTGTACATTTGAGTTGTCAGACATAAACAAAATCGGAAAAACATTATTCCTTACAAAAGAAGAAGCTGAAGCAAAACTAAAAAAATTGAGAGGTATCAACTCTGAAACTAACAGAAACGAAATTGAAGAAATAGAAAGGTAATATATATGGATAGATTAACAAAAAGAGGACATAAGAAACTAGCTCTTTTAATTGGAACATCATGCAGTTATGGTCATATGTCGTATGATTGCCAACTGGAAGAGGGAAATGAGCTACTTAAATCAGCCTTGGATAAACTTGCTATGTATGAAGACTTAGAGGAACAGGACAGGCTTCTTAAGCTACCTTGCAGATTAGGAGATACTGTATATATTTTAAATCAAAAAAGAATTATTTCTTTAAAAATTTGTGAAATTTACTTTGACAGTCATGGAATTGAAATGGCTGCTAAAAACAGAGAAGAACTTGGATATAGAACAATAAATTTATCAGAAGATGGTATTGGTGTGGAATGGTATAAAACTGAAGAAGAAGCAAAAGCAGCAATGGACAAATTAAAAGGTAAAGATAATAAGGATATAGAAAGAGATATAGAAAGGGATTAATAAGTTTTTAAGATGTATTGTGTAAAATCATATATGTCACGAAAGAAGAAAAATAGGGTATGTAAAAACTGTAAATACCATGAGAAAGTGTTTTGGAATAAGCATTTACAGTGGAGATGTACTTATTAAATAAAATAGGAGAATCAATTATGAAAGTTCCATATATAAAAGCTATAGATAAAGATACAGGTAAAGAAGTTCAAGGATTTTACTTTGAGTATCCTGAAACCTCTTATTGCTTTACAGAAGATTATGAAAAGTCTCCGGTTGAAATGATACCATGTGTGGTTTTCTACACAATGACGGACTGGGGATTGCCTAATAAGCCTATGTTATGCCAGAACATTGATAAAGACAGTATTAAACTTATTAGGTATGTTGATATTTGATGAAAGTAATTATATTGCAAAAGGCTTAAGTATGTAAATCAGAAGAAAAATATAAAGGATAAAGAAATTGAAAGAATATGAGAGGTAATATATGGATAAAATTACAACACAGGAAATAGGTGAAAAAACAGTATATAAAACTTCAGATGGTAAAATTTTTGATTGTGAAAAGGATGCTTTGACACATGAGAAATGGACAGTATTAAAGAAAAAAATGAATAAAATCAAAAGTATAAAATAAGGCTTAAGCTGCGCATACTTAAGCCCATTGTCGGAATGGCTTACTTATTCGACTTAAGCAAGCCTTCATTGATGTTACTCATTATCTTACTGTATTTCAGGTTACTGAAATTAACAATAAGACACATCAATGATTGTGAAGTTAATTGTATGCATACATATTTCTTACCAACACAAATATGTATGTAGTACTTATTTAAAATAACATAACTAAAAGTATATGTAAATAACTTTCAAAAAATAAAGGAGAAAATTATTATGAATAGAAATGGGATTAGCAGTTTAGGAGACAATGGAATATGTATACCATTAAGCACTTCATCATATGATTTTTCAGAATCCGAAAGATATGATGAACAATATAATGAAAGACAGGAGAAACAGCCTATGGATAATACATACACATATAGAGCAAAAAGAAAAGACTGGCAGGAATGGGTTAAAAGCTGTCAGTATGTAACAGGAAATATGGTTACTCTGGGAGACAGATATTTCTTGGTAACACCGGCGTATGGGGGAGATGAACTTTATATTGATGATTTTACAGAGATTGATAAAGATACAATCGAGCCTGTAATTGAGCCTGCAATTGATAAGAAGAAAGAAGTATTAACAAAAGAAGAAATATTAATAAAGGTTCATTCAGAGCTTACAGACCTTTCGGATTCTACAACTGATAAAGAACTTGCAGCCCTTTGTGATGCATGTGATTATGATTATGATACATTATCTGAATGGAATAAAGAGTGTAAACTACAAACTCAGGGCAGTATTATAAGTAGTAATTTTGCAAGAGCATTAGCTGAAAGCTACTATGATTATAATGCACTGATTGATTATGCTAAAAAGTATAAAGAGTTTATGAATGAACCACCTGTAAAAACAAATAATATTAAATCAAAGATTTCTGACAGAGAACTTTAAATTTTGAGACTGGTACTTAAATGTGATACGTTTTTGTACCAGTTCTTTTTATAATTAGTCCTTTTTACAATATTTTTTCTTATAACTTAATTTATAATTAAGTTAAGAAATAAAATTGGAGAACTGAATTATGATTGAAAAGACAACAGACCTGATGAATAAAGAAGTGAAGCTTTTTTCTGAACGGGATGAAAAAATAGCAAAGCTTAAAAAGAAAATATTAAATGAAATTGATTCTTTATTGGAAAGGTATAAAGCAGAGGCATCTCAAGCTGAAAGCTTTGAATTTGCTGTTAAAAACAGCTTTGCACTAATTAAATTAAGGGATTATATAAACAACCCTGTAAGTTTTAATCAGATATGGAATAATGGTTATATTATTAGTGATTTGCATATAGATATGTGGCTTCAGGAAGATTATAGTTTTGCTTTTAATTTTTTGTATATTGCAGAAGAGCATAATTATAATATTATCCCGCTTCTTAATGATAATTTTTTTGAATTATATTTTACTGATATAGTTGACGAGGCTTTATATAAGCAAAAGCTTCAAAAAAACTGTCCTGAGTAATTAGTCATAAGATGAGCAGTTACGAAGTAGATGTAAGAAGAAAATAAACAAGTAAGAATTATTAGTTTCCTTAGGAGGTAAAAAAATGAGAATAGAAGAAATCGCTTTAAGACAAGAAGCAAGACAAATGTTATGTGAAGCTGGTTTAAGTAAAGAGGAACTTAAAGAACTGGTATTAAAAGATATAGATGATAAAGTAATTCAAGCGATTGAAAGTAAAATCAAGGGTATTGATTTTGAACAAATGATTATGGATAGAGTCGATAAAGCTTTAACCAAAGCAGTTAATGATATTGTCCGAAAAGAAGTAGAGGGATATTTTTATAACAGAAGGCTCAACATTTGTGCAACTGCTTCATTTGAAGAAAAAACAAGTAAGAATTATTAGTTTCCTTTGGAGGTGAAAGTTTGGGACAATTATGGGAAAAAGTAGAAAATAAGTTAAATAAAAGTGGTCGAAAATGGAAAGAAAGTGAATACATGTCATATAGATGTGCAGAATTATTTTGTGAAAAATGCGGTAAAAGTATGGGTGTACAAGATATTATATGCACCGATTTGCGAACACTTATGTACTGTAATGATTGTGTTAAACCGTATGTACGACAAGTACCATATAATTTGACAGACGACAAAGAGATATTTTTTGATAATGGTTTAATCGTTGAAATCAAATACAAGGATAATTATTATCATGACCTAACTTGTAATAAGATTTGTTACTTTAATAAAAAAGGAAGATATATAAAGATTAAAGGAAAAACTTATTACTTGAATATTAATAAAAAATCGCAGTAATTTTGTTTTTTTATGAGGAGGAAAATTTATGAGTATTGAGTTAAAGGATGCCAGACATGAACTGGATGTTTTAGAAAAGTTTATTAATAATCCTGAATTAATTATGTCTGATTTATCAGCATATGGAGTTAGCGATTATGATTTTTTATTCAGGAACATAACTATTAATGGTAGAAGATTTTATGCTTCGTTATTAGAATATCTGAAGCAGGTTGAAGTATTTAATAATGATGATATATTTTTAACACCTTATTCAGATGGTGATAATGTAACGGTTAAGATTTCTTCGTTTGAAGAATTTCACAGTCACAAAATCATGTGTATTGATTTCATAAATCATACATATAAGATTATTGACGATTGTATCAAATATTACAATAAAATAATGAATGATGAACCTAAATATGAGCCTTATAAGATGATACCTAAGATACAAGACTTTTTAAAAGAATATGAAAACTATACATTAAAAAGGAGACTGACTAATGCAGGAAAAAGTTTATTTAACAAAGATAAGACATGCAGTGTTAGGATATCAGATTTCTTTTTCAACTTATTTGTATCTAAGAAGTATTTAAAAAAGATTCTGGATGAAGAATATAAAAGAGTTGAGAAAATAAATAAAAGCCTAAAAAAGGGTTATGATGAAGATATTGAAAAGCAGAAGCTCTATATACAGAAAGCTCCTGAGCAGATTAGGAAAATTGAGCAGAAGCAGAAAGAAATTGCTAAATACCTGTCTAAATACGGATTTACAGAAATAATAAAGGAGTAATAGTTATGAAAGCTTTTAAAAATTTTTCACTTAAGCTTATTTGTATAGATATAATAACAGTATTTTTAACTTTTGTATCTATGAAAACAGGTCATATGTCGCTTTATAAGATATGTTTTCTTATTTCAGTAGCAGCATGTAATTACACTATTATGTTTATTACGCTTTCCTGTGTTTGGTTTATTAAGCAAAGAAGAAAGCATGAAAATAAGGAAAATAATATAAAGGAGCAACACTTATGAAGACACTTAATGCAATAAATGTACTAATAGAAAAAGCAGAATCAGAAAATGAAAGACGCATATTAGATACAGTAAAAAATACCTTAATAGAAGAAGTTAAGGAAACCTCTAAGAAAATGGATGCTTGCAGCTGGTGGACTGGGGCTACATATGATGATGACGGATACTCGAATGATGATAATGAAGAAGTTGTAGATGCATACAGGGCTGTTAATATTATTGAGAGTATTATTTATGATAATTGTGATGAAGAATAATTTTATCAAATACAATGAGGTATATATATGAACGATAAATTTGAAAAAGATATTGTTGAAGCAATAGAAAGCCTTAAAGAACAAATATCTGAATATAAAGAGCAGATAGAAGTTGTAAAAAATACAGACTTTAATGCCCCTATAGATGAAGATACTTGGCATAAGATATGTTTTACATCACTTCGCACATCTGATTTAATGGGTAGATTATTAAAAAATATATTTCCGGATGCAGAAGATATAAAAGTAGATTGCAATTATGTAATGTTTACTCTATATGGCTTTAAATGCTTTTTGCCTACATCTGATTATTATAATATAGAAGTAGATACAAGCTGGTATATTAAGGATAAAGGTTTGGAAACTTTCCATGAGTATTGTAAGAGAACAGGAAGAAATGTTACTCTTTTGCAGGAAGAATATCTTAAGATAGAAAAGCCTACATTTAAGCAGAAGATTAATTATGTATTCGATACTCCAAGATATAAAAAAATGCCTTACTGGAAGAAAAAATTCTTATATATCAGATATCACAGTATATATAAAGCTGCAACGGACAGGGAACAAATAAAAGAAAACTGTAATGCCATACATACATTTTATAATAATTATGTAGAAGGATATTATAAAGACCGTAAAAATATGACCTTAAAGGCTAAGGAAATGAATAAATTACTATCCGAGCTTATGAAGTTTACTAAGGAAGTAAAAGCTCATGGAAGATATTTGAACGGTTATCTGTCACCACAGCAGATTATAGAAGCTGAAACATATTATTAATACTTAATATTAATTTAAGCCCCGGATTATCTTGGGGCTTATTTTTATATAAAATATTATTTTAGAATATATCTTTAAAAAGAACTAATTAAGATAAAAGTACATTATAGACTTGTTATACTGTTTTCACTTAAAGGAAAAAATAAAAAAGGAGTGAAAATAGTATATGGAAAAGATACCAATATGGGAAAAGCAGAATCTTACAATAGAAGAAGCTGCTATATATAGCAATATAGGCATAAACAAGCTTAGGATGCTGATTGACAATCCTGATTGTGATTTTGTATTAAAAGTCGGCACAAAAAATCTTATAAAAAGGAAAAAATTTGACAATTTCATTACTCATTGTAATAATTTATGATTTTACAGATATTAATTTAAAGAAATATTGCTTGGCAGATTAAATTTAATATGTTATCATCAGCCCGAAAAGCAATTTTCTTTCTTTATTTAATAAGAAAGAAGGTAACATGACAAATAAAACATTAGAAAAAAGAAAGGATGACAAGGGAAGAATTTTAAATAAAGGGGAATCACAATTAGAAGATGGAAGATACCGATATAGATACACAGACTTAAATGGCAAAAGGCATACAATATATTCATGGAGATTAGTAAGTTCTGATAAAACACCTGCCGGAAAGAAAAAAGATAGTCCTTTGCGTGATGCTGAAAAGGAAATAAACAAAAAACTGGTTAATGGAGTTAAAGATTGTCGTATTACATTAAATGAAATATTTGACAAGTATTTAAGCTTAAAAATTACATTAAATATAAATACAGTGGAAAATTATAAATATATGTATAATAAAGATGTAAGAAATACGATAGGACAATATTTTCTTTCTGATATCAAAAAAAGTGATATAAAAGATTTTTATGCATTATTATATAAAAATGGTTATTCAGTATCCACAATACAATTACATCAAAATATTTTATATCCAACTTTTAAATTAGCCATTGATGATGGTCTTATATTTATTAATCCGTGTGAAGATGCAATGGATTTTTTAGGGAATATTAGTTGTGATGAAAAAGAAGCTTTAACTATTGAAGAACAGGAAGCACTTCAATTATTTTTAAAGGATGATTTAATATATAATCGTTATTATCCTCTAATAATGACATGTTTATCAACAGGTGCAAGAATCAGTGAAGCACTTGGACTTACATGGGATGATATTGATTTCAAAAATAAGATTATATCCATTAATCATCAAACTAAATATAGAAAAGTAAATGGAAAAATTCAATGGACAGCAGGAAAAACAAAATGGTCAACGAATAAAAAGCAGAATATAAGATTAATACCGGTACATGATGACATAATCAATATTCTAAGAAAGCACAAGCAGGATACATATAGATTTTCTAAAGCTTCAGATTTTAAAGTTTACACAATACCTAATGAAAAAAATGCATTTGGATTAAAGCCTTATTACAGTAATTTTGTTTTTATAAATTCAGAAGGCAAATTATTTACTCCAAATACAATTAATCGTACATTAGAAAGTATTACTAAACGATATAATAAATATAAAAATGATGAAGCTGTTATGCTGCCACATTTTTCATCTCATGTTTTAAGGTATACATTTGCCACACGAAATGCTGAAAATAAAATGGACTGCAAGGTATTACAAGCGTTAATGGGGCATAAAAATATAGCTACAACAATGGATATATATAATAAAGTGTCCGAGCAAAGAAAAATTCAGGAAGTAGGTTCAACAGTTTCTCCAATTATAAGTCACACTTCCATCATAAATAATAACACTTCTGATTGTGTTAATAACATTAATAATTCCGGCTTAATAGAAATATTAAATGATTTAGTTAATACAATAAAGCAATCAGATAATGATTTAACCCAAAATAAAATTTTAACCCAAATTTTAACCCAATTGTCCGATAAGTTATAATAGGTTATAATAAGTTATATAAGATAATATTTATAAGAATGCAGTATTTATCACGTTTTAATAAGATATAAATAGTTATAAAGAGATATAAAAAACATGCTGTTCACATAACAAGAAAGAAATCATCTCTGTTGACTAATTACTAACATGAATTTTGATAGGCTGTCCCGTCTGGGGCAGCTTGTTTTGTTTTATAAAGAAATGTGTTATACTATGTGGTATTTTGATAAAGGGAAGGCTTTTAATTATGAAAGTGAATAAAATACTTGCATTTATGTTTATATTAGAATTATGTATTATCCCATTACAGGGATGCGGTGCAAAAAGTATTACTGCAGATTCAACCGAAACTCAGGAGACTCAGGCACAGATAGATGATGCTTATGGCAAAGGTCTTAGTTTTACATACAATGATTATGCTGATAATGTGTTATCTTTAAGTTATAATCTTAAGCAGAATGCGGATGGAAGCTGGCAGCTGTCTGTCAGCGGACAGAATGCCCATGTAAATGGAACAAAAGTGATATCTGATAATAATGCCAATGGATTTTTCTATTATCTTTTGCATGAAACTAATATAGCCACTTATAAAGATTATAATAAAACAGATGATTCAATAACTTCTGATGTTGCGTGGTGGTTTAATCTTAATATATATTACGACAAGGATTCTATCGTTGCATATGGTTATATGATGCATCCGTCTGATTATGATGATATCAGAGTTCAGATTACTGAATATCTTAATGATTTATTTAAAAATGCTTAAGGTTGCGTTAATTTGATATTCGTAGTATATTTTACAATAGTGTTTTAATGATTAATATGAAATGGAGTTTAATTTATGGTAAAAATCGCACTTGACGCTATGGGAGGAGATAATGCACCAGCAGAGATTGTCAAAGGAGCAGTACAGGCTGTTGCTGCTGATAAGGACTGCTTTGTATATCTTGTAGGTAAGGAAGATAAGATTAAAGAATGTCTTAACGGACAGCAGTATGATTCATCAAGAATAGAGATTGTTAATGCTGATGATGTAATTGAAACAGGTGAACCTCCTGTTATGGCTATAAGAAGAAAGAAAGAGTCATCTCTTGTTAAAGCAATGTATATGGTTAAGAATAAAGAAGCTGATGCATTCGTATCTGCCGGAAGCTCAGGAGCAATCCTTGTTGGTGGTCAGACTATAGTTGGAAGACTCCGCGGAGTTGACAGACCACCAATGGCAGCACTTATCCCTACTAAGGATGGTGTTTCACTGCTTGTTGACAGTGGTGCTAATGTGGATGCAAGAGCAACTATGCTTGTACAGTGGGCTGTTATGGGTTCTATATACATGGAGAATGTTGTTGGAATTAAGAATCCAAGAGTTGCAATTGTCAATGTCGGACTTGAGGAAGAAAAGGGTAATTCACTTGTCAAAGAAACATATCCAATGCTTAAAGAGTGTTCTAACATTAATTTTATAGGAAGTATTGAAGCAAGAGAGATTCCTAACAGCTATGCAGATATCATTGTATGCGATGCATTTGTTGGAAACTGTATCTTAAAGCTTTACGAAGGAGAAGCCAAGATGATACTTGGCAAGATTAAGGGCGTTATGATGTCATCATTAAAGACTAAGATTGGCGCACTTCTTATCAAGAAGTCATTAAAGACACAGCTTAAGTCAATGGATGCTTCAGAACACGGTGGCGCTCCTCTTATCGGTCTTAACGGTCTTGTTGTCAAGACTCATGGAAATGCTAAAGCTAAAGAGGTTAAGAATTCATTAATTCAGTGTGTAACATTTACAAAAATGAATATAAATGATAAAATTATTGAGGCGCTCGGTCAGATTCCAGAGCAGCATAATTAAAGATTGAAAGGATAGATATTATGGAATTCGAGAAGTTACAGAATATTATTGCAGATGTACTTAACATTGATAAATCAAAGATTACTCCAGAGACAACATTTGTTGATGATCTTGGAGCAGATTCATTAGATGTATTTCAGATTATCATGGGAATTGAAGATGAATTCGATATCCAGATTCCTGATGATGCAGCTGAATCAATTGTAACAGTTAATGATGCAGTTGTTCAGATTCAGAACGCAACTAATAAATAAACCATACAGATTGTGATGAAAACTAAGAGCATAAGGAGCAAATATTCTTGCATAATTTGTTCATTATGCTCTTGTTTTCAAAAGTTCGCAGAAAGGTGTATTATGCATAATAAAAATTTATCTGTGTTTATGCAGACTATTGGTTATGATTTCAAAGATATAAGTCTGCTTGAAGTTGCTCTTACTCACAGTTCTTATGCCAATGAGCAGAAAAAAGTAAATTGCTGTGATAATGAAAGAATGGAATTTTTAGGTGATGCTGTTCTTGAGCTTTCATCAAGTGATTATATATATAAGAATCACTCTGAGATGGCTGAAGGAAAGATGACAAGACTTCGTGCCAGCATTGTATGTGAGCCTACACTTGCTTTATGTGCAAGAGCTATTAAGCTTGATACATTTATAAGACTCGGTAAAGGAGAAGAGCTCACCGGAGGAAGAAGCAGGGATTCTATCGTATCAGATGCCTGTGAAGCTGTTATAGGAGCCATCTATCTTGATGGTGGTTTTGCTAATGCAAAAGAATTTGTTAATAAGTTCATTCTTAATGACCTTGACAATAAGAAACTCTTTTTTGATAGCAAGACTATATTACAGGAAGTTATTCAGGGACTTGGAAAAGAAGTTGATTATGAATTCATCGGTGAAGAAGGTCCTGAACATAACAAACAATTCGTTGTAGCTGCTGTAGTTGACGGGCTTTTTAATATTAAAGGAACAGGCCACACTAAGAAATCAGCATCTCAGAATGCAGCATATGCTGCACTTATCGAGCTTAAGAATAAAGGCTACGATATCAACTCTGATAAGAAATAATAAGTGAGGGGTTATGTATTTAAAAAGTATAGAAGTACAGGGATTTAAGTCATTTGCTAATAAGATAGTATTTGATTTTCATAATGGTATTACAGGTATTGTAGGGCCTAATGGTTCAGGTAAAAGTAATGTCGCCGATGCTGTGCGCTGGGTTTTAGGCGAACAGAGTGCCAAGCAGCTTCGTGGTTCTAAGATGGAAGATGTTATATTTGCAGGAACTGAGAACAGAAAGCCGGTTGGTTTCGCATTTGTATCTATAACACTTGATAACAGCGACCATGCACTTCCGGTTGATTACGATGAAGTTACAGTATCAAGAAGAGTATACCGTTCAGGTGAGAGTGAATATCTTATCAATGGTAACTCATGCCGATTAAAAGATGTAACAGAAATGTTTTATGATACCGGTATTGGTAAGGAAGGATATTCTATTATCGGACAGGGACAGATTGATAAGATTCTTTCTGGAAAGCCTGATGAAAGGCGAGAGCTTTTTGATGAAGCCGCTGGAATTGTTAAGTTCAAAAGAAGAAAAGCTACTGCAATCAAGAAACTTGAAAATGAGCGGGCTAATCTTGTCCGTGTTAATGATATTTTATCAGAGCTTGAAAAACAGGTCGGACCATTACAGGTCCAGTCTGAAAAGGCCAAGGAATATCTTGACTATAAAGCTGATTTAAAGAAATATGATGTTAATGCATTTCTTTTGGAATCAGACAGGATAAGCAAAGATCTTGAAGAACTGACAGGAAAGATTGGCATTGCTGATAACGACCTTGCTAATTCAAGAGCTGAGTATGAGAGTACCAAGGCTGAATATGAAGAGGCAGAGGAACAGTTATCTAAGGTTAATTCTGACATTGAGAATGTTAATTCACTTTTATCAAACACTGAGCTTGAAAGTCAGAGACTTAACGGTGAGATTAATGTTATCACAGAGCAGATTAACAGATTCACTGATAATGAAAAACATTACAGTGACAGAATTGCAGCTATTGATAAAGATAAAGCTGCAAAGCAGACCAATGTAGCTGATTTTAAGAAACAGCTCAATGAGCTTTCAACATCTGTAGAAGAGTTCGAGAATAATCTTAAAGCTAAACAGGATACTGCTGATGTTATAAAGCAGGATATTGACGGAGTGTCAGATCAGATTGAGAGCCGTCAGAACGATATATACGACAGACTTAATGCCAAGTCATCTATTAATGCTGAGAATCAGAAGTTTGCGACTATGTTGGAACAGCTTAATATAAGAAAGGCTGAGCTTAACAGTCATCTTATTAAAGATAAGAGTGATGAAGCTGAACAGAATATTAAGATTAATGATATCAGTGCAAGATTAGAAACTGCACAGAAAAATGCTTTGGATATAGCTGAAAGAATTGCAGCTAACAATAATGAAGTTACAGCTATTAAGAATGAGAATGCTGACCTTAATGCACAGCATGATAAGATTGTACAGAATTATCACAGAGAGAAGTCAAGACTGGAATCTCTCGTTAACATTACTGAAAGATATGACGGGTATGGCAACAGTATCCGTAAGATTATGGAATTAAAGGACAGCAATCCGGGAATTCTTGGTGTTATTGCGGATATTGTCAAGGTTGAGAGAAAGTATGAAACAGCCATTGAGACAGCCTTAGGCGGAACAATCCAGAACATTGTTACTGATAAAGAATCTACAGCCAAGGAACTGATTGCATATCTTAAGCAGAATAAGCTTGGACGAGCTACATTTTTACCTCTTAATGCAATATCAGGAAGAAATACTCTTGAGAAAGAGCCATGTATTAAAGAAAATGGTGTTATCGGAATTGCAAGCAACCTTGTAAGAGTTTCTTTCGAATATGAGAACTTAGCTAAGTATCTTCTTGGAAGAATTCTTGTTGTTGATAATATTGATAATGCGCTACTTATTGCCAAGAAATACAAATACAGCTTAAGGATTGTAACTCTTGAGGGTGAGCAGCTTAATCCGGGCGGTTCAATGACCGGTGGTGCATTTAAGAATTCAAGTAATCTTCTTGGTAGAAGAAGAGAGATTGAAGAACTTAAGAAATCTGTGTCAGAACTCAGCAAATCATCAACTGAGCTTAAAACTAAGATTGCAGATAACAGAGCTAAGATAGCGTCTATAAGAGAGCTTATTGATGCAGATAACAAGGCTAACAGAGAGGCGTCTTTAGCTGTTAACACAGAGCAGATGAATCTTAATCAGGCAAAGCAGAAGTTATCTGAAATCAGAATTATATATGATAAAGATAAGACTGAAACTACTGAAATTGACAGACAGATTAAAGAGATTGATGAGAATAAGAATCAGGTAAGCGGCAGTCTTAGTGCGCTTGATATACAGAATGAAAGCTCAAGAAAAGAGATTGAGAATCTTAACAAACAGCTTGAAGCAAAGAAGGCTGAACTTGATAAGGCTAATGATGATATTGAGAATCTTAAGATAAGATTCAGTTCGGTAGAGCAGAAGACAGCATTTATTCAGGAAAATATTATAAGAATCAATTCTGAAATTGCTGCTCTTGAATCAGAAGAAGCTGATATAAGACAGAGAAAAGAATCTTTATCATCAGAAGTTGAAGATAAGAATGCACAGATTGAAAAGTTAAGAAGTGATATTCATAAAGCTAAGAATCAGATAGAAGACTGCAATACTAAGATTACAGCTCTCCGCAAGGATAGAGATATTATTAATGCAAGCCATAAGACATTCTTTGATAAACGTGAAAAGATTAATGAACAGATTGTTCTTCTTGAAAAAGAAAGTATGCGTCTGCATAACCAGCAGGAAAAGTTAGAAGAAGAGAATGACTCTATAGTAGATTACATGTGGAATGAATATGAGCTTACATACAGCTATGCTGCTGAATTAAGAAGTGAAGAGCTTACTGATATATCTGATATTAAGAAGCAGATTAATATTCTCAAAGCTAATATTAAAAAACTTGGTGTTGTTAATGTCAATGCTATTGAAGAATATAAGGAAGTAAGCGAACGATACAACTTCTTAAAGACACAGCATGATGATATGATTAAGGCTGAAGAGGCTCTTGTACTGGTTATTGATGAGCTTGATAATGGTATGAGAATTCAGTTTAAAGAGAAGTTTGAGGAAATTAAGGTTGAATTCGATAAGGTATTCAAGGAATTGTTCGGTGGTGGACGAGGAACAATAGAGTTAGTTGAAGGTGAAGATATTCTTGAGGCAGGAATTGTTATTATTTCACAGCCGCCAGGAAAGAAGCTTCAGAACATGATGCAGTTATCCGGTGGTGAAAAGGCACTTACTGCAATCGCACTTCTTTTTGCAATCCAGAACCTTAAACCTTCACCATTCTGTCTGCTTGATGAAATTGAGGCCGCACTTGATGATTCTAATGTAGGAAGATATGCTAATTATCTTCACAAGCTTACAAAGCATACACAGTTTATTGTTATCACTCACAGACGAGGAACAATGGCTGCAGCTGACAGACTGTATGGTATAACTATGCAGGAAAAGGGCGTATCTGCACTTGTTTCAGTAGATCTTATAGCTAATGACCTTGACAAGAAGAAGGAGTAAATATGGGATTTTTTAGTAAATTAAAAGAAGGTTTAACCAAGACCAGAGATAATATTGTTTCCGGAATTGATTCTGTTTTCTCAGGATTTTCGTCAATTGATGACGATTTCTATGATGAGCTTGAAGAAACCCTTATTATGGGTGATATAGGTGTTGTTGCAACTGAAGAGATTCTTGACGACCTTAAGAATAAGGTTAAAGAGAATAAGATTAAGAATCCTGCTGACTGCAAGCAGCTTCTTATTGACAGTATTAAGGAAAAGATGAATCTCGGCGAGAATGCATATGAATTTGAGAACCGCCAATCCATTGTTATGCTTATCGGCGTTAATGGTGTAGGAAAAACTACATCTGTAGGCAAGCTTGCCGGTCTTCTTAAAGCACAGAACAAGAAGGTTATTATGGCTGCAGCCGATACTTTCAGAGCTGCGGCTATAGAGCAGCTTACAGAATGGTCTAACAGAACTGGTGCTGATATTATTGCACAGAGTGAGGGTTCTGATCCAGCTGCCGTTATATATGATTCAATCGCTGCATGTAAAGCAAGAAAGGCAGATGTTCTTTTATGTGATACAGCTGGACGTCTTCAGAATAAGAAGAATCTTATGGAAGAGCTTCGTAAGATTGACAGAGTTATAGAAAGAGAGTATTCTGATGCATACAGGGAAAATCTTATCGTTCTTGACGCAACAACTGGTCAGAACGCCCTTTCTCAGCTTAGAGAGTTTAATGATGTAACTAATATCACAGGTATTATTCTTACTAAGATGGATGGAACTGCCAAAGGGGGAATTGCCGTTGCTATACAGGCAGAATTTGGTATTCCTGTTAAATATATTGGAGTTGGTGAGAAAGTCGAAGATTTACAGAAGTTTGATTCAGACACATTTGTTAATGCATTATTCGATGTAGATAACGGCTCTGATGAAGATTGATAAGTTAATAAATTAAGATGGGAGATTAAGTGCAATGGAAGAATTAACATTGAAAAGTTTCGAGGAAGCTGCCGAGAAGGTTAAGGAAGCAACACTTCCTACTAATCTGGTATATAGTGAGTATTTCAGCAGCCAGACTGGCAACAGAGTATACCTTAAGCCAGAGAATATGCAGTACACAGGTGCTTATAAGGTAAGAGGTGCATATTACAAGATTAGTACGATGTCAGAGGAAGCAAGACAGAAGGGACTTATTACAGCTTCTGCCGGAAATCATGCACAGGGTGTTGCATTTGCAGCTAAGAAATATGGGGTTAAGGCAACAGTAGTTATGCCTACAACAACACCACTTATCAAGGTAAACAGAACTAAGGGATACGGTGCAGAGGTTATTCTTTACGGTAATGTTTATGATGAAGCATGCGAATATGCAATGAAGCTTGCCAAGGAGAAAGGACTTACATTTGTTCACCCATTTGATGATTTAGATGTTGCAACAGGTCAGGGTTCTATCGCAATGGAGATTATTAAAGAGCTTCCAACTGTTGATTATATTCTTGTTCCTATTGGTGGTGGCGGACTTGCAACAGGTGTATCTACACTTGCAAAACTCCTTAATCCTAATATCAAGGTTATTGGTGTTGAGCCTGCCGGTGCTAACTGTCTTCAGGAATCTCTTAAGGCTGGAAAGGTTGTTACTCTTCCTACTGTAAGTACAATTGCAGACGGTACAGCTGTTAAGACTCCAGGAAGCAAGTTATTCCCATACCTTCAGAAGAATCTTGATGATATTATTACAGTTCCTGATGAAGATTTAATAGTTGCATTCCTTGATATGGTAGAGAATCATAAGATGATTGTTGAGAATTCAGGTCTTCTTACAGTTGCAGCATTAAAGCAGCTTGATGTTAAGGATAAGAAGATTGTTTCAATTCTTTCTGGTGGTAATATGGATGTTATTACAATGTCATCTGTTGTTCAGCAGGGACTTGTACAGAGAAGCAGAATCTTCACTGTTTCTGTACTTCTTCCAGATAAGCCAGGTGAACTTGTAAGAGTAGCTTCTATTATTGCAGAAGCTAACGGTAATGTAATCAAGCTTGAGCATAACCAGTTTGTAAGCATTAACAGAAAAGCAACTGTTGAGCTTAGAATTACTATTGAAGCTTTCGGACATGAACATAAGGATGAGATTGTTGACAAGCTTGAAGCAGCAGGTTTAAGACCTAGAATTGTTAAGGTAAACATTTAATCACTATCTGCAGAGGGAAATCTATGAAGAAATATTCTTTCAAAAGATATGCAGGAGTTACAATGGCATTATTTGGGGCAGCTGCGCTGTCCCTATTGCTTTTTTTTGCATTGTTCAGAATTGATGCTATCCACAAAGCATTTTCACATATATGCAAAACTCTTATGCCTTTTATAATTGGCGGGGTATTAGCATATGTAATATGTCCAATATGTAATTTCTTCGATAATATATATAATAAGGTATTTAAGTTTATTAAGAATGAGAAGAAAAAGAAAAGCCTGTCCAATAATCTTAGCGTGTTTACAGGGCTTCTTATAGCAATTCTGTTCATATATTTTATGATTATTGTTATTATTCCTAATCTTGTAAATAGTGTTGTGCGTCTTATTCAGATTATTCCTGATAATGTCAATAAAGTTATTGGTTTTGTACAGAAGTTTCTTAACGAAAATGAAACTCTTATGAAATATTCAGAGAATATTATCGATAAAACATATACATTTATTAACGACTGGCTCGGTAACGAGTTTCTTGGATATGCACAGGGAATTGCTTCCGGTGTTTCAACCGGTGTAGTTAATATCATTGTTGTACTTTTTAATGTTCTTATCGGATTCATTGTTGCAGCGTATCTTCTTATAGCAAGAAAAAAGCTTGCAAAGCAGGGAGAGATGGTTGTCTATAGTATATTCAAGAAAGAACGTGCTGCCAGCGTTATGGAAGAGATTAAGTATACTGATAAGGTGTTCAGCGGCTTTGTTAATGGCAAAATCCTTGATGCCTTTGTAATAGCACTTATATGTTTTATATCACTTAAGATATTTACAATATGTAATCCTGGCAAAGAGATGATGAGTGAGATTCTTATTGCATTCATTGTTGGAATATTTAATGTTATTCCTTTCTTTGGCTGGTACATAGCATGGTTTATTGGAGCTTTATTATGTCTTATTGTCAATCCTGCACAGTGCCTGTTCTTTGTAATATTTAATTTTATATTACAGCAGATTGACGGTAATATTATCGGACCTAAAATTCTTGGTAATACTACAGGAATCTCAAGTTTCTGGGTATTGTTTGCAATACTCCTCTTTGGTGATATATGGGGATTTGCAGGAATGCTTTTAGGCGTTCCTATATTTGCAGTTATATATCATCTTATTAAGAAATGGGTGTTTAAGAGACTACAGATTAACGGAATGGAGAATTTAAGCGAAGAATATGAAGTTGAATATCCTCCTAATGAGCGTGAAAAGAAGCTTGAAAGCTGATTTAATAAATTTTTTAAAAGTGTCAAGTAAAAATGCTTGACACTTTTTTTGATATCTGATATTATACTCAAGGTTTATGAGTCAATCATGGCTTATGTAATATTTAAGTTTGTGGCAGGTGTTATGGAAAGAATTGTTGAACAGAATCTTTTATATGATTTTTATGGAGAGTTACTTAACGACCACCAGAAGAAGATATATGAAGATGCTATATACAATGATTTATCTCTCAGCGAGATTGCCGATGAATACGGTATATCAAGGCAGGGAGTACATGATCTGATTAAGAGAGTTACGAAGACACTTGATGGATACGAGGCTAAGCTTCATCTTATACAGAAGTTCCTTGAAACCAAGGACAAGGTATCTAAGATTGATTCTTTAGTTGATGATTACATGGAAAGTCAGGATATATCTGATATTCATGAAATCAAGAAGTTATCCAATGAGATTCTTGAAGAATTTTAAGGAGAGATATTATGGCATTCGATAGTTTATCAGAGAAATTGCAGAATATTTTTAAAAATCTTCGTGGTAAGGGTCGTTTATCAGAAGCTGATGTTAAGGCTGCTCTTAAGGAAGTTAAGCTTGCCCTGCTTGAAGCTGATGTTAACTTTAAGGTTGTTAAGCAGTTTATAAAGTCTGTAGAAGAAAGAGCAATTGGTCAGGATGTTATGTCAAGTCTTACACCTGGTCAGATGGTTATCAAGATTGTTAATGAAGAGATGGTATCTCTTATGGGATCTGAGACAACTGAGATTGCCTTGAAACCTGGCTCTGAGATTACTGTTATCATGATGGCAGGTCTTCAGGGTGCTGGTAAGACAACTACTACAGCAAAGCTTGCTGGTAAGTTCAAGGCGAAGGGAAGAAAACCTCTTTTAGTTGCCTGTGATGTATACAGACCAGCAGCCATTGAACAGCTTACTATTAATGGTAATAAACAGGGCGTTGAAGTATTCTCTATGGGAACTAACCAGAAGCCTGTTGATATTGCCAAAGCTGCTATAGCCCATGCTAAGAATAATGATTTTAATACAGTTATTCTTGATACAGCAGGACGACTTCATGTTGATGAAGACATGATGAATGAGCTTATAGAGATTAAAGCTAATGTATCAGTTGACCAGACAATTCTTGTAGTTGACTCCATGACAGGTCAGGATGCTGTTAATGTTGCTTCATCATTTAACGAGAAGGTTGGCATTGACGGAGTTATCCTTACTAAGTTAGATGGTGATACAAGAGGTGGTGCTGCACTTTCAATTAAGGCAGTTACCGGAAAGCCGATTCTTTATGTTGGTATGGGGGAAAAACTTTCAGATCTTGAACAATTTTATCCAGACCGTATGGCATCAAGAATACTTGGTATGGGGGATGTCCTTACCCTTATTGAGAAGGCTGAAGCACAGCTTGACGCTGATAAGGCAAAAGCTATGGAAGAAAAGCTTAAGAAAGCAGAATTTGATTTTAATGACTTTCTTGAGTATATGGGACAGATTAAGAATATGGGTGGTATCAGTTCAATTATGAGCATGATGCCAGGACTGTCAGGTCAGATGAAGAATGTTTCAATCGATGATGATGAAGCAGAGAAGAATATGAGAAGAACCGAATCTATCATATATTCAATGACTAAGGCAGAAAGAAGTAATCCGGACATACTTAATCCTTCAAGAAAGAACAGAATTGCAAGAGGTGCAGGTGTTGATATTGCTGATGTTAACAGACTTGTAAAACAGTTCGAACAGATGAAGAAGATGATGAAGCAGATGCCGGGAATGATGAAAGGTGCTAAAAAGGGACGTTTCAAGTTACCTTTTTAACATAGATTAATTTTTAAGAATAATACAGGAGGTGAATGTAATGGCAGTAAAGATTAGATTAAAGAGATTAGGTGAGAAGAAAAATCCTTTCTATAGAATTATCGTAGCAGACTCAAGATCTCCAAGAAATGGTAGATTTATCGATGAAATCGGTACTTATGATCCTAATTACGATCCATGCAAGTTAAGCATTGATGCTGAGGCTGCTAAGAAGTGGTTATCAAACGGAGCTCAGCCTACAGAGGTTGTTGGAAAGCTTTTCAAGATGGCTGGTATCGAAAAATAAGACTAGTGGAGGTGTAATTGACTATGAAAGAATTAGTGGAAATTATCGCTAAGGCACTAGTTGATAATCCGGATGAGGTTGTAGTAACAGAAACTGAAAAAGATAAGGCTCTTGTAGTCAATCTTAAGGTTGCTCCTTCGGATATGGGCAAGGTTATCGGCAAGTCTGGTAGAATTGCCAAGTCAATAAGAGCAGTTGTTTCAGCTGCAGCTTCTAAGAGCGACAAGAAAGTGATTGTTGAAATAGATAATTAAGCAAACACTACTGTCTAAGGCAGCCTTTCGGGGCTGTCTGTTTTGTTATTTATATATACATTTATGTCAGAATGGAGAATTTAAGTGGAAGATATGTTAAGGGTAGGGGTCATAACATCGACCCACGGAATCAGAGGTGAAGTTAAGGTTTTTCCTACAACAGATGATCCTCTTCGTTTTAAGAAACTTAAGAAATGTGTTATCGATGGAAAAAGAGAACAGGTAGCTGTCACTGTATCTTCAGTTAAATTCTTTAAGCAGTTCGTAATACTTAAGTTTAAAGAATTTGATGACATCAATGATATAGAGAAATACACAAAATGCGACTTGCTCGTTTCGAGAGAAGATGCTGTTAAACTTGAGCCGGGAGAGTATTTTATATGCGATCTTATCGGACTTGATGTAATAACAGATGAAGGAAAACATTTGGGCGTACTAAAAGATGTATTAGAGACAGGCGCTAACAATGTATATGAAGTAGAGGCAGATAATGGCGAAAGCTATTTAATACCGGTTATTGACCAGTGTATATTAGATCATGACCTTGATAAGAAGACTATAACAGTCCATATCTTACCAGGGCTTCTGGATATTAATAAATAATAAAGAAAATGTATTTTTAGTCTTGCATTATTTGCTTGATTATGATAATCTAAACAAGTTGTGAGAAAAAGGGATGGTCCTCTGTTACAGAACCTGTATTAAGAACATCATAATATTAAGGAGGTCACACATGAATACAATTATTAAGAACATCGAAGATGCTCAGCTTAAGGCTCAGGCTCCTGAGTTCAGAGTTGGTGATACTGTAAGAGTATCAGCTAAGATTAAGGAAGGAAACCGTGAAAGAATCCAGGTTTTCGAGGGAACAGTATTAAAGAAGCAGGGAACTGGCGTTAGAGCTACATTTACAGTAAGAAAGATTTCTAACGGCGTTGGCGTTGAGAAGACATGGCCATTACATTCACCTATCGTTGAGAAGGTTGAAGTTGTAAGACGCGGTAAGGCTAGAAGAGCTAAGCTTAACTACTTAAGACAGAGAACAGGTAAGGCTGCTAAGGTTAAGGAATTAGTTAGATAATTTTGTTATTCACGGTAAGGGACATTTGAAAAAATGTCCCTTTACTTATATATAAGCGACAGGAAAGGTCGGAATATTATGAGATTTTTTCAGAGAAGATATCAGGAAAATACTACATTGCTTAATATATGCAAATATGTAGCAGATGTATGTGTTGTAATAGTACTTGCTTATGTTCTGGTTACATTCATATGCTGCCGTTCTACAGTTGTTGGTAATTCTATGGAGGAAACGCTGTCTAATGATAACACTGTTCTTATAAACAGAATATCATATGCATTTAATGGACCTAAGCGATTTGACTGTATAGCTTTCGAACAGGATTCTGTTGATTCCTCTAAGATATACATAAAGAGAGTAGTTGGTCTTCCAGGGGAAACAGTCCAGATAAAGGATGGCAGGGTATATATTAATGATGTACAGCTTGATGATTATGTTGATACGACAATACTTACTCCAGGTGTAGCTGCCAATCCTTATAAACTTGCTGATGATGAATACTTTGTACTTGGAGATAATCGTAATAATAGTGAGGATAGCCGTTTTGCCAGTGTTGGAATGGTTAAACGTAAGAATGTTGTAGGAAAAGTATGGATGGTAATAGAACCGTTTGATTCATTTGGTTTTGTTAAATAATGGAGAGATATATGGAAGAGAAGAAAAGAGCCATTAACTGGTATCCTGGTCATATGACTAAGGCCAGAAGAATGATGGAAGAAGATATAAAGCTTGTTGACCTTGTTATTGAGATTGTGGATGCAAGAATACCGTTAAGCAGCCGGAATCCGGATATTGATAAGCTGGCTAAAAATAAGGCACGTATTGTATTATTGAATAAATCGGACCTTGCAGATGACACAGTAACGGATGAATGGATAACATATTTTAAAGATAAAGGCTTTTACTGCCTTAAGCTTAACTCAAGACTCAATGTAAGCAACCGTGCAGTTAATAATCTTATAACTGCTGCATGTTCTGCTAAGATTGAAAGAGACAGAGCAAGAGGAATTAAGAACCGTTCCATCAAAGCTATGATTGTTGGAATACCTAATGTTGGTAAATCAACATTTATTAATTCATTCACCGGAAGAAAGAGTGCCAAGACAGGTAATAAGCCGGGTGTTACAAAAGGAAAGCAATGGATAAGAATTAATGGAAGTGTTGAGCTGCTTGACACACCGGGTATACTCTGGCCTAAGATAGAAGACAGAAATGTCGGTGAAAGACTTGCGATGATTGGTTCAATTAATGACCAGATTCTTAATATTGAGGAGCTTGCATTAGAAACTATAAAGTTTCTTAAGAAGAATTATCAGCCGCAGCTTTATAGCCGTTATGATATAACAGAAGATATATTTGATAATGTTGATACTGAAACAATGATGAATCCTGAAAATGCTGCTGCACTCTGTATTATGGAACATATTGCCAGAAAACGTGGCTGTATTAAGAAAGGCTCAGATATTGATTATGAAAAATGTGCTGCATGTATTCTTGATGATTTCAGAGAAGGAAAGATTGGTACAATTTCACTTGAAAGACCTTAATTAAGATACCGGAAAGGAAAGCTATGACACTTAAAGAAGAACGTGAACTTAAAAAAGCAGCAAAGCTGGAGGCTGAGAAACAGCGTATTGAAGCTATGCGTGAATACGAAGAAATGTATGATACATTTTCTTATATATGTGGAATAGATGAAGCTGGAAGAGGACCGCTTGCAGGTCCTGTTGTTGCAGGAGCAGTAATTCTTCCTAAAGGAAAAAGGATTCTTTATGTAAATGATTCCAAGAAATTAAGTGAGAAAAAAAGAGATGAGCTTTTTGATGTTATAAAAGAAGAAGCACTTTCATATGGAATTGGAATTGTATCTCCTGAAAGGATTGATGAGATTAATATATTACAGGCAACCTATGAAGCAATGCACGAAGCAGTTAATAAATTATCTGTAAAACCCGATATACTTCTTAATGATGCAGTTACAATTCCGGGAATTGATGTTAAGCAGATTCCGATTATTAAAGGTGATGCCAAGAGTCTGTCAATTGCATCTGCAAGTATTCTTGCGAAAGTAACAAGGGACAGACTTATGACCGAATATGATTCTTTGTATCCGGAATATGGATTTGCCAGGCACAAAGGTTATGGAACTAAAGTTCATATTGAAGCAATAAAAGAGTACGGTCCATGTCCTATACACAGAAGAACATTTATTAAGAATTTTATATAGGTGAACGTATATGAATATTAATATGTCCGATTTTTTCAAAAATAATATATCATCAGGCAGCCAGACCACAGATGTTAATGTGTCGGAAAATGTATCACATGAATCATCTGGAAGCAATAATGCTGTACAGGCTGCTGGCATGAAAATATTAAATTCTCTTATGTCAGGTGACACGTTTACAGGGTATGTCAGCCAGTTAAATGGTGATAATGCATATATTACAATGAACAATGGAGCACAGATTCAGGCTAAGCTTATGCAGGGTGCTTTAATTAATATCGGACAGAATGTGACTTTTATGGTGGAGGATAACTCTGATAATAAAATTTCAATCAAACCGGTTTTAGCTAATGAACAGCAGGCAGTTCTTATTGATAAAGCATTGGAGGCTGCAGGTCTTGGAGCTACGGATGATAATATTAATATTGTCAAAGAACTTTTAGGACTGGGCATGCCGGTTGATGCACAGACATTAGGAAATATGGTTAAATATTCCATGAAATTTCCCGAAGCCTCACTTAATACTGTTGCCAATCTAATGAGACTTGAGATTCCTGTCAATGAACAGAATATCCGTGAGTTCCAGATGTATGGTCAGTTTAACGGACATATTGAGAATCTTTTGTCAAATATGGAGAATGGTATAGTTAATGATCTGTTAAAGAACAATCAGGATATTATGGATTTTCAAAATGTTATTACAGGCATGTATGAGGGGTTTGATGGGGAAACTGTAAGCTCATCATCCGCCTGCGATGTCCTATCGCAGCAGACAATTGATGAATTAAATAATATGCTGTCTGATTCAGGAGTGAAACTTAATAATGATATCTCAGAAACTTCTGTGAAGGAACTTATTACCCAGCTTGCTGAAAATAATAGTCTTAATTCTGATAATTTTCAGAAAATTATCAATTCAGGAAGCTTCAGAGAGATTCTTCATGCTGTAATTAATGATACAATGAAGCTTACTCCTAAGGATATACAGGAAGGGGAGGAAGCTGTAAGCTCATATTATAAGCGTATAAGAAAAAATGTAGAGAATATTGAAAATTCACTGAAATCCGCAGGCAATTCAGCTCCTGAACTTTCGAAGAGTCTTTCTGATATAAAAAGTAATATTGATTTCATGAATGATCTTAATAAGAATATGACATATTTTCAGATGCCGGTTAAATTCTCGAAAAGTGAAGGTAATGGGGAACTGTATGTATTCACTAATAAAAAGAATCTTGCCGGAAAAACAGATAATATAAGTGCAATGCTTCATCTGGATATGGATAATCTTAAATCAATGGATATATATGTTAATCTGTCTGGAGGTAACAATGTTTCAACTAATTTTGTTCTCGAGACAGAAGAACTGCTTGATTTTGTGTATCAGCATATAGACAGGCTTAATGCCAGGCTTGAAAAACTTGGATATAATACACATTTTGAAATGAAGGTAGCAGCTGATTCTTCAGACCGTCTTGATTTTGTTAAGGATTTTATAGAAGCAGAGGCAAGACCAGCTGCAGGTGGACAATACATATTCGATGCAAAAGCATGACAGCTTTATCTAAAGAAGGAGCAGCATATGGAGAAAAAGAATAATGATGATAAGCCCAAAATAGCAGTTGCACTTGAATACACTTCGGGGGAACAGGCACCAAAGATACTTGCAACAGGACGTGGATATATTGCTGAATCAATTATTGAAAAGGCCGGAGAGGCTGATGTTCCTGTATATGCGGATTCTAAGCTTGCTGATACTTTATCAAAACTTGAAATAGGAGAAATGATTCCTCCTGAACTATATACCGTAGTTGCAGAAATTCTTGTATTTGTAGATGAATGCGATAAGATTAAAGGGAAAGTGGGTAAATAATGGCTGTTAATAAAAGAGCTGCCGGCGCAGATAAAGAACAGCTTGCTGCCAGATATCTTGTTGATAATGGGTATACTGTTCTTGAACGGAATTTCCGCAATAAAACAGGTGAGATAGATATTATCGCAAAGAAAGATAATTATATTGTATTTGTTGAGGTAAAATACAGAAGTAATAACAAATACGGATATGCAGTTGAAGCTGTAAATTACAGAAAAAAGCAGATAATAAGGCATGTTGCACAATTCTATATGGCAACAAGATATAAAAGCTGTGATATACCATGCCGTTTTGATGTCATAGGAATAGATGGAGAAACAGTAACACATATTAAAAATGCATTTTAACAAGGATTATAATCATGAATATTAAATATATTGATACAGGAACACTTTATGAAGGATTAAAAGGAGCTGTGGTTAATAATTCCACAAGAATATCACAGAAGAATGGAATTCCTTATATTGAGTTTACACCATTTGATGAATTTGACTGGGTCACTCTTCATTTTTCAACAAGAGATGGTGGAGTGAGCAAAGGAATATATTCAAGCATGAATTTTTCTTTTGACAGGGGCGATGATTATGAAAATGTATATAAGAATTATGAACTGTTTCTTGATACAATGAATATTAAGCCTGAAAACTGTGTTTGTACAAAACAGACACATACTACCAATGTGATTGCTGTTGATTATAATATGGCAGGAATGGGACTTACAAGAGCAAGAAATTTTGATAATGTTGACGGACTTGTAACTAATGAACCCGGTCTGTGTCTTATTACATATTTTGCAGACTGTGTACCTGTATATTTTATTGATCCTGTAAACAGATGCATAGGTGCATCACATTCAGGATGGCGTGGAACGGTTGCAGATATAACACATGAAACGGTACAGCTTATGAACAGAACTTATGGGTCAAAGCCAGAGGATATTCATACATTCATAGGACCATCAATATGTCAGGACTGTTATGAGGTTGATGAAGCAGTTGCAGAAAAGTTCAGAAGTGCTTACAGCCAGAATGAAATCGGTATGATACTTTATCATACGACAGGAGATAAATACCAGCTTAATCTTCAGGCGGCTAATTATTTTAATATGATTCATGCCGGAATAAAACCTGATAACATAGGTATATCTGATATATGCACAAGCTGTAACAGTGACTGGCTCTTTTCGCACAGGGCTTCGCATGGAAAACGTGGCGTTTTGTGTGGATTCATGAGTATATGCAGATAATATAAAAAGCTAGAACAGATGTTTTATTGATAATCTGTTCTGGCTTTTTTATTTTTTGTTGTGTTCCTGTTTGTATCTGGCTCTTAATTCAGCTTCCTCAGAAGAAAGCTTTGCCCGGCTTTTTCTGCCAACCCTGGTTATAAGCAGATATATTGCTGCAAGTATAGCAATAGGAATAGCTGCTGTAAGTATTGTCGATAAAGTCTCTGTAAACACACCGTTTTCAAATATGGATTTCTTCACATCTGTATACTGGGCTGAGTTGATTATGTATCTGATGTCATTAATCATCTCATCAGTGATTTCATTATCCTTCGACTGAAGAGAATACATATATATATATCCGCGTGCTACAGTGTAGTATTTTCTTGTATAAATTGTCTGCTTTTCGTCTGATACAGATGTAACCTCTGTCCTGAAATATGGACGGTCGTTAATTATATCTATAGCCTTGCCTGTCATTGTCTCTGTCAGGCCATCTTCCTGTTTGGCATTCTCTGAGTCAATATACTGCAGGAACATGCCACTTAACTGATTCTCATCCAGTTCATCAAGGTTAGAAAGTGATGCGCCTGCTTTCATTCCGACAACAGCAATTTCATAAGAAATGTCTTTTGAAAATGCTTCAAGATATATATTAGATGCTTTCATTGAGTTCTGTACTTCATTGGCATCCTGTGCGCCAATATCCTTAAGATACGCATTATTGCCTGTTGTTGTCTGCGTAAAGCATATCAGTTCCTCAGGAACTTTTAATTTTAAATCAATTGCAGAGAACTTATAAGATGCATCTGCTGCCAGTGCAGTAAAAGATGGAAAAATAATTGCCGATATAAGAACCAATACCGGAATAAATGTTAATTTTTTGCGGGAAAATTTCACAAAAACACCTCCTAAAGTGCTTAAAATCAATATTTTGTATGATATCACAGTGCTTTACAAAAAGCAATTAAACTGATATTATATTATAGATTGCGTGTATTAATTTTTTGTAAATTTGCTATAAGAGCAAGGAGGAATTATGAGTAAACCAATAGTTGCTGTTGTCGGAAGACCTAATGTTGGTAAATCAACATTATTCAACAGTCTGTGCGGACAACAGATTTCAATAGTTAAAGATACACCGGGTGTTACAAGAGACAGAATCTATGCAGAGGTAAGCTGGCTAAACCACAATTTCACACTTATAGATACAGGGGGTATAGAGCCGGATACAGGTGATATTATTCTTTCACAGATGCGTGAACAGGCTGAAATTGCCATTGAAACTGCGGATGTAATTATATTTATGACTGATGTTAAGCAGGGACTTGTAGATTCAGATTCTAAGGTTGCTGATATGTTAAGACGTTCACACAAGCCTGTTATTCTTGTTGTCAATAAAGTAGACAGCTTTGAAAAGATGATGCCTGATGTATATGAATTCTATAATCTTGGAATTGGAGAACCATTTCCTATATCAGCCGTTAATAAGTTAGGTTTTGGTGAAGTGCTTGATGAAGTGGTGAGTCATTTCCCAGAGGGTTCAGATACTGATGAAGAAGATGACAGACCTAAGGTAGCTATAATAGGTAAGCCTAATGTTGGTAAGTCATCAATCATCAATAAGCTTGTAGGCAAGAACAGAGTTATTGTATCTGATATTGCCGGTACAACAAGAGATGCTATTGACACAGCTATCAAGTATAATGGCAAAGAATATGTATTTATTGATACAGCGGGACTACGCCGTAAGAGCAAGATTAAAGAAGATCTGGAGCGTTTCAGTATCATAAGAACTGTTGCAGCAGTTGAAAGAGCTGATATTGCAATTCTTGTTATTGATGCTACGGAAGGTGTTACAGAGCAGGATGCCAAGATAGCCGGAATAGCGCATGAAAGAGGCAAGGGTATTATTATTGCTGTTAACAAATGGGATGACATAGAGAAGAATGACAAGACTATCTATGAGTTTACGAATAAGATTAAAGATACTCTTGCATTTATGTCATATGCTGAGATTATATTTGTTTCTGCCAAGACAGGTCAGAGACTTAATAAAATATATGAATTAGTTGATCACATTGTTGATGCACAGACTATGCGTATTCCTACCGGTGTGCTTAATGAAATTCTTACAGAAGCAGTTGCAATGAAGCAGCCACCTTCAGATAAGGGTAAGAGACTTAAAATCTATTACATGACTCAGGTTTCGGTAAAACCACCGACATTTGTTATGTTTGTTAATGATGTAGCACTCACACATTTTTCTTATACAAGATATATAGAAAACAGAATAAGAGAATCCTTTGGATTCAGAGGTACATCTATCAGATTCATCAACAGAGAACGTAAGGAGAAAGAGTAATGTTATTTAAAATAGGTGTTCTTATATATGGATATTTTGCCGGAGCACTCATTCAGGCAGGGTACTGGATGGGAAAGTTCAATAAGATTGACATCAGGGATTATGGCAGTGGCAATGCGGGAACTACTAATGTTATGAGAACTCTTGGCAAGAAAGCTGGAATTGCAACTTATCTGTTAGATGCATTTAAAGCTGTAATTGCTGATATATTGATACATTTTCTTATAGTACCACATACTGCAATTCCGGAAATGCTTTTGTTTCTGTATTGTGGCCTTGGAATTGTGCTTGGACATAATTTTCCGTTCTACCTTAAGTTTAAGGGGGGAAAGGGAATAGCAGCATCTTCAGGTGTTGTTATAAGTCTTATGCTTTTTCCTAAGTACTGTTTTATGTTTACAGTTTTTGGTATTTTCTTTTTTGCACTTGTAGCCAGGATAAGCCGTTATGTTTCACTGGCCTCACTTATAGGTATGGCAATGTTTTTTGTTGAATTTCTTATATGGGGATTCTTAGGCTGGCTTCCATTAAATGGAACAGACCTTGTTGAAGGCACTGTTATTGTTTTCGCTCTTGCAGCACTTGCATTTATCAGACACCGCAGTAATATTGTAAGACTGGTTCAGGGAACAGAACGGAAAATCGGTGAAAAAAAGAATTAATTTTTGATGCGCTTATGCGCAGATTGGAGTATAATTATGGCAAATGTAAGTGTTTTAGGAGCAGGAAGCTGGGGCTTAGGTCTTGCTTTACTTCTTAATAACAACGGACACAATGTAACAGTATGGTCAGTATTAAAGGATGAAGTTGCTATGCTTCAGACTGAAAGAGAACATAAAAGATGCCTTCCTGGTGTAAAGATTCCTGACAGTATTACTGTTTCAGGAGATACAGAGAATGTAATTGGCAGTGCAGATGTACTTGTACTTGCAGTCGCATCTCCTTATACACGTTCTACTGCAAAGATGATTGCACCTTTCGTAAAGGAAGGACAGATTATTGTAAATGTGGCAAAAGGGGTTGAGGAACATACTTTATTAACACTCTGCCAGATTGTAGAAGAGGAGATTCCTTGTGCCAAGGTTGCAGTTTTATCAGGACCAAGCCATGCTGAAGAGGTAAGCCGTGGCATTCCTACAACATGTGTCATAGGTGCACATGAAAAGGCAACAGCTGAATATTTACAGAATATTTTTATGAGTGATGTATTCAGGGTGTATACAAGTCCGGATATGCTGGGAATATGTATAGGTGGTGCATTAAAGAATGTTATTGCGCTTGCCGCAGGTATTGCAGATGGGCTTGGTTATGGTGATAATACTAAAGCTGCTCTTATAACAAGAGGTAATGCTGAGATAACAAGACTTGGTGTTGCGATGGGAGCTAATCCTCATACTTTTGCTGGCCTTTCAGGTATTGGTGACTTAATCGTTACCTGTGCAAGTATGCACAGCCGTAACAGACGTGCAGGAATTCTCATAGGTAAAGGATACACCAAAGACGAGGCTATGAAAGAAGTGCAGATGGTAGTAGAAGGTGTGTTCTCTGCAAAGGCAGCGTTAGAACTTTCTAAGAAATATAATATTGAGATGCCGATTGTAGAGCAGGTTAATAAGGTGCTTTTTGAAGACAAACCTGCTGCTGAAGCTGTTAAGGAACTTATGTTAAGAGATAAAAAAATAGAGATTGATAATTCTGAATGGAAGTAATCAGTCTGTATTAACAGAGGGGGAAAACTGATGGCTCATATTAAAAATCTATCGAACAGAGCCTACATTTCAGGCAGTCTTAAAGACAAACTTTCAAGATTTGAGATGTATAGATACAGCTTTATTTATGCGCCTACAGGATATGGTAAATCCAAAGTAATAAGAACTTTTTTTAAGAATTACCCAGGGTATACTGTTTTATGGATAGATGCAGAAAGTTCCAGAGAGATTTTTTGGGATAATTTCTGCAATGCTGTCAAAATGTTTGATAATACATTGGCTGCAGCTTTTAAGAAAATTGGATTTCCTGATTCGGATTATGCTATTAATGAAGTTATTAATCTTTTATCTATTATGAATTCAGAGAAATTCTCTGCTCTGCTTGTGATTGATAACTTTGATGATATATTTGATGACAATATGTGCAGAATATTTGCTGCATCATATTTATCAACCGCAGTAGGATTGAGATATGCATTTATATTAAAAAAATTAACTAATCAGAGTATTATTAATCTTATAACTAAGGATGATGCGTTGGGAATCACAAAAAAAGATTTTGCATTTTCACAGGAAGATATTGAAGATTATTTCAGGCTTAATGAAATTATTCTTGATAAAGAAACTTCTAAAGATATATTTAATAAAACTCTGGGATGGCCATATGTAGTACATCTATACATGGAAGCCTATAAGAATAAACATACCGATGCAGATAAGACTCTGCTTGATAAAGCGTATACATTTATTGAAAATAATGTATGGCTGGAGTTATCTGATGATGAAAGACAATTTCTTGCTACCATGAGCGTATTTTCAAGCTTTAATCTTAACCAGTGCATGAAGCAGACTTTTTTAGAAGAAAAAATGTGTCTTAAACTTCTTAATTCAATTCCGTTAATTAATTATGATGAGCATACAAGAAGGTACAGCTTTAATCCTATGTTTGACGGATTCATTCTTCAGGTTCTTGACGAAATGCCTGTTGATGAAGTTACTAAGATTACACTCAGAGCTGCTGATACGAATCTTGATGATGGTAATTACTTTGAAGCGATGAAGCTTTACAGCCACTCAAAGGAATATAGGAAAATATATCAGCATAATATTGATTTTATAGATATATATCCTTATGTAATTAAGCAGAATAAAGATGTATTTACGGACATTGCCAATCACTACTGGGATATAGAAAAAGAGGGACATTATGAATTTTCTTTGATTATATGTTTCTCACTGCTTATGTTTAATGAGAAGCATATGGTTGAAACTCTTCTTACGGATATAACATCAGATATCTGTAAGGATTCAGTTTTAAGTGACAACAAGAAGAATTCTTACATGGCGGAGATACAGTTTATAAAGGCTTTTACAGAATATAATGATTTTGGAAAGATGAGAGAAGGTTTTAATATTATTCTTTCTATTTCTAAATCACCTGTAAATATAATTGCCGATGGCTTTCCATTTAATTATGAATGCCCTTCAATTATGATGCTATATCACAGAAAGTCTGGAGCACTTGATAAGGAACTTGAAACGCTTGAACAGTGTGCTCCTGATTATTACAGAATAACGAATGGTCATGGAAAAGGTTTTGAAGCTCTGATGCGTGCTGATGTTTTATATAACAGAGGTGACCTTGACGGAGCTGAGATTCTCTGTCAGAAAGCAATATATATGGCAGACAGCCGTAATCAGTATGCTATATACATTGCTGCATATTATATTCTTGCAAATATAGCACTCTACAGAGGATTTAATGATCAGTATAAGGAAAATATGCACAAAATTGAAGCTGTGGCAAGAAGGGATACCCGAAAATCCAAATCGCTTGAAAAGCTTTCGGATATATGCCATGCATGTATGTATTCCGATATAGAACAGCAGGATAAAATTGCTGCATGGATTAAAGACCAGAAAAAGATTGAAGATTCCGTTAATTTCTTCTCTCTTAGTTTTGTTAATATTGTGTTTGGAAAATATCTTATACTTAATCGTGAGTATCATCATTTTCTTGGTATAAGCGGTCAGCTTTTAGGACTTAACAATCTTTTTTCTTATATCCTTCCACAGATATATACATATATATATCTTGCAATTGCGAATAAAGAAACAGGTGAGACAACTAAAGCCCATAAGTTTCTTAAAGAGGCCATAAAGCTTGCTGAACCAGACAGAATATATATGCCTTTTGTACATAATTACAGCAGCATATCTGAGCTTATGGCAGAAACTGTTATAAGTCATGATAATCAAGGTTTTATCAGAAATGTTATAAAGATTTCAAAGGGTTATGAAAAAGGAGTTAAATCAATAAAAAAAGCTGGACATGCCCTTGCAGATTATGGACTTACTGTACGTGAGTCAGATGTTGCAAAGCTTGCAGCACAGAGATTTTCTAATAAAGAAATTGCTGAACAGCTCTTTATTGCTGAGAGTACTGTAAAGTCCAATATGAAAGTTATATTTAATAAACTGCAGATTAATTCTCGTGCAGAATTAAAGAATTTTTTTGAATAAAATATAAAGGAACTGATATTTATGAGAGTAATAGCTGGAATTGCCAGAAGCATGCCTTTAAAGGCTGCTGAAGGTGACAACACAAGACCAACTACTGACAGAATTAAAGAAACATTGTTCAATATGTTACAATCAGATATTGCAGGCTGCAGGTTTCTTGATTTATATTCAGGAAGTGGTGCGATAGGTATTGAGGCGTTAAGCCGTGGTGCAAAAGAAGCTGTTCTTGTAGAAAATGCAAGACAGGCAATAGCTGTTATTAAAGATAATCTTACATTTACAAAACTTTCCCCTAAGGCTGTTGTAATGGAACAGGATGTTTTGTCTGCAATAAACAGATTATCAGGCAGCGGAGTATTTGATATTATATTTATGGATCCACCTTATGGAAAAGACTATGAATATGATGTATTACTTGCATTATCACATTCGGATATTGTAGACAGGTATACAATTGTTATAATTGAGGAGGCTCTTAATGTGCCTTTGGATTATATTAATGAATGTGGATTTGAGACTGTAAAGGTTAAGAATTATAAAACTAATAAGCACATTTTTATACGATTAAAGGAGAGTGAATAACTGTGAAAAAAGCGATTTATCCAGGAAGTTTTGACCCGGTGACATTAGGACATTTGGATATAATCAGACGTTCAGCAAGTCTTGTTGATCATCTGATAGTTGGCGTTTTAAATAACAGTACCAAAACACCATTGTTTTCAGTGGAAGAGCGTGTTAATATGTTAAGAGAAGTGACAAAGGATCTGCCTAATGTTGAAGTATTAAGCTTCAGTGGATTACTGGTGGATTTTGCTGCAGAACATAACGTTTCTGTAATAATAAGGGGATTAAGAGCTGTCACTGATTTTGAATATGAGCTTGCAATGTCGCAGACTAACAGAGTTGCGGCTCCTGGGATTGATACGGTATTTCTTACAACAAGCCTGAAGTATGCATATTTAAGTTCCAGCATCGTTAAAGAGATGGCTATGTATGGCGGGGATATTAAAAAGTTCGTTCCGGAAGAGATTATAGACAGAGTCTATGAGAAGTATGGAATCACAAAATAATGAGAATACTATTAAAGGAGTAAAACGATGAGCAGAATTGAGCAGTTAATAAGTGATATTGAAAGTTATATTGATACCTGTAAATATTATCCATTATCCAATGTTAAGATTATTGTTAATAAAGAGCAGTTAGAGGATATGCTTACAGAATTAAGATTAAAAACTCCTGATGAAGTTAAGAAATATCAGAAGATTTTAAGCAATAAAGATGCTATTCTTGCAGATGCCAAGGAACAGGCTGATGCTATTATTAATGCAGCACAGGTTCAGACTGAAGAACTTATTAATGAGCATGAAATTATGCAGAGAGCTTATGCACAGGCTAATGAGCTTATTGAACAGGCTACAGCACAGGCACAGGCTATCCTGGATAATGCAACAGAGGAAGCAAACAGCATAAGGTATGGTGCAATGCAGTACACAGATGATATGCTTGCAAAACTTCAGTATATTATTGAACATTCAATTAAGGATAATAAAGAAAAATATGATTCGTTATTATCAGGTCTAGAAAATGTATTATCTGTTGTAAATAATAATAGGAATGAGCTTAGTGGTATTGAAGAAGGAGAAACTGAAGAAACTGTGCAAAACAATTCGGAAGATTTGGATTCCACAGATACAGACAATAATGAATAACAATTAATAATCTTATAGTATATTTAATACATATATCAGCAAATAAGTCATTGCAAGTGTTACTATACACAGTACAAGTTTCTGATATATGTATTTTTTTATGCTTATATAACTGCTGCATATGCTTTTTGTCTGCATAATAATGCATACTCCGCCAAATGCATCAAGTAATACTGTCAATAATACTGTTATATTCATAGGAATTCCAGCATTTTTAATTATGGCAAGACCGTTTGATATTTCAAATAAATATGATATTAACAAACCAACGGTATTGCTTTGTGAAAAATGCATTATAATATTTACAATGACAGAGAAAATAATAACGTATGCTCCCAACTTCAGAGCAGTATTAATTGAACTGTCTACAGCTTCTTCAAAGAAATGGAATATCAGTTTTTTGCCAGTTTTTATATGTGGAGCATTGTCTTTTTTATTATCTTTATCCCTAAAAAGCAGAATCACCATATATGAACATAATATTACCGGTGTATAAGTCAGTGCAAGAAACATTGGCAGACTGATACATTTTTCGAGGATATTAATATATACATAGCTTATAAGAAATGCCGGACTGGGAATATTGATTATGCCGGCAAGCATGTCCCCAAGTCTGTTTTCAGGATTATTTTTATTGTACCATGAGCAGATATAGGCTCCGTTTGGAAAGCCTGTCATAAGACCTGTTATTACAAGTATCCATGGATTATTAATATTTTTTTGCTGCAGAATTCTTACAAGAATATTAGTGAGAATAAAAGATATAAATAATCCCGGAAATATTTTCATTCCATAAAGATATAGTCCGGAAATCACTCCGTGACACACAGGAACTGATAATACCGAAAACACAAATAAAAGAATAAGTATTATGCTTATCATACAGCCTCTTTAATAATAGATATTTAATAATATTCTCAAAAATATGTTTTTATGTGTTATAATGAAACATAATTATGCAATAAAAGCTGAAATGGAGACTACAATGGAAATTCAGATGTGGAAGGAAATTCTTACACCTTATGATCTAGCGGTGGAAGAACTTCAGATAAAATTCAACCATATAATTAAAGAATATCGTCAGGCAGGTGTCTATTCACCCATAGAACAGGTTTTAGGACGTGTAAAAAGTATTTCTAGTATAATAGAAAAAGCACAGCGCAGAGGGATTGAAATCGATAAAATTCAGGAAAAACTTTTTGATATTGCAGGCATAAGACTTATATGTCAGTTTACGGAAGATATATATACAGTTGTGAAACTTATCAAGAAACGAAAAGACATGACTGTAATAAGTGAGAAAGATTATATTAAAAATATTAAAGAGAGTGGTTATAGAAGTTATCATCTTATAGTTCATTATGAAGTTGAGACAGTGAAAGGAACTACTATTATACCCGTAGAGATTCAGATAAGAACTCTTGGCATGAATTTCTGGGCAATTATTGAACATTCACTGCAATACAAATATAATGGTGAAATTCCTGCACATGTGAAAGAAAGACTAAATGCGGCATCAGATGCACTTATAACACTTGATAACGAAATGTCATCTATCCATGATGAAATTATTAATTCCCAGACCTACTTTATGGTTAAGGCAAATATTGTTTCAGATATATTAAGTACAATCCAGAATCTGTACAAGGTTGCCAATAAGCAGGTTGTTATAAAAATCCAGGATGAATTCTATGAAATATTTGAAAAAGGCGATGTTAATGAACTTTCAAGATTTTCACGCCAGTTGGATATAATTGCTGAGGATTACCGGGCACAGTCAGTGCAGTAACTCATTACAGAAACTATACAGAATTGAGGTATACAAAGTGAATTTACCAGAGAAATATACAGAATCAATGAAAATGATGTTAGGTGATGAATATGACAGCTATATAGAAAGCTTTAATGATAAGAGATTATATGGACTGCGTGTCAATAACCTTAAAATTTCAACAGAGGATTTCCTTAAGATATGTCCGTTTAAGTTAGAACCTGTTCCTTGGATTGAGAACGGATTCTATTATTCAGAAGATGACAAGCCTGCTAAACACCCATATTATTTTGCAGGCTTATATTATATTCAGGAGCCTAGTGCCATGACACCTGCCAATGTTCTTCCGATTGAGGAAGGAGATGTTGTATTTGATATGTGTGCAGCTCCCGGTGGAAAATCAACAGAGCTTGCAGCCAAATTAAACAAAACAGGACTAATTATAACCAATGATATAAGCAATTCGCGTGCCAAAGCACTTCTTAAAAATGTAGAGGTATTCGGTGTTCCTAATCTGTGCGTCCTTAATGAAGACCCTGTGGGTATAGCTTCAAGATTCTCAGGATTCTTTGACAAAGTACTTATTGATGCTCCATGCTCAGGTGAAGGAATGTTCAGAAAAGACAATAAGCTTATCAAAGCATGGGAAAAGAACGGTCCGGAGTTCTATTCACAGATTCAGAGGAATATCATTCTTGCCGGTGCTGACATGTTAAAACCGGGCGGTAAATTATTATATTCTACATGCACATTTTCAAAGCTGGAGGATGAAGATTCAGTAATACATCTTCTTACCAACAGACCTGATATGCACCTTATAGATATCAAGCCATATGAAGGCTTCTCACACGGCTTTGATACTGATGAAGGATATCATCTTGAGAAGGCTGTCAGAATATTTCCTCATAAGATGCCTGGAGAAGGACATTTTGTGGCATTATTTGAGAAAGACGGCGAAGATTATACATCTTCTAAAAGACCTGTATCAGGAAAGACAAAGCTTCCTGATGAATTAAAGGAGTTCATGGACAGCACCACATTTGAATATGACCCTGCTTATATCAATATAAGAGATACAAGGGTCTTTCTTACATCTCCTTATATGGCAGAGGAACGCGGTTTAAGAATTATAAGAAACGGTCTGCTGCTAGGTGAGCTTAAGAAGAACCGTTTTGAACCGAGTCAGGCATTTGCAATGGCACTTACTAAGGATCAGTTTAATAACTGTCTTGACCTTTCTGTTTCAGATGACAGAGTAATCAGATATCTTAAAGGAGAGACTATCGATATTGATGATTTTAATGTCAAATCTGGCTGGACACTAGTATGTGTTGATGGCTATCCACTTGGATGGGGCAAGAACGCTAACGGACAGTTAAAAAATAAATATCTTGCAGGCTGGAGATGGATGTAAATGCTTATAAGACTTGATAAATATCTTGCAGACATGCAGGTTGGTACACGCAGTGAAGTTAAAGAACTGATAAGAAAAAAGAGAGTCACTGTTAATGACAATATTGTGACAAAGCCTGAATCAAAGATTAATACAGATGGTGATTCTGTAAATGTAGATGGTAATGCTGTGGGCTATCATGAATATGAGTATTTTATGCTTAACAAGCCTGCCGGTGTTGTTTCGGCAACTGATGACAATACATGTACAACAGTGATTGACCTTATTAAAACTAATAACAGAAAAGACCTTTTTCCGGTAGGAAGACTTGATAAGGACACCGAAGGACTTCTTATAATTACGAATGATGGTGCTATGGCACATGATCTGCTATCACCTAAAAAGCATGTTGATAAGACTTATTATGCCAAAGTTAAAGGTAAGATAAGTGATATGGAAGTTAAGCAGTTTGCTGATGGACTATTCGTTGATGAAGAGCTGACAGCACTTCCTGCCATATTAAAGGTATTAAGCTATAATTCTGATAAGGATTATTCTGAGATTCATGTAACAATACATGAGGGGAAGTTTCATCAGGTAAAGAGAATGTTTACTGCCATAGGTTCAGAGGTTCTGTTCCTTAAGCGTATAACATTTGGTGCATTACCACTTGATGAAAGCCTAAAAACAGGTGAATACAGAGCACTTACCAAAGAAGAGATATCAATATTACAACGAAACCAGATTAAAAGATAAGGAGAATTCCATGGTTAAGGATTTTCTTCCAATTAGCAGAGAAGATATGAAAAAAAGGGGCTGGCAGCAGTGCGACTTCGTGTATATATGCGGAGATGCCTATGTTGACCATTCTTCTTTTGGAATGGCTATTATAACAAGGCTATTAGAAAGCCGTGGTTATAAGGTTGGCATTATTGCACAGCCTGACTGGAAAAAGAAAGAATCAATTACAATCCTTGGAGAACCAAGATTAGGATTTCTTGTTTCTGCAGGTAATATGGATTCAATGGTTAATCATTATACAGTCAATAAAAAGCACAGAAAGAATGACGCATATTCGCCTGGTGGCAAAATGGGCATGCGTCCCGATTATGCAACTATTGTATATTGTAATCTTATAAGACAGACATATAAGAAAACACCTATTATTATTGGTGGCATTGAGGCTTCATTAAGAAGAATGTCGCACTATGATTACTGGTCTGATAAGATGAAACATTCAATCCTTATTGATTCGGGTGCAGATATTATCTCTTACGGAATGGGCGAACATTCTATTGTAGAGATAGCAGAGGCGCTTGAAGCCGGAATTGATGTTAAAGACATCACATATATAAGAGGCACTGTATATAAAGCAAAAAGCCTTGATCATATATATGATGATTATATAGAGCTTCCAAGCTATGATGAAATTGCAGCTGATAAGAAGAAATATGCTGAGAGCTTCTATACACAGTACATTAATACTGATGCTTTCAGCGCCAGGATTCTTGTTGAAAAGGTTAAGGAAAAAATGTATGTCGTACAGAATCCTCCGGCGATGCCGCTTACACAGATGGAGATGGACGATGTATATTCACTGCCTTATATGAGAGATTATCACCCTGTATATAAGAAAATGGGTGGTATTCCTGCATTATCAGAGATTAAATTCTCTCTTACAAGCAACAGAGGATGCTTCGGCGGATGTTCATTCTGTGCGCTTACCTTCCATCAGGGACGTATCATACAGACAAGAAGCCATGAAAACATAATAGAAGAAGCCGAATTGATGACACATGACCCCGATTTTAAGGGATATATTCATGATGTTGGCGGCCCTACAGCTAATTTCAGAAGAACAGCCTGTGACAAGCAGTTAAGTAAGGGAGCATGTGTCAATAAACAGTGTCTTTTTCCTAAGCCATGTAAGAATCTTGTCGTGGAACACAAGGATTATATAAGCCTTTTAAGAAAGCTTCGTAAGATTCCTTCTGTTAAGAAAGTATTTATAAGGTCAGGCATACGATTTGATTATTGTATGGAAGATTCTGATGATACATTTTTAAGAGAATTGTGTGAGAATCATATTAGCGGACAGCTCCGTGTTGCACCAGAGCATATATCAGATAAGGTTTTATCAAGAATGGGTAAACCTTCAAGAGCGGTATATGACAGCTTTATTAAACGCTATAAAAGAATTAATGATAAGACAGGAAAAGAGCAGTTTGTAGTGCCATATCTTATGTCCAGCCATCCGGGTTCAACCATGAAAGAGGCTATTGAGCTTGCTGAATATGTGCGTGACTTAGGCTATATGCCAGAACAGGTACAGGATTTTTATCCCACACCGTCAACACTTTCAACATGTATGTATTATACAGGTTATGACCCAAGAACAATGGAAAAGGTATATACACCTGTATCCCATCATGAAAAAGAGATGCAGAGAGCACTTATCCAGTACAAGAAGCCTGAGAATTACGATCTTGTAAAAGAAGCACTTCTTGCTAACAACAGAAATGACCTGATTGGATTTGGTCCAAAATGTCTTATTCCACCTAGAAAAATAAGGAGCAGAAGTAATGAAAAAAGTAGAAAAAGGTGAGTTCGGTTATCTTGCCTATAAAAAAAGCCGCAATATGATTAAAACAATTATTGCATTTGCTGTTGTACTCGTAATATTTATCATTGGTTTCATAATATGGAAATCAAAGAATAACTACCTTACAATGCTTGCTGTTGTACTTGTTCTGCCTGCTGCCAAATTCGCAGTATCATACTTTGTTCTTATTCCACATAAGAACTGTGATGAAGAATTAAAGAGTGCTATTGAAGAACGTAAAGGCGAATTAAACAGCGTCTATGACCTTGTTGTATCCAATAAGCAGAAGCCTGTTGGTATTATGGCAGCAGTTATCAGTGATAACCAGATACTTGCCTATACAAGTGCTGCTAAAGCTGACAAGAACCTTTTCGAGACAAGTGTTAAGGAGTTCTTGAAGAATGAGAAGCTTACATGTGCTGTCCTTCTTTATAAGGATAAGGATACATATCTTGAAAAAGTTAAGAATGCAGCCTTGAATTTTGATGTGAGCAAAGAAAACAGCCTTGACAGAAAACAGTATATAACAGACGCATTACTAAGAATGAGTATGTAATTAAGCAGGTATTATATGAAAGAAATTAACATTGATGAAAAGCTCGCAGGTCAGAAGATGATGCGCTGTCTTGAGCGTTATTTATCCAACGCCCCTAAGAGCTTTCTTTACAAAATGCTGAGAAAAAAGAATATTACACTCAATAATTCCAAAGCAACAGGTGATGAGAAGTTAAAATGTGGTGATATAATCAAGATTTTCTTTTCTGATGAGACATTTGAAAAATTCTCAGCTGATAATAACCGAACAGTTAATGACGACTACTACAACAGAATATACAGGCCACTTGATATAATCTATGAGAATTCTGATGTTATATTCATTAATAAGCCTTCTGGCATGCTTTCACAGAAGGCAAAGCCTGAAGATGTGTCACTTGTTGAATATTTAATTGCACACCTTATACATAAGGGAGAACTTAACGCCGGTGATTTAGCGTCGTTCAAGCCTGGCATATGCAACAGATTAGACCGTAATACAAGTGGAATTGTAGCAGCTGGAAAGACTACTAAAGGATTACAGCAGTTATCGGAAGCATTTAAACAGAGAACCCTTGGAAAGTACTATCTGTGCATTGTAAAGGGAAACGTTGATAAGCGTGCTTTAATAAAAGGATATCTGTATAAAGATAACAAAACTAATAAAGTGACTATAAGCAGGACTGAAACTAAAGATTCACTTCCGATTGAGACAGAGTATATTCCGGTATGTTCTAATGGTAATGTGACTCTGCTAAAGATTCATCTTCTTACAGGACGAAGCCATCAGATAAGAGCTCATCTTGCAAGTATCGGACATCCTCTTATAGGTGATTATAAATACGGTCAGAAATCTGTTAATGATACATTTAACGGACAATACAAAGTAAAAGACCAGATGCTTCATTCATATGAATTAGATATTCCAGATATGGACATTCATATATACGCTGCAATACCTGATTCTTTTAAAAATATCATGAAAGGAGAACAGTTATGCCGACCTGGAATTCAAGAGGACTTAGAGGCTCTACATTAGAAGACCTTATTAATATGTCTAATGATAAATACAGGACTTCACATCTTGCACTTGTCCAAAAGATTCCAACACCCATAAAACCAATTAATATAGACCAAAGCACAAGACATATTACACTGGCATATTTTGACCAGAAAAGTACGGTTGACTATATTGGTGTTGTTCAGGGAATTCCTGTATGTTTTGATGCAAAAGAATGTGCAACAGATACATTTCCAATGCAGAACATCCATGAACATCAGATTGAATTCATGCGTGAATTTGAGAAACAGGACGGTATCTCCTTCATAATTATATATTTTTCTTCAAGAGATGAGTTCTATTATGTACCATTTTCTGATATAATCAGTTTTTGGGAAAGAAGTGAAAATGGTGGTCGGAAAAGCTTCACATATAAAGAAATAAATCAGAATTTCCGTATATATGCAAATCAGGGAATTCCTGTTCATTATCTGGAAACAATCCAGAAGGATATAGAATTACGATAGAAAGGCAGGGGGTTAGATGATTAGTGATAATCATAATGCTTATAATAACTATAATAATTATATTGATGAATATGAACTTACTAATGGATATGCTGTAGTTGACAGAAATTTCTCAATAGTAACTGCAAATGAGCCTATGTATCTGTTCCTTGGAATGTCAAAACATTATTCAATTATGGATGCTATTCATCAGGTTGACATTGACGATTTTATTGATGTTGCCAACAGTTTAAGACCTGAAATCAAGAAATCCATGTGTATACGGATGCGAAGAATAGATAATTCATATCGATGGGTAATTGTTGATATAGAAAAGAAAGTTATACCTAATACTGATTCATCTGAATACCTTGAATTACATATATCTGATGTTTTAGTTATCCGTGAGCTTAATAAAAAATTACAGCAGCAGATTAAAGCATTTAAAAATGAAACTGCTGAAAATAGAAATTTACTAATTATGAAGCCTGAACCTGCTATAAAAGAATTCTGTATAAAAAACATAGAATCTGATAATAACTGCCAGCTTTCGCTTATATATCTTGAAGTTGACAATATTGAGCAGTTTAAGGCTACACATACTGATGACGAATGCCACAGAATAACATATGTAATTGAAGATACCATATTAAAAGCAATTGATGACCGTGGTGTATTAGGTCGTCTGAATGATTTTAAGTACATTATTGCTATTAAAAACATCAATAAAGAAGTTAAATTGCGTGCATTTTTGGAGCATATTAGGACCCAGATTTCATGGCATTGTAAATTTATTGATTCATCATATAATATAGAATTTTCTATTGGCATAGGAAGATATCCTGATAATGGAAAGGATTTAGACCTTATTAAGAAAAAAATCCAAAAAGCAATTAATATGGCACGTTCTAAAGGAGGCAACAGATATATAATCTATAAGGAGTTCCTGCACGGAGAAATCGAAGATTCTGATAAATAGTTTGTTGACAATAACTACATATTTATGTATAATTCATACAAATTTAGTGTGTTAGCATAGTATCACTTCAACGCATTAAAGCATTCAATATAACGAAAGGATATACATTTATGAAGAAAGATTTACTACATACACCAGAGGGTGTGCGCGATATATACAGTACAGAATGTGCAGAAAAGAAGGTCATTGAGAATCGTCTTCATGATGTCTGTGCATCATATGGATATAATGATATACAGACACCTTCTATTGAATTCTTTGATGTATTCAATAAAGAACGTGGAAGTGTACCGTCTAATGAAATGTTCAAGCTTTTTGACAGATACGGAAACACTTTAGTATTAAGACCGGATATGACACCATCTATAGCAAGAGCTACAGCAAAATATTTTGAAGACAGAGTTCTTCCAGTCAAGCTCTGTTATCTTGGCAATACATTTATCAATGTAAGCAAGTATTATCAGGGAAGACTTAAAGAAAATACAATGCTTGGTGCAGAGCTTATCAATGATAACTCTCTGGCAGCAGATTATGAGATTATCTCTATGGTTATTGACTGCATGTTATCAGCAGGTCTTACAGAGTTTCAGGTTGAGCTTGGTAACGTTGCTTTCTTTAATGGTCTTTTACATAAAGCTGGCATTACAGGAGATTCTTCAGAAGAATTATTAAGACTTATCAAGGATAAGAATTACTTCGGTGTTGAAGAACTCTTAGATAGTCTTAATATTGATGATGCAGTTGCCAAAGCATTGCTTGAACTTCCTCAGTTATTTGGTGGTACAGAGGTGCTTGAAAAGGCTAAATCTTTAACAGATGAAGAAGAGTGCATACAGGCTGTTAACAGACTTGAGGAGTTATATGAGCTTCTTAAGAATAACAATTACGATAAATATATCTCTTTTGATTTAGGAGATTTATCTGAGCATGCATACTATACTGGAATTATATTCCATGCATATACATTTGGAACAGGGGAGCCTGTTGTGAATGGCGGACGTTATGACAAGCTGCTCGGTCAGTTTGGCTGTGACAAGGCATCTATTGGTTTCTCTATCACAATTGACAGACTTATAGCCGCACTTAACAGACAGAATATCCATATCCCACACGACGCTAATGGAACACTTCTTGTATACAATGCTGACAGGCTTGGTGATGCTATAAATGTATCTAAGAAATTAAGAAGTACTGGTGTTAATGTCTGCATGATTGAATATAAAGACAGCAAGTCTGATTCTCAATATATTGAATATGCTAAAGAATCATCATTAGTAAATGTAGCATTTATTGATGATGAATACGCTTCTGATTCAACAATAAGAGTTATTGATGAATCAGGAAAAAATGAAAGAGCAGCTGTAAAAAGCCTTGTAGGAGGTACATTTTAATGAGATATATAACTATTGCATTAGCAAAAGGCCGTCTTGCAAAGAAGGCAATGGAGATATTTGAACAGATTGGTATTCCTTGCGAAGAGATGAAGGATGAAAAGACAAGAAAGCTTATCTTCACTAATGAGGAATTAGGATTCCGTTTCTTTTTATCAAAGCCATCTGATGTTCCTACATATGTAGAATATGGTGCGGCCGATATCGGTATTGTAGGTAAGGATACAATTCTTGAAGAAGGAAGAAGTCTTTATGAAGTATATGACCTTCAGATGGGCAAATGCAGAATGTGTGTATGTGGTCCTGAATCAGCAAGAGAAAAGTTACAGCATCATGAGCTTATAAGAGTTGCTTCTAAGTATCCTAACATTGCAAAGGATTATTTTAATAATATAAAGCATCAGACTGTAGAGATTATCAAGCTTAACGGTTCTGTAGAATTAGCACCTATTGTAGGTCTTGCAGAGGTTATCGTTGATATCGTTGAGACAGGTGCAACTTTAAGAGAAAATGGTCTTGAAGTCCTCGAAGAGGTGTGTCCTCTTTCTGCGAGAATGGTTGTAAACCAGGTAAGCATGAAGATGGAGCAGGAGCGAATTAACAAGCTTATTAATGATGTCAAGAAATATATAGAAACACAGGGGATATAACAAGGAGGAAAATTCCTCTCCTCACTATGGAGTTCGGATTTTGCTTCGCAAAACAAGGAGGAAATATAATGCGTATCGTTGAATTAACAGATGAAAGTAAGAATAATATTTTAGAGAATCTTTTAAAGAGAAGTCCTAACAGCTATGGAAAGTTCGAATCGGCAGTTGCTGAGATTCTTCTTAATATCAAGACAAAGGGCGATGAGGCTTTATTTGAATATACTAAGAATTTTGATAAGGCTGATATCAATGCTGACAATATTGTCGTAACAGAGGCAGAGATTGAAGAAGCATACTCTTTAGTTGACCCTGAACTTATTGAGGTTATAAGAAAGGCTATCGTTAATATTCGTTCTTTCCATGAGAAGCAGAAACAGTACAGCTGGTTTGATTCTAAGCCTGACGGAACTATATTAGGTCAGAAGGTTACTGCACTTGCAAGAGTCGGTGTGTATGTACCAGGAGGAAAGGCTGCCTATCCTTCATCAGTTCTTATGAACGTTCTTCCAGCAAAGGTTGCAGGTGTTGAGCAGATTATAATGTGTACTCCACCTGATAAAGAAGGAAAGGTATATCCTACAACACTTGTTGCAGCTAAAGAGGCTGGAGTTGATGTTATATATAAAGCTGGCGGAGCACAGGCTGTTGCAGCTATGGCATATGGTACAAAATCTATTCCTAAGGTTGATAAGATATGTGGACCTGGTAACATATATGTTGCCCTTGCTAAAAAGGCAGTATTTGGTTATGTAAGCATTGATTCTGTTGCTGGTCCTAGTGAGATTCTTGTAATTGCCGATGAGACTGCTAATCCTCGTTATGTTGCAGCAGATCTTTTATCACAGGCTGAACATGATGAGATGGCATCTGCAATTCTTGTAACTACAAGTGAAGACCTTGCACATAAGGTATCTGCAGAGGTTGATAAGTTTGTAGCTGAATTATCAAGAAAGGAAATTATCCAGAAATCACTTGATAATTACGGATATATTCTTGTTGCTAAGGATATTGATGAGGCTGTAGATGTTGCTAACGAGATTGCATCAGAACATATGGAAATCGTTACTAAGAATCCTTTTGATGTTATGACTAAGGTTAAGAACGCAGGTGCTATCTTCCTTGGAGAATACAGTTCAGAGCCTCTTGGTGATTACTTTGCAGGTCCTAACCACGTTCTTCCTACTAACGGAACAGCTAAGTTCTTCTCACCTTTAAGTGTTGATGACTTCATTAAGAAATCAAGCATTATTTCATATTCTAGAAATGCTCTTGAAGCTATCCACACAGATATTGAGAAATTTGCTACAGCAGAGCATCTTACAGCTCATGCTAATTCAATTAAGGTAAGATTTGAAAATTAATTAGCGCAATGGCGCGGAAACGGGGATTATATGGCTGTATCTGAAATCAGACAGGCAACTGTAAAAAGAAAAACAAGTGAAACTGATATTGCTTTATTTTTAAGAATTGATGGTTCGGGAGAAGCAGAGGTCGATACAGGAATCGGTTTTTTCGACCATATGTTAAAAAGCTTTGCAAAGCATGGTCTTTTTGACCTTAAGTTAAAAGTAACTGGTGACCTAATAGTTGACTGCCACCATACTATCGAAGATGTCGGAATTGTACTTGGTGAAGCTATCAAAGAAGCTATAGGAGATAAGATGTCTATAAGAAGATATGGCGATATTATTCTTCCTATGGATGAAACACTTATCATGTGTGCCATAGACCTTTCAGGAAGACCGTATCTTGGTTTTGAGTCTACATTTACAGCAGACAGCGTCGGATACTTTGATACACAGATGGTTAAAGAATTCTTCTATGCAATATCTTACAGTGCAGGCATGAATCTTCATATAAGAAAGATTGCAGGTGAGAACGATCATCACATTATTGAAGGCATGTTCAAAGCATTTGCAAAGGCATTGGACGAGGCAACTGTTAAAGATACTAGAATCAAGACAATTCTCTCTACTAAGGGAAGTCTCTAAATATACTTAAGGAGTTACATATATGCGATTATATCCAGCAATTGATGTTAAAGACGGGCAGTGTGTCCGCTTAAAGAAGGGACTTTTTAATGAAGTTACTGTATATTCTGAAAGACCTTACGAGATAGCTAAAGGCTTTGAAGAGGCAGGAGCACAGTTTATACATACTGTTGACCTTGATGGTGCTTTGAAAGGACACGGCGTTAATGCAGAAACTATTAAGAAGATATGTTCAAGTGTTAATGTTCCTGTACAGATGGGCGGTGGAATCCGTACTCTTGAAAACATTCAGGAGGTTCTTGACCTCGGCGTATATAGAGTTATTATCGGTACTAAGGCTGTTGAGAATCCTGATTTTATTAAGGCCGCCATTGACAGATTCGGTGCTGAACATATTGTTGTAGGTGTTGATGCAAAAGATGGTCTTGTGGCTATCGAGGGCTGGGAAAAGGTCAGTGATAAGACCGCACTTTCACTTGCACTTGCAATGAAGGATATCGGCGTACAGACTATTGTGTACACTGATATATCAAAGGATGGTATGCTTGCCGGTCCTAATGTTGAACAGACTAAGATTCTTTCTGATAAAACAGGTATTGATATTATTGCTTCAGGCGGCATGAGTTGCATGGATGATCTTACACATATTAATGATGCCGGTATCCATGGTGCAATTATCGGTAAGGCAATCTATGAAAAACGTATTGACCTTAAGGAGGCTGTAAATCTTTTTGAATCCGGAGCATCTTACAGCAAGGCATCAGCAATGCCTAAGGCTGATATTTCGTTTAAGGATTTAAAGCTTGACGCCAATGGTCTTATTCCTGTTGTTGTACAGGATTATGTCAATGGTGAAGTTCTTATGCTTGCTTACATGAATGAGGAAGCCTTCAATAAGACTTTAGAGACAGGCATCATGACTTATTATAGCCGAAGCCGTCAGGAGCTTTGGGTTAAAGGTCTTACATCCGGACATTTCCAGTATGTAGGTTCTCTTGACATCGACTGTGACAATGATACTATTCTTGCAAAGGTTCGTCAGGTTGGTGCTGCATGCCACACTGGAAACAGAACATGCTTCTATAGAAATATTAAAACATGGAACAGATAATTTATGGAATATAAATATATAATCACAGATATTAACAATAAAATCTTCTGCTGCATATATACTTCTGATAATACCTGCCACTATCTTAAGCCTTTAGATAGTGGCAGTGTTGTTGGTAACATATATGTTGGAAGAGTTGAAAATGTAGTTAAGAATATTAACGCTGCATTTATTGAGATAGAGGATAAGCAGAAATGTTATTACTCTATACAAGACAACAAAACACCAATATTTTTTAATGAGAAAAACAATCCTGCAATATGTCAGGGCGACAGAATTCTCGTAAAAGTTATAACTGAGCCGCTTAAAACCAAACCTGCAAAGGTATCTTCAAAGATAGAGCTTACCGGCAATTATTCAGTTGTTTCCAACGATGTAAAAGGTGTTCACATTTCAAAAAAGATAAAATCTAATGAAACAATTACAGAGATAAAAAAACGTGTTGCTGACATTCTCATTCAGAAGCAGCGGGAAGCCATAGAAAAAACAGGCTATGATTATCTTTCAAATTTCGGAATAATATTAAGAAGCGGCTGTGCTGATGCTGATACTAATGACATTATTAAAGATGTAAATGCATTGTGTGACGAATACACTGATATGCTCCAAAAAGCTGTTTTTTCAAAGTTCTATACACTTGTACATAAAGACAGACCTGCATATATTGAGGAAATTGTTCATCTGTCAGGAAAAGACCGTGTTGAGGTTATCACAGATATTCCAGATATATATAATGAATTAGAAACATATCTGCCTCGTAGCAGTAATATAAGTATCCATATGTATAAAGATGAATTATGGTCTTTATACAAGCTCTATTCTATAGAAAAAGAGATAGATACCGCTCTTTCCAAGAAGGTCTGGTTAAAATCAGGTGGATATCTTATTATCGAACAGACTGAAGCACTTTCTGTCATTGATGTTAATTCTGGTAAGAATGTAGCTAAGGCAAAGAGCATGGAAGCAATCGAGGCTTCTGCATTAAAAACTAATCTTGAAGCCGCAGACAAGCTGTGCCAGCAGATTAAGGTAAGAAATCTCTCGGGAATTATTATCGTTGATTTTATTAATATGAATCAGAGAAATTGCGATATTCTGATGGAACATTTGAAATCTCTGGCAAAAAAGGATATAGTAAACACTACAATCGTTGACATCACCAAGCTTGGTCTTGTTGAGATTACACGAAAGAAAATTGGAAAAAGTCTGTCTGAAAGTCTTAATAAAGCCTGAAAATGCATGGAGGATTTATGGATAATACTGAAGTAAATATTTCACAGGAAATTCCTGCATACGAAAGAAGATATAGAAAGATATCAGAATGGTTTCTTAATTGTAAGCCAGCTTATGCAATTCTTAAATTCATATACAAATATATGGCTTATTTTATCGCATTTGCATACATTTTTCTTATAATAATGAGTTTACGAGGGACTTTCTTTTCTGAGACAACTCCGATTATGTTAAGAAACAGCGGTATAGTTGTTGAAACTGATAAATTTTTACTTACATCCAAGCTTATTCTCACACCTTTAACATCATTTATTCTTGTATCTGTTATAAGAAAATGTATTGATGCGAAAAGGCCATATGAAAAATACAATATAAAGCCATTATTTATTAAGGAAACTAAAGGCGAATCAATGCCAAGCAGACATGTTTTTTCCATTACAATTATTGCGATGTGCTGGCTTTATGTTTCTGTTTCAGTAGGTATTATAATGCTTATGCTTGTAGCAATTATGGCAGCAAGCAGAGTGCTTGCAGGAGTACATTTTGTAAGAGATGTTGTTGTTGGATTCGCAGTAGGAATTATATGTGGAATTGCCGGCTTATGGATTATCTGAAAATTTTTAAAATATTTCTAAAAAACATTTGACAAATAGTAACTGAATGTATATTATATATTTTGTGTGCCGCTCAGTTAGGGTATAAGTGTATCTGATGTATGTCGGATTCCCCAAAACTGGCGAGTATTTAATTAAGGAGGATACCATATGTACGCAATTATAGCAACAGGTGGTAAGCAGTACACAGTTTCTGAAGGCGATACTATCAGAGTTGAGAAGCTTGCAGTTAATGCTGGTGACACTGTTACATTTGATCAGGTTCTTTTTGTAAACAACGGCGAGGCTAAGGTTGGTGAGCCAACAGTTGCCGGTGCTACAGTTACAGCTAGCGTTGTAGGTGAAGGCAGAGATAAGAAGGTTATCGTTTACAAGTACAAGAGAAAGACTGGATATCACAAGAAGAATGGTCATAGACAGGCTTACACAGAAGTTAAGATTGAAAAGATTAATGCTTAATTTTTGTATGGATGTTTGTGAGGTGTGTTATTCATGACTCATATAACTTTTTTTAAGAACTCTGAAAAAGAGATCACAGGTTTTTATTCTGCAGGTCATGCAGGATATGCTGAATCCGGCAGTGATATTATATGTTCTGCTATTTCAGTTCTGACAATCAATACTATTAATTCGATAGAGGCTTTTACCGATGATAAGTTTGATGTGTCAGTTAATGAGGATGAAGGAATTGTTATCTTTAAGATGGCTATGCCTGTTAGTCCGGAAACTTCGATTTTACTTAAGTCATATGAATTAGGTGTTAGTTCTGTGGCTGAGGATAATCCGAAATACTTATCAATTAGTGTTAAGGAGGTGTAACCTTATGTTAAATATGAATCTTCAGTTATTCGCTCATAAAAAGGGTGTAGGTTCTACAAAGAATGGTAGAGATTCAGAGTCTAAGAGATTAGGCGCTAAGAGAGCTGACGGACAGTTTGTTTTAGCTGGTAATATTCTTTACAGACAGCGTGGAACAAAGATTCATCCAGGTGTTAATGTTGGTCGTGGTGGCGATGATACATTATTCGCACTTGTTGATGGAACTGTTAAGTTCGAAAGAAAGGGCAAGGATAGAAAGCAGGTTTCTGTTTATCCTGTTGTTTCAAACGACTAATTTGTTTTTTAGCTCCAAGTCTTCGGATTTGGAGCTTTTTTCTTAATTTGTAAATGTTAATTCTAAACAGTTAACATAATTTAAATATAGAATGGAGGAAAGGTTATGTTTGCAGACAGAGTCCGCATTTTTATTAAATCCGGCAAGGGTGGAGATGGTCATGTAAGCTTCCGTAGAGAGCTTTATGTTCCTGCTGGCGGTCCTGATGGCGGCAATGGCGGTCATGGCGGAGATATTATTTTTATGGTCGATAAAGGCCTTAATACACTCGGTGATTTCAGACATAACAGCAAATATATTGCTGAAAGCGGCGAAGAAGGCGGCAAGAGAAGATGCACAGGTAAAGATGGTGAAGACCTTATAATTAAAGTGCCTGAAGGAACTGTTATATATGATGATGAATCCGGTAAAGTTATTGCAGATATGTCTGGAGATAACCTTCAGGAAACTATTCTTAAAGGTGGCCGTGGTGGTAAAGGTAACATGAACTATGCTACATCTACCATGCAGGCTCCACAGTATGCACAGCCGGGACAGGATGCACAGGAATTATGGGTTCGTCTTGAACTTAAGGTTATTGCTGATGTTGGTCTTGTAGGATTCCCTAATGTTGGTAAATCAACATTTTTATCAAGAGTAACTAATGCAAGACCTAAGATTGCCAATTATCATTTCACAACACTTAATCCTAACCTTGGTGTTGTTGATCTTGATGGTGGTAAAGGTTTCGTTATTGCTGATATTCCTGGTCTTATTGAGGGTGCATCAGAAGGTGTTGGTCTTGGACACCAGTTCTTACGTCATATTGAGAGAACTAAAGTCATTATTCATATTGTTGATGCAGCTTCAACTGAAGGCCGTGATCCTATAGCTGATATTAAGGCTATTAACAAAGAGCTTGAGAATTATAATCCTAAGCTTCTTGAAAGACCACAGGTTATAGCAGCTAATAAGATTGATGTTATATATAATGATGGCAGTGACCCTGTACAGGCTATAAGAGATGCATTTGAGCCGGAAGGTATTAAGGTATATCCTATATCAGCTGTTACAGGACAGGGCGTTAAAGAGCTGTTATACGCAGTCAGAACACTGCTTGATAACTTCAAGGACGAACCTGTATTATTTGAAAAAGAATTTGACTACGACGAGCTTATGGATAATCCTAACGAAAGCTTTGAAGTTTCTATTAACGAAGATGGCGTATACGTTGTCAACGGACCAAAGATTGATAAAATGCTTGGTTATACTAACCTTGAATCTGAAAAGGGATTTGATTTCTTCCAGAAATTCATGAAGCGCTCAGGTGTTCTTGATGAACTTGAGAAGCTTGGAATTGAGGAAGGCGATACAGTTATCGTTGGTGATTACCTTGAGTTTGATTACTATAAAGCATAATTAATAGGAGAGAATATATGACAAGCAAACAGAGAGCTTATTTAAAGGGTCTTGCAATGACAATGGATCCAATATTCCAGTTTGGAAAGAACAGTCTTACTCCTGAGAACACTGCAGCTATTGCAGAAGCTCTTGAGGCAAGAGAACTTATCAAAATAAGTGTTCTTAATAACTGTGCCGATGACCCTAGAGAAATCGCACAGATGGTTGCAGAAAGAACACGCTCACAGGTTGTTCAGGTTATTGGAAAGAAAATCGTTCTTTACAAGGAATCTAAGGACAACAAAAAAATCATTTTACCATGATTAATTCAGACAAAATAATAGGTATTATGGGGGGGACATTTAATCCAATCCACAAAGGACACACAGGTATTGCCAGATGTGCTTACGAACAGTCTGATATTGATGAAATATTATTCATGCCTTCAGGCACACCTGCTTACAAAGATAATTCTCCAATTGTAAGTGCAACTGACCGTTGTAATATGGTAAAGCTTGCAATTAAACCTTTTGATTACATGTCACTTTCTACGATTGAAACTGACCGTCCCGGTAATACCTACACAGCCGATACACTTGCACAGATATATGATTCATATAAGAAAATATATTTTATAATAGGTGCAGATTCGCTTCTTTATATTCAGGACTGGTATCATCCTGAGTATATATGCAGCCATTGTCATCTTTTATGTGCTAACAGGGACAATAATTCAGCCAGTGTACTTATAGAGCAGAAACATTTTCTTGCTGATAAATATGGTGCGGTTATTGATTTTATTGATGTTCCGGAACTTCCTTACAGTTCAACTGATATACGAAAGAAGGTTGCAATGGGTCTGTCAGTAAAAGAAGATGTCGGCGAAGAAGTAGAAGAGTATATAAAGTCCAGAAAACTTTATGTTTAAGAGGTTTTATTATGGATAACAAATATATTGAACAATTAAGAACACAGGTAAAAGACGCACTCCGTACAGACAACATGCGATACCAGCATACACTGGGTGTTGCTAATACAAGTGCCTGTCTTGCCATGTGTCATGGTGCAGATATGAACAAGGCGTATATTGCAGGTCTTCTTCATGATTGTGCCAAATGTGTTCCTGATGATGTAAAGATTGCTGAATGTGAACTATTTGGACTTCCAATATCAGATATTGAGTTTGAAAGTCCTTATCTGCTTCATTCAAAGCTTGGTGCATATTATGCAACACACAAGTACAATGTTGAAGATGATGAAATATGTTCTGCCATCCAGTGGCATACAACAGGAAAGCCTGCAATGACTTTATTAGAAAAGATTGTATTCATTGCAGATTATATTGAACCCTACAGAAATAAAGCTGCCAATCTTGATGACATAAGACATATGGCATTCACTGATATTGATATGGCGGCTTATGTAATATTAGACGACACCCTTTCGTATATAAGAAAAACTGGTCGTAATATCGATACACAGACCGTTGATACCTACGAATACTACAAAGGGATTATTAAAGAAAGAGAGAATTAAGATATGGCAGATTCTAAGAATATGTTAAAGGTTATCATAGATGCCTTACAGGATAAGAAGGCTGAAGATATCAGAGTTATTGATATCAGCAATGTATCTGTTATTGCAGATTATTTCGTTATTGCTAGTGGTAGCAATACTAACCAGATTCAGGCTATGGTAGATAATGTAGAAGAAGAAATGTTCAAGGCTGGCTTCGATGATCCTAAGGTTGAGGGTTATAATACAGCTTCATGGATTCTTCTTGATTACAAGGATGTTATTGTTCATGTATTCTCTGAGGATGACAGAGCGTTCTATAATATTGAACGTATATGGCGTGATGGTAAAGAGGTTGATATTAACAGCCTGTAATGTTTAGGCTGGCTTCCCGGAGAGGGACTCTGTCGTAGGTATATAGATAATAAGAACCCGCTTTCGCTCGGTTTCGGACGCAGCGGTACTAGGTTCGCTGCCTGCAGCAGCTTACCAAGTGCCGGCGTCCTCAAACGGTTCTGATTATCTATATACCTACGGCTTCGTATGCCACCGGGAGGATGCAGTGCATTACGGTTGTTAATTGTGGGATAATAAAAATATATCCAGCTATAGATATATTTAAATCCGGACGCCGTGAGAGCTTGTTTTGTTGCTTTGGCAGCTCACCAAGCTCTCACGGCTGGTTATCGGATTAGTTATATATCTATGGCTGGATTTTTTCAATCAATAATAATAATTCTTATTAGTTGATACCTAATCTTATTAAACCGATTACTTTTCCTAGTATCTCGCAGTCGTCTACGATGATTGGGTCCATGAAGTCGTTCTCTGGCTGGAGTCTTATGTGTCCGTTCTCCTTGTAAAAACGCTTGACTGTTGCTGAATCATCTACTAGTGCAACAATTACTTCTCCATTAGAAGCTGTATTCTGCTTTCTTACTATTATCTGATCGCCTTCGTAGATTCCTATATTAATCATGCTGTCACCCTTGACCTTTAACATGAATACCTCTCCACCTGGCATGTATTCAGATGGAATAGGAAAGTACTCTGTTATATTCTCAACGGCAAGAAGTGGCTGTCCTGCGGCAACCTGACCTAATAACGGGATATTAACAACCTCTCTCCTTGAAAGATTAAAGTTATCATCAATTATCTCTATTGTACGCGACTTAGTCGGGTCTCTTCTTATATATCCATTCTTCTCCAAAGACTCAAGATGTGCGTGAACAGATGATGTAGACTTAAGATTAACTGCCTGACATATATCCCTTACTGATGGTGGATATCCTTTGTTAAGAATCTGTGATTTAATATATTCAAGAATCTCAGACTGTTTCTGAGTTATTCTGCCATATGCCATATTACGAACCTCCATTAAATTCTTTTAAATAATTTTACCACATTTATACATTATGTGCAAACATAATTTCTGAAAAAATGTTCGGAAAATTTGTTCGATTTTTATTGACAAACGCATGTTCTGATTATATAATCAACTCATAACAACAGAACACTTGTTTGATTGGAGGTTTTACGTATGAATAATTCAGAATACACATATAGAAGAGCAGCAGCTAAGAAAAGAAGCGACAGACGCAGAAGAAACAGACAGATGACTGTCAAGTCATTAAGAATGGTTATTATATGTTCAATTCTTATATTTGCCGTTTCTATTGGAGGCATTATTGTCAAGGCTTCTGATGACTCGAACAGAACACGAACATATAAGTATTACACAACAGTATCTGTAGAAGATAATGATACATTATGGTCACTTGCTGACAGATATAATAATGGGGATGAAGATACAGCTTCATATATTAACAATATAATGCAGATGAATGATTTATCATCTGACACAATCCATTCAGGTAAGAATCTTGTAATATATTATTATTCAACTGAGATAAGATAATATCTAATTGCATATACATTTCCCGCATGCAGTGAAAAGCTACTTAATATTGGACTTTTCACTGCATTTTTGTTAAAATTTATTGATAGCGAAATGGCTGTAGATATAACTTAATATTTAATAATTTATTTATAAGGAGATTAACCATGAAATTTAGCGATATAGAGACTATCTCTCAGGGTGTATCAGATTATCTTTCAGATAATAAAATCGTCGATATGACCGAAATACAGCGTCAGACGTATAAGCATATAATGGACAACCGTGATATTATAGCTTGTTCATCAACCGGAACAGGTAAGACACTTGCATATCTTATCCCGATTATTAACAGATTAAAGAGTAATACTCATAATATTCAGGCCGTTGTTCTTGTTCCAACAGCAGAGCTTGCAATACAGGTCAATAATACGCTTAAAGATATCTTTGCACATATGGATAATACATTTTCATCTGTTGCATTAATAGGAGATGTGAATATATCAAGACAGATTGATTCTATTAAATCTAATAAGCCTGCAATAATTATCGGAACACCTAACCGCATACATCAGCTTATAAGTAACAAGAAGATTAAAGTACATGAGGTTAAGACTCTTGTTCTAGATGAGGCAGACAAGCTCTTTGATAAGACATTTATTCAGGATGTAGAAGCAATTAGAAAGTCTTTAATGAAGTTCACACAGGTTCTTTTATTCTCTGCAAGCGTAGATAAGAAGACAAGGACTAATACTTTGTGTTTCAAACCAATATTCATTGATATTAACAGTAATTCTGGTAATACAAGTCAGATTCCTTCTACAATCAAGCATATAAGCGTTATTTCTGACAGAAGGGAACGAATTGAAACTTTAAGAAAGATTATTAAAGCTGTTAAACCAGAGAAAGCAATTATATTCGTTAATTCCAAGTATGATCTGGAAGAATCCCTTCAGAAGCTTGAATATCATCATTACAATGTAGCTTCAATTGCCGGTAATAAAGATAATTCAGCCAAGAAAGCTGCAATAGAGAATTTCAGAAGTGGAAAGATTCAGCTCCTTATTGCAACAGATATAGCAGCCAGAGGACTTCAGATTGATAATATTGATACAGTAATTAATGTAAACCTTCCTGAGGACAATAAGGAATATATTCACAGATGTGGACGCTGTGGACGTAATGGCAATGCAGGAACATGTATATCTATTATAACTGATAATGAACTTAACAAGATTAAATCATACCAGAAAGCATTTCACATCAATATAGTCACTAAGAAGCTCTATCAGGGGAAATTAGTTGCAAAATAAGAGATTGCAGAATATAATTATCCATGCAGTAATCACTTCGCTAAAGTCAGGTTTAACGAAGTGATTAGTAATTTTTTATATATGGAGGTATTCTTAATGGCTGAAAAAACATACACCGAACAACAAAACATCAAGTACAAAAAAAAGCTTAATGAATTACTTGATATATTACCAGATTTCTGTACACAGTATTTTGACAGTCTTGAATTTAATAAGCAGCCAAGAACTAAGATTGCCTATGCAATGGATATTAAAGGTTTCTTTGAATTTCTCATTGAATGCATACCTAAGTTCAGTTCATATGCAATGAAAGACTTTAAACCACAGGATTTAGAAAAAATAGATGGTACAGATATAACCAGATACTTACGCCATATAAAGCTTTACAAAAAGAACGGCCGTGATATAACTAATTCTGAAAGTGCTGCCAAGCGTAAATTATGTGCTTTAAGACGTTTTTATGAATATTACTGCCGTTATGAAATAATCAGTTTGAATCCGACTATAAAAGTTGATATGCCTAAAATTCATGAAAAAGCTATTATAAGAATGGAGCCTAATGAAGTTGCTGAATTTCTTGATAATGTGGAATCAGGCAATAAGCTCACCAAAACACAGCTCCAAAGCCATGAAAAGCTTAAAACACGTGATCTGGCTCTCCTTACACTTATGCTTGGAACAGGTATACGAGTGTCTGAATGCGTTGGATTAGATATTAATGATGTGGATTTTGATAATGACAGAATCAGAGTTATAAGAAAAGGTGGTTCTGAAAGCTTTGTATACTTTGGTGACGAAGTCCGTGAAGCACTTCTTAATTATCTTGAAGAAAGAAAGAATTTAACGCCTGATGAAGGACATGAGAATGCACTATTCATATCAGCAAAAAAGAAGCGCCTATGTGTGCGATCTGTTGAACTTCTTGTTAAGAAATATGCCCAGACTGTTACAACTGTAAAGCATATTACCCCGCATAAGCTTCGAAGTACTTATGGTACTAATCTATATCAGGAAAGCCAGGATATATATCTTGTTGCTGATGTTTTAGGACATAAAGATGTTAATACTACACGGAAGCATTATGCAGAGATTGTAGAAGAAAACAAGCGTTCTGCAAGAAACATTGTCAAGTTAAGAAAAGATTGACAATGTATAAAAGGTGATACTCTTCCACTATTATGTGGCAGAATATCACCTTTTATTATTTTAATTATTCTACTGATAAATTTCACGCCATTCCATATCGCCTCTCTCAAGAGATTTAACAAGCAATTCCGCTGTTGCAAGATTAGTGGCCAATGGAATATTATACATATCGCAAAGTTTGCATATATTATCAGAATCCGGTTCATGTGCTAAAGGATTCTCTGCCTCTCTAAGAAAAATAACAAGATCTATCTGGTTATGTTCAATCTGTGCACATAACTGCTGGTCACCACCAAGATGTCCGGCAAGAAACTTATGTATCGATAAATTAGTAACCTCTTCAATAAGCCTTCCTGTTGTACCTGTAGCAAAAAGCTGATTCTTATTAAGAATACCCTTATATGCTATACAGAAATTCTGCATTAATTTTTTCTTAGAATCATGTGCTATTAAACCAATGTTCATTTAAGCTTCCCCCTAATGTATAAATTAAAATGTATAAAAGCTATCCTCTGAAATCATCTGCAAACATATCATCATCTCTTTCAACATTTCTTTGCAGACTTACATTGAGTACAATGCCCATAGCTATGAATAATGTAAGTAAAGATGTGATACCACAACTAAAGAAAGGTAATGGAACTCCAGTATTAGGAAGTATCCATGAAACAACACCTATATTAATAAATGTCTGAAATCCAATATATATTGCTACACCACAACATATCAGCCTTCCTTCAAAATTTCTTGCTCTCACAGCTGTTATTATACACTCCAGAACAATCAGAAACAATAAAAAAATTGTAATACAACTTCCGGTAAAGCCTAATTCTTCACCTATTACTGCAAATATAAAGTCATTCTGGGCTTCTGCAATATATCCGGCATTCTTTAAAGAAGAAGTATCATTATTATTAAGACCTTTACCATAAAACTGACCAGAACCAATAGCCTGAACAGCATATGCCTGCTGATATGTTCCAGCATCAGTCATATCTACTTCTTCTGACTTATTACCTTCAATAAAGTCAACAATACGCTTTCGCTGATAATCTTCTATAAGGATTGGATGTTCAACTGATACAACATATATCAAAAATGCTGATATAACCGGAACTGCAATTAATATCGCAATTCCAAATATCTTATAACTTACCCCGGCACAATAAAGCATTGCAATAATAATAAGACATAAAAGTATTGTCGTTGAAAGGTTAGGCTGCATAGCAACTAACAATATTGGAAATAATGTTAAACACGCTATTAATGCAAGAAACTTAATTGAATTAAGCCTCTCTTTATTAGCAGCAACAAGCTTTGCGACCAGTAATATAAGTGCAAGTTTTAAGAATTCTGATGGCTGTAACTGTATAGGTCCTATCTTAAACCACCTTGTAGCACCGTGTGATCCATGACCAAACACTGTAAGAACACCTATAAGCATTACTGTAACCACACCATACCATATCCAGAAATACTTAAGAATCCAGTTGTAATCAATAAATGATACAATAAACATTATTATGAATGACACAACCATACCAGCACCCTGTTTCATTGTATATGCACTGTTGGCACTATTAACCACAGCAAGAGCAAATACTGATGTTACAATCAGAATAAATACCAATATAAAGTTGTATGAACGCAATTTATATTTTTTTAACATAATAAAACCCTTATTACTTTTCGCTGTTTCTCATATCCTTAATTGGAATATTAGCGAAAATTGCTGGTACAGAGCCATTGTTAGTATCAGATTCCGTTGATGTAATCTGAATATCAAGACCATCTGTATCAATTTCCATATACTTTGAAATGACTTTAATAATATCATTCTTAATCATTTCCATAACCTCTGGTGAACAGTTAGCTCTGTCAGAAACAAGCAAAAGCTTTAATCTGTCCTTAGCTACATCACTTGAACCTTTTTTCTTAAATAAATCAAGTAATCCCATATTTAATCCCTCCCTGAATAAGCCATATGTGACTTATTATAATACATATTAATTCTTCTTATCACTCTTAAAAAGTGAAGAAAGCTTCTTAAAGAAACCTCCCTTACCATTAAGATCAAGGAATGGAATCTCCTCACCGGTAATTCTACGGCAGATATTCATGTATGCCTGTCCTGCAAGAGAATCATCTCCTACAAGTGGCTGTCCCTTATTAGTTGCCACAACGATATTTTCATCATCTGGAACAGCTCCAATAACATTAAGCTGTAAAATATCATTAACATCATCAATAGACATCATCTCGCCTCTGTTTACCATATCCATTCTGATTCTGTTTACAATTAAATCTTCATGATTCTGAAGTCCGTGAGCGTCAAGGAGTCCTACAATTCTGTCAGCGTCCCTGATAGCAGAAACCTCTGGTGTAGTAACAACTAAAGCTCTGTCTGCACCAGCAATTGCATTCTGGAATCCCTGCTCAATCCCTGCAGGACAATCAAGAATTATGTAGTCAAATCCTTCAGGATCATTCTTAATTTCATCAATAACCTTAATCATCTGTTCAGGTGTCACAGCTGACTTATCTCTTGTCTGTGCTGTTGGTAAAAGAAACAGATTAGGACATCTCTTGTCAGCAATCATAGCCTGCTTTAATCGGCAGTTACCTTCAACGACATCAACAAGATTATATACAATACGGTTTTCGAGTCCTAATACAACATCAAGATTTCTAAGGCCTGTATCTGTGTCAATCATAACGACCTTCTTTCCAAGTTTAGCAAGACCCGTACCAATATTAGCTGTGGTTGTAGTCTTACCTACTCCGCCCTTTCCTGATGTTACAACTATAACTTCACTCATATTAAACCTCCATTAATAATTCTTAATAAATCGCAATATATTAATTATGCGAGATTTTTATTCTTAAATCAACTATTTTTTAAAAATCAGCATAAAAATATAACAAATTAATCTAAACATATGTCATCTAAAGCATTCTGCTCTAAATCTTCAATATAAATATTCTGATCATATACATAGGCAATCTTTGGTTCAATAACTTTAGTTTTATTTCTGCCTTTTGTTATCTTGGTTGCTACATCTGAGCTTCTGGCAATTATTTCGCCTATCTTAATCTGCATAGGACTCATCTCAAGTGCAACAACAAATGCATTCTCATTACCATCTACACCTGCAAATATATTGCCCTTAAGACTTCCAAGTACAATAACGCTGCCTTTTGCAACAACCTTGCCTCCAGGATTGACATCTCCTAATACCACAACGCTTCCGTCAGATTCAAATACCTGACCTGAGCGAAGCGTTCCTTTATAAAACATACACGCTGTTTTAGGATCAGATGCCATATCATTTACAGGCTTTACAACCGGCTCTGATACATCAACACTTGCAATAGCTTTCTTAACAGCATCTTCATATATTTCCTTCATATTGTTATTTTCATCAAGAACACATACAATATTAAGCTCAGATACATCTGATATCACATTGAGAATTCTTTTTTCCTCTTCAGCAGATAAATCTCTTCCATCAAAAGAAATCGCCATATTAGCATTATTAAAAAACTTTGACGCACTCTTGAACTTTTCAGAAACACTTTCTAATAAATCCTCAAAAGCCATTTCACTATCAAGAAATACTGTAATTCCACTATTACTTCCTTTGATCATTACCGAATTATCCAAAACATTCACCTCTCATCTCATATTAGTTATTTCTTTAGTAAATCATTAAACAATATTAATCATTAATATTAAAAAGCATTTTGTAAATCTCTGAACCTAGTGTTACAGCATTACCTGAAGCATAACCATTCTGAATACGCACTGCCATGCAGTATTGTGGATTATCATATGGTGCATATGATATCAATGTAGCATGGTCAGGATCTGTTGTTCTTTCCTGTGCAGTACCAGTCTTAGCTGCAATTGGCATCTTTAATGGTAAAAATGCTGAATAAGTTCCAGCAGCAAGATTCATTCCTGTATGAATGGTATTCCATATATCAGAACTCAGCTCCACCTGATTATTAACCTCAGCATGGTTTTCCTTAATAACATTGCCATCATAATCAGTAATCTTATCAATAAGTGTTAGGTTATAGCATGTACCTGAGGTTGCAAGAGTAGTTACATATCTTGCAAGATTAAGTGTGCTGTATCTGTGGTTACCCTGTCCAATTGCTGAAGCAATGGCATTCTGTGAAGATGCCCCCGGAGTACCCTCTTCTATCTCTATACCGGTCTTTGTTGAAAGACCAAGCATATCAGAATACTTCTTTAATATGTTAGTACCATAAGTGCTATTATACGAACCATTCTTGCTACATGCAAGATTGTATCCAACATTATACATATAAACATTACATGAATCTCTTATGGCAGTTACAGGTGTCTCACTTCCATGTCCCCATTTCTGCCAACATCTAGGGGATGGTGTAACCTTATCAAACACACCAGAGCAGTTAAATGTTGTAGATGAAGAAATTATCCCACTATCAATACCTGCAATAATTGTACATGGCTTATAAGTAGAACCTGGGGCTATAAAAGACTGCGTTGCCCTGTTAAGAAGAGGACTTGCATTATCATTAACAAGTGAACTGTAATACTTTGCATCAACTGTTCCTGATAATTTATTATTATCATAGCTTGGATAAGAAACAAGAGCCAGAACATCACCATTATCCGGATTAGTTACAACCGCAGAACCTGAACATGGCTTAAGTGCAAGCTGTCCAACAGTAATAATCTTATTAGAGATAACATATGACATAAACTCATATGCCCCCATGCTTCCCGATGCGAGAGACTGATATTTCGAATCATCTGCATTCATATCAAGTACACCCTGCTCATATAATAACATACATACCTGTCTTCCTGATATGCTGCCTGCATTAATCATATATTTATACATTTTCTTAAAAAATGCAGTATCTGTATCAAGTGCTGATATAACATAATCAACAAGTACATCATATGATTCCTGAAGACTTGTATACTTTTCAGATGTAAGAGATGACATATTAATCCAGTTCTTTGATATTCCATACGTAAGAAGCTGCGAAAGGCTCGTTGAATCGCCATATATCCAGTCATAATAAACACTGTCACTTGTATCAACATTAGCAAGACTGAATATATTCTCACTTCTTAAAAGATCATATATATACCATATATACAGCTTTTGTTCTTCTGAAAGTTTTCCATAAGCTGTATTACCAGATGTAAGTTCTTCCCTCAGCCATGAAAGTGTTTCAGCTTTCTTAGCTTCAAACTGGCTGTATATATCAGCTTCATTAGATGTATTCTGTTCCTGAATTCCTTTTAAAGAAACAAGATTATTATCTATAAGTGCAAAATAAGCTTCCTGAGCAGTTATATATACAGTATCAACATCACCTGAACTATTATAAGTTATTTTATTGCTTCCAGGCGTAAAGTACTGCATAAAAATATTAGTTACTTCATCTTCTATTGCATGATATATTGACTTCTGAAGATTAATATCAATAGTAAGATATACATCATGTCCTGCCTGTGGTGCTTCCTCATCGAGTACTTCTGTAATTCTTCCTACAGTATCAACATATACAGACTTTTCACCTTTAACACCAGATAACTCACTTTCCATGCTTTTTTCAATACCAGATTTACCTACAATGTCATTGCTTTCATATCCTTCACCAAGTTCTTCAAGCTCTGCGTTAGATACAGTTCCTGTATAGCCAAGTATCTGTGAACAATATACACTGTCAACATATCTTCTGATATACTGTTCTTCAACGGTGACACCGACAAGATCATCACTATTTTCTAATATTGCCGCAACTGTCTCATCAGATACCTCATTTGCAATAATAAATGTAAGATATCTGTTATACGAATTGGCAGCCATATATCTTCGAAGATTTACCATCATTAATGAATGTTCTATTCCAAATTCTTCATAATTAATGCTATATGTCTCACAAAGACGTTTAAACATATTCTCAGCTGAAGTAGCTTTCTGTTCATCAGTTAACGCTGCAATTGATTCAGTTCCATAAGAATCCCTTAAAAATCTTAAAAGAGACGTTCCTTCAACATTATAAGTAAATTGTCCGTTATTATAAATAATTGGAAAATCATTAGAATATGTATCTCCATGATCTTCGATAATCTGTAATGTTTTGTTTATAGAATTATTAATTGTTGCATTCTTAGTTGCATTATCTGAATATCTTCCAGAGTCGCTTATCTTGACTGCATATGACAAATCATTATATGCAAGAAGTACACCATTACGGTCATATATACGACCTCTTGCAGCCGCAACACTCATATCTTTCTGTATAGAACTTGATAAGTCTTCGACATATGAATCTCCTTTTATTATCTGAAGAACAAACAATCTGTGAACAAGAACAGAAATCAGAACAATAAATACAAGAATCATAGGAAAAATTCTGGATTTAAGAAGACTTATAATGTACTCAAATACTTCCTTCATCAATCTTACCCTTCTTCTTTCTCTCTTTTCCTTGCTCCGTTATAACACAAAAATAATGTATCGGATGATATATCAGTAATGAAACAAGAGCTGTATAAACAACCTCCGGCAATATAAAGCGTGACATAAAAAATCCAACATTAAGTCTGTTTTGAAGCAGAAAATTACCAATATATGATATGAATCCATATCCAAAATCAGCTGTAATCACAAGTGCAAGAGGGATAAGAACTTCCCTTACCTCGTACTTCTGATAAAAAAATCCCGAAAAATATCCTATGTAAATAAAAATAAGTGCTGTAAATCCGAACAAACCGGAATAGAACAAATCATACATAATTCCAGCAAAAAATCCTGCAAACATTCCATCATTCTTACCACAGAAGAAGCCAAAAAATACAGGCATAATAATAAGCCAGTTTGGTGAAATATTAGCAATTGATATTACTCTTGCTGCAGAAACCTGCATGATATAGAAAAACAATATAATAATTAATTCTGTTATCTTTCTTTTCATAATAAATTGTCCTAAACACTTATTCTTTAAGCTGTGTTATAACCAGAACCTCCTGTAAATTATTAAAATTCACAGCAGGAACAATATATCCTGACTGGGTAAGATTATTAGAATCCAGCTTAACATCCTTAATATACCCAATCAGAATTCCTTGCAGATACCTATCACTAATATTAGAAGTAACTACTTTATCGCCATTTCTGACAACAACATCACTTTTAAAATGTGATACGCGTATCATGCCTGTATCCATCAGTTCAACATCTCCCTGAACAATACATGTTTCATTAGTATCTATAAGCATTCCACTTACATTGCTGTTATTCTCTGTAATTGTCTTAACAATAGAATAATTACTTCCTGTCTCAGAAATAATTCCTACCAGCCCTCCGCTGGCAATAACATTCATATTAACTTTAAGACCATCGTCAGTTCCTTTGTCAATCTTGAATGACGAATGCCAGTTATCTGTAGTGACTTCAATAACTCTGGCTCCAACTTTCGAATAACCTGCATACTGCTGGTCTAGCTCATATAAATCACGAAGTCTGTTAAGTTCATAAGAATCCTGTTTTAACTGGTTATTCTCTTCTGTAAGATCATCAACCTGACTCTGAAGCTTCTTATTCTCATCAAGAACAACTGATATCTCCTGAAGTGTCTGGTATTTATCATAAACCCAGAATCCAATATTGTTCATACCCTTTTGTACCGGAACTACAACCATTGAAACGCACTTTTTAAGAGGCTTGGTAAGCGTATCTGTAAAAAAGCTCGTACCAATAAAGAAACAGCACAAAACCGTAAGTGCAATGAGAATATTCTTCGAAGTCATAAGTGAAGAAATATTCTTTCTCATCTTAAAACCTGCCCTTTAATCAAAATTTTTCTCTGTAGGAGTATATGCAACCTTAGCAAATTCCGGATTAGATACAACTCCCATAAGACCTCTTACAACACTCTCTGCAGGATGTTCAACAATATTGACATTAAGATTAGTTTCATCTTTGATAAACTTTTCAAGATTGTTAATCTGTGCAGTTCCTCCTGTAAAATAAACACCATCCTTGATTATGTCAGCTGCAAGTTCCGGTGGAGTTCTTTCAAGTATAACCTTAATAGCATCCATAATAGAATGTAATGAATCAATTATAGCCTGATATACAACATCGGAAGAAATATCAACACTTACAGGAAGACCTGATAAAACATTCCTTCCAAAGCCAGGTGCAAATGTTTCTGAAACAGGAACTGCACTTCCTAACTGCTTCTTTAAATTTTCAGCAGTTTTACTTCCTATAACAAGATTATAAGCCTTTCTTACATTACTTATAATACAGTCATCAAGCTTATTACCACCAATCTTAACAGCCTTGCTTATAACAATTCCGCCTAAAGAAAGAACTGAAATCTCAGTTGTCTCTGCTCCGATATTAACAATCATAATACCCTTAGACTTAGTTACATCAAGGCCTGCACCTATAGCGTCTGCAACAGGTTTATCAACTACATAAACATTCTTTGCCTTTACTTTTGAATCAACAACTAATTCATAAAAAGCTCTCTTCTCTACTTCTGTTACATCTGTTGGTACAGCAATATAGAAATCTGATCCGGTAATCTTCTTTCCTTCATTAATCTTATTAAAGAAGTTAAAAAGAAGTGTCTGCATATTCTCAATATCAGCTATCACACCAAACTTAACCGGGAAAGAAACCTCAATATGCTCTGGAGCTTTCTCATACATTTCATATGCTTCATCTCCAAAAGCTAAAATCTCTGTTTTATTAGCTATAGCTATAATATTCTTTTCATTAAGTATCTTATCCTTATCACTGCAGCACATTTTAAAATTACTTGTGCCTATATCAATTCCGTATGCATTACCCATGTCTTAATTCCTTTCTTAATTGTTAATTAATGTATTGCATTTGTTTAAAGCTGAAATAAGAATTATCTCCTATAACAATATGATCTAACAGCTCAACACCAATAATTCTGCCGGCTTCCATAATATTCTTAGTAACCTTCATATCCTCTCTGCTAGGAGATGGATTGCCTGATGGATGATTATGCAGGATAACTATCGAAGCTGCCCTGCTGTCAAGTGCCTCCTTAAATATTTCCCTTACAGAAACCATTGAACCAGTAGAAGTTCCAACAGACATCACCTTATCTCTAATAAGGCGGCACCTGTTATCAAGCATTACAAGAACCAGATGTTCTCTCTTTAGATGTCTCATATCTTCCATATAATATTCTGCAATAGTTTCAGCATTCGAAAAGTCAAGTCTTTCTCTAGCCTTCTGCTTTGCAATTCTTCTTGAAAGTTCAAGAATGCAGCATATCTGGACAGCCTTTGCCTTTCCTATACCCTTAATCTGCATAAGTTCTGAAACGGACATACCATAAAGACCGTTAAGATTGCCGGCATTCTCCAGTAACTTCTCTGCAAGCTGGATAGAACTTAAACCATTGGTTCCTGTTCTTATAATCGCTGCCAGAAGTTCAGCATTATCAAGTGATGATGCACCATACTCAAGACATTTTTCGTAAGGAAGCAGTTTTTCTTCCTCCACACCTGTTATTATATTCTCATAGACCATAAATTAAACAGCAGTCAGATTAAATAAATCTGTAAATAATAATTGCGAGTATAACTCCTATTATACTGGCAATAGTAATCTTAATCTGGAGTGCAAATGTTATTACAAGTACTCCCAGATTTAATACCAGCGGATTGTCAAGCCCGAAACTCTGTCCATAAGACAGCCAGCTAAGTGCATGCACACTGGCAGTAAGTTCTGCAATAAGACCGCCAAGCACAATGCCTATCAGAATGAATAGCCATAAAAGCCAGCCGTTCTTATATTTAGAAATATTACTCATAGATTTTCATCCTTTAACCATAAATTGGAGTACGGAAAAATCCATACTCCAACATATTATAACACAAATATTAATTCAATCAAAGCTTTATAAGGTCTTTTTCAAACATTTTCTGAACACTCATCATAATTCCAAGTTTGGCATGATACCATGTAAGTCCCCCCTGGAAGAATACCGAATAAGGTTCTTTTAACGGACCATCAGCAGAAAGCTCTATTGATGAGCCTTGAACGAAGGCTCCGGCAGCCATTATAACGTCTGAATCGTATCCTGGCATCGGCCATGGTTCTGGTGTAACGAAGCTGTCAACAGGTGCTGCAGCCTGAATTCCTTTACAGAAAGCAAGAAGCCCGTCTGCACTTCCAAGTTCAACTGCCTGAATAATATCATATCTTGGCTCACTTCCATCAGGTCTTACTACAAAACCTGCCTTTTCGTATACATTTGCAGCAAATATAGCACCTTTAAGCGCACCTGCAACAACTACAGGCGATAAGAAAAGTCCCTGATAAAAGCTCTGGTTTACACCGAGTGTTGCACCGACTTCTTTTCCAAGCCCCGGCGAAGATAATCTGTAAGCTGCCTGTTCAACACATTCTTTCTTTCCTGCGATATAGCCGCCGCATGGAGCAAGTCCGCCACCAGGATTCTTTATAAGTGAACCGACTATCATATCAGCGCCAACCTCTGAAGGCTCAATTCTTTCAACAAATTCACCGTAGCAGTTATCAACCATGCATATAACATCTGGCTTGATACTTTTGATAAAACTTATAAGCTCGCCAATTCTTTCAACTGAAAGTGTTGGTCTTGAAGCATATCCCTTGGAACGCTGGATTGTTACAAGCTTTGTTCTTTCATTGATTGCATTCTTAATACCCTCATAATCAAAACCACCATCTGGCAGCAGGTCAACCTGTGCGTATGTAATTCCATATTCTGCAAGGCTTCCCTTAGAAGGTCTGATACCGATAATCTCATCCATTGTATCATACGGCTTCCCAACCGGTGATAAAAGCTCATCACCTGGTCTTAAGTTAGATGATAAAGCTACATTTAACGCATGAGTTCCGCAGATAATCTGTGGTCTTACAAGTGCATCCTCTGTCTTAAATATATCTGAATATATTTTCTCAAGAGTATCTCTACCGTCATCATTATAACCATAACCTGTTGTTCCTGATAAATGCATTTCGGCAACCTTTTCATCCTGCATCGCCTTTATAACCTTCATCTGGTTATATTCTGCATTCTTATCTATCTCTTCAAATCTGTCATGAAGCGACTTAATTATATTGTCGCAATAATCATACACCTCATCACAGATTCCCATATTTTTATACATTTCTCTCATAATTAAATAATTTCCTTTTCTTTTAGTTGTTCAAGCATATACGAAAGTGCATCTTCTCTTCGTATCTGGGAAAAATCCACCCATGTAACTGATGGTTCTCTTCTAAACCATGTAAGCTGTCTTTTTGCAAAATGTCTTGTATCCTGCTTAATCATCTCTCTAAGACCTGCCTCGTCACATCTGCCCTCAAGATAATCGAACACCTCTTTATATCCGATTCCCTGCATGGCAACATCGTCCTTTACAAGCCCCATGTCCGACAAATGTTTTACCTCATCAAGCAGTCCGTTGTCAAACATTATATCAACACGCCTGTTTATTCTGTCGTATAAAATTTCTCTTTTATCATTAAGAACAAAATAACAAAAATTATAAGGCGACTCTTTAGCTCTCTGCTCATTATTATGCTCTGATATCTTTCTGCCTGTCGTCTTATAAAATTCAAGTGCACGAATAACTCTTTTGACATTATTAGCATGAATTGCCTCTGCAGATTCAGGGTCAGCTTCCTTTAACATATCATGAAGCACCTCTGCACCCTTAGTATCAGCAATCCCCTGAAGATAATCTCTATATTCATAGTCACTTTCATCATCTTCAAATGTAGAATCATATAAAAGTGCCTGTATATAAAATCCGGTTCCGCCAACAACTACAGGAATATGACCGTTCTCACGGATTTTTTGTATTGCATTTGTTGCCATAGACTTAAATCTTGCCACATCAAAGCCCTCTGAAGGCTCAATCTCATCAACAAGATAATGCTTAACCCCCTGCATCTCTTCTTTTGTTATCTTGGCAGTTCCGATATCCATATATCTGTATACCTGCATGGAATCGGCGCTTATTATCTCACCATTTACCGCCTTTGCAAGTGCAATGGAAAGTTCAGTCTTTCCAACTGCTGTCGGACCTGTAAGTATTATTAAAGGTTCTTTCTTCATATCAGCCTCTATACTATTCGTTTAAATTTCTTTTCTATCTCATATCTGCTCATCATAATAAGTGTTGGTCTACCGTGCGGACAGTTATATGGATTCTCTGCCTTCATAAGCTCGTCCATCAGTTCAAATGCCTCATTAAATGACAGTCTGTTATTGCCCTTTACAGCCGCTTTACATGACATGCTTGCAACCTTTTCAGTAATAATATCAGGATCTTTGCTGGCACTTTCTTCAGAAAGTCCATCCAGAACATCAATAAGGAGCTGTTTATAATCCATCTTAGGAAGTCCTGCTGGAATTCCTGTAACCTTATATTCATTGCCGCCAAACTCTTCAATCTCATACCCTAATCTTTTAAATATATCCTGATTAGTCTTGTATATTTCTTCCTCATGCATGTTAAGTGACAGTACAATAGGTGGAAGAATCATCTGAGTTCCAATCGTCTTATTATGAAGCTTGTTCATCGTTCTTTCATAAAGCACTTTCTCATGCGCCGCATGCTGATCCATCATATAGAATTTATCTTCAAATTCAATAAGCCAGTAAGTATCAAACAGCTGCCCTATGATTCTGTATTTGTTACGGCTGTTCTCATCAAGAAGCTTATTCTCAAAAAGATTCATCTGCTTTGGTGGTTCAGATTTTGTCACAGCTTCATATCTTACTTTATCTTCTTTAACCATCTGCAGAGAACCCTTAATTTCAAATGGCTCCGGAAGTCTTTTCGGCTTAATTTCTGCTTTTGCAGACTCTGCAGATTTTGTCTCTGTCTTACATGGCATACTATCCGAAACATTCTTCTCTGGCAGCTTAACATCCGGCATAACATTTCTTACAACAGGTGCTTCCTGCATTTTAACTGCAACAGGATCAGGCACAGAAACTTCTGCAATAAGTTCTTTTGAATTAAGAGCTTTTAAACATGTATCATATACAAAATTATATATATATTCATTGTTCGAGAATCGCAGTTCCATCTTGGTTGGATGTACATTTACATCAATAATTGCAGGATTAATCTTAAAATGTATCGCACTGAACGGATAATTATGTGGCATTATAAAGCCCTTATAGGCATCCTCTATAGCCTTAGTTATAATACTGCTCTTGATATATCTGCCGTTGATATAATAATTCTCATATGTCCTGTTTCCGCGGACAACCATAGGCTTGCCAATAAAACCAGAAGCCTCAATATCCTGCGACTTGCCGCTGATTTCATACAGATTATTAGTTATATCCCTGCCATACACATTATATATTATATCTTTAAGATTCATATTGCCCGATGTATGCAGCTTATTTTGGTTATTACTTATGAACCTGAACGAAATATCAGGATGTGAAAGTGCCAGATATTCCACAAGCGAACCAATATACCCTCCCTCGGTAGTCGCTGTCTTTAAGAACTTTCTTCTAACAGGAGTATTATAGAAAAGATTTCTTACAATAAATGTAGTTCCCTCCGGAGCGCCTATTTCTGCCACTTCACCTGGTACTCCGCCATCAATTGTATAACGCACACCACTCAGACTGTCAGCAGTCTTGGTAATAAGTTCAACCTGTGATACAGCAGCTATACTCGCTAGTGCCTCACCTCTGAAGCCCAGAGACGAAACAGCCATAAGATCTTCAATTGATTTAATTTTACTTGTTGCATGTCTTTTAAATGCTATCTCAATCTCATCTTTATTGATACCACTTCCATTATCAGTAACCCTGATAAATGAAATTCCACCTTCCTTTATCTCAACTGTAATCGCAGTTGCTCCGGCATCTATAGCATTTTCAACAAGTTCTTTAACTACAGAAGAAGGTCTTTCGACGACCTCTCCTGCAGCAATCTTATTAATCGTATTCTGGTCTAAAAGTGTTATTGGCATTTAATCCTCCCTGTTTTGTGAAACAAAATGCGACTGCCCTTGCAGGAGCAGAGGATTTAGTCTCCTTGTTTTACCAGCGGTTCTTAGCTTTTCCCTGCAGCTTATAAAGCGTATTCAGTGCATCAATAGGTGTCATATTGCTTATATCAAGATTCATTATATCAGTTACTATATCATCATCCTTAACAGTATCAAAAAGAGACATCTGCTTAACTTCAAGGTCATTAACCTTTCTGTACTTGTCATTCATCTTGTCAAGTTTCTTGGAATACTGCGCAATATCCTTGGCTTTCTGTGATATATCAGCATCACTTAAGTCAACAACAAGTTCCTTAGCCCTGTTAAGAACCACATCAGGTACTCCTGCAAGCTTGGCAACCTGAATACCATAACTCTTATCAGCACCGCCCTTTACAATCTTTCTTAAGAAAACAATATCATCGCCATTCTCCTTGACAGCAATACAGTAATTATTAACTCCGTCAAGAGTTCCTTCTAATTCAGTAAGTTCATGATAATGTGTTGCAAAAAGTGTCTTGGCTCCTAAATATTTAGTATTGGCAATATACTCAACAACAGCCCATGCAATACTCAATCCGTCAAATGTGCTTGTTCCTCTTCCTATTTCATCAAGAATTATAAGACTCTTAGGAGTTGCATTTCTTAAGATATTGGCAACCTCTGTCATCTCAACCATGAAGGTTGACTGACCGGAAGCTAAGTCATCAGATGCTCCGACTCGTGTAAATATACGGTCAACAATACATATATTTGCTGAATCAGCTGGAACGAAAGAGCCTGTCTGTGCCATAAGCACAATAAGTGCCGTCTGTCTCATATATGTAGATTTACCAGCCATATTAGGACCTGTGATAATTGAAATTCTGTTCATTCCATTGTCAAGATAAGTATCATTGGCAATGAACATATCATTAGAAATCATCTTCTCAACTACAGGGTGTCTGCCGTTCTTAATATCTATAATACCTTTTTCATTAATCTTAGGTCTTACGAAATTATTCTGTGTTGCAACAACAGAAAGTGAAGCATACACATCAATCATTGCAACAGCCTTGGCAGTGTTCTGTATCCTTACAACCTCTGCCGCTATGCGCTCCCTGACTTCACAGAATAAATCATATTCAAGTGAGTACAGCTTATCCTCTGCGCCAAGAATAATATCTTCAAGATGCTTTAACTCATCTGTAGTGTATCTTTCAGAACCGGTAAGAGTCTGCTTTCGTACCCATTCAGCAGGAACAAGGTTTTTAAATGAATTAGTAACCTCCAGGTAATATCCGAATACCTTGTTATACTTAACTTTGAGATTCTTAATTCCTGTCTTTTCTTTCTCCCTGCTTTCAAGCTCTGCAAGCCATTCTTTTCCTTTAATCTTGGCATTACGAAGCTCATCAGCCTCTGCTGAAAAGCCGTCCTTTATCATTCCGCCATCACGCATTGTAATCGGAGGATCATCTATAATTGCAGTGTCAACAAGATTATATAAGTCTTTTAAGTCGTCCATCTGCTCAAAGCACTGTCTGAATACATCACACTTAAAATGTCCTATCTGATTCTTAATGTGAGGTATCATCTCTAGGGAATTCTTAAATGCAATTAAATCCCTTGGATTAGCCGACTTACAACTAATCTTAGTCATGATTCGCTCAAGGTCATATATAGGGCCAAGATATTCACGAATCTCTTCCCTGTCAATTGCATTATCAGAAAGCTCCTCTATAGCGTCCTGTCTTCTTATAATCTCGTCTCTGTTAATAAGCGGCTGCAGAACGAGATTTCTTAACGCTCTTGCGCCCATTGCAGTCTTGGTCTTATCAAGTACCCACAGAAGCGAGCCTTTTTTCTGCTTTTCACGCATAGTCTCAACAAGCTCAAGATTTCGTCTTGATGAACTGTCTATAAGCATGTATTTGCCTGTTGTGTAAGGCACAATGCTTGTAATATGCGACATATCGCTTTTCTGTGTCTGGGTAAGATATATAAGAAGTGCTCCCGCAGCATCAATTCCTACCGGATAATCCTTGATTCCAAGTCCGTCCAGCATATTTACATGAAAATGTTCTTTTAACTTTGCCTTGCAGGAATCATCATCAAAGTACCAGTTTTCAAGTGTTGACACTGATATGGAAAGCTTCTCTGATATAAATGTAAGGTCTATTCCGCTCATTGCAAAATACTCATTAAGTATTATCTCTGACGGAACAAACTTATTAATTTCATCAATAAGCTCCGCACCTGTCTCAATCTCAGTTACAAAGAAGTCACCTGTTGAATAATCTGCAATAGCAACACCAAGCACATCTCCAAGATAAACAATACTCATAAGATAATTATTCTTAGTTTCATCAAGTGCCTGACTGTTTAAGTTAGTTCCCGGTGTTACAACCTTTATAACCTCTCTTTTGACAATGCCTTTTGCCTGCTTAGGGTCTTCCATCTGCTCGCATATTGCGACCTTGTGTCCATTAGAAACAAGCCTGTTAATATAAGTTTCTGCCGCATGAAAAGGAACGCCGCACATAGGCGCACGTTCCTCCTGTCCACAGTCTTTTCCTGTTAATGTAAGTTCCAGTTCCTTAGAGACAACTAAAGCGTCATCAAAAAACATTTCATAGAAATCTCCAAGTCTGTAAAAAAGTATGCAGTCCTTGTACTCTGCTTTAGTAGCAAGATAATGCTGCATCATTGGTGAATACTCTGCCATTATATTACTCCCTGATTAATCCTCGATAAGTCTGCCCATATAGTAAAATCCTTTACATTCGTCAAGATGTACTGTAACAATCTGTCCGATAAGTGATTCATCCCCTGCGAAATGTACAAGAATATTATTAGTCATTCTGCCTGTAACAAAACCTTCTTCATGGTCATCTTTACCCTCAACCAAGACTTTCATATCCATGCCCTCATATCTTCTGATATGCTCATGTGACACTTCATTGACAGTTGCAAGCAGTCTGTTAAATCTGTCCTTAACAACATCCTCAGGCACCTGATTCTCCATTCTGGCAGCAGGCGTACCTGTTCTTTTTGAATATATAAATGTATATGCACTATCAAACTTTGCTTTCTTTACAACATCGATAGTATCCTCGAAATCTTCCTCTGTCTCTCCTGGAAACCCAACAATAATATCAGTTGTAATAGAAACATCGGGCAGTATTCTTCTTATCATCTCAACCTGCTCTAAGTAATGCTCTTTAGTATACTTTCTGTTCATCAGCTTAAGAAGCCTTGAACTTCCTGACTGGAGTGGAAAATGTATATGATTACATATTTTCTTGGAATCTCTTATAACTTCAAGAGTCTCTTCCTCAATATCCTTAGGATGAGGTGTCATGAATCTGATTCTTTCAAGTCCCTCTATCTTATCAATCTCTCTTAGAAGCTGGGCAAATGATACAGGATTGTCAAGTGTCTTTCCATAAGAATCAACATTTTGTCCAAGAAGCATAACTTCCTTGACGCCATCCTTTACAAGCCTTTCAATCTCCATAATGATATCCTTAGGCTCACGGCTTATCTCTCTTCCTCGTACATAAGGCACGATACAGTAAGTACAGAAATTATTACAGCCGTACATAATATTAACACCTGATTTGAATGGGAACTTTCTTTCTGTAGGAAGCTCCTCAACAATATCCTTTGTCTTTTCCCAGATATCAATAACCTGGCTTCCTGATGTAATTCTGTTATATATAAGCTTTGCCATTGCATATATATTAAATGTACCAAAAACAATATCAACAAACTTATAAGAATCTCTTATCTTCTCGACCACATCAGGCTCCTGCATCATACAGCCACACATTGCAATAAGCATATGCGGATTCTTTCTTTTGACATTCTTAAGATGTCCAAGACGTCCATAAACCTTAAGATTAGCATTCTCTCTTACAGTACATGTATTATATATAACAAAATCTGACTTATCCTCATCCTCTGTCTCAAGATATCCAATCTCTTTAAGTACCCCGAGAAGCTTCTCAGAATCTCTGGCATTCATCTGGCAGCCAAATGTGTGTACACATGCATATAACGGTCTGCCTATTTCTTTTGTTTTCTTTTCCAGGAACTTCTTACATTCTCCAATATAATAAAGCTGTTCTTCAAGTGCACTGGTGTTATTAACTTCCTGCATTATCTACAATTCTCCATTCTATACTTATCCTAATACAAATCTTTTCAAGTGCTGTTCTTCAAAATCTTGTAAGCATACCGGTTTACCATAATAGTATCCCTGAATATAATCTGCACCAAGTTTCTTAACACATGAAAGTTCTTCCTTTGTTTCAACACCCTCAATACACACATGCAATCCCATCTCATGTGCCATCTTAATTATAAAACTTACCATAAGATAATTATCTTTAAGTTTATCTATATCAGTTACAAAAGACCTGTCAACTTTAACTATATCAAATGTTCTGTCACGCATATATCCATAATTTGAATATCCTGTTCCAAAATCATCAATTGCGAATCTGAATTCATTCTTTACAAATTCTTTAAATACGTTCTGAACAGCTGGTATCTGGTCCATCTCTATAGTTTCTGTTATTTCAAATACATAATGATTATTAGCTGCACTGTATCTTTCGATATTCTCTAATACATCTTTAACTATATTACTTTTGACAATCTGTACAAAAGACAAATTAATATGCATAACAAAATCCGGAATACTGGTAATCCATCTGTTGCATGCCTTAGCAGCAGTATTAATTATCCATCTTCCAAGTGGAATAATAAGTGCACTGTCCTCTAGAAGCGGTATGAATGTGTTAGGACCTATAAATCCATATTTTCTGCTATTCCATCTTATAAGAGCCTCTGCTCCTGACAAACTGTCATCGTCGGTATTATATATTGGCTGAAAATATAACTCAAATCCTTCAAAGCCTTCACTTATACATCTGCGTAATTCATCCTGAACACTAAGTTTTTCTATATACTCTGTATACTCAGTTTCAACAAATATTTCACATCGGTTCTTACCATTGAGTTTGGCAGCATGAAGAGCAAATTTGGCATTTTTTAACAACTCATTAAAACTGTCTTTCTCTGTATCAAATTCAGCAACCCCTGCTGATATTGTAAAAAATATATCATACTTTCTTATTTCAATTGCTCTGTCAATACGATTTCTTATTCTCTTATAGAGAATCTTAGCCTGATTAATATCATTTTCCATGGAATACGGCATAAATATGGCACATTCATCACCAGGCATTCTGAATATTCTAAGTGGTGTGTCAATATATTTCTTTATTGAATCAGTAAGAATATTCAATACTTCATCACCTGTTTTTGCACCATATTTTTCATTAATTTCTTTAAAATTATCTACACCAACAAGCATAAGAAAACCTGACGCATTTCTGGTTTTAGCATATTCATTATATACATTTTCAAGAACAATTTCCCTGTAAAGCCCTGTATTATTATCAAATCTGCTCTGTTTCCCAATCTCCGATATTCTTCCGATAAGGTAAATAGCTCCATGGCTTATTATATACTGTCCTCTACAATTTATTGCAACATATTCTCCATCCACAGTTTTCCATCTATACTCTAAATTATGACTGCTCTTTCTTCCATTCATTCCATCCTCTATATCATTCATCAGCATATCAATATCGTCCGGATGAACAACTTTAACCAATTCCTGCATAGCATTGGAAAATTCCTCTGAATCAAGTGCAAACACATTAGTTATTGATTTTGAATAAACAGCTTTATCATTAGTTAAATCCAGTATATAAAGATAATCATCTGTACTCTGTCCGACAAGATGAAGAAAATACTTCATTTCTTCTAAATCAAAATCTCTTCTAATCATAAAAACACCCCATACTTATAAAACATCTTACTGTCTTATCTGTCCCTCTCCGTATATAACATACTTAGTAGTTGTAAGTGCTTTAAGCCCCATAGGACCTCTTGCATGAAGCTTCTGTGTGCTTATTCCAATCTCAGCACCGAATCCGAATTCAAATCCATCAGAAAATCTTGTGGAAGCATTTACATATACACATGCAGCATCTATTTCATCAAGAAATCTGTTGGCATTATTGTAATCTTTAGTAATTATTGACTCTGAATGGCCTGTGTTATATGTATTAATATGTTCTATTGCTTCGTCAACAGAGTCAACAGTCTTAACAGATATAATGTAATCAAGATATTCCATTCCCCAGTCATCATCACTTGCCGGAACAATTCTTGAATCACACTGCATTGCATATTCATCACCACGCACTTCAACATTCTTTTCTTTAAGTGCATTTACAATAAGTGGAATTGCCTGCTTTGCAACAGCTTTGTGAATAACCAATGATTCACACGCATTACATACTCCAATTCTTGAAGTCTTGGCATTATATATAACTTTGACAGCCATATCAATATCAGCATATTCATCAACATATACATGACAGTTCCCTGTACCAGTTTCAATTACAGGTACTGTACTGTTGTTGACAACATTCTTAATAAGCCCTGCTCCACCTCTTGGAATAATTACATCAATGTAATCATTCATCTTCATAAGCTGGTTAACAAGTGCTCTGTCTGTATCTTTTATAAGATTAATAACATCAGGATTAATTCCGTTGTCAGAAAGTGCATTTGCAATAACATCTGCAATAGCAATATTAGAATTAATAGAATCACTTCCGCCTCTTAAGATGCAAGCATTGCCAGACTTGAAAGTAAGTCCGAATGCATCAGCAGTAACATTAGGTCTTGACTCATATATAATTGCAACAACGCCAAGAGGTACTCTCTTCGTTCCGATAACAAGTCCATTAGGTCTTTTCTTCATGCCTGTTACTTCGCCAACCGGATCTTCAAGACCTGTAAGAACTCTTATTCCATCTGCCATTGCATTGATTCTCTTAACATCAAGCGTAAGTCTGTCAATAAGAGCAGGCTTCATTCCGTTGGCTTTGGCATTAACAAGGTCTTTTTCATTGGCTGCAATTATACTCTCTGCATTAGCTATAAGTGCATCAGCAACCGCTTCAAGTGCCTTATTCTTCTCATCTATTCCAAGCTTAGCAAGATATCTTGATGCCTTCTTAGCCTTAATTCCAATCTGTTCAAGTGATTCCATCAATTCTCCCTCCTTATAAACTGTGTCTGTGTAATAATATAATCCGGTTTTAAATCATGTTCCTCATAAGGAATACTCTCTAAAAGCTGGAAATCAAAAGCAAGTGCCGCTTTTATAAATGTATTATCTTCCGATAGATATCTGTCATAAAAGCCTCCGCCATAACCTATTCTGTGAAAATCATAATCAAACGCAAGCCCCGGCATAATAAAAAGTCCATCTCTGATCTTAGCTTTATCGCAGACGTCAGACGGTTCCATAATTCCCATATAACCACTTACAAGATCATTCTCATCAGATAAGCAATAAAACTCCATCTGTGTCTTTGATAAAACTTTTGGAGCATATACTTTCTTGCCATCCATAAAGCACTGCGAAAGAAGCATATATGTATCAACTTCCCTGTTATAGCTCATATACAGAAATACATTTTCCGATGTCTTATATATGTCCGATTTTTTCAATCTGTCAATTATAAGTCCGCTCTGCATTTCAATATCTTCATCTGACAATTCATGTCTGCGGTTCATAATAAGCTGACGCACTTCATTCTTATCCATCTAGTTACCTTTCTCTGCCTGTTCCTCTGCCAATCTTTTCATCTTCTCATCATGTCTTGCCTTGACATCTATTAAAGAACCATCAGGATTCTTAATCTTAATAGATTCTAACTGTCCTCTTAAGTTTTCTCTGAAAGCTTTAACATAATCAGCTCTTAACTGCTTCTGTTCAGCAAGTTCTGCATCTGTAAGTCCCTCTGCTTTAGATTTATGATAAAGCTCGTTAATTCTTTCTAATGTTTTCTCTGTAACCATACAAACCTCTGTCACTAATTAGTAAATATAATCAAATCATCTCCGCTTTCTGCACAACTGTTATATACAGCCTTTGTAGAAAGCACAGGATGATGAAGATCCAAAATTCTATATGCTTCAATATATTCAGAAGCTTTCTTAATAAAGAAAAATCGATGTCTCATACGGGTTATAACAACAATATCATTTTTCATATATCTGAATTTCATATCAGAATGAAGCCTGTATTCTGGCTTCTGTGTATTAAGATTAACAAAGCATGTACTTTTATCCACTTTTTTAAGTAAATATGGGATATCATTGATAATATAAGTAAAACTTAAATCCATTGCATGTTCAACATTATTATTAAGTCTTACCTGCTTAACCTTTGTTATAGCATCATATATAATGATTTCTTCTGACTGACTATTAAAATTATATTTCGAATAAATAATCTTTCCAGAACCTGCCTTTATATATGGAAATGTAGTCGATTCATCTGACACATCAAGTTCTTCCATAGTTATCATCTGACCATTAAACGATATCTCAGAAACAAACTGTTTAGCATTAAGTACAGCTATTTTTTCTTCGCCGCCTGTTCCATCTGATACAAGTCTGTCTGCCCCGAATTTTATGACACAATTGTTTCCACCTATTGGAAGTACCTTATATATACCTGTATTTTTCACAAATGTATCACTCATATCATTATCTGTTTCAGAATTAATATCATAGAGAAATATATCTTTCAGTTTTCCTTTCTTTTCAAGCTTTTCAACAAAAAAATAATTAGAATCCATAACAAATATATAATATCTCAATCCATCAGATATATCAGTATTATCTATCTCCATACTGAATACTGCCTCATTCTCATTAGTATCGAACATAAACCTGTATACAGTAAGAAGTGTACGGCTTTCAGTCACTGATTCCAGTGATGTGAAGAACATATAATTTCTTTCAAGGCATGCATATCTCACCTTACAGAAATTATACTTCTTAATCTGCGATGCCACTTCGAATTTTTCATTAGTTGCTGCATTCAGAATAAAATATTTCTTTCCCTGAAGACCCTGATACTGATAATTATCATCTGTTATCTGCATTAAAAGCCTGTCATTAATAGAATAGAATATTCCCTTCTCCGAATTCCTCATCAGCTTAATATCCATGTATGACCTCCCGTTGTCGTCCAAGTAATCTTCAATCAGCCTTAATCTATAAGAGACATCAGGTCAAAATCAGATGCTCTGTGGTCTAAGAACAATGTTCCAACATTCTCTCCTGCCATAACCCTGATAATATTGTCAACATCATTACCATTAGTAATAATCATATCCGCCCCCGACAGTGTTGCAATCTTTCCTGCAATAAGCTTGGTTGTCATTCCGCCAGTCCCCATATTACTGCCGGATGAATCTTTACCCATTCCCATAAGCTTCTCATCAATCTCGTATACAGTTTCAACAAATTTAGCATTAGGATTAGTGTTTGGATCATCTGTATACAGACCATCAATATCAGATAACAGAATAAGAAGGTCCGCTCCGATAATTGAAGCAACAATTGCTGAAAGTCTGTCATTATCTCCAAAAGCCTGTAGCTGTTCAATCTCGTAAGTTGATACTGTATCGTTCTCATTAACGATTGGAACTGCCCCAAGTTTTAAGATTTCGTTAAATGTATTCTGAGCGTTAGTTCTGTTAACATCATTAACTATTGTATTCTTGGTAAGAAGAACCTGTGATGCAACTGCACCATATTCTGCAAATATCTTCTGGTAAACCATCATTAACTTAGCCTGTCCTATGGATGCACATGCCTGTTTTACCGGAAGTTCTGTAGGTCTGTCACAAAGTCCTATAACAGCCCTTCCCACAGCTATTGCACCAGAAGAAACTAAAACAACATCTTTTCCTGAATTCTTAATATCAATAAGAATCCTTACCAGCTTTTCAATCTTTAAAAGGTCTAATCTGCCTGTCTGCTCATGCATAAGTGAAGATGAACCTATCTTTATAACAATTCTTTTCTTATCTTTTATAAACTCTCTATAATTTCCCATATTTTAATATCTCCAGTAAAAAAATCAAATACTGGTCTATTTTACTATATTTTTATTAAAAAGTCCATATTATCCCATACAAGCAGCTGTTACTGCCATATATTCCGCAACCTTAACACCATCAACTGCAGCAGATGTTATGCCTCCTGCATACCCTGCACCTTCACCGCACGGATACAATCCACATACTGATGTACTTACAAGTTCATCGTTTCTTATTATTCTTACAGGACTTGATGTTCTGCTCTCAACACCCGAAAGTACGGCATCTTTCCTGTCAAAGTCATGTATAAATCTTGAAAAACCATGCACACCTTCAACAACCGAATCTGTCACATAAGAAGGTAATACATTTCTAAGATTAGCAAATGTATATTCACCCTTTATGCAAGGCTCAACCTCTCCCAATTCCGTTGTTGTTATATTTTTTTCAAAATCGCCAAATAACTGTACCGGAACTTTTCCATTTCCTTCAGCACAAGCGTTTGCTTCTAACTGTCTCTGAAATTTTATTCCGTCAAGTACTCCATGTCCGAAATCATCTGGTCCGACTGTAACAATTATTGCTGAATTAGCATTGCGGGAATCACGGCCTGAATAACTCATTCCATTAACACATGTCCTGCCGTTCTCTGATGAAGCATTAACAACATAACCTCCTGGACACATGCAGAAAGAATACACACCTCGTTCTTTATCTGTATTCTTTGTCTTGTAAGTAACTTTATAATCAGCCGCCGGAAGCTCATATGCAGCATCAGCATAAGCATTATAATTAATCATTTCCTGAGGATGTTCTATTCTTACTCCAACAGCAAAAGGCTTCGGCTCCATATCTATATTCTCACTGTGAAGATATTCAAATGTATCTCTTGAGCTGTGACCTATTGCAAGGCACACTTTACTGCATTTTCTTGCATACTCGCCATCTTTGTCAGCTATGACAACGCCACACACTTTTCCGTCTTTAATCTCAATCTTTTTAAGACAGCTTCCAAAATTAACTTCACCGCCAAGCGCGGTAATATGCTGTCTTATATTCTTAATTACAATCGCAAGCACGTCTGTTCCTATATGCGGCTTATTGGCGTACAGAATCTCTTCTGATGCACCGAATTCAACAAAACTCTGCAGAACATATCTTATTCTTCCAAATGTATCTGAAATCTGTGTGTTAAGCTTTCCATCAGAAAATGTGCCTGCTCCGCCTTCACCAAACTGCACATTACATTCTGTATCAAGCTCACCCGTCTCCCAGAACTGTGCAACCTTCTTAGTTCTTGTATCAACATCCTGTCCACGCTCATATACAACAGGTCTAAGCCCCGCTTTGGCAAGCTCAAGAGCACAGAATATTCCTGCTGGTCCAAACCCGATAACTACAGGTCTTTCATCTTCATTAACATTTTCTGTCGCATTAACAGGAAACTTATAGATAACCCTTTTAGACATAACAGCATTTTTACAGCCTGATTTCTTAATTATATTCTCAAGCTTTTCTTCCCTGCCAGAACGCACCACCTTATACACTTCGACACTGTATATATGCATAACCTGAGGCTTGTGTCTGCAGTCAAGTGACCTTTTTGCTATTTCATAATCAATCTGTGCATCTTTTCCAAGTCTTAATTCTTTTCTTATAATTCCTTCTAAAAATGCTGTATCTTTATCAGGAGATATCTTTATATTACTAATCTTAATACATTTCTTTTCCATTATTCTCATTCCTGTCTGTTACAATAATCAAACACTGACTTAGCAGCAACCACGCCGCTGCTCCATGCCCACTGAAGGTTATAACCTCCACATTTGCCATCTATATCCACAAGCTCCCCTGCAAAGAATATCCCAGGATTATTAACTGATTCAAGATTATCATTCAATTCTGATACATTGACACCACCCTGACAGACCTGTGCATAATCATTTCCCTTATATCCTGTTATATGGTAGCGGAGGGATTTCATATGTCTGACAAGTTTCTGGCATATGTCGTCATCTATATCAGAAGCCGAGGAATTGCCCTCAATTCCAATATCCTTACATATCATCATTACAAGCTTTTTATTAAACAACCCTGACAGGCTTTCGCTTACTGACTGATGCTTTCTTGTATTAACAGCACATTTTAGCATTGATAAAAGGTCATCTTCTTTAATATCTGCTGCCACATCAACAAGTGCTTCAACCCTCTGACCTTCTTCCATCGCCCTGACAGCAAAACGACTCACCTGAAAAACAGGGATTCCTGATATTCCATAATCAGTAAACTGAATCTCGCCAGTATCCTCAGCAACCACTCTGCCTGCTGCCATAATCTTAACATTACCATATGCTCTTACACCCGTTGCAAGCTTCATATTCTTCTTGTCCGATTCAAGTGCCGTAAGAGCCGGAAGAGGCTTAACAACCTTAATTCCAAGCTTCTTAACAAGCTTATAACCGCTTCCATCAGAACCAGAAGACGGTGAAGCTGCCGAACCGCATGCAAGTATCACTGTCTTAGTCTTAATTGTATTAGTCTTCGCTCCTTCAAGCTGTAACACATATTCGCTGCCTGCCCTGTCAATTCTTTTAACAGATGTCTCAAAGAAAACCGGAATATCAAGTGCCTGTATCTTTCCTGTAAGCGCCAGAGCCACAGAAGCCGCCATCTCTGACCTCGGATACAGATAACCATTACGTTCCTTCTTATATACACTTAAGTCCTCAAAAAAATGTATTGTATCATCAACATTAAACCTGTTAATAATCTCCATCGCATAATCTGCGTTATTGTTCTGATACATTTCCTTAGTCATAAATGTATTAGAAAAATTACATTTGCCATTGCCAGTCTTTAATATCTTAGTTCCAAGCTTTGCTGTGTGTTCTATAATCACAGTCTGCATATTATTCTCTTTACATTGTATGGCAGCCATCATTCCGGCTGCACCTCCGCCTATAACCACACAATCAAAACTCATAAAATCTAATCCTCATATTCAAAATAATCAAAATCTGCCGGTATCCTGCTTCCGCAGCCACCATTATTGGCATATATTCCAACAAGCGTTCCTGTATGACGCTTTCTGTCATCAGGCACACCCTCATCACACAGATATATACAATTTTCAAGCACTCCTGCTGGTTCCCATTGTTCACCATCATAGCTGTAGAAAAAGCTTCTTGTCAGTTTATCAACTACAACTTTTAAGTATATGCTCTGCTCCTTTATATTGTCCACCTGTGAGATAAGTTCTTCGCCATGGTTTCTGTTAATCACAAGCTGCAATTTTCTTCCATTCTCATAACACAATGACAATCTTGCATAAGTCGCAGTACTGTAATAACAGGTAAGACCTGCCTGTTCTCCGTCCTTTTCAGGATAGAAGTCAACCTTTGTATGTGCTGTATACGATAATTCCTGTTCTCTTCTTACAAGAGTATTCTTAGCCCTTATCTCATTAAGAGTTCCGTCCATTGTCCAGAGCCTTAAGTATCCTTTTCTTTCTGTAAGAGAATAATTACCCTTAACAGGATTTCTTACAAACTCCCAGTTAAGATTAAGTGTATCATCATCAAAATCATCTCTTGTCCATTTTTCATATGTGCATTCAGGTAATTCAGGTGCTTTCTGTGTAAGGCTTGGTCCTTTTCTGTCATTAATCACAAACCAGCCGTCTGAAAGCCATGTAACAGGGTCAAGTGCTGTCTCTCTTCCTATTGTTGTATAGTTGCCCTGATTAGGTCTTCCACACAGATAATAGCACCACCAGCTTCCGTCCTGTGTCTCAATTATATTGCCATGTCCTGTTCTCTGAATCGGTGCATCTGGATTAAACTGTCTCAATACAGGATTGTATGGTGATTCCTCATATGGTCCATACAGATTCTTTGAACGGGCAACATTGATTCCGTGTCCATAGCCTGTACCGCCTTCCGCAAGCATTGCATAATAATACTCACCCTTCTTAAAAATGTGTGGTCCTTCCGGACATCTCTCTCCAGTTCCTGGCCATACACACACACTTTCACCTATAACCTTAGTGCAGTCATCACTGAGTGGTAAAAGATTGATTCCCGGACTTATAAGAAGATACTTCTTACCGTCATCATCAACAAATAAAGATGGGTCAATATTATCAACCTCAAGCCAGGCTGGCTTTGAATATGGTCCTTGTGGCTTATCTGATGTTACAACAAGCTGGCGTCTTAATACATTATTATCTCTTTTGCCATCTCCGTTAAGCCTTAAAGTTGCCATTATAATGAATTTACCATCAACATAATTAATATCCGGTGCCCATATGCCATGTGAGTCTTTAATATCTCTTAAATCAAGTTCTTCTGAATCTGTAATTGCATGTCCAATTACATGCCAGTGAATCATATCCTTGGAATGGCTGATTGCAATTGCAGGGAAATACTGAAATGTTGAATTAGTCATATAATAGTCATCTCCAACTCTTACTACCGAAGGATCTGGAAAGAATCCTCTCTGTACCGGATTGTTATACATATCACTCATATCGTAAACTCCTTTTCTTTAATATATTTTCTAAATTTTGCAGGTGTCATGTTGTATTTCTCTGTAAATATCCTGTAAAAATATCCTTTGTTTCTATATCCGACTTCCTTTATAATCTCATCAACATCCATTGAATCTTCTTTTAAGAGAATGGCCGATTTGTTCAATCTGCAATCCTGCAGATATTCCGTGAAAGTCATACCTGTCTGTGCCTTTAAAAACCTGTTGAAATAATCCTCCTGATAACCGAATCTTTCAACAAGCATATCTATTGTAACATCTTTCATATTATCTTCAATAAAATCTGTAATTTCCTGATGCAAAAGCCAGTTAATTTTCTTTCTTATGTATCTTGACTGTGCATACTCATATACTGTTCCTAGCCGCCACAGAATCCTAAGCATAAGCCCCTGACATATATATGCAGACGCCATATCCGCCACACCACACTCGCTTATCATAGCAGTAAGCATATCCTTAAGCTCATTATCATAATCATCTTTATAGCCAAAATGTATATATCCGCTGTTCTTTAACACTTTAACAAGCTCTTTAATATAATCCACCGCCTGTTTATCCGCCATAGCATTACTTATAACCGCATTAATAATCTCATCTGACACTTCGAGTCTTATTACAAATGTGTCATCTTCCTCAAAGCTTTCCTTATGTACGCACCCCGAATTAATAAAGCATACATCGCCTTTCTTTATATGCACCTTATCCCCACATACATGCTCAGTAAGGCTTCCATCAGACACATATAAAAGCTCCGCATATCCATGTTTATACATGTCAGTTTCACTACCTGCCACATACCTGTTCACATGAAACAAAAAGCTGGTTCCTTTATCAACTACATTCCCCATATCTGACACCTCCAACTTGTATAGAAACATTCTATCACAAAAAGTCGTTGTAGGAAACTTTTATTTCAGAAAGTCGTTACAGGTAACTTTTGGCATATTATCACTCTCTTTCGATAAAACATTTGTAATATAAACCCTTAAATGCTATAATAATTATGTTAGTTATACCTAACTTACATAGAAAGGAGCTTTTATGTCTGAATTCATAATATTAGCAATTCCTTTTATCGGAACATCTCTTGGCTCTGCCATGGTGTTCTTCTTAAAAAAACGGATTGCTCCAAAGTTTGAGAAAATGCTTTTAGGATTCGCGGCAGGAGTTATGATTGCCGCATCAGTATGGTCTTTGCTGATACCATCTATAGATATGTCAAAAGGAAGCAGTGCTCCGGAATGGCTGGCTGCACTGGTTGGTTTTCTTGCAGGAATATTCTTTCTTCTGCTTCTTGATACTGTCATTCCACATATGCATATTGAAAGCAGAAATCAGGAAGGTATTAGAACCAATTCCATATCCAAAACTACCATGATGCTCTTCGCCGTAACATTACATAATATTCCTGAGGGCATGTCTGTCGGTGTTGCATTCGCCGGCGCAATGATGAAGGATTCAGGAATAACTGCTACTGCTGCAATGGTTCTTGCAATTGGTATTGCAATACAGAATTTTCCAGAAGGAGCAATTATATCAATGCCATTATGTGGTGAAGGCATGAGTAAGAAGAAAGCATTCATATGCGGAGTGCTTTCTGGTGTTGTTGAACCTGTCGGCGGATTCATAACAATTCTTATTGCTGGTATTATCACGCCTGTTCTTCCTTATCTGCTTTCTTTCGCAGCAGGAGCTATGATGTATGTTGTAATAGAAGAACTTATTCCTGAATCACAGAACGGCAAACACAGCAATATAGGAACTATAGGTGCCGCTGTAGGATTTGCACTTATGATGGTTCTTGATATAGCATTGGGATAGTGATTACTCAATCACTATCCCACAATCCTCGCCTATATTTCTTAATATAAATGCCATATCAGACTCTGGTACTGATACACAGCCTGCCGTTGGTCTTCCATTAGAGCAATGTAAGAAAAAACAGCTTCCTTTTCCCGGAACACCTTCTATGTTATATCCAATAAACAGACAGTACCCATAAGCTGTCGGATAATCAATTATTCTTTCAGACTTACTCTTGTCCCAGTCTGTATCAGAATCAGCTCTTGCATACTGATTATACAAAGGAGAAGACGAATCTCCTACCCAGTAATCATATTCATCTACCTGAAGATAAGGAACTTTCGTTCCCGGATCCGGATTAATTCCAAATGCAAAATACAACGGAAATGTTCCCTGTGGTGTAGCTGATGTAAACTCACTCGCCTCACCAACTCCATTAGAACCTACAAATCCATCTGTCCTTAAAATCTCAGTCCATACGCCATCCTGCAGTTCATGCATAGTTACAGTTGCATTTGTTCCATTCGACTGGACAATTACAAGCTGGGAATACTGTGATGCTGCTGCATAACCCGCTGCAAAGCTGTTATTATCTGGCTCTGCTACCTGTGGTGCTGTCTCATATACAGTCTGTGAAGAATCCGTAACCTCCGTTGCCACAACTGTCTTGCTTTCTTCTTCTGTTGTCTCTTCCTGCTGTGTTTCAGAATCCATTGTCAGTCCAGTAGTTGTCTCCTGTGTTCTTAACTGTGTTGTTTCCTGTTGTACCGCTGAGACAGTAGTTTCTTTATCTTTCATGTCTGTTACATTTTTCTTATTGCCGCATCCATTTGCAACCAGAGCTGTTATCAATAACAAAGTTAATATTATAGTCTTCTTCACTTTTATCTCCTGATGTATTATTTCCCTGCAAAAAGGGATACCAGCCATAAGTTTAACTGGTATCCCTTCATGTTTCAACACATTTCAGCTAATATTTCAACTAATATTTCATATAATCTTTAATTACATCATGGTCTTTTAGCACTTTTTCAATAACAGTTCCTTTTATCTTCTTTAAGACAACCTTCTTGATAACATTAAACGGTCCTAAATCAATCTCTAATGGAGATTTGCCATCCATAAGCTTAACAGATGAATCTATCAGGTCTCTTACATCATATACACTGCCCCAGACCTCAGGAACACCTCTGTCTACGCCAAGCAGTCCATATACAGCCTCCATTGCAGTTCTGACTGAATACTCTGTCGTAAATATTGTGTCCCTCGGAGTCTCAGCAAACTGTCCAAGAAATGCAAAATTAACGCAGCCATCAGGAATAACATCAGGTCTGTCACCTTTTCTTCTTGGCATGAAAAATGCAGTAATAAATGGCATCATTGTTGGTGTAGTGTTACAGTGGTTCTTAGCAAGCTCATCAATCTCTTCAACAGGAACGCCAAGATGATACAGCCATTCTGCTGTAATCTCTTCACCTGTACACTCTTTCATAGGCTTCTTGATATAATCACCATCAACATCAGTAAACAGGCTGTATACCCATACACACACCTCATCCTTCTTCTGTTCCTTAAACTGTCCCTGTCTGTTAATTGTCCAGCTTAAAAGCCAGCTTGAATCCTTACAGCTGACTATTCCGCCCGTAACAACATTTCCAGTTCTTGGGTCTCTCTTACATATCTTCTTAATGTAAGAAATAATCTTCTCATCACTTGTTGTAACAGTTGCAGACTCCCAGTTAGACTTTGATATATCACCGCAGAACTTCTCTGGGTGTCCAAACGAACTGTCCTGTGCAGCAATATTCTTCCACAGACTCCAGCAGCCGCTTGTTCTTACCTCTGCATTACCTACAGGTGCATGTGTATGGTCACCGTATATAGTACCTTCTGTACAGCTTCCATTAGTAACGAACACCAAATCATTCTCAGTAAGATCAATTGACTTAGTCTCACCTTTTACAGTACATTCAATAGTCTTTGCAATCTTCTTTCCATTCCTGAAATCAAAGATTACATTATCAACTCTTGTGTTAAACCTGAACTCAACACCTGCATCTTCAAGGTATTTCTGCATAGGCAAGATAAGTGATTCATACTGGTTATACTTGGTAAACTTCAATGCTGAGAAATCAGGAAGTCCGCCTATATGATGGATAAATCTTTGAATATAAAGTTTCATCTCAAGCGCACTGTGCCAGTTTTCAAATGCGAACATCGTACGCCAGTACAGCCAGAAATCTGAATCAAAAACTTCCTCATCAAAGAAATCTTCAATTGTCTTATCATACAAATCCTCATCTTTAGTGAAGAACAGCTTCATTATTTCCATACAGCCCTTCTGGCTTAAATTAAATTTGCCATCTGTATGTGCATCTTCACCTCTGTTTACAGTTGCCCTGCAAAGAGAATAATTAGGATCATGCTTGTTAAGCCAGTAATATTCATCAAGTACAGAAACTCCCGGAGTCTCAATAGACGGAATACTTCTGAACAAATCCCACAGACATTCGAAATGATTCTCCATCTCTCGTCCGCCACGCATTACATAACCTCTTGTAGGATCATTAATTCCATCACATGCACCGCCTGCAATATCCATAGCCTCAAGTATGTGAATATTCTCACCCTTCATCTGTCCATCTCTTACAAGAAAGCACGCTGCAGCTAATGCACCAAGACCACTTCCTACAATATAAGCTGATTTATCATCAACTCCTTCTGGTTTTTCCGGTCTTGCAAATGCTTCATAGTTACCATTAGAGTAATATATCCCCTTTCTATTCTTAGTATATTTCCCTCTTTCAGTATTTCGGAACTCCTCATGTGCTCTTTTCTGAATGTCTTTAGTTACCTTCCTCTGTTCATCCCTTTTGTTCTTTTTTGATACAACTGCCGCACCTGCCCCCAGTGCAAGAATAGAAGCTGCTCCTAGTTTTAACGCCTTTTTGCTCATAATCTTTTCCACCTTTCTGTGCTTTCTTATTTATTTTTGCCGTTTTTTATTATATTTAGCATACATTTTTTCTCTAAATAAAAAAACAGGCAAAGCATGTACTTTGTCCCAAAATCGAACACTTTACATGTTTTGTCTGTTTTTAATAACTAATTATTAGCTTCACATAGATTAATCATTGTATCAATCGTTGCATCAAATGATTCAGAAAAACGCTTAATAAGATCTTTATCATATGGCGGCATTCCATCACCTATCCATCTTGACACAATTCCAACAATAGAATAGCTGTAAAAGCATGTTATATACTCTCTGTCATCTTCTGTAAGCTTATGGTCTTTAGAATATTTCTTAACAAAAAGTCCAACAAGATATTCTGTTGTATTATGCAGATATTTCTCAATAATATCTCTGTTTCTGGAATTATACACATGAATAACTGCTGCACGATACTCAATAATAACAGAAGCTGCCTTACTATATGTCTCATAAAAAGTTGCATCTTCCGTAATATCAATATTCTTTTCTGTCTCTTCTATAAGAACACTGTCAAGCACATCATATATATCACTGAAATAATAATAAAATGTATTCCTGTTAATTCCACATTCCTCACATATATCTGTAACCGTTACCCTGTCAATATTCTTACGCTTTAGCATATTAAGAAAACAGTCCATTATCGCTTTTTTCGTAAATTTAGCCATACATTTCTCCTGAAATTACTCACCTGCAATAAAAAGAACTCCTAATGTTCCCGGACCACAATGAGAAGATATAACACCGCCTGCCCTTGTTTCATATATTTCATCAAACACATCAAGCTGTTTAAGATAATTCTTTACTTCATCAACTATCTCTTTATCACAGCCAGAGTGTGTAATGAATACACGGTCTTTCTTAGCCTTCTTAAGGTCTTCTTCCATATCCTTAACATAATCCAGTACAACATTCTTCATGCGTCCTCTGTACTTCTTTCCAGGGCTCATCTTTCCATTATTAACTTCAATTCTTGGATGAAGTTTAAGTACACCGCCAGCCATGGCAGCCAGTCCGCTGCATCTTCCTCCTCTGTGAAGGTAAGTAAGCGTATCGACAACAAAGCTTGCCCTGACTCTCGGTCTTAATTCTAATATATTCTTCTCAATGTCAGCTGCAGACATGCCTTTTCCTGCCATAACAGCAGCCTCGACAACAAGATGTCCTATTCCTGTAGACAGATTCTCAGAGTCAATTACATGAATCCTGTCCTCTGCCTCAAGCTCTCTTGCTGCAAGTCTGAACACATTAGCTGTAGTTGACATATCCTCTGATATTGCAAATGCAACAATATCCCTATCCTCTTCTAGAACACATTTAAACATCTCTATTGTATCATCAATAGACACCGCCGATGTCTTAGGTGTTGTCTTATTCTCATCTGCCCATTCATATATCTTATCTGGCGTAATATCAATTCCATCCCTATATTCATCATTGCCTAGCAGAATGTGAAGCGGAATAACCGATATATCAAGCTTGTCTATAAGTTCCTTAGTCAAATCACTTGTACTGTCCGAAATAATCTTAACCATGTAAATGTATATCCTTTCTAGCTGCTATATGTCTGCAGAAAATCATACAGCTGTGCTTCTCCTTCAAAATATATCCCTTTAGTCAGTCTTTCTCTTATATCATCCGGAAGTGAATCAATGTTAATATCTGCATAATCATAGAACACTTCTCGTCCTTCATCCGCAATATTTCTGTATATTCTTAAAGTTTCTCTTTCGTACTTAAGCACATACTGGTACTCTTCACTTTCAGTTACTTTAGTCACCTGCGAGCTTACCTCTTCTTTAAAATGCTGATTAGAAGGCTTCTTATTATCTGTTACCACAAGTATAAATATTGCAAGTACTACAGCTATTACAGCCATAGTCATAATCACAACATAAAGCCAGAATGATTTCTTATTCATCAATACTCCCTCCTGTAAGTTGTCCTTACTGGGAAGTATTAACATTTATAAGCAAAATTATACTATAACGAAAAGCTGTCTGGCAGAATTTCACTCATTGTATAAGTCTTAAGCCCGCCGCCTTCCTCAACAATAATTCTTGTATCAGGATTGAAAAATTCAGACATCACCTGTCTGCATATTCCACACGGATAAGCAGGCTGGTCTCCTGAACATACAATAGCAATCGCCTTAAAATCCTTTACACCCTCACTGACCGCCTTAAATATTGCAGTTCTTTCTGCACAGTTAGTAGCCCCGAAAGAAGAATTCTCAATATTACAGCCTGTAAATACCTGTCCATCAGTACTTAAAAGTGCCGCACCAACTGCAAAATGTGAATACGGTGAATATGAGTTCTCAAGTGCCTCTTTAGCTTTAGCAACAAGTTCATTATCTGTCATATATGTCACCTCTTAACGGGTAATTCCAAGTCTTTCAAGTACTTCATTCTGCTTTGCTTCCATAACTGCACTTTCTTCTGGTGTCATGTGGTCATAACCAAAAAGATGCATCATACTGTGTGCTGTAAGAAATGCCAACTCCCTTTTTTCAGAATGACCATACTTGTCCGCCTGTTCCTTAATCTTCTGAACGCACAGAACAATATCTCCAAGAAGAAGCTCTCCTGTATCAGGATTGAAATAATCCTCAGCATTGTTTTCTAACTCGTCCTCAATTGCATCAAAATCCGAAGGTGTAACATAATTAACTCCCGGAAATGAAAGTACATCTGTCGGAGAATCAATATTTCTGTATTCCTTATTAATCTCGTGGATAGATTCACTGTCAACAATTGTTACATTAACCTCTGCTTCATAAGGACATTTTTCATAATCAACCGCCTCATTGACAACATCAGTAATTATCTTCTCATAATCTAAGTCAAGTTTTTCCTCGGCTTCGTACTCTATATTAATAGTCATATCAATCTTTTCTCCTTCCTGTCTGACTTCCCTTTCTTGCTTCTCTTCTCTTGGCAGCCTTAGCCTGATTCTCCTCGTAATCCTCGTATGCCTTGACAATCTTCTGTACAAGAGGATGTCTTACAACGTCTTTATTAGTAAGCTTTATAAATGCTATCTCTTCAACCTTTGATAAAACCTTAGTCGCAACCTCAAGACCTGACACGGTATCCCTTGGCAGATCCTTCTGTGTCATATCACCTGTAACAACAACCTTTGAGCCGAATCCTATTCGTGTAAGAAACATCTTCATCTGTGCAGGTGTTGTATTTTGTGCCTCATCAAGAATAATAAATGCATTGTCAAGTGTACGACCTCTCATATATGCAAGCGGTGCAACCTCGATAAGACCTTTTTCCATATTGGCATTAAAGCTCTCTGCACCCATAATCTGGAAAAGTGCATCATACAGAGGTCTGAGATACGGATCAACCTTGCTCTGCAAATCTCCCGGCAGGAATCCAAGCTTTTCACCTGCCTCAATCGCCGGTCTTGTAAGAATAATCTTATTGACCTCATTATTCTTAAATGCATTAATAGCCATCGCCATTGCAAGATATGTCTTACCTGTTCCTGCCGGTCCTACTCCGAACACAATCATCTTATCCCTAATGGCATCAACATACTCCTTCTGTCCGAATGTCTTAGGCTTGATAGGCCTTCCTGCAATCGTCCTGCACACTGTATCAGAATCAATCTCAATCAGCGAATCAGCCTTTTCTTCAAATGACTGTGCAATGGAATAATCAACATTCTGTCTTGTAATCTGGTTGCCTCTCTTAGACAGCTCATACAGATAATTAAGTACTCCTGATGCTCTCTGCACTGCTGCCTCTGCACCTATAACCTTCACAGAGCTGTCTCTTACAATAATCGTAACTTTAAGTGTTTTCTCTATAACCTTCGCATATTCATCAAACTGTCCAAATATATTGGAGCAGTGTTCTACCGGTATATTAATAAGACTCTCTACCTCACTCATCAGATGTCTCCACCTTTCTAACATCAAAATCCGCAGGAACAGTTGCATCAATATCAGCATGTGCAATATACTTATCCCCGCTTCTTTCTATATTAACATGATAATCATTTATTTGCACTTCATTTTCTTTCAAATGTTTTATAAATCTCTCAGCTTTTTCATTAAGAATAGCCGCTGCTTCCTCCTCACTGTACTCAGCCTCATTTTCCTTATACTCATTAAGAGTAATCTTCTGTACAGATACAGGAAGTGCAATCAGATTACCAATCTTTATATTCCCCTCATTAACAACCTTGTCATACTCTTTTAAATGTCGTGGAAAGCCGAGAGAAATTTCATATTTATCTATGCTTATAGCATATGTCGTCATCTTTCGTCCAGTATATATTTTATCGGCATATACCGCATTTATCTCATTATCCCATGATAACTGCGTTCTTATCAGAATATCCGCCTGAGCCTGCGTCTGAAATTGCTGTATATTCTCCTCGTAATCATCAGGAACATACAATGTATTCTCAACAAGTATGTCGCCTTCTGATACCTCGTCACCAACAGTGACCTTCGGTGTTCCGCTTCTGGTTATAATGTATTCAATAACACCGGAATATCCTGATATTATATTGCCATCATTAGTGGTGCTGTGTAGCTCATCAGCTTTAGATTCATCAATACTGACTTTCAGAATATTTCCCTCAATCCGTACATTAACCCATGTAACCTGCGACAGTTCATTTTTAATTGCCTTCTCGATATTTTCTGTATCTATATTCTTAACTTTATCACCTGTGTTGATGCCATGCTCTTTAAGAAACCTACGCATTGAATCATCTGTATATATGTAATTTCCGTCAAATTCAATACTCCACACGAATCTGCTGGCAATGAACATCAATACAAATGCAGTGGCAAAGCCAGCAATTATCGAATAATTTCTTCTGTATCTTGCAAAAAGAAACTCTATATCATGTTTCTTTAAAACTTTAATATGAACATGACATTTTCTTCGCATTTCCTTAGTCTTGAAATAATCCTGTCTTGTTATTCTCGCTCTTATTGTCTCTTTCACACACTGGCAGTTATATAATGTAATCCCGCGCCTGCAGCACAGATTAACGAACCTTTCCCGCTCCCATCCGGATATTTCAATAACAATATAATTATGTATCCTTTTCATCAGCCTCTCCTTTTAGAGAAACTTTGCCAATGCGTCCCCTAAGAAGGATTTCGTCCTGATTCATATGGTATATCACAAGATTGCTCCCGCTCACTCTTATATTACCTATTTTCGTAGAAACCTTAAGATATTCGCTTGAATACTCAAGTATCCCCCTGTAATTCTCTATAAAAACCTCGCAGTCACCCAGCATTGATATAACAGGAAGTCCTGCAACAACATCTCTGCTAAGATCACACATCTGTCCGAGCCTTATACCGCTGCTGATAAAATCGACCATATAAGCAGACTTCCAAAATCTTTTTATATTCTATGCTGTTATCCTTTAAAGTATGATTTTAGTCTGTCATTATATTTCCTATTTCTAATTCTTTAATAAGACTCTCTTTAATATCCGTTATATGTTGTCTGAAATAGTTGTGATTTGTTGCTTCAAAATTAAGTATCCTGTTAAGTTTATAATTGAGACTTTCCAGCAAAACCGGATTTTTTATTATAAATCCAAAAAGAGCGATGCCTAAGCACCGCTCTCTCATGTCAAAAATATTAATTATTAGTTGAACTTACGTTTTCTAGCTGCTTCTGACTTCTTCTTACGTCTTACGCTTGGCTTCTCGTAATGTTCTCTCTTACGAATTTCCTGCTGAATGCCTGCCTTAGCACAGTTTCTCTTGAATCTGCGTAATGCGCTATCTAAAGACTCGTTTTCTTTAACGATGACATTTGACATACTACTTCCTGACCACCCTTCTGTTGCAAATTGTGCGCCAAACTACATAAATAGGGTATTTACTAATCGCACAAAAAACATTATATCACATTTTTGCAAATCGTCAAGCCCAAATTATCTAATCTTACACTAATCTTGCATATTATCGTTACTGTTCAGAGCTATCTCGAAAATACTGTGTATTTTCGAGATGTGGCGTATCCGCCATATAAAATCTGATAAACACACATAAAAATGCCAGCATTTTTATGTGTATCTCTCAGATTTTGCATAGCTCTGAACAGTAACAAATTATCCAATCTGTGCAAGAATTGTATCAGGTACTTTAGCAATAAGCTCATCAATACCGGCAGGGTTCTTACCACCAGCCTGAGCCATATTAGGACGGCCGCCACCGCCACCGCCAACAATAGGAGCAAGAGCCTTGATAAGGTTACCAGCATGAGCACCTTTGGCAATAACATCATCTGTTGCCATTGCAATAACGCTTACCTTATCAGCACCCTGTGCGCTGACGATAACAACAACACCTGAACCAATCTCACCCTTTAACTTATCACCAAGGTTTCTTAATTCATTCATATCAACACCGTCAACCTTAGTTGCGATATACTTAACGCCGTTAACTTCCTTGATATCTCCTGCTGTATCTCCAAGTGCATTATTAGCAAGCTCGGCCTTGAGCTTCTCATTCTCGCTCATAAGTGACTTAATCTCATCATTCATAGCTGCAATCTTCTTAACAAGCTGTACGGGCTCTGCCTTGGCTGCCTTAGCTGCCTCTTCAATAGTCTTCTCAAGTTCAGCGTAGTACTTCATAACACCCTTATCTGTAAGAGCCTCAATTCTTCTTACGCCTGCAGCAACACCTGCCTCAGATACAATCTTGAAAAGTCTGATATTAGCTGTATTAGCAACATGGGTACCACCACAGAATTCCTTAGAGAAGTCTCCCATAGCAACTACTCTTACCTTCTCGCCATACTTCTCACCGAAAAGTGCCATAGCTCCTGTCTTCTTAGCTTCCTCAATTGTCATTACATCAGTAACAACAGGAATAGCCTCTGCAATCTTTTCATTAACAATATCTTCAACCTTAGCAATCTCTTCCTTAGTCATGCTCTGGAAATGTGTAAAGTCAAATCTTAATCTGTCAGGATCAACGTATGAACCCTTCTGCTCAACATGATCACCAAGAACAGTTCTTAAAGCCTTCTGAAGAAGGTGTGTTGCACTGTGGTTCTTGCATGTATCTGCTCTGTAAGCAGGGGAAACTTCCATTGTTGCAGTATCTCCAACCTTCATCATGCCCTTAGTCATAGTTCCGACATGACCAATCTTGCCACCCTTTAACTTGATAGTAGTCTCAACAGTGAATTCTCCTTCAGATGTCTTAATAACACCCTTATCGCCTTCCTGACCACCCATAGTAGCATAGAATACAGTTTCATCTACAATAACAGTTCCCTTATCACCCTCAGATAAAGCGTCAACAACTTCTTCCTCTGTTGTAAGAACTGTAATCTCAGATTCATTAGTAAGCTTGTCATATCCGACAAATGTGCTTGTTATAGCAGGGTCAATCTCATCATATACAGTTGCATCAGCACCCATATAGTTAGTTACCTTACGTGCATTTCTTGCCTTAACTCTCTGCTCTTCCATAGCTGCATTAAATCCAGCTTCATCAATTGTAATATTCTTCTCTTCAAGGATTTCCTTAGTAAGATCAATAGGGAATCCGTAAGTATCATAGAGCTTAAATGCGTCTGCTCCTGATAATACATTCTCACCCTTAGAAGCAAGTTCAGCTTCCATATCATTAAGGATGCTTAATCCCTGGTCGATAGTCTTATTAAACTTATCTTCTTCTTCAGAGATAACCTTAGTAATAAATGTTCTCTTTTCCTCTAATTCAGGATAACCATCCTTAGAGCCTTCAATTACAGTTTCACAAAGCTTAGATAAGAACTTTCCTTCAATACCTAGAAGTCTTCCATGTCTTGCAGCTCTTCTTAAAAGTCTTCTTAAGACATATCCTCTTCCTTCGTTAGATGGCATAATTCCATCACTTACCATAAATGTTACTGAACGGATATGGTCTGTGATAACACGGATAGAGACATCCTGCTTCTCATCTTCCTTATACTTAACTCCAGCCATCTCACAAACCTTGTTGCGAAGTGCCTGTAATGTATCAACATCAAATATAGAATCAACATCCTGCACAACAACTGCAAGTCTTTCAAGTCCCATACCTGTATCAATGTTCTTCTGGATAAGGTCTGTGTAATTGCCATGTCCGTCATTGTTAAACTGTGAGAATACATTGTTCCATACTTCCATATATCTGTCACAGTCACAGCCTACTGTACAGCCTGGCTTACCACAGCCATATTTCTCACCACGGTCATAATATATCTCAGAACATGGACCGCAAGGACCAGCGCCATGCTCCCAGAAGTTATCCTCCTTACCAAATCTGAATATTCTTTCAGGTGCAATACCGATTTCCTTATTCCATATATTAAATGCTTCATCATCATCCTGATATATGGATGGATATAATCTGTCTGGATCAAGTCCTACAGTCTCTGTTAAGAACTCCCATGACCAGTGAATAGCTTCATCCTTGAAATAATCACCAAATGAGAAGTTACCGAGCATCTCGAAGAATGTACCATGTCTTGCTGTCTTACCTACATTCTCGATATCACCTGTTCTTATACACTTCTGACAAGTTGTAACTCTTCTTCTTGGTGGAATCTCCTGTCCTGTAAAATATGGCTTAAGTGGAGCCATACCTGAATTAATGATAAGCAGACTGTTATCATTATGTGGAACTAAAGAAAAGCTCTTCATTTTCAAATGTCCCTTGCTCTCAAAGAAATCAAGGTATAATCTTCTTAATTCATTCACACCTCTGTACTGCACTTTAACTTCCTCCTGATTATTCAGTAATCTCTTTCTCTTTATTCTCCGATGCAGCCATCTTAGCTGCCTTCTTGGCATCTGCTGCCTTTCGGAGTTTACCACCTACGAATACTGCAAGTACCAGTAACGCAAGCATTATAACAAATCTTACCACTTCATAAGCTATCTCGCCCACGAGCGCGCTGACTAACCCAACCATATTATTACCTCCACGAATTATAATAAAAGCCTTCGCAATAATTTATAATATCACAAGAAACAACATTTATCAAGATTTCCAGTTTCCATCTGTCAGGAAATGCATTGCACGCTGTTCTGCTCCCTTAATTATATTCTTATCATACCCTATAACATTAAGAAGCTTGATTGCATTCCTTGTTGTTGCAGGTCCGGCATACAGCTTATAATCAAACTTAACCTCATCCTCAGTAACTTCCTCCTGAAAATGATAGTTGCTGTAACAGTCCTTAAGTATTGTTGTAAGCTCAATATCATGTGTTGCTGCAAAGCACAACGCCCTGCCTGTATTAAGATTCTTTAATATCTCTGATGATGCTGCAATTCTCTCAACAGTGTTAGTTCCACGAAGTACCTCATCAATAAAGCATAGAACCGTTCTGCCTTTTTTACCAACTGCATCAAGAATTCTCTTTAATGACTTAATCTCAACAATATAGTAACTGTCCGAATTAGCAAGGTCATCCCTTAATGCCATTGAAGAATATATCCTATATACTGGAGCAATGTATTCTTTGGAAAGACTTGTTCCTATAGTCTGTGCCAGAATACTGTTGATTGCTATTGTCTTTAAAAATGTTGATTTACCTGAAGCATTAGAACCTGTAAGAAGAACATTTCCTTTAGTTGTTATTGAATTACACACAGGATTATCTATAAGCGGATGATACACTTCTTTCACACTAAGGTTATTAGTATTTTCCACAAATTCAGGCTTACAGTAAAATGGCAGGCTTTCCCTGAATGATGCAACAGCAATTGATGTCTCTATGAATCCAAGTGTATCTACAAGGTTATATGCATCCTCACTTTTGGCAGTTATAAGCTTTGTCATCTTATTAAACTTCACAATATCCATGTGCGTTATCATTCTTAGATAATCAAGTACAACCTCTCCGATTGAACCATCAACATTGCCTGATTCAATCATCCATGAGCCTTTTGTTACTTTAGAAAAGCTCTTTAATATCTCTTTAAGCCTGTTACACTCTGGTTCAAGAAAACTTATATTGCTTTCACATATATCTTCAGATGCCGATGCCATTTTCACAATAACATTAATACATTTGAAATAATTCTCAATCTTAGCCTTATACTTGTAATAAGTAATTATTGAAAATGCTACCGATGCAATTATAAGCCATATTCCAAGCACCGGAGTTACAAGAACCGTAACAAGTATTGAAGCAATAAGAAATACCCACGCAAGATAATGCACAATATTACTTCCCTGCTCTATATCCATTATATAACCGATATAATCTGTAACTGCAATCTTACGGCTTTTTCCCATATTCATAAATATCTTCTGAATTGTGATTCTTTCTTTTTCATTAGCTGTGAATTCATCTGCAAGCCTGTCCAGTTCGTGAAGCTTTTCTGCATCTGCAACCGGTTCTCTTAACATCTTATATAGATATTCCTGTCCAACAGATGAATTAGTATTATTAATACATTTAAATACTTCATCCATGCCAAGATCATTCCATGTTATATCATCAATCATAGATTCACTCGGATTACCTTTGGCATAATGCGATATATATTCAAAGCTCTCATCTGTTCCCTTGTATACAACACGTTTGCCCCACGCTTTCTTTATGGCATTCTCCGCTGCCTTCTTCCGCTTAATACTGCTGCTTACACATACATACACGCCGATTGCAACAGCCAGCAGTACAAAAACAATAATCTCTAAATCTGTATCTGTCATAAATCCTCCATCTGCCTGTTATTCTGCAATCTGACTGCAGTTTCAAGAGCTGTCTCCATCATATTAGTAAATCCTGTCTGTCTCTCCTGTGCTGACAGCTTCTCACCCCTGTAGAGATGGTCACTTATTGTAAGAATAGTAAGTGCATGTTTTCTGCATCTGGCAGCAGTCATATACAACGCTGCTGACTCCATATCAACTGCAAGCACACCCATCTTCTTCCATCTGTCATTAACTGTTGTATCATCATTATAAAATACATCTGATGCCAGTACATTGCCAACTTTAACCGAAAAATGTTTTTCTTCTGCAACATCATATGCAGTCTTTAAAAGCGTAAAATCAGCTATCGGTGCATATATGCCCGGAAGATTGTACTGTGCCGCAAAGTTAGAATCAGTGCATGAGCCCATTCCAAGTACAATATCCATAAGATTAAGGTCATCATCAAATGCTCCCGCTGAACCAATCCTTATAATATTATCCACATCATATACATTATATAATTCATATGAATATATTCCCATTGAAGGCATTCCCATACCACTTCCCATAACAGATACCCTGCATCCGTTATAAATTCCTGTGAATCCTGACATATTGCGGACCGTATTAAAGCAGCTTACATCTGTAAGATAATTATCTGCTATATACTTTGCCCTTAAAGGATCTCCCGGCATAAGAACTGTCTTTGCTATATCTCCTGTCTGTGCTTCATTATGTGGTGTCCCCATATCTGCCTCCTGTTATCAATCTTAAAAAGGCTGCTTTATATAATAAAGCAGCCCGAATAATTATTTACCTGGGTATTTAATTACTGACTCGACATCATATCCTGCAATCTTATCTCTTCCTTTAAGGCCTTCAAGCTCCATAAGAAAAAGAACTTTCACTACTTCTCCTCCAAGCTCTTCTACAAGCTTGATAATAGCTTCTGTTGTTCCGCCTGTAGCAATCAGATCATCAACAATAATAACCTTCTGTCCCGGAGTAATCGCATCCTTATGCATCTCTATAGTAGCTGTACCATATTCAAGTTCATAATCTGCTGATATAGTCTCACACGGAAGTTTTCCCTTCTTTCTTACAGGAACAAATCCCTTACCGGTATTATATGCAACAGGAACGCCAAATATAAACCCTCTTGATTCTGGTCCTACTACAACATCAAATTCTGTATCCCCTATAAGATCTGTAAGACCGTCTATTGCAAGCTTTAATCCCTCAGGACTCTGGATAACACTTGTAACATCCCTGAATATAATCCCCGGTTCTGGGAAATCAGGTATACTTCTTACATAATCTTCAACTTTCTTGTTCATCTAATATAAATCCTCCTTGGTTATCTGTTAACCTGCATGTCTCGTAATCTCAGATCATTATAGTATGTTATCTGGTTTCTTCCATGCTCTTTAGAATAATAAAGTGCCTCATCTGCACATTTTATGAAGCCTTCCACATCAATATTTTTATTATCAAGATATGTAAAGCCAGCACTGAATGTTATTATAACATCTTCAGGCAAGAAATCATACTCCTGATTTCTAAAATTAGTAAGCATTCCTTCCAGTATCTTTCCTGCCTGCTTTCTGGTATATCCTGAAAAAAGAATCAGAAACTCCTCTCCTCCGTATCTGCCTGCATGAATCGTATCATCAGTGTACTGGCTTATAACCCGCGATAATGTTCTTAATACCATATCACCTTTGTCATGACCATATGTGTCATTAACTTTCTTAAAGAAATCAATGTCAAGCATTGCCACACATACATCTTTCCCTGAAAAGTAATAATCATGCATTGCCTGCTTGATGTTCTCATATATAGAAAACCTTGTATGAAGCTGTGTCAGATAATCTGTTGAAAGCTTCTCCTGAAGCTTTTTCTCTCCATCATAATATTCAACAACATCTTCCACCTGCAGCTTATTGAAATTATACAATATAACCGATATTGCAAATACACAGCTTATCAGTAAAAATGTAGCTGCAAAATCTCTTACATCAAGTGCCTTCACTGCACTTGAAGCACTGTAATTATACATAAATGCTGATGCAATCCATACAGCTATTGATGTAGCATATATAACAAAAATGGTCTTTCTGTCATTAAAAAATGAACTTATCACCATTACCACTGCTGTTCCAACCCACAAGGGTTCACAAAAATAAAATAAAAGTTCCTCAGCAGCAAACAGCCCTACCAGTGATATACAACACATCCTGTTTTTAGTTTCATTAGAAAAATTATCTCTGAAATTAATAATTCTGAATGAACAGCAGCTTATAATCTGGACCGCCGTAACGGATATTAATCTTATTATATCTTCTGTCATTATAGCCGGCAGATTCTTATCAGCAAATGACACTATAATATATAAGATATTAACCGATACCATTATGATAAATAATATTTTCTCAAAGCCAAGCATTTTGTTTCTGAACACATTATGTCTGTAACTTACATGTTCAGCTCCAGTTCCTTTCTTTTCCATTGCAAACCTCTTGTCGTTCAATTATAATTGAATTTATATTATCATAACTTTTCAGTTAAATAAAGTATTTTTTACACAATAAGACACACAAGTCCTGAATTCTCATTCATTACTTTTTCAATTGTATCGCCAATCTTTCCCATGCTCTCAGTTGTCATATTATGTGTTTTTTCATATATTCCGTCTGATACAATCTGTTCTATTGTCTTTCCAAATATATTGGTATCCCAGATTCCGTCCGGATTATCTTTCATATTTCCTTTTATATATTCAATCAGATCTTCTGCCTGATTCCTGTTTCCAACAATCGGGGCAATTTCAACCATTATTTCTGTCTTAAGCAGGTTAATAGACGGAACTTTAGCTTTTATCTTAACTCCATATTTATTGCCATTCTTAATCACTACCGGCTCATCCAGTTGTATATTTTCTTTTGAAGGTGTAACAACTCCGAAGCCATTAAGATTAACTTCGCTTATTGCATCACCAAAGCTTCCCAGTTCATTCTTCTTGTCTGAAAGAGATTTAATCATATCTATAAGCTCATGCTCATTATTAATCTGCGTTCCTGTAAGTTCACTTAATATTTTATAATATAGATCTTTCGAAAGCTTAAATTCAATTTCAACCCTCCCTGTTGACATATCAACATTTTTCACATCAATCTTTTCTATGTATTCGCATGTATTATTCAACTCAAGATACGCATCCTTCATAACATTTATATTATCAAGAATCGAAAGTGCCGCATCTACTATATGCATCTTAAGCCAGTGTGATGACTCAAGTACTTCAACCCATGCAGGTGCATAAAAATCAAGCTGTGATACCGGAAATTCTTTAAGCACACCTGATATAACCCTGTCAACATCTTCTTTTCTTAGCTGATCACAATTAAGAGCATAGACATTTACACCATATTTTTCTTTCATAGCTTCTGCAAGCTGCACAGATTCTTTAGCATAAGGCTTCACACAGTTTAATATCACAACAAACGGTTTTGAAATCTTTTTCAGCTTATCTATAGCCATCTGCTCCGCGTTGACATAATTATCCCGTTCTATTCCTGTAAATGAGCCATCTGTTGTAATAACGATTCCAATAGTAGAATGCTCCTCTATCACCTTTTCAGTACCAATCTGTGCTGCCATTGAAAATGGAACCGGTTCTTTTGACCATGGAGTATTAACCATTCTTTCTTTGCCATTCTCCTCTGCTCCCATTGCGCCATCAACCATAAATCCAACACAGTCAATTGCACGCACTTTAATCTTAATATCATCAGCCATGCAGATTGCTGCACTCTCACCAGGTATAAACTTAGGTTCAGTAGTCATAATCGTACTTCCAGCACTACTCTGTGGCAGTTCGTCGATTGTGCGTTGTTTCTCGTTAGCATCTGCAATCTCAGGAATTACACATAGATCCATAAATCTTTTTACAAATGTCGACTTTCCTGTCCGTACAGGACCTACCACACCAAGATATATCTCCCCATTAGTGCGTTTCTTTATATCCTCGTACAGATTAAAGTTTATATTTTCCTTTCTGTCTGACATACTTTCCTCCCTGTAATTAAAGCGGTACATAAAAAATTATGCCTTCCGCATATACTTGTAAAAAATATATGTGAAAAGCATAATTTTTATTCTGCATTTAATTGTAATTTTGCTTAATTCCGAATAGTCGCAATTATTCATCAAATTCCGCAAGCACATAATAACCCCTGCTTGTCTCTCCAACCTCTTTAACAATTCCATGTCTTGACTTTAACCTGTCAGGTGTTGAATAGTTTCCTGACATTGCAACTGCCGGCTCTATCGTATAATAATAACTGCTAGGAAGCTTACCCTCCGTAATATCTACCTCATCTCCTGGCTTGACAAGATTAGGTCTGCTCATTGTGAATTCCATCTGTCTCATGTGCATACATCTCCTTTACAGATTAATCTTTTCTAAACATTTAATCGTATACTCTGCAACCTTCTGCTTTAGATATACATTATTCTCAAGCTTTAACTCAGGATCTTTCTTTAGCATATCTTTCGCTGCATCTGACGCTTCCTTTAATGTCTTTGCATCAGTAAATACATCTGCTATTCCGAAATCAAAATCACCGCTCTGCCTTACCCCGAAGAAATCTCCCGGTCCACGCAGTCTTAAATCTTCCTCAGCTATCTTGAATCCATCGTTGGATTTATTAAGAATTTCCAGTCTTTTTCTTATCTTCTCTGACTTATTGCCTGTAACAAATATACAATATGACTGATATTCTCCTCGCCCAACACGGCCTCTTAACTGATGAAGCTGTGCAAGTCCAAATCTTTCCGAATTCTCTACCATCATAACAGTGCTGTTAGGCACATTTACACCAACCTCGATAACTGTAGTTGATACCAGCACATCTGTTTCATGTGCTGCAAATCTTTCCATCACCTCATTCTTTAACGATGGACGCATCTTGCCATGAAGATATTCTATCCTTATATCCGGAAGTTCTTTCTTAAGCATTGCCGTGTAATCAACAACATTTTCAGCCTCTACAGCCTCACTGTCCTCAACCATTGGACATATTACATAGCATTGTCTGCCGGAAGCAACCTGCTTGTGTATAAATGCATACGCCTTCGGTCTGTAGCTTTCATCCACAACGCAATTCTTTATAGGAAGTCTGTTCGCAGGCATCTCATCAATTATTGATATATCAAGGTCACCGTACAGTATAATTGCCAGAGTTCTTGGTATTGGCGTTGCACTCATTACAAGAATATGCGGGCTTTTCCCTTTCTGTGAAAAGTCACGGCGCTGGTTTACTCCGAATCTGTGCTGCTCATCTGTTATAACAAGTGCCAGTTCTTTATATTCAACCTTTTCCTGTATCAACGCATGCGTTCCTACTATTATTCCGGCAGTTCCATCTGCAATCCTTGCATATGCTTCCTTTTTCTGTTTCGCTGTCATTGAACCAACAAGAAGTTCAACTCTGATATCAAGTCCTGCCTTTTCAAAGCCTTTAACAAACGATTCATAATGCTGTCTTGCAAGAACCTCTGTTGGTGCCATCAATGCTCCCTGATATCCTGCAATAACCGTATTGATAAGTGCAATTGTTGCAACAACTGTCTTTCCTGAGCCTACATCCCCCTGTATCAGACGGCTGCACAGGTGTTCACCTGACATATCTTGTGCAACCTCTGACACAGTCCTTAACTGTGCATTAGTAAGTGAATATGACAGGCTTTCAAGGAATTGATCCTTTTCTTTGCTTTCTGGTATTACATAGCTGTTCGGTATGCGTTCATTTGCACTCTTTAATGAAAGAGTTGCTAGCGTGAATAAAAAAAACTCTTCAAACGCAAGTCTGTGTCTCGCCTGAACATATTCTTCCATTGTCTTAGGAAAATGTATATTAACAACACTGAAATTATGCTCAGCAAGCGAATATCTCTTTCTTATATAATCAGGTATATATTCCTTTTCAAGTCCCGCGCTGTATTTTTCAAGTGCCTGTGCAACTGCCTTAGTAACAGCATTGTTAGTAAGACCTTTAGTCAGAGGATATATTGGCTGCAGTGTTCCCTGAAGTTCCTTGTACTGGGCAAGTGTATACATTTTCGGCTGTTCTAATAACCAGCCTCTTTTATTAACCAGCCTTCCCCTGAATACATATCTTGTTCCAAGCCTTAATGTATTCTTTAAAAATGGCATGTTATACCAGCTGCATTTTATGGAGTCGCCATTATAATCCTTTATAGTCACAGTTAATATCTTAAGCCTGCCGCTCCCATATATATCCGGGCTTTTGCATACCTGTCCTTCAACAGCTACCTCTGTATGCTCTGATTCATGGCTTATATCTTTAACAAAAACAGGCTCATGGTATACATCGTAATCCCGTGGGTATAACCCCACGAGATCCGATACTGTGTATACCGAAAGCCTGTTAAAATTCTCAGCTGTCTTAGCGCCGATTCCCTTTAATTCTGTTATATTCATAATTCTTACTCAACAGATACAATATAATAATAAACCGGCTGTCCACCAAACTGAAGTTCAACATCTACATCAGGGAACTTTTCTTCAATCTTAGAAACAACTGCCTCGGCAGCAGCTTCTTCAATATCAGCTCCATAGTAAACACTTATAAGTTCAGCTTCATCCGACATCATTGACTCAATCATCTCAAGAAGAGTCTCATCCATATCAGTACCAACTGCAGCAAGTCCCTTATCACCTAATCCAAGATAATTATCCTTCTTAATCTCCTTGCCGTCAATTGATGTATCTCTTACAGCATAAGTAAGCTGTCCAGACTTAACTGTTGAAAGACTGTCTGTCATCGCATCGCCATTATCCTTAGCACTGCGTGTTGTCTCAAAGTTAATCATAGCTGTAATTCCCTGTGGTACTGTCTTAGTAGGGATAACAATAAGTTCCTTGTCTTCAACAATTGATGCTGCCTGGTTAGCTGCAAGAATAATATTGCTGTTATTAGGAAGAACATATATTGTCTTGGCATTAATCTTATCTGCTGCATTAAGGATATCCTCTGTCGAAGGGTTCATTGTCTGGCCGCCTTCAATAACTTCATCAACACCAAGTCCCTTAAAAATCTCTGCGATTCCGCTTCCCGGTGCAATTGTGATAAATCCAAAATCCTTAGCTGGCTCAGCTTTTTTCTGTTCAGCTTCAGAATTTTTCTCCATAGCCTGCTTAGCTGCTGCCGCCTGCAGTTCTGACTGTGCAACAACCTTCTGGTTATGCTCCTCTCGCATATTATCGACCTTCATCTTAGTAAGCTGACCATATTCCAAGGCCTTCTCAAATGCCTGACCTGGATGGTTAGTATGCACATGAACCTTAACAATATCATCAAGAGCAACACATACTATAGAATCACCTATCGATGTAAGGAATGCTTTGAAGTCTGCTTCAGTCTTCTCATCAAACTCCTTATCAAGCATAATTATGAACTCGGTGCAATAACCGAACTTTATATCTACATTCTCTACAGCAGCTCCCTTTCCTGCGCCCGGAACTGTCTGTTCATTGGATAGCTTACTCTCTGTTATAGAAAAATCTGTAACCTTTCCTGTAAGTGCATCATACATTCCCTTAAGAACAACAACAAGTCCCTGTCCGCCTGAATCCACAACTCCCGCTTCTTTAAGGACAGGAAGCATATCAGGTGTCTTAGAAAGTACATATTCAGCATGTTCAATAATTATACGCATAGCCTCTTCAATATCATCTGTCTGTGATGCAATCTCAGCAGCCTTATCAGAAATACCCTTAGCAACTGTAAGGATTGTTCCTTCCTTTGGCTTCATAACTGCCTTATATGCTGTCTCTGTAGCTCTGCTTGTTGCAAGTGCAAGTGTCTCAACAGTAATTTCAGTTACGCCCTTCATCTCTTTAGTAAAGCCTCTTAAGAGCTGTGATAAGATAACGCCTGAGTTACCTCTTGCACCTCTTAACGAGCCTGATGATATAGCCTTAGAAAGATTCTCCATATTAGGGTTAGCAATAGAACTTACTTCCTTAGCTGCTGACATAATAGTAAGAGTCATGTTAGTACCTGTATCACCATCTGGAACAGGGAAAACATTAAGGTCATTAATCCATTCTTTCTTAGACTCAAGGTTTTTAGCTCCTGCAAGAAACATCTTCTGCACAAGTGCTGCATCTATTGTATTAGTTGCCACGATTATCCTCCATTCTGCAATTAAGCATTATAACAATATTTCAATTAATCAATTACTCTTACGCCTTCAACATATATGTTGATTTTCTTAATCTCAAGGCCGGTAAATTCTGACACTTTATACTTAACATTCTCAATAAGATTATCTGCTACTGCAGAAATGCTTACACCATAAGATATAATAACATGAAAATCAATCTCAATAAGATTATTCTCATCTATAACCACACTGATTCCTCTTGTAAGGCTGTCTCCTTTAAGAAGCTTAACAAGTCCGTCTTTCATGCTGACAGCAGCCATACCCACAATTCCAAAGCACTCAACTGCTGTAGAACCTGCGTACTGTGCAATAACTTCCGAATCAATCGAAACTTTTCCAAGTTTATTCTCCAAAGTTCCCTTCATAGATAGTCCTCCAATACTGCGGCTTGTATTTGTTAACACCCGTAATACGGATGCAAGTTTCGCGCAGTCAAACTTTACATAAAAATATGTATATAAATAGCACAAATATTATACTATCTTTCTACAGAAAAATAAACACATTTTCGAATTCTTTATTAAACTTTGATTATCAAATGAATGTCCAAAAAATAAAGTGAATCGCGTTTTGCGCAATTCACCTTAATATACTGGTATTAACTTTAAAGCTCATAGATTATGCACGCTCAACTAAACCAGAACGTAAGCATGAAGTACAAACATACATCTTCTTAGCATTTCCGTTAACCTTTACTTTAACAGACTTAACATTAGCATTCCAAACTTTATTAGATCTTCTATGAGAATGACTCACTGCATTACCAAAGTGAGGACCTTTTTCGCAAATTGCACACTTAGCCATTTCAATAACACCTCCTTACCGGTATTGGGTAATTTACCCACAACAGAAATTATTGTATCAGATAAAAAAATATTTTGCAACACATTTTTCAAGAATTTTCTTCAAAATTCTCTCAAAAGCACAACATATTGTTCTGATTACTGGCAGAACATGTTATAACCCACAACAATCAATGTAATTATTATGCATACGCACAAGAATACATTATCCATTATAAACAGTGTTATTATCATTCCAACAGCAATCCAGAAGAATATAAATCCAAGCAGTCTGCACATATATATACTTCCTTAATAAGTATGTTATATAATATGCACATTACATATGTTTATGAAAAACTACTCTGCTGCATCTTCAATAGCTTCATCAATATCTGCATCAGTTACAACCTTTTCATCCTTACCCTTGAATTTATCAATAACATCAGGAATCATATCAAGAATCTTAGTTACAGTATCCTGATTCTTAATATTAACAAGCTTGGTTGCACCATTCTGAATAACTAAAACCGCGCTCGGTGTAACCTTTCCGGTCATTCCACCACCGGCATTATTCTTCTTATCCCCTGCAAACGCTCCTGCTCCAACTCCAAACGAAACATCAACAAGCGGAAGGATAATTGTATCCTTAACCGTAACCGCATCACCAACAACAGTCTTAGCTGATATAAATGCATCCATTCCCTTAAAAAGTGATGCAACTGTTGAATCAAAATTATTCTCTGCCATAAAATCCCTCCTTGTTTTGCGAAGCAAAATCCGAATCCTATGATGAGGAGAGGGATTTTGACCTCCTTGTTTTGTGAAGTACTGTTAACATTATAACATAACCTTCTCTATCTGGAAATAAACTTTTTAAACTGTTCATTTCTATACACTCTTAACGCTATCACAAGCACTGAAAATATACGTATATTTCCTTTCAGGAATATACTGCCCTCTTTAATATTCTCACCAAATACCGGTTCTAAAGAAAGGTCAACTCCTGACATACCATAAAAGATTGATATATAAGCAAGCACTTTGCCCATTGTCGCCGGGTCTTCAAATCCAAGTCTTGCATTAATTCTGTATTTCTTAGGTCTAATAACCTTAATAAGTGTCTTTAACTGTTCCACAAAAAAATGAAAAAGTGCCTTATTATCCTCATCTGTCACAAATTCTTTTGCCTTCTTCACTTTTTCTTTAAGCTTGTCAGCCGCTCCAGAAACCTTTTTTACTGTATCCTTTACAAGGTTTATTATCTCTTTAATCTTTGTATATATTACAAAGCATTTATCCTTAACTTTATCAAAGAAGTTCTTATTCTGTGTGGTCTTAGATTCATCTTTTGATACAGTCTCTTTAAGACTCTCTGCAGACTCTTTAATATCTTCCACATTATTTTTAACAGCCTGTGTATCTTCTTTAGTGTCACTCACAGCCTCAGCCATCTTAATCTGTGGTTTTTTCTCATTTTCCGTAAGCTTCTTGGCTTCATCGTCGTTTACAGAAAAAATATTTTCTTCTGAGTGTTTTGTTTTTTTCTTCTTTGATGTCCTATGTTTTGAAGTTTTTTCTTTTTTTTGATTATTACTGTAAATTGTAATAAAAAGTGCCTTGGCTTTAATTGCAAGTTCTTCATCATACGAAACAAGCACCCTTAATATTCCAAGCCATGACAATTTCGCATGTGCCTTGAACTTACCATGATAATCAGCATCAGCCTTATATCTTACCGGCACAAAAAGAACTGCTGCCACAGCAATTATTACAAGTTCTAAAATACACGCGATAACTATGCCTGTTATCTTAAGTATAAGCAATAAAACATGCAGCATAGCCCCACCTTTCCAGCAGCATGTCAGCTGCCCTTCCTTAATTCTGTGCCAAACCTAAGATAACCAGCGACATCAACGCCTCCTGTATGGGAATATGTGTCGTCAACTATGCATCTTACCAGTTCAAGTGCCTCATCCCTGCCCTTCGCAAGTCCTACAACATACACTTTATCTCTGTATGATTTATTCTTAAAATGTGGCTGTTTCAGCATATTAGCTGAATAAACATCAAGAATATTATCAGGATTGACAGAAATTGCAACAATATAAGTATCTATGGTAAATCTGCTCTTTCTGATAAGACCAAATGTTTTGTATTTTGCTTTTCTTGCGTTATCCCCAAGATAAAGATATCTATACCACTTCAACTTAACATCCCCCAAAAAACTTAAACTTCTCATATGCACATCAGCACATTTGCATTAGTTATCACTTATCATTGTCTTAATAATCTCAACAACTGCCTTCTGCTCTGCATCATCATTGCACTGCATAAGAGAATTATTAATATAAGCCTGTATCTCTTCCGTATTGTTAAAGAATACCGGAAGACTTGAAAGCACTGATGCCATAACAGCTCTCTTAACCATTACATTCATGTTTTTAAAACTGTCGTCAAGTTCCATAATAAGCTTTTCTGCCGTTTCATCAGCATAAGAATTATCAGGAATCTCAGCAAATACCTCTGATTCAAGTTTAACAAAATCACTGCCTGACTGTAACTTAAGTGTTTTAGACAAAGCATTATATGCAGATAAAAGCTCATATTCCTTAAGCTCATCCACAAAGTTAGCAAGGCTGTATTCTATTGCATAATCACCAGATGATACTGCCTCGAGAATTCTTTCCTGTTTTCCTTCAAATGCAGCAAAATCTTCTGAAATATCTTCAAATCTTTCACCTGTAACATAAGCATTTCTCGTCTTACTTAAAACATTCTTGGCATTCTCTATCTCTTCTATTCTGTCAAGTGTATTTCTTCTTGTAAGAACAACTGTGAGTGCATCATTAACAACCTGTGTAAGAAGCACATATACATCAGCATAATCTGTCATCTTCTCAGTTGCAATATCAAGTGCTCCTTTGAGTCTTACATATTCGTCTTTATCAATATTTCTGTAATCAGCCCCTGCAAGTGTGTTATATATATCATAGACATCCGGGAACTTATCAAATCCCGCCTCACCTGAGAGCATCGCACTTGTGCTTAAAGTGTAATAGAAATCATCTATCGAATCCTTTCCAGCACCATGATACAGTGTAAATGCATCTCTGATATGCTCAAAGAATCTGTCCTTTAACATTCTTACAGGAAGCTGTCCTACTATCTCTGAAATCTTGCCATTAACAACAACATTATCCTTATCAGACAATATATAATGCATAATCTCATTAGTCATATAGGTATTATAGTAGTCGTAATCCAATTCACCCTCGTTAAATCTGTACTCAACTCTGTTAAGTACATGTTCATATATTCTTAATCTGTCAACATAAGCTGTTATAACTTCCATAATCTCAATAATCTGTTCACGGAATGAATTGAGTTCGTTGAATGCCTCATAATCATCACATTCATCATTCTCCACGAAACGCTCCACAAGCTCATTAAGTCTGTTAATCATGTTAAGAAGGTCTTTATCATTCTGTAAATCTCTTGCAATATCAAGTACAGTATAATAATTCATGGACATTTTGATAAATCCAAGCCCATTATACATGGAACACATTCCATTACCATACTTTAAAAGATTTTCTGAAAGATTCTTTCCCTTTGTAATTTCGCCTGCTATATAACCTAAATTCTTCAATATATCAAACCTCGTTTATTTTAAATTCAACTTATCCAACGCATCACAGAAATCAAATGTAGCATAGTAATCCTTTATTGTCTCTGCTCGTCTGATCATCTGAACACTGCCATCTTCCTTAAGAAGAAGCTCTGCTGATCTTAACTTTCCATTATACTGGTATCCCATAGAAAAACCATGTGCTCCTGTATCATGGATAATAAGATAATCACCCATATCAATCTTAGGAAGCATTCTGTCAATTGCGAACTTATCACTGTTCTCACATAAAGAACCTGTGACATCATACTTGTGGTCGCAAGGTGCATCCTCTTTACCAGCAACAGTAATATGATGATATGCACCATAGATTGCCGGACGCATAAGGTTAGATGCACATGCATCAACTCCGATGTATTCCTTATAGATATGCTTCTCATGAATTGCCTTAGTTACAAGACAGCCATATGGAGCAAGCATAAATCTTCCAAGCTCTGTATAGATTGCAACATCACCCATTCCGACCGCACCAAGAACCTCATCATATACCTTGTGTACTCCTTCACCGATAACTGCAATATCGTTAGGCTCCTGATCTGGCTTGTAAGCAACGCCAACACCGCCTGAAAGATTTACGAATTTAATATCTGCACCTGTTTTGTCTCTTAACTCAACTGCAAGCTCGAATAAAATCTTAGCAAGTGTTGGATAATATTCATTAGATACTGTATTACTTGCAAGGAATGAATGGATACCAAAATGCTTAACCCCCTTGCTCTTTAATATCTTAAATGCTTCAATAATCTGGTCATGTGTCATACCATATTTGGCATCACCCGGATTATCCATAATAGATGTTCCAAGCTGGAAATATCCGCCCGGATTGTAACGGCAGCTCATTGTTTCAGGAAACTTACCGTCTAATATCTTATCAAGAAACTCAATATGAGTAATATCATCAAGATTGATAGTAGCACCTATCTCATTAGCATATGCATACTCTTCTGCTGGAGTATCATTAGATGAGAACATAATCTCTTCCGGCTTATAATCAAGCGCATAGCCCATCATAAGCTCTGCCATAGATGCACAGTCAACACCGCAGCCATAATCCTTTAATATCTTTAAAATATATGGATTAGGAGTAGCCTTCACAGCAAAATACTCTCTATAACCTTTATTCCATGAGAATGCTTCCTTTAATCTCTTAGCGTTCTCTCTGATTCCCTTCTCATCATAGAGATGATAAGGAGTCGGATATGTTTTGTCGATTTCCTTAAGCTGTTCAAGTGTAACAAATGTCTTTTTCTTACTCATTATCTTCCTCGTTTCTGTGCTGAATTTCTAAAAATCTTTCGCAAGCCCACGTATACAGCACCAACGCATAGTCAGGCCACTGTAAGAAATCCTATATTATGCAGAAATATTTGTCAAGTTTTTAGTATGATATGTCTGCAAAAAATAAGAAGCCACTAAAGGCTTCTTATCAATTAATGAAATTATAAATTAATACATCCCTTAAATGCATCAGGTGCAACTGTTACATTCTTTCCATAGTCCGCTTCTTTAAGACTAAGGCAATTAATGAACGCTTCATTTTCAATTGATTTAAGGGACTTTGGAAACTCAACTTTCTCAAGTCTCCTGCAGTTTTCAAAAGCATTAGGTGCTATTACCTCTACCCCTTCCGGAAATGCAACCTCTACAATATCATCTCTGTTAGAAAAAATCCCTTCTGTTATTCTTGTAAAATCTGACATATCAATCTCTTTAAATGTTCTGTTGTACAATGTCACTTTAATTCGGCTACCACTCATATCATTCCCCTCTTTCCTGTTAGTCCGGATTACTGTTCCAAAAGCTTAATAACAAGTGGACTTATCATAGATGCCTGTGCCTGATATACTGACTGTGGATCATTCTTATATACATTATCATAAGGCATTCTGTTAATAAGCTGAACATTTGCCTCTATCTGTCCATAATATGTTCCAGTCTTTATGTACTGCTGTTCATCACTGCTATTATTAATAATATCCGTTCCTGTTACACCAATTCTTTCTGAACCGGTTCCTGTGACTATATTATACAATTCTGCAGCTAAATTGTCACCTTTATCTGCAGATATTGCCGAAAATAATTTAGCAAGGATATCCTTATATGTTTCACATACATACAGATACTCCTCATAACTTATAAGCGAACTGTTATCCTGTTCCTTATAACTGCTTCCTGTCCTTTCAGTCGCTGTATGTTTACTGGCATAATTCCCTGTAATTGTATCAGGAGCATTCACATCAGAAGCTGCAGTAAAATCTGTAGCATATGCACCATCAACGGTTGTTGAGTCATTAGCAAGTGCACCACCTAATATATCATTAATCTTGCTGATATAATTAAGCGTTTCTTCATACGGAGGCACTCCTCCATACTTCTGTACTGAACCACTGCCAGCATTATATGCTGCAAGAGCAAGCGTAGCATTACCATCATAACTGTCTAACAGCTCTGATAACATCTGTGCACCGGCATATACATTCTGTCTGGCATCAAAAGGATCCGTAACACCATAGCTTTCTGCCGTATATGGCATAAGCTGCATTATTCCCTGTGCTCCGCAATACGATACAGCATCCGGATCAAACCCTGATTCTGCCTGTGCTACAGCTTTAAGAAAATTCTCATTGATTCCAAATTCTTTTGCTGCTCCGGCAAAAATATTCTCAAGAGAATCATCCACAGTAATATTATTATATATTTTATCAAAATCAGTCCCACCAGAATTAACATATGTCTGGTTATTAACAAGATATATGTCACCATCTGACGGAGTGATATAGTTAACAGTATTCATCATCATTCCTCATAATCATGCAATTAATCACTAAACAATATTATACATTCTCACGACTTCAATATCAATAGCCGAAATATGTATCAAACACAGCTTTTGCTACTACCTGTGCACTTGACACACCAGAATAACCCCCTTCCAGAATCACACATACTGCTATCTGGGGATTATCATAAGGTGCAAAGCCCGTAAACCAGCTATGATATCTGTCAGAGTCATCATACTGTGCCGAACCGGTCTTTCCTGCTGCTTCATATGATGAATATTTCATAGAATTTCCTGTACCAGAAGTTATTACCTCTCTCATGCATTCTGTAAGGTATTCTGCCTCTTCTGCTGACATCACAGTTCCTGCCTCTGTTGGCTTATTCTTAACAACCATTCTTCCCTCACTGTCACTTATACTGTCAACAATATAAGGAGTCATCATAACGCCATCATTAGCAACACTAGCCGCTATCATCATATTGTGAAGCGGTGTCATCATCGTCCTTCCCTGACCAATACCAGTCTCCTGCATCTCACTTATCGAAGAATCCTGTGTTACAGCCATTGTACTCTTAGAATACTCAAACCCTACAGGAAGATTAGAATTAAATAATAATGTACTGCACAGATTCATGAAAGATGTCTTATTAAGTCCTGCTCCAATCGTAGAAAATGCAGAATTACAGGAATTAGCAAATGCTTTTCTTAAATCCTGATATCCATGTGCCGTATGATCAAAGCATGCAATAGTAGTTCCACCAGATATATATGCCTGTCCATCGCAATTATATGAATAATTATAATAATCATTCTGATTCTGCCTTATATATGCAAGAGCAGTAATTATCTTGAATGTTGAACCAGGTGGATATAGCCCTTGCGTTGCCCTGTTTAAAAGCACCGAATCCGCACTATCATAAGTAATCCACTCATCATAATCGGTATTTACTGCATTTGCATCAAATGATGGATTCGATACCATTGCAAGAATCTTACCCGTAGCAGGTTCCATCGCTATAACTGCACCTTTATTATTACCAAGTGCTTTATATGCCGCTTTAGTAAGTTCAACATTAAGTGTTGTTGTAACATTATGCCCCTTTGCTTTTCCTCCAGACAGGTCATTACCAATCTGATCAAGCACATTATCTGTCTCACTTAAAAGAAAATAATTCTGAGACTGTTCTATTCCTGTCTTCATCCCTGTAAGAGAAGTAAATCCAACCGAATGACAGAACAGATTATCATAAGGATAATAACGTGTTTCATTACCATCCTCATCCGTAAGCGTTGTTGCAAGTACATCTCCGTCATCTGCTAATATATCACCTCTTACAACCTTGCTTTCCTGATTGTCTACTCTTTTATTGTAAGGATTATTCACAATTGTTCCTGCATCTCTCACATTGAATATACACAGATACACAATAGTTGCAAGAAAAAGTCCTACAAAAAAGAATGCAATTATATTAGTCTCTTTATTTCGCAGATTCTTCTTTTCATTATCAACTATATCACTTTGTATGTTTTGTTTTTTTCTTCGTCTGTCCTGTTTTTTGTTTTCTGCCATCTTTCCTGTCACCTTCATCCTGTCTCATATTGTACATTCCATTAATAAGAGCAAACATTATAAGCGAGCTTAATATAGAGCTTCCCCCGTAACTTACAAAAGGAAGTGTAACACCTGTCATCGGTATAAACTTAATTGCACCTCCCACAGTTAAGAACACCTGAACCCCATATGTAACCCCAAGTCCTACAGCTACAAGACGATAAAAAAGTGTCTTACATCTTGAAGCTATATTCATCATAAGAATAAGATTATTAAGGCACACTAAGAATAGAGCTATTGAAAATATGAGTCCAAATTCTTCAGATATAGCAGAAAACATAAAATCTTTCTCTGCTACAGGTATCTTATCAGGCATACCCTGACATAATCCATATCCAAACCACGATCCCATACCAATTGCAAAAAGAGACTGACATATCTGATATCCGCTTGTATCAATATATTCCCACGGATTACGCCATACAATAACTCTCGCTCTCACATGTGCAAAAAGCTTATATGCAATAACAGATGCACCTGCTCCGGCAATCAGTCCTGCCCCGGCATAGGCCAGTTTTCTTGTTGCTATATAAAGCATTGCAATATACACCACAAAGAATATAAGTGCAGCACCAAGGTCAGTTGAAAGCACAAGAATAATAACATGAAGTGCTGCAAACGCTGTAACAATACATGTCTGTTTAAATGTCGTTGACTTATTAAACATCGAAGCAACAAACATAACATACAAAATCTTAACAAACTCTGCCGGCTGTACAGAAAATGCTCCTATGCTTAATGTAAGATTGGCTCCATACACCTTATTTCCTAATAAAACAGCACACAAAAGCACAAGTCCCGAAATGCAATATATCCATCCAAAGTTTCTGAAACTCTTAACAGTTTTTAAAAGCCATGGAACAAGAAACATAATAACCGTTCCAAGTACAGCAATAACAAACTGTTTAACACATTTGTCAAAATTAAGCCTTGCTATCATAATAAAGCCAACTGACATCAGCATGCACATATTATTAACAAGAAGCCTTGACGCCTTTGGATACAATATATAATAAAATGCTATGAATATTATAAGATATATAAGCTGCACAAAATAAAAGCCTATATATCTAGTCTCACCCTTCATAAGATACAACACATAATATCCAAGAAAATGTATCGCAAATATTATAATATACTGCTGGATATATATTCCTTTTCTCTTTTCTTCCTTATGGATTATTGCTCCTCTGTAAGCAGAAAGAACATAAAACGCCATCAGAAAAGCAAATATGTATTTTGTAAGTTCAATAAAAACTGACTGCATAGCAATCTCCTTTATTCAAGTCACTTAATCTTAGTCGATTGCCTGATGAAAATGTCCTGTAGTACCACCACTCACTCCATCAGTCATAACTAATTGTATATCATCTGCTTCACTTTCGTCAAATTCATAACGAATTACACACACACCGCATTCTTCGGGATTTTCTTTTGTAAGATTGAGTTTTTCTCCATTCATTACAGAATAACAGAATTCACACATACTTTCCACCGTATAAGAGCTGCCCTTCGGCCCTGTAATATTAATGCTGCCCCAGCTTCCGTCACATCTTCCGTAAGTTCTTCTCACACACTGTTCAGATACCATAAGAGGCACATTCCCATATACTACAAGTTCCGTGTCACTTCCAATTACAGGCTTCATCTCCTTATCTGTAAGTTCAAGCGGCAGTGTCATTCTGTCAAGAATAACCCCGGCATTACTGCACAGCCTTCTTAATTCATCTTTTGCAAATGTATTAAATATATATATGCTGCTGTCTGTAATAATATGCACCTTGTCAGATAATTTCTTCCAGTTGTCACTTCCAAGAAAACCAATCTGCTCAATATTACGGCATACAAACCTGTCTATGCCACAGTCAGAAGCCTTCTCACACAAGCACTTAAACTTATCATATTTCTCTGCCTTAAGAATATGTGGAAGGAACATATATACATATATTCCATGTGACTGACAGTGCTTTACAGCCTCTTTTAATGAATTCTCATCATTCATATAAAACATCTTATAATCAAGATAAATGCTTTCAACACCTGAAACTGATGCTGCTTTCTTTACCTGCGCTATATCATGAAGGTATGCAGCTTTTCTTACCTGATAATTATTATCATCAGTATTCTCCCTATCGTCAGGCTCTGCACATTCAGGCTTATTATAAGTTCTTACAAGACTGTGCTTTAAATGTGTCTCAAGCTGTTCAAGTACATTTCTTCTTAATTCCTTAATCCAGCCGACAGGCACAAACACACCATCATCAAGCTGCACTTCTGCATCTTCCACCACAAAACATGTATCGCCGGTTTTCTTTAAATTCTTAACCAGTTCCTCCTCTGAGGCCGGACGGCTCTGTGCTTCGGTAACTATCTCTCCTGTACATGTCTTTTCAATTCCATCATACATTACTGTAAGTGATATATTTTCATTCTTTCTTACAACAAACCTCATATCTACATGAAGCTTAGGTGTTATTCCGACATAATTGTCCGCTACATATGCCTTAATCTTAGCATTATTCATTCTGTTGACAATTCTTCCCTCATACAGCGGGTATTTCTTAGGAAGATTAACAACCAAGGTCTGTCCTGCTGCCACATCAGCTCCGCTCTCAAATGAATGCTCTTTATCAATCTCAAAGACATCGCCTCTGTTCACATTCTTTAATGCCTTAAATGTAATTCTTCCTGCCTTGTTAGATACTACCTTAAGGCACTCCGTTCCCATATGGTTAGGACGCCCCAGTGACATCATCTTCTTTCCCTTGACGCTGTCATAATAGCCTGTAGTAAATGCACCTCTGTTATATATATCTGAAAGGTCATCAATATCCTTCTTATCTACCTTGAAGCCTTTTCGTCCTCTCTCAAGATACATATCAACATATTTACGGTAAATATGCGTTACCATAGCCGCATATGTGACATTCTTCATACGGCCTTCAATTTTCAGAGAATACACTCCACTTTCTATAACATCAGGAAGTATCTGTAATGCACACATATCCTTAGGGCTTAATGCGTAACTGTTGTTTCTGTTATTAATCTTTTCACCGTTATCATACACATCATAAGGCATCCTGCACGGCTGGGCACACCTTCCCCTGTTGCCGCTTCTTCCTCCGTTAAAGCTTGAAAGCAGGCATTGTCCCGAATAACAGTAACATAATGCTCCATGCACAAAGCTTTCTATCTCCACATCTAATCTCTCATGAAGCTGCTTTATTTCCTGCAGATTCATCTCTCTTGAAGTGACTATTCTTGTTGCACCAAGTTCCTTTAAAAGCCTGCTGCCATACACTCCGGTCTGTGTCATCTGTGTGCTTGCATGTATATCCATATCAGGAAAATGTTTTCTTATAAGGTTAAACACACCCATATCCTGTACAATCACTGCATCAAGACCTGCCTCATAGAATGGTATAAGATATTCTATAAGACTGTTCTCTATCTCTCTTGACTTAAGAAGAGTATTAACTGTCAGGTAAACCTTTCTACCGAATAAATGTGCATATTCAATAGCACAGATAAGCTCTTCATCATTAAAATTATTGGCAAATGCCCTTGCTCCAAACATATTGCCTCCCAGGTATATGGCATCTGCCCCTGCCGCCACAACAGCTTTCATAATATCAAGTGAACCTGCTGGTGCTAAAACCTCCACCTGTGTTTTTCTCTTATCAACATTCATAGTTGTAACCGCCTTTAAATTAAATGGCTGCTGCAAATGCATTTGCAACAGCCGTTATTATTAATACCAGATAATCTTATGTAAATCACTTCTTAGAGTCATTCAGTTCTGTCTCTAACTTGACAATATTCTTCTGATACTTGTTAATCTCACTCTTTAATTCCTTAATCTCTTTTGCTGAACTTTCTGCCTTAATCTGTGCTGCAATAAGTTCATGCTTAAGGTCGTATATTTCCTTATCCTTGTTCTCAATATCTAATGAAAGACTGTCTGCCATCTTCTTAGCCTTGAAGTAATCATCTGCAATATTAAGATACATCATATCAGTTCTGAGCTCTGCTGACATTCGTCTGTAACTCTCTTCTTTATTAAATTCAGTTATCTTGTTATTAATGTATGATGCAACTCTCTGAAGATACTCCTCGCTTTCATATCCACCAAGCTTGATTACCTTACCTCCAAGAATTACTTCTGCTGTATTCTTTGATGACATAAGTCCCCTCCATATATGTAGAAATAAACATATTAAGTATATAATAAATACACTTACTATTCAACTCATAAAACACATTCTTTAGAATATTTTATGTTATTTTTGTTTGAATGGCCTGCCAAGATTATCATAAGCTGCTTTAGTTGCAACTCTTCCTCTTGGAGTTCTGTTAATATACCCGTTCTGTATAAGATATGGCTCATAAACATCTTCAAGAGTTCCTGAATCCTCGCCTATTGAAGCTGCCAGTGTCTCAATACCGACAGGTCCGCCATCAAACTTATCAACTATTGTAGTAAGTATAACACGATCGTTACGATCCAATCCATCTCTGTCAACATCTAACAGATTAAGTGCATAATCAGCAACATCCTTATTGATATGTCCGTTATATTTAACCTGTGCAAAATCTCGCACTCTCTTTAAAAGTCTGTTGGCAAGTCTCGGTGTTCCTCTGGATCTTCTTGCAAGCTCATGTGCTCCGTCTGAGTCAATATCAACATTAAGCACATTGGCTGAACGGATAATGATTTTCTCAAGCTCCGGAACTGTATAGAATTCCATATGGCTTACAACACCGAATCTGTCTCTTAAAGGTGCTGATAAAAGTCCCGCTCTTGTTGTTGCACCTATCAGAGTGAACTGTGGCAGATCAAGTCTTATAGACCTTGCTGTTGCACCCTTTCCAATCATAATATCAATCTTATAATCCTCCATTGCCGGATACAGCACTTCTTCAACCTGTCTGTTAAGTCTGTGAATCTCATCAACAAAGAGAATATCACCCTCACTCAAGTTGTTAAGTATAGCTGCCATATCTCCCGGCTTCTCGATTGCAGGACCGGATGTAACCTTGATATTAACCCCCATTTCATTAGCAATAATTCCTGCCAGAGTTGTCTTTCCAAGTCCCGGAGGTCCATAGAAAAGCACATGGTCAAGTGCCTCTCCTCTTTCCTTTGCTGCCTCAATATATACTTTAAGATTACTCTTAACCTTATTCTGTCCAACATAGTCATCAAGAAATAATGGTCTTAAGGAATTCTCAATACCATAATCTTCTTCAGTTATCTGTGTTGATATAATCCTCTTTTCCATATAGCCCCTCATTTCTCAAATACTATTCTGTTCTAGAATTTAGCCAGCTTCTTTAACGCTTCCTTAAGAACCGTCTCAGAATCCTTATTCTCTATATCTTCCACTTCCTTGACAGCAACAAGTGCATCTTTGCTTGAATATCCAAGTGATACAAGTGCCTCAACAGCGTCATTTCTTATCATCATGACATTACTTACATTACTGTTATTGTCTGCCTTTTTATTCTTAGAAAGTGCTGATTCAAATACTTCATCAAGCTTTAACTTATCCTTAAGCTCAATTATAATCTTCTGTGCTGTCTTAGGTCCGATACCAGGAAGTGCCTTGATTGCTGCCACATCATCAGCAAGAACTGCAAATCTTAAATCATCTGCTGTGATATTAGATAATGCACCAAGCGCTGCCTTAGGGCCAATACCATTGACACATATAAGCATTTTAAACATGCTTAAATCATCTCTTGTAAGGAATCCGAACAGACTGCATTCATCTTCCTTGACATTCATATATGTATATATCTTAACCTCACTGCCAACTGATGGAAGCTCACCAAGAACTGAACCCGGAACATATATATTATATCCGATTCCATTGGCTTCCACAACGATTACATCAGGCAGAATTTCGGAAAGCTCACCTTTAATGTATGAAATCATTCTCTACCCCCAAGACAGTAATTGATAAACTGCTGTGCTGTTCTTCCTGATATTCCACCATGTGAAAGTTCCCACTTGTTAGCCTCTGCCATAAGCTCTTCATCTGTCATCTTAACATTATTCTTCCTTGCAAGGCCAATAACAATATCAAAGAATTCTTTCTGTGATGGCTTAGAGTAGCTTATCTGGCATCCAAATCTGTTCACTAATGAAAGCTTCTCCTCAATAGTATCAGATCTGTGAAGGCCGTTATTGCTCTCTAAATCATTTCTGTCATTCCATGTTTCCTTGATAAGATGTCTTCTGTTAGATGTTGCATAGATAAGAATATTATCAGGCTTAGTCTCAACACCACCTTCAATTACAGCCTTTAAGAACTTGTATTCAATCTCGAATTCCTCGAAAGATAAATCATCCATATATATTATGAACTTGTAATTTCTGTTCTTAATGCTTGCTATAACATTAGATAAATCCTTGAACTGATGTTTGTATATCTCTATCATTCTAAGACCCTGGTCATAATATTCATTGACAATAGCCTTGATAGAAGTTGACTTACCTGTTCCACTGTCACCAAAAAGAAGCGCATTATTAGCTTTTCTTCCCTGAACAAAGGCCTCTGTATTCTCCACAAGCTTCTTCTTCTGGATTTCATAACCTATAAGGTCATCTAACATAACCTTATCCATATTGTTAATTGGTGTAAATGTAACGCCATTATCACCGCCTATTACCCTGAATGCCTTATTAAGCCCGAACATTCCTACACCATATGCTTTATAGAAATCAGTAACATAATTAAAGAACTCATTCTCGTCCTTTGCTGTCTCAAGCTTAAGGCTTAAAGCCTGTACCTTCTCACTTACATTCTTATTGTACATAAGCTCTTTCTTAACAATTGCCTTGTAATCAGATATAAGTGAAAAACAGTTGATTCCAAGTGCAGCCTCAATAGGTCTGAAATCATAATTAAACAGATTCATAAACACCTTGAAGTCGTTCTTAGCAAATTCATTAACGCTTCCATCATTAGCACCTACCTTTTCACATGTAAGGCTGAATGGATTCTCATTAGTTATAAGATAGAATGTAAGGTAATTATGCCATAAATTCTTATCAAAACCATAATCTGTGGCAACCTCCAATATTCTCTTAATCTGCTCATATATATCACTTATAAGCTTGTCAGGAGTCTCCTCATCCCTGTCAAATTTTTTGAAAATATCGGACATTTTCATAAGAATAGTGTCCTCATGATTACCATATATAATAAGTTTCGCAACTTCTCTGTACATTATTATTCCCTCTTCTTTCTCTTATTAATTACAAGCTGCATGGCAAAGATGGCCACACCTGCAAGTGACACCAACGCTCCCTCTTTAAGAAGCGGCGTAGAATACTTAAGTGTTACATTATGCGTTCCACTCGTAAGATATACAGCCATATACTGACCATTAGCATTATATAGCTTTTGTCTTTCCCCGTCTACATATACCTTCCAGCCCTTTGAATAAGGGATTGTAAGACACAGATATTTATTACGGTCAAGTGTTATCTGACCTGTAACCTTATTATTTCCAAGCTCTACGTCTGTTAATACATTTTCTTTAAGTGCATTAATCTCGTCAGTGTAACCATCCATCGGCTGGCATACAATCTGTATATCATCATAAGAATACACACCAATCTTCTGGAAAGTCACTGTAACTGATGTCACATTTTCTTCCGAATAGCCCATATTCACACTGAAATCATGCTGGTTACTATAATAGCTGTAATCAGATGTGAAGTAATTCATTGACTTGGTTACTCCTGTATCAGTCGTAATTCCAAGCTTAACACTGCTTGTAGACTGTGTCCAATATATGAAATTCTTAAATATCTTCTTCTTTTCATTATGTGAAAGCTCTTTCCAGTCTGCCTTAGAGTATAAGTCTAATGGGTCGAACTTCCTCTTTCCAAAATACAACTGGAACTGTGCTGCACCTTCATAATCAAGACCATTAATATTAAAGTAAGTCTCGCCTGCGCCACTGCCTGTAAAGTTAAATGTTACTCTGGCACCTGCCTTAGTTACTGCAAATGTATTATCCGTACACTGTACTTCTTTGGCATCATAATCCATTGTATAATCTTTAATCTGGCTGTCATAACTTAAATCTTTAACAGATACCCTGTCAGGAAGCGCCTCCCTCGTATATTTCCCACTTCTGTCAATAACAACAGCCTGAAGCATAGCCTTCTGCTTATCTACTGCACTTAAGCCTTCCCATTCCCTCTTATTAACAGCTTTGTCATAGGTAAAGCCTAATGGAAGTTCATTGTCGTTATTATACATTACATAATCATCATTTTCTGATTCATAAGTAAATCCATATGGAACAAGTCCGCCGGTCTTACTTACCAGATACTTTGAGGCAGATGACAATGTTATAAGAGATGACCTGTCATCATAGCCTGTGTATTTGTGCGGAAGCAGCGTATCAAGCCTGATTGCACAATCATATCTGAACTTCGATACATACGGATTAGTAAGTGTCCAGTACAGATTAGAGGACGATATTCCAGTAATGCAATTCATATTGTATGAAAGTCCCGAGCCTGAATATCTGATAAAATCTGTATCTTCAGCATCTTTACTTATAAGCTCCTTCTCGCTTCCAAACACATCTTCCTGTGCCATTTTAACGCTTATGCACTGTGCCGCATAATTTTCCCCAAATGAAGCATTTTTCCATATACCATTAGCTAATGCCGCCAGCATAACCGCTACTGTCACCATCATGCATCTGTTATATTCATTAACATTCTTTATGCTAAGTCCAATTAGCAATATTACTCCAATTGCAACTGCACTTATAAGCTTGCCATTTCTTGAATACTTTACGCACATACATACCACAAAATATATTGTAAGTGTAACTCCAATAAAGCGGATTTCTTTTCTTTCCAGTTTTATAAGACGCGGCATCATGCACACAAGTATATATGCACATAATAATGCAAATGAATATATCCACCTGTTACACATATATGAAAATCCGTTCATTGCCTGTCCGAAGAACGGTATACATATCATCACAGCACTTATAATAAAATAAGTCTTAAGCATTGTGTACTTACGTCTGCTCTTAAACATTAAAAGCACTGCAAGCAACACAGGTACTGCAAATCCCATGCATGTCCAGAAGTTATCACCCTCAACGATAAAAAGTCCCGGAAGCTTTGCATAGTATGAAAAAGGATATACCAGTCCCATTTTGTTAGGTGTATTAAATCTGCTGTCACTTAAGAAAACGTGAAGCACAGGCAGAAACACTATTGCTGCCATACACAGTCCTGTAACCGATGAAACTGCAAGTCTTAATATTCCTTTGCCCCACATTTTTACATTCTTTCCATAACAGAATATGAATCTCACAATAACATATATAATTGTTGTGAACACAAGCATGTAGAAGAAATAAAAATTACTCATTGCAGCAACAGCTGCTGTTATTGTAAAGAGCCACATTTTCTTCTCTCTGATTATCTTCTCAACACCCAATATAAGCAGCGGATAATACAGAAGCGGGTTAAGAAAGAACGGATGTCTTACCGCATTGTATATTGCCCAGTAGCAGAATGCATAAGCTACTGCTCCTGGAAGGACATATCTTTTCTTATGTCCTGTATAAAAACACAGCATTGAAAATGCTATACCTGACAGATATATTCTTAAAAGAATCATTGCTTCATAGAATATATACATGTACTTTGCTGGAAACAGGAAACATAAGAATGTAAATGGGTCGCCTATCACATAATAGTGAAATGTTCCTATAACATCACTTCCCTCACCTATTGCAAAATCCCACTGTGGTATTACAAACTGATGATTGATAAATATATTTTTAAAGAAATCCCTTAAATACTGTGAATAATATATGAGTGACTTATAATGCTGTTCCCAGCCATCAACCTCCCATATGAATGTCTTTCCAGTGAAAAAATAAAAAGAAAACACACCTATAGCAAGGATTGCAAAAATAACTGAATAAGCCAGAAAATATGTTGATTTTCTGGAATCAAGTCTTTTATAAAAATCTTGTAACTTCGATTTCATCTCTGCCATAGGTGTATCTTCTCTTTTCTTAAACTAGGAAACTGCCATAAGCATAAGCATACGGCAGTTTCTTATTATAACTTATTGTGATTAAATTATCAATGAAGATGTATTATCTTCTTAGGGCACTTCTCAGCACACTTTCCACAACCTGTACACTTTGAATAATCAATATGTGCAATATTGTTTTCTACTGTAATAGCACCAAACTCACACTGCTTTGTACATAACATACATCCAATACATCCAACAGAACATGCTGACATAACATCTTTACCCTTATCGTTAGATGAACAGTTAACTGTATAGTTACTCTTGTATGGTATGATTTCAATAAGGTGTCTTGGACATACAGCAACACATTTACCACATGCTTTACATTTGCCCTTATCTACTACAGCAATACCATTAACAATATGAATTGCATCAAAAGGACATGCCTTAACACATGAACCATATCCCATACATCCGTATGTACATGCCTTAGAACCGCCGTTAGGAACGACGTTCATTGCTGTACAATCCATTGCACCTGAGTACACATAATTTTCTTTTGCTTTGTCGCAGTCACCAGCACATTTAACAAATGCTGTCATTCTTACTGATTCTCCAACTTCCTCACCCATGATTGCACCAATCTTTGCTGCAACCGGTGCGCCACCAACTGGACATGCGTTAGCTGGAGCTTCTCCTGCGGCAATTGCCTTAGCAAGTGCATCACATCCTGCATATCCACAACCACCACAGTTGTTTCCAGGAAGCTCTGCTCTTACATCTATCTCTTTCTGATCTACTTCAACATAGAACTTCTTACCCATTACTCCGAGGAAAAGTCCGAGAAGAAGACCAGTGCAGCTTACAACAACTGCAGCAATAATTATACCTGACATCTTGTCGTCCTCCTCTTAAATAATACCTGAAAATCCAAAGAATGCGATAGCCATAAGTCCTGCAGTAAGTAATACAATAGGCATTCCCTTAAAGCTTTCCGGAACATCATTGAATTCGTTTCTTTCACGTATACCAGCCATGATTATGATTGCTATTGTGAAACCAACAGCTGTTCCTAATCCACTGACTACAGAATCTAAAAGCTTCTGACCAATATTAAGTCCTGCTGCTGTGTTATAGTTCTGTACATTAGTAAGTGCAATACCAAGTACTGCACAGTTAGTTGTAATAAGCGGAAGGTATACACCAAGTGCTTCATAAAGAGATGGTGATGTCTTCTTTAAAAACATTTCAACAAACTGAACAAGTGCCGCAATTACAAGGATGAATACAATTGTATTCAGATATGTAAGCTTGAGCGGTGTAAGTATACAGTCATATATAAGACTGCAGACAGCTGATGAAATAGTGATAACGCCGATAACAGCGCCACCCATTCCTGCTGCTGTGTTTATCTTCTTAGAAACTCCAAGGAAAGGACACAAACCGAGGAACTGGCTTAAAACTACATTATTGACAATTGCTGTACTTACAGCTATCAATAATAACTGTGAAAAATATCCCATATTTACCTCCCTTAGTTATTCTTAGCCTCAGCCTTAGCTTCTTCTATCTCTTCTGTGTAATCAGGAACTTCTGCAGGCTTCATGCCTTTCTTTCTCTTAATTCTGTTCATAATAGCAATCATGAATGCAAGAACAAAGAATGCTCCTGGTGCAAGAATAAAGATACTTGCTGGTGTGTAACCGATTGTTGAGAGATCGAATAATGCGTTAGTACCATCTGAGAAAATTGTACCGCCACCGATAAGCTCTCTTATTGCTCCAAGGATTGTAATAGCAATTGTGAATCCAAGTCCCATACCTATTCCATCAAAGAATGAAGGAATTGGAGGGTTCTTAGAAGCATACGCTTCTGCACGTCCAAGGATGATACAGTTAACAACTATAAGAGGAATATATATTCCAAGTGAATCGTACAGACTTGGCAGGAAGCCCTGCATAAGGAACTGTACCATTGTAACAAATGATGCAACGACAACGATGAACGCTGGCATTCTTACACCATCTGGAATAGCCTTACGAAGTAATGAAATCATAAGGTTTGATAATGCAAGTACTACTGTAGAAGAAAGTCCCATACCTATACCATTGATTGCTGATGTAGTAACCGCAAGTGTAGGACACATACCAAGTGTAAGTACCAGGGTAGGATTCTCTTTAATAATACCATTATAAAGTCTTTCTATACATTTATTCAAAGTCCGCACCTCCCTAGTTTCCTGCCACAAGCTTGTAAACTGCAAGCGCATAATTTACACCCTTTGTGACTGATTTAGAAGTAATTGTAGAACCACCGATTGCATCAACATTAGCATTGCTTTCTGATGCTGAACCATCTGTTACTACTGAAAATGATGCAACTGCATCAGACTTAGCTGTAAACTGTGATGTAAATGATGGATCCTGTTTAGCTCTCATACCAAGACCAGCAGTTTCGCTGATTGAAAGGAATGATACTCCAAGTACCTTTCCATCTGTTGAAATACCAACTGTAAACTTGATATCTCCGCCGTAACCGTCACTATCTGTAACTGTTACAACATAACCTGCTGTCTCGCTGCCTTTCTTTCCTATAGCAACTTCATTGACCTTATCCTTAGAGAAGTCAATGTCTGATGAAGCATTAATATCATCATCAGAAGGAAGGGCATCTATTGTCTCAAAGCTGTCTGCTTCTGCAAGAACTGCTTTGTAAGCCTTTTCCTTAGCATTCTCATTAGCCTTTGCAATAGGATCAAGTGTTATCTGATATACAACACCAAGAAGAATTCCGGCTACAAGTGTTATAGCAAATAAAACTAATGCATCTTTAACTATTTTCTTCATCTTATGCAGCCTCCTTTGCTTTCTTCTCTGGCTTCTTCTTACCAAATGACTTAGGAACTGTTACTCTCTCAATAAGAGGAACTAAGAGGTTACAGAAGATAATTGCATATGAAACGCCTTCTGCTGAACCACCATACATTCTGAAAATGAATGTAAGAAGACCTAAGCAGCAGCCAAATACAATTTTACCATTAGGTGTAATTGGTGAAGTTACATAATCTGTCGCCATGAAGATGGCACCAAGTAAAAGTCCACCACCACATACTTCCTCAAGCATGTAGATTACATCGAAATGATGTCCTGGTGCAAAAAGGAATATAAGCGCTGCAAATACACCTACATATATTACAGGTATTCTCCAGTTAATAACCTTTCTTGCAAGGAGGTAGATACCACCTAAAAGAAGGCAGATTGCTGAAGTCTCACCGATAACACCACCTGTTGTACCAATAAACATCTTAGCTAATGAAACAACGCCTGTTGATTCTGCACCAGGCTTAAGTAGTGCAAGAGGTGTTGCTCCTGAATATGCGTCTAAAAATCCGTTAGATGTAACAAAATTAGTCATCGGACCTGTATATGCAATAAGAAGGAAACATCTTGCTGCAAGAGCAGGGTTCATGAAGTTCTGTCCAAGTCCTCCAAAAAGCTGCTTAACTACGATAATTGCAAATACACATCCTACGATTTCAAAACCAACATTTAATGTTGATGGAATATTTAATGCAATAAGAAGACCTGTTACTGCTGCACTTAAATCTGTAACAGTAACTTTCTTATGCATGAAATACTGATATAATGCCTCACATGCTACACAAGTAACAATACCGATTACTATACGAAGCAGTGCATCGAGGCCAAAATTAACTATACCAAATATGCTGGCAGGAGTTAAAGCAATAAGAACATCTCTCATTATTGTCTGAGTAGTATTCCCGCTTCGCACATGAGGATTAGTCGATACGTTAAAAATCTCACTCACTTTGATTGCCCACCTTTCTACTTCTTTCTTCTGTTAGCAAGTACTGTACTTCTCATAGCCTTAATCTGCTGTGTTAATGGTCTCTTGGCTGGACAGACATATGAACAGCTTCCGCACATTACACATTCCATACCATCGAACTTAGTAAAGCCTTCTTCATCATTACGTGATGCAAAACCGGCAAGCTTTGCTGGAAGAAGGTGTTCCGGACATGCCTCACCACATTTACCACATCTTATACATGCAGAAGATGTGGTCTTAGATACGATATCCTTCTGGAATACAAGAAGTGATGAACTTCCCTTAACAACAGGTACGTCAAGACTGTACATGGCAAATCCCATCATAGGACCACCGGAAATATATTTCTCAGGTTCTCCTACAGGACCACCGGCAGCGTCAAGAAGCTGTCTGTAATTAGTTCCTAACCATACATAGAAGTTGCCAGGCTCTTTAACTCCGTCGCCTGTTACAGTACATATTCTCTTAGTAAGAGGCTTACCTTCTATAACTGAAAGATAGATTGAGAATATTGTATCAACATTATGTACGATACAGCCTGCATCAGCTGGAAGCATACTTGAATTAATAGCTCTTCCTGTTGTTGCATATATAAGACTACGCTCTCCTCCCTGTGGATACTTAGTCTTTAATGGCTTAACTTCAATATCAGGCTCAGAAGCTGTAGCTTCCTGCATGATTCTTATTGCCTCAGGCTTATTATCTTCAATACCGATAATTCCCTTAGCATGGTCAAATATCTTAAGAGCAATCTTAAGACCCATAACAACCTTGTCTGATTCTTCTAATAATCTTCTGTAATCAGATGTAAGGTAAGGCTCACACTCTGCTCCATTAACGATAATGTAATCTATGGCTTCAGGATTCTTTGGAGAGAGCTTAACATTAGTTGGGAAACCAGCTCCTCCCATACCTACAACACCAGCAGCCTTGATTCTTTCTAAGATAACGTCCTTAGTAAGATCCTCGAACTTCATAGGTGTATATTCAACTTCTTTGAATTCGCCATCATTCTCGATAATGATAGAATTGCACTTACCGCCTGTAGCCAATGTTCTTGGCTCAATAGCTTTAACAGTACCTGATACAGATGAATGAATGTTCGCAGAAACAAATCCACCTGCCTCGGCTATCAGCTGGCCTGCAAGGACATAGTCGCCCTTGGCAACAACTGGCTTAGCAGGTGCGCCGATGTGCTGTGAAAGCGGGAACACCATCTCTCCTACGGCTGGAAAGAGTTCTTTGATTGGTTTATCCTTAGAAAACTCTTTACCGTCATAAGGATGACATCCACCTTTAAATGTACACTTTCCCATGACATATTTCTCCTTATAAAGTTTTTATTAAATAGTATTTTATCTCAATAAATAGCAAAAATCTACTTTTTTTTGTGTATATATTCCTATATAATAAGAGAAAATGAGTACTTTTTTAACAATCGGTTTGTCTAATCAAACCTAAAACGAGGATTTTTTATGATAACTATTAATGATACCCTGCACACAAACGCAGACACCGCAATGCTTAAAGCAATATGTCCGGATACTGACAGCATCTGCTTTTTTGATATAGAAACCACAGGATTTTCAAGAAATTATAATATAGTATACCTCATAGGCGCTGTATATTTCCGTAACGGAATATCGCATTATTTACAGTGGCTTGCAGAATCCGATTCCGATGAAGCTTATATTTTATCCGCATTTAATGATTTTCTAAAAGATTTTCATACATTAATACATTTTAATGGGGATGCCTTCGATATTCCTTTTATTACTGAACGTGCAGCACATCTTAATGTTTCACTTGACCTTTCACATCTTGAAAGCCTTGACTTATATAAAACCGCAAGAAAATGTAAATCTATTCTGTCACTTTCTGACTATAAGCAGAAAACTATCGAACATTTTCTTGGAATAGAACGTGAAGACATGTATTCAGGCGGTGAACTTATTGATATATACAGGAAATTTGCAGCAAAACCTTCTGATACAGCACATAACGAATATAGGAAACTTCTCCTTCTTCACAACCATGACGATATAGAAGGAATGCTAAGTCTGCTTCCACTTGTTTCCTATTATGCAATAATTATGAATTCTTACACTGTTGACAATGCTGTCATTGATAAAGATACTGATTCCGATGGAAATGTGAGCCTTCGGCTGATTGCTGAATGTTCTCTGCCCGTAGGCGTACCCGTGGACAGACATATATGTATTGACAATATACATATTCTGATTAAGAACCGTACATTAACTCTTGTAATCCCGGTTATATCAGATACTTTGAAATATTTTTTTAAAGACTATAAGAATTATTATTATCTGACATCAGAAGACGAAGCCATTCACAAAAGCATTGCACAATATGTAGACAGTAATAACCGTGTTAAATGCTCTGCTTCTAACTGTTACACCAAAAAGACGGGCATCTTTCTTCCGCTCTATGATAATTGTGATTTAAACATATTTAAAAAAGATTATTCTGACACGGAAAAATACTGCAACGCAGATGATATACTGTTAAAAAGCACTGATAACACAGAAAAATATATACATTCCGTTATAAATCATATATTTTCATAATTAAAAATGCGTAACCAGACTGATATTATTCCAGTTACGCATTTTATTAATTAGTCTTTCTGTAGAAGAAAAGTTGGTCATAGCTGTATCCCATATCCCTATAACCGATTATCTGTTCAGTATTACCTACAAACAGACACCCATCAGTAACTAAAGATTTATTAAACTTCTCATATACATCTTTCTTGGCTTCTTCTGTAAAATATATAAGAACATTCCTGCACACAATAAGATGACAGCCTGTTGGATATGGATCCTTTAGAAGATTACTCTTCTTAAACTCAACACATCTTTTTATATCATCAGATATTTTATAAAACCTGTCGCCCATCTTTTCAAAATACTTATCCTGAAATTCCTTAGGAAGTCCCTTTATGCTGTTTTCACCATATACACCATCTTTAGCCTTCTCAAGAACCTGTTCATCAAGATCTGTCGCAATAATCTTAATATCCCTCATAGGTACTTTCTTTGCAAGCACCATAGCAAGTGAATATGGTTCATCACCTGTTGAGCAGGCAGCACTCCATATTTTAAGTCTTCTTCCCTGTTCCTTTAATAATTTTGGAATAACCTTTTCATCCATCAGTTTCCACTGATCTGGATTTCGATAAAATTCAGAAACATTGATTGTAAGGAAATTAACAAACTGCTCAAATTTTTCTTTATCTGATTTGAGGATTTTAACGTACTCCTCATAGTTGCTACAGCCATTCTTCGTTGCAATTGCGTCTATTCGGCGACGCATTTGTTTTTCCTTATAATAATTCAAATCGATTTTTGTAAGGACATATACCTCTTTTTTAAAATCTTCATATTTATCAAACATACAAGCCCCTCCTCGTTATCTCCGGATAAAAAATTAAGAAGTTGCCAAACTGACAACTTCTTAATATGAAATTACCTCAAACTATTCTTCTGTCTCAGCAGTCTCTTCTGCATCCTCAGCTGGAGCTGTCAAAGCCTTAATGCTTAAGCTGATTTTCTTTTCTTCTTCATTGAAGTCAACAATTTTTGCTTCAACTTCCTGACCAATCTTTAATACATCAGCTGGTTTTTCTACATGCTCATGAGAAATCTGTGAAACATGAAGAAGCGCATCAACACCAGGTGCTAACTCTACGAATGCACCAAAGTCTGTCATACGGGCAACCTTACCCTTTACAACATTTCCTACTGCATACTTCTCAGCAGCACCATTCCAAGGATTCTCATCCTCAAATTTCATACTGAGTGCAATCTTTGTATCTGTGATATTCTTGATAAATACGCGAACAGTCTGTCCAACTGTAAATACCTTCTTAGGGTTCTCAACTCTTCCCCAAGACATTTCTGAAATATGAAGTAATCCATCAACTCCACCTAAATCGATAAATGCACCGAAATCTGTTACATTCTTAACAGTTCCTTCGATGACATCGCCAACTTTGATCTTTGCGAATAATTCTTTCTGAAGTTCTGCCTTCTTAGCAACCAGTAATGTTTTGCGGTTACCAATAATTCTTCTCTTCTTTGGATCGAACTCAGTAATAACAAACTCGATTTCCTGATCCTTGAATTTTGTCAGATCCTTCTCATAAGTATCTGAAACAAGACTTGCCGGGATGAATACTCTTGTTTCATCAACGATGACACATACACCACCAGCTAATACCTGGCTTACTTTTGCCTTTAAGATTTCCTGATTTTCGAAAGCTTCCTCTAATCTCTTGCTTCCTTTCTCTGCTGCGAGACGCTTGTAAGAAAGGAGAACCTGTCCCTCGCCGTCATTTACCTTAACGACTTTAGCTTCTAAGGTATCGCCAACTTTAACAACTGTAGTAAGGTCTACATTTGGTTCGTTTGTATATTCATTACGTGTAATGATTCCATCTGACTTGTAGCCGATGTTTAAGATGATTTCATCTGGCTTAACATCAATAACGGTACCCTCTACCACTTCTCCATTT